>ERZ1066123.5-NODE-5-length-395598-cov-89.703934_pt1 | contig 395598 bp, 359 predicted proteins | sample MGYA00382770_ERZ1066123 | MGnify/ENA primary metagenome ERZ1066123 (study PRJEB33369, sample SAMEA5778353) | biofilm metagenome | biome: Industrial cooling water; feature: Water cooling tower basin; material: Biofilm | place: United Arab Emirates | collected...
ATTGACAGGTCTTTGGCTTTCAAACTATTTCTCTGTCCAGGTTCTGGCACTTCTGAAGCCTTCGCAGTTACCCGCTTCGCTTCAGCCGCATTTACCAATATATGGATTACATCACCGATTGTCAAGAGGTGGGAGAACATTTTTTGTCTTTGTGTTGAGGAAACTTGTTTCCGTGAGGAGTGGAGGGGAAAACCTTAAAAGTTGCCAAAAAGTGAGTAGCGTGAGGATCTCTTACAGTTCTGGGTATTACCAGATGAATCTAGAGAATTCTACAAGTTTAAGCCACTGTTAAGGGACGAACTGAGTCACAACTCTACCGCCGCTAACAACGACTTGTTGATCCTTGAGGGTACCATCGGCACGCGGGCCAAAAAGGTTAAGGGGAGGATTAGCTTGTTGATAGCGAACGTTGCCTTCAGCCTGAAATTGTTGTGTTTCAATGTTCCAAACTAGGCGATCGCTCACAAGTTGAGATTGCCGTGGCCCACCCCCGCCTCGCACGTCGCCAACTAATGTCAAAACTTTTGTTTTTAAGTTTAGGTTTCCCTGACGTCCGGATAGGGTGACGTTATCCGGACTGATGTTAAATGTTAAAGGTTGGGTGGAGGAGACTAGCTGTTCTTTAATTTGCCATCGAATGAAGTTTCCTGAGACTTGTAGAGGTGGGTTGGTTGTATTTAGTTGAGCAGATTGCTTCAAGGTTAAAACCTGGGTTTTAAGATCCATTTCTCCCTGAGAAGCTTGCGCACGATCGGTCACAACACCGTTTTTCAATTGAACAATCGCCAAGGGGCGATCGCTCGTCATTTTTTGCTTATCCACAAACCACACTAATCTTTCAGCATCGAGCTTAGTATCCGGATCCTTAGACTGAGCAACCACTTTCCCTTCTAGTTCTAGTTGCCTCTGTCGTGTTAGATACTTACCTTTTTGAGCAGATGCCTTTATGTTCCTTCGATTTCCAGTAATAGAGTTGCGAATAAAAATGACATCATTTTTGGGCTGCCACTCTAATTCGTTACCTTGAAGAGTCAAGCCATCACGAAGATCTTTTGCAACAATATTTCCCCGCAGGAAGATTCGTTCACCGTCTTTTAAGATCTCTCCTCCATCTCCAGCAACTGCGAGTATTGCTTTCCCATCTTGATAAAGTTCTCCGGTTGGTTTTTTGACACGGGCAACCTTTTTGTCTCTGCTATAGGTTGCTTGTTCAGCCTTAACCTTCCACCACAAACGCCCCTCTTGATCAAAGTCCTCCAGAGTAACAGAGTTAAATGTCAAGTCGGTGTCAAAGTTTTCACCTTCGAGTTGTTTTGCGTCCTGGGCTAGTTTTTGCTCGGCCCGATTTGTATTACATCCACTAAGGACGAGGATAGATAACACCAGACTGCTGTAGGTGAACACACGAATAGGCTGAGGGATTTTCACAAGAATAATGTTACTCTACGACTTTGACAGTTTTAGCAAGTTCTAGAGTTTAGAGCGCGAAGGAGATCAAAAAGTTTTTACTCCAATGAGTTTTAAATTGGAGTGAATGTGTCTGCGGTAGGTTTTACACACCAACAGAGATTTACTCTTGCGGCATTTCGTCAATTAAGCCAATACCAGACAAAGGTCGATAGGTGTAGCTTCGGGGCGTTTTTTGAATGTCTTCTTTAACGTTATCTAGATCGATGTAGCGATCGGCAACGTTAATCAAACTATCACTCGTCATAGAGCGCAGGCTTACAACTTCGACCCGGACGCCTCGGTAACTGACGGCATTTACAGCATATGCTAGATCGCCATCTCCGCTAACAAGGACTGCCGTATCGTAGGAACCAACTAGCGACATCATATCGACTGCAATTTCTACATCTAAATTGGCTTTCTTGGAGCCATCTGGAAGCTGGACCAGATCCTTCGATATAACACGGTAGCCGTTGCGCCGCATCCAGAGCAAAAAGCCTTGCTGCTTTTCATTTGTGCGATCGACCCCTGTGTAAAAAAATGACCGCAAAAGTCGCGAGCCTGCTGTCAGTCGGCATAGCAGCTTGGTGTAATCAATCTCAATACCTAGCTGTAGAGCAGCATAAAACAGGTTGGATCCATCGATAAAAATAGCGACGCGACCTCGATTCTCAAGAACTTGTTGAGGTGTAAAAACAGACTCGTTGTTTTCAAAGGTGTTATTGACGTTTAGCATGGCAAAAAATCTCGATTTTTATGAAAAGAATTTTTGAATGGAAGGATAAGGGCATTAAGTAATGGGGGTATCAAGTAGAGACAGATTGCAGAAGTTCTAGACGTTGGAAAACAGGTTGGGGATCGCCTAACCTTTGCCCTACGGGCAGGATACCCCATGCAGAGTGTAATTCAAAGGGAGCCAGTTGCATGATTTTTGATTGATCTGAGAAATCAATCAAAAAGCCTAATTGCTGGTAAATCGCGGTACTAACAGACGGGATCACAGGTGAGAGCAAATAAGCTGCTAAGCGAACTGTTTCCAAGACAGTGTAAATAACATGGTTAGCTGCGGCATACTGTTCCTGCTTGAAAAGAGACCACGGAGCCTGCTCATCGATAAATTTATTACCAGCCCGGACAACAGTCAAAATTTGCTCATAAGCGTGACTGAAAGCAAGGGCTTCATAGCTTTGCACAGTTCGTTCACCCAGAGACCTCCCAAGCTCAACAAAAGTCGAATCCTGCCAAGAGTTTTCTACAGGGGCGGGAACTTTGGCATCACAATACTTGTTCGCCATCTTAAGTGTGCGATTCAGCAAGTTACCCAGGTCATTGGCTAAATCTGCATTTAAAATGTTAACGAAACGATTTTCATTGAAATCACCATCGCGTCCGAATTCTATTTCTTTCAAAAAATAGTATCTAACGGCATCGGAGCCATACTGGTTTACTAGCTCAAACGGATCGAGGACATTTCCCAACGATTTGCCCATCTTTTGCCCATCTTTGGTCAGGTAGCCGTGTCCAAAAATGCGATCGGGGAGAGGCAGCCCTGCTGACATCAACATTGCAGGCCAATACACTGCATGGAATCGGAGAATATCTTTACCGATCAGGTGAACATTTACTGGATACCACTGAGCAAGCGCATTTTCCAGTAGGGGAGGATCTTCAGCCTTTAACAAGGCTGTGATGTATCCTAGCAAGGCATCGAACCAAACATAGAGAGTATGGTTTGAATCTGAAGGAACTGGAATTCCCCAACTGACATTAACCCGTGAAATTGAAAAATCTTGTAGACCCTGACCCACAAAACTAATGACTTCATTGCGGCGTGCTTCAGGTTGAATAAAGTTGGGATTTTCAGCGTAAAGATGCTCTAGTTTGTCTTGATATTTGGATAAACGAAAGAAGTAGTTCGTTTCATCTCGCCACTCAGCTTTGAGATTGGTATGGATGGGGCAGCGATGCTCATCCAATAGTTCTCTCTCTTCTTTAAATTCCTCGCAGGCAACGCAATACCAACCCTTCTGGTGTCCTAAATAAATATCGTCCTGAGCAAGTACGCGCTGATAGAACTCGTTCACAATCTTTTCATGGCGGGGATCGGTCGTCCGAATGAAGTGATCGAACCGAATATCGAGCAATTCCCACAGCGCCTTAAACTGAGCAACAATTTGGTCGCAGTGCGCCTGCGGATCGCGACCAGCGCTCTCAGCTGAACGTTGAATCTTCTGGCCATGTTCATCAGTGCCAGTCACAAACAACGTTGAATAGCCACGCAGTCGATAAAAGCGGGATAAAACGTCAGCCGCGATCGTCGGATAAGCACTACCCATATGAGGTAGGGCATTTACGTAATAGAGCGGGGTTGTGATAACAAACTGGTTCTTATTAATACGTTTAGAGTCCATGAATGAAAGCAAAAAAGCTCCTAATAATTTTGCAGTCTTACAACCAGGAGCAACAAGCATGTAAACAAGACGCTCGCTTCAACTGACACAGGATTTGTCATCCATACACAGTCAGATCTGTCAAGGTTAATCAGAACACAAATTTAGAAACAGTATATTGTTTTAAACAATTTTAACTGTAAACCAGCTAGAGACAGCTAAGAGAATCTTAAAAATAACCGAATGTTTGCTGTTCCAAAGACCTCCGATCTTAGTAAAGGAATGAGCAACCAGTGGAACCGTTTCAGGAATGAAATTCAGTTGATACAAAACAATTCACCCTAGATAGCCCCACTTGATGTAAAAGTATTACAGTAATTTAGGTTAACATATATTAAGAAATCTATGGTGTGCAGGATTGTGTGCTGTAGCCAAAGGGGCATAAGCATTGCAACAGGCAGAAATACTTTTGCCACCGCTGTAATTTTGTCATCGCTGTAATACAGTGCGAGAAATCTACCTAATGGCTTGAGGGTTTTGGAAGGGTTCTATCCAAAGTGCGTGGAAACCCTCATTGCTAAAGCGATATTCCTGAGATGGACTCATTGGTCATCCGCTTTTTTCCAAACAAATGTTATTCAACGATCCTCTAAACCTTTCTCAAATGCTCTTAGCTATGGTAGGCACTCGAACTTACACCTTTTATCAGGATCGAGTGCCCAGAACGGGTGCGGTGCTTGTTGTTAGTAATCATCGCAGTTTTATGGATGCTCCAATTTTGATGACCGCCATGCAGCGACCCGTGCGGTTTGCTTGCCATCATTACATGGGTGAAGTGCCCATTATGCGAGATTTAGTGAAACGAATGGGTTGTTTTCCATTGGGCGCACCACCTGATCGCCATCAAAGTTTTTTTCAAAAGGCTGTGAGGGTACTCCAGTCGCAGCAAGCCGTGGGGATCTTTCCCGAAGGGGCAGAACCAATGGTAAAAGAATCTCCCGCGACCCATATCGGGGAGTTTCAGCGAGGGTTTGCGCATTTGGCGTTACGAGCGCCCGTTGATGAGTTGGCGATTCTGCCGATCGCGATCGCCTCAAATCAAGAGACGACCAGTTCTGCTATTCCACTAAAAATGCTGAGCTGGTTTGATCCATCAGAACCATTATTTGACCAAACGGGTTGGCATCCAATGGTGATCTATCAACGAGTTAATGTGTTGATTGGTCGCCCTCAGTGGATTCGGTCTGACGATCAAAAAGACTATCGAGGGAAGCAAGCACGTTCCCTGGTTACAGAGATCACCCAAGCTTGCCATGCTGAAATCAACCAACTATTAACCCAAGGTTGTTATTGACTCACCTGATGGCATCCCGTGTCCACAAGCCGATTAACCAAATCTTTTCTCTTTTTTCCGAAAAGAACCGATCATCCTGACGTTATCTCCCTTTTCGTCCCCTTCTAAATTGTTCAAAATGCTAAATTCTGGCCCCGTTTTTTTAACGCCTAATCAACTTCAACCCCAACTGCCCCTGTTTGTCTTCTTACCGGGCATGGATGGGACTGGGCAACTATTTAGAACTCAAACTGCGGGATTAGAAGCGGGTTTTGATGTCAGATGCTTAGCTCTTTCGCCAACCGATTTGACCAGTTGGGATGAATTGGCAGAACAAACCGTTGAATTAATTTATCAGGAGCTAGATAAGGCGAGTCGCCCGGTGTACCTGTGTGGTGAATCGTTTGGTGGTTGCTTGGCCATGAAAGTAGCTTTACTAAAGCCTGATTTGTTTACCCGCATTATTCTGGTGAATCCTGCGTCTTCATTTCGGCAAAGGCCATTTTTTAGTTGGAGCAGCACGGTTACGAGTTGGCTGCCAGCTCCCATCTATCGCCTCTCATCGGTGTGGTTAACTGCATGGTTAGCGCGGTTAGAGCGGTTAGCACCTGACGATCGCCAGTCACTTTTGAGGGCGGTGCAGTCGGTGCCACAACAAACTTCCATATGGCGACTGTCTATACTGAATGAGTTTGCGATTCCCGAAGCCGACCTAAGGCAACTCGATCAACCCGTCTTATTAATCGCGGGCGCTGAGGATCGACTGCTTCCTTCGGTCGCTGAAGTGCAGCGGTTAGCGAGAAATTTACCCAATGCTCAAATTGTGATTTTGCCTTACAGTGGGCATGCCTGCTTATTGGAGGCGGAGGTTAATCTTTACACGATTATGCAAGATCACAATTTTTTAAGGGACTTAACACCAGAGCGAGCGATCGAACCATCAGTCAAGAACTGAATTTTCTTATCTTTTTCTGGTAAGTCTGTTATCACCACCGGTTTAATGGGTGGCGAGTCCAACGCATCTTCAGGTTGGAAATTGTTAGCAGACTGTGAGCAGCCCTACCATGAACCATTCTCCATCGGCTTTAAGCCAACCTTCTGGCCTGAGCGATCGCGAAGCCATTGCCAGGAAAGCAGCAGGTAAAGGAAATGATGTACCCTTGCAAACCAGCCGCACCTATTGGGATATTCTGCGCGACAACCTATTCACCTTTATTAATGGGGTATATTTTTTCCTCAGTCTACTGCTGATTGCCCTAGGGCGGGCCAGCGACGTGGTGGTACTCGCTTTCGTCATTCTCTTGAATGTGGTCGTCAATGTTGTTCAAGAAATTCGAGCGAAGCAAAAATTGGACAAAATTGCCCTGGTTACTCGTCCGAAAGTGACAGTAATTCGAGATGGCCAGGAGCAGATTGTAGACCCCACTGAGATTGTTCTAGGGGATGTGCTAGTCGTTCGGCCTGGGGATCAAATTGTGGTTGACGGCAGTGTAGTCGGCGGCAAGGAAATGAAAGTGGATGAGTCTTTGCTCACGGGTGAGTCAGACCAGATCTTGAAACGGGATGGAGATTTGGTCTACTCCGGAAGTTTTTGTGTGAGTGGCATCGCATATTACGAGGCAGAAAAAGTTGGGGCAGACAGTTTAGCCAGCAAAATGACTGCAGAAGCCCGTAAGTTTCGCAAAACGCTTACACCTTTGCAACATCGGATTAATTTAATGATTCGGTTGTTGCTAGGGGTTGCAATTTTATTAGGACTGACGACTTCGCTCCAAATGTTGTTAGGCGTTAACTCGATTACTCGCGGAGTCCAAAACTTGGCGGTCATTATTGGATTGGTGCCCAGCGGCTTGTATTTGATGATTACACTGGCATACACGTTTGGGGCGGTTCGCATTGCTTCGCAAAACGCTCTCGTTCAACAAGCAAATGCGGTGGAATCAATTAGCCATGTTGATGTGATTTGTTTGGACAAAACTGGAACGCTCACATCTAACCGAATCAACTTGCAGACGGTATACCCGATCGACATTGAAAGACCAAAGTTAGAAGCAATTTTGGGCGATTATGCGGCCAGCGTCTCCGCCAGCAATAAAACGAACGACGCGATCGCCACTGCCCTGCCTGGTTCGCAACGTCCCGTTAGGTTAGAAATCCCGTTTGCATCGGCATACAAATGGAGTGCGATCGCCTTTGCTGACGAGGCGGGGGTTTATGTTCTGGGCGCACCGGAGATCTTAGGAACAGCGATCGCTTTAACCGATGACATCAAAACTCATATTGAATCTGGTGCGGATCAGGGCTTACGGATGCTGTTATTTGCATACAGCCCAGAAGTAACTGCGATCGATTACTCAGACGAGCATCCAACACTACCACCCAATCTACAACCTTTAGGCATTTTGCAATTTGGAGACGAGTTACGCCCTGATGCGCGACAAACACTAGACGAATTTCGCCAAGCTGGTATTCAGATCAAAGTCATTTCTGGTGACAATCCAACAACGGTAGCCGCTCTCGCGAAACAGGCCGGACTCAGTAATGACATCATTGCGGTTTCGGGCCAGGAACTGGCAACAATGACTGCTGCCGAATTCACTCAAACGGCTGAAGACAGCACTATTTTTGGACGCATCACACCCGAACAAAAAGCGCAATTAGTCAAAAGTTTGCAATCTCGCGGGCATTACGTCGCCATGATGGGTGATGGTGTTAATGATGTCCTTTCATTGAAGCAAGCCAATGTAGGAATTGCTATGGAAAGCGGTAGTCAGGCGACGAGGGGAGTGGCAGATATCATGCTAATAAAAGACTCATTTAACGCTCTGCCTAAAGCTTTTTTGGAAGGGCAACGCATTAATAATGGAGTTGCTGACATTAGCAAACTTTTTATGGTGCGAATTTTTTCATTCATCCTGTTAATTGTGGCAGTGGGGATGATTACCTTTTCGTTCCCATTTGGGGTGAAAACAAGCACGATCGTCACTTTTCTCACGGTTGGCATTCCGCCATTTTTTGTTACCTTATGGGCCAAGCCAGGTAATCGAAGTAAAGAAGCTGGAAACTCATTTCTACACTTTGTTGTACCTGCCACATTGTTGCTATCTTTAGCCACAATTCTGATTTATGTGTATTTCTATGCGGGTAGTCTTGAACCGGTTCTTCAATGGTTTAGTGGCAAGATTTCGTTTGAAGAAGTCGCTAAACTTATTACTAGGCAAGATTTCGCGCAAGCACAAGCAACAGCAGAAACTGCTACCGTCACTATGCAAGTGTTCGCTGGGTTATTGTTACTTGTTTTCCTGAAACCACCCACCGCGGCTTGGGTTGGAGGTGAGCCACTTAGCCGCGATCGACGATTTGCAGTCTTAGCTGGTTTGCTCTTAGCCGTCTACCTGGTGGCTCTAAATATTCCTCCCATCCGAAACTTCTTTGAAGTACAACCCCTCAGTTCAACTGATATTTTAGGGATTGGTTTAGTCGCATTAGGTTGGGCATTTCTCGTGCGTTTTATGTGGCGTAACCGCATCTTAGATTATTTTTTAGGCGTAAAGATCAGCCCGTTTTAAGCAAGAGTTTTTAGCGTCTTAAAAGATCTGATACCGATGAGAAAAATCGCATTCACTCACCACAAATGAAGGTTTCAAACCCGATCGATTTGCATGTTTTGACGCAAGGGCAGGGAAATCCCATCCTTTGTCTCCACGGACATCCAGGTTCAGGAGCGAGCATGGCCGTGTTTACAGCCCATCTTTCTAATCGGTACAGAACCCTTGCACCTGATTTACGTGGATATGGCAAAAGTCGAGCCACAGATCCATTTGAGATGGCTGATCATCTGACTGATCTAGAACATTTGCTGCAACAGCAAGAGATTGAACGATGTTTAATTTTGGGTTGGTCTTTGGGGGGGATTCTAGCGATCGAGCTGGCCTTGAAATTGCCGCATCGCGTAGCTGGGTTAATCCTGGTTGCCACCTCGGCGCGGCCTTGGGGCAATCATCCCCGCATTACCTGGCAAGACAATGCCTTCACAGGCATAGCATCCATACTCAACTACGCCAATCCTGGTTGGCAATGGAATATTGAGACCTTCGGCAAGCGATCGCTATACCGCTATCTCATTCAGCAGCATACCCCCAAAACTTACAAGTACTTGGCGCAAGCTGCGCTGCCCGCCTACCTGCAAACCTCCAACAAGGCAACTCAAGCCCTTTACCGTGAAATTCGGCAGGGTTATAACCGTCTGGCTGACTTAGCCCAAATTACCTGCCCATGCCTGGTCTTAACTGGAGAATGCGATCGCCACATTACCAGAGCCTCCAGCCAGGAAATGTTAAATCATTTCCCAAACGCTCAATGGCGAAACTACCCCAACACCGCCCACCTTTTTCCCTGGGAAACACCAGCTCAAGTTCTTGCAGATATAGATCAATGGCTGCAACAACATCCGTCGGTTTTCACAGACAAAGATCCACCTCTTGAGAGCGTTTAACGGCTTAAAGGTTACTTAAGCTTGTGATTTCCACAGGGTGATTGTGAAGCTGCTATGAAATGTATCAAGCCAAACTAGCCAGAACCACTGACATTCAGCAAGAGTTTATGAATCCGGTAGATTCCTTCGGTGGATCACTCCACAATACGGACATAGCAGTTTTCTTTTTTCCACTAACAACGATTGGCGAGTGTTTGACAGCAATGAATGAATCAGTGGTTTCTTCTTTATTAGAAGATCTGAAAGATTTGAATGAAACCGTCCGCGATCGTGCCACCCGCGATCTTTGGCGACTGTGGTTTGAACAGAAAGGGATGGTCGGGTTAGAAGCGCTGCGTCGTGCCCAGCTTTTGTTGGAGTTGCGTGATTTCGACCGGGCGGAAGAACTATTGAATAAGCTAATTACTCAACAACCCGATTTTGCCGAAGCTTGGAATCGACGAGCCGTACTACACTATGTCCAAGGTCGCTATTGGGAGGCGATCGCCGACTGTGAAGAGGTTATTCGGCTCAATCCAGTTCACTTTGGGGCACTGCATGGTTTAGGACTTTGCTACATCGCTCTAGAGAATTACCATGCAGCAATTCATGCCTTTCGAAGTGCATTGCATGTACAGCCCTTCTCTCTGGAAAATCAGCGACTGATTCTAGAATGCAGCTTGAAGCTCAGTTAACAAATGACACAAACCCATTTAGCCTGAAACCAGCAGTGGTTTTGGTTGCTCTCTTACCAGGAAAAAGCCCATCTGGCTAAAACCATCAACATCATATAGTTTCACCAACAGCGTCTAACCTTTAGATTTGCTCAAACACTGCAAATACTTGAGAGTTCTAACAATTATGTAGTCAATCAGCAAGAAAGCTCTGGTTCACAACCAGAGCTTTTCTATTAGATGACTTTGCTAAATAAGCTGGATCAATTAACCAGTATGGGCACAATTGTATTGAAAAGAAACCAGAACAGTTTTTGTGTCATCCGCTTAATGTTCATGCAAACTTTTTCAAGCTTATCTGATATTTTTCTGAGTTCTTTGTAATATGAGTCTGATTTCTATCAGTGACTCAAATCACATTAAGACCTGGTTTTGATCACGTGTTTCTTTGGATACTCATCAGACAATTACTATTAAGGAGTTCTGCAATTTGCCTAATGAACAGTATCATCCGTCGCTTGGTGGAAGAAGCCCTACACATCAAGAAGCTGACCCCCGCAATTGAGAATGAGATAAACTATGAGCTTACTCGGCTTGGGCACATCTCTGAAGCTGATTTTGAAGCCCTAGAATTGTTGATGTCTGAAATGGACGAGGGTAGAATCCAGCTTGTGCCAACTCCCTAAATGTTTAATCCGTATTCACTCATCTTGCTTGAAACGCTTCAGGATAAGTCAAGCACACCTCTTTAATCAGTTGATTGATTACTCTCCGGTTTGTCGCTTGATAAGCATCTGAATAATCAACCTGATTCAATTCAACCATCAAAGGAATTACTTCTGTATCCAGTGCATTGCGAAATAATCTGGCAGGAAGCAACAAATCCGAGCTACCACGCAGATCTCGAACCGACTGCTCTGCCAGTTGCCAAACCTCAAGCGATCGCAAAGCATACTCCGTCGATTGAGTTAAGAGCAGGGGGCGAACCCAACAAATTTGAGTAGATTCTACAATCTGTACCACTTCTCCATATAAACAGAGTGCATTGTGGTCTAAACACACAATTTGGGATGGCTCAAAGGCAAGTCTAGCTGAACTGCGAATTTGGGAAGATTGGTACATAGGCAGCATTTGATACAATTCTTTGATTCTATAGAAAAATTGCTGGTTTGTGACAATCCCCAAAGGTCGGAGGACAGAAGTTAAAAAGCCGAAGACAAAGGTGAAAGCTCCTATTCATTCTGCTTTGGCGCTTCGATCGATCTGGATTGGTATTGCGGGATGTGCGGCTCTTGTTTCACTCACGTAACCTGCTTCAACTAGAAATGCTACAAAAGAGGTTAAGATGTGTGAAGTTGATAACTTGAGAGTTATCAGCGGTTGTGTTTAAATTTGAGAGTCAAAGCGAGGGTAGAGCAGTGTCAGTCGAAACTCTTCAAAAACCTTCAACAATTCGCAAACTTGCTCCTCGGTATCGGGTCTTGCTGCACAACGACGATTTTAATTCGATGGAGTACGTGGTTCAAACTCTAATGTCAACCGTACCCAGCTTGACCCAGCCTCAAGCCGTTGACATTATGATGGAAGCTCACACCAATGGTGTTGCGCTCGTGATTACCTGTGCCCAAGAGCACGCCGAGTTTTATTGTGAAACTTTGAAAAACCATGGTTTGACCAGCACTATCGAGCCTGATGAGTAACTGTCCCTGAAACCTTGAAACCCGTTCTCGCCAAACTTCGATCGGCTCCTGCCCCCCTCCGGATCAGTGCTTTTGCCTTGCTCCTTCTATCGTTGTGGTTGCCGCTCGCGCTCCCGCTCCGCTGGCTTATCCGCGATCCAAACTTGGCTAGCATTGTCACGTTAGTTATTCTCTATGCTCAATTTATTTGGCTTGTGCAGGTTTGGGGCAATCGAGTCCATCACCAACCGCATGTGTTGCGAAGTTATGGCTTGATCCCATCTCGCCGAAATGGGTTGCTTGTGTTGCGAGGATTTGGGATTGGGTTAGGCAGTGTGCTAATTCTGTTGGCCTTTCAAACGATTGTCGGCTGGATTCATTGGCAACCCCCAACTTCAGGCATTTTTCAAATCGTGATAGAAGGACTTTTGGTTGCTTTGGCGTTTGGGTTGGCGGAGGAATTATTATTTCGTGGCTGGATGCTAGACGAATTGGAGCGGGATTACGTCGCTGATGCGGCCCTATGGATCAACGCAATATTGTTTGCGGCGCTGCATTTGCGCCTATGGACATTGCCATCGCTAGTGCTGCTGGGAGCTGCTTTGGTATGGGCCAAGCGATCGCACGGTGAGACTCGCGTTGGGCGACGTTACAACTTGCTGGGATTACCAATCGGGCTGCATGCCGGGTTAGTGTACGGCAACTATGTGGTTGAGGTCGGCAAACTCATTCAGTACAGCGATCGTGTTCCTGCCTGGATTATCGGCATCGATCGCAATCCGCTGGCAGGACTGATTGGCTTTATTTTCATGGCTGGCTTAGCCGTAGGTATGCAGCGGTATGCAACTCTTCATTCGCATCAGGCTTCATCAAAGCTTTAAGAAATTCACCAGATGACGGATCGATTTGAAGATTCAACCAAGGTTCTGGCATGTTCACGGAAAGCAGTACAAGTAGACCGTGAAAATAACTAGGTATCAGGGCTTGCATTCGCGATCGACCCCAGAGCGCTACGAGACTGACGCCTTTGGGCCACCTTCTTGACTTTACCCTGGCGATGAATATGTCTACGTATTCTTCCCGTAGTGCTGTGACGACAGCCGGGAAGTGTCCTCGGATCGTGTGTTGCACTCCTGCTAACGATAATTGGCAGCAGTTACCTGTTCTATTAAGTGAAAAACCGCGTCAGTGGTATTTTTGCAACGATCAACCGGGTGGGCTGCTGGAAAAATTAGTCCGGCGTCCAAACCTGGCATTGATTCGAGCTAGTTGGCAAGCGATTCAGCAGGTAAAGCGGCAACGGGCAGATTTGCTGGTCACGAGTCACCCGACGGCAACGTTTTGGTGTGCGATCTTTGCCGTATTGCAAAACATTCGGATTGATCACATCGCCTTATCTTTCTACTTGTCCCAATTGCCGCATGGAATGAGATACGTCCTGGCGCAATGGGCCTACTCCACTGTTACCAAGTTGATCGTCCACTCCAAAGCCGAACGCCAGTTTTATAGCGAGTACTTCGGTATTCCCTCCGCTCGATTTGAGATGCAGCATTGGGGCAACGTTTTGCCAGATGCCCGTCCGATCGCCCCTTTGCAACCGGGTGAGTATGTTTGCGCCATCAGCGAACGACCGCAAGATTACCAGACTCTGATGGCCGCGATTGCCCGGTTGCCTCATGTCCGTTTGGTGATAGTAGTGCCACGCGGACGCATGATCACTACCAGACTTGCCGCTAACGTGGTTGTGATGACGGGGCTTTCTGTCGCGAATCGGATGAACATATTACGCCATTCCCGCTTTTTGTTACTGCCTAGCCATGCCTACAACCCCTGCGACCATCAAACCCTGGTTGCCGCAATGCGCCTGGGGAAAGCATTTGTCGCCCCAGACACACCCAACGTCAGCGATTATGCATTTCACAATGCCAACGCGCTCTTGTATCAACCGTCGAACCCAGAGTCTCTGGCTCAAGCGATCGACACCCTATGGCAAGATGTCATTAAGTGCGAAATTTTAGGCGCAAATGGTCAGGAATTTGCCACAGCTTTTTGCTCTGATGCTTCTACGCGCCACTATTTCCAGCAACTTTTGATTCGCCGCGGATTGTAACCCAATCGCCCTTGGCCGTCAGTTTACGCTTTCGCGGTTGCTTTGAGCTTATTGGTCATGCTTTGAAGTCGACTGCTCAACACCACCAAGAGATTGCGCGAAACCTCTGGGTCTTGCCGTAGCACCGTATCAAAGTGTTCAGCCTGTATCACCAACGCTCGACAGTAATCAGAAGCAGCCACAACTGTTGCTGATCGTTTTTGCCGGGTGAGAACGCCCATCTCACCGACGGTTTCTCCCCCATTGACCATGCCTACGGTTTGTTCGCTGTCGCCCCGTTGAATAACGACTTCGGCAATGCCATCGATTAGCAACAGGATGGAATCGGAAGGATCGCCCGCCTGACAAAGTTGCTCACCGCGCGCATAAATTTTGACGATCGCATTGCGGCCCAGTTCAATTAAGGCATCTGGATTGAGCGAGCGGAAGAAACGACTTTCAAACAACAGCAGCACTTTGTCCAGAGTGCCCAGGATGGCGCTGGGTTGTTTGCTCTGAACAGGCTGCTTCTTCCAATGCACCGTGATCATCGGCTCTGGAGCTGCGCCAAAGCGAATTACTTCGCCCTGGCTGAGGCGATCGCGATCGGCCTCCAGTTGCTTCCCCCCCACAGATAAACCCTGCTCGCTACTGCCCAAATCCAGCACACTATAATCATCTCCATCCAGGTAAAATACCGCATGGTGTTTGGCAACCGCTGGAGTGGCCAACACAATGTCATTTACTGGGCTGCTCCCAACCCGTACCACAGGTTGTTGAAAGATTTGCTTTTCGACTTTTCCTTTGAGGGTGATTTGAGCCATCAGGGTTTGCACTTCCTGCATCTGCTGGATGTCGGGTTGGGCCAGAATCATGTCTGCTGTTTCTTGCACCAACCAATGGCCTGGCACATCGCCGAACTGAGAAACTTTTTCCCGCGCTTGCTGGGGGGCAAGGAGGTTGAGGCCATACAGGGCGATCGCCTGAATCAACGGATCAAGCTCATAAATCAATTCATCTAAAACGTCCTCCAGGGAAAGATCCGGTGCGCCTGTCTCAGTTGCCACCGATGGAACCGCTGGCGAACTTTCAGCCGCAACTTCGGCCTGGTTTGTAGCGGTTAGGGTCGGTGCCCATTGATTAAGATTTTGCAACTGGGCTTGAGAGATTGATGCGGACTGTTCTAAACAGACCAAAACATTTGGGTTTAATCGAGTTTTCCAGGTCAGCGTTCCATCAAGTGATTGCAGGATCTCTGGGAGGGCAGTGGGAGCAAACGCACGAGTTGCCATTGCCAGTTCGAGTGCTTCTGGGCTGTCGCCCAACACTTCTAATAAACCCAGCATTTGTTTAACCAAAATTTGTTGCTTTTGCTGCACTGCGGTTAATCGCAACAACTTAAATACAGCCGTTTGAGCATCGAGATTGGTTTGGTTGAGAACGCGATCGCGCCATGCGAGTTGCTGCATATGATTCAGCAAGGTCTCTGCTTTGCGTAAAATGGTTGTCTTTTCACCCGCCAAAATTTGGCTCAATACTTCTTCTTCTTCTTCTGATGTCATGCCGTATTCCAGCTTGAGGAATTGCAGTTGTTTGCGTTGGCGTTGCATCGCTTCTTGCAGTGACATCCCGCTGTCTACTAAATCTAATAGCATCGAAGCGAGGGCTTGACGATAACTTTCAATCCGCAGTTGATTCTCGCGAGTACGGCGCTTTTTCGGGTCAAGCAATTCTGGCTCAACACTACCCAATTCTGTGAGCAAGGCAAAGTGATCTTCATCCTTAATATTTAACTCTTGTCGAATTGGGCGCAAAACTTCCAAACTGGAAGCTGAGTCAGCATTTCCCTGCTCTAAGGTTTCTCGTAATACGCCTTTATACACTTGCAAACTTTGTTCCTGGTTAACTCCCGGCAGCACCTTAGCCAGTACATAAACTTCTTCGGCTTTCAAATCTGCCATCGATCGCCCTTCCAAAAACCGGGAAAAATCGATCGTGAGCTTGCTTAGCTGTCGTCGTAAACTATTCGCTAAACTTTCACGGGTATAAAGCTCAGAACTGCGATTGAGTGTTCTAGATAACCAGAGTGTACTCACCAGAACAATCAATCCATTAAACAGTAAATGAATTGAGAATGGAAAGGCATGCAAAAGGGAAGAACCCGCAAAGAAGAAGAAGACATTGAAGCAGAAGAAGGTGCAAAGTGAAAAGATCGTATGCGTAACTTGTTGAGGCGAAATAGACTGCTGCGATCGCTTAGCCCAAATCTGATAACGATGCTCGATCGCACTCAATGTTGCATAGCTTAAACCAACAAAACAAATCAATGTGAGAGGAACGGCAGCAATTTTAGGAATTGGAATCATTTGCCCTGCAATGAAAAAACCAGGATTGAACAATGAGCCAATTAAATTCTGCTCCCGCAACCAGGCTCCAGAAAACAAGTAATCAAAACTACCAGCATATAAGAAGTAATAGAAAAAGAACCCTAACAACAAACCAACGTAGCCATACTGCACAAAGCGACGCCCCGGTTTGTTGGCCGTTTCCCAATAATTTCGCTCAGCGTCAATATCAATACAGGGTGATTGGCAACCCACACAGGCACTCTTTTCATGCCCCTCCTTGTCAACAGTGCGGCACATCGATTGGGTGACTGTTTGCCGTGGCCCCTGATGGGCTTCACTGCCAAATAATCCGCGCGGCCCGTTAAACACCAGTTGAACGGGAGCCATCGGGCAAAAATACTGGCACCAACTTTTGCCTTCATATAAAAAGCCCACCCCGATCGCCAGCGCGATGGTCACAAGCAAGAAAATACCCAGCGCGATCGCATCCGAGTTGACAACCAATAACCGCATTGCCAAACCCAGGGTTAACAGTCCGAATTGGACGTACAGATGATATTTGCCTAACCAGGAATCCTTCCGAACCTTAAACAATTCATAGCGAGTTGCGCCACCGCCCCGCGCCTCGACCTTGCGCTTTCGTTGAATTCCCAATGCTCGCGGAATTTGAGACAAAAACGAAAGTGGGCAAACTCGTCGCCACGTCTCATGCCCAAACACCAACAAAATCAGAATAGAAGACGGGACAACCAGTGACCAGAAAACAAACAACCCGATCGCCGCCGGTTGTTGTTGTAGACAGTCGCCTTGCACAACCACACATGCTTCTGCCTCAAACGGCAAAAACCCCCAGGCCAGGCCATCGCCAAAAGAATGGGTGAGGGGATGCCAAAACAAGGACCCAATCAGAATCAACCACCCGCCTGTCAACGCCCACCGAACACCATGCATCCGCTGCTCGGATGTAAAAGACTTACTTACTCCTAACATTCAACCGCTCCAACGTTGTAATGAATGGATAGAAATCAGGGAACACACGATGGGACGACCAATCCGCTAGATTCACACATTCAACGGTTTGAACCTGGAGCCGGAGAAAATTAAATATCTTAATGAATTTCCCGCAAAGGCAGAGGCTTATCTTATGTTTTTTCCGTAAATAACTTGACGTTCACAAAAAATGTCGTCAAAAGTTTTTTCTAATTATCCGGATGCATCCACCCCACACCCGAAAACAGGATTGTCAGATGCAAATTTCGGAGCAGATTGATGAGTCTGGCAACCCCCAGTTTTAATAAGCGCGTTCAAACCCTGTTGATCCGACCGATTCTTAAGTTTGTTCTTCAGTTATTAAATCGCCGTACAATTCTGCTCCTGGCAGTTTTGTTTCTGGCAGGGTTGATTGGGGCTTTGTACAACATGTCCCGCCTTTCTTCTGATCTGATCCAATCGCAAGCCATTCAAAGTTCTGCACTGTATGCCCAGGCCATCAAGGAAGCGCGGACTTTATACAGTGGCAATGCGGTCACGCGAGCCAAATCAATCCCAGGAATTAGTGTCACCCATAACTATCTCTCTACTCCTGGTGCGATCCCCCTACCAGCAACCTATTTGATTGAGTTGAGCAAGTCCATTAGCCAACAAAATCCAGGGATGTCTGTCCGCTTATTCAGCGATTTACCTTTTCCTTGGCGGCAAGACGAAGGGGGGGCCAGGGATGAGTTTGAGCAGGCTGCACTGGCCTATTTGCGGCAACATCCTAAAGACCAGTTTGTGCGAGTCGAAGATTTCCAGGGGCGGCCATCGCTTCGTTATGCCGAGGCGGATGTGATGAAGCCGAGTTGTGTGGAGTGTCACAATACTCACCCCGATAGCCCCAAACAGGATTGGAAAGTTGGAGATGTGCGCGGCGTGTTGGAAATTACGCGGCCTTTGGATAGCTTCATTGCCCAGACCCGCAGCGGACTTCAGGGAACTTTTTTGATGTTGGCGGGTTTGTTGCTACTGGCTTTGACCGGGATCGCGCTGGTTATTAATCGCCTCCGCCAAACGTCGAAAGATCTGGAACTTAGAGTGATTGAGCGCACAGCGCAGCTTAGTCAGGCCAATGAACAGTTAACTGTGGAACAAGAAAAGTCGGAGCAGTTGTTGCTCAATATTTTGCCGGAGCCGATCGCCGAGCAGTTGAAAGAAGGGCAAAGTAGCATCGCGGAAGGCTTTGCCGAAGCCACGGTCTTGTTTGCTGACCTGGTGAACTTTACCAAACTGGCTGAAAAGATTCCGCCCAGTCAATTAATTTCTTTGCTCAATGAAGTATTCTCGCGGTTCGATCGCCTGACGGAGAAGCACAATCTGGAGAAAATCAAAACGATTGGAGACGCTTATATGGTCGTCGGTGGTCTGCCTACCCCCAGAGCCGACCATGCCGAAGCGATCGCCGAAATGGCACTGGATATGTTAGGCGAGATCACCATGTTCAGCCTGGAGCGGGGCTACGATTGCGACATTCGGATTGGGATCAATTCCGGGCCAGTCATTGCTGGCGTTATTGGCACGAAAAAATTCATTTATGACCTCTGGGGCGATACCGTTAACGTGGCCAGTCGCATGGAGTCTCACGGTTTACCAGGGGAGATTCAGGTCACGGCGGCGACGTACGAATGTCTGAAGCACCGCTACGTGTTTCAATCCCGCGGCACAATTCACGTCAAAGGGAAAGGCGAGATGAAAGCCTATCTCCTGACTGGACGGAAAGAAGCGGTGCCATCTTCGCGCATACCGGCCAGAGTTTAGATAAACACCATTGGTTTATCTTTATAAGGAGCAAATGCTTCTGCATCGAAGCGGTAGAGGCTGGCGGGGCGACCGGCTCCTCGCGAAACTTTCACCCCGGTGTCGGCCAGGAAGCCAAGTTTGAGTAGGCGCGATCGAAAGTTGGAATAGTCAGAAAAGTTATCGCCCAGTACCGTTGTGTAAAGCTGATACAGATCGCTGAGCGTGAACAGTTCGGGCAAAACCTCAAATGCAACTGGGCTGTACTCCAACTTGTTGCGTAAACGCCGGTGCCCATAAGCCAAAATTTGCTTGTGATCGAAGGCTAATTCAGGGACTTGATCAAGTGGATACCAGGCAATCCCGCTGACCTGGTCGGCAATTAACTCCGCTTCTGCAAATCGCACCAGGGCAAAATAACTGACGGAGAGATAGCGATCGCCATAACTGTTGGGGCGTTCTCTGGGATCTCGATTGGGGCCGCCAAATGTGTATAGTTGCTCCAGATACAAGTTATGGGCCCGAATTTTTTCAGACAAGATGCGGTAGGCCGCGTTTTCCAAAGATTCTCCCTGCCGCACTAGGGTTCCCGGTAAACTCCATTGGCCGAGAAAGGGGGCTTCATGCCGCATGACCAGCAACACCAGCAGCCGATTTTGCTCAGTGTCCACGGAAAAAATGACACTATCGACGCCAACCTTGAAGTCGGCTAATGGGGGGTGGGTTGGGGAATTGGATGTTTTTCTGGGGGAACGTCCTGGCATAGGTATAGGTGCTCCCGGTGAATGTAGTCTTCGATGGGAGGGGTTAAGCCGTCACTCTCTCCGCGTTCTCGATACGCTGTGGAGGAGGTGTCCGGACCCATTAAATCGGCGATCGCCACCCTGGCTCCACGATGCCTCAGTTCCTCCAAAGCACTCTCACTCAAAGGATAGCCTGGTCTTGGCACAATGAGTAAGTTAACCTCATGTAACAAATCATCCACGCGATACCAATTTGGGAGTTGCCCCACCAGATCAGAGCCAATTACAAACGTGAAGGTTGCCTTGGGCCAGCGGTTTCTGGCAATTTCCAGCGTGTGGATTGTGCGGGGTTGGCTGAGTTCCGGTTGTAACCGTACATTCTGGCGAGGTAAATGCAAATCTTCAATCAGTAGCCCCATCATGGCCATGCGATGAGGTAAGGGCGTTTGAGGCCCCTTGAAGGGATTGTCCGCGGCCCACACGGCAACGCGATCGAAGTGGTTAGATAGCCACGCTAAAATCGCCTGGTGTCCGGCAGTTGGAGGATCAGCACTGGTACCAAAAAGGGCAATGTTAAACATACAACTTTCCGATTAACGTGTTCCTTTACGAGTTTGCTCAACTAGCGTCAGGAGGCCAGCCGATGGTTCAACAGGAAAATTGGCAGGCTGCCGGGGGAGACGCACTGCATCGGGCAGACTAATAACAGAGGCACGGGTGCGGGCGGCAATTGCTTCCAGCGATTCTACCGGTTGCAGGCGCTTCCCGTCTTGCATCACGAGTTGCAAAAGCGGTTGGCCACTCATTTCTGAAGGCGGATCTTCAGTTCCAGATTCGGTCATAAGGCCCAGCCGATCGCCCACGGCCACCCCCTGCTCATACTGCCGAAAAATCTGCTTCCGCCCAGGATAGGTAACTTTGTCAGGAGCCTCCTTCATCACGGGCACGCCATCAATATCAACTAGCTTATACACACCATTCACGGGCGTACCTGTCACTAACTGAGTGCCCAACCCATAACCATCAATGCAAGCTCCCGCTGCCCGCAGCTCGGCGATACGAAATTCATCTAAATCACCGCTAGCGAAAATGGGAACATGCGGTAACAGTTGCCGGACTTGCTGTGAGAGTAAGCGCAAATCTCCAGAATCCAAGCGCACACCCGCCAGCTGGATCTCGCCTTGCTGTAGTTTGTCGGCAAGCTTTTGAGCCGCAGCGATCGGGTCATAGGTATCAATCAACAACGGTGCGCCTGGGAAATACCGATGGAAAGCGGCAAATGCGGCAGATTCACTACCTTCAGTCGCAGCCAGCGCCATGACTAAAGAATGGGCCATCGTTCCCGCCGGTTTCTGGCCTAGTTTGAGAGCCGCTAATACATTCGACGTGGCATCCAAACCTCCCGCCAACGCTGCTCGGGCTGCCCAGAGCGACGCTTGTGGACTAAATGCCCGCCGAGTCCCAAACTCCAGCAGAGTAGCCGCCGCTCCCGCAACATCGCGCAACCGTGCCGCCCGAGTGGCAACTAGCGTTTGATAATTCAAGGTGTTGAGCAGGTAAGTTTCCACGATTTGGGCTTGCCACAGGGGCGCTTCTACCCGCAGAAGCGGCTCATTCGCAAAAACGGCTGTCCCTTCTGGCAGTGCCCACACTGTTCCAGTGAAGCGCTGCTCAGTGATCACTGTCCAAAATGCCGGGGGAGCCTGGGCAAAAATCCCTGTTTCGCGTAGCTCATCGATCTGGGTTGAACGAATGTGAAAGTTTTCCAGATACTCGATGGCTTGTGCCAGACCCATCGCAATCAAATACCCAAATTCATGCGGTAACCGCCGAGTAAACAGCTCAAAGCTGGCTGGACGCTGATCAAGTTGTTCGCCGACGTAGCAGGCTGCCATGGTGAGTTGATAGAGATCGGTCAGGAGGCTGGTCTCTTCCAGGCAAGGGATTAATGACTGATCGATTAAAGGAATCGGCGATCGCGCTGCCAAGGAGGAATTCATACCCACCACTCGTAAATCTTTGCTTAATTATAGTAAGAAAAACCATAATTAGAAATGCCCGACTGTATGAATCAATCTGGGTTGCTCCGTGGAGGTGAGGCGATCGAAGCCAATCATTCTCTTCTGGCGGTCGATCGCACTCCTCAAATTGAGGATTAGCCCATGCTTATTCAGGAAAAACTACCGACCTTGAGGAGTCAAGACTTCCACTTTTTAGTGGCTTTTATTAAAACTCTTCAGCTACTCATCATACTTTCAAGCAGATTCACCCGCTTATCGCAAAAGACAAGCACCTAACTTAGGAGTGAGGATTAGATAGCTTGCAATTTTGGTGGGATGGGCATCGTTCGACTGAGGTCTCGACATAAAGGCTCGATCGCAATGCTCATGAACGTCTTGCCCGTCCGGGTGGTCGATTGGCAACGGCGGTTGAGTCGTCGGAAACATCGACCTAGACCTCAAGCTTCAACCCAACCTCCGCTAGCTATCGTTGAATTACGCGCACTTACTGACAGTTGAAAATACACTCAAGAATCTGCTTAAGTTAAGCCATATCACAAAGCATCAATAAGTACTACAACTTCCTTAAACAATTACGTCAGAAACTCAGATTGAATGAGCATTTGACATAATTAAGGTGTGGAAATAATCCATCTGAGTTTACCCAAGGATGTTGTTAATGCGCTTGAGTAACTCAGGCACTATCACCATTCTGGAGGCAGGAATATGAGTATTCCAAAAGTGATCGATGATGTCATTCAGTATGTTTCTGGGGCAGTTTCGCGAATTTTTTCGCTTAGCGATGATCAATACCCAAACACCGGAGTACAGCCTTTTGATGGTGATGTTGATAAGAAGAATCACTCGTCAGATTAACGAGTCTTTGAACTAGTTCAACAACACTCCGCTTCATTGAAAGGGGCTAGTTGCTTGTGGCTTATCTCCTGATGTTAGGGGAGTTACCACTTCAAGTTGAAGCAAGAAATAAAGGTCTTATCGATCGATAAGACCTTTATTTCTTGAGTAGAGTTTTGAAAACCACAGGGATTAAGTCTTAGTTACAATTTAAGTGTTCATTCCAACGTTGTCGTGCTGAAAGTCCTTGGACGCCTGAGTAAATTTCCGAGGAGCGAGAATTAAATAAACTGCACTTCTTGCGGGATGGGCATTTTGCCCGTTCGGGCGGGTGAGACACTCACTCCACAGGTTATTTAATCAACAATCCTTACGATCGCGATACTTCTTGATTGAGCCAAATTTGAATTAGCCAAAAACCAATGAATCGACCTCTTTTCTCTCGTCAGCATTCTCTGTTGTTTCTGCTTCTAGGGCTTTCATTCGCTAGCACAGGTTGCCAAAGCCTTCTAGCAGACAACTCCACGCGCCCGTCGCCCGTCGCCCCGCAGGCGCAAACGGTTCAACCCGTTGCCCAACAAGCACCAACCTTGTCATTAGAACCTGGTAGCCCAGATTTCGTCGCCCAGATTGTGAAGGATGTGGCTCCGGCTGTGGTGCGAATCAATGCCAGCAGAGCAGTGGAGAATGATCCATTTGGCGGGTTTGGCCCCTTTTCGCGTGAAACTCCTTCCCGTGAGCGGGTGCAGCGGGGTACGGGTTCTGGATTTATTGTTTCCGCCGATGGACGCATCTACACGAACGCTCATGTGGTTGAAGGCGCTGATAAAGTCACCGTTGTGTTGCAAGATGGCCGCAGCTTTAACGGACAGGTGTTAGGGCAGGATCAGACCACAGACGTAGCGGTGGTCAAAATTGAAGCTTCTGACCTGCCCACGGTGAAGATGGGCAATTCCGATGCATTATTACCAGGTCAGGCGGCGATCGCGATCGGCAACCCCCTTGGTTTAGATTCCACCGTAACTCAGGGGATTATCAGTGCGACGGGGCGTTCCGGTGCTGATTTTGGTGGGTCTGCCCGGGTCGACTTCATTCAAACCGATACCGCCATCAACCCAGGGAACTCTGGCGGCCCCTTACTCAACTCTAAAGGGGAAGTGGTTGGTATCAACACCGCCATTATTCAGGGCGCAAATGGGATTGGGTTCGCTGTGCCAATTCTCACGGCTGAACGAGTCGCCGAACAACTCGTGACTAAGGGGCGAGCCGAGCATCCGTACCTGGGAATTCAGATGGCAGAAATTACACCAGAATTGCGAGAGCAAGTGAACAACAGTAACTCCGGCCTGCGCATCGATCAGCAGGAGGGAGTGATCGTCGTAGCGGTGCAACCAAACTCACCCGCAGCGACAGGCGGACTGCGGCCTGGAGATGTGATTGAAAGTGTTGAAGGCACAGCGGTACAGCGACCAGAACAGGTGCAGCGGAAGGTTGCTTCTACTGATATTGGCAGTACCCTATCGATGACGATCAACCGGAATGGGCAATCGCGATCGGTATCGGTGAAACCCGCTCCTCTGCCTGACCAGGAGCCAAGTTAATTGCTAAAAGCCTGTAGAAACCTTGCGCGCAAGGTTTCTACAGCAAAATCAGCAAATTTGGCAGTCCTTTTGGGTCAATTTTGGCCAAAGTTGGGCGCACCGATCGCCCCATGCCTAAATTTCAACTTTTACGCCGCGCCAAAAAGCGATGTAGCCTTGAATATTCTTGGCTGCGTCTTTTGGTTCTGGATAGTACCAGGCCGCATCTTTGTTAATCTGCCCGTCCACAACAATGTCATAGTAGCTGGCAGTACCTTTCCACGGGCAGACGGTATGAGTACTGCTTTGTTGAAAATATGCTTGATTGATCGCATCTGGCGGAAAATATTGATTTCCTTCTACAACCTCGCAGTTATTGCTTTCTGCCAAAACCGCACCGTTCCAAGTCGCTCTAACCATAGGGATCATTTACACAACGACAAGAAAAGCCTAACGGACGAATTCCCTCACGGCAATACCCTGTTGTTAGAGGACAGCCCCAATTCTGTCTATTCAAAAATACAATCGCGAATTGATTCAGAATAGGGTTGAATGAGGGCTATGCTAATAAACTTAGTTTTTGTTGAAGTTGCAGGAGTCACCCCCCATGAACCGCACTAGCGCCTATGCAATGACTGAGATCGATCGCCAAAAATTGAGTCAAGCGCTGGAGTACGACATTCAAACCATTCCTGACATTTGGGCGATTGCCGCGCAACGGTTTGGACAGGCGACTGCACTCCACGCTCCCCACCTCAAACCGGTGGTTAAACTCACCTTTGGCCAACTTTACGAGCAGATGCATCAATGTGCCGCGGGCTTACAACACTTGGGCCTGCAACCCGGCGATCGCATTTGTTTATTTGCTGACAACAGCCCCCGCTGGTTGATTGCCGACCAAGGCATGATGATGGCTGGAGCCGTCAACGCTGTACGCAGCTCTCAGGCTGACAAGGATGAACTTCACTTTTTACTAGAAGATAGTGGTTCTACTGCTCTGTTTGTCGAAGATTTGGGGACATTACAAAAGCTCCAAAACAGCATTTCGCAGTTACCGCTCAGATTTGTTGTGCTGCTGACAGACGAAACCCCGCCAGCAGATGGCCCTGTTAAGGTATTGAATTTTTCACAGCTTATGGCGATCGGGGCTGCTCATTCCCTCACTCCCCACGGTCGCACTCGGTCTGATTTGGCTACCTTAATTTATACCTCCGGCACCACCGGTAAACCCAAAGGCGCAATGCTGAGTCATGGCAATTTGTTGCATCAGGTTGAGACGCTGGGGGCGGTTGTACAGCCAAAACTGGGCGATCGCGTGTTGAGCATCCTCCCCACCTGGCACGCCTACGAACGCAGCGCCGAATATTTCTTGCTTTCCCAAGGCTGCACCCAGGTGTACACCAGCATCCGCACCGTCAAAAAAGACCTGGCCGAATTCAAACCGCAATACATGGTCAGCGTGCCCCGCATTTGGGAATCCGTCTATGAGGGCGTGCAAAAGCAATTTCGGGAACAACCAGAGAAGAAACAAAAGCTGATCAACTTCTTCCTCAAAGCAAGCGATCGCTACATTCATGCACGTCGCATCTGGAACAATTTGGAACTGCTACACCTTGATCCCTCGCCTGTAGAGCGCTTGGTGGCCGGTGTTCAACTTATTGTCCTGGCCCCTATTCATGCCTTGGGCGAAAAAATTGTTTACAACAAGGTGCGGCAAGCGGCAACTGGAGGCGAGTTTCGGCAAGCAATTAGTGGCGGTGGGGCGTTGGCTCGTCACATTGATGACTTTTTTGAAATTATGGGGATTGAAGTGTTGGTGGGCTACGGGTTGACTGAAACATCTCCTGTCACCAACGCCCGTCGGCCCTGGCGTAATTTGCGCGGTTCAGCCGGACAACCCATCCCCGGCACGGAAGTCCAAATTGTCGATCAGGAAACCCGCAAGCCGATCGCCGTCGGCCAGCGAGGTCTGGTGCTGCTACGCGGCCCTCAGATCATGCAGGGCTATTACAACAAACCAGAGGCCACCCGCAAGGCGATCGATCCCAATGGTTGGTTTGATAGCGGCGACCTGGGTTGGATGACTGCCGAAAATGACCTAGTGTTGACCGGACGCGCCAAAGACACGATCGTGCTAACCAACGGCGAAAACATCGAACCTCAACCAATCGAAGATGCCTGCCTCCGCAGTCCTTACATTGACCAAATCATGCTGGTCGGGCAGGATCAAAAGTCGCTCGGTGCCCTCATTGTGCCGAACCTGGATGCGCTAGAGAAATGGGCCGTCACCCAGGGCTACTCACTCGACTTGCCCGATCACCCCGATGGCCCAACAGCCGTGGAGTCAACCGCTAATCTGTATCCCCTCACTTTAGATAGCAAACCGATTCAAGACCTAATGCGCAAAGAACTGAATCGGGAGGTGCAGAATCGTCCAGGCTACCGAGCCGACGATCGCATCGGGCCGTTTCGCTTGTTGACCGAACCGTTTGCGATCGAGAATGGACTCTTGACTCAGACGCTAAAAATTCGGCGAAACGTCGTGATGGATCGCTACCAGGGTATGATTAACGAGATGTTTGTTTGAGCATGTGACCCTATTTCTGATTGTCATTCAGCGAATCAAGCATTCACAATTGGTTAGTGTATTGTCCGTTGAAACTCCTTCAACGGATGTATTCGTATGATCCTGATTGAGTAAAGCATTTATGGATGTCCCTTCCTCTCAACTGCTTCTAAAACGTACTGTCAACGTCAAAGCGATCGTGACTCCTCGCTGGAAAGAAGAGGCGCAACAACAACTCCAGGCTCAAATCAACCAGGTTGATAATCAGTTACAGCAGCTTGAAATGCAAGCCCAACGCATGGTTGCCGAGATTCAAAAGCAATCTCTCAAACCACCTGGCCCTGAAACTGTCCAACAAATTGAGAGCATTCAATTGCAGGTCAATCAAAAGAAAAGCGAGTTCCTGGAGCAAAAAAATCAAGTGCTGCAACAACTGCAACAAGTGCAAATGTTGGAGTTAGAACAAGAAGTCAATCAAGGACAAATTGAAAGTGTATTTAGAGTGGAAACCGGCGACAACCTAATCGAAAAGATGCAAGTTGAAATTCTCTTGAGAGATGGAGTCGTCGAGGAAATCCGGGGAGACATTTAAGCGACTTGAGATTGGATGGTTGGCGCAATTGGATGTTTGTAGCATTCGCTCCTCTCTGCACTTGCCAACCTGATATACTTCAGGGTTGCGATCGCATCTCGACACCCTGCCATTCCTGGAAGAACCGGCCCCTCTGACCACGATTGGCTGACGATTCGACCGTACTATCTTTTGCCACCATTTTGTTCTGGAACTTGTCTCATGATTAACGAAGTGTTCATGCCTGCGCTTAGCTCCACCATGACCGAGGGAAAAATTGTTTCCTGGGTCAAAGCTCCTGGTGACAAAGTCGAAAAGGGCGAAACCGTTGTAGTAGTTGAGTCCGACAAAGCAGACATGGACGTAGAATCCTTCTATGAAGGGTATCTAGCCGTGATCACCGTGCCAGCGGGTGAAATGGCCCCAGTCGGTGCGGCGATTGCCCTCATTGCGGAAACTGAAGCCGAGATCGAAGCTGCTCAACAAAAAGCTACTACCGCCGCTCCCTCGCCTTCCCCAGCGGCACCCCCTCAGCCGCAACCCGTTGCAGCCACTCCAGTCGCAGCCACTTCCAATGGGGCCAGTACCCAAAATGGTCGCTTAGTGGCTTCTCCCCGCGCCCGCAAATTGGCCAAAGATCTCAAAATTGACTTGACGACACTGAGAGGCAGTGGGCTGCATGGCCGCATTGTGGCGGAAGACGTGGAAGCGGCGGCAGGTAAGCCCGCTTCGGCTCCGACGATCGCCCCTGTTGCACCCGTTTCTCCGACCGTCACGGCCCGCCCCCCCGCTCCTGCAACTCCCCCTGCCCCTGTTACGCCTGGGCAACAAGTACCCCTCACAACGTTGCAAAATGCCGTCGTGAAGAACATGTTGGTCAGTCTGGAGGTGCCGACCTTCCACGTGGGCTACACCATCACCACCGACAATTTGGACAAGCTCTACAAGCAAATCAAGACCAAAGGGGTGACGATGACCGCCCTCCTGGCCAAAGCCGTCGCCATGACGCTCCAAAAGCATCCGCTGGTGAACGCCAGTTTTGCCAACCAAAGTATCAATTATCCCGCCTCAATTAATGTTGCTGTCGCTGTAGCGATGGACGATGGTGGCTTAATTACGCCCGTCCTCCAAAACGCTGACAAGCTGGATATTTACAGCCTGTCTCGAAGTTGGAAAGATTTAGTAGATCGCGCTAGAGCCAAGCAATTGCAACCAGATGAATACAGTACCGGCACGATCGCCATTTCCAATCTGGGGATGTTTGGCGTGGACCGGTTTGATGCTATCTTGCCCCCCGGGATGGGGTCGATTTTGGCGATCGGCGCATCTCGACCTACCGTGGTTGCCACGGAAGATGGCCTGTTGGGCGTGAAACGGCAAATGCAGGTCAACATTACCTGTGACCATCGCGTAATCTACGGTGCCCATGCCGCCGCCTTCTTAAAAGATTTGGCTGCGCTGATCGAAACCAATCCCCAATCTCTAACGTTGTAGTTTAGGTCTGGAATTGTGATGGTAGATTTTCCCACCACACTCGACGACGCGATCGCGCAGGCGCAAGCGGCCACTCAGTCAGCCCTGGAAGCAGGCTACACCCGCTTGCAAATCGAAATCGCCATCCCCGAACTCAAGCCTATGGAGCCAGCGCTTCAGTACTTGCCCATCCTTGATCGTTACGGCACACACCTCAAGGTGTTTTTCACAGACGCGGGTGCTGCCGCTTTAGCTCGGCGAGATTGGGCTGATACCCCCTACACCATTCAAAGTATTGATATCCAGGGCACGCGCCAAACAACGCCAGTTGATGAACTGATCGAACCGGAAGATCAGGCATTTGTCTTCGTTTCACCCTCCGCGGTAGAGGTGGGCCTGGTAGAACAAATGGCTAATGCCGCAGGCGATCGCCCCGTCATCCTGTTTAATCCTCGACTGGAAGATGTCAGCATTGTCGGCATTGGCTTCACAGCGCGCAAACTACGAGAACGGTTCCTCAACACGATCGAACCTTGCTACTACTTAAAACCCTTAGAAAGTCTGGCGATTTTAAGGCTTTACCCCTCCCTCTGGCAGGTTTGGGCTGAATCGGTCGAAGGTTATACCCTTGTGGCAGAAGACCCGCAAAAACCAACCTTGGAACGATTGGATCAAATTCTCACGGAAGTGATGGGCATCAAGCAAACACCCACTCAAGGCATGTTCGCCGGATTGCAACGAATCTTGCGGGCGATCGGACGGTAGCGGTTCTGACCTCCAGGCCCATCCTTAAACGAATCAAAGTCTGCCAATAAAGGCCAAGTGAAGTTTTAATCCTTCTATGTAATGTTTAAGGGATTCTATGGGAGTGGCTGATAGAAACGGGGCATAATGGGCGTAGTGCTTGAAATCATTGCATCACAAAGCTGAGCAGAGATTCCTTGCACTTGCGGATGTTTAGTGCTGTCTACAGAAAGGCGATCGCATGAGCGGAACGGGTCATCGTCGGATCATCATCGGAGATGTACATGGGCATTACAAAGGGCTGATGACATTACTGGAGACGATCGCACCCGGACAACACGATCAGGTCTACTTCCTGGGTGATTTGATCGATCGAGGGCCAGACAGTATACATGTTGTAGACTTTGTGCAGCAAAACGGCTATACCTGTCTGCTTGGAAATCATGAACAACTCATGATTGATTCGTTTCCCAACGGCAGACCTTTTACCCCCGCCCTGCAAGCATGGTTATACAGCGGTGGGCGAGCCACTGTCACGAGCTATGGCGAATCTGGAATTTTGCTCGATCACCTGGATTGGATGAAGACTCTGCCTGCCTACCTGGATCTCGGTGATTTGTGGTTAGTTCACGCAGGCGTGCATCCCTTGCTGCCGCTCGAAACCCAATCTACGCAGGAATTTTGCTGGATTCGGGATGAGTTTCACAGCATGGCCAAACCCTACTTTGCCGATAAACTCATCATCACTGGCCACACCATCACCTTTACCTTGCCCAAAGTTGCCCCTGGAGAAATTGCTCAAGGTTGCGGCTGGTTGGATATTGATACAGGGGCGTATCATCCTAAAAGTGGCTGGCTCACAGGATTAGACCTTGCCAACAAACTGGTTTACCAAGTGAATGTTTTTACAGAAACTACCCGCACCTTGCCACTGGATGAAGCCTTAGCCCGGATTGAACCAAAGCAAGTTGTAGCCCATCGGCAAGCCTTGCTTAATCGCTAAGTCCAGCCAGTCCAGGAAATTAGCGATCGTCGGGCGACAGCTCATCCAGCTAGATCATCCAGCTAGGTCGTTCAAGTGGATGAGGCCGATCGAGTGAGGCAAACCGTACCTTAAAAGCATGTAGGTATTGCAAGCAATTGCTTGTATTGGTAACGGTTCGGTTAGAAGGAGTAAAGGGGCATGTTGTATACCCTGAGTCAACTGAAGGAGATCTTAGACGGATTGGGTTATAACCTTGGCCCAGATGGTTTAAACGGCAACCACGACAATTCACTGGATATGTTCACCCAGGCTGCCATTCAAGAACTACAACTTCACTATCACCTGGCTCCAACCGGAAGGCTTGATACAACCACAGATCAGTTAGTGAGACAAATTATTCGAAATCTCCTGCAAAACTTGAATCAGGTCATGGATGCAAACCTGCCCGTTAACGAGTTTTATGGCCCTCGGATGGTGCAGGCAATTAAAACATTTCAGCGTCAGTACGGCTTGCCCGTTACCGGAGTGGCTGGTTTGATGGTTCGGCAAAAGCTAGAAGCAATTGTTCATGCTCAATTACGAACTCCAGCATAAATGATGAGATTCCCTGATAAGTGCTGATGTCACTAGCAGACCTGTAGCCGTATGTATAGCTATGGTCAGAACACTTAGGACATATCAAATGGCTGAACCGCCGATTCTGGGTAGGTGTTCTGACGCGCCTCGTTCGACTGAGCGCTCACGCCGAAGTCTGCCACGTTTCACATGGCGACGGCTATAATGTGGCGAAAGCGAGTTACATATGGCTATTCAGCATTGGCTGTTCAGCTTTTTCCATGTCTTAAGCGTTCTGACCAAAGCTATGTATCTTGTCGTGAACAACCCTTTAGTTCGTTGAAAGGCGGCGCGATCAGGATTTGTCTTCTGTCCCCTGCCTTCCTACTTCTGCCTGATTGCCCTAACTAGACGCGCTTGTGTAAAACCGTAACGCAAATCGCCAAAAAGCACTGGAAAACCACAGGAGGAACCCGGCCAAAACCGCTGCTCCCACAGTCCACCCAATTTCACCACGACTTAAGATCACTTCTGCCGGAATCGTGGTTAGGAAGGCCACTGGCACTACAAAAGTAAAGAAAATGCGATAACTCATGGGATAGGCCACCATCGGAAAGCGACCCGCTTCCAGCAATCCCCGCAGCACTTCCGTCACGTTGTAGATTTTAACGAACCAGACACTCATGGCCCCCAACATAAACCAGAGGCTGTAGAGAATAATGAATCCAAAGCTGAGCGGAACTAGCCCAAGTAAATAATTGGTTACGCCTAACCCTAATCTGCTGCCAGCGTATACCACCATGACTGAGCCAAACAATAAATCGGGCAATCCCCACGGTGAGATGGTGTGGGTTGACAGCCAAAACTGCGAATCGATCGGCTTTAACAAGACAAAATCCAACGTGCCTTGCTGAATATGGCGCACAATCCGGTTCAAGTTAGGAGCCAGGAAAGTTGCAGAAAATCCTTGCAGCAGCGTAAAGATCCCCAGAACAACTAACGCCTGTTCCCATGACCAATTTTGAAAGCGATAGCCAGTCCGGTAAAACAGGAATAAACCAAACAAGCTCCCAATCAGCCCGCCAAAGCTGCTGAGAGCGGCAATTAAAAAGTTAATGCGGTATTCTAATTCAGCAGACAGGGCGGTTGCCCAAAACAGTTTTAAGACGTGCAGATAGCGTTTCAATATAACGCCTCCAGGCGATCGCAGACAGGCTCCTTCAAATTGTAGAGAATGTCACCACAGACAGCGCACATCAGAGAGCATCACTGTCATGCCCCATTTCCTGGTTTCATAAACTAGTTCGGATTCGCGCCAATTGCCCTTTGCCTTTGGGCAGGTTTGAGATAATCTCTAAAGGCGACTACTGCTTCTCTGGCAATTTGCGTTCATCCCCAGCTACGGCCCCAGCCCATGTCACAGTTTGAGCATCCATCCGACTTTGAGAAGGTTCTCATCAGTCTCTTTGAACAAGAAGGCTGGAAAGCAAAACCTGCCCCCGCAGGTACAAAAGGTTACGAAATTGAATTAGAGCGGGATGGCGAAATTGTTGCGGTGCAAGTCCGGAATCAGCGAGCAAAGGTGCATGCAGGCCAACTAGAAAAGTTCATTGACTTTCTAGAGCAACCGATGGCAGCCCGGTTTAATCGCGGGTTTCTGATTTCTACGTCTGGTTATACCCCCTCTGTCTTCACCTTCATGCGGACGGAAGAGGTCGTTGATATTGCGTTAGGCAGTTTTCGCGACAATCAAATTATTTGGGAAGATGGGGAAATTCCCCCGCCTCCACCTCGTCCGCAGCTCACCTACATTGGCGTATTTACCTGCAAAGGGGGCGTGGGCAAAACAACTATTAGCGCTCATCTGGCAGGGGCTTTTGCGCTCAACGGTTACGATGTGGTGTTGATTGATCTCGATCGCCAGAGTAACCTGCGCAAATTGTTGGGCGATGGCGTGTACCTGCCTGGCCCCAAAGGACAGTTGGGCGCGACGATTACTGTTCTCAACTACAGCGAGTGGAACGAGGAGGAGTATCCCGACGCCCGCATTGTGATCTGCGACTGTAGTCCTGAATATGATGCAAATCCGGAGGAGTTTCTCCGCAAGTTCAATTACTGCATCATCCCCACAACCTTAAATCCCTTGGGGATCAATAAAAACGCTGATGTGATCAAGCGGACGTTTTCTGCCATTCGTCGCTTGAATGATACAGCGGAGTTGTTTGTGCTGATTAACAACTACCACAGTGAAGAAGACCGCCGGAATGGGATTTTGAATGACCTGCTGAAGACTGAATTTGAGCTGATGATGGCGGATGATAATCGCTGTCACTACATTGATCCCGACAAGGTCGCGATTCGCTACAGCAAACAACTGCTGTATTGGGGCTATCACATTGTGGAGAATGGCAAGCCGCAACTGGCTTTTCGCGAAGTGGGTGGCCGATCGCTCCCCCGCACCGATTTCCTCAAGCTACTTGATTATTTAGAAGACCACACGGGAATTGAAGCCTCTAAACACCAGAGTGTGAATTTGTAGTGGTTCCGGCGACTGGAATTTTCTGATCAGATTTCTCATACCAATTTGATTGCAATACGCTACGGATTGAGATCCCCCTGCCTGCGGCATCCCCCTTGTCAAGGGGAACCGAGGGGGATCGGTGCAAGGAATGTGCCACTATCACTGTTTAAATCGGTATCACATAGCATGTCTAGTTTGCGGAACGACTGCTCTAGCCGATGTTTCTAATGCCTACGAGAATTGTCCGTATCTAGTTCCTGATCGTTCGTTGCTTGCCCGCTCCTTTGAATGATGCCCCCTTAAATTTCAGGAGAACTGTCATGAACCATCTACTACCTTTAGTTCTTAGTAGTGCCCTGTTCACTCTCACAAGTGTCGTTGCTCCAACCACAGCATCTGCTAGATTTGAAAATCCCTCAAATCACAACAGGTCTGCACTGTCCACGTCTCAATCTGAATTGATCAGGGGAAATTTGAATCCGGTGAAACCCCACGGCGAACTGCTTGCTCAAGCAAAAACCAATTGGACCTGTTACAGCAGTTGGGGTGATCATGTTGGATACCTTGCTATTTGGTGGGGCCATACCAAAGCAGACGCAGCCTATGGATGTAACGAAACGTATAAACTTGACTGTGGTGGAAAATGTTACGCGAGAGAGGGGCATAGGAAGCCGCCCCCAGAGGGAAAAAGGCTGGGATCGTGTAATCCGTTTGCGGCATCCGCCAGACGGGCACAAAGATACTGCGATCGCTAACTGAGTACTACAGTTGTAGATTCAGCCTTGGAGACATCAGACGACGCTTGTAGTGATAGAACTTGGCGATGGCTTGATGAACCCGTCGCCAGGTTAACCAAGCGAAGATGTCTGTCGCATCCGGTGTCCACCCCCACAATAGGGCAGATAGTCATCGCTTTTCAGTGAGACCGTTGTTGCTGCTGTCTCTTCAATTGAATTGAACCAAGGTGGCATCAAAAAACGTTTGTATCATTCTCACCTTTCTATCCTAGCAATCTACAACTGTAGTACGAAGGATTATGGATTAAATAACTTGTGGGGTGGGTGTCTCACCCGCCAAGACGGGGAAGCTGCTCAGCCCATAAAAATTGCCAGTTACTTCAGCCTCGGTCCTAAGCAGTTGGAACTTTCTCCAGGGAGGCAGCTTTTTGCTCAAACATTAATTTAGAGCGGCGAACTAGCTCTGGCACTTCCACGGGGTAGTCTCCAGTGAAACAGGCGGAGCAGAAATGATTTGGATCATCCTGGGTGGCGGCCAACATGCCAGCCCAACTGAGGTAGCTGAGGGAATCGACACCAATTTGAGCCGCAATCACTTCAACTGATTTGGTCGCGGCAATCAGTTGATCTTGAGTATCTGTATCAATGCCGTAGAAGCAGGGATGCGTGACCGGTGGCGATGAAATCCGCATATGCACTTCAGTTGCTCCAGCATCTCGTAGCGCTTTGACAATCTTGCGACTAGTGGTGCCCCGGACAATGGAATCATCCACAATCACGACGCGCTTCCCAGCCAGCACGTCCTTTAGTGGGTTGAGTTTCATGCGTATGCCCGACTCGCGCATACTCTGAGTGGGTTGAATAAAAGTACGGCCCACGTAGCGATTTTTGATCAGCCCTTCAGCGTAGGGAATACCAGACACCTGCGAGTACCCGATCGCCGCGGGAATCCCAGAATCAGGCACAGCAATCACAATGTCTGCATCGATCGGCGCTTCTTGAGCCAGAATGCCACCGATACGCAGCCGATAGCTATACAAACTTTCGTTGTGCATCACGCTATCTGGACGAGCAAAGTAAATCATTTCAAAGATGCACAACCTGGGCTGGGGTTGGGTGGCCCAGTGGAAGGAGGCTAACCCTTCGGCGGTAATCCACACGAGTTCGCCCGGTTCTACGTCGCGCAAATACTCGGCTCCAATGATATCCAGACCACAGGTTTCAGAAGCCAGGACATAGTAGGTGGGGTCAGTGGGAGATTCTTTGGGGAGGGTGCCAATCACCAGCGGGCGAATGCCATTGGGGTCGCGAGTGCCCAGTATGCCGCTGGGGGTCGCGATCGCCAAACTGAAAGCTCCTCGGCAGCGATTGAATGCGCTGATGGCTCCTTCTAACCAGGTTTTGCCGGAATTGATTTCTTCGGCGATCGCGAAGGCAATCAGTTCTGAATCGGTGGTTGTGAGTAAATTGTGATTATTTTGAAGTAACTCTGCCCGCAAACTGGGCGTGTTCACCAAGTTACCATTGTGAGCTAAAGCCAACGGCCCCAAAGCCGTATCAACGACTGCGGGTTGAGCATTGACTACGCGACTCGAACCGGTTGTGGAGTAGCGAGTATGGCCGACCGCTAAGGTTCCCGGTAGTTCTGCCAAAATGGATTCGTTAAACACTTGCGAGACCAGTCCCATCCCTTTGTGGAGATGCACCTGGTCGCCATCAAACGTCGCAATTCCTGCCGATTCTTGCCCACGGTGTTGCAGCGCATACAGACCAAAGTAGGTCAGTTTTGCCACATCTTCACTCGGCGCGAAGACTCCAAACACGCCACATGCTTCTTCCGGTTTGTCTGGTCGATCAAGCTTGGCTAAGCGATCAGAACTATCAAGGGCGGAAGAAGCACCCATCAAATCAGAATCATTGGGCATCATGAGTTGGATCTGCTCCGAGCGATTGAAAGGGCAAAGAAATATAGACTAACAAACGAAGTTTAGAAATGTAACGTTAAGACCTTTTAATCTTCCCATTAACTGAGGGATACATCCTAACAATCCTTAGAGAAGTCTGATGAAATCTTCGCTCAGGCTAGAGCAACTAGCTCAATTAAGCAGCCAATGCTCGTTTGATCGCGAATTGCCAGCGATCGCTCAACTCTGACACGGGCACCTGGATTAAGAAATGATTATTGCCAGTTTGAATCGTCAACGGGGCGGTTGAAGCGGTCACTGTCCCCAGCCATTGCCAGCGATCGCCCAATTGCGCTTGTAAATAGGCTTCCCATCTTGCCTGGTGGGCTGGGGCCACCGACACCATAATCCGTGCGCCTCCTTCCGCAAACAGCACTTCATCCCACCGCAAAGCAGATTCAGTTGCGATCGCCAACTGCACAGTTGCGCCTTTTTTGCCACTGATGCAGGATTCTGCCAGCGCTACCGCCAGACCACCCTCAGCACAATCATGAGCTGAGCCAATCCAACCTTGCCGAATCCCCTCCCGACAAGCCTGCTGCACCTGGCGTTCTAGGTCAAAATCGACGATTGGCGGCTTCCCAGAGATGATGTCATGCACAGTTGCTAAATACTCCGACCCACCCAACGTGACCGCTGGAAATTGTTCCGACGCAATAGGTGTTCCTAATAAGTAAATCAAATCACCCTGAGAGCGCCATCCCTGACGACAAATCCGATCTAAGTCAGGAATTAACCCGACCATGCCCACCACAGGCGTGGGATAAATCGGTTGGGGATTGCCATCTGAGTCCAAGGTTTCGTTGTAGAGGGAGACATTGCCGCCGGTGACGGGCGTACTCAGTTCCCGACATCCTTCTGCCAACCCCCGGCACGCTTCCGCCAATTGCCAGTAGCCGATCGGCTTTTCGGGACTGCCAAAATTCAAATTATCGGTGACTGCCAGCGGTTCGGCTCCCACGCAGCTTAAATTCCGGGCTGCTTCGGCAACGGCATATTTTGCTCCTTCATAAGGATGCAGGTAGACATAGCGGGGATTGCAATCGACGGTGGCGGCGACACCGATTGTTGGTAAGGACGGTTCGCGAACCGTCCCTACTACGGGGCGGACACGAATTACGGCGGCATCGGCCCCACCGGGCAGCATGACGGTGTTGTTTTGCACCTGATGGTCGTATTGACGATAGACCCATTGCTTCGAGGCGATCGTTGGGGTTGCCAGCAATTCCAGCAATACATCATTCCAGGTGTAAGACTGGTTTTTAATTTGAATGCCTTGAGTGGTGCAGGTTGGGAGAGAGTCCGCCGCCCATGCCCAGGCTTTTTGAGCATATTCGGGTGGTTCAGCCAGGAGTTCTCGATGGTAAATAGGGGTATTGTCTGCCAGGGCGGTTGCCGGAATTTCGGCGGCGACTTCTCCTTTAAATAGAATCCGGACGATCGGGTCTTCGATTACGCTGCCAGCAACGACCGCATGTAGACCCCACCGCTCAAAAATATCGATCAGTTCCTGCTCGCGTCCCTTTGCCGCCACAAACAACATGCGTTCCTGCGACTCGGACAAGAGATACTCGTAAGGCACCATGCCCGTCTCGCGGACGGGGATTTTGTCCAGATCAAACTCCACCCCCACGCCACCTTTGGCTGCCATTTCCGAGGTAGAACAGGTAATGCCCGCTGCACCCATGTCTTGGGCTGCCACGACTGCCCCGGTTTTAAATGCCTCTAAACAGGCTTCAATCAAAGATTTTTCCAGGAAGGGATCCCCGACTTGTACGGCGGGGCGATCGTCCAGCGATGCGTCGCTCAACTCAGCACTGGCAAAACTCGCACCCCCCATGCCATCGCGTCCCGTGGTGGAACCCACATACAACACGGGATTGCCAATGCCTTTTGCCCCCGACTTGACGATTTCTGGCGTTTCCATCAATCCCAACGCCATTACATTCACCAAAGGATTGCCCGAATAGGCCGGATCGAAATAAACTTCGCCGCCTACAGTTGGTACGCCGACACAGTTGCCATAGTGAGAAATGCCGGAAACGACTCCCTGAAACAATCGCCGCGTCCGGGCATCCTTTAAGGAACCAAAGCGCAGGGAATTGAGCAGGGCGATCGGTCTGGCTCCCATCGTAAAAATATCGCGGAGAATTCCACCCACACCGGTTGCCGCGCCCTGAAACGGTTCCACGGCTGACGGGTGATTGTGGGACTCAATTTTGAACGCCAGTCGCAAGCCATTGCCCAAATCCACAACTCCCGCATTCTCTCCGGGACCTACCAGAATGCGATCGCCCTCGGTGGGAAACTGCTTCAACAACGGACGCGAGTTTTTGTAGCAGCAATGCTCCGACCACATCACCCCAAACATCCCCAGTTCTGCCTTGTTGGGATGCCGCCCCAACCGTTGCACAATCTCCTCATATTCTTCTGGTTTAATGCCTTCTGCCGCGATCGCTTCGGCGGTAAACGGCGCAGACGATAAAGCAGACATAGGGCAGTTCTCCAGATAAAACAGCAGTCACCTCAAGACCGCTTTATTTTATCAATGTCCTTCTCCAAACCATCAAGCCACCGTGCTGGATAATTCTTTGTATGATTGTGGAATATCGGAATGCCGACGACTGCCCAGACCTTGAAGTGTTTTGAGCTTTGCTGCGACCTCACTAGCAAATACTGCTCCATTGACTTGGTGACTTTAGACAGAAGAACTGGAAATATCGTTCTTCTAGCCAGAGAAGAAATCAATATTGAAATTGAACCCAGTGGAGAGTGGAGGTTTGTATGAGTGATCGTTCTAATTTTGCTCAAATGCCGATCGCAGAACTTCGTGCGTATGTTTTGCAGCACCGCCATGATGAGGAAGCCTTACACATTTTCCTGGATCGACTTCACGCCGAAAAACAACCCTCACGAGCTTATGGTGCAGCAGAAAGTGTTGCGGACGCGATCGCGGAATACCTGAATAGCAGACAACACCCTTAAGCCGGTTAAGGGACTTGCTGAGAAATAACATCCCACGTTCATCCACTCATCTACCCATCCACCCGCTTTAATCTGGGATTTTATTTGTACGCTGATCCCTAATCGCGACCTCCTCATGCAATTGGGATGACAAATTTTTGCAGCAAACTTGCCAGGTCATTCTTATTGGTGCTGCCATTGGCAACCTTTAACACCAGCGTGTAAGATTCCTCGTCAGTGAGATTTAACGTGTAGCCATTGACGCGGAGAAAGGTATCCATCACGGCGTAGGCAGTGCGCTTGTTACCGTCAATGAAGGGATGATTCATTGCCAGGTGATACAAGTAAGCAGATGCCTGTTCATGAATCGTTGCATGGAGAAATTGTCCACCAAAGGTGGCTTGAGGTTGGGCTAAAGCAGATTCCAACAACCCTTCATCCCGAATCCCAACTGTTCCACCGAAACTGGCAATCTGATCTTCATGAATCGCCAGCACATTCGCTTTGTCAAGAAAATTAGGAGTTTGCAAGACGGCGGTAAACCTCTTCGCGTTCCTGTTTGGATGCAAGGTAGGCTTGCCAAATCCGCTCATCACGATCGCTCAAGTGAATTCCCTGCTTTGCCATCTGGGCTTTCAGGTCTTGAGCATCGCGATCGCGGTTTGGGCTGGCGGGGGAAGTTTGGGACATGGCGATCGCCTCAACGTCATAGCTGGCAGCGATTTCTTTGGCTTTTCGCATTTCTTCTGTCATTGTCAGGGTGCCTCCCACTGCGGCGATCAAAACGCTTGAACTATTAATATGACATCAGTCTACCTTTTCCCATTTCCTGATTTCAAGCCACTGATCTTTGCACCTGAATGTTTGCAATGCTCAATCTGAAGGCACTGAATCATCGGCGACCGGGGAAACAGCCGTAACTTTCGCTAGCACCGCTTCGTAGCTTGCGCGATCGCCCCGTTGTGCCCTTTCTTGTAAATAAATTTCGGTGGTTAAGGCTGAGATTTTTTCTGCGATCGCCAGTGCCACAAACTGATCCAGCGAAACCCCATCCTCTAAGGGTGTGAGGATGACGAAAACTCTGGATGCGGCAATAATAAACGCAACAGCAACTCATCCACCCATCCACTCATTTACTCACTCACCCACCCATGCCCCCACGGGACTACAGCCACCAAGATCTGCGAAATCGCTCCTTCAAACATCAGGACTTGACCGGAGCCAACTTCAGCTACTCTGACCTGCGCGGTTGCGACTTTACCGGAGCCACCTTAACCGGAGCCAATTTTCAGCGATGTAGAACTGGACAAAGCTATAGACAAATTGCTGTTAATAGTTGCTTAGCTCTTGTTAGCTTTTTAGGAAGTATTTTTATTGGAGTCAATTCAGGGATTAGATCGTTTAATCTTCTTGGTCTTGATCTGAAAACTTTGAATGAGGCTATTTTTCAGGCATTCATTTTTACTATATTTGTGCTTAGCATCGCTACTGTTAGCTTCATTTTTTCTGATATCTATTTTTTGCCATTCTTTGATTTTTATATTTTTGGCGTTAAACCTTCTAGTCTTATTATCCGCCTTGTTATTTTCTTTATTTCTAGCACTGTCATTATCAGCGTATCTGTTGCTAGTGGGATTGCTACGGTTTCTCTATTTTCTAAAAGCTCTATCTTGGAAGGATTAGCAGTATGCTCATTTACACTAATTAGCATAGTACTACTTCTAATTGTTTTATCTTTTCTAAAAGAAGTTTTAAGTTCTGAGTTGGGCACAATTTTTCAAGGTTGTGATTTGAGCCATGCTGTCTTTAATTTCACATTTCTGAAAAAAGTTGATTTTTCAGAATCTAATACACGATTTATTAATTGGACAAATGTTAGATTTTTACGTTGCAAATTACCCAGACAGCTTGCAGAACTTAGAATTCAGGAACTTTGTGTTAGCCGCAACGGACACTTTCAAAACTACACGGCACTCAACCTGAGTAATTTATACCTTGATCGAGTCGATTTATCCGCCTCTACATTGACATACACAAATCTAAATCAGTCGAATTTACGGCAGGCTAATTTGGAAAATATTAACTTGTCAAATGTTCAGGCACTGGGTACAGATTTTTCTGAGGCTGATTTAACCGGAGCCTGTATTCAAAATTGGGGCATTAATTCGGAAACGAAATTTACCAATATTCGGTGTGATTACATTTATTTAGAACCGAATCAGCAAGAACGTAAACCCGCCAGTGGCATTTTTCAACCGGGTGATTTTGAAAAGCTGGTGCATCAATTTACGAAAACGCTGGATTTTCTGTTTCGGCATGGGATTGATCCACAAGCCTTTGATTTTGCCTTGCAAAACTTGCTGACAGATTATGAGGGTGCTGGACTCACAATGCACTCTGTCATTGATGTGGGTGATGGTGATAGGTTGGTGCGCTTCAATGTGGCAAATCCTGATGCGAATCAGGAAATGATGCACGCCCAGTTGATGCAAGACTATGAATCGATGCATCAGCAACTGGAAGCTGAACGAGCAGAAAAGTACACCTTGCGCGAACAGGTTGCTGAAATGCAGGGACAGCTGACTGTGTATCGGGAACAATCGGTGTTTTTGCAAGGCTTTGTTTATCATCAAAGCGATCGCTTCAGTCGCCCATCCTTTAATGCACCCAATTCACACTTTTCAGGAGGAATTATGTCCGAAGGTAATAACATTCAAATTGGCAGCATTGGCGGCGATGCCAGTGGGATTTCCGGGGGTGACAACTCTGGTGTTGCCGGAAAAAATATCACCGGAGCCGCAGGGGGCAATATTAGCGGGATGCTCACCGTCACAATGGGGCAACTGGAAGCGACCAACGACCCCAAAGCGGTGGAACTGGCAGAGTTGTTGAACCAGGTCAGGACAGCCATTGAAAAGCCCGATTCTGGGTTGAGCGAGGCAGATCAGCAGAAAGCCTTGAAGCATTTAGAAACCCTTGGCAAACTGGCAACTGATAAGCAGAATCCCGAACTGCTGGAAAAGGCGGGTGATGCCCTAGATGCGTTGCCCACCATCATGCAGCGCAGCGATAACTTAGCCACCTTTGTCGAAAAATATTTCCCCACGTTCACCGCCGGAGTCAAAGCCATCTTCGCCCTGTGGGGAGTGACCTTGTAATGGAAACCATCCGCCAGGTTGTAACGGTCCCGAGCGATCGCAAGATTGAACTTACCTTGCCTGAGACTGTAGAACCAGGATTAGTCGAAATTGTGATTGTGCTGCAACCGTTGCCTAACTCTCAATCCCTTCCGCGCAAGAGTTTATTTGGCTTTTTGCCCAAACGTATTGACCCAATGGAGTTTCAGGGGCAAATGCGAGATGAGTGGAACAGATAACGCCTATCTTCTGGATACCAACATCTTCATTTACTATTTCAACGGTGAAGCCATCCTGACACCTTTATTTGAAGGAATTTTGGCTGAGACGGCAACTGGCTACTACTGCCCAATCAGTTGGGTCGAGTTACTGTGTTATCCAGCTTTGACAGAAGATGAAGCCAATCAAATTCGCGATTTTTTGAGACAGTTGCGGTGTGTAGATTTGACTGAATCGATCTTGGATACTGCTGCTCAAATTCGTCGAGATTACCGCGTAGCCCTTGCTGATGCCATGATTGCAGCCTGTGCATTGGCGACTGCATCGACGCTCGTCACCAGAAATAGTACAGATTTTAGTCGGATTAATGGATTAACACTGAGTAATCCGTTTGAATCTAATTCTCCTTAATTAAACCGTTTCCTCAGCCCACAACCGTAAATCACGTAGGGCGGTGGGGAGACCGCTGACATCGCTTTGGTCGATAAATTGGAGGATTCTGCCGACGGGGAGGAAGGGGAAGGCCAGCCCGTAATCTTCTTCACGGTAGGTGTTGCCGTCCAGGTAATGAATAAAAAACTGGCCCTTGAGGAAGGTTTCGCCCGGTTTGGAGATGTAACGCCAGACTTCGGGAATGCCCAGATCGGCGTAAATCTCGAATTTGTTGAAATCGCTGCGGGAGAGTTCCACTTCCAGGATCAGATCGGGCACTGGATCGGTTTCGAGATCAATTTTGGTACGACGCGCCATGCGATCGGCGGTTTGGATGTAGTAAGCGGTGTCTGGTTCTACCCCAACTTGCAAATCAACTCGTTTGAGGGTGGGCGTTTTGAAGCTCTCAATTTTGACCCCCATTTCATCGGTGATCGTGAGAATTAGGGATTCGATCAGCTTGTGGCAGCGATCGTGTTCTTCCAGCGGCGTCATCATTTCCAACTGTCCCCGGTAATAGCTGAAACGAGCGGTACGATTTCGCTCCATTTCTGCCAGAAGTTGTTCATACCGCTGCCAGTTCACTTTTTTGAGAACAGTACGGTATTCGCTAGGTTGGGGGGTTTTGCCAAATGGCTTAAGCATCTCAGCAATCCTTTTTATAGCATGGGCTGACAGATTGCTGAAAATAATGAAGTCGATCGGGCAACCTGCATTACCAGAGCGTAGAACTTGAGGGGATACAGCGTCAATCTAAGGCGTCAGCAGCGCCAAAATTTCGGTGGCGGCGCGATCGCAAACCCCTGGCTCACCTAAAGCCTGCTGCATGGCTTGATAATCCGCCAAAATATGTTGACATCGCTCTGGATTTAAGAGAATGTCCAACGCTGCTTGGGCCAAATTTTCTGGTGTGGCTCGATCTTGCATAAATTCTGGCACAACGGCTTTCATCATGACCAGGTTAGGCGGAGACATGAATGGAATTGAAAAGCGCAGCAAATACTGCATGATCCAGGCTGTGACCCGGTTGACCTTATAAAGTACCACTTGTGGCGTTTTGAGCAGGGCAACCTCTAGATTCACAGTACCTGATTTGGTGATGGCCAAATCGGCAGCCGCGATCGCCTGTAGCGTGACTGACTGAGCCGGATCGTTGGCTTGGGTGCCCACTTGATCGGCCAGAACTCTGGCTTGCAACCCATACTGCTCGATCGCCTGGTCGATCGATTGCCGATATTTTTCCAGCGCTAAAGGAATCAAAAATTGCACTTGAGGCAGTTTTTGTTGAATTTGTTGGGCCGCCTGACAAATGATGGGCAATAAATACTTAATTTCCTGTTGCCGAGATGCTGGTAGCAGCGTAATCACCAATTGGTCGGGGGAAAGTCCTAAAGCCGTTCGAGCGGCGTTGCGATCGAGGGCTGTTTGCATTCGATCGATCAGCGGATGCCCAACCCACCGCACTTCTGCGCCTTTGCGTTGCATGTAGTCGGCTTCAGCGGGGAAAATCGCTAGAACTCGCTTTGTGGCTTTGGCAATTAAGTCGGCGCGAAAAAGTTTCACACCCCACTTCCAGCGATCGCCCCATACCCATTCCTGCGGGCAGATGTAGTAGACCAGGGGCGGCGAATCGGGTTGCTTAAAAAAGTATTCACATAACGCCAGATTCGGCCCCATGTAATCAATCAGCACGACAACATCGGAGGGTGACTGCTTGAGATAGGCTTTTGCTTGGTTTTGAATTTTGAGCGTGGGGAGTGCGAAGGGTAATGCTTCTAAAATGCCCATGGCCCCAATTTCACTGGTATGGGCGAGCAAGGTTGCTCCGGCTTGCGCCATGCGATCGCCTCCCAACGCCAAAATTTCGAGTTCCATTCCCCGCTGCGCGGCTTGTCGCTTGAGGGAGTGAATCAGCAACGAACCTTGAAGATCGCCAGACACTTCCCCCGTACTGATAAAAACCCGGTAAGGGCGATGGTTGGCAGTCTGAGTGTTAGTCATCGTCTTCGTCGCTGGCTTTTGCGCCAGAGGTAGGCCCCCGTCGACCTTCCTGCCGCGAAAGGTGCAGGAAGTGATGAAGATGGCGGAGGTGATCGTTATCGAGTAAGATTTCTAATTTTTCCAGGGCTTCATCCAGCGATAACCCCGATCGATACAGCAGCCGAAAGGCGTGCTTCAGGCTCTCGTACACTTGGCCATCATTCAAGGCCAGAATCCCGGCTCGCTCTAACCCAACTCGGTTCAGGGAACGAACTCGCGCCGAGTTTCCTTCTACCAGCATATAAGGAGGCACATCGCGGGTAATCCGACTCATGCCCCCCACCATTGCCAGTCGGCCAATCCGGACTCCCTGATGGATGCCACTCATGCCGCCGACTCTAGCCTGTGACTCGATGTGGACATGGCCGCCGAGAGAAACTGCATTCGTAATAATCACCTGATCTTCGATGACGCAGTTGTGCGCGATGTGGGTGTAGGCCATGATCAAATTGCGATCGCCAATCAGCGTCATTTCATCAGAATAAGTGGCGCAATTGATGGTAACGAATTCGCGAATCCGGTTATCGTCACCAATTTTGACCAGGCTATCAGTGCCGTCATATTTTTTATCCTGGGAGGCTAGCCCGATCGCCGCTCCTGGAAAAATCTGGTTGCGTGCCCCAATTTCGGTCCAACCATCAATGACCACATGCGCCCCAATGATTGTTTCAGGGCCAACCTTAACTTTTTCGCCGATCACAGCATAAGGTCTGACCTCAACGGTGGGGTGTAGTTCTGCACCAGGATGAATTACAGCAGTTGGGTGAATTAGGGTTGCCATATCAGTGTGAGTGATGAGTTATGAGTGATGAGCTACGGCGAGTTAAGAGCTGAAACCTCAAAACTCAAAATTCAAAACTCAACCCTCCTTAGTCTACAAGCGAAAACATAAACTCGCCTTCGGCAGCCAGTTGGCCGTCTACTTCAGCCCGCCCTTGCATTTTGCCAAATCGACGCCGCTTAACACTGAGAAGTTCCACCGTCATGATGAGCTGATCGCCAGGTACGACAGGGCGGCGAAACCGAACGCCATCAATCCCGGCAAACATGAACAAGCCATCACTCAGGTCGGCCATTTGAGTTAGCACAACGCCACCCACTTGCGCCATCGCTTCAATAATTAAGACACCCGGCATGACGGGGCGACCGGGGAAATGGCCTTGAAAGTGAGGTTCGTTAAAGGTGACGTTCTTAATGCCTACCGCTTTTTTCCCAGGGACGTAATCAATAATGCGATCGACGAGGGCAAAGGGATAGCGATGGGGCAGCAACTTTTGGATTTCTTCAACCGTCAAAACTGCTTGAGCCGGATTCATTGCCGTGTCGGACGGTGAATCACCATCGGCAGAATGAGCGGGAACGTTTACATGGCTGGGGGATGCGTCGGCAGGATTGACATCAGTGAGAATGGACATGGGCCGCCTTGGGGTTAACGAAAATGACTAAAAATTGAGCGTTGACAGGGGTGAACTAGCGCGTTCACGGCTGGGCGTCTCGCAATTGGTGAAGCGATCGTGCCAGTTGGGTGTGTAGAGCATGGCTTGCCTTGTATGCCACAAAGTGAGCCGTTGGCATCGTACCAAGTAAACTCAGATCCCCGACTAAATCTAAGAGTTTATGACGGGCGGGTTCATTAGCAAACCGCAACGGCGGGTTCAACCATCCCTCCGCACCACAAACTAGTGCGTTATCTAAACTACCACCCTTGATCAGTCCTTGTGATCTTAAATACTCGATTTGATCTGCCAGCCCAAATGTGCGAGCTGGCGCGATTGCAGTGGCAAACGGCTCTTGGCTGGGAGCCCAACTGTGCCATTGGTTCCCAATCGCAGGTATGGCAAAGTCAATTCCATAGGTAAAGCGCAATTCTGGCGATGGTAACGCGGCTACAAACGCATCTCCCTCGCGAATCCAAATGGGATCGGCCACCATCCAGGACGCTCGTGAAGCTGGTAGAGGTGATTGACCGCCCTCGGCGATCGCCTCTACCCACTCTTTGGCCGACCCATCGAGTAACGGAGCCTCCGGGCCATCCATCTCAATGCGCGCATTATCAATGCCCATTGCCGTCAGGGCCGCGAGTAAATGTTCAACTGTCCGCACCCGTGCCTCCCCCGCTGCCAACTCCGTGGAAAGCAACGTCTGGCTCACTTGCTCAACATGAGCTGGAATCTTGGGAGCCTGCGGTAAATCTGTCCGGACAAAATAGCGCCCCACGCCGACTTCCGCAGGTAACACCCGCACGTGAACCGTGGCTCCTGTATGCAGTCCTACCCCCGATCGCACAAACTCCTGGTGGAGGGTATATTGAACCGTCTCCAAGAATGCCCCATGACGAGTGGACTGCTCTAAAACTGCCATTAGAATCTCTCCCCAATTCCGAAGTTAATGCGAGTATCACCCTGGTCATTCACACCAAAGTCAACTCGAATCGGCCCCAGTGGAGATTGCACCCGCACACCAATCCCGTAACCGAAGCCTTGCCCTGGCTTGTTGCGGATCCCCCCCGGATTCCCCGGCACTAGCCCTTGAGAGCCAAACCCGTAGGCTCCATCGACAAACAGAGCGCCAGAGAAAATTGAGAAAATGGGGAAACGGTATTCCACCGTGCCTTGGATGAAGTAGCGAGTGGCCGCCAATTCACCCTCGTCGTAGCCTCGAACGGAGTTGGCACCCCCCAAAGAGAAGGCTTCGTAGGGCGGTAAATCACCCAAAAAGGCACCACCCTGCACATTGAAGGCGAAGGTTTGAGGGCAATCGGATGGGCTAGGATTCGCTCCCCGGCACCCGCGAGTCAGGCGCAGCAATTGGATTGGTAAATAGTAACTGTAGCTGCCCCGGAGGCGATTTCCGAGGATATTGCCGGAGCCTAATGGAATAAATTGTTCACTCCCCAATCGTAAAAAGCTACCGCGAGTTGGCCGCAGGGCATCATTTCGCCGATCCTGAACCACCCCAAACTGGAGCGATAGTAAATCGTCGCGCCCGGTACCGCTGAAACTCAAGTCATTGCCTAATTGGTCGAGGGGGCTGAGTTCACCGTCACGATCGCGGATCGATACCCGCTGATATTGCAACCCCAGGGATGCTGTCCATTCGGCACGTTGATAAGGATTGCCATTAAGCGGACGCGTGAAACTGATAAATCCACCTGTTCTCAAAATCCGAGGGGTATCACCATTGGGCAAATCGATATCTGGATCACCACCGTCAAAAATCAGGGAAATCGTTCGACGCCGGAACAGATTCACCGTATAGGAGGTTCGGAACGGGTCTCCGCCAATCCAGGGATCGGTGAAACCCAGGTCAAACAATAATTCTCGTTGCCCCACCTGCACTTCTGCCGAAAGTCTTTGGTTATTGCCACCCAGGTTTTGCTGCTGATACCCCACCGAACCAAATAAACCACTGGCCGTACTCACCCCAGCACTGGCGAAGATCGAACCGGTGTTTTTCTCAACGATCGTTGGGACAATTACCACCTTGCGGGGGTCATCTGGACTGGGTTCTAAGGCTAGCCTCACATCATCAAAAATGCCTAACCCAAATACTCGTTGAATATCTTGCTCCACAGCAGCCCGATTAAAAATATCTCCAGGCTTTGTGGCAAACTCACGAGTGACGATAAACTCCCGCGTCCGATTACGGCAGCCAGTGGGATTACCATCCTTGTTCAAAATGGGTTGCTTTGTTTCTGGATCAACCAGGGTAAAGCCACCTTTTTCATTGCGAATACATTCATTTCCCTCTTTATTTAAATAGCGCACCCGCAAAGCCGCTACTTCGCCTTCCGCCACCTGAAGCGTCACGACCCCACTTGGCGAGACGGCTGGCGAATCTAGCACCTGGCCCAAGACGTAGCCGTTATCCTGGTACCACTTGTTCAAGCGCTTGATCCCTTCCTGGAGATCGTTCAGGTTTAATACCTTTCCGACCTGCTCCTGAAAAGTCTCGTTAACAACCTGTTGGGGCAAAACTCGGTTCCCCTCAACCTGCACTGACTGCAAGACTGGGTTAAGAACGACTTCGAAAGTCACTCGGACGCCCAAAGGCGTGTCTTCGGGAACGGCTCTCACATTAGAGAAGAAGCCGGTTGCAAAAATAGCGTTAATGTCTTGTTGCAGTTGAGTCCGGGTGGTGGTGCGGCCTGGTCTGGTTTGGATCGCGTTGTAAACTTCGTCCTGGAATGCTCCTTCTACCCCGGTAACAAGAACTTCAGCGACAAGCACCCGTGGGTCAGCATCAGTAACGGGAGGTGTGGGAGCAGTTGGGGGAGACGCAGGGGCTGTAGGTGGTGTGACTTCGGGGGCTGGAGCGGTCGGCGGGGCGGGGGTGGGTACGGTGGGAGCCACTGGCGAGGGTGCGCCGGGCTGAGGCGTTCCGGGAGAAAGGGGATTGACCCGAATTCGATCGGGGGTTTCTTGCCCCGGAGCAGATTGCGCAAAGATGGACGCTGGCTGTAATAGATCGATCGGCGACAAGGTTGGAGCAGGAGATCCTTCAGGAGCGATCGCACCTTGAGTTGTTTCGACTGGAGTTGTCTCGACCGTTTGCCCGGAAACGGCATTGGTCAAACCAAACGTGGCAGAGGTCGTTAAACATGCCACCCAAAAAGGAGAAAACCGCATCTTGTTCATTTGCACAATCACACACCACACTCAACACAAGACAGATCTAAGGCCAAAAATTTCAATTTAAAAGTTCTTAATCCTGGGGAAACCGTCAAATTCTACCGCATGAATGGGTACCAATACTTAGGTATGTGCCAATACCCGTTCCAATACTTGTTGATAGGCCGCCTCCACATCGCCCAGATCATGGCGGAAGCGGTCTTTGTCCATCACGCGCCGATCGGGATCTGGTTCGGCTTGATTCCACAAACGGCACGTATCTGGACTGATTTCATCAGCCAAGATCAGTTGATGGTCGCGATCAACTCCAAACTCCAATTTGAAATCGACTAGCGTAATGCCACAATCATCAAAAAACTGGGTCAGAACCTCGTTGATTTTAAGAGCCATCGCTTGCAGTTGTGCAACCTGTTCTGGTGTTGCTAATTGCATTAACCGTAGGCGATCGAGCGTCAACAAGGGATCACCCAAAGCATCATTTTTATAGTAAAACTCCACCAACGGTGGTTGAATCACAGTGCCCACAGCCAAGCCAGTTTGCTTGCACAAACTTCCCGCTGCGATATTACGGACGACTACCTCCAACGGGATGATTTGGACTGATTTGACTCGCATTTCATTCGGACTGGGCTGATCGATGAAGTGCGTAGGAATGCCCTTTGCTTCTAACTGGCGAAACAAATGACTGGCGATCGCGCAATTCATGCGGCCTTTCCCCGCGATCGCGCCTCTTTTTTGAGCATTAAAAGCAGTGGCATCGTCTTTGAAGTAGGTCAGTAACACATCAGCCGCATCCGTTGCATACAAAATTTTTGCCTTGCCTTCATAAAGCTTTGGGTGAGAAGTCATGAGTCGTCGCCCGATCAATAGATGAACTGCTAAAACAGAAGCGGAATCAACCCCAGGTTTCAGGATTCTAGAAAAATGGGCTGTAAAAAGTTCTAGAGAGGAATTATGCGATTTACCGCATCTTCATCGTCAAACCCAAAAAATTCCTTTACCCTAACCTTAGTAATTCAGATCGTAAGATGAAACGTTCCTGTCTGGCGATAACCTTATCAGCCAGCGTGCTGATGCTGGCGGGCTGCGCTCAGTCCTTCCAATCTTTGTCCCCAAGCCATACCGAAAAAGCGTCTGCCGAAATGCTCTCGCCTCAAGAGAGTCTACAAAGGGCACGGCGGTTGGCCTGGGAGGCGGCCCTTCTGGCTCAACGACCGCCCCACCCAGCCGAACGCTGGCAGCAAGCCAGAAATAAATGGCGACAAGCAATCCGGTTGTTAGAAGCGATCCCGCCGCAGACCGCAGTCGCCAAGGATGCGCAACAAAAGCTGACCGAGTATCGCCCCAAGTACAATGCCATTACTCAACGGCTAACCGCGGAGGAAATGGCAACTGAGAATTTTGAGCAAGCTCAAACCGTGGCTTGGCAAGCCGCTGTCACGGTTCAGGACCCGCCCCATGATTTACAAGTTTGGCAACGGGCGGCTGAGCGTTGGGGGCGAGCAGTTCGCCTGATGGCAGCTATTCCGCCGTTAACAACAGTGTCTGAAGCGGCTCAGCAAAAACTGGCTGATTACCGGCAAAACTATCAAGCGATCGCTCGCAACATTGCCGCCGAGAAAGATTTTTTGTCCCGGTTAGAAACATTCGCGGCCATTGTGGAGCGGTTGAACACACTGCAAGCCCGGGCCTTGACGGGGCAAACGGAAGACCCGATCGGGATCGAGTACCAAGATTACCTGGCGCTGGTACAATCCCTGCAATCTCTGCAAAGCGATCTGGAAGCACTGCCCCAGGCTGCCACGAACCCGGCCTACACCGACATGAAAACCGCGATCGCTGACTATGAATTTGCCCTGACGATCTGGCAAAGCTACCTGCGCCACAAAGCCGCCAACGCGGATTGGCTCCAAAATGGCGACTTTTTCAATCGGTTGGTGCCCCTCTCACTGATTGACGGCGATCGCCTCCTCGAACGATACGATGTCAAAGTTCATCAAGGTTCTAGAGAAGCGAAAGTTCCTCTAAAATCGGCTGTTTGGGCCATTTGGGAAAAAGCAGACGATCACGTGCGGGCCTCGCGGCAAAAAGCATCGATCCAGTAGAGCAACGCATATCGATACAATCTTGCTATAGCGTTTTTGCCTCAGTGAGGAACCCCCAGAGCCAGCAATCGCTACCCAGATTGAAGGCTCTGAACTTCACTCCAGAAGCAAACGCTGTAGCTAGTTTTGTGAGCATCGCCCTGCTTTATGTTGACCCCCTCTGACCGTTCTGAACCCATCTGGATGACGATTCTGCGCTTGCTCCGATGGGATAAACCCGCAGGTCGGCTGATCCTGATGATTCCGGCTTTATGGGCAGTGGTTCTCGCGGCGGGGGGGAACCCACCCTTACCGCTGGTGGGAGTCATTGTGTTAGGCACGCTCGCGACTAGTGCGGCAGGTTGTGTGGTGAATGATCTGTGGGACCGCAACATCGACCCCAAGGTTCAGCGAACTCGCAACCGCCCGCTGGCCTCACGAGCCTTGTCTGTACAGATTGGCATTGTGGTGGCGATCGTGGCTTTTATCTGTGCCTGGATCTTGTCTGCCTACTTAAATCCTCTGACCTTCTGGCTTTGCGTCGCAGCAGTTCCAATCATCGTGTTATATCCCCTAGCAAAACGAGTCTTTCCAGTGCCGCAATTGGTGCTGGCGATCGCGTGGGGCTTTGCGGTTCTCATTAGCTGGAGTGCGGTGAGTTGTGGAGCCACTCCCGCTCCTACGCCCTGCCTCGGTGTGGCCACCTGGTTATTATGGGGGGCAACGGTTCTGTGGACGTTAGGGTTTGATACGGTTTATGCCATGTCCGATCGGGAAGACGATCGCCGGATAGGGGTCAACTCCAGCGCCCTATTTTTTGGCCCATACGCGGCTCATGCGGTTGCGGCATTCTATCTGGGCACAACGCTCTTGCTGGCCGGAGTCGGGAGTGTGCTGTCACTCAATTGGGCGTTCTGGTTAGCGCTCGTTGTTGCTGTGAGCGGCTGGATTTGGCATTACTACCAGCTTTGCCAGCGAGCGATTCCGCACAAAATCTACGGGCAACAATTTCGGCAAAATGTGTGGTTTGGGTTTGTACTGCTAGTTGGAATGACGATCGGAAACTGGTGACTTGCCGACAGCGATCACAAGAAAGCTGGAGCAGATTTCTGCTCCAGCTTTAGAGTCTGTTGTAGAGTGAAAGGTCTACAAGTAATCAGGAAGTACGAAGGTTAGGGATCGGTTTGTAACATCTGCGGTTGCAAGCAAGAAACCATCTGTTGAATGCCGCGATGCAACCGACGGGTAACGGTCATGGGGCTAACTCCAATGCGCTCCGCCACTTCTTTGCGGGACAGATCATTGATAAACACGAATTCGATCGCCTGCCGAGTTTTTTCTTCTAATTGGTTCAATGCCCGCTGGAGTTGCTGCCGATCTTCTTCTAAAACTTGCAGGTTTTGGTAGTGAGCATCGGGAAGGGTGTCGCCCAGAGTCATGGGCGAATCCACCTGGTGACTGATGGTGGCATCCAGGCTGAGCGGCAGTCGATTCTTCGTTGCCATTTTGCTTTCGCGCCATTCCATGACGGAGACATCCAGTTTTTCCGCAATTTCTTCATCCGTCGGTTGGCGACCAAATGCTTCCGACAATTCTTCGCGGACTCGTTGCCCAGCTTTATTGAGTTGTTGCCAGCGGCGGGGAATCTTAACAGTAGAACTGCGATCGCGCAGAAAGTGCAGCATCTCACCCCGGATGTAGGGAACGGCAAAGGAGCTGAAGGCACAGCCTTGGTTTGGGTTAAATCGTTCGATTGCTCTGATTAATCCCAGGTAGCCAATTTGCTCAAGATCCTCATACGGTTCAGCACACTGGTGGCTGACGCGATGGGCAATCTTCCGAACCAATCCAGCATTCATCTGGACGAGCTGATTCCGGAGTCGAATCGAGGGTTTCTGGTGGTATGCAATCAGTAGTTCCATCGCGTGGGAACGTACATTCGTTTCAGTCGCCATCATTTGCAGTTACCTTTCACATCAGAGTTGAGCCTATTCTCGTTAGTGAAAGGGGGGAGAAACCATCGTCGATCTACGGGACTTCTGAAGGGCGGTTGTGGAGAAGTCGGCATAAATACTGATTTAACTCCCAGAAAAGCGGCCAGAGTGCTCAACGGATGTTGGGAGAAGATCTCGTGTTATGAAGGGTTTGAGCGGCGATCGGGTGTAAATCGATTGATAACGCTAAAATAGGCTCAAGTCTTGATTCTTATTGATGGCGGAGGATTTTCCGTGGCAAATACAAGTAATTTTCGGCAAGCAATACGCGAGTCCAAAAATCAGGCCATTATTGGACCAAACGTGATTGCTAACGCACTGCCGTTTGTAGGAGGTGGGTTGCTCCTGACGGCGCTTGGCGTTTATGGGGGCATGGGCGTCCTCTCGAACTATCCCAGTATCTTCATGCCCACCTTCTGGGTGGCCACGATCGCATCCCTGGTGCTGTTCTTCATCTCGATGAATGTTGCGGAGAAAGGTAAGAACAATGTTGCCCTGCCACTGCTGGCAACCTATAGCTTGCTCGTGGGTTACACCCTAACCGGGCTGATTTTCGTGGCGCTCAGAACTCCTAATGTCGGGATTGCCGGTATCGGTTTCGCGGCCTTGGGTTGCGGCGTGACCTTTATTGTGGGTCGTCAGATTGGCTCCAACCTGTCTGAAAAAGATGGACTGGCACTGGCCAAAACAGTACAAATGGGGATTATTGCGCTGCTTGTTGTGTTAGTTGCGCAACTTTTATTCTCACTGTTTGGCATCTTCACGCCAACCTTTTTAGAGGTCGCGATCTCTGGCATTGGCGTGGTGCTGTTTGTTGGTGCTGCCGTCGTTGACTTCTTCATTCTGCCGCGCACCTATCGGGATGATCAGTATCTCCCTGCGGCCTTGTCGATGTATTTGACTTACATCAATTTGTTCGTGTTTATTTTGCGTCTGCTGATTGCAATCAATAGCCGCGACTAGGTTCGGCTTCGTCGGACTCTTCTATGGAAGTTTCCGACGAAGCCATCCAATGGCCATGTGTAACTTCTGATTAACCTGAGGGGGTGAGATTTTGTCCGTCTACTTTGAGCAGGCAAGATGCTCGCTCCCTGATAAAGCGGGACTTTTAACGTTTAAGTTGCAAGTGCGTCATGGGCAGTTCCCACCGATTACTTTTGAACCGATAAAAACTTGGTGATGATGGAAGCATTGGAAATTAAGCGGGAAGTAGAAGTGTTAAGCGATCGCCTGGGCAAAGCTCAGGACTATCTTTGACGTTCCTGCCCTAACCGCAAAAATTCAAGATCTGGAGCAACTCGCAGCTCAGCCAGACTTTTGGGATGATCAAACTTCAGCTCAGCAAACCCTACAAGAGCTGAACGACCTCAAATCCCACTTGGAGCAAATTGCCCAGTGGCAGGCGCATCTGGAAGACGCCAGAACAGTCCTGGAACTCCTGGAGCTGGAAGATGATGAGTCTTTACTGCAAGAAGCAGAGTCAAATGTGACCCAACTGGCCCGCGATTTAGACCAATGGGAACTACAGCAGCTATTGTCGGGTACTTATGACCAAAAGGGTGCAGTCTTAACGATCAACGCTGGAGCGGGTGGCACGGATGCTCAGGATTGGGCGGAAATGTTGCTGCGGATGTATACGCGTTGGGCCGAAGACCACAACTATAAAGTGCATTTGGCAGAAATGTCGGAAGGCGACGAAGCGGGAATCAAATCCGTAACGCTGGAAATCGAAGGGCGGTATGCTTACGGCTATCTAAAGACAGAGAAAGGCACCCATCGACTTGTGCGCATCTCTCCTTTCAATGCCAATGGCAAACGGCAGACGAGTTTTGCCGGGGTAGAAGTTATGCCCTTGATTGACAATAGTGTGCAGCTTGACATCCCGGAAAAAGATTTAGAAATTACCACCTCGCGCGCGGGAGGGAAGGGCGGCCAAAACGTCAACAAAGTGGAAACGGCAGTTCGCATCTTGCATATCCCGACGGGGTTGGCTGTGCGGTGTACGGAAGAGCGATCGCAGCTGCAAAATAAAGAAAAAGCACTTGCCATCCTGAAGGCAAAACTCCTGATCATTGCCCAGGAGCAAAAGGCGAAGGAGATTGCCGACATCCGGGGTGATATGGTGGAAGCTTCCTGGGGGAACCAGATTCGCAACTATGTCTTTCATCCCTATCAAATGGTGAAAGACTTGCGCACGGGGGCAGAAACGACAGCCATTCAAGATGTAATGAATGGTGAGCTAGATCCGTTCATCCAAGCGTGTTTGCGGCAGGACGTTCAACTGGTAGAAGCGGGCTAGATTGAGTCGATCGCGATTCCCCAGCTCAGACTGCCGATTCTTGTTAGATTAGTAGAGCTTTTTGTACAGGTGTCTTGAGTATGGAAACCGAACATCCAACGGCAGAAACCTCGCCACCATCTGAGATCGATCCCGTTGCTGAAAATCAACCCTCGATCGCTGACTCGACCCCGACAAATTCTGAACCACCGCCGAGTTACGTTAAGCTGGCGATGCGAAATATGGTGCGAAAGCGGGGTAAATCGCTCCAGCACTTCTTTCTGACAACCGCAGCACTTTTAGGTCTATTTGTTGGACTGTCCTACCTGACTCGTTAAGAGGAGCTGGCATGGGTATTCAGGTTGAGCTTTGTCTGCAAAACTGCTATTTGCCCACAAAGGCAGCAGCACAACCACCAGGAGCAAATCCCCCTGACTCCGCTATTGAGACAGACGTTGCAGCAATTACTCCAGAACATTGGGAGACCTGGTTTCAGCAATGGCTGGAACAGTTACAGCCCAGCCTATCGTCAATTCAAGCCTATGAACTCAGTTTGCGGTTGACAAACGATCGCGACATCCAAACTCTCAACGCCCAGTATCGCCAGCAAGACAAACCTACCGATGTGCTAGCTTTTGCGGCCCTAGAAGCCGATTATCCCCAATCGGAGGAGTTACAGGCACTGCCGCTTTACCTGGGTGACATCATTATTTCGGTTGATACAGCTTTTAAACAGGCGATCGCCCAAGGGCATCCTTTGAAAACTGAGTTAATGTGGCTGGCCAGTCATGGGTTACTCCATCTGCTCGGTTGGGATCATCCGGACGAAGCAAGCTTGACTGAGATGTTAATTCAACAAAAAGCCCTCCTTGGTACGGTTGGTGTTTCTATCAGGGACAGTTAGAATTCTTGCTAGTCTTTGGGCATGTTAAGGACAATTTCAGTTACCCCAACCGATGCTTGCCAAAGACCCGTTCGTTCAACCCGACTTCACACTCAGTAATGCCCCGCCGCTTATGCCTTCCGAACTCCAATCTTCCGACTCTGATTACCCAAATGGGAAAATGGGACCGGTGATGAAGGCCAACCGAGAGTTTGCATGGAAAGTGGCTCCAACGCTCTTTGTTAGTTTCAAATATGCCTGGGCCGGGGTGAGTTATGCCTTTAGAACGCAGCGTAACTTCCGTATCCATATATTCTTAGGGGCCGTAGCTATTGCTCTGGGCATTTTTTTGCATCTGGCTGCGGTCGAAATGGCCGTAATTGGGTTGACGGTCGCTGCCGTCTTAACGATGGAGTTGCTCAATACAGCGATCGAATCCGTAGTTGACCTGACGGTGAAGCAGACCTATCACGAGTTAGCCAAAATCGCGAAAGATTGTGCTGCCGCTGCGGTACTCATCTCGGCACTGGCTTCGATCGGCGTGGCCGGTTCGCTCATTTTGCCTAAACTTTGGGTTAAGCTACTGTTGCTTTGGCCATAAGCAGAGAAGCGTTGCGCATCGGGAGAATCATTTTGATCCTTGTTATTGATAACTACGACAGCTTTACCTATAACCTGGTGCAATATTTAGGCGAGTTGGGGGCAGAATTTCCGATCGCACAAGATATTCAGGTTTATCGAAATGATCAAATTTCTCTAGAACAGATTGAGCCATTGCATCCAGCTGGGATTGTGATTTCTCCAGGGCCAGGACGCCCCGACGATGCTGGCATTTCTCTGCAATTGATCGAAACCCTGGGCACAACGACCCCCATTTTAGGCGTCTGTCTAGGGCATCAAAGCATTGGCCAGGTATTTGGCGGCGCGATCGTCTCCGCCCCCACATTAATGCATGGCAAAACCTCTGAAGTTCATCACACTGACGCAGGGGTTTTTGCCGGATTAGAAAATCCATTGACCGCCACCCGGTATCATAGTTTGGTGATTGAACGCCAGACCTTACCGGATGTACTAGAGGTCACAGCTTGGGTGGATGACGGCACGATTATGGGAGTCAGACATCGGCAGTATCCTCACATTCAGGGCGTACAATTTCATCCAGAGAGTGTACTAACGCAGTCAGGCAAGGAACTTTTGCGAAACTTTCTGCGTTCAATCAGTTAAGTGTGGCATGTGAGGACATTATGAAACGGCGGCAATTGGTGCGTTATGCAGGTGCAAGCTTGCTAACTGCGATGGGGATGAGTGCGACTTCTAGCTTCCAACAAGCGCAAGCGCAAGCAGCAGGTACGCTCTCAGTGCAGTGGTTTGGGCACACCTGCTTCTTGTTCACGGGGGGTGGTGCGGGCAGAATTCTGGTGAACCCCTTTCGCGCGATCGGTTGTACAGCGGGTTACCGTCCGCCTAAAGTGAACGTTGATCTCGTCATGATTAGTAGTCAGCTTCTGGATGAAGGGGCTGTGGAAATTCTACCTGGCGACCCCAAATTGTTATTTGAGCCAGGGATTTATCAGATTAACGGACGTCAGTTTCAAGGAATTCGCACGCCCCACGATCTACTTGATGGCAGACGCTTTGGCATCAACGTCGTTTGGAAATGGCGGCAGGCGGGCATTGATATTGTCCACATGGGGGGAGCTGCCGCTCCTGTCACGCCGGAGCAAAAGATTTTGATGGGTCGTCCCGATTTACTTTTCATTCCAGTCGGCAATGGCCCCAAAGCTTACACGCCTGAAAATGCTAAAGCTGCGATCGAAGTTTTGAACCCCAGAATGATCATTCCAACGCACTATCGCACTCGGGCTGCAAATGAGAAATGCGACATAGTGCCAGTGGATGCTTTCCTGTCTCTCATGAAAGGCACCCCAATCCGGCGGGTGGGCACGACAATCTCGCTACGATCGGCGGACATTCCAAAAACTGGCATGGTTATCCAGGTCATGAATTCTCCGGTTCGCTGACTTAAGTCCCCTGACAGAAAAATTTCTCGATCGGTGAAGCCGGTTGAATTAACAAGCTCTCATACCAACAGAGCAATGTGATTTGCAACCAATGCGAATGGCCGCTTCACCAGCCTAGCTCCCCTCACTTCCTGATTTGCCTTGCTCGACTGAGCGCAAACGGCAATCTCAGCGGAACCGTTCATGCCAAACGAGGCGCGTCAGAACATCTATCCAGGATCAGCGTTTCAGCCATTTGCTAGACCCTAAGTGTTCTGACCATAGCCATATCAGCAAAACTGCTGACATTCTTCCGCATAAACAGAGTTGTTTTTGCTCGTCGTTAAGCAAGCTTCAGTACAGAGTAACGTATGACACAATCACAACTGTCCACCTGAGTAGAATTGCCGGGTGATTTCCGTAATTTGGCTGAGAGTTTCCGTATTTGCGTGGGCATGATTAAATCAGAGACTAATCATTCAGGGTGCGTATCTATGATTGCTATTCTGCTCTTGTCGATGATGACTGGATTCATTACCTACCTCCTCTGGCGACCGAATAGTGGATTTCACTCTCGGTAGACCACACAAAAGCCCCTGAGTTCACCCTCGGGGGCTTTCGGTTTATACGCAAATGGAGTCGATCGGGTTACTTGAGCCGCTCAATCAAGTGATTTCCCACCCGTAGGGCATTGGCAATAATCGTCAGGGCTGGACTGACCGACGCATGTGATGGAAAAAAGCTACCATCCACGACATAGAGATTATCCACATCATGGGCACGGCAGTTTGGATCGAGGACCGAAGTTGCCGGATCTACGCCAAAGCGGCAGGTGCCGCACTGATGCGCCACGACAGACATGGGCATTTCTCCTGACGGATGCAAATTACTGGTTTTGTGGATCGTTTTTTCGGCCCCTTTGAGGGTTTCCGTCCAGCGGTAAATCAAACGCTCGTGGGCATTTGTATTGTTGGGTACGTAATCAATAAACAGCTTATTACCATCAATGCGCACTCGATTGTTCGCATCGGGAAGGTCTTCTGTCTGTGCCCACCACCCGATCGAGCGAGTCGCCATTTGGCTTAATCCAAATCCAGGCATCACTTTCGCCAGACCAGCCAGAATCGGCGGTGACTCAGCAAAAATGATGTCTTGGAGCAGACCGCCGCTGTTTTGAATTTGGCCCATGGGGTAGGGGAAATCTTCATCGCCCCAGTAGAAGTCATTCACACAAACGCTGCGTTGAAATTTACCAGAGTTGGGTGAACCCAATTGCACGATCGACGACAGGCGGTGCTTCATCAGGTTTCGTCCCACCAACCCCGAACTATTGGCTAAGCCATTGGAGCATTCCGTATTTCTCGATCGCAATAAAACAGCGGCTGAATTGATCGCGCCACAAGCCAGCACAATGATGTCACCCAGAAACAGGAAGGGTTGGCCACCAATTTCCGCCTGCACTGCTTTCACGACCTTGCCCGAAGGATTGGTGTGTAAACAGGAGACAGTTGCGCCCGTCTTGATGGTGACGTTGGGATGTTTTGCCGCTGGAATGATGCCGCTCACCTCAGCATCATTGGTGGGGTCTTCTTTTTGGCGCGTGAGCGCTAGTGGCAGATGAAAGGGGTGGAGTCCCTGCTGAGCGATCGCCCCCACGATTTCTTCCACCTGGGGTTCATGGGCAATGGCTGGAAACGGATAACCGGCACTGTGGGGCGGCTCGGTGGGGTCGTCCCCAGTTTGGCCATGCACTTGATAAAGCTGTTCGGCCTCGGTGTAATACGGCTCAAAGTCGGCGTACTTCAAACACCATTCCGGCGAAATGCCTTTCTCATGCTCAACTTGCTCAAAGTCCTTTTCCCGCATGCGAGCCGAGACCGTTCCCCAAATCTTGGTATTGCCGCCGATCGCGTAACTGGTTTGGGGCGAAAATGGTTCTCCGGCAATGTCGTACCATTGCTCCGGGGCATGGTAGCGTTCTTTCTTAAAGATATCGACGTTACTGCGGTTCTGGTCTTCTAGCGGCATGTAGTCGCCCCGTTCTAGAACCAAGATTTTCTTGCCCGTTGGAGCCAACTTATAGGCTAATGTTCCGCCCCCCGCACCGGTGCCAATAATAATCACATCGTAATATTGGTCGTCGATAATCATGGGTTACCTCATTGCCAAAGATAAATGAGACAGAACAGGATAATCCAAATTACATCCACAAAATGCCAGAAGAGGGAAACTTCGGTTACGCCTGTGTGTCCGGCTTGGTAATTATTGGGGCGGAACGAGCGGTACAGCATGTAGAACTGGAGCAGCACCCCCGTCAGCACGTGCAGGCCGTGGAAGCCAGTCAGGAGGTAAAAGAGACCGCCGTAGACCCCGGTGGTGAAACCGAAAGGTAAACCCATCCACTCGATCGCTTGCCCCACCAGAAAGTAAATCCCCATCGCGGAGGTGAGAAACCAAAGGACTCGAAAAGCAGTGAGTTTCTCTTTTTTCAGCGCTTCTTCGGCAAAGTAGATGACGAAGCTGCTGGAGACCAGGACGATCGTGTTGATTAAGGGCGCATTGATTTCCAGTCCTTCGACGCCGGGGGGGAGCCAGTTGGGATTCCCAATTTTAAGTAGGGCGTATCCCGCAAAGAAGCTGAAGAAAATCACACTTTCTGACAGCAGAAACACGATAAACCCAAACAAGCTGGTGCCCTGCACATCATGGGTGTGTTCTAGATGGGCTTCGGTGTGGGCGATCGTTCCCTGAATTGGTTCAACAGAACTTTCCATGATTCCCTCGCTCAAACATGAGTTGAAACATTCATCGCGTTAGTGGCCTTTCAATGCGGCAGCATTTTCTACCAATGGTTCCGATTTGCCGTAGCCATAGGGTTCTGCCACCACGATCGGAAGCTCTTCGTAGTTTTCGACGGGTGGCGGCGATGCAATCATCCACTCCAGCCCGATCGCCCGCCAGGGGTTATCAGGTGCTTTTTCACCCAACGCCCAGGAACTTAACATATTCAAGATAAAGGGCAGGGTAGAGACGCCCAGCAGAAACCCCCCAATACTGGCAATGACGTTCCAGAAGGCGTACTCCGGATCATAGGAGGACACGCGGCGTAGCATCCCCTGGAGGCCAAGGGGATGCATTGGCAGGAAGTTCAATTGTGTGCCGATGAAGGCCAGCCAGAAATGCACTTTGCCTAGGCCTTCGTAGTACATGCGCCCCGTCATTTTGGGAAACCAGTGATAGATGGCCGCAAACATCCCCATGGTGATGGTGCCATACACCACATAGTGAAAATGCCCCACGACAAAGTAGGTGTTGTTCACATGAATATCGATGGGGACTGAGGCCAGCATGATGCCCGTAATTCCGGCAAAGACAAACATGACGATCGCCGCCAGGGCAAACAACATCGGAGTATTCATGCGGAGTCTACCCTTCCAAATTGTGGCCGTCCAGGCAAAAATTTTCACGCCTGTGGGGACGGCCACCAGCATCGTCGTCACCATGAACAGCATGCGCATCCAACCGGGTGTGTAGCTGGCGTACATGTGATGCACCCAGACAAGAATACTCACAAAGGCGATCGTCAAAGAGGAAATTGCGACCACCTTGTAGCCAAACAACGGTTTACGCGCATAAACCGGCAGCACTTCTGAAAACACCCCAAAAATCGGCAGAATCATCACGTATACAGCCGGATGGGAGTAGAACCAGAAGTAATGCTGAAATAAAACGGGATTGCCACCTTCGCTCGCATCGAAGAAGTGAGTGCCTACCGCCAGATCAAACAGCAACATCACGGCTCCTGCAGTCAGGACGGGGAGGCCGGTTAGTTGAATCAACTGAGCGCTGAGGACTGTCCAAACAAAGATCGGCATCCGAAAGTAAGTCATGCCAGGGGCACGCATTTTGACGATCGTCGCGACAAAGTTCACCGCTCCCATGATGGAAGACACGCCTGAAATCGCCACGGCCACAATCCACAACAACTGCCCATTAATCAACTTGCCGGATGGGTTCTGGATGCTCACGGGGGGATACACCCACCAGCCTGCTTGGGCGGTGCCATCGGGTAACAAAAAACTGGCCAGTAGAATAATGCCGAAAATGGGCACCATCCAGAAGGCGATCGCATTCAGCCGCGGAAACGCCATATCTCGCGCTCCAATCATCAAGGGCACCAGGTAATTGGCTAGCCCCACCAGGGACGGGAACACCCACAGGAAAATCATGATCGTCCCGTGCATGGTGTAAACGCTGTTGTACAGGCTGCGGCCAATCAAATCAGATTCTGGCGTGATCAGTTCTGCCCGCACAATCATCGATAAAAATCCACCGATCAGGAAGAACGTAAAGGCTGTCACCAGGTATTGCACGCCAATGACTTTGTGATCGGTACTAAAGCTGAAGTATTTGCGCCAGTCTGGTGGCAAGTTTTGTTTAATCTCTTTCGAAAGATCCAGTCCTTCGATCGGAATGTTTGTCATAAGGGTGAGGGGGGTGAAGGGGGAGAGGGGCGAGAGGGGCCGGGGCGAGATAACTCAAACCCAGAACCTAAAACTTTCTGCCTGCTACTTTTTGCGGCTGACCTAAACTCCATTCACTAGCGGTGGTGGAGCTGGAACAACGGTTGCCCAGCCAGGCTTGAAGCCTTTTTTATTTTGCTTGGTGTATTCTTCGTAAGGTTGATTGTTGGCCGGAACCCGAGGTAGCGAGGCCGATCGCACCAGCCACTCGTGGTATTGCTGCGCCGATTCCACCACCACATTGGTCTGGTTGATGGCAAAGAAAGTCCCACTAAACTGAGAATCACTGAGTCGATACTTTCCTTCTCGAATGGGTGTGAACTCAAAATCAACGGGATGATTTGGCACAATGTCTTGCTTCAACCGGAAGGCCGGGATGTACAAGCCATGAATGACATCTTCGGTTTGCATCGCTAGCTTGATCCGATGGTTGACGGGCAAATGGAGTTCGGCGCTGGTGACGTTGCGATCGGGGTACTGAAACGACCAGGCCCACTGCTTCACCGTCACTTCAATATTTTCCACGGGGCTATCTTCTGCTAAAGGCGCAGCATAAGCCGTATCCATCTCTGGCATGTGCAAATGCACCAGTTCCATGGGGCCACGCACGGCCATCTGTTCATAGGTGCGGTAGCTGTAACCGGCAATAATAAACACCAGAATAATGGGAATCACCGTCCAGACGACTTCTAACGTAACGTTGCCTTCAATGTAAGGGCCGTCACTCAAGTCAAACCGGCTGACTCGCTGCGTCAAAATTGTGTAGCCGATCGTTCCGGCGACTCCCAGGAAGATAATCGTGCCCAGAAACACGGTAAACGCAAATAGGTCATCAATCAGTTTGGCTTCCGCGGTGGCCTGGGGGGGAAACCAACTGTAAGACTGTTGCGCCATCCATAGGCCAGATAGAACCAGGACAACCGCGATCGCGATCAGCGTAAGAATCGTTGAAGGTTTCATAACACTCGATCAATCTGAATAAGGAAATTCATCGCAGCACAGCATTGGGATCTTGGCCACTACGCAGTAACTGAGCGGCTGTGATGTGGACGCCAAATTCTCCCGCTAACTGCGCGCCCAACGTGCCGTGCAAATACATCAGAAACAGAATACCTAAGCCCGCCAGCAAATATACCCACTGCACTTGACGGATGGAGTCTTTGCGCCATTTAAACCGCTGAAAACCGCGCCAAACGGCCATCGTCACAATCAAGGTCAGCAGCATGACGCCACCCAACCCGTGCCACAACATGGTTTGCATCGCATTCAAATCCCAGGCACTGACATCTTCCCCAGCAGGCGTGGCCAGAAGAATTTCATAAAAACCAGATGCCACGGTGAAGAAGGTGATGATTGCCGAAGCCAGGACGTTGTACCATCCCACATCGAAGAAATTCGATCGCACCGCTGTTAAAGATAAAAACTTGAGAATAGTTCGTTGCAGGGGAAACAACGCCCCCGCAATATCAAACGCAATCCCAATGATGAATAAACCCAACGTCAGATGAACCAGATTTGGATGAATGGGAAGCGTATAGGGAAGCCCATTGGCTCCAAAATCTGCCGCGACTTGATTAACCAACTCAGAATTCATTACAGGGTTCCTTCGCGAATCGCTTCAACAACGGGAACAGTATGTAACCCATAAATCCACACTAATTTGTCGCCCAGGTAGGTTTGAAAACACACCAGTGCCACCAGAAAAATGCTTACACCCAGGTAAGCCGATGGGAGCATTTGCGGATTACGCGCCCGAATCACAAACCGCCAACCAGTAATGCCCGCCAGAATAGCAGACAGCGACCAGCCTAAGATTGTGTGCAAGTTTAGGGTTGATTTAGCGGCACCGTAGGCAAGGGATAAACCCGCTTCAACCTGACCAAAAATAACTGAAATAAAGATCGAAATTGTCGCGAAAAATAGATTCCACCAACTCACTTCGTACAAGCGAGGATTTTTGGTGAAATAGCCAATCAAGTCACATATGAAAGCAAATAAAACCATTGCAATCACGAAATGTACGACGATCGGGTGAATCGTATCGGGGTAAGGTAAGTTGTGTTCGTTGAGGGGAGGAAGATACTCAAACATGAACTCTCCTTCTGAAGGATCACTGAACTTCAGCGATCGGTGCGCTGAGCCACAAATCACTGACGGAGATCAAAGGCAGTGAGCAGTCATTTTTAGTTCATCTGTAGCCACACTATCGGTTGAGTCTTAACAATACGTTAAGTGTTATCCAGATTCTGGATTGCTATAGATGAACACTTGTAACTAACCTTATATAAGATTTACCGTGGAAAAATTAGAAGCGGTGAAATCATAATCTTTTATGCAGAAGCGATGATGTCCTGGGTTTACAGGGTTGTCCTGCTGCGTAAGCTGATTGATCAACGGGTTAATAGCACCATGAGCCTTGAGCACTACCAGGAACCAGTTGCCCAGTTACTCACCTATGGTGAGATGTCCATTATTGCGGGCGATTCTGTGCCCAATGTATGTCGAGCAATTCGGCTTTACAGATGAACATATCCCGGAATTGATTCGCTTGGCGATCGATCCAGACCTCAACACCCTGGATAGCGATCGACCCGAAGTGTGGGCACCGTTACATGCCTGGTACACCTTAGGGCAACTCCAAGCGGAAGTGGCGATCGCCCCCCTGATTGGGCTATTCGTAACCGATGATGAATTTGTTTACGACAACATGCCGACGGTCTTCGGGCTAATCGGTGGTGCCGCCATTCCCGCGTTGGCCCGTTATCTCAACGATGCCACTCAGGCTGTTTGGCCGCTCACCACTGCCGCAGACTGTTTACGCGAAATTGCCGCCAATCATCCGGCGCACCGAGAAGCCGCGATCGCCCCCCTGTTGCAACGGCTAGAGCAATATGCCAACAACGACCCCAATCTCAACTCAACACTGGTTCAAAATCTGACATCCTTAAAGGCGGTAGAAGCTGCCCCGCTGATTGAGCGAGCCTTTGCCACAGAAGAAATCGACGAGCTTCTCACGGGCACTTGGGCCCAAGTGCAAATTGATCTAGGGTTAAAAACCAAACAAGACTTTTCGCCAGAAGACCTAAAGCCGAAAATACCCGCTGGCTTCGCGGAGATGCAGGAAACGATTGGCAATATCAGTAAAATGCTGCATGTTATGGAGCGGCGAACCTCCAAACCCGCAGGCTTTGGCCAGCCATCGATCGCCAAGGCCAAGAAACCGAAGCAAAAAAAGAAAAAATAATCTGTCAGAACGGCCAACCTCAGATGTTAAGTTTGATGACGTGAAGCGAGCCTTTCTAAAACCCTATGTCATATCTCAAACTCCTGCTTGGATTTTTGCTTTGCTGCGTGACCTTGTTCGTGGCACCCGTCTCAGCCTTGGCCGCCAGTTCCGCTGCAATTCGGGCTTATGATGATGTCGCCGCCGTGGTTAAAAATTATGCTGGTCAAAACCTGGTGCGGTCTGAATTTGGTGACTCCAACCTGGAAGGAGCCAATTTTGATAGTGCTGATCTCCGGGGGGCCGTTTTCAATGGGGCCAAATTGGTCAATGCCAACTGGCACGGCGTAGACTTTAGCGATGGCATTGCTTACATTACCGACTTTGCCAACGCTGATCTCACGGATGCCATTTTGAACTCTGCCATGCTGCTAAAGTCCAGCTTTAAGAATGCCACCATCACAGGGGCCGACTTCAGCGATGCGGCGATCGATCGAGCCCAGGTGATTGCCCTCTGCAAAACGGCCTCTGGCACGAATCCAGTCACGGGTGTGGACACACGAGAGTCGTTAGGCTGTCGATAAGTTGCGCTCTACACACTCATTTCCAACATCCGTTGAATTGGCTGCAACGCTGCCGCCTGGATCTGTGGCCTGAGCGAAATCTCAGGAGTGCGATTTTTCATGCAAAGATAAATCTTCTCCAGCGTGTTCAGCCGCATGTGGGGACACTCATTGCAGGCACAGTTGTTGACGGGCGGAGCGGGAATAAACCGTTTGTGGGGTGCAGCTTTTTGCATCTGGTGAATAATCCCCGGTTCAGTGGCCACGATAAACTCCGATCGCTCACGCCGCTGCACATAGTTCAATAGTGCTGTCGTTGAGCCGATGTAGCTGGCATGTCGTAACACCGCTGGTTCACATTCGGGATGGGCGATCGCTTCCGCTTGGGGATGTTGCACCTTCAACTGCACTAGTTTCTTCTCCGAGAACGTTTCATGCACAATACAACTCCCCTGCCACAGCACCAATTCGCGTCCGGTCTGCTGCATGACATATTGCCCCAAGTTGCGATCGGGCGCAAAGATGATGGGTTGCTCCTTCGGCAGTTGCTTCACAATCTGGACGGCATTGGAACTTGTGCAAATAATGTCACTCATGGCTTTAATTTCAGCCGTGCAATTTATGTAAGAAATTACCAAATGTCCAGGATGCGCCGCCTTAAACTTGGCGAATTGATCGGGGGGGCAACTGTCTGCCAGCGAACAGCCTGCCGCCAAATCTGGCAACAACACGAGTTTGGTTGGATTCAAGATTTTGGCCGTTTCCGCCATAAAATGCACCCCCGCAAACACAATCACATCGGCGCTGGTTTCGGCGGCCTGCCGCGACAAGCCCAACGAATCGCCGATGTAATCGGCAACATCTTGAATGTCCGGGTCTTGATAGTAATGCGCCAAAATGACCGCATTCAGTTCCCGCTTCAAGTCATTGATGGCATCAAACAGATCGATCGGCAAATTAGTTGACGCAGAAGAATCAATTATTGGACGAGTCGCAGTAAACAAGGGGGATGAAACCTTTAGAAAGAACGCCTTCAATTATAGTGTATTTCACCAAAAAGAGTGGGCGAGACGCTCTAAGGATTGCAAAAGTCACAATACATTGGATCAGCCGTTTGAGTGCCATGAGGAAACAACTTCGGTTGTTCAAAATGACACTTTTGGCAGCGGTAGATGGCGGCTAAAACCTGTGCAGTTGGTTGTCCGCAAAGTCCACAAGGTAACCCGTGGCGATATTCACCGATACTAAACCCAGGAACATTACAGTTGGGGCAATGGTGCTTAGCTTTGCTGATCAGATGTTGGGTCGCTTGGGCAATGACCTGCATGCGTGTCGGGTTGTACATCGCCCGCATATCCGTTTCCAGATGGGCTGTCCCAAACTGCTTGAGCGTTCGAGTTACAGCGGTGATCAGATTGGGTTCAGTCACGATGCCTTTGAGCATCAAGTTTGAGTCGCTGGAGGGGGGGGCAGGCATGACCACTAAGCCGTGGGAGGGAAAACCGACTTTTTGAGCAAAGAGCAGCGCTTCGTCTAAAGTTGCGATCGCGGCGTGGCTAAAATTAGTTGCCGTTGAGATTGCTTCGCCGACAATTTCCAAATCATGGTGTCGATCAACCAGTACGACAATTTCGCGATCGCAGGGCAAAAAGGGCATCGCTGGATGGGGTGAAAAGCTGCCCTCACTGGCGAGCGCCAGAGTTTCTCCAGTTAATTCCAGCGCCGCGAATGCCTTTAGTCTGGCGGTTTCAAGCTGATTGGTCGGACGATCGACATCGCGCGTAAAAGTGCCAAAGCGGTCGCTGTTGAAATGCTCCGGCACCATCACCTCAAGGCCCAATGCTTGTTTTAGCAGGGGTGCGATCGCGGCCTCTTTTTTGTGCATTGTGGCCAGAACAGCGCAGCGATCGGCAAAGTAAGCCCCGGTCATTTTCGGCCTCGCATCTGCTGAACTTTTTGCACTAACCAATCATCGGAGCGGATCTTTAGACTCACCATCGACTGTAATAATGAAGTCCCACCAACTTTGGCACTCATCAGCACATGAACGGCAATTCCCAGCAGGACGACCACCCAGGCGATGAGATGGGCATAGTAGGCGAGATGCTCCATTTCCCCATTGGGGAGCCAGTTTTCATCCTGAAGTTTGCCCGTCCCTACGGCCAGTGCTGCCGCCAGTAGCATCGTGGTGTTGGTCAGACGTTGCAACCCAGCCCACCAAATGGGTTTGCCGACTTGGGTCAGTTGTTGTAGCGACTTGGGTTGTACCAGCTTTTTGCGTCCAGCGGTCAAGCTATAAATCGCAAAGGCGATGAAGAGAAAGAAGAGAAAAAAGCCAAAGGTGCCGTGAATATCAATTAAGTTGCGATCGCGTTCAGTCAAACCCAACCCACCAAATCGCCTGTCCCAACTGTCATAAACCAGAAAACCTGTCATCCACGCACCGATCGCCAGCAACGCACTGATGCCATGCAATACCCGTAACAGCAGGGGTTGATAAGGAATCACTCGCATTTTTGCATTAATCCACTTTACTGATTAACAAAGTCTATCTTCGCTCAATTCATTGATTGGTGAAATACAACCGTTTCGGCTCTCTGCCTTCCCTGGAAGGGCGCGGAACTTGCTTATCCAATCGACCTGTGCCGTTGCGGTGGCTTGCCTCTGTTGGCTGCTTGCTTGCTCCAGTTGCGCTGAGATCGAAACCAACACCGGCAATAAAGCATTCAGCGCAATCAAACGAACGAGATGCCCAGCCGTTACGAGTTCCACATCCTGGTTGAGCGTCAGAGCAATCCAAATCATCTCGGGCGACCCACCGGGAGCCGTGACTAGAAGACAGGTAAGCCAATCCCAGGCAGTGAATAATTTAGCGATTCCGGCTGTCCCCACCCCAACGAGCAAGGTCAGAGCCGCTGGAAGAGCAGCGCGGGCGATCGCGAATCGTCCCAAATTTGGATTTTTGCCCCAATACTCACCGATCGTCGTGCCCAGCAGAATTTGCCCCAGGAGATTCAGCAACGCAGGCGGATGAAATTCTACGGACGGCAGCACTGGTACCGCACTCATCAAAGCATTAAACCCGACTCCCACCGCCAACGGACACATCAATCCAGGCACCGGCAGTTTCAAGCGTTCGCCCAACCGGACACTGAAGCTCGCAAGCATTAACACAACTCCCAACTGGAGCAAATACCCTAGGTCGGTGCTAACGAGGGGATGGGTTAATTGATACAGCGTTTCCCAGGCATTAGCCGCATGCGAAATATGAGCCAGCAAGGGAATCGCGGAGGTGACTGCGGTAAACCGCACCAGTTGCACCAGGGAGACGAGAGCGGGATTGCTGCCATAATCGGCGGCAATGCTGGCCATCACGCCAATGTTGCCGGGAGTTGTTGCCAGCATGGCGGTCAGCCAGTCGGTCTGCTGAAGGCGGGTGTAAATGGCCGCGACTCCCAAACTACCAAGGAGTAAGCATCCGGTGAGTAGCGCAAAGATGGGAATCTGGCCCGCGATCGCGCCCACATCGCTGTGTTGCACCGAGAACCCCACAGTTAGCCCAACCAGGAGTTGGCCAATTTTCCGAGCGGTGCGATTTGGTGTGGCCTCAATCTGGAGGTACGTGCAGCTGACGCGAAAGACGATCGCGCCTGCGGCGATACCGCCCAAAATCCAGGATGTGCCATCCGCCCCCAGGAGTAACAAGCCAAACCCAATGACCACCGCCAGCAGCAGTTCGCTCAGCACCATCCCAACAGCAGTCAACGGGGCAGAAGGCAACTTGAGCGATCGCGGCGCGGTAAGAGTCATGCAAAATCCTGACAAATGGTTAAAGTTTTGTTACTTAACCATAGCAAGCTTAATAATCGATTGCACTTCTAAACTTTGTCTTTGGCTCTGGGTACGAGGCGAGTGCGACTCAATCCCTGATCGAGCGATCGCAGTAGCGCAAAATCGGCTTCTGGCAGCGGTATTGCTTCGGCATCGGGGGGCTTTGGTGTGGACGATCGCTCCAGAAAAGCGAAGGCTTGGCGAAATTGGCGCGGGGTGGTGGCGATCGGGGCAGCCAAATGACACGGAATGATCCGGTCAAAATCCCACCCGGCCACATCAGTCGCCCAGTCGAGTGTTTCCTGGGGTGCCCGATTCAGAATCAGGGTTTGTAAGATGGGTGCAACAAATAAACGACCGTTGCCACGCAAGGCTGCAAACGATCGCTCCCAACCCTCACCCCAGCGGAATGGAAACCAGCCGAAGTAAGCCCGCTTTGAGCGGTCGGGAGCCTGAAATGCCTCTCGAACCGATCGCCATGTGTTGACCGGCTCCAATGCCTGAGGCCGGAAGAAGAACGCAAACAGCATCATACGCTGCCAGCCCTTCAGCCGATTTGCGGGAGTATCTTCAACCCGAGCGAACGCTGAATCTTTAGCATGAAACAACATGGGATAGGGGTCGCGTTGCAAAATGTCTGGCGGCTCAGCGGGAATTGCCACTACTGAATCGGTTACCAGTAGGGACCGCGAGCTGGGATGAAAAAATGCCACTTCTGTAAACTTGCCCAAGCCGAGATTGAGCGGCCCCAAGATCCGATAATCAAAGTCATTGCCAAATGGCGCATTGCAGGCAAACTCAGGTAATTCCTGGGTGCGGTTTGCTGGGAAACCCAACCAACTCAGCGGCAAATTCACCGGAAAACTCCACTGGCCGGGAGCAATGAAAATTTGAGCGGTGGGGAAACAGCGAGCAAAGGGACCCACAAAAACCTTATGTTCCAAGCCTGAACTCGACGGCAGGATAATGTATTTCACCTCACCGTGGGCTGTAACCAATTCCTGCATTAACTTTAAACACTCCGGTGTAGGGGCAATGGGAGCGTAAACCAATAACCCGCCTGCTGCTAACCGGACCACCGTCATCCGAATGGGCACAACCACGTAGAGAATGCCCTGCATCTGGTCGAATGTCCAAATGGTGTCCTTCACTACTTCCTGTCTCAACGTGCGGCGATCGTTGTAAGGGTAGAGGGGCACCAAAAACCAATATCGCCAAAATCGTTCTTTCGCTGAAGCTACCGTCGTTTGCATCGTGTAATGCGATACTCTTGTCTACTTATCTAGTTTCAAGGTTAGTAGACAACCGCGCCGTTGGAGGCACTCGGAATAAATCTCTTCCTGCTTACTTCAGATAGTTGACCCATTGTTCCAGTAGGCCAGGGGAACCATACCAAAGTTTGCCGGATTTGGGGGCGTGAGTGGCTCCATCAATAATCAAATTTTCGGCCCCGGCTAGATGGGCGGCAGCGATCGGCGTAATCCCATCGCCCCAACAATCGCCCCGGCCACAGGTCATTTTGTAGCTGCTGTAGGCTAGCCAACTGCCAGGTTGCCGCTTCCCAAAGATGGCTTTTCCAGCGACGCAAACATACTTCACCTGGTTGAGATAAAACGCTCCTGGATACGTCTGGTTGACAAAATCCAGGTTCTTGCGGGTCCAGCGTTCCAGGCTGGTATGAGGCGTTCCCAGCGTCACAAGCGTATGAACGTAGGGATAGGCATGCCAGACGCACTCTGCCGTATCTTGGGGGTGAATGCAGTAGGGTTTTTCGCCCAAGTAAATACGCGCCACCCACCCACCCGCCGAATGGCCGAGCAGATTCACCTTGGGGCTACCAGTTTCCTGCCGCAATTGCTGCACTGTCGCGTCAATTTTGCGCAGGATAGGCGTCACTGATCGCCCACCGATCGTCGGCACCCAATCTTGCCAGCGAATGGGCACGGTAACAGTGGGGATGTTGAGTTGGTTGAGTGTCTGCTCCAGGGTTTTGTACTCGATCGCGCCTGCCAAATAACCTGGAAGAATTACTGTCGGTAAGGCCATGCTGTTTCGGGGTTAGGGGTCATTCCATTTAGAATCGTAAAGCATTGGATTCATGAATGGGGCAAGGGGCGAAACGAGTGAAAGTTGGGACATTATATGGAATTAGTGCAGGACCGGGTGATCCAGAATTAATCACGGTGAAAGCGTTGCGGCGACTCCAGCAGGCGGCGGTGGTGGCCTATCCAGCGGGTGTTGGCGGAAAACCTGGCTTTGCCGAACAAATTGTGGCGCAATGGCTCAAACCGGAACAACTGCGGCTGTCTCTGACCTTTCCCTACGTGCAAGCACAGCAGGAATTAGAGACGGCATGGCAAGCCGCCGCTGCGCAAGTGTGGCCCTATCTGGCGCAGGGACAGGATGTGGTGTTTGCGTCAGAGGGCGATGTGAGTTTTTACAGCACGTTTACTTACCTCGCACAAACCTTGCAGCAACAGCATTCCGCCGTCAACGTGGTTGCAATTCCTGGAGTGTGTTCGCCTTTGGCCGCGATCGCAGCGCTGGGGTTACCGCTAACATTACGGGGCGATCGCCTGGTTGTGTTGCCAGCCTTGTATCAGGTTGAAGACTTGGAAGCTATCCTGAAATGGGCCGATGTCGTGGTATTGATGAAAGTAAGCTCGGTGTACGCTCAGGTTTGGGGCATATTGCAACAACACAGTTTGCTAAAACAGAGCTATGTTGTTGAATGGGCAACGCTACCACAACAGGTCATTCACACGAATCTGGATCATCAACCGGATTTGAAGCTGCACTACTTTTCCTTATTAATCGTCCATGTGACGAGGTAATCGTCGTCATCGGTTTACTGCACCATGTCTAAGTTTTCGTCGCTCAAGAACGTGCCGCCGGTATTTCAAACAGGAACGGCTGGGAAAGCCTGGAAACAACTGAAACAACCAATTTCGATCGCGGTGCTGGCCTCTTTGGGGGTTCACGGGCTGCTGTGGTTTGGGTTGCCCCTCGTCTCGGCCTCCAGTTCCAAGCCGCCGGAGACCCAGCGCACCCTTGGCGTAATCGAACTTAGCCCTCTGGAGCAGCAAGCCCGCCTGCCGCAATCGTCGCTGCTGCAACCTTTACCCAGGTCTGTCGAACCGAAGTCGGCTCCAGGGGATGTGCCGTTTGTGCCGATCGACCCCAATGTTCTGGGTAGCAATCCTTACTATCAGATTCCGGAGCCATCTAGCAGTAGCGACTTTGATCCAGGTGTCATTATTTCTAAACGTAAGCCAGCCAAATCTACTTCCCAGACTCGCCGTGACGAAACCCAAACCAAAGACACTAAAGAGTCTGAATCTGAGGCAGAAGAGACGAGTAAAACGGCAGCGAATTCAGAAGATTTAGTGGGGCCAGATGGCAAACCTTTGAGTAAAAGTCGAGAGGAGGAAGAGAAAACCGCCCTGCAACAAAGCTTTGCCTTTAATGCCACGGGGACTTCTGAGAAGGACTTTACTAGCAATGCGGCGATCGCGGCCAGCCAAATCACGGATAAGTACAACATTCAAAACTGGGAGAAATCGCTCAAGCTCCGCGCTCCTTACCCCAAAGCAGCTTGTCAGTTTCAACATGATGGCAAGCCGGTACAAGGCGAAACAGGGCTAGTCGTCATTCTCCAAGCCGATGGCACTTTATCGGATACGGCTATTCTGGTGAAGTCTTCTGGCTTCAAAGGTCTCGACGAAGCTGCCCGGAAATTTATCGAGACTCAGTGGAGCGACATCGCCAAACAGAACAAAGTTGAAGCGGGAAGTAAACCAAAAGCGTTTCCTCTCGCCATTACGGTTGAACCCGCAGAAGCAGATTGCGCTGGGGCAAAGCCAGTGTCGTAAGCAGATGTCTGAATTTGAGCGGTATGAGCTAATGCGATCGTTTGGAGGGAGCCTGTTCACTTTTAAGCGGGTTGAGCGCGCGCGGTTGTCTGTTCTCAAGTATCAGGGGCGCAGAGAGCGGCGATCGCAGTTGGGAGAGGGGCGATCGCTTCGCAGGAAAATTTGTTATCTTTTGGAAAGCTGAATAATACGGGTGTATCTAGAGTCAACAGGTTTTCCATGAAGATACCTTTCTATGACGCTGAAATCAATCACAGCCCAAAAGCTTTTTCCTATCGGTATCGTTGGCTCTTTGGCAATCATCTCACTCCTCAGCATTTGGAAGCTTCCCCAGTGGCAAGTTCAACCCATTCAACAGCAGATCGATGCACTGAAGACATCCAAGCAGGCTGTTGATTCAAAAGAAATTGCAGCCCTGGAAAAATCAAAACTGGATGCCGAAAATGCCGCCCGAACCGTTTTAGTTCAAGGAGCAGGAGGTCTTTTTGCTGCTGCCGCCGCCTACATTGCATGGCGCAATTTGAAAGCCACTCAAGAAAAACAAGTGGCAGAGCGTTTTAGCAAAGCGGTTGAGCAATTAGGCAGTGAAAATATTCACGTTCGCTTAGGCGGTATCTATGCATTAGAGCAAATTGCCAAAGATGCTGAGGAAAAGTATTACTGGCAAGTAATGGAAACGTTGACAGCATATGTCAGAGAAAAAGCACCTACACCTTTAGGTGCCCTTTCAAAAAGTTCACTACTTCATAAACACTCAGAAAACTGGCAAAAAGTTTGGAAAATTCCCGGATTACCAGAAACAGATACACAAATTGTATTAGTTGTTTTATCTAGACGAAAATATCGTTATGGACATTCGTTAGAATCATCTCGTCTTAACTTAAATAGTGTAGATTTACCAGGAATTTCTCTTCCTGATGATGCTCAATTATTTGGAGCTGATTTAATTAGCTCTAACCTTCAGTTAGCTGATTTAGCATTTGTAGATTTAAGAGATTCTCGCTTTTGTCATGCCAAGTTGCAACAAGCTGATTTTGGAGGAGCTAAGTTAGACAACGCTAATTTCTTCAAAGCTGATCTACAGGAAGCTGATTTTGGGGGATCTAGCCTAGTGGAAGCAAGATTTTCAGGTGCAAATTTAGAAAAGGTAACTTTTTATGAGGCAAATTTATATAAAGCTGAACTTCCTGGAGCGAGTTTACAAGAAGCAGATTTTAGGAAAGCTAATTTAGAAAATACCAGATTTGCAAGCGCAAATTTAGATAAAGCACTATTCATAGATGCTAACGTTCATGGTACTAGCTTTTACCAGGCTTCTCTACGAAATGTCAACTTTACAAATACGAAAGGACTGACTGATAAACAACTCTCCGAAGCTGAATCTTATGAAGGTGCTTTTTGTGAAATTTTAAAAATCTCCGAAATATAATCTGCCTGAATCTCCTTAATTAGAATTTGTAATCGCTGATTGGGAGCTTCGGTTCAATTGTCGGCGCTTCAATCTTGCAAGCCGATCAAGGTTTACTCTAAATCTGCTTCAGTCAATCCGGCATCTTTGAGCAAACTTCTCAATGTACCCGTTGGCAAATCTCGATTGCCGTGTACCGGAATAGACAAAATAACCGTTACATCTTCTTTGCCATAGATGTGATGACTTCCTGTAACTCGTTTTAGCTCCCAACCAAACTTTTCGACAATTTTGCAAAGTGCCTTACCAGAAGTAGATCTCATAGAGATAACTCAACCATTTCTCGATCTGGATTGAGTTCATCCTGTTGGCTGGCAACATCTAACCAACCTTGAACCGCATCTTTCAGCATTTCAAGAAGCTGTTCATAACTTTCTCCCCAAGTGTGACAACCCGGTAACGCTGGAACTGACGCACACCATACACCATCTTCTTGCCAGATAACCGCTTTAATCTTCATCTCAATATGCCTGCTTTGATTCACTTCAGATCTTAGCCTGTCAGGAATGGGTGTACTGCTGCTATAAAAGTTTTTGGTTCTTATGACCACCCAGCTAATATTCCCAAACAAAAACTCCCCCACCGATCGGCAGGGGAGTTTTGAGTTAGTCAACCAGTTCAGACTTAACCGAACTTACCAGCCGTCGAGGCGATGACAAACGCGGCGTAGGTTAACACATATCCGACTGTGAAGTGAGCCAGACCCACAACGCGACCTTGCACGATCGACATTGCCACAGGCTTATCTTTCCAGCGAACCAGGTTAGCCAACGGCGTGCGCTCGTGTGCCCAAACCAGGGTCTCGATCAACTCTTGCCAGTAACCCCGCCAGGAGATCAGGAACATGAATCCAGTTGCCCAAACTAGGTGCCCGAAGAGGAACATCCAAGCCCAGACAGAGAGGTTGTTCATGCCGTAGGGGTTGTACCCGTTGATCAACGGAGCGGAATACAGCCAGAGGTAATCGCGTAACCAACCCATCAGGTAGGTTGAGCTTTCGTTGAACTGAGACACGTTCCCCGACCAAATGCCCAGATGCTTCCAGTGCCAGTAGAAGGTGACCCAACCAATGGTATTCAGCATCCAGAACATGGCCAGATAGAAGGAGTCCCAAGCAGAAATGTCGCAAGTACCACCCCGACCAGGACCATCACAAGGGAAGGCGAAGCCGAAGTCTTTCTTATCGGGCATCAGCTTGGAACCGCGTGCATCCAACGCACCTTTGACCAAGATCAAGGTGGTGGTGTGCAAGCCCAGGGCAATCGCGTGGTGCACCAGGAAGTCACCAGGCCCGATCGTCAAGAACAAGGAGTTGGTGCCACTGTTGATGGCATCTAACCAACCGGGTAGCCAAACGTTACCGTAGTTGGGCCAAGCAGTGGTCGCAATACTGTCAGGGTTCGACAGCAACGCATTCATGCCGTAGACCAACTTCCCGTGAGAGGCTTGGATGAACTGCGCAAACACCGGCTCAACCAGAATTTGCTTCTCAGGTGTACCGAAGGCAACCACAACGTCATTGTGGACATACAGACCGAGGGTGTGGAAACCGAGGAACAAAGAAACCCAGCTCAGGTGAGAGATGATGGCTTCTTTGTGGTTCAACACGCGATCGAGTACGTTGCCCTTATTCGATTCAGGATCGTAGTCCCGCACCCAGAAGATCGCACCGTGAGCAAACGCACCCACCATCAAGAATCCAGCAATGTACTGGTGATGGGTATAGAGCGCCGCTTGTGTGGTGAAATCTTTGGCCATGAAGGCATAGGGAGGCAGCGCGTACATGTGCTGCGCTACCAGCGAGGTGACAACACCCAGAGCCGCCAAGTGAATCCCCAACTGGAAGTGGAGGGAGTTGTTGTAGGTCTCATACAGACCTTGGTGCGGCAGGTTGAACTGTCCTTCGCTACGACCACCCACCAATCCAGCTTTGCTGTCCAGCATTTCTTTGATGCTGTGACCGATGCCGAAGTTCGTGCGGTACATGTGACCAGCCACGATGAACAGCACCGCGATCGCCAGATGGTGATGAGCCATGTCTGTTAACCAGAGCGACTCAGTTTGGGGATGGAAACCACCCAAGAAGGTCAGAATGGCCGTGCCAGAACCCGTGCCAGTACCAAAGATATGGCTAGGAGCATCAGGATTCTGAGCATACACGCCCCAATTGCCAGTGAAGAAAGGAGCTAAACCAGCGGGGTGAGGCATTGTGGTCAGGAAGTTATCCCAACCCACATGCTGACCACGGGATTCAGGAATCGCCACGTGGATCAGGTGTCCGGCCCAAGCCAGGGAGCTAACCCCAAACAAACCAGCCAGGTGGTGATTGAGGCGAGACTCAGCGTTCTTGAACCAGGACAGGCTAGGACGAAACTTGGGTTGCAGGTGCAACCAGCCAGCGAACAGGAAGATTGCCGACAGAATCAGCAAGAACACTGCGCCGCTGTACAAGTCGCCAGCCGTCCGCATCCCGATCGTGTACCACCAGTGGTAAACGCCGGAATAAGCGATGTCTACGGGGTAGTTTGCGCCGCCTTGGGAAAAGGCATCGATCGCAGACTTACCGAATTGAGGGTCCCAAATTGCGTGCGCAATGGGACGGGTGTTCAGCGGATCTTTTGTCCACTGTTCAAAGTTGCCTTGCCAAGCGACGTGGAACAGGAGGCCCGAAGTCCACAGAAAGATGATGGCGACGTGTCCAAAGTGAGAGGAGAAAATCTTTTGGTATAGATTTTCTTCCGTCATTCCATCATGACTTTCAAAGTCGTGGGCTGTGGCGATCCCGTACCAGAGCCGACGAGTTGTCGGATCTTGAGCGAGGTCCTGGCTAAATTTAGGGAATTTAGTTGCCATTTGTTATTTGTTCTCCTCGCGCGTTAGCCCAATGCAAGTGTGCGAGCCAGGAAGAATGCCCAGGTTGTAGCAATTCCTCCCAGGAGATAGTGAGCTACCCCAACTGCCCGACCCTGAATAATACTCAGAGCACGAGGCTGGATGGCAGGAGCCACTTTCAGCTTATTGTGTGCCCAAACAATGGACTCAATCAACTCTTGCCAGTAGCCGCGACCGCTAAACAGGAACATGAGGCTGAAGGCCCAAACGAAGTGAGCGCCCAGGAACATGAGACCGTAAGCAGACAGGGCCGAACCGTAAGAGGTAATCACCTGAGTTGCTTGTGCCCACAGGAAGTCACGCAACCAACCGTTGATCGTAATCGCAGACTGAGCAAAGTTACCCGCTGTGATGTGAGCCACAGAACCATCGGGATTGACCGTGCCCCAGACATCTGACTGCATCTTCCAAGAAAAGTGGAAAATTGCGACAGAGATGGAGTTATACATCCAAAACAGACCGAGGAAGACGTGATCCCAACCAGAAACCTGGCAGGTGCCACCCCGACCGGGGCCGTCGCAGGGGAACCGGAAACCGAGATTTGCCTTGTCTGGAATCAGACGAGAGCTACGCGCAAACAGCACGCCTTTCAGCAGAATCAGTACAGTGACGTGAATTGTGAAGGCGTGAATGTGGTGCACCATGAAGTCTGCCGTACCGAGGGCGATCGGCATCATGGCAACCTTACCACCCACCGCAACGACATCTCCACCAAAGGCAAAGCTCGCAGGAGCTAAAGCATTGGGAGCGGTGCCGCCTGGTGCCAGAGTATGCAGGTTTTGCACCCACTGAGCAAACACAGGTTGAAGCTGGATGGCGGTGTCAGAGAACATATCCTGGGGCCGACCCAAGGCTCGCATGGTGTCGTTGTGAACGTATAGACCAAAGCTATGGAAGCCCAGGAAAATACAAACCCAGTTCAAGTGGGAAATGATGGCGTCCCGATGACGCAAAACGTTATCCAGCACATTGCCACGATTTACCGCAGGATCGTAGTCACGCACCATATAGATGGCTCCGTGCGCTGCACCACCCACGATGAAGAAGCCGCCTAACCACATGTGATGAGTAAACAGCGACAGTTGGGTAGCGTAGTCAGTTGCCATGTAAGGATAGGGCGGCATGGCATACATGTGCTGCGCCACGATGATGCTCAGGGAGCCGACCATGGCCAGGTTGATGGCCAATTGGGCATGCCAGGAGGTGGTCAGAACTTCGTACAGACCTTTATGCCCTTCACCCGTGATGATGATGGGGTCTTTGTGAGCCTCCAGGATTTCCTTCATGCTGTGACCGATGCCCCAGTTCGTGCGGTACATGTGGCCCGCAATGATGAACAGGACGGCGATCGCCAGATGATGGTGTGCCGTGTCAGACAACCACAAACTTCCAGTGACGGGGTTAAGACCGCCTTTGAAGGTGAGGAAGTCAGAGTATACGCCCCAGTTCAGAGTGAAGAACGGTGTCAACCCTTGCTTAAAGCTGGGGTAGAGATCCGTCATCAACTGCTTGTTGAGGATGAACTCGTGAGGCAGTGGAATGTCCTTCGGTGCAACACCCGCATCCAACAGCTTGTTAATTGGCAGAGAAACGTGAATTTGGTGTCCAGCCCAGCCTAAAGAGCCAAGACCGAACAGCCCAGCCAGGTGGTGGTTGAGCATCGACTCAACGTTCTGGAACCACTCCAGCTTGGGTGCCCGCTTGTGGTAGTGGAACCAACCCGCGAACAACATCAAGCCGGCCATTACCAAACCACCGATCGCAGTGCAGTAAAGCTGGAAGCTGTTTGTAAAGCCGGAGGCGCGCCACAGATAGAACAGACCAGAAGTAATCTGGATTCCGTGGAAGCCGCCACCAACATCCGCATTCAAAATTTCTTGACCAACAATCGGCCAGACAACCTGAGCGCTAGGCTTAATCGCAGTCGGGTTGGCTAACCAAGCTTCATAGTTTGAAAACTTCGCGCCGTGGAAGTACATCCCACTCAGCCAGATAAAAACAACGGCTAAGTGACCGAAGTGAGCGCTGAAGATTTTACGAGATACGTCTTCTAAGTCAGAAGTATGGCTATCAAAGTCATGGGCGAGAGCATGCAGGTTCCAAATCCAGGTGGTGGTTTTGGGACCTCTCGCGAGGCTGCGATCGAAGTGTCCAGGCTGTGACCACTTCTCAAAGGAAGTGGGAACTGGATCTTTATCGACAACAATCCTCGCTTTGTTCTCCCGCTGTGGGGTAGTTGTCATTGAGACTCTCCTCTCTCTAGACAAGGAACGAGGAATCCCCCCTCACAAGACTCACTCTGATTGACGGCTCCGTGTTCCCTCCAAAAGGCATCACAGCACAACTTGAAAACAAAATGCATGATTCCAGGGGGGCTGCATTGCGGAGAGAACCGTCCAATGCCCTGTTGAGGGAATCAGGAGATCAGAGCGACCAAAACCACTAAACCGTGAAAAGTCCGAATGGTAAGGTTGAAAGCCTGATCGGGGTTCTCATCGAGACATTATAGGATCGCTTCACATCCCTTTTAAGCGGGTTAACAATAATTAAAAACCGCTGAATCGAAGATGTAGCTTGGCTTGCGATTCCATGACGCTCAATAAAAGTCAAGACTTAATCTAGCCAATTAAACAAAACGAAACAATACAAAACACAACAAAATATTTGAATCGTCAGAATTGGAAAATTTGATACTTAAATGATTGACTTTCTTCTATCCAGATCCCTTCAGTGGCTTTATTTGTGAATTTTTAACGTGCCCATGCATGGATTGGGGCTGCTTGCATAGCCGTAAACTTAATTCTTAGTTATAGCTTTGTTAAGTTGCGTTGATCGCAATTGGCGAAATTAGTCGCCTCAATAGACGGGCAAAATAGAGTTTTCTAAATCTCAACTCTCAATACTTTCAATTAAAGAATGAACGGGAGGCAGTCTTGGTGAACAACATTGGTGTGATTTTTAACACCATCACTGGCAATCTATGTTGCGATTTGACCAGGTCTATTAAGAAACCCATAGTCCGGCGCTGAGAAATATGAGGACACCGAGACGGCAGCCAGCGATTCCGCTATAGTTCCCTATGGATAGCCATAAGGAGCGGATTGCTGGTGTTTGGAACGATCGATTGGGGCAAGATTGCCAAAGCTTCGACTGCAACCTTATTGATGGTGCTGCTGACTCTACAGCCGATTGCCACTCGTCCAGCGATCGCCGCTTGGGGGAAGAAGGCCGATCGCAAAGAGACCACCCAGCCAACCAAATTAGCGGGCAAGCTCACGGAAGTTGCCCCCCCTGCCGCTATTCAAGAACTGCGACAGGCGTTTGAGGCCAATCAACCCCAGGTCACAATTCAAAGCCCCCGCTCCGACGAAATTTTGGCCGACGATACTGTGTCAGTGCAGTTCCAGGTAAAAGATTTAGCCTTATTTAAGAATCAAGCTTTGGGCTTGGGGCCGCATCTCCACGTTTTTCTAGACAACCAGCCCTACCAAGCCGTCTATGACACAACCAAACCCCTCGTCCTCGAAAAACTGTCACCTGGAACCCACACCATCCGAGCATTTGCCTCCCGTCCCTGGCATGAAAGTTTCAAAAATGAGGGAGCCTATGCTCAAACGACTTTCCACATTTACGCCAAAACCGAGGATAACAGCCCCGTTGCTAACTTGCCCTTGCTTACCTACAGCCGCCCGCAAGCGGCCTATGGGGCAGAACCGATTATGTTGGATTTCTATTTGACGAACGCCCCGCTGCATCTGGTGGCGCAGGAAGATAAAAAAGATGAGATTGCCGATTGGCGGATCCGTTGCACGATTAACGGCGATCGCTTCATTTTGGATGAATGGCAACCGATTTATCTAAAGGGATTTAAGCCAGGGAAAAATTGGGTTCAGCTTGAGTTTTTGGATGAAAACGGTAATCCAGTTAAAAATGAATTCAACAATACAGTGCGCGTCATCACCTACGAACCCGGTGGTAAAGATGCCCTATCAAAACTGGTGCGGGGCGATTTGACTGTGACGAATGCGCGTGGCATCGTTGATGCAAACTACACGCCCCCGGCCCCCAGCCCAGCCGCTAGCCCACTCCCCAGCCCGGTGCCCACTCCCCCCGCTGCTCCTGTGGTGAAGGCAAAACCAACCCCTGTGCCGACGGCGAGTCCGGTGCCGATCGTGAAGCCAACTCCGACTGTGAGCAAACCGACGCCGACGCCGCTTCCAACCAGCGAAATTCCCAAAGTCGAAACAACACCCAAAGTCGAAACAACACCCAAAGTCATAACAACGCCCAAAGTCACAACAACGCCCAAAATTGAAGCACCCCCTAAAATCGAAACAACGCCCACAGTCGAGGTGACGCCAAACCCAACTACAACGCCTCCATCGATCGCTCCTGCGGCTAAGGCAACTGCCCCCCCTGCGAAACCTGAACCCAAGGCGGCCCAGTCGCCCGTGAAGGATTTCCTGAGTCGCTTCCGCAAAGAACCAAAGGAGAAACCACCAGTTTCGGTACCCGTCGTACCGCCACCTCGCCGCCCTCCACCAAGCTCAGCGCCAACACCAGAATCGATCGCACCCCCTTCAGCCGTTGAAATTGTGCCCAAACCAGGCGAAATTGAGCGGCCTCAACCAGTAAAACCGCCCACGGTAGAGTCACCCACCTCACCGCAGAAAGCAGAAGCCTCCTCGATTGCACCGCCGCCAACACTTAGTGCGCCCAGCAAGCCTGAACCAGTGACCACGGTCAAACCAACCTCCTAAATCAACGGTGAGGTCAAAAGTTGCTGCGGTCATCGTCGTGTGTAATACCGATTTATAGCCGTCGCCATGTGAAACGTGGCAGAGGCGCGTCAGAACACCTACCCAGAATCGGCGGTTCAGCCATTTGATATGTCCTAAGTGTTCTGACCATAGCTATAAATCATGAACCTTGCACTTCACCCTTCCCAACCTCCCCTTACCAATCAATTACCAAGGGGAGGTTGGGAAGAGTCGCATTTGCATCATAAAAATTACTCAAATGACAAAGGGTAATCGGTATTGAACCTGGGGTCGCAACCAATTACCCTGAAACAAAACACAACTCAGTTCGAATTCCTGCAACTATTTCAGTAGATAAAGCAGGATGAATAGAACAATCCAAACAACATCGACAAAGTGCCAATAAATTTCAGCCGCTTCTACGCCGAAGTGACTTGTGTTGGAGTAATGATTGAGTTTGCGCGATCGCCAAAGCACACCCAAGATTAGCACCAGGCCAAACAACACGTGCAAACCATGAAACCCAGTTAGCACATAAAACGTACTCGCAAATAGGTTGGTCGTTAATCCAAACTCTAAATGAAAGTACTCGTAAATCTGCCCTACCAAAAAGACCGCGCCCATTACAGCCGTAATGCCAAACCAGGTACGGAGACCTTTAACGTCATTCTTCTTGATAGCTACGTCTGCATTGTGAATCACAAAGCTACTGGAAATTAGAATGATTGTGTTCACTCCAGGCAGAAGTAACTCAAGCTCTGGTGTTCCTTCGGGTGGCCAGGTTGGAGAAACCGCGCGGAACGTCAGATAAGCCGTAAATAACCCCAGGAAAATCATTGCCTCCGCAATTAAGAAAACAATGACCCCCATCACTCGATGATCAGGATGGCCGTGATGCGCATGATCCACATCAACCTGGTAATTTACAACCGTGGGGGAATCTATTGCAGAACCTTGCATGCTTCTCTCCTATACCTTTGCGCCGACAGTTGTTGCTAAAAATGGTCCCGCCTTAATAATTTCCTTCGCTTCCTCCGTTCCATACTCGTAAGGTTCGATCAACAGAACCGGATCGATGGAAAAGTTTTCGTGAGGCGGTGGAGAAAAGGTCTGCCACTCAAAGGTTAAGCCACCCCAGGGATTACTGGGAGCTTTTTCACCTTTGAAGATGCTCCACACTACGTTAAAGAGGAAGGGAAAGGTTGAAACGGCGAGGATATAAGCCCCGATCGACACGACAAGATTGAGCGTGGCAAATTTGGGATCATATTCTGCGACGCGGCGATTCATTCCCTCCAAACCCAATTTGTGCATGGGCAGGAAGCAAAGATTGAACCCAACCAGGGTCAGAATGAAATGCACCTTGCCTAAGGTTTCGTTCATCATCCGCCCACTCATTTTGGGGAACCAATGATAAATGCCAGCATAGAGACCAAACACGCTGCCGCCAAACAAAACATAGTGCAAATGGGCAACGATGAAGTAGGTGTCGTGGACATGAATATCAAACGGCACAGAAGCCACCATCACACCACTAATGCCACCAATCACAAACATGGAAATGAATCCCATCGCGAACAACATTGCGCTATTGAGTCGGAGTTTTCCGCCCCAAATGGTGGCGAGCCAGCTAAACACCTTAATCCCTGTAGGCACGGCAATGATCATCGTATTGATCATGAAGAACATCCGCAGCCAGGGCGGCGTACCGCTGGTAAACATGTGGTGTGCCCAGACGATCAATCCCAGAAAGCTGATGGCGAAACTAGAGTAGGCGATCGCTTTGTAGCCGAAGATTGGTTTACGGGAATGCACCGGCAGAATTTCTGAAATTAAGCCAAACACCGGCAGGATCATGATGTAAACCGCCGGATGGGAATAAAACCAGAACATGTGCTGGTAAACCACTGGATCACCGCCACCCGTGGGATTGAAAAACGCTGTGCCGATGAGCAAATCAAACGACAACAAAATCAAGGCTCCCGCTAACACAGGAGTTCCAATCAGGATCAAGCAGGATGCGGCCAACATTGACCAACAAAACAGCGGCATCCGATTTAACGTCATGCCAGGGGCACGCATCATCAGGATCGTGACGATAAAATTGACCGCTCCCAAGATGGACGACGTTCCTAAAATCAGAACGCTCAGAATCCAGATTACTTCACCTATCTTGTTGTAAATGAGGCTCAAAGGAGGGTAAGAAGTCCAACCGGAACCAGGCGCACCAAAAAAGAAACTGGACATGAGCAAAATGCCACCGGGCGGTATCAACCAGAAGGCGACGGCATTCAGTTTAGGAAAGGCCATATCCCGAGTGCCAATCAACAGCGGGATTAAGTAGTTCCCAAAAGCGCCGGTGGCAGCAGGAACGATCCATAGGAAGATCATCACCGTGGCGTGAACTGTGAACAGTCCGTTGTAGAGATCGGGGCTGACGAAATCGGACTGAGGGGTGGCGAGTTCAGTCCGGACGAGAGTCGCCAAAAAACCCCCTACTAAATAGAAGATGAAGGACGTGACCAGGTACTGAATCCCAATCACTTTGTGGTCAGTGCTGAAGCTAAAGTATTTTCGCCACTCGCGCTTGCTGTCGGCTGGACTGCCATGAGCAGGGGCATGGACGGCTTCTTCTTGAAATGTTTGGGTCATGAGCAGTTGTCAATGAGGGGGGTAGCTAACTTGCAGAAGCGTGCATGTGTTCAGGATGAAGTTGCTGAATAACTTGAGCATCGATGCCCAGGCCGTGAACGAAGGGAGCCAGAAACTGAGCTGGCGATTGTTCGGCAGTGGCGATCGCCTCGTTCAATTGATCTGGATTGCTAGCAACTTGCTGTTCTTTCAGCCAAGCATCGAAATCAGCTTGAGTTTGGGCGATGACTTTGGTTTTCATCACACCGTGATAAGCACCACACAACTCAGCACAAATGACTGGGTACTCACCCACCTTAGACGGAGTGAACCGCAATTCTGTTTGTCTACCGGGGATCGCATCTTGTTTCAAGCGGTATTCCGGCACCCAGAAAGCATGCAGCACATCATTTGCACTAATGTTCAACAAAATTTCCTGCCCCACAGGCACGTGCAATTCTCCAGCCACAATGCCTGTATCAGGGTAGGTGAACAACCAGGCAAACTGAAGCCCTGTGGCATTAATGACATATGCTGGGGGTTGTCCGGCTTTATCTGGCGTGGGGCCAATACGGGGAGCGGTTGATCCCATGGCGGATGAGTCATTCTGTTGTGGCACCGATTCGTCTCGCACAGCGGCTGTTGCCGGATCTTGCATGGCCTCAGCTGCCACTTCAGGGCTACGAGTGCCACTGGCGTTATCGCCATCGTCCGGGAGGGGAGCCGCGATCGCCGCTCCTGGCCGTTGGGCCACCTGCTGGGTGCCCTGTCCATGGGCCATGGCAGAATGATTCATGGGATCGAGACCACCGATCTGCGTGTAAACGTCAAAACTATAGACTGCGATGATCAGAACAATGACAGCCGGAATTGAGGTCCACAAAATTTCCAGGGGAATATTGCCCTCAATGTAAGGGCCATCAGTATCGTCATCAGGGCGGCGACGGAACTTAAACAACGAGTAAATTAGGGTTCCCTGAACAATCAAAAAAAGCCCCGTGCCGATGGTCATCATTAAGTTGAACAGCCCATCAATCAGCGAAGCTTCTTCGGAGGCTTGTACGGGTAATAAACCGTGGTTTTGTCCATACCACACACTAACGACGGTGAGCAAAATACCGACTAGTAGTGTTGCAATGGAGCTTGGAATGTTCACAACAACTCTCCGCGTAGAAGATGGAGCAAAAAAATTAATTGATTCTTAAGAAATGGATCGTAGAACTATTAGCGAGTCCTGCACAGCGATCGTGGTTAATGATACTGACCAGGCCAATCCAGTTCACCGATCTCTAGGGTAGATCAGCTTTGGGATTAAGGGGTTAGAACAGCTACATAGTCAATGAATAATTCGTGGCATTGCAAGAAACAGAGGATGGTTCGAAAGATCTGGCCAAACACCATGAACTCTAGCATTCCTTGCTTGCAGTAGAGCGAATATTCCTTAGGGGGAGGTCGTTCTTAAGACAGATTTAAGAAAGTTGCGGTGATTCTAATGGTTGCCAGATTGGGCTTCAAGTTACCAACATTGTGGGCTAATTTTTCTGAGTTTGAATTGAACCATCGCCCTTAACCATTCGCCAGGAGAAACTTTTTGCTGCTCAAATTACAGAATTCACTCTTAAGACGGATGCTCACGCCGAAGTGTGTTTTTCGATACTTAATGGCCTGATTCAAGGCAGAGCTAATTCAGCAATCCGAAGAAATTACAAAAGGTTTCGGTACATCAAAAACAATTTCATTAGAGTAGTTAAAGTTATTCATTGTCTTTGAGCCAGCAAGCAATTGTCTGGGAAAGTGCAGTGCCGCGATCGCTTAAAACTTCATTCAAGCTTTTGTTTTTTACTTGAAAGGTTATTTTTATGGTTGACATCGCATTTCATCAACCAAAATCCAGTGAAACATCCTCTCCACGGGAATGGATTGCTAAGTTCGTGCTGGGGTTGGCGGCTGAAACCGTCTTTTTGATGGCATTGGGGAGTGCAACCCGCGTCATGAATGCTGGGCTTGCTTGCCCTGATTGGCCCTTATGCTATGGCGTACTGGTGCCGCAGAAGCAAATGAATCTCCAGGTTTTTCTGGAATGGTTCCATCGCTTAACAGCGTCTTCAATGGGCCTGTTTACGATCGCCCTAGTCGCCTTGTGCTGGTGGTATCGGCGGGAACTACCTCGATGGGCACCCTGGACTGCTGCCTTGGCCCTATGTTTAGTCGTCTTTCAAGGGCTATTGGGAGGGCTGACAGTCACGGAGTTACTTCGCTTCGACATCGTGACAGCGCATTTAGGCACAGCTTTGTTGTTCTTCATGACTCTACTCGCGATGGGCGTGGCGTTGCGTCCCTATCAGCCATTGGGAACGGCTGGAAACCTGCCGTGGATGGGATTAGTCGCGGCAATTCTGGTTTACGCTCAAAGCATTTTAGGCGCGTTAGTCGGGTCTCAATGGGCACTGCACCAGTGTTTAAGCGATTCGCAACTGTGTACCGTGATGAATCATCACATCATCGGGATTTTTCCAGCCACCCTGGCCACGATCGCCCTAGTGATTTGGGTTTGGCGGACGCCCACGCTTCATCCTACCCTCCGACAAGTAGCCAGCGTGGCCGGGGGCTTGGTCGTGTTCCAAATTCTCCTGGGGGTAGCCACCTTTAAACTGCGACTTCAGGTTGAACCGCTCACCATCTCTCATCAAGCGATCGGGGCGTTGTTGCTGGGTTCGCTCGTTACCTTCACCGTGCTGGCCTTTCGTGATAGCCGTCAACCTGTTGCCCTGCCAGACGTGAAAACAACCATAACCGCCAGTTAAGACGTTCCTACGAGGAAACACTTTAATGCAAGAAACTCTGCTATCGGCGAACGCTCGTCGGCATCAAAACCTTCTCCAGGTCATTCAAAGCTACTACCAACTCACAAAACCTCGGATTATTCTGCTGCTTCTGATTACGACGGCTGGTGGGATGTGGGTAGCCGCCAACGGCGAGGTTGATCCATTTTTGCTCCTGGTGACATTGGTCAGTGGGGCTTTTGCCGCGGGTGCTGCCAATACGATTAACTGTCTTTATGATCGTGATATTGACTACATCATGGAACGAACTCGGCATCGTCCCCTCCCTTCGGGGCGTGTGCAACCCATCCATGCTCTGATGTTTGCGATCGTTCTAACATTGACTTCTTTCACTTTGCTGACGGTATTTGCCAACCTCCTGGCCGCCAGCCTTGCAATGTCCGGGATCGTGTGTTACGTCCTGGTTTACACCCATTGGCTCAAACGGCATAGTACGCAAAACATTGTGATTGGCGGCGCGGCCGGAGCCATTCCGCCGCTGGTGGGTTGGGCTGCCGTCACAGGAGATTTAAGTTGGGCCGCCTGGACCCTATTTGCGATTATCTTCTTTTGGACACCGCCCCACTTTTGGGCCTTAGCCATGATGATCCGAGAAGACTACGCCACGGTTGGTGTGCCCATGTTGCCTGTCGTTGAAGGGAATGAACCAACCGCCCGCCAAATTTTCTACTACACACTGGCCTTAATTCCCATTACGTTGTTGTTAATCTTTCCGCTGCATGTGATGGGTAGTGTCTATGGCGCGATCGCGCTGCTACTGGGTGGTTTCTTTGCCTACAAAGCCTGGAAACTCATGCAAACTCCCAATGATCTGCAAATGGCACGATCGGTCTTCAAATATTCCATTCTGTATTTGATGCTGCTGTGTGCTGGCATGGCATTGGACAGTCTGCCTGTGACCCACCAACTCACAACGGCTCTCAGCAGTAACCTGCAAAGTTTAGTCAGTATGGTTTCGGTCATGTGATAGTGGCCCTAACCCGTCAGATGTCACTTGCATTCACGACTGTTGGTTTTGCGATCGTAGAGGGGATAACTGAAAATGTCTCCTCTATGGCCTTGTTAGGGTGCATCAATGACTTACAGTTTGCGTGTTGCCGATATGCTGGCAACCGAGCGACCACGAGAACGGTTGATTGCTTACGGAACCCGCAATCTAGCGACCGCAGAGCTATTGGCAATCTTGCTGGGTACAGGCCAGGGAGCTGGTAAGCTCTCAGCCGTGGGATTGGGGCAATATATTCTGCAAGAAATGGGCCGGGAAAAGGGCGATGCCCTGGCGGCACTACGAGATGTGAGCGTTGGGGAATTGGTCCAGATTCCTGGTATTGGGGAGGCCAAAGCGACCGCCATTTTGGCCGCGATCGAGTTGGGCAAACGAGTTTTCCAATCCCGTCCGGCAGAATTAACTGTGGTGGACGATCCGGCCATTGCCGCCGCGGCGCTGAGTCAGGATCTGATGTGGCAAACTCAGGAACGTTTTGCTGTGCTGCTGTTGGATGTTAAACATCGATTGTTAGGAACGCGCATCATTACGATCGGCACCGCCACTGAAACCCTGGCCCATCCCCGTGACATTTTTCGAGAAGTGATTAAACACGGGGCCACTCGATTGATCATTGCTCACAACCATCCATCCGGGAACACCGAACCCAGCCCCGAAGACATTCATCTCACCCGCCAATTGCTTTCCGGCGCTCAATTGCTGGGATTACCTTTATTGGATCATTTGATTTTGGGCAATGGTGATTTTCGCAGCCTACGCCAGGAAACAAGCTTATGGAGTGAAGTTCCTCAGGGAGATTGACCGCTTGACGGTGCGATCGCTTTTACCTGCACCAAAATATTAAGCCAATTCTCATTCTGCGCCTTTTTAAGCTGTCTAGAATAACTTAAGTTCTTCATCTAAGCCGTTTGATGGAGAACAGAAACTTTAAACGCTATGACATCAATCCGTATGAACAACAGATATGCATATGTCGGTGGCAAACGTGGTGCATGGCGAGTGAGCGAGGTGCGAGGTATTCTTGGGGCTGGGCTGGCGATCGTTGAACGAGTGGATGTGGTGAATGATGCAGTGACAGCATTGCCCGCCGATAGTTCGTGGGTGTTGCAAAGTTTCACCAGCAATATTCGTTATGCCAAACGCGATGAACTCACAACACTGCAAGCAGTGCAGCCTGGGTTAAATCGATCGGAAGCGATTTCGGCGGTACTCATTCCCATTAAAAAATCGGCTCACTGGTGGAACCTGGCTCAGGATGAGCGACGCGCAATTTTTGAGGAACAATCTCACCATACGGCGGTTGGTTTGGAATATCTTCCGGGCGTTGCGCGGCGTTTGATGCACTGTCGGGATCTGGGCGAACCGTTCGATTTTCTCACCTGGTTTGAATTTGCCCCAGACCAAACCAAGGCATTTGATGAATTATTGGTACGGATGCGAGCCAGCCAAGAATGGCAGTATGTGGAGCGCGAAGTTGAAGTTCGGTTGGAGCGAGATGTTTCGCCATAAAAGCCAATCATGAGGGCCGCGATCGCTTATTGCGTGACGACCTCATTCATGATCGGTAAGCAAACCTTTACTGTGGTGCCTGAGCTGGAAGATTCAATGTGTAATTCGCCTTGGTGCGCTAGGATAATTCGCTTGGAGATGGCCAGTCCTAACCCGATGCCATCAGATTTTGTCGAGCAAAATGGTGTGCCGATTTGAGCCAACAAATTGGGTGGAATCGGCTTACCGCCATTGTGGATATGAATACAAACCCAATTGGCACTGATGTCCTGACGGCTAAAGCAATGAACCGTAGCTTGCGGCGCGATCGCTTCAAAAGCATTTTGGAACAAGTTTAAAAAAACCTGTTTCAATTTATCTTTATCTGCCATGACGGTAACTTCCTCTGAAGCTCCTTTCTCGTAGAGAATTAAACGATCAACTGCTTCAGATAGATCTCGAACTTGCATCAGTAAATCATCGAGAAACTCACTGAGATTCACTTGCGAAAGTTGCAGTACCTGGGGTTTGGCGTAACATAAAATCTCATTCAACAAACGCTTAAGGCGATGAGATTCGCTCAATGCTATCGCTAAGCGCTCCTGATCAAGATCAAACGGTAAGGCTTTTTGAGCGTACCTCAATCCCATTTCAATGGTGGTGAGCGGGTTACGGATCTCGTGCACGATCATGGCTGTAAATTCGCCGATCGCGGCTAACTGTTCGTGCTCAATCAGTTTTTCCTGAGATTGTTTGAGATCAACTGAGCAAGCCATCACAGCCTCAGACAAGCGTTCGTTAAACTGCTGTTGTTGATGGTAAAGCTGGTAGTTTTCGATTGCGATCGCTGCTCTCTCGGCAAATGCCATAACGATTGTAATTTCAGCTTCTGTAAAGAATCGGGGTTCGTGCCAGAAGGAACAAATAGTTCCAATGATCTCTTGTTTTGTGGTTTTCAACGGCACACCCAGATAACCGCGATAGTCATTCGATAGCTGACTCTGGCGCGGGTCTTGATGGCTATCTGAGATCAGCAGCGATCGTCCAGACTGCATCACTTCATCGGCTAATGTTCCATGGACTGAAAAGCTAACATCCTCCGCCTCCGTATCGGAACTGCTCGCAATGACCCGACCTGTATCGCCGCTACAAACGGTGACGATCGTCCAATCAGCCTGAATTGCTCGACTGACCCCCAGCACAATTTTAGTTAAGTAAATGTGCAAATCACCCACACGATAACTCAATCCAGTTAAGCAATCCAACCTATGTTGATCAAACGAACCAGGCAACCAATCTGAGAAATTCAAAAATGAATGGGGCTGATCGGAAGGTATCATCAGGAACCTCGACTTAAATCAGATCAATTACTCAGCGCTCATTTTGACTAATCCGTACAACAGCTTCCAGCAACCCTTCCAGGCTCTGAGCATCGTTGTATTTCAAACCATTGATAAAAAATGTGGGTGTTGTGATCACACCACTTTGAATGCCGCTCTTGATGTCTGCTTGAATTCGAGGCGTATGACAATCGCTTGCCATTTCTGCTAAAAACTGATTGACATCCAGACAAAGCGCGATCGCATACTCTACCAAATAACTATCCGCTAGACGAGATTGATGCCTGAATAAGTGATTGTGCATTTCCCAAAACTTACCCTGAGATGCAGCTGCTTCGGCTGCTTCGGCTGCATGATAGGCTTCCGGATGAATCTCTGGTTGTGGAAAGTGGCGAAACACAAAGTGCAATTCCGCTCCTAACAGTTGTTGAATCAATGGCACGATGCGATGCGCCAGCCCAGATCCAGGACATTGATAGTCACCGTACTGCACCAATGTGACGGTTGCCATCAAGTTGCCTTGACAATGCTCGTGGGGGGTTACTGGAGGAACGAGGCGATCGGGTTCTGAAGAGGACATAGGGGGAGGGAAAAAGAAATAAATCACACGTTATTCGTTGTGTGGGGAAGTTGCATCAAGCTTTGCTCACAACGGCAATCTAGTTGACTCGGTAAACGACTGGACAATTCATAATGAACCCAACCGCTTTCAACGGACTACCATCTAGCGATTTGATAAATCCTTTAGCACCCATGGCTTCAATGTAAATTGCATCACTAGCGTATTCAGCGTCACCAGACTACCCGCTAAGAGGAGAGTTTGATTCATCCATTTTCGTCTCGACATGCTCGTTTTCCTCAATTTTGTTGATGCTTGATCTAGCATCTTGGGATACTCAAAACTCTACAGAAATTGCTTTTATTCGTTACTACGCCAAACAATAATTCTTTACCTCTCCATCAGTTGAGTTATCGACCTATTCAAATGGGTAGGTGCGCATGAATTGAAAGATGAGATAGTGGCGATCGAGTAGTTGATCAATTTAGATGGCAAAGATATGACTCAGACAATATCAGCAGAAAAATCATTCAATGCCCTATTGTTTATCGGTCTTGGCATTGCATTTTGGGTTGCAGGCGTGTTGCTGATTCGCTTTGTCGGCGCACCGTTGTTCGATCGCAGTAATCCCTGGCTCTTACCGCTGTTTGGTGCGTCCATTCCGGTTTATTGGGTTATCGTTAAAATGCTTGCTGTCGTGGGTCAAGTAAGTGGTGCTGACCTATTACGTGCTTTTTCACTCAGTTCAGTCGCCGCAGCCGTGTTGGATGGTATTGCGCTAACCTGGTTTCCGGGCTTGTATGGTCTTGAACAAGCTGGACTGTTGTTGGCGGCGGCATGGCTGATCTATGCGTTTGGTGTTGGTTTAGGGATCGCATATGGGGTATCCCGCTAAACATGTTGTTAGCTGGCTTAGATGTCAGTTAAGACAGTATTTTAAGCTTACTAGTAACACAAAAGAATATGACTCAGACACTCCAAGAAACAAAGATATTCAACTCTCATAAACTTCACAAAGCGTGGCTGAAAATAACCGCCGTCATCGTCGGTTCTTTTGGTCCAGTTTTCTTTTTGGGCACGATGTTGACGACTTCGGAACCTGCTAGATGGACACTAGACGTTCTTAGTTGGCCCCTCAATGGTGCGCAGACCTATGCATCACCAGAGACGCGGTTTTTATCTGCGCTTACAGGGGGCTTTCTTTTAGGTTGGGGCGTCATGATTTGGTGCCTGTCAGTGTGGGTTTATGACTCTGCACCCAATGCTGTTCGTAAGTCTGTCCTTACGGGTCTTCTTGCGTGGTTCGTTCTGGATAGTGCAGGTTCTATAGCATCCGGCACATCCTCGAATGCCATCTTCAATATCTTCGTGCTTTTGCTAGCGGTTGGGCCTTTGTGGAGACCTGCACGAGAGGAAGCCAAAGTCGCCAGCTAACAAGCCAATGCACACCGATCACCTCTCAGTGACAGTTTTTTTACCCTCGATGAAAACCGTGCCCTATGTCTGAGATTGTCATCAAGCTGGAGCGTCCTCGCGTTGAAGCACTGTTCGCACCTTACAAACAGGTAATTGGGCAAGACCTCCCTGGTTATCGCAACCATGTATATCGCACCGTAACTTACGCAATGCATTTTCTGAACAACTCGATCGCTGATGAACAGCTGATAGAAACCGCGTTTGTTTATCACGACATCGGCCTTTGGACGGATTATGAACTGGCTTATCTAGAACCGTCTGAGGCTCTGGCAGTTGCTGACAACGAAAAGCATGGGTGGGGGCTGGATCCTGATGTGCTTCGCGGCGTAATCCATTGGCACCACAAGATTTTCCCCTACAAAGGGCCGAATCAGAACGTTATCGAGGCTTGCCGTAAAGCGGACTGGATCGACGCAACTAAAGGCAAACTAAGGAAGGGAATAAGCAGGCCTGCAATCTCGACTGTCGAAGCGGCGTTCCCCAATTTAGGATTCCATGACACACTATTGCGTCTTGCAAAAGATTATGGAGAGTCAACTCTCGCTGGTGGCTTTAAGGTAATGCGGGGCATCATGAAATGGTGATGCATCCAAAATCGCTGGATAACCATCGCATGCAGTTGGTATCGAATCAATCAACCAACGTGATAGCAAAACTCAAATCAGCTTCGATCGCAGATTGAAAAATTCTTTTGCCGCTTGTGCAAGGGTTTCATCACAGCTTGATAATCCCTTGACGCAGCGCATTGACAACAGCGTGGGTACGATCGCTAGCACCGAGTTTGATCATGACATTGGCCACATGGAATTTGACCGTGTTTTCCGTAATGTTGAGTTCAGCCGCGATCGCCTTATTATTTTTTCCCTTTGCCATCAGTGACAGGACTTCAAATTCGCGATCGCTCAAATCTGGGCGCTCCATGCGGGCCGCCAACTTCGTGCCAATATCCGCTGGAACATACCGTTGGCCCTCACTCACAGCCCGAATCACTTCGAGAATTTCCGCACAGGGCGTATCTTTCAACAGGTAAGCTTTGGCTCCAGCCCGTAGCCCCTGATAAATATCCTCGTCGGTTTCATAAATGGAGAACATAATAATTGCCGCATTGGGGAATTCAGCCCGAATGGTAGTAATCGCCTCCACTCCGCCAACGTCTGGCATCTGCAAATCAAGAATGGCGACATCGGGCTGGTGCTGGCGAAATTGCTCAATCACTTCGCGCCCATTGTTGGCTTCTGCAATCACACTCATATCCGGTTGGGCATTCAAAATTGCCACTAATCCTTGCCGCACAATGGGGTGATCATCAGCGACCAACAGGCGAATGGTTTTGGAGGATTGAGTCGGCATCGGAGACTTTAGCATGACGACAATTTTTAAGCGGGTTAGTTTCTGATTTTGTCAGACTGAGGCCAGGGCAGCATTAATTAGTCATTAGAAATGTCAGGAGGGGGTTCATTCGTCAATGTCACCCTGATGGTGGTGCCCTGATTTACCTGACTGACCAAGCTCCAGGTAGCCCCAATACGAGAAGCACGCTGTTGCATTCCTAGTAAACCAAAGCCGTAGGTCGGCGATTGGGGATCAAAGCCGCAGCCATCATCGCGAATGGCTAATTGCAAGGTCTTGGCCCTGTAACTGAGATGAACCTGAATGGTTGTAGCCTGGGCATGGCGTAAAGCGTTGGCGATCGACTCCTGGGCAATACGGAGTAGATTGAGACCCAAATCTGGATGGAGAGAGTAGGGGGTGCCGTCGATCTCAAGGTGAATCGGGATGGGTTGCCCTGCCGAGGTTTGGTGAATGAATTTGGCGATCGCCCGCGCTAAATCCTCATATTCAGATGCTTCGAGATACAGCGTCCAAACCGATCGTCGCGCTTCTGCCAAACCCTCCTGCGCCAGGGCTTGAGCCGTGAGTAAATGGGTCTGGGCTTGGTCGGGTTGCGTTGGGGCAAAGTAGGTAAATGCCTGTAACTGCATCAAAATGCCGCCGAAGGCTTGCGCCAGCGTATCGTGAATTTCTCGCGCCATCCGCGTGCGTTCTTGAAGTAAAGCCGCCTGTTGAGCTTCTTCCGCGAGGCGAGTCAGTTCGATCGCCAGGGTGAGTTGTTGGGCCAGGGTGTGCGCCAGTTCGATCGTTTGTCCAGAAAAGCGGCGATGTTCTGACAGGTAGATTGACAGAGCGCCAATGTTGGTGTTTCCAATGCTAAGAGGCATATCCAGAAATGGGGGCATCTCTGGAATTTGCTTCTTCTCTTCGCTTGTGAAAATCTGTCCCTGCCAATAGGTGAGATGAACGTAAGCTTGATTGGGCTGTTCGGAATAGACCCAATATTCAATTAAAGGCGAGTCAAATTGTTGGGCAATTAGTCTCAAGGTTTGTCCAATAAAGTGATCAAAATCGGGATCGGCGGCAAAGGTATCGAGGGACTGCTTCAACGCATCATTCGCTTTGACCAGTTCTGCCACTCGGGCCTGTTCTGATTGCAGGATAAGTTTTTGGGTCCGAGCGCGTTGAATGGCACTGCCAATACAATCAGCGATCGTTCTCAGAACAGCAATCTCAGCCGGACTGATTTGAATCGCGACACGACAGTAATCCAGACACAATACCCCCCACCACTGACCATTGACCCGAATCGGGACACCATAAGTGGCATGAATTTGCAGGGTTGCGAAAAGGCTCCTCAAAGGCTCATCCCATTCCTCCAACAATCCCCCAAAGCCATCTTTTTCCAAAAAATACTTCTTAAATAGACCATTCAATTCGGCAGCTTGGGCAGGCTCAATGTCAGTATGGGTGAATTCAAAATCGGGGACTCGGCATTTGTAAATAGTGGTGTAGCGAACAGGTAGTAGGGATGAAGAATCATAGATGTTCTCCATGATTTTGAGCCGATCACAACCCGTTCCTTCAAGGAGAATATTGAGCGCAGTATTAATTGCCAGGTCAATGCTATCTAAAGTCAGCAACACATTCGTTGCTCTCGCGGTCACCTCAAGTAACTGGTCGCGCCTGAGCAATCTCTGGTTATATTCTTCCAACTCAGTCGCTCGCTGCTGGGCCGCTTGTTCGCGTTCCTTTTGATTGCGATCGCGCTGAATCGCATTGCCCATACAATCGGCGATCGTCATCAACACTGACACTTCTGCTGGACTAATCTGAATTGCTTCCCGACAGTAGTGAAACGCCAGCACGCCCCACCATTGCCCATTGACGCGAATGGGGACAGCATAAGCAGACTGCACTTGGTCAGCTGTAGGACTGTTACGCAAAGATTCAGGCCAAACTTCTAGAAGACCACCGAAACCGACGCCATTGAGAAAATATTGTTCTATGAATGCAACTTCCAGTTGGTTTGACCGGATAGCAGCTGACTCTAATTGAGTGATCGATCGGGTAAATTCAGGTCTTGACCACTCATAAATATAGCGAAAGCGGATGGGTAACGCGGAGGAAGGCTCAAAAATATTTTCGATAATGTGGAAGCGATCACAACCCATCCCTTCCCCAATGATTTGCAAGGCGCAATTGAGCCCCTCATCGAGATTCTCCACGGTTAATAGAACATTAGTTGCTTTTGCGGCAGCTTCTAGGAGGCGATCGCGCCCCCGCAACACTTGGTTGTAAGCTTCCAGATCAGCAGTTCTTTGTTGGGCGGCTTGTTGCTGCTCTTGCCGGGTGCGATCGTGCGCGATCGCACTCCCAATGCAATCGGCGATCGTCCTCAAAATCGCCACCTCCGCCGAACTGATTTGGACTGGAGCGTTGCAGTAGTCAAAGCATAAGACGCCCCACCACTGACCATTCACCCGAATCGGCACTGTATACGCAGACTGGACTTGAGAAGCCGTTAACCAACTGCGTAAGGGTTCATGCCAGTCCGCCACAAGGCCACCAAACCCACTACCCTCTAGAAAATACTGTTCCAAGAACGTTAAGCCGATAAATTCGGCTGGAAGCAACTTGGAATCCAAGTTAGCCGTTAAGGAAACAGTGGGAGGGGCGGCCCACTCATAAATGAAATGACAATAACTCGGCAATCTCGATGGGGACTCAAACACATTCTCTAACACAGTGATGAAATCACAACCGACACCTGCTCCGATGATATGCAGAGCGGTACTAATGGCTTCATCCAAATCTTCCACTGTCAGCAAAACATTTGCTGCTTTGGCAGTGGTTTCTAAGAGGCGATCGCGCGTTTGCTGCATTCGAGTCTCTTTCCCCAACTAATCAATTAACGCTTTTGCCAGTTGATTGGTTTTTTCGATTAACTGGGTTTGATTCACGGTTGTGAGTTGCCCTTCCGAGACCACTTTCCGCCCATTGATAAAGCTGTAGTCAACGGAGTGCGCTAGACACATAATGACAGCAGATACGGGGTCGTGCAAGGCCCCAGCAAATTGAGGCTGGTCAAGGTCGATCGCAATGAAATCGGCTGCCATTCCCGGCGCTAAAGCTCCAATATCATCCCGCCCCAAAACCTGGGCACCGCCGCGAGTTGCCACGGCCAAAATGTCACGGGCCGTCATGGAACTGGCATCGCGATCGCGCACCCGCGCCAGCAAAAACGCTGTACGCGCCTCCTGAAGCAGGTTGCCCGCATCATTGGATGATGAGCCATCCACCCCCAAACTCACCGGCACGCCCGCATCCAGCATTTTCCGAATGGGAGCAATGCCACTGGCCAGACGAGTGTTACTGCCGGGACAATGGCTAACTCCCGTACCCGTGGCTCCAAACTTTTGAATCGTGGCATCATCCAACATGACGCAGTGAGCATGCCAAACATCATCGCCCAACCAACCCACTGATTCAGCATACTCACCGGGAAGCATGCCAAATTTCTCCAGGCTGTAGTCGATGTCCGATTGGTTCTCGGCCAGGTGCGTGTGCAGTTGCACGCCAGAATACGATCGCGCCAACTTAGCTGACTCTCGCATTAAGTCGGGAGACACCGAAAACGGTGAACAAGGGGCGAGGGTCATTCGCACCATTGAAAAGCGATCGGAGTCGTGATACTGCTCAATCAACCGCTGACAGTCTTTCAAAATATCGGCTTCTCGCTCCACCACAGAATCGGGGGGCAACCCGCCCAAACTTTCACCCACGCTCATGCTGCCGCGAGTCGGATGGAACCGCAACCCAATTTCCTGGATCGCCTGGATTTCATCATCCAACGTACAACCATTGGGATAAATGTAGAGATGATCGCTGGCCGTGGTGCAACCGGAGAGCATGAGTTCTGCGGCGGCCATCTGAGCGCTGGTGTAAATGGCTGCTGGGGTGAGCTTGGCCCACACTGGATACAGGCTCTGCAACCAATAAAATAGGCTGACATCTTGCGCTGTGGGTAAAACACGGGTCAGCACCTGAAAGAAGTGATGGTGGGTGTTTACCAATCCTGGCAGCACAATGAACCGTCCGCGTAGATCCAACACGTCATCTGCTGTCTGCGGTAGTTCCTGGGTGGTGCCAACCTGGACGATCGCATTGTCTTGCACAAACAGGGCACCATTGGCAATTTCGCGGCGCATGTCGTCCATCGTGACGAGAGTATGAATGTTTTTGACCAGCAGGGTCGCCATAACCTAATCCTTTGCGAAGTCTCTGTATCCTAGTCAATTTATCGCAGCGAGACAGTATCGCAATAGGCAAAAGGCCGGGGGCAGAAGGCAGCGGGTAAAAGGTGTTACGAGCAACACTAATTTCAGCCTTAAAATTGTATACAGTATACAAAGGATGCAAAACACCCTTGAGTGCGATCGCTCCGCTCGTGACACAATAATTTATCTAACCCAATTTCCATTCATGATGCAGCAACACAGTCGGAACGGAGGACCTCGCGTGGACAGCCTGAAGGTCATTATTGTCGGTGCCGGGATGGGTGGTTTGACGGCAGGCATTGCCCTCAGTCAGGCCGGTTACGCAGTGGAAATTTACGATCGAGTCAACGAGTTGCGACCGGCTGGTGCTGGGATTTCGCTCTGGTCGAATGGCGTCAAAGTGCTGAACCGCCTGGGTTTAGGCAAAGAAATTGCGGCGATCGGCGGCCAGATGGATCGGATGGAATACCGCACCATCTCCGGGGAAGTTCTCAATAACATTGACTTGTTGCCGTTGATGCAGCAGGTGGGGCAGCGGCCCTATCCCGTGGCTCGTACCGACTTACAACAAATGCTGCGCCGCGCCTTCCCTGGAGAAGTCCAATTGGGCTATTGCTGCGTGGGGATTGAGCAGGACGCAACATCGGTGACTGCCATCTTTGACAATGGGCATCGGGCGACGGGCGATCTGCTCATTGCGGCAAATGGAATTCGCTCTAACTGTCGCACCTATGTGTTGGGCAAAGAAGTGGCTCCTAAATATGCCGGATATGTGAATTGGAATGGCCTGGTGTCGGTGAGTGCCGATTTGGCTCCCAAAGATACCTGGGTCGTGTATGTGGGCGAACATAAACGCGCTTCCATGATGCCGATCGCGGGCGATCGGTTTTACTTTTTCTTCGATGTGCCTATGTCCCAAGCGGCCGCTTGCCAGGGCGGGGATATTCGCGCCGACCTGATGCAGTTCTTTGCGGGTTGGGCACCGCCTGTGCAAGCCCTCATCCACCGCCTTAATCCTGAAACAACAAATCGGGTGGTGATTCACGACATGGGGCCGATCGATCGTATGGTGCGCGGTCGGGTAGCCTTGCTGGGAGATGCGGCCCATGCAACCTGTCCCGATTTGGGGCAAGGGGGCTGTCAGGCGGTGGAAGATGCGCTGGTATTGGCAAACTATCTCACCAGTACAAATATCAGCGTGGAGGATGCCCTCAGACGCTACGAAGCCGAACGGGTGGAACGAACCGGCGCGGTTGTGCAGAAAGCTCGTAAACGGGCGGAGCAAATTCATGGCAAAGATCCAGTTGTAACCCAACAGTGGTATGAACAATTGGGCCGGGAAAATCCTGCCGATGTCAGAGCCGCGATCGCCAAAGTCATTCTAGCTGGGCCGTTGAAATAACCCTCCGCCACCGAAAGAACCGCCATGCCCGGAAAATTAACCACTCACGTCCTCGATACTGCCCACGGCAAGCCCGCTGCGGGTATGACGATCGCCCTCTGGCGGGTCAATCCTCGTTCGGGTGAAAAAATCCTGTTAAAAACGATCGTAACCAACCAGGATGGCCGCACCGACGCGCCGTTGCTAGCCGATGACCAGTTGCAAAATGGGGTGTACGAAATCGTCTTTGCCGTGGGTGAATACTTTGCGACACAAGCCACGGCGATGCCAAATCCCCCGTTTTTGAATGAGATTCCCATTCAATTCGGGATTGCCGATCGCACGGCCCACTACCATGTTCCATTGCTCGTCTCCCCCTGGTCCTACAGCACCTACCGGGGCAGTTAAGGTTGCCATGTCCACCCTGACGCAAACTGCCCTGGTATGAAGATGTTGAAAACCTGTGAGTTCGGTCGGCAGAGTATGTTAGCGTTGTTGCCGAAGAATTAAATGTTGCGATCGCCGCATGACTGAAACTGCCCTACCCGCTCTGATTCAACAAATGTTGCAGCCGGAATTCTACCCCCATCCGGTAACGCCACCCATTCAACTGATTCAAACCCATGTGTCTTATATTTTGCTTACGGGTGAGTTTGCCTACAAAGTGAAAAAGCCCGTCAACTTTGGGTTTCTGGACTTCTCAACCCTGGCCAAGCGCGAGCATTTTTGCCATGAAGAAATCCGCCTGAATCAACGCGGCGCGGCAGAATTGTATCTAGAGGTGCTGCCCATCACTCAAACGAACGACCAGTTTCAGTTGCATGGCTTGGGTGAGCCAGTCGAATTTGTGGTCAAAATGCAACAGTTTCCCGGTGGGACGCTGTTCACAGATTTGTTTGAGGCTGGCCAGTTAACTGAAAACTTGCTGATCCGACTGGCGAAAGAACTGGCCGCCTTCCATCGCCAGGGTGCCATTAATGACTACATTCGCAGTTTTGGCGAAGTGGCACAGATTCGGCAGGCGATCGACGAAAACTACGAGCAAACCCTTAGCTACATCGGCGGCCCCCAAACCCAGCAGCAGTTTGATGAAACCCGCCAGTACACCGATCGCCTGTTTGCCGAGCATGAAGCGATCTTCCAGCACCGCATACAACAGGATTGGATTCGAGAATGTCACGGAGATGTGCATTTGCGCAACATTGCTTTGTGGCATGACAAGATTTTGTTATTCGACTGCATTGAGTTCAACGAGCCATTCCGCTTTGTCGATACCATGTTCGACATTGCCTACATCATTATGGATTTAGATGCTCGTAACCGACCCGATTTAAGCAATGTGTTTTTGAATGCGTACATCGAGGCAATGGGCGACTGGGAAGGCTTACAGGTCTTGCCGCTGTATCTCAGTCGGCAGTCTTACGTGCGGGCCAAAGTCACTTCATTTTTGCTGGGTGATCCGTCCATTCCAGCGGCGGTGAAGCAGGAGTGCCACGAAACCGCGACCCGCTATTATCGGTTGGCCTGGGAATACACGCGATCGCCCCTGGGAACGGCCAGCGAAGCTCACGGCGGCACCCTTTACCTCGTGGCTGGACTGTCTGGTTCTGGCAAGAGTACGGTGGCGCGGATGCTGGCGCGGCAGGTGGGGGCGGTATTGCTGCGATCGGACGCAGTGCGCAAACATCTGGCTGGCATCCCGCTGGAGCAGCAAGGCGGTGATGAAGTGTACTCACCCGAAATGACCCAGAAAACCTACGATCGCCTATTGCAGTTGGGGATTATGCTGGCAACGCAAGGCTATCCGGTGATTTTGGATGCGAAATACGATCGGCAAGCGCTGCGCCAAGCTGTGCTGCAAGCCGTAGAACAGGCCAGTTCACCTTTGAAACTTCACATCCTGCACTGTGACGCGCCGTTAGAAACCCGCCAGGAATGGATTAATCAGCGGCAGGGGGATGTTTCGGATGCAACTGCCGAGTTGCTACCCAAACAACAGATGGAACCCTTCACAGCGGCAGAACAACCTTTTGTCACGGCGATCGACTCCACACAAGATTTAGCGGCACAATTGAAGCAGTTGTTCTAACGTAGTCTTCACCAATGGCAGTCAGACCTGACTCAACAATGGGGTATCGCACCGGCGCGAAAGTCTTACTGATTTTCATGTTTGCCTTTTTCTTCCTGCGCTATTCCTTGTTTTTGAGTGTGTGTTTAGGCGCGATCGCGGGCTTGAGCAGCGGCTTCATTTCCTCCTGGTGGCATGCCAAAGAAGATTACATCACCGACGAGGTGACAGGGGCGGAAATCGTCGAAGGTGAACCAACAACCACAAAAGGGCGGCTCCAGCCTCGTCCAGTTCGTTATGGCTTTGGGGTAAAATCCACCAAAGATGGACGAGCAGTCAATCCGTCGCGAGGTGTGGGTTGGCTGTTTCGGCGGAATCGTTAGGGGCAGGGAGCATTCATGACACAGTTTTTTCGCTCAGCCGTGGCACACATGACCGGGTACACGCCCGGAGAACAGCCCCGGCCTGGAACTCCCATTATTAAACTCAACACCAACGAAAACCCCTATCCCCCTTCGCCTCGGGCCGTAGAAGTTTTACGATCGCTCGATAGCGAATGGTTGCGCCGTTACCCCACACCCTACGCCAACGATTTTCGTCAAGCAGTGAGTGACGTTTTGCAGATTCCGCTGGATTGGGTCATGGTAGGCAATGGAAGTGATGACTTGCTGAATGTGATCGTGCGAGCCTGCGCCGAACCGGGCCGAGGGGTGGTGTATCCGACGCCGACTTATGTGCTGTATCGCACGTTAGCGGCAATGCAAGCGGCAGCGGTGACAGAAATTCCCTACGGGGAAGATTTGAGCCTCCCGATCAATGCATTAGTGGCAGCCAATGGGGCGTTGACCTTTATCGTTTCTCCCAACAGTCCCACGGCCCATCGAGTTGGGCGAGACGAGTTACGCACCCTGGCTTCTCAACTGGCTGGAGTTTTGGTAATTGATGAAGCCTATGTTGATTTCACCGAGCAGTCAGCATTCCCCCTAGTTAAGGAATACAACAATGTAATCATCGTCAGAACCTTATCCAAAGGGTATTCCTTAGCCGGTCTAAGACTCGGTTTTGCTGTAGCAAATCCAGATTTACTAAATGGTTTGTTCAAAGTCAAAGATAGCTATAATGTGGACGCGATCGCGTGTTTGGTAGGTGCTGCTGCAATGCGAGATCAAGCTTATAAAACTGAATGTATTGCCAAAATCAAAGCATCGCGTACTCAATTAGCCGCAGACCTACAACACATTGGCTGCAAAGTTTGGGATTCTCAAACGAACTTTCTACTGACTCAACCCCCAGAGCGATCGGCAGCATTTCTTTACCAATCTCTGAAAGAGCAAGGCATTCTAGTCCGTTATTTCAACCACCCCGGCTTAGATGACAAATTGCGGATCACCGTTGGCACCGATGCCCAAAATCAGATTTTGCTCGAAGCCCTCAATCGTGGCCTCAAGGGTTGAGGCCAGCGGTGCTAAATTCCCAAAGTAAGCACCATACCCGAAATTTAACGCCTCTAGGAACTCTGTCACATTTATAAGTCGTGTCTCGTCTCCGTTCAAATGAGGCTGCAAAATGTAAATAGATCCGATATACTTATTGATATTTATTTTCAATAGTTTGATCGCTGCCTTCGTTTTCCTCCATCCAATCTGCCCACACACCGAAAAGTTGCGAGAGATGCTGCATCTAGCCTGGATGGGGATTTCTCGCGCCCCTTTTTCATCATTCCCACCAACCAGCAAAGGTCATGAAAAATCAAGTTGTTCGGGTTCTAGAGTTAAGTTTGCTCGTTTTTCTGGTGGTTGCAGCCATTGGGTTTGCGAATCAAATCGGAATTGAACAAATCCGCACGAATGTTGCTCAGTTAGGTGTTTGGGCACCGCTGCTGGTGTTGCTACTTCGATTAACCAGTATTGTGATTCCAGTGTTACCGGGAACTGCCTACTCTATCGTAGCCGGGGCCTTGTTTGGTTTCTGGCAAGGTTTACTAGTGATTGCGATCGCTGATCTGATTGCTTGCACAGCGAACTTCTTCATCGCCAAGCGCTATGGCCGAAATGTAGTGCAAAAACTAGTCGGACAGCGCTTTATGGGTAAAGTCGATCGCCTCAGTCGCAAGTATTTAGAAAGTAATTTCTTTTTGCTGACGGGTATTTTAATGACTGGATTATTTGATTTCGTTTGTTATGCCGTTGGTCTAACTCGAATGTCCTGGCGGAGTTTTATGGGCGCACTCAGTTTGAGTATTTTGATTGCCAAACCCCCGATCGTCGCGATCGGGGCTGGCATTTTTGAAGGAGGCAGAATCCTGTTGGGCGCGGCATTGCTGGGTACGTTTGGGTTGGCAATGATTACAGGCTGGTTCAAGCGAAATCAACACTTCGATGAGATGATAGACCATGAGCAGTCGTGAGACATTAACCCATATCCAAGTGCAGGACATTATCAGTGAGAGTCGCGCAGCGGGAACGATCGCTCACTATGCCGATGCGATCGAGAGTGGGTTTGCTATTCCTGAACAGATTGGACGGGGAGCTTGGACTCAAATTCTGGTCAGAGAGGGTTTAAGACTGGGTGTTTTAGATGTGGTGAAACGCCAACCCCATGTGCATTTGCTCGATCCAGATACCGATCCCTGCCTCACCTCTATGTTTTATGTCGCAGGGCGATCGCAGATGTCTCTCCGCGCCCTGGGCACCCATGTCAACCGGGCGGATTACAGCTATGGCTTTTATTTGCCAGGAGTTGCAGGCGTTGAAGAGTTTCCTGCTGGCGAACAGGTTCATATCGTGCAACTGACCATGAGTGTGAACTTATTTCGTGAATTTTGTTTGAGTCAACCGCATCGCTTACCCGCTGAGTTTCAGTCAGTCCTTGATTCCAGGCAACAACCCTTTTTATTTCAATTTGGTATTCTGACCCCTGCCATGCGCACCACACTGCAACAAATTTTGGATTGTCCTTACACCGGATTCGTCAAGCGATTGTACCTGGAAAGTAAGGCGTTGGAGTTGCTCTCGCTCCAATTTCAACAGGCGATCGAGCGGGCTGAATTAGCTCAGGTGCATGCTTCTCATGCCTGTTCCTTGCTGCACCCAGCGGATGTGGAGCGAATTCATGCAGCAAGAGATATTTTGAGCGATCGGATTCAGCATCCGCCCGGACTGATGGAACTAGCGAGGTTAGTTGGACTCAATGATTTCAAGCTCAAGCAAGGATTTAAACAAGTGTTCGGTACGACCGTGTTTGGTTATGTCTATGAGTGTCGGATGCAACAGGCACAACAGATGCTCCAAGCGAGGCAGATGAACATTGAAGAAGTAGCGCGGGCATTGGGGTATGCCAATCGCAGTAGTTTTGCTGTCGCCTTTCGCCGCAAATTTGGCGTAAATCCCAAACGTTTTTTGATTTAAATCCGGCACTCACGCGAAAAAATCCGTTGCTAACGCAAGGTTGTATTCTCTAACATCCGCCTTCTTCTTAAACTTGTTAAGAAAACTTGTCATTAAGTTGGAGTGAGAGGAGTAATGATGGCTCAGCGAGTTGGCTGGATGGCCGGAATAATTGGGTTGAGCCTGATTCAACCAGGCGTGGCAGCGGCTTTGCCGATAAAGGCAACCGAAGGGCAGCGGGACTCTTGCAGGCTTTGCGAAACAGCACGTCCCGCAAAAACGGTGCAGGAATGGCTATCTCAAATGCCGCCGATGCCAGAGCGGCCACCGGAAATTTTGCAGGTGAACCAGGTGCGGCTTACCCAGAGACCCAACGGGTTGTTAGAAGTGATTTTGGAAACGACCGATGGCAAACCGTTGCCTGTGTCCTTTCGAGAAGAGGGAAAGGCTCTGATTGCCGATATTCCGAACGCGACGTTAGCGCTGGCAGAGGGGCGATCGTTTGCGGCCAAAAATCCCACTCCCGATATTGTCAGTGTTACAGTTGTGCCCGTTGAGCCAAGCAGCATTCGCGTGACGATCGTCGGCACAGAAATCGTTCCCAGCGTTGATGTGGTGCCCGGTAGTCGGGGGTTGATCCTGGGTGTTGCGCCGGAAGAACCAGACGAGGAACTGGTCATCACCGCGACGCGCACCACGGAACCACTCGCCAATGTGCCCCGCGCCGTTACGATCATTACTCGCGAACAACTGCAACAGCAGACCGGATTTACCACAAATCTGGCGGATGTGTTGGGGCGACTGGTGCCCGGTTTAGGCCCACCAACGCTGCAAAACCGTACCCGCGGCTTGACCTTACGGGGGCGGACTGCCCTAATTCTGATTGATGGCATTCCCCAAAATCCGAATGGGGGATTTCAGACCGAGCTAAACACGATCGCCCCGGATGTGATTGAACGGATCGAAGTGGTGCGCGGCCCCTCTGCCGTTTATGGCGATGGCGCAACCGGCGGAATTATTAACTTGATCACCCGCAAACCGGGAAAAAAGCCCCTAGAACAGAACTTATCTTTCACAGCACGCAACAGCACCCAGCGCTTTACCGGCGAAGGGTGGAGCTACAATCCCCAATACTTGCTGCTGGCAAACACCGATGGCATTGACTTTACCTTGGGATTTGCCTACAACTCCAACCAGAGCTTTTTTGATGCTAAGGGCGATCGCATTCCTCCTACCGGAATTAGCGATACGGATGCGTTGAATCTCTTACTCAAAGTTGGCTTCCAAATTGATCCGCAACAACGACTGCAACTCAGTTACAACCTGTATCGAGAAACTTTAGACACGGTGTTTCGGTCTGACCCGATCGTGTTTTCGTTGCCCGGATTACAGACTGCCCGATCGCAACGCTTCCCCGTTACCTATGCCGAACCGCCCGGGCAAACGAACCAGGTTGCCAGTTTCAGCTACAATCACCAAAATCTGTTTGGCTCCAAACTCAATGTTTTAGGGTTTTATCGTTCTACCGATCTAAGTCAAGTATTTGGTGACTTACGCAGTCGTCCCTTCCCCGCCTTTTTCCCGCGCTTGTTTCAAACCAACTTAGACAGTCAAGAATGGGGGGCACGCCTCCAGATTGAAACCCCCTTTTCCCCGACTGCCAGTTTACTTTGGGGTGTGGACTATAGCGATGAGGAAAATAGTCGCCCCGTGCTGATTTCCGATGTTGCCACCTTTGTCCGCACCAATGTTTTGGATGCTAGTTCCACTCGTCCCCAAACTCCCCCTTACAGTTTGAAAAACCTGGGCGCATTTGCTCAATTTCAATGGGACATTACCCCGCCGTTGCGCTTTAGTGGGGGGTTGCGGTACGACACCTTTCGCTACAACGTTGGTGATTACCAACTGGCGTTTGGCGCTCCCGGCACTCGCTTTGGGGCGGAAGACACCAGTAATGGCATTTCCGTCAATGCCGGACTGGTGTATAAACTCACTCCCGCACTAAACCTCTATGCCAGTTTTGCTCAAGGCTTCTCCTTGCCCGATTTGGGACAAGCTTTTAGCAGCGTGCCGCCGAATGTGGGCGTGCGCGGCTCGGACTTATTGCAGCCGTTGAAAGTGAATAACTACGAGTTGGGGATTCGTGGGAACTGGGGCACTGTGCAAGCAGAGGTGGCGGGCTTTTTCAGCTATTCGGAGTTGGGTAGTGCGATTCGCGTTAACCGGGACGGGACGACAGAACTCGATCGCGCCCCCCAACGCAACTACGGCATTGAAGCCAGTATTGATTGGCAACCCGTGAAAGCATGGCGCTTGGGTGGGTCGCTCACCTGGAATGAAGGGGAAAATAATCCGGAGTCGGATCCTCGTGATTTTATTGCCCTCAGTTCGGTGCAGGTGCCGCCCTTAAAAGCGTTTGTGTACCTGGAGAACGAAACGTTACCCAATTGGCGTAATCGGTTGCAACTATTGACGGTTGGGAATCGCGATCAAGCTTTTCGCGATCGCGTGGATAGCTTCCAAGTCGAGAGTTACACGACCGTCGATTTTATTAGCAGCCTCAAACTGGGTCAAAGTACCCTGGAACTAGGCTTTGAGAATCTGCTGAACAGTCAGTATTTGCCTTTGAGCAGTCAGGAACGTACTGCCCTCACGGAAGAACGACGCTTTGCCGGACGGGGACGGACGATTTTCCTGCGTTACAGCATCACTTTCTAGAGGTATTCCTATGCCAGCAGTTGGAAGGGCGATCGGGTTAGGTCTGGGGGTTGCGGGGTTGACCGCTTGTGGCACCCTGCCCCACCCGATCGCTGATGGCGGCTCCCCTGTCTCCGCTCTGCCGCCTGGTACCCCCACTCGCCCGCTCCAACACGCCATGGGCACCACGCAAGTCCCGCTCCAACCCAAGCGGGTGGTGGTGTTAGATACAGCCGCCCTCGATAGCGCGATCGCGTTGGGCGTGAAACCGATCGGCACCATGTTTTACCTCAATCCCCCCGCCTATTTGGGCGATAAGGTGCAAGGGATTACAGTCATTGGACTCAACAATAACCCCAATTTGGAAACCGTGTTTAACCTCAAACCTGATTTAATCCTAGGGACAAAGATGAGTGTGGGACAGTATTATGACAAACTAGCGAAAGCGGCTCCCACTGTGCTGACTGAGGGCAGTGGGCGATCGGGCGAATGGCAAGAAAACTTTCAACTATACGCCGCTGCTTTAGGGCGATCGCAACAAGCAAAAACTCTATTGGCACAATATCAGCAACGAGCGCAGACTCTAAAGCAACAAATTCAAGCCCAATATCAAACACCGCCTGTCGCATCAGTCGTTGCAACCGGAAATAACCAAGTTGGCGCTTACACGCGCCGAAGTTTTTCGGGTTCCGTCCTGGCAGATGTGGGATTGCCGCGCCCGCCCGCCCAGGAACAGCCAGAACGCTGGGCCATTCAAGTGTCACGAGAAGATCTTTCCAGTTTGGATGGCGATGTGATTTTTTTGATTGCATCCCCAGGAACACCTGATACCGAAAACTTGCAAAGATTCAAAACTGAGCCGATTTTTTCCCAGTTAAACGCCGTCAAACAAAATCGAGTCTATCCGGTCAAAGCAGAAGTTTGGACTGCTGGACGCAGCATCCTCGCGGCCAATGAAATCCTCAATGATGTATCTCGACAGCTATTACCGTCACAAACAAACAAGCAACCTTGATTATGCCATTACCCTCAACTACAGAACTGATCAGTGATTGCCAGTTTTGTTCGGTGGTTTCTCAAGCCAATGGGGAAGATCCGATCGGCACAGCCGGCACTCACGCTCACTGGTTGATCATGGAGTTACCTTTACCGTGGACTGGCAAGCTATTTGAGGAACCTGTGATCAAGCCTGTCATGGAATTGATGCGAACGCTAATCTTGCAGCATCAGATTAAACTACGACCGCTCGCGATCGCCCCCGATGCCGAATATTCTCAACCTGGATACGCCCGCATCCTCTACTACTCCCGGACTCCAGGGGCATTTGCTCAATTCGACAAACAAGAATTCCTGGTGCCAACTGCCGATGCCACTCGCTGTGCCACGGCACTACTCCATAACATCATCAATCAACCCAATCAGCTAGAGAACTTTCACCAGTATCAAATTAATTCGTACGATACTCGTGAACTTTTGGTCTGTACCCATGGCAATGTGGATGTCGCCTGTGCCCGATTTGGCTACCCGATTTACAAAGAACTGCGCACAGACTACGCCGACTCAAAATCCCTCCCTCAACTCCGCGTCTGGCGATGCAGCCATTTTGGTGGACACCAGTTCGCTCCGACCCTCATTGATTTACCCACCGGACACTACTGGGGACGACTGGAACCGCATTTACTGGAAGCATTGGTGACGAGATCGGGAGATTTGACTCAGTTGCGATCGTGTTATCGCGGCTGGTCCGGTTTGAGCAAGTTTGAGCAGATTGCCGAACGTGAAATTTGGATGCAGCAGGGTTGGGACTGGTTGAATTATCACAAATCAGGACAGACGATCGCGATTGATCAAGGCCGCTGGTATCGCGTCCGGCAATTACTACGGCTGATTCCCTCCAAACGGCTCCGGTTTATCCTCGATCATCGTTCTCCTGGGGCAAAGTGGGCTGTCGTGCAAATTGATTTTGCCAGCCCAGACGGTACGATCGCGGGTCATTACACCGCTAGAATCGAGGAACATGGGCAGGTCATGACGGCATTTCGATCGGGAACCCAGGTCAAGCTTCAACCTGTTAAACAATACCGTGTGACTCAATTTGACAAGTCTTAAAAGACGGGAAAGAATAGGGCAATAGCAATCCGCGCTCGTATGACAGACGCTTCTATCGCTGCCCGCCAATATGCCCCCGCGACCCAACGCAATCGAGAATTTATCCTGGATGTTCTGGTGCAGGTGCTACCCACTACGGGCACAGTGCTGGAAGTATCCAGTGGCACAGGCGAACACGCGATTTTTTTCGCAGCCCAACTAAGCCCGCGAAAATGGTTGCCATCTGATCCAAACCCGATCGCTCGGGCCAGTATTTCCGCCTGGCAAACTCATTCACCCAGCCCCAATTTGTATCCGCCGATCGACCTGGATGCATCCCAACCCATCTGGTCGATCGAATCCCTGCCGCTGCCAGCACCACTACTTCAGACCGATTTTGCTCCCGCAACAATCAACGCAATTGTTAACATCAACATGATCCATATTGCGCCCTGGGAAGCGTGTTTAGGACTCATGGCAGGAGCTAAACGAATTTTGCCAGCGGGTGGGGTGTTATATCTGTACGGCCCCTACAAGCAAAACGGCCAACATACGGCACCTAGCAATGAGTTGTTTGATGAGAGCTTGCGATCGCAAAACGCAGCTTGGGGTGTACGAGATTTGGAAACTGTGGTTGAAACTGCTGCTAAAAACCAATTGGCGCTGCTAAAAACAGTTGCTATGCCAGCAAACAATTTGTCGGTTGTGTTTGAAAAGATAAAAGGCGAATGCTAGCCGCATCACAGAAAACAGAGGAATCATAACCCTTCAACCTAAAAGGTTTGACGGCGATCGCACTGGGTTTGGCAACACTACACGATGCGAATGCCCTCGTAAACTTGTGAACTTTAGTACAGAGCAAACTTTTCCGACTCCTAGTTTTGTAGTAAAAGATGGTTTTATTCGATCGATTCGCCTGAATTGGCAAACCAATGGGGCAAGATCAGCACAGGTAGTAAGCAAGTCATCAGAGGGTTTAAGTATGGCTGAATCACTGCAAACCTTGGGAGTTCCGCCTAACGCTTGGGCTGTAGATGCAACGATCGCTGATATCACCCGTCCGCCGCTGCCGCCCCACATCATTACCATTCCTACAGAAACCAAAACCGTTCGGCTAGATTTAGCTAAAGCGGCTGTGCTAGTGATTGATATGCAAAATGATTTTTGTCATCCCGATGGTTGGCTAGCCAGTATCGGCGTTGATGTGGCACCAGCGCGATCGCCGATCGGGCCATTGCAAGCTTTCTTACCGGCTCTCCGGAGCGTGCAAGTCCCCATTATTTGGATTAATTGGGGCAATCGTCCCGATTTGTTAAATATCAGCGCTGCCACACGCCATGTGTATAACCCCACGGGTACAGGTGTTGGGTTGGGTGATCCCCTGCCTCGCAATGGAGCACCTGTGCTGCAAAAAGATAGCTGGGCTGCTGCCGTCGTCGATGAACTAGAACAGAAACCAGAAGACATCAAAGTCGATAAGTACCGAATGAGCGGTTTCTGGGATACGCCTTTAGATAGTATTTTGAAAAACCTAGGCCGCACTACTTTATTATTTGCCGGAGTTAATGCTGATCAGTGCGTGCTGGCAACGCTGCAAGATGCAAACTTTCTGAATTATGATTGCTTCTTACTCAAAGATTGCACTGCTACCACCTCACCCGAATATTGCTGGTTAGCGACGCTTTACAATGTCAAACAATGTTTTGGATTTGTCTCAGATTCAGTCGCAATTTTAGATCAAATTAAATAAATTATTGAGGTCGTTTATGAACTCATCCAGTTGCGTGATTCCGGTTGTCAAATCTCCTACAGATTATCAAGCATTTCGCATTAGCCCGCAGGACACCAATCGATTAGCGATCGTGTTTGATCCGCAGTCCGCTAACATGTCTTTGACCTTGTGCGTCGAGATTTTTGATGTTGGTGGCAAAACTCCCCCCAATCGCCACCAACTGGCAGTCGAAATGTTTTTTGTGCTGAAAGGGGAAGGAACTGCAACCTGTGATGGCAAAACTGTCCCAATTCGGGCTGGTGATAGCATTTTGGTTCCCCCGACTGGAATTCATGAAATTCACAACACCAGTCCTGAACGACTTTACGCGCTCTGTTTCATGGTGCCCAACGAAGATTTTGCTGAACTCATTCGCAGCGGCATTCCCGCTGAACTGGATGCAGAAGACATGGCGGTGTTGAGACGGGCAAACCCAGTGCTACTTTAATCACTCTGACAGCTACACCCAGTGCATTGTGCAGGCTGAACGGTTGGTCACTAGTCGCAAGTTTGCTTCCCATTTAGGCTTCGCTGATAAACTGTAGCGCTTCAGCCAGTTCCCATCGGCTATCGCAGTAGTACCAGAGCAATAATCCTTCGCTAGAACCATTCAATGGTTGCCACTGTTCCAGGAGTTGTTCGTAGGTTTGTCTGGCAATCGCCCCTGCAACTTTGTTTTGAATGGTGATGTGAGGTTGGTAGCGTTGCCGATCTTGCCTGGTTAGCCAATCTTGCCAGGTCGCCGCTAGTGATTGCCGGAGGGCCACCAACGCAGGAGCGTCAACCTCGATCGCGGTTCCCTGGCCCAAAAATCGTAAAGTTGGCAACTCCAATGCCATTTTGGGTGTCTCATTACACACCTGTTGCAGGTGGTGTTTAATCACCGTTTCTTGCTCTCCTGGAAGTGCGTGGAATAGTGTGATGTGAGCCGGAACAAGATTGCGATCGGGTGGGAAGTATTGCTGTCGTAAGGCGTTAGCTCGTTCAAAAGTGAGTTGATCCAGTTTGAGTGTCAGAATTAGAGGAGAAGTCATGGATTACAAGGTCATGCTTGCTGAAAGTGTGAGTGTGGTTACTCTTTTAGAAGAGTTTTGCGATCGCCTAGTGGTTCAGTGCGGCTTCATTTCAGTCGAGCTTCCTAGTCGCTGCACTTCACTGTTAGTATATGACTTGGCAAACTACTCCAAATTGTTAGGTTGCAATTGTGTCCAAAGGTCGACTTTGATTAAACGACTGATGTAGTAATCTATACATTAAAACTAAACCTTAAGTCAGTTGAAAACAGCTTCTCTCTATCTTGAGAGGGTTTAAACTATACCGCATTCATAACTATTGTTTTACAAGCGATAAAACTTAGCGTAGCGGTTTGAATCTGTGAAGAATGCGACTAACTGTCAGGCTCTTGGCTCCAACAGATAGCGCATACTTTACTGGAGGAAACCCTATAAATTGAAAATTTACTATCAAGACTTTTGTGGATATTTTCCACCGGAAAAAGCAGGTAGTTCAGTAGAGCTATTTGTTCACAACATTAAGCAACTAGCTGTCACTGTGTTGAAATATGAATACAATCCGTTCATTAAATCGACGTGCCCAACTGTCATCTGAGCGGTTGTCGGAGCTGTACCAAGTAGCCAACGCCTCTCCCTTACCGGCTCCAGAACTCTTACCTACAGTCTTGCGGGAACTGGGTATCGTTTCTGAGTCATTACAACTTGCAATTCAAGAGTTATCTCTACAAAACGAGCAGGTGACACGCTTACAGCATGAGCTAGATGTAGAACGGCAACGCTACCAGGATTTGTTTGAAGTTATCCCAGATGGTTGCGTTTTAACGGATGCAAATGGCACAATTCAACGCGCAAATTGTGCCATGACAGCTTTAGTCAATACTCCAACCCAATATTTAATTGGTAAGTCGTTTTCTAGTTTGGTTGTGGCAGAAGATTTACTGTTGTTTCAAGGCAAATTGAAACAACTCATCGTGTGTAAATCGCGGCTTCAAACAAGCCTGGATCGTAATGAGTTTTCAGTGCGGTTACAGCGCCGCCCTGCACAAATTTTTGACGCTGCCTTGACTTTGCATATCATCCAAAAACCTGGATCGAGTGAACTGTATCATTGGGTTGTCCGAGATATTACAGAATGTAAACGAGCGGAAGCGGCTTTAAACAATCCCAACTATGATCCCAGTTTCGATCGCCCTACATACCACTTCAGTAAAGGCGAAGCGATTCCATTTGAACCGCAGTCCATTTGGTTGGTAGTGGAGGGGGTTGTCAAGCTCACAACGATGTCCGAGCGCGGCGAGGAAGTAATCATGGGTTTGGTTAGTGATGGCGCGGTGTTTGGGGCAACTTTAACAGCTCTGCAAACCTATCAGGCGATCGCTCTGACCAATGTCAAACTGGCGTTGATTTCCATTTCGGAAATTGCTCAATCACCTCAATTAGCACAAGTATTACTGTCGTCACTAAAGCAACGGTTACAACAAACCGAGAATCTTCTGGCCATCTATGGGCAAATTCGAGTCGAAGAACGGCTCAACAGTTTCTTGGAATTGCTCAAGCAAGTGATTGGGCAACCCGGCGATCAAGGGATTCGGCTACGGGCGCGGTTAACTCATCAAGATTTTGCGAACGCCTGTTGCACAACGCGCGTCACGGTGACTCGCTTACTCGGCAAACTGCAAGATCAGGGCAAAATTGTTCAAGACTCCCAAAACCATTTGATTTTGCTCGGATGATGGCTGAGATGAACTCCAGGTTCCGCCAATCACCGCTCTGGTTAAAAATCTTAGGGGCTGTAGATTGACTAACTTATGGGGTGGCGTCTCACCGGCCCGGACGGGCGAGAGGCTCATCCCAGATGGCGATTGATTTTATAGCTGTAGCCATGTGTAACGTAGCGAATTTCCAGCGTGAGCGTTCAGTTGAACGCAGTGAGTCAGAACGTCTACCCAGCATTGGCTTTTCAGCTTTCTCCATGTCCTAAGCGTTCTGACTAAAGCTATAGTCTCATTTCTAAGATTGTTGTTCTAGGGTATACATGTATTGCCACCACCGGTTCAGTGGGTAGTAAACGATCGGTGCCCAAAGGCTACTCAGTACGGCTGAGCTTAAAGCAATTAATTGGTGATAAGTCCAAATTTCCACGAGGCTGCGATCGCCTTGAAAACTGTATTGAATTGCTGTCACGGTTTCGGCAACCACAGCCATAGCAAAGACGATCAGCGCGATCGAGATGAAGTCCTCTTTCAGGTAACGTTCTTTCCGGAGTCGGGCCGTCAAGATTCCAACCAGCATTAAACTCAAAACGTGAGTCGGAGCGTGGGCTGTCATCCCATCCTGAATCAAGCCTAAGGTAATACCGGCCAGGGCACCTTGCACCACAGTCCGTTTGACACTCCAAGCCACCACCCAAATTAGCAACCAGTTCGGCCCAATACCAGCCAGTTCCATACCGGGGAGCCGAGTCGGGGAGATCAGCACACATAGAACAACTGAGGCTACGGCAACCAGACAATTTGCAATAATGCGGTTGGCTGGACGTTCTTGTAAAACAGCAGTCAAAGGTTCATTTTTCATAGTTGAGAGGTGACTGCTAATTCAGCGCTTTGCCCGCCTGAGCTTGACGATGGGGATAAACGATCGCCCATTCCAAAAAGCTCACTGGCGCAGTTAATTCAATGATGGCTTCGGGCGCAGGACTCTTACTCAAGTTCACCGATTTCACGCGACCGATCGGTAGCCCAGCTGGAAATAATTGACTTAATGATGAGGTGGTAATGACATCCCCCTGGCGGACATCGGGGACTTTATCAAAAAACTCCATCACGGCCTGGTTGGATGATTGCCCCCGGATGTAACCCATAAATCGACTTCGACTGACCGTAACACCCGCGCGACTGGAGGGATCGCTGAGCAATAAAACTCGACTGGTGTTAGGCGTTACACTCGTGACCCGTCCCACCACTCCGCCTGGAGCCATCACGATAGACCCTTTGCGAATCCCATCCTGACTGCCTCGCCCCAACAACACATGCTGCCACCAATGATCAGCACTTCTACCCACAACTGGAGCTGTGATGCCTGTTTTCTTGGTTTCGCCAACATAGCCCAGGAGCGATCGAAGTTGCTGATTCTGACTCTCAAGTTCTGTGAGTCGTTGTTGTAGCTCCAAAATTTGAGCATTCTCAAGAACCGCCCGACGCTCCACATTTGGCTGAAATGGGCGCGCCAGCAGTTGATAGGTCTCATACAGAATCGCCCCTTCCGACTGCCGCAAAAATAAGGCTACTCCTAACGATAAGCCAGTTAAAACAGTTGGCAAGCGGTAGCGATCCCACCAGCGACGGAGCGTAAACATAGGAATAAGTCAAATCGGGGGATGGACGAGATAGGGATGTGTGAACAATACCCCCATCAAGAGTTCAGAATACCTGATCTTAGAAATTACGAGAACGTCCACTGAAAACCCGCTCTAGTTGTTTGAAGTTTTCGAGAACTCGTCCGGTGCCCAAAACAACGCAGCTCAACGGATCGGCGGCAACGTGCACAACTATTCCTGTTTCATGACTGATCAAGGTATCTAACCCTCGCAGCAGCGCACCGCCGCCCGCCAGCATAATGCCACGATCGATGATGTCAGCCGCTAATTCGGGCGGGGTGCGCTCCAACGTACGCTTAACTGCATCCACAATCACAGCCAAAGGTTCTGACATACTTTCGCGAATTTCTGCACTCTTGACCTTCACCGTGCGAGGCAGACCGGACAGCAAATGTAACCCTCGGACTTCCATTTCGGCATCATCGTCGATCGGGTAAGCCGACCCGATGGTAATTTTGATTTCTTCTGACGTTCGTTCCCCAATCACCAGATTGTGAACTTTTTTCATGTACTGGGAGATCGAGTCACTCAGCTCATCTCCAGCAACCCGCACCGATTCACTCAGCACAGTTCCTTGCAGACTGAGAACCGCAACTTCGGTGGTTCCGCCACCAATATCAATAATCATGTTGCCCGTCGGTTCAGCCACCGGTAAACCTGCACCGATCGCGGCAGCTACTGGTTCATCAATTAAATAGACATCGCGCGCTCCGGCTTGAGAGGCCGCATCCATGACAGCTCGCCGTTCTACGCCTGTCACACCGCTGGGGATGCCAATCACAATCCGGGGGGCCACTAAGGTTTTACCTTCATTCACACGAGTAATGAAGTGCTTCAACATCAACTCAGCGGTATCAAAGTCAGCAATTACGCCATCCCGGAGAGGCCGCAGGGCCACAACGTTACCAGGAGTTCGGCCTAGCATCCGTTTGGCGTCTTCCCCGACGGCTAAAGGAACTTTCTCATCCTGGTCGATCGCAACTACAGACGGTTCCTGAAGCACAATACCTTTACCTGACACGTAAACCAGCGTGTTTGCCGTGCCCAAGTCAATGCCCATATCCCGTGAGAGGGAGAAACGACTGAAAAGTCCCACTAGTCTCTATGCCTCTAAACGATTGAACGCGTAACAAATCGAAATCAAAGTTGGATTCTATTACGTTTTTGATCATGAGTCCAGTGAAAAGTTTTCATCTTTCCAACCGCCGACAGTGGCAAAGTCGTCTAACTCTTCACAATTCAGACACCCATAGGTCGATCGCAATAGTTTTCAAAAATTACTCGCCGAACAATTTATGTTTAATTCAATACATCCCTTAAGGACTTCACTCTACATCAAAATCATGGAAGTAACGCAAGAATTCGCTGAATTGGGATGCGACTTGAAAAAACTGGCTTGGACGAGCCATTACCCGCTAATCTAGATCAGAGATACTAGTTCACTTTTCCATTTACGCCCGTAAAATAGGCTGGCTAAACTCAAATTTACTCTTCAGTTAAATAGAGCAGGGATCAATATGAGCTTGAATGTGGTGACGTTGGTGGGTCGTGTTGGCGGTGATCCGGATGTAAAGTACTTCGAGTCAGGCAGCGTGGTTTGTAATTTGACGCTGGCTGTCAGGCGTCAATCTCGCAACAGTGATCAGCCTGACTGGTTTAACCTGGAGCTTTGGGGGCAAACGGCTGAAGTGGCCGCCAACTATGTCCGTAAAGGTAGTTTAATTGGGGTGACCGGTTCCCTGAAGTTAGATACCTGGAAAGACCGCAGCACTGGCGCGACGCGATCGAAACCGGTAATTCGAGTTGAGCGCATGGATATGTTGGGGTCTAAGCGGGACAACGACAGTGACGTGACCGGCGGCGGCTACAACGACGAATTTTAGCGAGAAGGCAGCGGTTCACCTTTGAGGGAACATTTGGCAGAGGGGCAACCATCTTTGAACGTGGTCACTGTTTATAACAAGTTGCCTGCTGCCTTTTACCGCCTGCCTTGCTGCGTTATTTGCTCGACTGCATTAAGTAGGTAGCCGAAATTAAACTTAAGATGTGATGCGAGCATCTTGCCTGCACGGGCGGTCGAGACGACCACCCCACATTTTAGAAGTTTCAATGTCTATCTACTTAGTAGCTAATTTGCAACGTAATAGATGCTTCTACCTCCTGCTCACCCCCAATGACCGGGGAGGGAGCCGCATCGGCAAAGGCTTCATTTGCCACTTTTGCTCTCATCGGGAATGGGCGAGGAGAAGGGGTGCTTGCTCCGTTAACTTGAATGCTAATCACTTCCCTGCGAGTTAACCCCAAGGTTGAAAGTACGGCATCCGCTTGGGCCTGAGCATCTTGCGTGGCTTCTCGCAGGGCCGTTTTTTGGGCCGTTGCGATCGCCGCATCAGACGCAATAAAACTCACGCTATCAATGCGGCTGGCTCCCGCTTTGACCGCATCATCTAAAATATCGCCTGCTTTTTGAGTCTCCACACGAAAGCTCACGATGTTGCTGCCGTTGTAGCCAATCAGAGTTTGCACATTCTTGTCATACCGATAATTGGGGCTGAGATTAATTCCTGTTGTTTCCAGTTTGGTGACATTGCGCGATCGCAGTAAGGCCACCACGGAATTTGAACGACGGGCCACTTCTTGCTGAACTTCGTTCGCGGTCTTCCCCTGCGCTTCAACACCCAATCGCACCTGCGTTAGAGTAGTAGGAATTGATTCAGTGCCACGCCCAGAGACTGTCAGGGTGCGTAACGGTTTTTCTTGGGCGATCGCTGGGTACGCCATTCCGGCTCCTAATATCCCTAGCCCAATCATTAAGGCAGTCCACAATTTCCAGGATTGCATCGGTTGAGTCCTCCTCACTTACATCAAGATGCTTTCAATCTGGCATTAAATTGATGCGGGGTGATCCAAGTTACAGTTTTCGAAACCAGTAGCCTGAAAAGAATTCAGTGGTTAAACCCGAACCAGGATTGCAGCGTCCTTGCTGCCAGCATCCTTTTAGTGAATGAGCACCCCTAGATGAAAAAGACTCCTGTTCTGATTACCATCAGCTTCATGCTGTTGCTTGGGACTGGGACGATCGTTCCCAGCTTGGCTCAACCTTCCCCTCGGACGCAGGGAGCGGCAGCGAATCAAAATTTCTTGTTTCGAACAAAAAACTACGTTGCCCAAATTATCTGGCGACGAGGCATCCCTTACATGAGCGTCAGCAACAACGGCTGGCGCGTCCTATCTGATGTGCGGGCGACAGTCCTGCCGCAGCGCGGAGTAGCTGATAGCTGGACAACCTACGTGGGGGTGTCGGGCGATTATTTGGCGTATGTGCGGGTTCGTCCTACCGGTGAGGCGGCGATCGAGGTGACTTTAGCTGGCCGCCAGGTAACAGAGGAATATGCGCAGATGCCTGCGCCCAAACCACCAGTTTCCACCCCATCCCGTAGCCCAGAGAATACCGTGTTAACCCTGGAAACGCTAGAGTACGCAGTCCGCGTCTTTCAGCAGCAGGATGGTTTGTTCATGAACCTTTACAACAAAAAAACTGCCACAACTGATCTCAAACGTGTGCCTGTCACCCTGGTTAACACCAGTGACGGGAAGGTTTATCGCCATGACGGACAAGCGACCATTCAGGCGCGCGAAGACGTCCGAGGCCGACGATCGCTGCTGATTATTCGCGATAATGCGATTCAGTATCGGGGCGAAGCATTTTGATCATGGCTGCAATTCTGGCTGAAAATTTGAGCAAGTTTTATCCGGTTGCGGTGAAAGAACCAGGGTTACAGGGAACCATTCAGCATTTTTTCCACCGCACCTATCGCAATATCAAAGCAGTTCAAAGCATTTCGTTTCAAATTGAACCAGGGGAAGTTGTGGGCTTTTTGGGGGCAAACGGAGCCGGTAAAACCACGACGCTCAAAATGCTAACGGGCTTAATTCACCCTAGCGAGGGCAGCGTCAATGTGGCAGGACACGTTCCCTTTCAACGAAAATCAGCTTTTTTGAAGAAAATTACGCTGGTGATGGGGCAAAAGCAGCAACTCATTTGGGACTTACCAGCAATGGATTCGTTGCGCATTAATGCGGCTGTTTACGGAATTCGCGATCGCGAATTTGCTCTCCAGGTCAACGAACTTTCTGAGATGCTTACGTTAGAGGGCAAACTAACCCAGCCCGTGCGGAAGCTATCGCTGGGAGAACGGATGAAAGCGGAATTACTGGCCGCCTTAGTTCACCAACCGCAGGTACTGTTTCTGGATGAGCCGACTTTGGGATTAGATGTCAACGCCCAGGTGAGCGTGCGCGATTTCTTGCGGGAATACAATCAGCGCTATCAAGCAACAGTGCTACTCACCAGTCATTACATGGCGGATATCACGGCCCTCTGTCAGCGGGTGATTGTGATTCATCAGGGTCAGTTGATTTACGACGGGAGTTTGGAAGGGTTGGTCGATCGCTTTGCGCCGTGTCGTCAAGTTGAAGTAGAACTTGCTCATAGCTATGCGCCAGAGCAGCTTTCTCTCTACGGTGACATTGAGACAATCGAGGGACGCGTGGCCACATTCCTGGTGCCACAGGAAACCTTAACCCGTACAGTGGCGAAGTTGCTGTCTGATTTAGAGGTGATTGATCTGGCTGTCACCGAACCTCCGATCGAAGAGGTGATTGGGCGCGTGCTGCGATCGGGTGCGGTGCTATAAAGGCAAAAGACAGAACACTGACTCATTTACTCAGCTATTGCATGTCCCGTTATCAATCCTCCCTCCAAAAAATTCCTCGGATTGTAGGCACCCTCCTCTCGGTCTACTACGCCTATATGCTGGAATACCGGGCGGAATTATTGCTGTGGGTGTTGTCCGGTTCCTTGCCAATTATTTTGATGGGCATCTGGACTCAAGCTGCCCAAACTGGCGACTTTGCTCTATCTTCGACAGAATTTGCCCGCTACTTTTTGGCCGTTTTTCTAGTCCGGCAATTTACTGTGGTTTGGGTAATCTGGGAGTTTGAGCGAGAAATCGTGGAAGGGAAGCTATCGTTTCGGCTGCTGCAACCGCTCAATCCCATCTGGCATCATTTTGCTTCCCACTTTGCCGAACGCTTTGCCCGACTGCCGTTTGCCTTTATCTTGATTGCTCTATTTTTTTGGCTTTACCCGCAGGCGTTTTGGGTGCCCAATCTAAAAACGTTTTTGCTAGCGATGGTGGTAATTGGGTTGGCTTTTGCGCTGCGCTTTTTGATGCAATACACCCTGTCGATGGCGGCCTTCTGGACCGAACGAGCCAGCGCCTTAGAACAATTCAGTTTTTTGTTCTACTTGTTTTTGTCGGGTATTATTGCCCCGCTGGAGGTGTTTCCGCCAGTGGTGAGAGAAGTTGCTCTATGGACGCCGTTTCCGTACTTGATTCACTTTCCTGCTAGCTTGCTAGTCGGTTTGCCAGTGGATATCGGGCGGGGTTTGCTGGTGATGTTGGGCTGGTCGATCGCCTTTTTCCTGCTCTATCGCTGGCTCTGGAAACGGGGACTGCGGCAATACTCCGGCATGGGTGCTTAGGAGCATTGAACTTAGTCTAGAGTCTGGTTTAAAGCCTTCAAATTCTGGTTTTGATCGGGCAGAGTACGGAGTGGCTGCCAACAAGTCAATCGAACCGCTACAGTTACAGTCGCAGCTCACACTGCGGGTGTCAGGATATTCTTCCTCGTTCCACTCACTGTAGTTGAGAACAGTAATCGTCGCGCCCAACTGTCTGGCCCCAAGGAGATACACGCCATCGCCCAACAATTTGCGCAGATTGTAGCGATCGTTACTCGATGTTAGCGATGCGAAAACCCATTTGGCACTCAAACTGCTCGGTTTCCTGCTCATCATGTTTCTGCAAAGCGTGCCCACAGCGGAGTTGCCCACTTGACCAGCGGGGTTGGCCACTTTGGTCAGCCAGTAAGCAAGTTGAGCAAACATGGCTGGGAGGAAGCAGTTGGTTCTTCAGTAGGACGACCAGCATTAAGCACCTCCAGAAAAGACTTTCACGTCCTGATCTAATTATCTGAACTTGTCTCCAGGTGAGACTATTCTATGTCAGGAGTTCGAGGGAGACCGGCAATTCCTAACAGACCTTAATACGATCGTCATCATGGAGCCGTATCAATTTTGACACCCGCTTGTTTCTTTATCGTTTTGCCCTCTTCCACTGCTGAATGTGAAGACGCTATGATAAATCACTTGCCTGTACTACCGAAATGCGGCTAGCGAGATGTTGACATTTCATAATTAGTCAGGGGTGATCGGTTTTTTCTTTAGCCCGTGGTTATCTTGAAAGTGTTGCCAAGAGGTTTGTTTCTGTGACCCAAACTAACTTAGATATGCTTGCTCAAACCGATCCAGCGATCGCCGAAATTATCAGTGCCGAACTTCAGCGTCAGCGCGATCACTTAGAGCTAATTGCCAGCGAAAACTTTACGTCTGCTGCCGTGTTAGCGGCTCAGGGTTCTGTATTGACGAATAAATACGCCGAAGGTTTACCCGGAAAACGGTATTACGGTGGCTGCGAATTTGTCGATCGGGCGGAACAATTGGCGATCGATCGCGCCAAAGAATTGTTCGGTGCCGCCCACGCCAATGTTCAACCCCATTCCGGCGCTCAGGCAAACTTTGCTGTCTTCTTGACGCTGTTAGAACCGGGCGACACGATCATGGGCATGGATCTGGCTCATGGTGGGCACCTGACCCACGGTTCTCCGGTCAATGTGTCGGGCAAATGGTTCAAAGTTCAGCACTATGGCGTTAATCGCGAAACGGAACAACTGGATTATGACCAGATTCGCGAGCAAGCCTTACAACATCGCCCCAAGTTAATCATTTGCGGCTACTCCGCTTATCCCAGGGTGATTCAGTTTGACAAGTTCCGGGCGATCGCCGATGAAGTAGGAGCCTTTCTGCTAGCCGATATTGCCCACATCGCGGGACTGGTTGCCACTGGGCATCATCCCAGCCCCATCCCTTACTGCGATGTCGTCACGACAACCACTCATAAAACCTTGCGCGGCCCTCGCGGTGGTTTAATCATGACGCGGGATGCCGAATTGGGTAAAAAGCTCGATAAATCTGTGTTTCCTGGTTCTCAAGGTGGGCCATTGGAGCATGTGATCGCGGCCAAAGCGGTAGCCTTTGGGGAAGCGCTCAAACCCACCTTCAAAACCTATTCCGGCCAGGTGATTGAAAATGCGCGAGCAATGGCGGCCCAACTGCAACAGCGCGGTTTCAAGATTGTGTCAAATGGTACGGACAATCACTTGATGCTGGTGGATTTACGCTCGATCGGCATGACGGGCAAAGTTGCCGATCAACTGGTTAGCGGTGTCAACATTACGGCCAACAAAAACACCGTGCCCTTTGATCCAGAATCGCCCTTCGTTACCAGCGGCCTGCGACTCGGCTCGCCAGCGATGACGACTCGCGGCATGGGCACACCTGAATTCACAGAGATTGGTGACATTATCGCCGATCGCTTATTGCATCCAGACGATGAAACTGTGGCACAGGATTGCCGCCGTCGAGTTGCAGCGCTCTGTAGCGAATTTCCGCTTTATCCGCACCTCCAAATCCCCGTTCCAGCGTTCGCGTAAAAGTGTGGAGCAAATCAAGTCATCCAAGGGCACTGATACCAGTGTCCTTTTTTAATGGAAAGCCAATTTTTTATAGACTAGGACTAGAAAAAACGAGGCTATAGGAGTAAAAGAATAGAGGGAATTAACAATTCTTTGCTTACGATCATCCGAAATGAAGTAGACTCTTCCTGTCGCTATCCACGACCTGCATCTTCTGATGACTCAATACTGGTATCACCTAACCGCATTCCTCGTTGCCGCTGCTGTTGTGCTGTGGGCCACCCCCCGTGTGAAAAAGTTTGGGCTGAAGCGTGGCTTGGTGGATAAGCCCGGTGGCCGCAAAATTCACAAACGCCCGATGGTGCGGTTGGGTGGAGTCGCGATTTTTATGGGAACGATCGCCGCACTCCTGGTGGTTTGGTGGGCTGGTGGGTTTGGCATCCAAACGCCTCAAAAAGAATATGAGCTGTGGGGTGTGGTCATCGGCGGCTTGTTTTTCTTCTTGATTGGGCTGGCCGATGATATCTTGACGCTCCCCGCTCTGACTCGCCTGGTGGCCCAACTTACAGTGGCTGCAATGGTTTGGTATGCTGGCGTCCACATCGACTTTCTGACCATTCCCGGTATGGGTTTAGTTTCATTGCAAGATTGGATTAGCCTCCCCATCACGGTGATCTGGCTGGTCGGCATGGCTAACGCAATTAATATGATTGATGGTTTAGATGGCCTTGCAGCCGGGGTTTCCGGCATTGCCGCAGCCGTGATGCTCGTCGTCACCTTGTTTATGGGGCAACCAGCAGCAGCTTTGATCGCGGCAGCGTTAGCAGGAGCGTGTTTTGGGTTTCTCCGCTATAACTTCAACCCAGCGCAAATTTTTATGGGAGATGGTGGCGCGTACTTTATGGGGTTTACCCTGGCTGGCGTAGGCGTGATTGGCCTAGTTAAGTCGGTTACCACCGTGGCGGTGTTGCTGCCTTACCTGATTTTGGCCGTCCCCATTTTGGATATTTTTACCGTCGTGATCGATCGCCTGCGCCGTGGAAAATCGCCGTTTGCCGCAGATAAGCGGCATCTGCATCATCGGTTACTCCAGGCCGGATTATCGCAACGGCTTGCTGTACTGTTTATCTATTCCTTGACGTTGTGGGCTGGAACGTTGGCGTTAGCCGTTTCCAACATGCCCAGTGGCTGGGGTTACGCGATCGCGGCTACCGTCCTCCTCAGTTTTACCGGTTGGCAAGTCTGGAAGACGGCGAAACAATCCTGATATGACTCGTATCGCTGAAATTATTTGCGTGGGAACTGAATTGCTGCTGGGAGACATCCTAAATAGCAATGCGCAGTTCTTAGCGCAGGAACTAGCCAAGTTGGGCATTACGCACTACTACCAGTCGGTTGTAGGGGATAATCCCGATCGCATTCAGCGAGTCGTCAACACCGCCTGCGATCGGGCCAGTCTTTTGATTTTTACTGGTGGTCTTGGCCCCACTCCAGATGACATCACCCACGAAACCCTGGCGGCCTGTTTCGCCGTCCCCCTAGTGGAGCATCCAGAGATTCTGGCCGACATCACTCAAAAATTTCGGCAACGCGGACGAGAGATGACCGCAAATAACCAGAAGCAGGCTCTGTTGCCCGAAGGCGCAGATATCCTCACCAACACGGGTGGTAGTGCCCCTGGGATTATTTGGCAGCCCCGTGCAGGTCTCACCATTCTGACGTTTCCCGGTGTCCCCGCCGAAATGAAAGCGATGTGGCAGGAGGTGGCAGTGCCCTACTTGCGGCAAACTGGCTGGGTGCGTGAAACCGTGCATAGTCGCTTGCTCCGGTTTTGGGGCATTTCGGAATCGGCTCTGGCTGAAAAAGTTGCCCCCTTCTTTGATTCGCAAAATCCAACTGTTGCCCCCTACGCCAATTTTGGTGAAGTCAAACTGCGCATTTCCGCTTTAGCCAAAACTAGAGCGGAAGCCGAGGCCATGATTTTGCCGATCGAGCAACAGTTACGCGCAATTGGCGGCCTTGACTGCTACGGTGCGGATGAAGATTCCCTCGTCACCGTTGTGGGACAACTGTTGCAGACAACAGGTAGCACTTTAGCAGTAGCAGAATCGTGTACAGGAGGCGGGCTGGGAGCCATGATTACAGCCGTGTCTGGTAGCTCCAATTATTTTTGGGGCGGTGTAATTGCCTACGACAACTCGGCAAAAGTTAAACTGCTGGGGGTAAATCCTGATGATTTAGCTCAGTTTGGGGCCGTGAGTGCAGTGGTGGCCGAACAGATGGCAGCAGGCGTCCGCGATCGCTTGCATACAACCTGGGGTCTCAGTATTACGGGGATTGCCGGACCGACTGGCGGCAGTGTGGAGAAACCTGTGGGCTTAGTTTATATTGGTTTAGCCCAGCAAACGGGTGTGCAGAGCGTTAAATATCAGTTTGGAGCGGGGCGGGGCCGGGAATGGGTACGGCTTTTGAGCGCTTGTTCTGCCCTTGATCAACTCCGCCGCGAATTACTAGCGAGTAAAACTTAAACATATTCTGACGATCGCTGTCCCTCGATTGATAATTTGGGTACAATTTTGATAGATGATTCAAACCCTGGTTCAGATTAAGGGGAATTATACGTAGCCCCGGCATCTGAGATCCACGCTTTGACAAGGAGCTATTTATTCAATGGACTACCTGGATAAGGTGCTTGAAAAACTCAAGGAATGGGCGCGTAAGTTGATTGAGGCGCTATTGGGTCCAGAAGCGCAGCCCGAACCTGAGCCAATTCCCATTCCGGTAAACGACTCTCCCCGTCGTTAGGCAGTTTTTCATATTATTAAATTGGGCAATTACTCAATTTGATTAGCATTTTGGTACTGCATGGGCCAAACCTGAATCTGCTGGGTAAACGTGAGCCAGGGATTTACGGTTCTATCACGCTGGAAGAGATCAACTCGCAATTGCAGCAGGAAGCGAGTCTTCTTCAAGCTCAATTAACCTGCATACAGTCAAACCATGAAGGGATTTTGGTTGACCACATTCATGCCGCTATCAATGTGCATGATGGTTTGCTGATCAACGCAGGCGCTTATACTCATACCAGTATTGCCCTTCGAGACGCGATCGCGGCTGTCAGTGTTCCCACAGTGGAAGTGCATCTCAGCAATATCTACCGGCGCGAAGTGTTTCGACATCATTCGTACATTGCCCCCGTGGCGATCGGCCAAATCAGCGGTTTTGGCGCAGACAGCTATCGTTTGGGGTTGCAGGCGTTAGTTCACTACCTGCACCAGCAGCATTGATCCAGCAGAAGGTAGAAGGCTGTAACAGACACGGGAGCAATTGCGATACTTGCTTTGGCTTAGCCTTCGTCAGTAAGAACTTTGTTGCTTGAGATTGCCGCCAGCAACTTTTTCTGGGATGAGGTGTTATGTTTTGCTGCTGTGTGGAATACAGCAAAATATGGTTCAATCAGGTGAAATTGATTTAATTAACACTGATTGAAGTCTTATATGGACGTTGTACACCTGGCTGTTAATGGTACTTTGATGCGGGGGTTAGAGCTGAATGGCAATCTGCATCGAGTTCGCGCCAAGTTTGTTCGAGAAGCTTTGACGGAGCCAACCTATCGTCTTTGGTCAATTCGCGATCGCCATCCAGCGATGCAGCGGGTAGCGGCGGGAGGAGCCGCGATCGCGCTAGAAATTTGGGCGGTGCCGGTTGAAGGCGTTTCGACCTTACTGCAACTGGAGCCGCCCGGTTTGTGCATTGGTAAAGTGCGCCTTGCCGATGGCGAAGAAGTGTTGGGGGTGTTGGGTGAAGCCATCCTTTGTGAAGGGCAAACAGAAATCACGGCCTGGGGTGGCTGGCGAGCCTATATCACCGATCGAGTTGCTCAATCTACGCAGCAGGATGTTGCATGACAAATCCCATTTCCGATCCCACGGCTTACGTTGATCAGGCCGCTGCTCTCATCGGTCTACCAATTCCCTCTGAGTATCACCAGAGTGTGGTTGAAAATTTTGAGCGGATCGCCGCGATCGCCCAACTGGTGCTGGAGTTCCCTCTTCCAGAAGAAACCGAGATTGCTCCTGTGTTTGAACCAGCGTCACGAACAGTAACCTCCCTCTAAGCCAAAGTTTTCATGCCTACCCCGATTTCTGATATGCCCCATTACCCCGATGCCACCAGTATTGCTCAGAGTGTCCAGAATCAGGAAACCTCTGCCAAATCAGTTGTTGCTGCGGCTTTAGCTGGGATTGCCGAAAAGAATCCAAAGCTGAATTGTTTTACAACAGTGCTGGCTGAGCAGGCGATGGCTGACGCGGATGCGTTAGATCAGACGATCGCTCAAGGGCAAGCACCGGGGCCACTGGCTGGAGTCCCCTTTGGCGTTAAGGATTTGTTTGATATTGCTGGAGTAACGACGCTGGCTGGCTCCAAAATTAACGCCGATCGGCCCCCAGCAACTCAAGACGCGACGTTGGTGACTCGGCTCAAACAGGCGGGAGCCATTCTGGTGGGCGCTCAAAATATGGATGAGTATGCCTATGGGTTTGTAACAGAGAATAGCCACTACGGGCCTAGTCGCAATCCCCATGACCCAACTCGGATTACCGGGGGATCGTCGGGCGGCTCGGTAGCAGCCGTCGCAGCGGGGATGGTGCCATTGTCGTTAGGTTCTGATACCAATGGCTCAATTCGGGTGCCATCGGCGTTTTGTGGCATTTTTGGCTTGAAACCGACCTATGGTAGGCTCTCGCGGGCCCGGACTTATCCCTTTGTCGGGAGTCTGGATCATCTTGGCCCATTTGCGCGATCGGTACGAGACATAGCGCTCATTTTTGACATTCTGCAAGGCCCAGACCCGGACGATCCAGTGTGTACCACTCGCCCGCCACAACCGTGTTTGCCCGAATTGGCGAAGGGCATCGACGGATTGCGCATTGCAGTCGCAGCTGATTATTTTGCTAAAAATGCGGAACCAGAAGTCTTTGAGGCGGTTGAGACGGTGGTGCGGGCTTTGGGAGTCGAGCAACGGGTGACAATTCCGGAAGCGCATCGAGCGAGAGCCGCAGCATTTATTATTACGGCATCTGAGGGCAGCCATTTGCATTTGGCGGATTTGCGATCGCGCCCTCAGGATTTTGATTTTGCCACCCGCGATCGCTTTTTGGCGGGAGCGCTCATTCCCACCGGCTGGTATTTGCAAGCGCAGAAGTTTCGGCACTGGTATCGTGATCGAGTGCAAGAGCTATTTGAAATGGTGGATATTATTTTGGCTCCAACCGTGCCCTGCGTCGCGCCCCCGATCGGCGAGCAAAAGTTGGTGCTAGATGGCGTGGAAATGCTTCTCCGCCCCAATATCGGCCTATTTGCCCAACCGCTGTCATTTATCGGCTTACCGATTATTAACGTTCCAGTGCAGCGATCGGGCCAGTTGCCGTTGGGGGTGCAGGTGATTGCGGCCCCGTACAATGAAGCACTTGCATTGCGGGTTGCGGCTTATCTGGAAGCAACCGGAGTCGTGTCAGCGCCAGTACCTGAGTGATGTCAACAAGATGACATCCAAGTGTCATACCAGTTTGATAGTCTGCCATTCATGATTCACTATCTTCCTTTAGATAGTTATCTATCGTTGTTTTGCATTAGATACTCCGATAGTTTGTACTCTACTCTCAGGTGTAACCATTAGCCATTGCCGCTGATGGGAAACAACAACCAAAACCCGTGAATACCCTAACCCGAATTAGGAGAGTACTGCGTGAGCAGATCTGGAGAACGAACACCCTGGCAGGATTCTGTCATTACTGAAACAGCGGCTCCGCGCCCAAGTCTGGCCTGGACGGATGCTGTTGCCCTGATTATTGGCATTGTGATTGGGGCGGGAATTTTTGAAACGCCTGCCCTGGTTGCAGCGAATGCTGGCAGCGAAATGATGCTGCTTTTGACCTGGTTGGCCGGAGGCGTGATATCGGTCATTGGGGCGCTCTGCTACGGCGAGTTGGCTACAACCTATCCCAGTGTCGGCGGCGTATACGACTATTTGAAGCGAGCCTTTGGCAACAACGTGGCATTTCTGTTTGCCTGGGCACGCATGACGGTTATCCAAACTGGGTCGATCGTGTTGTTGGCCTTTGTCTTTGGCGACTATATGGCGCAGCTTATCCCCTTAGGAGCGTTTTCAGCCTCAATTTATGCGGCTCTGGCAATTATATTGTTGACCTTGATTAACGTGATTGGGTTGCAGGTCGGTAAGCAAACGCAAAACTGGTTGACGATCGCCAAGGTTCTAGGTTTATTGCTGGTGGTAGGAGCCGGATTGCTGTTTACCACTCCTGCTACGCCTCAGGTGCCAGTAACACCAGCTTCCAGCAATTTGGGGTTGGCCCTGCTATTCGTATTGCTTTCCTTTGGTGGGTGGAATGAGGCCGCGTACATCTCAGCCGAAATTCACAATGTGAAGCGGAATATGGTGCGATCGCTGTTATGGAGCATTGGCATCATCACCGTGATTTACCTGCTCATCAACCTGGCCTTTTTGCATGGGTTGGGCTTAGCTGGAATGGCTCAGTCAAAGGCGGTTGCGGCTGATTTGTTGCGAGTCAGCTTTGGCAATCCTGGGGCCATGTTTGTCAGTTTCCTGATTGCCATTTCTACCTTAGGGGCCACCAATGCCACTATTTTTACCGGAGCCAGAACCAACTTTGCACTAGGGCAAGATTTCTCATTGTTCCAATTTATTGGGCGCTGGCAATCTCGTAAAAGTAGCCCCGTACCAGCGTTTCTGTTACAGGGGGCGATCGCACTGGGGTTGGTGCTGCTGGGTACCGTTACCCGCAAGGGCTTTGAAACAATGGTGGAGTTTACCGCACCCATCTTCTGGTTTTTCTTCTTGCTCACCGGAATTTCATTGTTTATCTTGCGCCAACGCGATCCAGAGCGACCCCGCCCCTTTCAGGTTCCGCTTTACCCCATTACGCCGCTATTGTTTTGCCTCGTTTGCGCCTATCTGCTGTACTCTAGCCTCGCCTACACCGGATTGGGGGCGATTGTGGGCATTGTGATGGTGGCCCTGGGCATCCCCGTTTTGCTTTGGGAGCGGCAACGCCAACGCCGCGCTTGAAGACGGTTTCAGTCATTCCAAATTTGACCATTTAGCCATTCAACCTGAATTTCATTTCAAGGGAGGAACTACCGTATGAACATTCGGCGAAATGTTTTATTATTGCTGGCTAGTGCAGGGCTGGCCGCTGCCGTTGCGGTTCCAGATCTGGGCCAGTTTATTCAGTCAGTGGAGGCAACCGCTGCTGATCCCTCTCTAATGGCTCAAGATAGCCGATTAGATGTGCCCTACGTGCCCACACCACAGGAAGTGGTTGACGAAATGTTGCGCATTGCCAATGTCCAGAAGACGGACAAGTTGTACGACCTGGGCAGTGGGGATGGCCGGATTGTAATTACTGCGGCGAAACGCTTTGGCACGCGCGGGGTGGGTGTGGATCTTGATCCGGAGCGAGTGCAAGATGCCAACCGCAATGCCCGGAGAGCGGGGGTCACGGATTTGGTTGAGTTTCGGCAGCAAGATCTGTTCAAAACGAATTTGCAGGAAGCGACGGTTGTCACGCTCTACCTATTGCCGGAAGTCAACATGAGATTGCGGCCTAAGCTATTTCAAGAGCTAAAACCTGGAACTCGGATTGTGTCCCATGCTTTCGATATGGGCGATTGGAAACCTGAAAAAGTTGTGCAGGTAAATGGCCGCACCATTTATTTCTGGAGAATCCCCGAAAAGCCTTTAGGGCAAGCGAAATAGGGTATCTATTTCTGTAAAGATCACCAATTGTCGTAGAGATGTTCCCTAGAGCATTTCTACGACGATCGCATCTGTTGTTGCAGGTGCTGTGCCCATTTGGCTGCCAGAGGCGGTTCCGTGAAGGGAATCAAAATTGGCGATGGCCGATCGCGGCAGGTTAGCTCTAACTCAGCCCGCCCTTTGGCGGGTGGGTTGTCCAAGGCCACGGGTTGACCTTTAACACGCAACTCAATGGATAGGACATCCTGAAGCGAAATCGTTTCGAGATTAGCTGGGTTTTGTCGAGTTGGGGTGCCCCAGGTAAGCAGGTCTGCTTTTTGCCCCAAGACCGCGTAAATGTCGTACTTGGCATGATCAAAGGATGCGGCCCATTTCTGATAAGCTTCAACCTTTTGATACTCGCGCCACCCCGTCCAAGCCAGCCAAAAGAAAAAACCGAGTAAGGGTAGCCACAGTAAACCGCGTTCCATATTATTGAGAATCTTTCAGATTATTTTGTTTCTGGATAAATTGATCGATGTCGGCGATCGCATCAGCCCATACGCTTAAATCCGCCTCAACACAATCAAGTTCGGTTTGGGGAGCATGATGCATCGCATTCGCACTACTACTATTACCAGTTTGAGCGGTGGTGGAAGGAGCGACATCTGCCTCAAGACTTTGCTGTAACTGCTCCAGCGCTTTGATAAATGCCTGAGCGGCGGCCTGCCGAACTTCTTGCTGCTGATTCATCATCTCCAGCTCCAAATGAACGAGTGTGAGCAAGTTCAAGCCACACTGTGACCAACTGCAATCACAAGTGAATTAGGATCAGAATGCCCAATCATTCCCACGAACATTCAAGAGTCATGTCGCTGAGATGTCAATGATTGACACCAACTTTCACCCCAAAGCTGACTATCAGGGACATTGAGCGATTGGATCGAACAACAGGAATTATCTTTTTGTGGCTAGAGTTGTCTGAAATGGGGCATCCCGTTGAAAATAGGTGAGAAGATGCCAGGAGAAAACCGTGAGCGAGTCATTTGATTACGATTTGCTGATTATTGGTGCGGGAGTGGGAGGCCATGCAGCCGCGCTCCACGCTGTGAGTTGTGGCCTAAAAACTGCTGTTGTTGAAGCTGGAGTGATGGGCGGCACCTGTGTGAATCGGGGCTGTATTCCCTCGAAAGCGCTCCTGGCGGCTTCCGGGAAGGTGCGTGAATTGCGCGATGCCCACCATTTGAAGTCGCTAGGAATTGAATTAGCCCATGTCTCGTTTGAGCGGCAGGCGATCGCCGATCATGCCAACAGCATTGTCACAAAGCAACGCGACGGCTTAACCAATAGCCTGAAACGGTCAGGCGTTGATACGATTTTGGGCTGGGCACGGGTGGCCGATGTTCAAAAAGTGACGGTGGAAACAGCGGCGGGCACAAAAGTGGTTACGGCTAAAGACATTATTCTTGCACCTGGCTCAGTGCCATTTGTGCCACCTGGTGTGGAGCTTGATGGGAAGACGGTATTTACCAGCGACGATGCCGTGCGCCTGGAATCGCTCCCTCAGTGGATCGCGATCGTCGGCAGCGGCTACATTGGCCTGGAATTTGCCGATATCTACTCCGCACTGGGCTGTGAAATCACCTTGATTGAAGCACTGGATCAACTCATGCCCGGATTTGACCCAGATATTGCCAAACTCGCGCAACGAGTCTTGATTACGCCGCGTGATATTGAAACCAAGGTAGGGGTGCTGGCCAAGCGGGTGATCCCTGGCTCGCCAGTGGTGATCGAACTGGCCGATGCTAAGACCAAAGAACCAGTGGAAACGCTGGAGGTGGATGCTTGCCTGATTGCAACAGGGCGGGTTCCATATACCCAGGATTTAGGGCTGGAGGCGATCGAGGTGGAGTTGGATCGACGGGGTTTCATCCAGGTGGATGATTACCTGGCCGTGCTGAAGGATGGTCAACCCGTTCCCCATCTCTATGCGATCGGCGATGCGACCGGCAAAATGATGTTGGCCCATGCAGCATCGGCTCAAGGGGTGGCAGTTGTGGAGACGGTGTGTGGGCGATCGCGTACAGTGGATTATCACAGCATTCCGGCAGCAGCCTTTACGCATCCTGAAATTAGCTTTGTTGGGCTGACAGAACCGATCGCCCAGGAAAAAGCTGCGGCAGAAGGATTTGAAATTGCGGTGGCGCGGACGTACTTTAAGGGCAATGCCAAAGCGCTGGCCGAAGGAGAAACGGAAGGACTGGCCAAAGTCATCTACCGGAAAGATACGGGCGAAGTGTTGGGCATTCACATTTTTGGCTTGCATGCTTCTGACTTGATTCACGAAGCGGCGTTAGCGATCGCCCATCGTCAACCGGTGCATGAGCTGGCTTTCCTGGTTCATACCCATCCCACGTTGTCAGAAGTGTTGGACGAAGCCTACAAGCGGGCTGTTGGCTCCCACTAAATCTTTACATCATTTCAAAAATCTGTTCTTTCCCTGCCAATTCAGCGCCCTAGTTAGGTTACGCTATCAAATAGCTTTCGTTAAATTTACTTAACGAGTTTTGATCGCGATCGCTCCCACTGGTTGAGCATAAATCCCTAGGGCGTTTTGAGTATTGATATGCAAATTCGTCGTCGTCCGCCGAATCCGGCAGTTGCTGTGCAAGAACTGCGTTATCAGGTGAAAGTCCCTGATGCCGAGCCTCGCCATATTCTGGAGGAAATTGTTTGGCAGAAAGAATTTGAAGTTGACCAGTTACGCGAGTTTTTGCCCTTGAATGAACTCCGGAGCAAAATTCAGCACGCCGAGCCAACTCGTGACTTTCTAGCGGCTCTGAACGCTGGAAAGACCGTACCTGCGGTCATCGCTGAGGTGAAAAAGGCTTCTCCCAGCAAGGGTGTGATTCGAGCAGACTTTGACCCCGTGGCGATCGCCCAGTCTTACCAGAATGGGGGGGCGACGTGCCTTTCCGTATTAACCGATAAAAAGTTTTTCCAGGGCAGCTTCGAATATCTGCGGCAGATTCGCCAAACGGTAGATTTGCCATTGCTCTGTAAAGACTTCATCATCTATCCCTACCAGATGTATTACGCCCGTCTCCACGGCGCTGATGCCATTTTGTTGATTGCGGCAATCTTATCAGATAAAGATTTGCAGTATTTCATCAAAATTGCCGCTACGCTGGGCATGACGGCACTGGTCGAAGTTCATACGCTGGCAGAACTCGATCGCGTCCTGGCCTTAGACGGAGTGACGCTGATTGGCATCAACAATCGCAACCTGGAGGATTTCTCCGTCGATCTCAACACCACACGGATGCTGCTGGCTGAGCGACACCCCGTTTTGCAGCAGCGGGGCATCCAACTGGTGAGCGAATCGGGGCTATTCACTGCCGCAGACCTTCAAGCGGTCGCTGAAGCCGGTGCGAACGCTGTGTTAATCGGCGAATCATTCATGAAGCAGCCTGATCCCGGTGGGGCCTTGGCTCAATTATTTGCATCCGCCCCGTGAATCGCGCCCTTCCAGACTAATAGGTTCATGCTGGCATCTCCGTCTTGGCTGCTCACCTTAGTTTCGTTGCTCCGGTTTCTCGATCGCATATCCCCAGGCAAGGTTTCATGGATCCAATTCCCCTCCCCTCCCATGTTCACTACGAACTGCTGCTACAACTGTTGGAACGCCAAACGACCCTGGCCGGCGATCGGCGTCCCATTATTCAAGAGCAGGTACAGCAGTTGATTGTCACTCTGCGGAAAGCGCTGGCTCAACAGAAACATCTCGAACAACTTTGCGAGCGACATCAAATCCCGATCGAATATCGTTGGTCTTTAAACGACTCTGAATCTGCATCCTCAGCTTCTAAAGATTTCCTGAGCTTAGGTCAAGAATAATGGCTTCAGTCCGTTAGAATGTCTAGACCTTATTGTGGAGACACAGGGCGATCGCTCCTAGCTCCATGCACATCTGGGCAGTTGAGGACGGGATGAATTCAGATTGGACAAATTCTTTTGAAAGCCTGGCTGCAAACCAACGTGTGACACAGCTTCAGCTTGATCTGGAAATTCTTTCGCCGCCCCCTGATAGTCATCCCCAACCCCTACCTCGAAGTAGTCGCAAACCAGCCGAAGCCATCCGACGGTTAAATCACGCATCTGAAGTGGATTCTCTACAATTTTTGTTACAAAAACAAACCGAGCGAATTCAAGATTTAGAGAAAGCGCTGGATCAATCTCTAGTTTCGCTGGAAGAGCTGCGGGTTCAACTCGTTGATCAGCAGTTGCTGGAGCACCAACTTGCTGCAACGGAGGAGATTGCCAACATTCAGCAACGGGCCATCACTCAGCTGAGACAACAGCTTGTGCACCAGCAGCAACCCTTAGATGCTGAACAGGCTCAACCACTGACAGCCATTGAGACTCATCAACGCCTATTAAAGGTTATTGAAGAGCTAGCGGCTGGGCAACAATCTCGCTTGGTTCAGCTTCAGGCTCAATTCCAAGACGATCGCGTGTTATCTGGACTCAATGTGCCGCCTCATGCGGTTGCACAGAGTTTCACCGATGCCCCAGACTCAGAAGCTTCTTCTTCTAAGGTGGCTGGGTTAACACGGCAAATCAGTAATCTGCAACACGTGATTGAGCAACTTGAATCAGAACTCGATCGCACCCATCGAGAGTTACAGGACCAGCAAGCCAGAATTGACCAGTTCCAACAGTCGTCGTCGTCAATCTACGCTCATCCAGACAGCCCGCTAGAGCAAGAAGTTTTTGTGGCCCATTGCAAGATTCAAGATTTAGAAACTCAGATTTCCAAACAAATCACTACCCAGGCTATCCTTCAACACACTTGCCAGGAGTTAGAACAGGCGCGCGATCGCTACCAGGTTCGGGCAACTGAACTGGAACTACAAACGGCTGAAATGCAAGAGCAGATTTTGCAACAGGCTCAGCAAGCGAGTGAATATGAGACCGCTGTCCAGCACTGGAAAGACCGCTATGAAAAAAGTCAGACGTATCTCAAACGCTTGAAAGAGCTAGTGGAACAGTCGTCACTCCAGCCGTCCAATGAGCTAGCAGACTTGATTGCAGCCGTCCAAGTCATGCTGGATATTCCTGACCCGACCACCGCGATCGACTTGCCAAATCGAGCTGCCAAAATGGATATCCCCGATTTTCTGGCCCGCCGCCATCGTTACCGAGTGCGTTCATAGGGCACACATACAAAGAATAAAACGCCCCTTTAATAGTCTTGCAGAGAAAATTGGTATGTGTACGGCATGTAAAGTCACCCTGTATACTTCCTTTGAATTCCGTTAGTTCTTCTTTGATGTTGGGCATTTTGGAGGGGAAAGGGGCATCCGGCATTGTCAGATGACGCTCATCATTCTGGGAGTAAATGAATGCATTCTGAACCAACCGCTAACGAAGACATGATTTCGTTGACTCAGCAAGCTGTTTCAGCCGAGGTACCCCAAGTCGTCCATTCAAATCAAGAAGAGATGGCCCAAGCTTTAGAACAGGGCATCAGTGAAGCAGAGGCGTTTGCTCTGGCCAAAGCGCCCACGTTGATGTTGAATTTGGACCAGGAATTTGACTACTCGGTGCATTCGCCCTTGCACAGCGCCATTGACAATGCCCCAAGATATTACGTGCAAGGGGTTGTCATGGGGCAGCGTGCTTGCATTATTACAAATCTGCTAGGGGGTATGTCCCAAACTTTGCTCCAACCCCAAATGGTGTGGACGATCGGACGTAACCGGGATGCTGCTTTGCCCTTACGCGATCGTGCCCTTTCCCGGCGGCATGCGGTTATCTTATTTCTGCCCAGTGAAGGGTTTTACCTCGTTGATTTGAACAGTATGAATGGCTCCTTTTTGAATGGGGCGCGAGTGCCGCAACGCCAACGCCTTCATGATGGTGATGTGCTACGGATGGGCAGCGTTGAATTTAACTTTTTTGTGAGCGGTCATTCAAAATCTGTTAGCCCCATCCATCCTGAAGTCTTAGCCCGATTTACCAACCCGGCGACCCAAACAGAAAAGTTTATTGACTATGCAGCATTGGAGGAACCTGAGGTTCTGTTTAGCACAATCCGCGAGAACTAAACGCCTGGTGATGCAGTGGAATCATTGTTTTAGCAACCAGAAGCCGCTGTAGGTCATGCCCGAATTATCTGGTTGCACCAGTAGAAAATGTAGTCCCTGGCTGGCTTGTTTGCGCGCTTCAAACATTCCAGCCGCAGTGGCGACATCTGTATCTTCATAAGTGGCAATGATCCAGCGATCGACCAGACCTGCTTCTAAAATTAAGCCATCCGGGCGACCAGGAATCGTGTGTAAGGAAACCGGCACAACTGACTGGAGCCATTGGGCCAACCGTAACGATCGCCGCCCCGCTTCAATTACAACGCCTGGAATCGGTAAGGTGGAAGCTAAACCCAAGGTCAACGGTAAAAAGGACTCTGGCAGTTCCAGTACCGGGATCATTCTCCCCCTAAACGCATCAACCATTTCGCCTGCCGGAAGTGATGCAAACTGCCACTGTTGCCCCAAAAGAGTCTCGTCTAAGGGCAGTGGCGGTGGCCGATCGAGCGTGAGTGGTTCGTAAGGTTCGCGGGTGGACTCAGGCATCTGAACGTAGCCTGCGGCTAGTTCCGTCAAGAGCTGCTTGAGGTGAGGGGTGTAACGGGTGGGCTGAAGTGGAATACCAAGTTCTCGACAAGCAGGCTCTAATAAGTTGAGGGTCTGCGGTCGAAAGACGCAAATGCGATCAGGCAAAGTAAGTTTTTCAGTCAGTTGCTTCAGTGCTTGCGTCACCCAGTTACTACTCACCTCAGGTTGAGCGCAAAAGGCTCGCTCCAGCAGGTTGCCGCGTGTGTCACAAACGACCCACTCCCACAGCGCAGTGCCCCTCTGATCCTGGAGAGGGCGACGATAAAAATCAATTTCCCATACAGCCATTTTGAGTGTGTCGATAGATGTGTAGGGATATTCTGGAGAACATCCCTACAGGCTATCCAACCACTACAGCGGTACTTTTGCCAAACTGTGACTGAGTTCGGCTGTAGTGCCTGGAGCATAAATGCGGGTCACATAATCAGCAAGCATGCGATGGGTGTTAAAGGCTGGGACATTGGTTTGGATGGAGGTTTTCATCCTCTTGACCCAACCGTGGGGAACTCCGTCATCGTCCTGGTCATAGTAGAGTGGGACAATTTCAGTTTCTAGTAGTTCGTACAACGAGGTGGAATCGATTCTGTCCTGGAGTTCCTGATCACTGGTGTGGGCATCTTCGCCGATCGCCCAACCGTTTAGCCCGCGACCATTGGCATCAGCCTGATAGCCTTCACACCACCATCCATCCAGCACACTGCAATTTAGGCCCCCATTCAGGCAAACCTTCTGGCCGCTCGTACCAGACGCTTCCAGTGGCCGCCGAGGATTGTTGAGCCAAATGTCTACGCCCTGCACCAACTTCCGCGCTGTGTACATGTCGTAGTCTTCAATGAAAGCGACACGATTTTGAATAGCGGGCTGTTTGCACCATTCCATCAACCGTTGAATGATCCGTTTGCCTTCTTCGTCAGCAGGGTGTGCCTTACCGGAAAAGATGATTTGGACAGGCCGATCGGGATTGCCAAAAATCCGAAGGGCACGATCGGCATCCCGCAGCAGTAAGTCGCCCCGCTTGTAGGGGCTGAACCGACGAGCAAACCCAATGGTCAAAATATTGGGATCAAGCATCTGATCCGCCGCCGTGATCGCCTGCGTATCTTCACCCCGATTTTTCCGCGACTGCTTGATTTTGTAGCGAGCATGGGCAACTAAGCGTTCTTTCAAGACCAGATGCCGCCACCACAGATCTTCATCTGGAATTTGCTGCACTTTTTCCCACAGTTGCGGATCTAAGACCTTGGTGTGCCAGTCGGCATCCAGGTACTGAGCGTAGAGATCGCTGAGGAGGGAGGCCACCCAGGTAGCGGCATGCACGCCATTTGTGACGTAGCCGATCGGGACAGTAGCTTCTGTTTTTTCGGGATACAACACATGCCACATTTGGCGCGAAACCTGCCCGTGCAACTCACTCACCCCGTTCGCCGTCCGACACAGCCGTAAGGCCAAAACCGTCATGCCAAAAGGCTCCCAGGGATCACCTAAACGTCGCGCTCCCAAGGCGAGAAATTGCTCCCGCGATAGCCCTAATTGGGACCAGTATTGGGCAAAAAACGAATCCATCAAATCGGCTGAGAACACGTCATGCCCTGCGGGCACCGGGGTGTGAGTCGTAAAGACACTACGATCACGGATGGCAGCCTCAATGTCGTAAAACGATTGCCCCGTGCGTTGAATTTCCAGCCGTGCCGCTTCTAACAGACAAAAGGCTGCATGACCTTCATTGAGATGATAAATTCCCGGTTCGATGCCCAAAGCTTGCAGTGCCCGCACACCACCAATACCCAAAATAATTTCCTGGGCGATGCGAGTTTCCTGGTTGCCCCCATACAAATGCCCGGTCAGCCAACGATCGATTGGGTCATTGTCGTTCCGGTTGGTATCCAACAGGTACAGTGCCACCCGCCCCACCTGGACTTTCCAGATTTGCACCTGCACCGAGCGTTGCCGGACTTGCACCTCGATCGCGAGCGGTTCCCCTGCTTCAGTTTTCAACAATTCCAGCGGCATGCGCTCAAATGGAGCATCGACGTAGAAATCTTCCTGCCAACCTTCCCGATTTAACCGCTGCCGGAAATAACCTTGCCGATACAACAGCCCTACGCCCACCAGCGGTACACCCAGATCGGATGCAGACTTGAGGTGATCCCCCGCTAAGATGCCCAAACCACCGGAGTATACAGGCAACGACTCGTGTAAGCCAAACTCAGCACAAAAATAGGCCACAGGATGAGCCGGAGAGATTTGCGGCGCAACTCGGCTGGCCCAAGTATTCTCCGCAGCCATGTAGCGATCGAACTCCTCTACCAATGCATTCAAGCGTTTGAGATAGAGCGGATCAATCGAAAGTTGGGTCAGGCGATCGTAGGATATGGTTTGCAGCAGTGCCACCGGATTGTGACCGCAGCGTTCCCACTCATCCGGGTTGATCATTTCAAATAATGAAATTTGGTCGGCGGCCCAGCACCACCAGTAGTTGTATGCCAAATCAGCCAATCGCTTGAGCGATCGGGGTAGGGTTGCACGGAGTTGAGATGCAGAACGTGTAGAAAGGCTAATCGCCATAAAATCATTACCCATAGCAGATTGAAGTGAGAAAACAGGAGGCAAGAGACAGCAAGTGAAGCGATGCCTCGAAAACGAAAAGAGATCCTCACAGAACTAAAATTGAAGCGAGTTTATGGGCAAGAAATGTGCCGATGACTACAAATCTTTAAGAAGTGTGATGTGTGTTTAGCTTCTGAAAATCTTTGCAATTCAGCCCATGACCGATGTTAAGCTAGGCGGTCTGTAGGGAACGCTATCAGTCTTTTAGGTAATTGGGTTATGAATCCTGCGCTAAGTCGAATTGGTCAAGATATGTCGAGCCTGACGGGTGTGCGGGCCATCATGAAAGACATTATTGAAACGCTGCGAGCTGGAGCTGGCCACGAATTTATTAATTTGAGCGCAGGAAACCCATTAATCTTGCCTGAAGTTGAGCAACTTTGGCGTGATTGCACAGCCGACTTGCTGACCAGTGCAGAATATGGTGAGGTGGTTTGTCGTTATGGTGCAAGCCAGGGCTACCAACCATTAATTGATGCCGTGGTCGATGATTTTAACCACCGATATGGGTTGAAGTTGACCGATCGCAACGTTCTGATTACCCCAGGGAGTCAGAGCTTGTACTTCTACGCCGCCAACGCCTTTGGGGGCTATACCAGAAGTGGTGAATTAAAGAAAATTGTACTGCCCCTCAGCCCCGACTACACTGGCTATGGTGGAGTCACGTTAACGCCGGAGGCACTCGTTGCTTACAAACCCAGGTTAGACACTGATCCCCAGGCGCATCGCTTCAAGTATCGCCCCGATTTCAGCCAACTGGAAATTAATGAGCAAACCGGATGTGTCATCTTTTCGCGTCCCTGCAATCCCACGGGAAATGTGTTGACCGATGAGGAGGTCAAAAAAATTGCGGCCTTGGGGGCGGCTTATGATGTGCCTGTTTTCATTGATTCTGCCTATGCGCCGCCCTTCCCGGCCCTTAATTTTACGGAAATGACACCCCTGTTTGGGGGCAACATTTTGCATTGCTTGAGTCTTTCTAAAGCGGGATTGCCTGGAGAGCGAATCGGGATTGCGATCGGGGACGAAGCTTGGATTCAAATTCTAGAAAGCTTCCAAACCAATCTCTGCATTCACTCGCCGCGCTACGGACAAGCGATCGCTGCTCGCGCCATTCGCTCTGGTGCGTTAGCAACCTTATCTGAAACCGTCATTCGCCCCTTCTATCAAAAGAAAGTTCAAATTGTTGAATCCACTCTTGATCAAGCGCTGCCCAACGATATTCCGTGGTATCTACATCGCGGGGAAGGAGCTATTTTCTGCTGGCTCTGGCTCGATCAACTGCCAACCACCGATTGGGACATTTACCAGCGCTTGAAACAAGTCGGCGTGATTGTTGTCCCTGGTAGTACCTTCTTCCCTGGCCTCCAGGAAGATTGGAGTCATAAGCAACAATGTCTGCGAATTAGCCTAACGGGCAGTGATGCGGAATTGGAAATCGGAATGAAGCGGCTGGCAGACGTGGTGAAGCAGGCTTATACCACCGCGATCGCATCATGACCAACGAATTTCTCCAAATTGGTAGAATTGTCGCCGCTCAAGGATTAAACGGTGAACTCCGGATTTATCCCAATACCGACTTTCCTGAGCGGTTTTTAAAGCCTGGCAAACGGTGGCTACTGCGGCCCAATTCCTCACAACCGCAACCGATCGATCTAGTTAAAGGCCGCTATCTAGAGGGCAAAGGGTTGTATGTCGTGCAATTAGCTGGCGTGGAGAATCGCACCCAGGCAGAGGCGTTAAGAGACTGCAAAATCTTGATCCCCGCCAGCGATCGCCAACCGCTGGCGGCAGATGAATTTCACGTTGCAGATCTAATTGGCCTCCGCGTCTTCGATCAGCCGACACAAACCCTCATCGGCACCGTGACCGATGTCATTTCAGCGGGGAATGATCTCCTTCAGGTAGAATGTCTCGCCGCCCCGGAAGACGGCAAACCCAGAACAGTTTTGATCCCGTTCGTCAACGCGATCGTGCCCGTAGTTGATCTCAAACAGCAACGGATTGAGATTACTCCCCCGCCTGGCCTGGTGGAATGAGCCGAACTAGAAAACTGGGAATTGTCCCTGCAAGATTTGGGTAGATTGGGAGCAGCGGCTACAGGCACACCCCCTGGGAACCTGAGGATCACTGGTAAAATTCATCGAGACAGGCACCGGGTGGGCGTGGTGCTGTTCTTGGGCAAGGAGCATCCGACTGGAAGATGCAACACCATCAGCCGCAAGTACGTCACTGGAACTGACCAGGAAACCCACCACTGCGATCGGGCTGACTAACAAGAACCATGAAGTAAAGCTTTGCATGACCATTCCAAAAATTGCTAAGGACATGTGTAAAGAATTTTGCACTGATTGCTAAGATATCAACAATAAAAAGTTGACATGGATCGCGTCTCAGTGACAAGGTAACCTACTGGCTCGTTTTCCACCTACGCATTTCCTCGCAGTTATAACGCTTGTTCATTCCCTGGTCAAATCTTCGACAACATCTCTGGTGTTGGAGTTTCGGCTTTTACACAGCTTTCGGCACCAAATTTTGCGATCAACAAGCGGCAAAAGCCAAGTAGAATCACTCAATATTATTTAAGTCATATCGATTGAAAACCCATCGTTCAGAGCCTCAGTGACTCTCTCGTACGCTCTCATGAACTTAACGGCTCCATTATCATCTATTGAGTTTTTTGTCCCCGAGTGGCTCCAAAGATGCCAGCTTGCTCAAAGTGGGATGCCAGACTGTAGCGAGTCACAAAGCGCTCGTCTGGATTCTGACCTTATTTGTCGTGCTTTTGACTTTGCCTACCAGCTACATCAGGGGCAGTACCGAGCGTCAGGCGAACCTTACATTATTCACCCTGTCGCTGTTGCTGGTTTGTTGCATGACTTGGGGGGCGGTAGTGCGATGATTGCTGCCGGCTTTTTGCACGATGTGGTCGAAGATACGGATGTCACCTCAGAAGAACTAGAAGAGCGGTTTGGCAAAGAAGTCAGGACTTTGGTTGAAGGAGTTACCAAACTCTCAAAATTTAATTTTTCTAGTAAAACCGAACGTCAAGCAGAGAATTTTCGTCGCATGTTCCTGGCCATGGCCCAGGATATTCGGGTGATTGTGGTGAAGCTGGCCGATCGCCTGCACAACATGCGCACGCTGGAGCATTTACCTGATCCCAAGCGGCGGCAAATTGCCCTCGAAACGCGAGAAATTTTTGCCCCCCTTGCCAATCGCTTAGGGATTGGGCGATTTAAGTGGGAGCTAGAAGATCTGGCGTTCAAATATTTGGAACCTGAATCCTATCGGAGTGTGCAGGAGTTGGTCGCGGAGAAACGCACCGATCGAGAATCCCGCTTAACTGACATTGCCACCGCCTTACGCACACGCTTGGAGCAGGTTGGCATTCAAGTATTTGACATTAGCGGTCGGCCCAAACACCTGTATGGCATCTATCAGAAGATGCAGCGACAGCAAAAGGGGTATGAAGAAATCTATGATGTCGCCGCCATTCGCATCATTGTGGAGAGTAATGAAGAATGCTACCGCTCTCTCGCGATCGCTCATGATATGTTTCGCCCCATCCCTGGCCGCTTTAAAGATTACATTGGTTTGCCCAAGCCAAATCGGTATCAATCCCTGCATACAGTGGTGATTGGTAATACTGGGCGTCCGCTAGAAATTCAAATTCGCACCCTGGAAATGCACCATGTCGCGGAGTACGGGATCGCGGCCCACTGGAAATACAAAGAAGCAGGCAACTCATCCACACCCTTAACTGGAATGGATGAAAAATTTACCTGGTTACGCCAACTCTTAGATTGGCAAAGCGACCTTAAAGATGCGCAAGAATACCTGGAGAGTATTAAAGATGACCTGTTTGATGGGGAGGTTTATGTCTTTACGCCAAACGGAGATGTTGTCTCGCTAGGGCGGGGAGCCACAACCGTTGATTTTGCCTATCGCATTCACACCGAAGTGGGAAATCATTGCGCTGGGGCGCGAGTCAATGGCCGCATGGTCACTCTGGATACAGCGCTAAAAAATGGGGACATCGTTGAAATTCTTACAAACAAAAATTCTCGTCCTAGCCTGGACTGGTTGAACTTTGTTGTTACAAACAGTGCCCGTAATCGAATTCGGCAATGGTACAAGCGATCGCACCGAGACGAGAACATTGCCCGTGGGCGCGAAATGTTGGAGCGGGAACTGGGCAAAAATGGGTTTGAAGCACTCCTGAAATCCACGCCTATGCAAGCAACTGCGGAACGATGTAACTACCATAGTGTGGATGATCTACTCGCTGCGATCGGATATGGCGAAGTTACACTAAACCTTGCTCTGAATCGGTTGCGCGAAGCGGTCAAGGCTCAACAGCCGATCGCGACCGATCCACAACTCGTGCTACCACCTCCCACCCCTGTCAAGCCACTACCCTCATCCGGAGGAAAATCTCCAATTATGGGTGTAGAAGGGTTACTTTATCACCTGGCGGGGTGCTGTACGCCGGTACCCGGAGAACCCATCATTGGCATTGTCACCAAGGGTAATCGCGGCATTTCTATCCACCGCCAAGGTTGTGTGAACACTGAGCAGATTGCTGGCGATCGCCTGATTCCGGTTAGTTGGAATCCGCAAACTGATGAAAGTGGCAGACCTCAAACTTATCCAGTGGAAATTCAAATTGAGGTCATTGATCGAGTTGGAGTACTCAAAGATATCCTATCGCGTTTAACAGACAACAACATCAATGTACGCAATGCCCAGGTTCGAACCTTTCCAGACCAGACAGCCGTGATTGATTTAGGCATTGATATTCGTGACCATAAACAACTGGAGCAAACTTTTGCTCAGATTAGAAAACTGAGTGACGTGCTGAATCTCCGACGGCTCAGTCAAACTTCTGACTGACCAGAGATAAAAGCTTCATAAAATCACTCCCAGTATAAAAACCTCTTGAAGTGATCCACATCACGAAGGTGCCAAGTTATACTCAGCAATAATAGTCGCAAATTCATCGCTGTGACAAAAGCTTCGTCTTCTGTTGCAGATTTTTGGTTTTTATGACTACTTTCCTTTGCCAACGCTTCCGCCTAAAATTGGAACCGGATATGGGGTTCTATCGTCGAAAAATTGTCTGGTTCTTCATCCTTTGAGTCTAAGGGTATAGCTACCGTGAGTACTTGGACACCCCGATACACGCAGCATATTGCGCAAGAGGAGCAGCAACTTTACGATCACTTGTTGCACGTGGTTCAGACAGAATCACCCAGTCAATTGGTGCAGCGCTTTCGATCGCTATTTATTGAGGGTGTTAGCTATCCTGATCCGGAAATGCTGCTGATCCTCGATAAAGTAGTCGGAGCTAAAACAGCGGATCAAGATTTCCGATTTGTTCTCAATCGCTGCTGCCACATCTTAATTAACCGTTGGCAGGCGCGGCCTCAATCCCAATGTCACGTTCAAGAAATTATTGATCTCTTCAAGCAGATTCAAACTCATCCAAACGTTGAAGTGTCTCGTTCTCGCTCTGTTCGCAAACTGCGCGAGTTAGTTAAAGACTTCACAAGCACTGAGCAATATTTAACGCTATGTCGCCTAGCGCGAGTGGTTGGGCAGCCGGAACCGACCTCCAATCAGGAGGCCCAATCTCTAGGCACCTTAATTCGGCGCTACCCTTACCTCTATGATCATTGTTTATTAACAGAGGGGAGCAATTACGAACAACAACAAACCATCCGCCAGCTACGATCGCGCGTACAGCGTCAGTACGAAATCGATTTATCTCAATTTGTAACGTATCAAGTTCGGCGATCGCAGTTGAATCGGAGTAACCTGCCAGAGCAGACCAGCAGGATCTTACAACCCATAGCAAACCCTACTTTACTGACTGAACAAGAACTTTGTAGCGCTCTGAAGCATTTTGCTGGCAAGTCACAAGGTTCCCATACATACCGGGATGTAGCCCAGTGCTTTTTAACGCATAGCGCCCAAACTCAGTCTTTTCGAGCCTTTAAAGACGATTTGTATCAATACATCACAGACTCCATTGATCCTGAGTACGGCAGGCGTCAGTTCAACAATCAGCTTCATGCCCAACTCAATAACACGCTGCCAGAAAGTAATTATCAGAAATTGAATGATTTTCTACTAGTCAGAACTTGCAGTCAGCTATTGAACTTCCTGGTGGTTGAAAGTCCGCAAAAACCGAACCATTTTTTGTTCGTTGATTTAATTTCCAACCTTGGGCCGGCCTTAACGACAGGTCTCCTGTTGAAGATTGTGCTGATTTGCCGCAAAGTTAAACCGCATTTAGAAAAACGTTTTTCGATTCTGTTCAGCCATTACGAGTCTTCTCAACGGGAAGCGGTGCAGTGGTTGGTGCAAGCAATGGAATATCTGAATCTAGCTTTAAGTACTAATTTCAGTACATTAGATCTTTCCTTCATCAATCAATGGTAAAGCAAGCAACTGTCTTTTCATGCTTCAGCAAGTGATGTATAATCTATGTTTGTCGCTGAGGATGAGCGACCAGTTTGTAGCAATTTTTTTTAGTTTTTAGGAGAGATCAGCTCGAATGACCCAAGTAGTTCTTGGCGAAAATGAAGGAATCGATTCAGCCCTTCGAAGATTCAAACGGCAGGTTTCTAAGGCAGGGATTTTAGCTGATTTAAGATCTCATCGCCATTTTGAAACACCTTTGGAGAAACGCAAACGTAAAGCGATCGTGGCTCGACGCAAGAGACGTTACAACTAAGTTTTTGGGATTTGAGTTTATGGCCGCTTCCTAACGTCTCATTAAGGTCTCATCGTTCGGCAGTCCCAACACAAGCTTAATTAAGCAACTAGTGGATGTTTAAGCCATTAGTTGCTTCGTTGTGACAAGTTTTACACGTTTAAGGTTGGTAACTTGACAGAAACTTTTGAGGTTCATTGACGTCTGGAGGGACAAGGTTGATGCTGGGATGGTGATGGATGAATATCTATCTCTAACCTCGCTCAGTTGTCCGTCTATTTCCGTCTTCTCACCAGTTGTTGTTATGGTGCCTAAACTCTTTTCGTTCTCGTTGTCTCGAGTTCGTCGTTGGATTTATCCACTAATTGCGCTCGTCACAATTTTGGGTTTGGTGATTGGTCAGCCGATCGTTTCGCAAGCCATTCCCTGGCGAGATTTAATCTTTCGTGGTATTCAGGTCATTCAGCTTTCTAATTTGTCTCCCCAGCAGGAAGTGGAAATTGGTCGCCAGATCAATAACCAACTTGTTCGTCAACGGATTCGCATTCTACAAAACTCTGAGATTAACCAATACGTTAATCAAATTGGGCAACGATTAGTAGCTCAAGGGAATCGTGCAGGTATTCCTTATACGTTCCAGGTAGTGGACGATCGCAGTGTGAATGCGTTTGCCACCATGGGAGGGTTTGTTTATCTCAACCGAGGCTTATTGCTGCTGGCCGATAATGAAGCGGAATTGGCTAGTGTGATAGCTCATGAAATTGGACACATCGAAGGGCGGCATGCCGTGGAACAAATGCGCAAAACGGCGATTGCGAGTGGTTTAGTTGGCGCAGCGGGACTCGATCGTAACGTGGCGGCTAACATCGGCGTAGAACTTGCATTTAGACGGCCCAATAGCCGCAAAGACGAGTTTGAAGCAGATAGCTTCGGGCTTACCACCATACGCCGAGCAGGGTATTCGCAATCTGCGATGGTAAGTTTTATGAGCAAACTGTTACGAGATGGCTCAGTTCCAACTTTTTTAAGCACTCATCCTGCGACATCCGAACGCATTGCACGCTTACAGCAGATGGTATCTGCCAATGATCCAGGTGGCGGACTCGACCGAGCAGCTTATCGAACCAGAATTCGCTCGATTTCTTAAGAGAAAGTAGAGCAAGAAATCCCATTTCCTGTTGATGGGATTTCTCAGCAACTATAGTCTATGTGGAAGGGACAAGCCGTTTGCGTAAAGATTCCGCTCGGCGTTTGGCGGTTGAGTTGTCCGGCTCGATCGCCAATGCTTGTTCGTAAGTCTCTAGGGCTTGACTGGTCAGTTGTTTACGCTCGTAGGCGTGCCCTAGGTTGTTGTACGCGGTAACGTAATTAGGGTCAACCTTGAGGGCTTCTTTATACTGGCGAATGGCAACATCGTATTGTTCTTGGGCAAAATAGGCATAACCCAAAGCATTGTAAACTAAAGCACTTTCTGCTTCAGGTAAATCGTCGCACTTCAGAGATTTCTGAAACTGCGTGATAGCCTGACTGTACACTCGTTTATTTAAAAAAATACTGCCTAGCTCAAAATACTCTTGGGATGTGCCTTTCTCCTTGGCCAGTTTCTTCTGTAGTCGACCAAGTGCGTTCTCGATTTTGCGCGTTTTGATAATTTGCCGAATCAAAAATATGCTGGCGAGCGAAAGAATAACAACCAGCAGAGATAAATAAACAATTGGAAAATCAGTATTCATATCAATGCTTTCAGCCGAAATCCTTTAACGTTGACGAACGTGTTTCTCTTCCTATCTTAGAACGAGAAGTTCCGTGGCAACCCCCAGTAACTTGCACGTTGTTCTAACCAACCAGAATTAGCAAGTCGAGTCAAAATATGGTTGATTTCTTGACGCAACTCTTCATGCTGCTAGCCTTTAGGCAAAACGATCGCGAGTTCATGCACCGATAGCACTGGCAATAATAAACGGTATTGAGGGCGACGGTTGACCCAACCGGCTAGAACAGTTGCATCAGCGGTGACTGCCACCGCCTTCCCAGCTTCAATCGCCTCTTTAGCCCCTAAATAGGATGTAACCGGAACTTGAAGTGCCACTGGTAACCGTCTTAGCTTTACTTGGGCAATCGCCAGACAACTCTGCCGTCTAGGATCTCACTGAATCGATTTTGGTTGAGTAAGGGTTTTAACTCAATCGTTACACCTTCTCCCAAAAGTTCCTTTGCGGTCTGTTGCGCTAAGTCAATTTCAAATCCTTGAAGTTGCCCATTGATGCCCCAAAGTGATAAGGGGAGATTGTCTACTTTCACTCCAACAATCAAGTGTTTCCGTTGTCTAATCACCCGAAGTTCGGTCGCACGAGCCGGTGAAAGCAATACTCCTGGGAACAGACATCCAAAGGCGATCAAAAAGAGACTAACCAAAACGGGTAGCCTCTTCTGTACTCTAGTCTTCCTCACAAGGTTGAACAAATCCAGTGCCGATTTGTTATTTTGCGGTTTGAGCTAGCTCAACAACTTTGCCAAAACCTGTGGGATCCAATACTGCCATTTGGGCGAGCATTTTGCGATTAATCTGGATGTCTGCTTTCTTCAAACTGCCAATCAACTGGCTGTAGCTCACGCCATGAATGCGGGCAGCCGCATTAATCCGGGTAATCCAAAGACGACGGAAATCCCGCTTCCGCTTCCGGCGATCGGCATAGGCATATCTCAATGCCTTCATGACTTGTTGGTTGGCGGTTCTAAACAGCTTCGAGTGCGACCCTCGAAACCCTTTTGCCAACTTCAGAATCTTTTTGCGGCGCTTACGAGCAACGTTGCCGCGCTTTACCCTAGCCATGTGGTGGTACCTCTAATCTTGTCTAGTGCTTTAAGAGCTTTAATTGATATCTTTATTCTTTACAAATAGGGAAGCATGAGATGGACGTTATCGGCATCGCGCTCGTTCACAACCACAGAACCTGCCAAACGCCGCTTACGGGCAGCACTCTTATGTTCCAGCAAGTGGCTGCGATGCGTTTGACGGCGCATAATCTTACCAGAACCACTGGCTCTAAATCGTTTTGCAGCCGACTTCCGAGTTTTTAGCTTAGGCATGGATAATGGGTAAAAATTCAACACAGTCTACTATTATACAGACTGCTAGGCTAACTAAACAAGTACCAGATTCCAATTTTTTGATCCAAAATCTCTGCAACTTTAAAGGGGTTAGGCTAAACTATGAAGTGTGCTGCACGTCTTTGCAGAACTTCCAGGTTTTACAGGAAGATGATGACTTTCTTGGGAGGTGGGTCTATGCCCACTTTTTTGTTTTAGACAGTTGTTATGACCCATCCCCTTGTTCCACAGATTTTAGACCTTGCGACTCCGGTGGCAAATTCTCTTGACTTGGAATTAGTTGGAGCCGTATTTCATACTAACTTTCATCCACCTGTGCTGCGAGTTGATATTCGAAACCAACAGTCAGATACCGGCCTAGATGATTGTGAGCGTATGAGCCGAGCGCTTGAAGTTGCTTTAGACGAGGCTGGCATTATTCCAGATACTTATGTTTTGGAAGTATCCAGTCCAGGGGTTTCGAATGTATTGAATCACGATCGCGATTTCGTCTCTTTCAAAGGCTTTACGGTGATGGTGATGGCTGACCAACCCTATGGTGGCCAGCAGCAATGGGTTGGGAAACTCAACCGACGCGATGAAGCGGCCGTGTATTTGAGTTTGAAAGGGCGAACGATCGCCATTCCCAGAAATATTGTTACAAAGGTGCAACTGGTGGAAGGCCAAGAATAAGCCCTTTCTGAGTTGAACTCTTTAGTTTAGATTGTCTGACTTGCTTGTTGATGTTTGTTTCACTTATTTTGTCGTCCTCACGTTACGGAGAATTCAGTTATGTCAATGGTTGCCCTTCCCGGACTCAGAGACATGATTGACAATATCAGTCGAGAGCGTAACCTGCCCAAGACCTCTGTACAAGCAGCTCTGCGAGAAGCGCTGTTGAAAGGGTATGAGCGCTACCGCAGAACGCAACGTTTGGATAGCGGCAGCTTTGATGAAGATTATTTTTTGAACTTTGAGGTGGAGCTAGACGTTGAAGAAGAGGGGTTTCGAGTTCTAGCGACCAAAACGATCGTGGAAGAAGTCGAGAACCCCGATCATCAGATTGCGCTGCAAGAAGTGCAAGAAGTGGCTGCGGAAGCTCAACCGGGCGATACAGTTGTGTTGGACGTAACGCCTGACCAAGGGGAGTTTGGCCGGATGGCTGCGATTCAAACGAAGCAGGTGCTATCGCAAAAGTTGCGGGATCAACAACGGAAATTAGTGCAGGAAGAGTTCCAGGATCTGGAGGGCACTGTGCTTCAGGCCAGGGTGCTTCGATTTGAGCGACAGTCCGTCATCATGGCGGTAAGTAGCGGCTTTGGCCAACCGGAAGTGGAGGCTGAGTTGCCAAAACGCGAACAATTGCCCAACGATAACTATCGGGCTAACGCCACTTTTAAGGTGTATCTGAAACGAGTTTCTGAAGGTTCTCATCGAGGGGCACAACTTCTAGTTTCGCGGGCAGATGCAGGGCTAGTGGTGTATTTGTTTGCGAATGAAGTGCCCGAAATTGAAGATGAAATCGTCAGGGTGGTGGCGATCGCGCGTGAAGCAAATCCGCCGTCTCGCTCTGTTGGGCCGCGGACAAAAATTGCTGTTGATACCTTGGAACGGGATGTTGATCCAGTGGGAGCCTGCATTGGAGCTAGGGGATCACGGATTCAGGTCGTAGTCAACGAACTTCGAGGCGAAAAAATTGACGTCATTCGGTGGTCACCTGATCCAGCGACCTACATCGCTAATGCCCTCAGTCCCGCTCGAGTGGATGAAGTGCGACTGGTCGACCCAGAAGGGCGGCAAGCCCACGTTTTAGTCGGCGAGGATCAGCTTAGTTTGGCGATCGGGAAAGAAGGGCAAAATGTCCGTCTAGCTGCCCGCCTGACAAATTGGAAGATTGACATCAAAGACACAGCTAAATACGACTATGAAGCAGAAGACCGGAAGATGGCGGCGATCGCGGCTGAAAATCAGCTACGAGAATCTGAGTATTCCGAGTACGAAGAGGAAGAAGCGTATTTCGATGAGACTGATCCCAATCTAGATGAGGCAGAATCGGTCTCAACCGAACAACTTGAGGTGGAATAGGAGGTTCTTGCGCTCTATGCAGCCAAACCTTCGTCGTTGCATTGTGTGTCGGAGGCTTGCTCCCAAGCAAGATTTTTATCGAGTTGTGAGGGTGCATCCAACTCATGAGATTGCTTTAGAGCAGGGCATGGGGCGATCGGCTTACCTATGCCGTGAAGAAAGTTGTGTGGTTGCCGCTCACAAGAAAAACCGCCTGGGAAAAGCCCTCAAAGCAACGATCCCAGATGTAATCTATCGTGAACTCACGTGTCATTGTGTAAAGCATTACTTTGCAAAAAATGAGCTTAAGCGGTAGTGTAGAGATCCTGAACAGCGGATCCCAATGTTGCATGTCTAGAGGAGTTTAGTGATTTCAGTTGGATGGAGAAGACGCAACTAACGCAGTTGCTTTCCTGACAGCACTAAAGAGAAAACAAACCATAACCTAAGGCGTTGCTCTCAATTTATCCTCATCAAGAAGGGCTACCGGTTCAAAGGATTTGTGCAAAATTAGAGAATGGCTGCGTCTAACTGAGTTATCCTCGGAAGGGGATCGGGTGACGCTAGATCAGCCTAACGCCGTATGATGGGCGAAGTGCCTGAGATTTAGAATCATAAGGTCTAAGTTTTGATCGGATGTCGTTTTAGGCAAAAACGGTAGGCAACTATGTAAAACCTGGATAAAGTACGAAGAGGTAAGGACTGGATGAATAGCGGCAAAGTCAGAATTTATGAGCTATCGCGGGAATTAAACTTGGATAATAAGGATATTTTGGCAGTCTGTGAACAATTAAATATTTCAGTCAAAAGCCATAGCAGTACCATTTCTGACTCTGAGGCTGAGCAGATTCGGGTCGCTGCCGAGCAGTATGCTGCCAGTCATCCCTCTTCTATGAAACCAAATCAGAATCGACACGGAAATAACCAATCGGCTCAAGAAAGTAAAGTGCGGGTTTCGGCTCCAGTGCAAAAGAAACAGCAGATTGTGGCGATCAAATCTGTGACTCGTCAACCAAGTTTGGAAGCCCCGACACCGCCTACGCAAGTTAACCATGCAGACAACGGAGTACCAGCTGTCACTCCTACAAAACCTGTTCCTAGTCGTCCGGCTCAAGCCTTAGTAGAGCCAGAGGTCGTTGATGAAGACTCTGTTATGGCAATTGAGGGAGTAGAGCAGTCTGAAGACCAGCCCTCAATAGTACCCGACGATTTGAGCGAGTCTGAAGCGATGGGTAGCAAAGTTCAAGACGTGGAGCCAGTCGCACCAAAGCCCCTACGGCCCAATCCTGATTTGGTGGTGCCTCCACAACGATCGGACACTCTGACGTCTCCCCCTGCTGCAAGACCAAATCTCTCAAATCGGCCTATCCTTAAGAAGACCAAGCAAGATCAAGCTGGCAGCGAAGCCGCATCTCCCCCATCGCGCTCGGAGACTGTGCCGGGTAGAAGCCCTAAACCCCCAGTCAAGGCGGCTTCTCGCCCTGGAGCAGCTAAACTTCCTGAAAAACCAATTCGGCCTCAACAACAAACGATCGTTGAATTACGGCGGCCTAAACCTGTACGTCCGGATTCTGAAGACAACGCTGCTGCGCCAAAATCGCCTACCCTAGCAGGCGACGGCATTACGCTAAAGGTGCGTCCAACGCGAGATGCCGACCCAGCGGTCGCGAAGCTCCCAGTGGATGATGCTCAGCAGCTTCAACCGCGACCAACTCTGCCTCGTACAGTTAAGAAAGGGAAGGATTGGGAAGAGGAGGAAGAGGGTAAGGAGTTTGCCGGTAAAGCGACTAAGGTGGGTGCCAAGACTAAGCGACGTGCCCAACCCGAGATTGATGAGGACGAAGATCTAGAGCTTCTGCTGGAAGACGATCAGGATGATGAGGACGCACCCATTCAAGTGAGTCTTTCCTTAGTTCGACCTGCAAAACCCAAAGGATTGCGACAAGCAACGACGAAACCTGTTGCTGCCGCTGCGCCCAAGGCGAGAAAGTCATCTCCTCGCGATCGACGCGAACGGCGCGAACAAGAGTCAAAAGTTGAGAAGCCAGAACTCATTACACTGAAAGGCAGTTTAACAGTCCAAGAGCTGGCGGCTCTAATGATGGTGCCTGAGACGGACATCATCAGAACACTATTCATGAAGGGCATCATGGCCACGGTGACTCAAACGCTTGACATTGAGACTGCCACGATGGTTGCCGAAGAGTTGGGTGTTCTGGTAGAAACGGGAACGCAGGAATCTGAGGCTCGCAAGGTCACAGAAATGCTTGCGGTTGAAGACTTGGAGAACTTGCATCGGCGTCCCCCCGTTGTCACCATCATGGGACACGTTGACCACGGAAAAACGTCGCTGCTGGATTCGATTCGGAAAACAAAGGTTGCTCAAGGCGAAGCGGGTGGAATTACCCAGCACATTGGGGCCTATCATGTCGATGTGGAACACAACGACGATATGCAACAGGTGGTGTTTTTGGATACCCCTGGACACGAAGCCTTTACCGCGATGCGGGCACGCGGAGCCAGGGTAACGGACATTGCGATTTTAGTGGTTGCCGCTGATGATGGCGTCCAGCCACAAACGGTCGAGGCCATTAGCCATGCGAAAGCTGCAGAGGTGCCGATCGTCGTGGCAATCAACAAAATCGACAAAGAAGGTGCCCAACCGGATCGGGTCAAGCAAGAACTGACCGAGTTTGCCCTCGTACCTGAGGAGTGGGGCGGTGAAACTATCATGGTGCCGGTTAGTGCCTTAACAGGCGAGAATTTGGACACCTTGCTGGAAATGGTGCTGCTGGTAGCAGAAGTCGAAGACTTGAATGCGAACCCTGATCGGCCAGCAAAAGGAACGGTCATCGAAGCCCATCTGGATAAGGCTAAAGGCCCAGTGGCGACTCTCCTGGTACAGAACGGCACATTGAGAGTTGGCGATGTCTTAGTGGCAGGTTCTGTCTTTGGCAAAGTGCGGGCGATGGTTGACGATCGGGGCCACCGGGTTAAAGAAGCGAGTCCTTCCTTTGCGGTAGAGGTTCTAGGTTTAACGGATGTGCCTTCTGCTGGGGACGAATTTGATGTCTTCCTGGATGAGAAAGAAGCCCGCGCGACATCGTCCGATCGGACAGATGAGCAACGGCAATCTCGCTTGTTGGCAGCCATGTCATCGCGTCGCGTTAGCTTGAATACCCTGTCGGCTCGCGCTCAGGAAGGTGAGCTGAAAGAATTGAACCTGGTGTTGAAAGCCGATGTTCAGGGGTCAGTTGAAGCCATTCTGGGTTCTTTCAAGCAACTTCCTCAAAACGAAGTTCAGGTTCGCGTGTTGTATGCGGCTCCTGGTGAAATCACCGAAACAGACGTGGATTTGGCCGCTGCGAGTTCTGCCGTTATCATCGGCTTCAATACCACTCTCGCTCCGGGGGCACGACAGGCTGCTGATCGCCTGGGTGTAGATGTGCGCGATTACAACATCATCTACAAACTGCTGGATGACATTCAGGCCGCAATGGAAGGGCTGTTGGAACCAGAACTGGTTGAAGAAGCGTTAGGCCAAGTGGAAGTCCGGGCTGTGTTCCCTGTCGGACGGGGGCAAGTGGCTGGTTGCTATGTGCAGTCTGGGAAGGTGATCCGAAACTGCAAGATTCGCATCAGACGCAGTGGTGGGGTCATCTACGAGGGGAACCTGGATTCCTTAAAACGGATGAAGGAAGATGCCCGTGAAGTCAACGCTGGCTACGAATGCGGAGTTGGGGTAGATGATTTCAACTCTTGGGAGCTTGGGGATATCATCGAGGCTTACCGTATGATCTCCAAACGGCGAACCCTGTCAAAATAGGGTTTTGATCGGAACCGGATCGATGGCAGTCAATGTTGCTTGCCATCGATCCTACCCTTTTCATTAGAACTAATGTATCATTGTTGCTGATGGCAATGAACAGGTTAGGGTTGAGCGATCGCCACATGAATCAAGAGCAACCGTTAGGATCGGTGATTCAAGGCTCTTTAAGCCAGGGTCTGGAGGTGCGCCTCCATGCTGATGTATCTGTAGAAGATATGCGGGTGGGCAAATTTTTGGTTGTTCGAGGTCGCCGCTCTCATTTCTTTTGCATGTTGACCGATGTCACCTTGGGTACTAGCAGCTCACGTATCCTGGCTAATCCACCCGAACCGCACAATACTTTTCTACAGGAAGTGTTGGCCGGCAGTGGCACCTATGGCACGGTGAACCTATCACCCATGTTGATGATTAGTGAGACCCCAACTGGAAATACTGACATTGAGAGTCGGCGGGAACTCGAAAAGGTCGAAGCGGCAAAAAAAACTGCTAGAGGCAAAAGGCAGGGAGCAAAATTGGCGTCCTACCAGGTGCAATCGAGTGAGTCAGTGGAGTTACTACCAGTCAAAACGATTCCTAGCCACTTTAGCCAAATGTATGAAGCTAGTGAGCGGGATTTTCGAGTGGTGTTTGGTTGGGAGGATGATCCGCTGCGGCGAAATTTTGCGATCGGGCAGCCGATTGATATGGAAGTGCCTGTTTGTCTCGATCTCGATCGCTTCGTGGAGCGCAGTAACGGGGTCTTTGGTAAATCTGGGACGGGTAAATCATTCCTAACTCGGCTGTTGCTCTCCGGTATCATTCGCAAACAAGCTGCCGTCAATCTGATTTTTGATATGCACTCTGAGTATGGCTGGGAGGCGACGCGGGAGGGCAAGCAATTTAGTACGGTTAAGGGATTACGTCAACTCTTTCCAGGGCAGGTGCAAATCTACACGCTTGATCCCGAATCTACCAAACGTCGGGGAGTGCGAGATGCGCAGGAACTTTACATCAGTTACGACCAGATTGATGTCGAAGATTTGATGTTGGTGAGAGGCGAGTTAAACCTATCGGAGGCCAGCCTCGAAAATGCCATTATTTTGCGGAATGAGTTCGGTAAATCCTGGATTTCCCGGTTACTGACGATGAACAACCTGGAGATTCAGGAATTTTGTGAAACGAAGATGGGCAGCAAGTCATCAATCATGGCGTTGCAACGAAAATTAACGCGCTTGGATGAGCTGAAATACATTCGCAATGCCTGCCCCCATAACTATGTGGGCCAAATCCTGGAATCCCTGGACGCTGGTAAACATGTGGTCATTGAATTCGGTTCACAATCGAATATGTTGTCTTATATGCTGGCGACTAATGTCATCGCGCGACGAATTCACCATGCCTATGTGCAGAAGGCAGAACGCTTTTTGCAGACCAAGAACGTGAGCGATCGCCCTCGTCAACTGGTCATCACGATCGAAGAAGCCCATCGGTTTCTTGACCCAGCAACTGTAGGGCAAACGATTTTTGGGACGATCGCTCGTGAAATGCGGAAGTATTTCGTGACGTTACTGGTTGTTGATCAACGCCCATCGGGAATCGACAATGAAGTGATGTCTCAAATTGGAACCCGGATTACGGCCCTGTTGAATGATGAAAAAGACATCGATGCGATTTTCACAGGTGTACCCGGTGCCCAAAGTCTCCGGTCTGTATTGTCCAAACTGGACTCGAAACAACAAGCCTTGATTTTAGGGCATGCCGTACCGATGCCAGTTGTAATTCGGACTCGCGCTTACGATGAGCAATTTTATGCAGAAGTGGGTGATACCGCTTGGGAGGAGATTCCAGATGCGATCGTGTTTAAGGCGGCTGAAATCGCGAAGGCAGACCTCGGCTTTTAGCAACTCGATCAGAACAGAAGAAGCATTCAGAGGGATTGAGATTGCAAACCCAAATTCCGCTCAAGCTGAATCTAGTGACACACAACAGTCGTACTACCTACACATACGAGCTAAATGGTTCAAGTACAAATTTAGAATAACTGATTCACGCTGGAGATCGGGTCTTCTACAAATTTGGTTCGGTGCCCCCCACCCCTTCGTTAAACCGTTTAATTTCGTTCGGTTATCCCATACTGTTTAGTCTGTTTTTTCCGAGAGATTCCAGTCAAACTATATCTATTAGATTCAGGTAAGGTGGTACACAACGATGCTTATCACAACCGCTGACAACACTGATAAGTCCGGCTTTTGGACTTCGGTGGCGCGTGAATTTCACCTACTTAGTTCATCCGATAGGTGGAACTAAACCGCTTTACTCCAGTCTACAATCCTAGTACGATTAAAGAGTAAAGTCATAATGAATTCGCTTTCGGCAATCGCAATGTTTGTGCGCCTTTAATCCAATAGTTCGTGACAAAGTTGGATCGCTGCCAAAGCCTACAGAAGTTTTTACGTGTATTGAGTTTAAGTTGAGTGCTTCGATACGCCAATGGTAGCAACTTTGCAAGCGTTGCTGTCCACTGTTTACCTCTTTAGCTGGAGTTTAACCCTCTAGTATAGTTTTTCATTTTTATCGTCGTGTTTTTCCTGTTTGTTTGTTTTAGGGAGTTAATAGCGCACCCATGACTACTGCCAACGCAAAACCCAAGACCACTAAATCGACTTTCTCGGCAGACATGGTTCGAACCTACCTGCATGAGATTGGGCGTGTACCGATGCTAACCCATGAGCAAGAGATTATTTATGGGAAGCAGGTGCAGCAGATGATGGCGTTGCAAGATCAGAAGGATGCCTTGGCGAAGAAGCTGAATCATGAGCCATCGGATGCAGAATTGGCGAGCCATGCCAATATCAGCGAGGAAGATTTGAAGGGCATTATGCATCGTGGTCGGCGAGCCAAGCAAAAAATGATCGAAGCAAACTTGCGCCTGGTGGTGTCGATCGCCAAGAAATATCAGAAGCGAAATCTGGAATTCCTGGACTTGATTCAGGAAGGAACGATGGGATTGGAGCGGGGAGTCGAAAAGTTCGATCCCATGCGGGGGTATAAGTTCTCGACCTATGCCTACTGGTGGATTCGGCAGGCGATTACGCGAGCGATCGCGCAACAAGCCCGAACAATTCGCCTCCCGATCCACATCACCGAAAAATTGAACAAGATCAAGAAAGTTCAGCGCGAACTGGCTCAGAAGTTGGGGCGAGCTGCAACTGCTGGCGAAATTGCTGAAGCGTTGGATTTAGAGCCAGCTCAGATTCGTGAGTTTTTGCTAATGGCGCGTCAGCCCGTTTCACTTGATCTCCGTGTGGGCGACAATCAGGATACCGAATTGCAGGATCTACTGGAAGATGATGGCCCTTCGCCAGAAATCTTTATGGCGCAGGAGTCATTGCGTCAGGATTTAGAAACCCTGCTGGCTGACTTAACTCCCCAACAACGGGAAGTGATTTCGCTCCGCTTTGGCTTAGAGGATGGCAACGAGTTGTCTTTGGCGAAAGTCGGCGAGCGAATGAATATCAGCCGTGAACGAGTGCGTCAGCTTGAACGTCAGGCGTTAGATCACCTGCGCCGCCGGAAAGCAAGGGTTAGAGAATACCTGGCAAGTTAGGGATTTGAGGGAATGGGGCATGGGAGTAGGGAGTGGAGTCTAAACCTTGTAACCTATTACCTATGACCAATTACCCTCTCTCTGCCCGATGCCATTACCGGACTTCCAAATCTGCGATCGTGATTTAACTGCGGCTCAACTAACTGAATATTTACAAGCAGAGGCGATCGCCGTGGACACTGAGACTATGGGCTTACTGCCACAGCGCGATCGCCTCTGCTTGGTGCAAATCAGCGATGCAGAGCATCATGTCACTGTTGTGCGCATTGAGCGAGGTCAGAACGATGCGCCTTATCTCAAGCAGTTGCTAGAAACATCAACGATTCAAAAGATTTTTCACTTCGCAAGATTTGATGTCGCGACATTGCGCTACCACTTGAATATTGATGTGCAGCCTATTTTTTGCACCAAGATTGCCAGCAAGCTTGCACGCACCTACTCGCCTAAACATGGCTTGAAGGATTTGGTGCAGGAGTTGACGGGGGTTGAACTGGATAAAAGCGCTCAAAGTTCTGATTGGGGCAACGCAGCCAATCTTTCAGACGAACAACTGCGATATGCAGCGAACGATGTAAAGTACTTGCATACGGCTCGTGAACGGCTTAAGTCTATGCTGCAACGGGAGGAGCGTTGGGAACTGGCGCAAGCGTGTTTTCAATGCTTGCCAACGATCGTCCAGTTGGATTTGCTGCAATACCAAGGCATTTTTGAGCATTAGCCGCTAAATTTCATCTTCGTTTTTGGGAGAGCGCCCGATCGCAAGTTGGTAATAGCTTTGGGAGAGTTCCTGCCAGAGTTCACTGATTTGCTCGTACGAATCTTGAGGAGAGAGTTTGCCGTTCGTTTCCAAACTACTAATGAAAGCAACTCGCTGCGAGAACTCTTGCAAATTAGCATTAAATACTAAGTTTTCTGGCTTAACCTGGCCTCGGTAGCTTGCCCGTGGTAGCAAAAAGTTTGTTAAATCCATTTTTCTCTCCTGCTATAGCCTGTATTACCAGTAGTTGTAGGGCATCATCTGAGAAGAACTCTTAATGCGTTGCCAACGAAATATTCTGCTCACTCAGTATAGCCCTTAACCTAAGGTTAACCATATTCCTTCAGGGGGAGAACGGCTGCTCGTTTTCTTAACTTAACCTTAATCGTAAGAGTGGCGCGACCTACAGCAAAACCTAGATGGACTAAGTTTTGTTAAGGAACTCGATGTCATTGAATAGACGCTTGCCTGTAGCCTCGCAATGGGGCGTGGTGCTGGTGGGATTGCCAGAACCTGAGGTTCAATGAATGTGAACCCATCGACTTAACTGGAGAGTTTGTATGACAATCCTTATTGTTTAGCTAGAGCGGGTTGGCGATCGCTTAAGCCCACCATCAAGTGCAAAGCAATGTGTTTCGCCGGGGTCAGGTGTTGCAGAAACCATAAGCCAAGGCGACGGAGAAGGACGATCGGGGGAATGTTGTTTGAGAAAAGCCGATCAAGGAAATCGGTAAAAGCCAAAATCTTCCAGTTTTCCAATTTGCGCCAACGTTCATAACGCTGCAAGATTTTGAGTTCACCAATATCTCGGCCCTGTTGCTGGGCTGTCTTCAGAACTTCTGCCAAGGTCGCTGCATCACGAATGCCTAAGTTAACGCCCTGCCCACCAACAGGATGACAGCAATGAGCCGCATCGCCAATCAACGCGAGACGAGGCTGAACATAACGATGACTATGCATCAGGTGTACGGGAAACAGGTAGCGATCGCCGACCAGCTTCAACTCACCCATCTGGTTGCCGTAACGAGTTTTCAGCTGAGCCAAAAATGCCTCATCATCCAGTGCTAGAAGGGCTGCGGCCTCTTGCTTGGGAGCTGTCCACACGATGCGGCAAAGATTATGCGGCAGCGGCAAAATCGCAAACGGCCCATCTGCCTGAAACCGCTCGTAAGCAATGTTGGCGTGAGGTTTTTCTGGTTGAATGAAGGCCACAACACAAGACTGCCAGTACTGCCAGCCCATGGTTTGAATCCCTGCTTGTTGGCGAATGGGCGAGCGCGCGCCATCTGCCGCTACGAGTAATTGTGATCGAACAGTCCACTCAGCGTCCCCCTGCCTGAGCATTAGATTCACACAATGAGGGTGAAACTCTGTTGCAGTCACCTCAACCGGGCACAATGATGTGACGTTTGGACATTGGCTCAAGCAGTGTCGCAGCCCATCCAATAACACGCGATGTTCGGACACATATCCTAAAGCTGCGGTTTGGAGATCCTGGAGATTAAACCGCACCACGCTTGGATAATCCTGATCGGAAAGGTGAATCTGTTCAATTGGATTCACCCCTGGACGCATATATTGCCAGGCTCCAATCCCCTCAAAAATTCGACTAGAAAGCAGGCTGACGTGATATGCTTGCCCCCGCGAAATTGCGGCAGATTCTTGTTTTGCTTCAATCACAGCAATCCGCAGGCCAGAGTTTTTTAAGGCGCAAGCAAATGTTAAACCAACAATACCGCCCCCGACGATCGCAATATCGTAGTCAAGTGCTTGAGTGGAGGGGGCGAGGGGGTGAGGAGATGAGTCGGCGGTTAGGTGGCTAGGGAAGGGAAGGGTTTGCGGCTCCAAGGTCATGTTAAAAAACGTAACTGAGAGATTTACTTTTATTGTGCCGCGATCGCCCCAAGCAAGCAAGAATCACGCTTAACTTACTCCTCTCGTTGCACACCGCGCACAATGCGAGACAGTTCAGACTTTTCATCGACCATGATACGAGTGGGAGAGCCGCTGATGATGCCCTCGAAGTTGCGGAACGAATCTCGAATTTCGGGACCGTGATCATTGATGGTGTATTCTCGAATTCCTTTGTCATGCCAGGAGCCGCGCATCTTGAAAACGTTGATGGCCCGCGACATTTCACCGCGAATTTCCACGTATTGCAACATCAAAATCGTGTCAGTGATGGTGGAAATGTGGGAATCGGTGATGGAGTGAGACCCCATGAACTGATCCGTTGTGTTGGTGAAGAAGCCGGTAATTTCTTCCTGTTTAGCGAAGCCAGTGACGCCAATCACAAACTGCCGGAAGGCATTATTGCTGACGCCGCGAGCCAGGGCAGAGAGGGAGTCGATCGCAATCCGAGACGGCTTAAATTCGGCAATTTCAGATTTAATAATCTGCAAATGGTCTTCCAGACCAGCGGATTCTGGGTAGGCACAGAGAATTTTGAGTAAGCCCTGTTGTTCCAGGTCTTCGAAGTCGATGCCCCAGGAGTAGGCGTTGCGCGATAGTTGGGCGCGGGATTCTTCGTAAGCGAACAACATGGCCCGTTCGCCTCGGACGCAGCTCTCTTGCAAGAATTTGCTGACCAGGAGGGTTTTGCCAGTGCCCGTAGCACCCGTGGCCAGAATGATGGAGTCTTTGAAGAAGCCGCCGCCGCACATATCGTCCAGGGTTTTGACCCCAGAAGAGACGCGCACATTGGACGATCGCTGCGTTAAGCGCATCGCTCCCAGCGGGAAGATGTTGATGCCATGATTGGTGATGGTAAACGGATATTCTCCTTTCATGTGGGTGGTGCCGCGCAATTTGAGGATCTCGATCGTCCGCCGTCGCCGTTCGCCTTCCAGCACGTTGCGGACGATCGTCACATTGTCGGAAACGAATTCTTCTACACCAAAGCGCGCCACCGGCCCGTACTCATCCACTCGTTCTGTAGTCATGATGGTGGTTGCGCCCACTTGCTTCAACCGGGCCACTAACCGAAAGATTTCCCGGCGGACGACGGCAGCAGCATCGTATTGTTGGAAGACAGCCGTTACAGAGTCGATCGACACGCGCTTTGCTTTGTATTTCCGAATGGCGTACTGAATCCGCTCAATCAGTGCGGATAAGTCAAAATTACCGACGACATCCTGCCCTTCTGGATCGGGAGATGCATCCAGAATGAACAATTTGCCTTCGTCAATGAGTTTTTGCAAATCCCAGCCAAAGCTGAGGGCGTTCTTAATGATGTCAGCGGGAGCCTCTTCAAAGGTTACAAACACGCCAGGTTCATCAAAATAAGTAATGCCGTTGTAGAGGAACTGAACCGCCAGAAGCGTTTTGCCAGTGCCGGACGTGCCACTCACTAAGGTTGTTCTGCCGACCGGCAACCCCCCATGACTGATGTCATCAAAGCCTTCAATCATGGTGCGAATTTTTTGAAGACTGATGCCATTTCGACCGTTGCCAGCCTGTGGATTAAGTTGATTCATAATAATTGTTGAATTAACCTTAGTTCTCCCTGGTCGGACATTTCTAAGTTTAGAAACGCCATACAAGCTTTGATATTAAAGGATTTCCGGCTCTGCACTTGCAGCTTTTTCATCTTCACGTAACTCTTCATACAGCAAGTCCAAGCCAATTAATACTTTTTCGCGATCGGAGAGATCGCCAATAATCTTGCGCACGGGAGGCGGCAGAATTTTAGCTAGTGTGGGGGTGGCCAGAATTTTATCTTCTTCAGCAAGTTGGGGATTTTTAAGGACATCAATCACTTTTAAGGCATAAACTCCCTTAAATTCTTCTTCCAAAATGGTGTTCAGGGTCTTGAGGGCGCGGATGGAGTTCGGTGTGTTGCCAGCAACGTACAACTTGAGGACGTAGGTTTTTTTAAGGGGACTCATTGTTCTATGCCTGGACTGGGGGAGTAAGGGGAGGTTTTACCCGGTGAGCAGGTTGGATAACGGTACCCGCGATCGCTTAACTTTCTCTGGGGATTGAACGGCGATACATCTCACACAGATGAGCGATCGTGTCAATCAACGTGAGACGATAATCCAGGAGAATTTCTTCACTGCGCCCCTCCAATTTTAGCTGTTTAGCAAATTCATCAATCAACTCCATGTGAATTTCAACGACTTGAGCCGCAGAAACATCAGTAAAAAAGACCGTATTGACGAAATCATCAATCCGCTGGTTCAACGTACCATCATCAGAGAAATAACGCAAAACGATCTCCCGATAGGTGGTTTTGAGGGTGGCCAGTAGCTCCTGTTTCTGAGCGGGAGGCAAGTGGCGAAAGAAGTTTTGCGGGTCTCGTTTGTAATACACACCCAGATACCCAAGTCGTTCTCTCAGTTTGTCGGTTAATCGTTGTTGTTGAGATCGTAGCTGCTGCGAGGTTACGCTGTCTTGAGCCTGGGGAGAGGTGGCATGGAACTTCACCCAGGATGTCGGGGAAAGATTAATAAATTGCGCGATCGCCTGTCTGACGTAGCTCCCAATTTCCTTCAGGTCTGAAGCCGCAACAATAACTTCCGCCGTGTGATAAGAGAACGTTGAAGAGGCGTGTTTTGCAGCTTGTGGCTCGGATGCGACCTGGGGGCGATCGGGGGTAGTGGAATCAACCACAATGACGGCTGGTAGGAGGGTGGCCTGACCATAAAGCCAATTAGTTAGCGTCTCCAGGTCAGGCGTCCGATGCAAAATTAAACAATCAAGATTGTGTTTTTCTTGATTGATGAACTGACAAGCCGCCTCTAAGTCTTGATACTGATGAATCAAATAGCGATCGTCGCCGCTCAATGAATCCGAAACAGTTTGAGCCAGCGAATCAATGGTGAAAAAGGTGCAAATTGACAGGGAAGAATGCAAGGCTCAAAAGGGTGAACGGCAGAAAGTGAACCAATCCAAAACGAAGGCATTACAGTGTCCACGCTTGAATGAGCAGATCATAACATTGCTTCATCTCACCACAATTGTCTTATTAAAAAGACGCAAAAGTTTATAGATGGGACAACTTACTCAACGTCAACTGGCTTAACCAAACGCTAACGCTTAATTAATTATAATCCTTGCCCAGTTCGCTCTCTTCCGACGCCATAATTGAGTTTGTGATTGAGTTATGAAGTACGATGCTTTCTGGGTTGACGGCTTACCTGGGCGCATGGACGTTACGCCAGCGATAGCCGTGATGCTGCTCTATCGAAGGGAATATTCGCGATGTCCCTGCATGGCATCTATCTAAGAGAGTTTGTTCGATCGCTTCCCACATGTACTGAACATGAGCCATTGGGGGCGATTTTGAACGCATTCAACCAACACCGCTGCGATCGCTTGATCGTGGTTAATTCTTGGCATCATCCCTTGCGCGTCATTCGGCTGTCTGACCTATTGCCTCATTTCTCAAGCAGTGTTACCGAGGCACCGCTCGACCAGCATTCAATGCCGCTGACAACTTTGCCAGACGGGTCTGCCCTCGGCTCAGCAGTGATTGTCTTGCCGGAGCTTTGGACACTGGAGCAATTCCTCCTGACCCAGACTCCCACTGAGCAGGAGTATGCGTTGGTGAATCAAGACGCGCAAGTTGTGGGACTGCTGGATCACGATCGTTTGCTGGCCTACCTGATCGAGTTATGGGCCGGTTGCATTACCTCAGCGGTTACACCGCCTGTGGAGCTGCCGCTCGCACCACCCCCGCCGATCGCGGCTGATGCTGATGCTACACTGCGAGCGCAACAACGAATTTTGACGTTGACCCAACAACTCCTGGCCCAGCGATCCGAGTTGGAACAGCGCATCAGGGTTCAGCAGGAAGAGATTACTCAACTTAAAAGTCCTTCTCATATCCGAGCCACCGCCAGGAGCGCAAGCCTGAATCCCCTCAATGCTTTAACACCCAATACGCCCTTTGCGTTGGCCTCGTCCCTCACGTTGTTAAATGCGTTATTGCAATTAATCGAGCGGTTGCCGCTGCCATTGATGTTGCAAACTAATCAAGGTCAGGTGCTGGCGCAAAACTCTGTTTGGTGTCAGCAGGTTGGGAAGTTGTCTGATCCAAGTAAAATCTGGCGAGAAGCAGCGGTTTGGTTAGGGGCGCAGGCTACAGGCACAGCGACAACTGCATCGGTTTTTGCTGCTCCGGATCTCTCCATCCAGGCGGGGTCGATCGCCCCGCTGCCATTGCCCCAAAATGCCCCCCCCGAAGAACAGGGACTTTGCCAATTGGGTTCTCAACCTGACAGTTGTGTCTGCGTTTGCCCGTTAAAAGATGGGCAAGAGCAAGTTGTTCAGTTCGTCAAAATCTCGTTGGGGACACTGTTGCCGAATTTAGAGTTGAATTGGACGACCGAGGCGATCGCCACCGCTGAAGCGGTTGGCTCCCCCCCCTCAGCCCGGTCAACTGCCAGTGAAGTTACGCCCTCGGCTGTCAGCCCGTTTCAGTTAGCTACGCTGATGCCAACTTACTCAGCGGCGGCGAACCATGAAGCCGATCGCGACTCTGCCACAAGGCTCGTTGGCGCTAGTCCAACCTTGGAGCCGCCGCCCCTGCAATCTCTTTGGCTAGTGATGGCGCAAGATGTGACGCAACAACAACACTTGGCCAAAGAGCTAACGGCAAAAAATGCCGATTTGGTGCAGCTTAATCGATTGAAGGATGAGTTTTTAGCTTGTATTAGCCATGAACTCAAAACTCCGTTGACAGCAGTATTGGGCTTGTCCAGTTTGTTGAAAGACCAAACATTGGGCGAGTTGAATCAACGGCAGGTGCATTATGCCCAACTGATTTATCAGAGTAGTCGGCATCTCATGGGGGTCGTGAATGATATTCTTGACCTCACCCGGATTGAAACAGGGCAACTGGAGTTGTTGTATGGAGTCGTAGACATTTCTACGGTCTGTAGCCGAGCGTTTGAACAGGCCAAGCAAGTACGGTTAGCTGATACGCGAAATCCTGTCGCAACGGACGATCGTCAGCTTGGCACCCAGTTTTCTTTAGACATCGAACCCAACCTGGGGCGATTGGTGGCAGACGAATTGCGGCTACGTCAGATGCTGGTTCATCTGCTGTCCAACTCCTTAAAGTTTACTGAGGCCGATAGTCAAATTGGCTTACGTGTGAATCGCTGGGGCGGTTGGGTTGCTTTCACAGTCTGGGATACGGGCATTGGTATTCCAGCCGAAAAGCAACATCTGATTTTCCAAAAGTTTCAGCAACTGGAAAACCCCCTAACGCGACAGTTTGAAGGCGCTGGATTAGGGCTAGTGTTAACTCGCCGCCTAGCCAGACTGCATGGTGGTGATGTCACATTCATTTCTAAGGAAGGGGTGGGGAGCCAGTTCACGATTTTGTTGCCACCTAGCCCGCCCGATCGCTCACAATTGGCTCGTAGCATAGATCTGGAGGAGGATGACGAGGAGTTGCCAATTCCGATGATGAATTATCCAGGGGGGCGGGTGCCGGTGTACTCCCACAAGGCAGTTCCAGACGCTATGCCACCTGTCGTACTATCGGCAAATGTCCGCGATCGCTTGATCTTAATTGTGGAAGCTGTACCCCAGTTTGTTGAAACGATGACGGAGCAGTTGACGGGCCTGGGCTATCGAGTCGTGATTGCGCGATCGGGCACAGAAGCGCTGGAGAAGGCTCGCCGCTTGCAACCTTGTGTCATTTTCCTGAACCCGTTGCTGCCCCTCCTCTCCGGTTGGGATGTATTGACATTACTAAAGTCTGGGGCTGAAACGCAGCATTTACCCGTTGTTGTCACAGCTACCGTGATCGATGAAACTCGAGCACTGCACCACCAGGCGGATGGATTTCTTAAACTGCCTGTAAAAACGCAAAAGCTCCAATCGGTGTTGCAAGCATTATTGCCAGGTACACGCAATCAAGAAACTCGCACACCCACCACAGCCTTGACCATTTTGCGATTGTTTAACCTCGATCAATCGCAGTCTGGCCCCGCCCAATCGTTGGAACTGAGTGACTTGCTGCGATCGCGCCAGTATCGCATTCTGGAATCCGATGATATGGAGCAAGCGGAACTGTTAGCTGGGGTGTGGAAGCCGCACGTCATTTTGCTGGAGGGGGCCAGTTCTGATCCCACGGCCTATCTTCAACAACTTAGTTATCGTCCGATTTTGGCCGCGCTCCCGATCGTCACGCTGAATGCTGAAGTTGCCCAGGCTGCGAACCAGATCGCAGGCTTGCGGGTATTCCCATGTTTGCTAAGCGAGGCGAATACCGCGAATCATTCATCTTTAAGCCACACGACGTTGTTGCAGGTAATTCAAGTTGCGGCTGGTTGTCTGTGGCAGCCCACGGTTCTGGCTGTTGATCTGTCCATGTTGACCTCAGACCGTCTGCAACCACCACAGAACAGTGAAATGGCTGAACGAACCACAGAAGTCGTGGGGAAATTTCCGCAGGAGACGGAGTGGTTGCAAGCCTTGATGCAGTATCTTCAAACGGCTGGGATTGAAGGCTTAATTGGCCACTCTTGGCCAGAAGTGATGCAGCAATTGACTTCTCAAACTGTTGATTTGTTGCTCCTTTGCTGGACCAATGGTGAGCCGCAGCCGGAAGCGATCGAGTGCTTGACTCAATTGCATCAACTCAATCCCAAGCCACCCGTCATTGTGTTGGATCACCGTGATCCAGAACTGGGAGAAACCACGCTGATTCCGCTACCGGAACAGGTGCGGGAGTTGGCAACGCAAATTCTGTCGCCGCCGATCGCAATGGCAGAGTTACTCGAACAAATTCAACAAACGCTCCGCTAATTCCGGCCTGGTTGACAATCTCACGATCGGGCTACCTGCCTATTTTCGCGCTTTCCCTACTGTCTCGAGCGCACCAATCCGTTGTAAACGAAGTCTTCACTGATCGGGGCAATGTAGCGGGTGTTAGCACGAACGAAGCAAACGCCTGGAGTGCCAGAGCCATAACCTGGAAGTTGCGGGTTTATTTTGAGCCAGGGACTTCCCTGATGGACGACGATCGCCTCTTTGTTTGGATTGAAGACGGCTGTCACCACAGAGCCACGAATGAGGCGAGATTTCACGGCCCCATTGGGGGTGGTGCGACAATTGAGCAGTGGATCGGTATCAACCACCAGCCATTTATTGTTCTGGTAGTATCCCCGATTCCCCATCACCTTAGCGGTGGTAAAGTCTCCTTTGCCATTGGCTTGGGGCACTTCCGCCACCTGGGCTTGGGCTGCCGTGGCAAGACCAAGGGAGAGAGACAGCGAGGTGATGGTGACAGTGGTTGTGAAGAAGTGATTCATCTTGGAACTCCGTTTTAGCTGCGGTTGCGTCTAGAGACAGCAACACGTTGCAACTAGACGATTCCAGAGGCGATCGCTCATCCATTCTGGTGATTTTAGACCGCCCGCTGTTACTTTGCTTCCATCCAGTTGTCGCCGATGCGGATCTCAACCCCTAGCGGAATCGAAAGTTCAACCGCCGATTCCATCATGGTTTGAATTTGGGGCTGTAACTCGTTTACTTGGTTGGGAGCCATTTCAAACACGAGTTCATCATGCACTTGTAGTAAGAGATGGGCATCGTGCTGTTTCAGCAGTTCGTGCAACCGAATCATGGCAATTTTGATAATGTCGGCACTGGAACCCTGGATAGGCGCATTGGCAGCGGCACGCAGCAACTGAGCATCGTACTGATCGCGGGTTTTGACTTTGCCTAAATCAATTTCTTCTGGGTCAAGTCCGCGCAGACGTTTCAAACTGTCGCTGGAAAAGTTGAAGTAGCGTCGCCGCCCCAGAATTGTCTCCACGTACCCACGGGCGATCGCTTCTCGTTGCATTTGTTGGAGGTAAGCAAACACTCTGGAATAGCGACTGTTGAAGCGATCGATGAATTCCTGGGCCGTGCGGCGATCGACACCCGATTCGCGGGCAAACCGCTGGGCACCCATGCCATAAATCACCCCGAAGTTGATCACTTTCCCAAGGCGACGCTCCTCTGAAGAAATGTCGTCCTTCTCAAACAACAGTTGCGCCGTGAGGCGGTGAATATCCTCGTTGTTGCGGTAGGTCTCGATTAACACGGGTTCCTGGCTCAGATGGGCCAAAATCCGCAGTTCAATCTGAGAATAGTCTGCTGCCATCATGCACCAGCCCGGTTCAGGAATGAAGGCTTTGCGAATCTGGCGGCTGAAGGCAGTGCGGATGGGAATGTTTTGCAGGTTTGGGTCGGAGGAGGAGAGGCGTCCCGTGGTGGTCACGGCCTGATTGAAATCGGTATGCACTCGCCCCGTATCGGATCGCACCAGATTCGGCAGCGCATCAACGTAGGTAGATTTCAACTTGCTAAGGGTGCGGTACTCGACGATCGCCGCCACTACCGGATGATCATCCTGCAACTTTTCCAATGTGGCCGCATCGGTGGAATAACCCGTTTTAATCTTGCGCGACTTGCGTTTATCCAAGCCCAACGTATTGAACAATAAGTCACTCAGTTGTTTGGGAGAACCCAGGCTAAACGTCTGTCCCGCTGCAGCGTATGCCTGCTTTTCGATTTGGATTAAATCAGTTTCAAGTTCTTTAGAAAATTTCTGCAAGTAATTCTGGTCAATCCGCACCCCTTGCCATTCCATTTCGGCCAAAACCGGTTCCAAGGGTTCTTCGATTGTGTTAACTAGGGCCTCTAACTTTGGAGTTTCTGCCAACTGCCGCGCCAGAATTGGCACTAAGCGATAGACAGAGTAAGCATCCATGCCACAGTACTGGGCCACGGCGGGAATTTCGATGTCGGCGATCGTTTTCCCTTTGGGCACTAACTCCGTGTAGCTGGTGGTCATGATATTGAGCAGGCTTAAGCTCAAATCGCTCAAACTGTGGTTCGCTTCGGGATTCAGCACATAGCTCATCAGCATCGTGTCATGCACCACGCCTGCTAACTCGATGCCATGCTGCCGTAAAGCTAGCCGATCGAACTTGGCATTCTGTAAGGCTTTGGGATAGTCGGTGCTTTCCAGGATCGGGCGGAGTGCATCCAGCACCAGGGTTTTAGCTAGATTGGAGCCGCGCGTGTGATGCAGCGGAATATAGGCCACGTCCGAGATGGCATCGCCCCAACAGCAACCAATTCCCACCAGTTCCGCATCCCGTGGCTCGATCGCGGTGGTTTCCGTATCCCAGGCGGTGACGGAATCAGGTTGGTTGCGAGTTTCTAAAATGCCAATCAACTCATACAGTTTTTCCGGTGTGTCCACGATGAGCGGTTTCAGGGTGAGGAACTGAACGGGATTAGCGGCTTCTGTTTCCTCAGCGGTGAAAAAGTCCAGATCAGCATCACTCACAGCTGTGGGTTCTGGTTCCGTCGTGGGAATGTCAGTCGCTTCCACTGCTGTTGCGTCTGGTGCGGCGTCTCCCCGCATCTGCCGATGCAACTTTTGAATGCGGCTGAGGAAGGAACGAAACTCTAGCTTTTCGAGCAGGGGAATCACAGCATTGTCGTCAAAGCCGTGCAGGCGGCAGGATTCCAAATCCGCCTCTAATGGCACATCCAGATGAATTTGGGCGAGATATTGCGATCGCAAGGCAGACTCATGCCCCTCTTCTAATTTCTTGCGGGTGGCACCTTTGAGCGAGTCGATCGAATTGTAGATCTCAGCCAGAGAACCAAACTGAGTCAACAGTTGCACGGCTGTCTTCTCGCCAATGCCCTTCACGCCAGGAATGTTATCGGATGAGTCGCCACACAGCGCTTTGAAATCTACGACTTGCGAGGGCAAAACCCCCAACTTGTCTTTAACGTCCTGGACGCCATACTCCTTCAGTGCTTGCATGCCCTTGCCATACACCGTACTCATATAAAGCACCGACGTATTACCCTCTGGATCAATGAGTTGAAACAGATCGCGATCGCCACTCAAAACCTTGACCCTCATACCCGCAGCGTTTGCCTTCCGAGCCAACGTGCCAATCACATCATCGGCCTCGTATCCAGGTACCGAAAAAATTGGCAAATCCAGACCCAACAGCAACTCCTGGAGATTCTCCAGGTCGGGCATGAAGTCTTCTGGGGCGTCCGGTCTCCCTTCTTTGTACGTGGCATCATGGTCATGCCGGAAGGTCTTTTCGCCGGGGTCAAAAGCGATCGCGACGTACTGGGGTTTCTCTGTCTCCATCACTTCCAGCAGGGATTTGAGAAACCCATAGGAAACACTGGTGGGAATGCCTGTTTTGGTGCGCAGGCCGCCATCACGGCCTTTGGCAAACGCAAAATACGATCGAAAGGCGAGAGAGTGCCCATCGACCAGAATAATTGTGGGTTGGGTGGAGTCAGTCAAGGGAAGTGGCCGGAATCCTAGAGGTCAAGCCCTATTGTAGCGGGCACAGAATTTGGTAAAAAGGCAGAAAGCAAAAGGCCGTGGGCAGAAGGCGAGAGCATCACAAGGGCATTCCAGGGACTTGACTTAGCGGTTGACCGTTCGAGCGAGGATGGTGGCGCAATCAAATGTCAGAATATGCTGATAACGTTTTATTTCGAGATTTCGCTTAATAGACTGACAGACGGGTGTTGCAGAACTTTACGGACTTGAGAAATAACTCTCGACAGGGATCAAGATCAGTTCTAGACTTGAATTTCAAGCGCATATGCAACATTCGATACAAAACTTTATCTAGCGATTGGCGAGGGATCTTCTGTGCAACTCCAACGTGTAGCGGTTCAACGGGCAACTGGGGCTTACGCATTGATGGACAGCTTAAAGCGTCACGGTGTCACCCACATTTTCGGCTATCCCGGCGGTGCCATCCTGCCGATTTACGACGAACTTTACCGGTTTGAAGCACGGGGTGAACTGCAACATATTCTAGTGCGGCATGAGCAGGGCGCGACCCATGCAGCGGATGGGTACGCCAGAGCTACTGGGCGAGTTGGCGTCTGCTTTGGCACATCAGGTCCGGGTGCCACTAACTTAGTTACAGGGATTGCCACGGCCCACATGGATTCCATCCCGTTGGTGGTTGTTACAGGCCAGGTGCCCCGCCACGCGATCGGGAGTGATGCGTTCCAGGAAACCGACATCTACGGTATCACCTTGCCGATCGTCAAGCATTCCTATGTTGTTCGCGATCCGAAAGATATGGCCCGGATTGTGGCCGAAGCCTTTTACATCGCTAGCACCGGTCGTCCCGGCCCCGTGTTGATCGACATCCCCAAAGATGTAGGCGTGGAAGAATTTGATTACATCCCGGTGGAACCAGGGTCGATTAAGCTCCCAGGCTATCGGCCCACGGTGAAAGGTCATCCCAACCAAATTGCCAATGCCTTGAAACTGATCCGGCAGGCCAAGCAACCCCTGCTTTATGTGGGTGGCGGCGCGATCGCCGCGGGTGCCCATGCCGAAATCAAAGAACTGGCCGAACTGTTCAATTTGCCCGTGACCACAACCTTGATGGGGATTGGAGCCTTTGATGAACATCATCCGCTTGCCGTTGGCATGTTGGGGATGCATGGCACTGCCTACGCGAACTTTGCCGTCATGGAGTGCGATTTGTTGATTGCCGTGGGTGCCCGGTTTGACGATCGTGTCACCGGTAAACTAAATGAGTTTGCCCCCCATGCCCGCGTGATTCATGTGGACATCGATCCGGCAGAGGTGGGTAAGAACCGGGCACCCGATGTGCCGATCGTGGGCGATGTGCGGAATGTATTGATTGACCTGTTGCGTCGCAGCAAAGAAGATGGCGATCATCATGATCCTGATCGCAACCTGGCCTGGTTAAACCGGATTCAGCGCTGGCAGGAGGATTACCCCCTGGTTGTTCCCCACTACGCCGATAGTATCTCGCCGCAGGAAGTGATTGTCGAAGTGGGCCAGCAAGCACCCCATGCCTACTACACAACGGATGTAGGCCAGCATCAAATGTGGGCCGCCCAGTTCCTCAAAAATGGTCCCCGTCGTTGGATCTCCAGCGCTGGCTTAGGGACGATGGGCTTTGGGATGCCTGCCGCGATGGGTGCAAAAGTCGCCGTACCCGATGAAGAAGTGATTTGTATTAGTGGCGATGCCAGCATTCAGATGAACATTCAGGAGTTAGGCACCCTGGCGCAGTACGGCATCAATGTAAAAACCGTGATCATCAACAACGGTTGGCAAGGCATGGTGCGGCAGTGGCAGGAAGCGTTTTACGACGAGCGTTATTCTCAATCCAATATGCAAACTGGGATGCCGGATGTGGTGAAACTGGCGGAAGCTTACGGCATTAAGGGCATGATTGTGCAATCGCGGGATGAACTAAAGTCTGCGATCGCTGAAATGCTGGCCACCAATGCCCCCGTCATCATGGATGTGCGCGTTAAGAAGAACGAGAACTGCTACCCGATGGTGCCATCTGGGAAGAACAACGCCCAAATGATTGGCTTACCTGAATACAAGCATCTGGAAAAGGTGCCAGAAGTGATTCAATGTGCCAACTGTGGTGCGAAGAACATTTCCACTAATCGCTTTTGCCCCGAATGCGGGACAAAGCTGTAGGAAATCATTAGTCCGCTATACCACTGTTGGCTAACAATGCCCTTTCGGTATCTCGCAAATCTGATACGCGCTGCGGTGCTTTTTAGAGGAAATACTGGTTCTACTAGCGCGGCAAGTCTAATTTGCTGGGTCAGTTGTGGCTCGGACAATCCTCTTACAGCATGGGTTACGCGGTGCTAACTCATCCGACGGGTGTGACACAGCTAAACCGATGAGTTAGAGAACTTGGGTCTCGACTGCGCTCAACCCGCAGGTGAACGAGTGTTGAGCGCAGTCGAAACACGGCTGACAAGGCCCCATTTTCGCTGTGTTGCACCACGACGCAAACCCAACATTTTAGACTTGCTAGACTACTATGCGTTCCCGAAGCTTGCAGAGTTGAAGCAACTCGATTAGAATGCCAGTGCTAAATCCTGACCGTAGTGTTGTTAAAGCCTTTGAAGCCTGTATGTAGAGCGACTGACCAAGCTAAACAACTGAGTAAACCTGAGTTAAATCAAATTCGGGATTGCGATCGCGCGGCGCACCAATGGTATCGCTTCGTGCTGTCCTTTCCGCCGCATTTAGTGCAAACTTACGTTGAGCGATTTGCGATCGAACCTCACCAGCAACTTCTAGATCCATTCTGTGGCACCGGAACAACGGTGGTTGAAGGCAAAAAGTTAGGAATTTCGAGTGTAGGCATTGAAGCAAACCCAATGGCTTGGTTTGCAGGCACTGTCAAGCTAGATTGGACACCAAACCCAGATGCTTTAGTAAGAGTTGCAAATGAGGTGGCGATGGCTGCCAACACCATCATTCAGCAGTTTGAGCAGGACGCTCGTCCCCTTTGCACCCTCTCAGCAGAAAGCCACCAGATGCTTTTGCAGAACTCCATTAGTCCAGTGCCCCTCCATAAAACACTGGTGTTGCTGGAGCAAATTAAGCATCAAGTTCATCCCAGTTATGCCCGTCACCTTCAGCTTGCAGTTGCCAAAGCATTGATCGCAGCAATTAGTAATCTTCACTTTGCGCCAGAGGTTAGTGTTGGCAAACCAAAGCTAGATGCACCTGTCATCGAGGCTTGGCTCAAAGAAGTGATGCGGATGACTGAGGATTTACAACAGTTGCAAGCATTGGACAGCACCCCAGCCAACATTTACAGAGCCGACTCACGCCAGATGGTGGGGGTGTTGAATTCCAACTCAATAGACGCCGTGATTACCTCCCCGCCTTACCCCAACGAAAAGGACTACACTCGCACTACGCGGCTAGAGTCTGTATTGTTGGGATTTATTCAAACTAAAGCAGAGTTGAGGTTACTGAAACAAGGCTTGTTGCGATCGAACACTCGTAACGTATACAAAGCCGATACGGATGACCAATGGGTAACAAAACACACCGAAATTCAACGCATTGCCAACGCGATTGAAGAACGCCGGATTGCGTTAGGCAAAACCAGCGGCTTTGAGCGTCTATACCATCGCGCTGTGAAGCTCTATTTTGGCGGGATGGCCAAGCATCTGGCCGATTTGCGATCGATTTTACGTCCCGGTGCCCAACTGGCCTATGTCGTTGGCGATCAAAAGTCCTATTTACAAGTGATGATCCGCACCGGTGAGTTGTTAGGCGATATTGCCCAAGGTTTGGGATACGAACTGGTTGATATTGACCTGTTTCGGACTCGCATCGCAACTGCAACTAAAGAACAAATGCGGGAGGAAGTAGTGCTGTTGCGCTGGCCCGGAAAAACTCCCGCTCACCCTTATCCGTTCAGCGATCGAACCTTGTAAAAAGCCAAACTGCGTTCTAAGGATTATGGATTAGATAACTTGTGGGGTGGGTGTCTCACCCGCCCGGACGGGCAAGACGTTCGTGAGCAGTTCGGTCGAGCCTCTCTGTCGAGACCTCAGTCGAACGATGCCCATCCCACAAAAATTGCAGCTTATTTATAGCCGTCGCCATGTGAAACGTGGCAGACTTCGGCGTGAGCGCTCAGTCGAACGAGGCGCGTCAGAACACCTACCCAGAATCGGCGATTCAGCCATTTGATATGTCCTAAGTGTTCTGACCATAGCTATAATTCTCATTCCTAAGTTAGAATTGCGCCACCCATCAAGCGTTGGTAGCGGTAATCGAGTTCTTTTTGCATCAATGTCCAGCGGCTGAGGGTTGCGTCCTTTGCAATGACTTTTTCAGCCGCTTCCCGTGCCTGTTCCAGGACGGCTTGATCTTCCACGAGACTGGCCAGAGCAAAGTCCGGCAGTCCCGATTGCCGCGTGCCCAGAACTTCACCTGGCCCCCGAAACCGCATATCCATTTCTGAGATAAAAAAGCCGTCCTGGGATTGTTCCAATACCTTCAAGCGTTGGCGGGCGGTTTCGCTCCGAGAACTGCTCATCAGTAAGCAAAAAGATTGAGCGGCTCCTCGGCCAACTCGTCCGCGCAGTTGATGCAGTTGGGATAAGCCGAAGCGATCGGCGTGTTCAATCAGCATTACAGACGCATTGGGAACATCGACGCCAACTTCCACAACGGTTGTAGAGACGAGAATTTGAGTCTCATTATCGCGGAATCGATTGATCGCGTCATCTTTTTCAGCGGAAGTCATGCGTCCATGCAATAGGCCGATCGTAAATTCGGGGAACACATTCTGCTGAAGTTCTTGATGTTCCTCGATCGCCGACTTTAGATCCAACTTTTCAGATTCGTCCACCAGCGGCAACACGACGTAAATTTGCCGTCCCTGGGCAATTTCGCGCCGCATCAAGTCATATGCTTGCATTCGATCTTGCCCTGCCAGCACCGTTGTCTGAATCGGCTTGCGTCCGGGCGGCAACTCATCAATCTGGCTCACGTCCAAATCCCCATGCAGGGTTAAGGCCAAAGTGCGTGGAATGGGGGTGGCCGTCATCGTCAGCACATGGGGATGCTCTCCTTTCTGCTGTAGTTTTGCCCGTTGTTCTACCCCAAATCGATGCTGCTCATCAATGACAACCAGGCCCAAGCGCTGAAAATTGACTGGATTTTGGATTAAGGCATGGGTGCCAACCAGCACCGGCAGTTCTCCAGTTTCCAGTTGGGCATGAATTTCGCGACGTTTGGCTGTTTTGGTAGACCCAGTGAGGAGTTCCACAGGAATGTGCAATAAGTTGAGCCAGCTCACCAGTTTGCGGTAGTGTTGCTCTGCTAATACTTCTGTGGGTGCCATGAGTGCCGCTTGATAGCCAGATTGAATCGCCGCCAACATGGCAACAACGGCCACAACCGTTTTTCCTGACCCTACATCCCCTTGCACCAGGCGATTCATGGGTGTCGTTTTTTGCAGGTCGTTGAGAATGTCATTGACAACTCGTTGTTGAGCGCCGGTGAGTTCAAACGGCAGAATTTGGTAGAAGTCGTCAATGAGTTTTCCAGTGGGTGCAAGAACTGCACTAGATTGAGTTTGCTGAAGAGCTTTACGGCGTTTGAGTAAGCCCAGTTGCAGATAGAAAAATTCGTCAAAAACAAGTCTGTGACGGGCAGATTCCAATGCTTCCAGGTTGGGAGGAAAGTGAATATGACCGATCGCGGCTTGAATTTCTGCTAATTGGTAAGATTGGCGTAATCCATCCGGTAATGCCTCCTGGATCTGGGTGGTGGCGGGTAAGGCGGCGACAATTACCTTGCGCACCAGATCAGCCCCGACTCCTTCTGTCAGGGGATAGATCGGCACCAACCGCCCCACTTTCAATGAATCAATTTCACCACCGGAGTGATCCAATACCTCAATCTCTGGATCTTCCAGCGTGACACCGTATTTGCTGCGCTTGACTAGGCCCGACGCCGCGATCGCTGCCCCCGGTACATACAGCCGCTTTTGCTGCTCTTGCCAACCGCGATTGTTGAATCGGCTACCCGCATAAAACCGACTCAACCGCATTTGGCCGGTGTGATCTCGCACGACCAGTTCCAGGATGGTCAATTTTCCGTTTTTGGGGCTGGTGAAACAATTGCACCGTTTCACAAAGGCTACCAGTGTCACGGTTTCCCCTGCCTGCATTTCTCGAATGTTGACCTGGCGGGCATAGTCGATATGGTCACGGGGGTAGTAGTAAAGCAAATCTCGCACCGTATACAGCCCTAACTTTGCCAGCTTTTCTGCATTCTTAGGGCCAACGCCCGGTAAGTAGGTTAAAGCTTGATCAAGAGCGACGGGGCGTTTGGGGTCAATTAGAGGCGTGGTTTTGGGTGATTTTGTGGCAGGGGAGGGGAGAGCGGGGAAGGCAGTAGCTGAATTTTGACTTTCGGCTTCTGCCTTCTGCCTTCCACCATCTGTCTTTTCCTGGCCCTCCACTTCGCATTCCTGGCGGGTTTGATGCAAATAACGGCGAGTTTCGGCGACGAGGTGTTGTCGCTGGGCGAAGCTCATGTCGGAGTAGCGGGTGTATTGATCGCTGAGGGTTTTCCAGCGTTGCTGTTGGTCGTTAGAGAACGTTTCGGGTGGCTGGCTGAGGCTCAGGTTGAGGAATTCGCTAAACCGATATTGTTTGCCTTGCAGGTCGTTGAAGCCTTTTTGAGCCTCGATCGACAGGGCGTTTTGGAGGCGAACCCAATCAGGGGGGGCGGGTTGGGAAGTGGCGGGCGACTGGGACATGACATCACTCCTCAAACCAGGATGCTCGCCATGCTTCTTCGGCCTCCGCGATCGCTAACTCCCGTTCCTTTTTCCGCTGGGTTTGGTGCAACGTTTTGAGGCGAGAAGTTAATCCCCGCAGGCGATTACGTAAGACAGTAGTCGCGCCATCACTAAACTCGACTTCCGAAAGTTTCAAGTGGACAGCCACCAATTGCACAACGATCGAAATCGCTGCATCTTGCTCATCTTCCGGGTCTTGCTCGCTCTCCCCTTGAGCGTCCATCAACATCTCCAGCATGTTTTTAGAAATGGCTTCCATCTGGTTGGCATCGATGTTACTGGTTGCCTTCAAAAATTCTGGCAGTTTGTTGGGTAGAATCCCAGCCTGTTGCAGCAACCGATTGGCCTTCAGAGAGGCAGCTCGCACTTCATGGGCGATCGCGGCTTCGAGTGCATCCTGCCATTCAACCAGTGCCGCGATCGTGAATGTTTCGGCAGCCATAGGAGTTGGATTCGTTTCGCCTGGCGCAAGACTTTCTGATGGTGTAAATTCCGCATCTGCCGAATTAGCTGACGGGGTGAATTCAGCCGTTGATCTCGTTAAAGACTGTTGCAATAGTGCGTTGAGCCTAAGTTGAGCCTGTTTAGCCAGACTCTGGAGAGATTGCTGTAAGTCTTGACGTTGACTCAAGGACAACCTTAGAAACTGAGTGGGATACCCCTGTGTGCAGACATGGTACCCCGATAGAATGAGTTGCTGACGCAGTGCCTGACCTAGTGATTTCAGATACTCTAAATAAGTCTGCTGCAAATCTGCAGCAAGTTTTTCTGCTGTTTGGTGTAGTGCAGCAATATCTTGTTTAACCCGCTCAACAGAAGCCACGTCTCTTCACCCTACTCGCGACGTTCTACCCCAGCATCAACAGGCACCACTCCCGCCCCCTGAAAAGGTTCGGCAGTGCCAGTCCAGTTGAAGTCACTGACTCGGAAACTGATCGAACCAATCTCCAGGACTGGATTGTAACGCAGAATAATCGCATGGGTACGGCGGCTATATTCAAGAAAAATGTCAGTGCTGATGGCTTCGCGCGTGTCCAGGTTGTAGGAGGTTTGCACACCCGCTCGCACGGGGCCATAGAGCTGTTGAAATAGGGCTAAAGAGAGAATACGGTTATCGACGGTGCGATCGAACAGGAAGGGGGATTGACCGCTGCCAATGACTTGGCTGTAGGAAACCCCGATCGCCGTATAGTCAAAAAAGCGTTTAGAAAAATTGCCAAATTGCGCTGACAGGCCAACCGTTCCAATCAAATCCTGCTGGCTATCTCCGTTCGTATATTGGCTAAAAACACCTCGCAGCGAGGTGGCAAAACTAATTTGCGGCACAATCGGGTTGGGTGTGTAGTTTAAGCCCGCATCACGAGTGGCGGGAAGCGCCTTACCTGACCACAACAGAAACGATCGCCCAATCCCAGCGGTTGCTTGAAACCGCCCCAACTGCGTGCGATTATTGTCCCGCACTGGCTCTAATAATTCTTGCCGATCGGTGTCTGCCGTAATCAACTGGTAGCCAGTTTGGTAATTCAATACAAGCCCTGTATTACCCAAAACAATATTGGGCGATTGAATCACTGCACCTAAGCTCGTTTGGATGGTTTGGAAGCCAAGGGAGCCATTAAACAGCCGATCGCGAAAGCTATACTCCAGGCCAACTCGGTGAAAACCGAAGGGGGTGGGTAGAACAAATTGTTCCAGCCGCGCACTGGCCCGTAATCTATTTTCTAAATTATCAAAGTCAAACGAGGTCAGCGAAGCCCGGGCGCGGAGGGCGGTGCGATCGCCAGGGAACGCATTCAAAGAGGCCCTCACCCCAAAATTATCCGGATCACCCACCCCTTCACTGTCTTCGCCAATAATCATGCGTTGGAGAAAGATTTGCGGATAGATCGTGAAGCTGACTCGATTTGTGCTGAGGACGTTCAGAATTCCTTCGACAAACAAACCACCCCGGTCCTGATCGTCAAATCCAAAGCGGAAGAAGGCGGGTTCTTGCTCTGCTCGACTTAACAGAAAGCGGCGACGCAGAATCGGAACAGACACTTTTTGATCGAAGACTAAGCGGGGGCGCGTCGCGACAACTTCATCTTCCAGGGGCGAAAGTCGGGTCAGCACGGCTCGATCGGCACGGAGCACCAACTCTGGCGGGGAGAAAGGGTCGTTGGTAATGTCAATGTTCTCGGCCACCCAACCTTCTGGGGTAAAATCCACTCGTTCGGCTTCAAACCGCAATCGCCGAATTTGCCCGCCTCGAGGTAAGGCCCCTGGCAACCGATTGACATCCCGCCCCGCGCCGATCGAAAAGCTGATGCCCCCTGGAGAAGCGACGTTAGAAATGGGTTGCTGGGAGGTAATGCGATCGCTCAAAGGTCTGGAGAGGGCCGGTTGTTCACCGATCGCTGTTTCTGTGGCAAAGGCGGTATCAGTGCCAATGGTCGGCAAGAAAATATCACCGCTGGCTTTTTCAACGGTTCCAACTCCCTGCACAAAGTTGTATTCAAACCGTTGCCCCCGTAACACCTGCTGCCCGCGCGTCAAGGCCACATTGCCCTCAGCGACAGTCAGGCGGTTGGGCAAATTCACCTGAACGCGATTGGCTTCCAGCAGCGCATTGCGAAACCGCATTTTGACGTTGCCTTCAGCCGTGAAAATTTGGCGGCGCTCGTCGTATTCCTGCCGATCGGCAGTGACTTCAATCACATTGTCTGGGGTGGCTGGTGGTGGGGTGCCTTCCGGTAAGGGCGGGGTTGGCGTGGGTTGGCCTTCGATGGGCGCAGGGGGAGTTAACGGCGGCACCGCTGGAAAGCGCCCGTCTGGAAATAGTGCATCGGCAGGGGTGGGCAGGGTTTCGATCGGCGTACTCAGTTGCCCAATTCGAGTGGAGCGATCGCGAGCGAGGCGACGTAAATCCTCAGCCTTCAGCCGACTTAGTCCCTGGTAACTTTCAGCCAATGCCTCAAATACAAGCGCCTGATTCAGGCTTTGCATCAAGGCTTTTTCGGGCACCGCTGCTAACTTGCCAGAAACTCCCGAAAGTTCGTAGGCGGGGGAACGGGTTGGCGCAGGCGAGAAACGAGTCGGATTGGCCGTTTTCTCGGCAGCGGAAGTTGGGACTGGAACGGGTGCAGTTTGCGGTAATCGCCCCAGACGCTCCGGAGTGGCAATCGTCCGGGTCGAAACTGGGTTACGAGAAGCAATTTGCGGTGTGGCTGGGGTGGTTGCAGCGACAACAGGTGCTGCTGGGGCTTCGTTCGGCAAGTAGCCAGTAGCTGTGGGATTTCCCAGCAGTGCAGCACAGGAGGCGATCGGTGGCTCTGGCTCAACTAATGTTTCCACCTCAGCCGATTTTGCGGATGTTTGGAAGGGGAGAGTTTCGGGTGCCGATGAACGACCACTGGAACCAACCATCCGGTGCTTACCGAAATCAACCTGAGACAAACCTGACGAAGCCGATTCGACCAGACTTGCACAGGGGGCTGCTGTTTCTGCGGCAACTGAGATAACAGGTGGTAACTCGGGTGGTAACGCCGGATAAGGCATACGTTAGCAAAGCGATAAGAACAGGTGCTTAAGAAATAGGGGCAGCAGACACTGCCCCCATGACTTCTAGACAATTAAAAAAGTTTCCTTTAGTCCAGATCACGACGACCGGGGTTACGCGCTGGGTCGTTTGACAGGAATCCAAACACAAAAAGCAAGACAAAAAATGCGACTACGATGTAAACAACAACTTTGAGGGTTTCCATATCCAGATCTCCAGATGTATCAAAAATTAGTTTATCGATTCAGGGGACTCAATTGCTCCCCTATCATACAGAATGCTCTCTACTTTAATGAAAGAATTTTAATCAGCGGTATTTTCAGGAAGTAGCCTTTCCTAACCCAGTTACTTTCCTCCATAAAATAGTCATTGCTTCTACCTTTTGCCTTTCACCTTTGGCTTCTGCCCCTCAAGCATGAACTCTTTTTCGTTTTTACGATCGCTGCTGAACACCGCCCAAAAACTGCCGTTGACGATATGGCTGGCCCTACTGATTGTCTTGCCGATCGGCGTTGGTGGTTTGGGTCTGTGGCTGTTGAGCCAATGGAATACCGAGGAATGTGAGGCCGCCAAATATTCTCCCACTGTGTCTGACTCAACTCGCCTCTACTGCGCCCAGTCAATCGCCAATCGCCGCAATGCTGAGGATTTGGTTGAAGCCATCCAATTGGCTAACGCGATCGCCGATGATCATCCCCTGCGAGCCGATGGCGATCGCTTGATTGAACGCTGGTCTCGTCGCCTGCTAGAGTTGGCGGAAGCCAGTTACCAGGACGGCAAGCTAGACGCGGCGATTAAACTTGCTGAAAGGATTCCCGTGGGGACGACGACCTACGAAACGACCCAACCAAAAATGCAGGAATGGCAAGCCACCTGGACGCAAGCTGAAGCGATCGTTGAGAGTGCCCAAACCGCCTTGTCGGATGACAAACCCACCGTTGCTCTGGCAGAAGCCCGTAAGTTGCTGAAATTACGCAACCAGTATTGGAGTAATACCCGTTTCCAGGAATTAGCCATGCAAATTCAGGCGACCCGCGAAGAGCGGAGGAAGCAGGCAGCGCAAAATCGGCAACGCAACCCACAACCTCTACCAGCCGCAACGACTACAGACGATCTGTTAAGTAGTTGGAGGCAGGAGCAAGAAACCGAAGCAACATCTCATTTGGCCAAAGCAAGACAACTCGCCGCCAATGGCACTGTTCAAAATCTGCGCAACGCCATTTCTAGCGCCCAACTCGTTTTTGCTGGCACATCCCAATACTCTCAGGCCCAGCGGTTAATTGATGACTGGACTCGCCAGATCGAAACGATCGAAGACCGCCCTTTTCTCGATCGGGCCACTAATCTCGCCCGCAAAGGAGACATTGCTTCGCTCCAGGCCGCCATCAGTGAGGCAAATAATATTTACTTTGGGCGGGCGTTATATCAAGCAGCCCAATCTAAAATTGACCAATGGACTAGCCAGGTTCGGCAACTTCATGACCAGCAGTATGCTCAGCCAAGCGGGCCACTTCCTTCAAATCAATTTCAGGAAACCGACTATCGCCTGCCTCCAGTTCCAACTCGACCATAAAGGCGCATATTTGATTCCAAACGAGTAACTGAAGCGGGTAATGTGCTTTATCCGCTTCAGCTGTGACGATGTTCAGGGTGACGATTTTTATACCGATTTAAACAGTGGTAGGGGCACATCCCTTGCACCAATCCCCCTCAATTCCCCTTATCAAGGGGGAAGCCGCAGGCAAGGGGGAGATGAATCTGTAGCGTGTCGAAATCAAATTGGTATTAGAAAGTTGGCTACAGTGTCTCGTTTGGAGTCAACTGCAAGACTTTTTCTAAATGGGCAATTTGAAGTCGTAATGTTCTGATTCGGTGTTTTCTATAACCCAAAATACTGAGAACGAGCAATAAGGGGATTGTGAGAATACAGACACCTGACAGAACCTCTGAAGAAATGATTGTGGAGGATGACGCCGTTGGAGGCACGATCGCCACAGATTGGGAGTAACGAAAATAGTGTTGCATGAGTCCAATTGGGGGTTAACGCTCAAGACAAACGTTGTGTGAAGTGATGTCACAAAGAACTTACATTGCAAGTTTTAGCGCATCACTCCACAGTTTTTTCATCGGTTATCTGATGCTCGAATACGCCAATGAACAGCATTGGATTGACAATGCTTTAAAGTTGGCACCACCGATGTAAACACAGAGTTGTCAGAGACTGTATCCCGCCAATTGTCTGCACAGGGAACATAGAGTTGATGAACCGAACGCCGACAATGGCCACTATTTGGGTCGTGATAGAACAGTTGCATAGTGTTTTCCTGAATCCTTGGGGGCTAAAGATCAGAAGTTATAAGTTGTCTGACATCTCTACGATACGAAATTAGAACACTGTCAACATCCCATTGCTGTCATGGTTCAGCGATGACATTTGTCATCTAACCGATCGCGGAATCATCAGCGTCAATGCCTCCGTAATTCACTCAAAAGGCCATTGCCACGGGTTCGTCCGGTAGCTCTATGCCTTGCCCAGAGGCCGTGAATTCTTGTAGCCGCACGATCGCTCGATCAATCAACTCTAAGCCCTGTTGCACATTGTCGATCGTGCTGAGTTGCCCCCGCAATTCAGCTGCGCCCATGAAGCCTTTGGCATACCAGGTCATGTGTTTCCGAGCTTGCCGCACACCGCGATCGCCCTTGTAGTCGTACAGCATTTGCAAATGTTCCCGCGCGCACTCTAGCCGTTCGATCGGCGTCGGGGCAGATTTTGTCTCACCTGTTTTCAAGAAATGATCCACCTCACCAACTAAAAACGGATAGCCCAACGTCCCGCGAGAACACATCACCCCGTCGGCTCCGGTTTGCTCCAGGCACTTAACCGCCGCTGCCACCGAAAAAATGTCCCCATTGGCAATCACGGGAATGGCCAAGATTTCTTTGACCTTGGCGATCCATTCCCATTTGGCGTTGCCGTTGTAGCCTTGGGCGCGCGTTCGTCCGTGGACTGTAATCATTTGGGCACCCGCATCTTCCATGCGTTTGGCAAAGTCCAGGATATTGATTTCTTTATCCGTCCAACCAATCCGCGTTTTGACGGTCACGGGTACATGCACCGCGTTTACCACCGATCGCACAATTTCCGCCGCCAGTTCCGGTTGCCGCAACAAAGACGAACCGCCGCCATTTTTAGTGATTTTGTTCACCGGACACCCCATATTGATGTCTACGGTATCGGCTCCCTCGTCTACTGCCATCTGTGCCGCTTCGGCCAAAAAATCGGGACGACAATCAAACAGTTGAATGCTAATCGGGCGCTCGTTCGGATCAACTTCCATGAGCTTGGGCAGTTCTTTGACATAATGCAGCCCGGTGGCGTTGACCATTTCTGTATACATCATGGAGGTCGGCGCATACCGCCGCACCAAGCGCCGAAATACCAGATCGGTGACACCCGACAACGGCGACTGCAACACCCGACTGTTGACTGTGACTGAGCCAATGTGTAGTGGTTGGGCAAGACGTTGGTGCAAGGCTGGCGATAACGTAACCATGATGTGAACTCGCAGTAGGAATCTTTATTCTACAGAAAGCAGCAGGGCAGAGGGCAGCGCAAGGCAGAGGAAGGTGGGGAAGATGGCACCCATCAGCAGTAAGGATAAGGCTTGAAGTCTGACCAATTATGTGGCTGAGACAGGACTAACAAGGCAAGATGGAAGACTCAACGACGTTTTACGGCTGCCAGAATGAAGTCGATCGCAGCTTCGGTGTGTTCCTCAAGCATGGTAGGGCTGAGGCGATCAGTTTCTGGCATCAAATGCTTCCAGTTTTCATGCACGGTGAAGTAGAACAGACACACGCTCAAGATGTGAGTGAGGGCCAAAAAAGGATTGAGCGGACGAAAGCAGCCCGTTGCCATACCTTGTTCCAACACATTCAGCAGATGTTCGTGCAACCCTAAAACGTTGCAGTCTTTAAAGTAAGCACCTTGATTTTGACTCGCTTCCTGAAACCACAACATCTGCCGTTGCGGATTCTTTGCCTCATTCGCGATCGCCAATCGAATAATCTGTTCCAATGCCTCCTCTGGCGATAAACCGTCAAGATTCAACTGCCCTAACATCGTCTGAACTTCGTCCACGGGACGTTGCAGCACGGCTTTATACAAGTTCTCTTTACTTTCAAAGTAATAATGCAACGATGCCGTAGTAACTTGAGCTTGGTTCGCGATCGTGCTCATCCGTGCCCCCTTTAAGCCATGGCGAGAAAATTCTTGTTCCGCTGCGTCTAAAATTCGTTGCTGAGTTTGGGCAGCATCTCGTACCGGCGCAGGGGATTTGGCAACTTGCTTTTTGGAACGAACCACAATGCTCTTGGGGTAAATTGCCTCCTCATCCTATCAAACAGCTCAGTTTTCAAACTTGAGTCAAGCTTTGAATTGACGCAGTGGGAGACTTTTAGTAGACTTACTAAATAGTTAGTAAGTGAAAAATGATGCATCAGTTACAAGGTTCTCCGTGGCTGTTAGCCCATCGATCAATGCTGAAGCCGCAGCAACCCATGAAGTTTTCCTTGCTGGGGCGGGATTACGTGCTGTGGCAGGATGGTCAAGGGCGGATCAGTGCCTTGCCAAATGCCTGTCCACACATGGGTGCGATGCTCTCAGAAGGGTGGTGTGTAACTCAGCCAGATGGTCGTAGTGCGATCGCCTGTCCCTTTCATGCCCTGGAATTCGACTCTTTCGGCTGCACTGTCTTGCCAGGATCGAATAAACCGACGAAACCATTGCTACAACCGCTGGAGTTGATCATTCAAGGGAATTTGATCTGGTCTTACGGTGGGTATGAACCGAAGCTTCCAATTCCTGCAATCATGAATGAAATCACCGCAGAGTATGATTTCATTGGTGTAACGGGCGATCGCAGCATTGCCACCGACTTGCTCAGTCTGTTGTTGAATATGCACGACTACAATCATCAAAACGGCACCCATCGCGAACTGTTTGAAATTGAATCAGTACAGGTGAAGCAGTTTGTCGATGAGGGACTGCATTCCCACGCCTATCTATCACAACCACGAAAGCAGCCATCATTGCGAGCTATTCTACGGAATCCAGCTCAACTGGCTTTGCCCAAAGTCCTGGAAGCGCATCTAGAAAACTTTTTTCCATTTATGGGGTTGTTGCATGGTGAGGACCGGTTATTGAGCTTGAAGGAGTGCCATTTTTACGTGCCGGAAGCCGATCGCAGATCGCGGGTGTTTGTGCTGCTGTATATGAAAGCTCACTCGCCGATCGCCCATCTGTTGAAAAGAAATCTGCTGAAATTAATTGATGTGGTGGTGGATCAGGATGCGCGAATCTTGGAGAAGATCTATCCCAACACTCCCCAAAACATCAAGTTGAACAATGAAGTCGGCATGGATTGGGTGCGGCGCAACTATGCCCATTTCCCTGCGGTCGTGGAACCTAATTTGTCTCGATCGAGCTAACGTAACACCCGACTCATGTAGTCGCCCCAGAGTTGAGCCGCTTGACCGCTGCTGCCGTAGGTGGGCGTGTTGTCATCGTTGCCCAGCCAAATTCCCGTGACGATCGCTTGACTGGGTACATAGCCAACAAACCACAGATCTTTGTTGTCATTGGTGGTGCCGGTTTTGCCCACTTCCCCCAAGCCGATCGCCGCATTCGTGCCGGTGCCGCTTGTAACCACGCCACGCAATAAATCAGTCATCGTGTTCGCCACATCAGGATTAATTACAGGTTGATTTTGTTCGGCATCTTGAGTAAAAGCGTAGATGACACGGCAGGTCTTAGGATTTTTACGATCCTGACAATCGCCTGCATCCAACACTCGGCGAATGGTGCGGGGATAGTTGCGGACTCCTTGATTGGCTAATACCCCAAACGCCCCTGTCAGTTCCATGACGCTGACTTCACTTTGACCTAAAACCAAACCCGGCACCGCCTTCAACTCCGACTGGATGCCCATGCGCCGCGCCATTTGCACGACGTTGTTCAGCCCAACTTCTTGCCCGACTCGCAACGCCACCACGTTTTCGGATTGTGCCATGCCAGCGTACATATCCATACTGCCACCGCCCGATCGACACCCTTCAAAATACTGCCCTTCCCAATTCAACGGCGTGCAGGAGAACGTAGTTCCCGGTGAGATGCCCCGTTGCAACGCATCGGTGTAGGCAAACACTTTGAAGGTCGATCCGGGTTGTCGGCGCGCTTGAGTGGCGCGGTTATACTGGCTTTTTTTGTAGTCCACGCCGCCGACGATCGCCAGCACTTCGCCATTTTTGGCATCCAATGTCACCAGTGCGCCCTGGGATGCGCCCGCCTCTACCCCAGTCGTTTGCACAAAGTTCCGCAAAGAAGATTCCGCCGTCGCTTGAATTTGCGGATCCATCGCCGTTTCCACGATGAAGTTGCCCTCGTTGGCAACCTCCACGCCCAGCAATGCTTCCAGGTCAAAATACACCTGATCGTGATAGTAGGGGGCGCGGATGCTTTCCAGTTGTTCCTTGGCTTTGGGGTTGACCTGAATCCGCGATCGCCGTGCCCGTTGGGCTTCTTCGGCACTAATCATGCCCAACTCTTGCATCCGCTGCAAGACCCCGTTGCGCTGGGCGATCGCCTTTTCGTAATCCCGCACTGGGTTAAACCGGTTGGGCGCAGGCAAAATTCCCGCCAGCATCGCCGCTTCCGATAAGTCCAAATCTTTCGCGGACTTGCCCAGATAAAACTGCGCCGCATCCTCAAACCCAAAAGCACCCACACCCATGTAGACGCGATTCAAATAAGTTAGCAGCAGAAAATTCTTGCTGTAAAAGGTTTCTAACTTCAGGGCTACTGCGGCTTCGCGCAACTTGCGGGCGGCGGAGTCATCGGTGCCGACATAGCTCCGAAACACGCTGCGGGCAAGCTGTTGGGTGACGGTGCTGGCTCCCTCCTGAATGCCGCCGCCCCGAATATTTGCCACCAACGCTCGCAGCACCCCGATCGGGTCTACGCCCAGATGCCAGTAGAAGCGGGAATCTTCCGAGGCGATCACGGCTTTGGCAACGTAGGGCGAAAATTCATTCAAACTCTTGAGTTCGGCATGGGTGCGGGTAATCGGCGAACTGAGCAATGTCTCGCCATCCCGCGCTGTGATCACAACGGGACCTTGCACCGAATTGGGCAAGGGATACACGTTAAACTTTTGCCACTCCAGCAGAGTGACGATCGCCGCCAGAGCCGAAACGCCACCAAAGCCATACACCCCATAGCGAAACGCTTTGACATACCAGGCAGGGGGATCATTGAATTTGATCCGCACCGCATCCGCCAGTTCTGCGGGGCCTAAAGTATACACATCGCCATGCCGCAGCACCATTTGTTGAATCCGCCGCTTGCCGCGAAAAATGCCGTTGGTCGAGTTTTCATCCTTCATCACAAATGGCGATCGCCAGAAGTAGCCCAAAAATCCAGGCGGTTGCTGTTCCCGGTTGAGAGACATATGGATCTGACTGACGACTGGGTTGCGCACCACAATGTCACAGTTTTTGGAACTGCGCCCCACCACGTAGCGATCGCCCAACAGTGGGAAAATTTCAGCTTTGTCTGCGCCCGCATCTTGCACCCAAAGTTCCGGCACTTTGGCACCGGGCTTGAGCTTTAGCTTCTCGAAAAATACCTGGGTTTGCGTTTGAAAACTCTGGACTGCCTGGGTGACAGCACCCATAAAGTTTTTGGGTGGACGGGTGGGGGGTGGCGTTGGACTCATAGGATGCAAGCGACGGTGCAGAACTCAGAATCACAACCGCAAGCAGAAATTCCAGTTGTAATCTGCCCTATTCTAGCGAAGCCGGAAGTGGTCTTCACGATAGGCGTTGAAAAGTTCAGGTTAACGGTTCGGTTGGGCGGTAGATAACCTTGACTCAGCCCGCACTTGAGTTGTGTACACTCTCGGCACGAGCATGAGAGGTGTTTCGTTTGAGCCGCCACGCATCGTACTCAAAAATCCGCTACAACCAGGAAATTCTTGGGTATGGGTGGGCAACGGATTTTTGGGGGGACGCACTTATGAATCGAGTCAGGTTGTCGCCAGTGAGACTGTAGAATGATCCTGACGGTTTCTTCGGTTCAATCGGTTGCCGGTTGTCCAATGTGTGAGCAATTGACTCATCGGGTGCATAGCCGTTATGAACGAACCCTCCAAGACTTGCCCTGCGCCAACTATAGAGTTCGGTACTGTTGCAAGTGTACTCATCAGTTGCGCGAAGCCCAACGCCAAGATCTGAGCGCACTTGAGGGATGTGGACCCGCTCCTGCAAGCGTTGAAGTTGGGCAACCACCACTGAACATCTAATCGTAGCAGCTTGGCTGATCCTGAAACCGGCAAAGCAACGGACTGACCTGGATGAAATGCTAATTGCCCAATTGCAGCATCCTCCTGAGCTTGCACCCGCTATTGATTTAGCTCAACAGTTTGCAGATTTGGTGCGACAACGACAATCTCAACAACTAGCCCTTTGGTTAGAACAAGCTAATAGTAGTTCTGTCAAACAATTCTAGAACTTTGCTAAGAGCTTGCAGGAAGATTATGAAGTAGTCAAGGCAGGAGTGACTTTAAGCGTGAGTAATGGACAAGTAGAAGGACAAATTAACCGACTTAAAATGCTGAAGTGCCAAATGTATGGTCAGGCAGGCTTGGAGCTACTGAGTCGTCAATTTATACTTGCTTAATTCTTGCTTAAATTCGCAGGTACAGTCACGTACATCCAGGTACTTGCAAGTACATAGAAGAATCTCAATGCTTGCCAAGATTCTTCCATGTCAAGGTTTTTAAGTTGCTTTTAAGCGTGAATAAACGCGCCCTGGAGGACTCGAACCCCCGACATCAGGTTTTGGAGACCTGCGTTCTACCAACTGAACTAAGGACGCAAACACTTGATCACGATTATCATATCAGCTTCCGGTTTGGATGCGGTCAAGGGGCATTGGTCATTTGAGGATTATTCAGAATAAGTCCGGAGATGACCAATGCTAGCGACCAGTAACCAAAGCTAAATTCATTAAAGGGCGCGATCGAACCGTTGCTTCAAGCGAGTTGCCTTACCCACACGGTTCCGCAGGTAGTAGAGTTTCGCACGGCGAGCCTTACCACGGCGTAGGACTTTAACACTTTCAATGCGAGGGGAGTGCAGTAAGAAAACCCGCTCCACCCCGACGCCTTGAAAGGTTTTGCGGACGGTAATGTTTTGATTAATTCCGCTACCGCGCTTCGCAATCACCACGCCTTCGTAGGGCTGAGTTCGTTCTTTATTTCCTTCTTGGATAATTACCCCGACTTTCACCGTATCGCCAACATAGATTACTGGCAGATTGGATTTCATTTGTTCCGCTTCGATCGAGCGAATAATTTCGTAAGCGTTCATGGTTCTGGTCAAAAACTCACAGTCTTCAATAATAGCTTGCAAGTACCGCTTAAGTCTAGAGGTTTGCCCAACGACCTGTCTGCGTATCCCCCCTTGGAGCATTGAAATTCCTGATGTAACCGGCATACTGAGCTGAGAGGAACCAACCCCAATTGCTGTGGTGAAGGAATAATTTTTGTATGATCAAGAAATATGGCTGGCGGCTTGGGTTTGTGTGTGCCGTCGCGATCGTGGCTCAAAGTTGTGCGGCTAATCAATCAACTCAACCTTCTTCAGCACCGGCACCAACTGCGCAGGCAGAGACCGGGACACTGCAAATCCGCGCCAATGGGGAAGATTTTGTGCGGCAGGGATTTACATCTAAGGATGGTTGGGGCATCAGTTTTGAGCATGTGTACGTGACGATGGCCGAAATTACGGCGTATCAAACGGAACCACCTTTCGATGCTGAGGCCAAAGGTGAGTTGAACGCGACTCAGCAAGTGAGCTTGAGTGAACTGCAAACGGTTGATCTGGCAATGGGCGACGCGAAAGCTGATCCCATTTTGGTGGGAGAAGTTAAAGCTCCACCAGGTCGGTATAACGCTCTTTCATGGAAAATGCCACCTGCAACCGGTGGAGCGGCGAACGGCAGCGTTTTGAAGCTGATTGGTACAGCCACGAAAGACGGCAAAACCATTCCCTTTACGATCGCTGTGGATCAAGAGTTGGCATACCAGTGTGGGGAGTTTGTGGGCGACGCTCGCAAAGGGACGCTAACAGCCAATGGCACGGCGGATCTGGAGGCCACATTCCACTTTGATCATTTGTTTGGAGATGCCGATACCCCGTTGACCGACGAGTTAAATCAACAGGCGTTGGGGTTTGCCCCGCTCGCAGCGATCGCCCAAAATGGCAAAGTTGACGTCAACATGGCAGCTCTGGAAAAATCTCTATCGGCGGAAGACTTTCGAAAGTTCCAGGCGATTCTGCCCAGTTTAGGGCATGTTGGGGAAGGGCATTGTCGGGAAACAGTTCTGGCAAAGCGCTGAGGTGAAATATGGTGACGATATTGCTACAGCTAGAAAACCTATATCGAGTGGCATCATTGGGCAAGCTTGCTTTGCCAATGGTGCTGGTGAGTCAGGTAGGATGGGTAGAACGCGCGATCGCTCATAGTGTCGAGATGCAATACCAAACGACGCAAGCAATTACAGTGCAAGCGAAGTATGACACTGGACAACCGTTCGTGAATGCGCAAGTCAGCGTTTATGCGCCCAACAGTGATACCGTCTGGCAAACAGGAATGACTGACCAAAAAGGCCAATTTACATTTGCACCGGATGTGACCAAACCGGGTACCTGGCAGGTCAAAGCGCGTTCTGCGGGGCATGGCAGCATTCTCAATATTCCAGTGAAGCCACCCTCCCCAACCGCAACGGCGGCTCCCCAACCACAGAGCGTTGAACCGTCGTCTGCAACCACTTCGAAGGCCGGATATACCTCTCTACAAAAGGGGGTAATGGTGGCATCGGTGATTTGGGGCCTGGTGGGAACGGCTTTGTTTTTTGCTGGGAGGAAGCGGTAGATGCACGTCCCTGATGGGATTTTACCTGCTCCACTTAGCCTTGCCGGGTACGGCTTGACGGGTCTAACAGCCTGGTTTTGCTTGCGGGTGATTAATCGCAGTTCGGACCCAACTCAAGGGATACCCAAAGCGGCGCTGCTTACAGCGGCATTCTTCTCAGCGTCCCTGATACACATTCCCATTCCACCCGCTAGTGTTCATTTTGTATTGAATGGGTTGCTGGGAGTGGTATTAGGGTATTACGCTTTTCTCGCAATCATGGTTGGTCTGTTTTTACAAGCTGTGATGTTTGGACACGGTGGATTGACGACGCTGGGCATTAATGCATTGATAATGGGCATCCCGGCATTGATTGCATATTTTGCATTTCATCTGCGCGATCGCCGACCCAAAACCTCCAATCACCGACTCATCACTGGACTGTTGGCATTTTTAGCAGGGGCGATCGGAATTGGGCTGGCAATGGTATTGTTTTATGGCCTCATCCTGTTTAACTTACCCAGTGACTTAAATGCTGAGGCCGAACGAGCCGCCCTGGCAACGCTGGCCCTTGCTCATCTGCCTTTGATTGGGATTGAAGGAGTTTTCACTGCGATCGTGGTGCTATTTCTAGAAAGAGTTAAACCAGAGTTACTGAGAAATCCCTGGTTCAAGGCGGTTCCATGACGCTAGGGCTAGAAAGTTACGTGAAGCGCGACTCCTGGCTGCACGGATGGGAACCAAAATGCAAGCTCATTGGATTGATGAGTCTGATCTTTGCTTTTGCTTTTGTGCAAGATCTCTGGTTGCTTGTACCGATGATTTTGGTGACGATCGCGCTCTATAAACTGTCGAAGTTACCACTTTCTTTTCTCCTGCAACGGTTGCGCTATCCCAGCTTTTTTTTACTGGGAATCGTTGTGCTGCTGCCGTTTTTCTCTGGCAAAACCATCATCTGGCAATGGGGTTGGCTGGCAATCTATCGAGAAGGCTGTGAAGCAGTACTGCTGATTGCTGGTCGATTTTGTGCCGTGGTGACGATCACCCTGATTTTGACAGGCACAACTCCGTTTTTGACGCTGTTGCAGACGCTGCGATCGCTGGGCTTGTCCCCAATTCTGACCGATATGACCCTGCTGACTTATCGCTACTTGCACGACATTGCAGTAAATTTCGCTACGATGCGCACAGCCATGCGGTTGAGGGGCGGCGATCGCCGCGATCAGCCCTGGTTTCACTGGCAACTATTGCCACAGTTCGCTATCTTAACTGGAACTCTGCTAATTCGTAGCTATGAACAATCAGAGCGAGTGTATCAAGCGATGCGTTTACGCGGCTATGGTTTGCCCAAACAGGGTGCCTCACCAGAACCAGCGCATGGGCGAGGCAGTTTAATTGCCTTAGGCGTCAGTCTAGTTGTGGCGGCTAGTTTTGTGCTGGCAGGGCATGGGGGTTAGAGGGGATAGCAATATGAGACAAATGGATCGAGTCAGGCAACAGGCATGGGGACATGAGGTTGAGCCAAATCCCCCGGCGATCGCCATTGCAAATCTGCACTTTTCCTATCCCGATTGCACTGATGCCATTCAAAACATCAATTTGACGGTACAACCTGGCGAACGATTAGGAATCGTGGGTGCGAATGGCTGCGGTAAAACCACCTTTTTTCTCTTGCTCTGTGGTGTCCTAACTCCCACCCTTGGAGAAGTGCGTATTTTGGGCAATCCCGTTCAACCTGGCTCCTTTCAAACTCAAGTCGGGTTGGTATTTCAAAATCCCGATGACCAACTGTTTTCCACATCAGTATGGGAAGATGTAGCGTTTGCACCCCAACACATGGGTCTGGCCGCAGAAGACGTAGAACAGCGAGTGGTGACGGCCCTGGCCTTGACCAATATTCAAAACTTGGCGCTGCGTCCACCGCATCATTTGTCGGGTGGGCAGAAGAAGCGGGTAGCGATCGCGGGAGTGCTGGCCATGAATCCGGAAATTTTGCTGCTGGATGAACCCACAGCCCAACTCGACCCGCACTCGCGCCGCCAGTTGATTCGCTTATTGGATGCTTTACCGCAAACCCAACTGATTGCAACTCATGATTTAGATTTGGCGCTAGACCTGTGCGATCGTATTCTCCTATTTAGTGAAGGCAGAATCATTTGTGATGGCGAAACGTATACTGTTTTGGGTAATGCGGAACTGCTGGAGCAATACTCTCTAGAAAGTCCCCTCAGCTATAGTCGTCCTTACTGCCAGCTTGATCACGCTCCCCAAAAGCCATAGTTAATCAAATTAATTTCTACTCCTAAATTAAACTTTAAAATACCTCCTATGGGTAATAGCATCAGTTCACAATCATCTGCACAATCTGGTTATTACTGTGTTCTCAGAATTTGAACCTATAACGATACCCTAGTTAGAACGGTCAGGGTAAAGCACAGCGCTTAGGGTCAGCCTGAATCACTATCTGTATTGCTGTTGTCATCGGAGTTGGCAACGGCAATTCAAGCATCGAGTCCCCCACTGCTTGAACCGATAAAGGATGCCCTATGTCAGTACAAGAATTGCCAGAGCTGAGCGCGGTTAATCGCTTTCCTGAAATTTTGGAGCGACCGCCCGTATTAACCAGTTACGATGCCGGCTGGAGTAGCATCAACCTGGAATTGCAAGAGCAACCTCCGGGAGAAACACCGGAGTTTTGTCTTAATCATGATGTCGTTGTCATTAATCCTGGCCCCCTGTTTCAGGTTGAGCAGGTGACAGAAGGAACTCGGCAAAAAGCACTTTTCTTTCCCAATGCAGTGGCGATCTGCCCTAAGCACCAACATAAGCGGTTTCTTTGGGACAGGCAGCTCCAGGTGCTTTCGCTGAATTTGAAACCGGATTTGCTGATTACGAATGCGATCGAGCTTTTGGAAAAAGACCATGTGGAATTGGTGCCGCATCTTTGTCTGGAAGATGGTTTGATTTTGCACATTGGGATGGCGCTCCAGGCCCAACTACGATCGCAGGGAAGGCGGAGCCGTTTGTATGCTGAGACGATAGCAACTGCACTTGCAGTTCACCTATTACAACATTATTCAACCCAGAAGAATCAAATTAAGCACTATGCTAGTAGCTTACCTCGGCATAAGTTAAAACTAGTGATTGATTACATTGATGATAATTTTAATCATGAATTGAGTTTACAGGAACTTGCAGCGATTGTTCAGTTGAGTCAGTATCACTTTTGCCATGCATTCAAGCAAGCGATTGGGCTAAGTCCACATCAGTATCTTATTCAACAACGAGTTGAACACGCCAAGCAGTTGTTAAAGCAGAAAGAGATGACGATCGGTGAAGTGGCGATCGCGTGTGGCTTTACCCATCAAAGTCATCTCAACCGACACTTCAAACGCTTTACGGGAGTCACTCCCAAATTTTGGCAAAACTCCTAACAAGATTGTGCAAGGCCAACAAAAACGTGCAAGACATTTAGGAGTGTATTTGCCAGAGTTGAATCAATTGAACTTAAGTTCATTGAGTCTTATTCAACACTAAAAAGGAGATCCAAAGATGGCTAGATCCGACTTCAATTGGATTACTATCAATCACACCTTCACTATCAACGCGCCTTCGGTTACAAAGCAATTCCCAGTTGAAGGAACTCAAACGCCGATCGACACAGCATACTTGCTCATCCAAGCAGAAAATGTTTCGTTGTCAAGCCATAAGATTTTCATTAACAATCAAGAGTTAGGCGGGTTTGATATTCCACCAGAAAGTGGCTGGCAAACATGGATGGACTCTATTCCATCTGGAGTCTTAAAGGCAGGGACAAATAGTATTCGGATTGATCGAATCGGTGAAGATGACTTTCACGTGTATGGCGTAGTTGTAAACTGGCGAGAACCATAGACAGTTTAAATCATCTTCTTCAACGAAGGATCCAAATTAGGTAGGAAAGAAGACTAATCAATCATGGCGTTGCTGAATAGCAATATGAATTAGAACTTTGTTCCAATTCATACAACCTCTATTTCATATCCGTATTCAGCAATGCCTAAATCATCAACTTAGGAGATCTTCAGTATGAAGAAAATCATGTTTGCTCTGCTCTTTGCAGTGTTCTTTGCTGTTGCATTCTTGGGAAATACCTATGCTCAAGTCAGTCCTAGTAATCCAAGGATACAGCCTGGTAGCGATCGCTTGTTAGAGATTGTTCGTCAACATGAAGTTAAACCAGGTCAAGGGCTTGATCTCACCAGTGGGGGACAAGAAAAGGGGCGCGACAGTGATGGCTGTGGCAAACATGCTTGCCTGTGCGAAGGTGGCAAGCAATGTCTATCTTTGGTCAATTCAATGAAATGCAATCCACCTTCATTTCATTGTGCTGGGCCACCTCCAACATGCGTTTGTGAGAAGAAGTAGCTTAGTTAGAAGTGGAAATTCAATTCACTAAAACCAGCGTGAGATGAGCATCTTTTATTCCGGCGAGTAAAATGCTCATCCTCTAAAAGGCATTCAATTTATCGTTCTTAAGCCATTGAGGAAGTAATCAATTATGAAGTCATTCAGCCCCCATAGTACTTTCAACACAAGATTTTTTCACAGGTTTGTTACTCTTGCACTCTTTGCCACAATACCTGTAATCTCATCAGCATCGACCGCGATCGCAGCAGATTTTTGTCGGTTTTATAGCAATAACAATTGGACAGGAAAATCTAAAACTTTTGACTTACCTCAATCCGGTAGCCAAAGCGGAAATAGCTGGGGCGCAACCAGTATCCGTGGGGCTGGAAAAAGTGAACTGACCTCCGCAGTTTATGAAAATGCTGAAAGTGTTCGAATTCGAGCTTTTGACTCAGATGTTGTTTTATATGTTTTCAATGGTGATCATTTTGATGGGGAATTTCAGGCATTAAGAGTTCATCGAGGCAATGAGCGCGACTGGCGGTATGGCAGTATGGGGAACAAAATTCGCTCATTTATTTGTCAGCGAGACGATTTCATTCCGGCAAATCTCAGCGGTTTAACAGAGTTTCTGAGAAATAGTCTGTTGCCCAGCTACTTCATTGCTGATCCAATTACTGCCAAGATCCATGATGCAGTTCGCTCCCAAAAGGATCGATTTTATAACGGTAAAATTGATCTAAAATATGGTCGCCTAAGCTGGACAACTCGATACAATACTTGTCGTGAAATTAATTGTGCTTCACCCAAGACGCCCCAAGACAAGTATTTAGATTTCCTCAAATACAGCTATAAAGCAACGGGCAAATTGAAAGCAGATGGAAAAAACTACGACATGTACATTACTCTTTGGTTCCAACCGAAACTTGACAAAGGGAGTTTAACCTTTACAGAGAGAGCATGGAAAGTAGATGTCAGCAACTGGATTTGGCATAGTAAAATTCAAGATGCTATCGAAAGTCAGGTGAAATCTCAATATGATGGAATGGGTCAAGAATTAACTCAAGGATTTCAAGATACTATTCGTAAAACACTTGGAAATTCAACGGGGAATACCATCATCAGTAAAAATAGCCGACTCATTTTTAGTCATCCATGTAACTATTATGTCCAGCGTGTGGGCTACCCAGGCCATACATTTACTCCATATCAAATCGAAAAGTTCTGTGACGGAACAACTCCGGTCTCGGTCGCAGCACCAGGTATACGCCTGTTGAAGTAGTTTTGGTCGTGATGTGTCGTCACCAAATTCATATTTCTTCATGGCTGAGAAGACAATTGATGCACGATCGCCACACAGAAAGAGAAAAGGTGGATTAAATTAGAATTCGTTCTGCATCACCCATGGCCTTTCTGTATGTTGTCGCATCATCGTCTCCGTCGGTTTAGTTTTCCATTGCTCCTGCTGGTCAGCTTTGTCGCGGTTATTCTGGCCGCAGCCACGCCAGCCATTTCGCAATCGTCCTTACTGGCTCCAGCCGTTCAGGCCACCAACGCCGCTCCCGCGGCTTTGAGCTTGACGAAGGGCGTACAGAAAACAGTTTTGGAGAATGGCTTAACGGTCTTAACCAAGCAAGTCGATACGGCACCAGTGGTGAGTGTGCAGGTGTGGTATCGGATTGGTTCGCGGGATGAAGGCCCAGGTGTCAATGGCATTGCCCACCAACTGGAACACATGATGTTCAAAGGTACGCAGACAAGACCCATTCAGTTTGGCCGCTTTTTTAGCGCCCTGGGGAGTGCGTCCAATGCCTTTACCAGTTACGATATGACGGCTTACTTTGGCACCGTGGAGGCGGACAAATTGGAGCCGCTGTTGGTGCTAGAAGCCGATCGCATGCGGAACTCTATCATCGACAAAGCCGAACTGGAGAGCGAAAAGCGAGTCGTTATTTCGGAGTTGCAGGGCTACGAAAATAGTCCCAGTTATCGGTTAGGGCGGGCGGTGATGCGATCGGCCTTTCCCAACAGCCCCTACGGCTTGAGTATCGGGGGCACCAAAGCCGATGTGGAGAAGTTTACGGTCGATCAGGTGCGGTATTACTATGACACCTATTATCGCCCTGATAATGCGGTCTTAGTCATTGTGGGAAATTTTCGCCCAGAAGCACTGAATCCCCTGATTCAACAAACGTTTGGGTCTATTCCTAAGCCCAATACACCCATGCCTGCGGCGTCTCCCACTGCCACGATAGAGGTGACGAAACCGGGTGCTGCCACCAAACCCGCGATCGTCCTACGCGAACCAGGGACGGCGGCGCTCCTCAATGCCGTGTATCCGTTGCCCAACATTCAACATCCCGATGTGCCAGCGTTGCAAATCATGGATTACATCCTGACGGATGGGCGTAGTTCTCGCCTGTATCAAGCTCTGGTTGAAACGGGATTGGCCAGTGAGGCGAGCGGTTATGCCGCCAATTTGATTGCCGGTGGCTGGTACGATTTCTCCATCACCGCAACGCCAGGGCAAGATTTGCAAGAGATCGATCGCGTCTTGCAACAGGTTGTCGCCAAATTGCGCCATCAGGGCGTCACCAACGAAGAATTGGCCCGGGCGAAGGCCCAGTTTCGAGCATCGTCGATTTTGCGCGTTCGAGACATCAACCGCCAAGCCACTCAGTTAGGGGACGACTTTATCTCAACTGGAAATTACCAATTTACCGATCGCCTCTTAGCCAGCATCGAAAAAGTCACGACTGCCGACATTCAGCGCGTCGCCCAAACTTATCTCAATCCAGTCGTCCGCACGGTTGGCCGATTTGAACCCACTACACCCGCCGGAGCCGCGGCAGGGGCAGGGGGTAACTTCTCACAAACGACGGAAAAATTTAGCCCAGGTGTGCCCGTTGATCCGGCGGAAGTCGCCAAATATTTGCCTGCGGTCAAATCTAGTTCGCAATCGGCAAACACGCAAACCTTACCGGAAAAACTCACCTTAAAAAATGGAATGACGGTCTTGCTATTGCACGATCGCAGTACGCCCACCGTTACCCTCAGCGGCTTCGTTACCGCCGGAACCGTTTACGACAAACCCGAAACGGCTGGTCTGGCTAGTTTGACCGCCGCAAACTTGATGAGCGGAACAAAAACGCAATCGGCGCTAGCGCTCGCTAAAACATTGGAGAATCGAGGTGCATCCCTTGGTTTTGCGGCATCCCGTGAAGGCGTAAGTCTCTCTGGTGATGGACTGGCTGCGGACATGCCAACCCTGATCAAGGTACTGGCCGATGTTTTGCAAAATTCTATCTTTCCCGAAAGAGAATTAGAACTAAGTCGGCAGCAAGCGATTACAACCCTCAAACTGGAATTAGATGATCCTAGTCGGGTGGCTCGCCGTGCGTTCCAGCAAGCGATCTATCCAGATGATCACCCCTTTCATGCCCTGACCTCGATCGCCAGCCTGCAACGGATCCGCCGCGATGATGTAGTGCAGTTTTATCAGCAGCAATATCGCCCAGAAGATACAACCCTGGCTCTCGTGGGCGACTTTGACCCAACTGAAGTACGCCGCCTCTTAGCACGAGAACTGGGCAACTGGCAGAATGCGGCCAATCAACCGCAACTTACCTTTCCCACTGTGGCCCTTCCGGCTCGCACAACTCGGCTCACGCCAGCCATGCCCGGAAAAACGCAATCTGTCACCTTCATGGGTTACAGCGCTATTAATCGTAACGATCCCCGCTTTTACGCCGCCCAGGTGTTAAATCAAATTTTGGGTGGAGATACTTTGGCCAGCCGTTTAGGCACCGAAATTCGCGATCGCCAGGGACTCACCTATGGGATTTACAGCATGTTTCAGAGTGGGATGAATCCTGGCCCGTTCCTGATTTACATGCAAACTGCTCCCGAAGATGTTGACCGCGCGATTAACAGCACTGTGAGCCTGTTGCAACAGGTTCGGCAGCAGGGAGTGTCTCCCGCAGAGGTTGCAGCGGCTAAGCGATCGTTGATCAGTAGCTACGCGGTCGAGTTGGCGTCCCCGGAAGACTTAATTAACTACGTGTTGATGAACACCGTTTATGGGCTTAGTCTGGATGAAGTCCAGCAATATCCCGCTAGAATTCAGGCAGTGACACCGGAACAAGTGAGTCAAGCAATTCAGGAATTGTTACATCCAGATAACTTGATGATCGTTACTGCTGGACCGACCGCATCCACCTCTCAAAAGTAAACTCCTATGCGATCGCTTGCCCATCTGCCCCGCCTATGCTCTGTTCTGTTCGGTTTCGGGTTGATGATGTTTCTCGGTTGGGGCACGCCAGCGATCGCGGCTCCTTCAGCCGATCTAGCGCGTCAAGCTGCGATAGAAATTCGAGTTCACCTTGGTAATACCGCTAATGAACTCAAATTCTTTCCGGCCACGATCGACTTCACCCCAGGGAAACGGTACAAGCTCGTGCTGGATAACCCCAGTACCACCAAACACTACTTCACGGCCAAAGACTTTGCTGACGGCATTTGGTCTCAAAAGGTAGAAGCGGGCAATGTCGAGGTGAAAGGGGCCATTCATGAATTGGAGCTAAAACCAGGGGCGATCGCCGAATGGTTCTTCATTCCCCTTAAAGCTGGCACCTACGAACTGCACTGCTCAATTCCAGGACATACTGAAGCTGGCATGGTTGGAACGTTAGGCATTCAATAACAGCAGGGCGGAACCCAAGTCAGAGTTCCATCAGACTGCGCCCCCTTTTCGGGGGCAACTTCATGTCCGACACACCAAAAAGAATTAGGCTAGTTTAAGATAAATAACTCACGTTGTATTTGTTAGTAGCTTCTCGCATCCTCGTTTGCAACCATGAACATCTTGACTCAACTCCTCAACAAGCCAGCCTTACCCGCGCCTCAAAAGCAACGTCGAGGAATCGAACTTAAATCGCCGCAAGAAATCGAAATTATGCGGCAGGCGGCACGGATTGTGGCCACAGTGCTGCAAGAGGTGTCTGACCTGGTGCAACCGGGGATGACTACAGCAGATCTAGACGCCCATGCTGAAAAACGAATCCGTGAAATGGGCGCTACCCCCAGCTTCAAAGGCTACTACGGCTTCCCAGCTTCAATTTGTGCTTCGATTAATCACGAAGTTGTGCATGGCATTCCCAGCAAGCGGCGCGTGATTCGCAAAGGGGACATTCTAAAGGTAGACACAGGTGCTTACTTTCAAGGCTTTCATGGCGATTCCTGCATCACGATCGCGGTTGGCGATGTCACCCCGGAAGCCGCCCGGTTAGTTCAAGTGGCAGAGGAAGCCCTTTACAAAGGGATTGAACAGGTTAAAGCAGGAGCCTACTTGCTCGATTTAGCTGGGGCGATCGAGGATCATGTCAAGGCAAACGGTTTTGTGGTTGTAGAAGATTTCACCGGGCATGGAGTGGGGCGCAACCTGCATGAAGAACCCTCTGTCTTCAACTTCCGCACTCATCAAATGCCTAATGTCAAACTTCGAGCTGGGATGACACTGGCGATCGAACCAATCGTCAACGCAGGCTCCAAAGTAACTCGCATCTTGGGCGATCGGTGGACGGCTGTTACGGTTGATAACGCTCTTTCAGCCCAGTTTGAACATACTGTATTAGTGACTGAAACGGGCTACGAAATTCTCACCGATCGCACCAAGCTAGGGTAGGTACAGCCCGCTATCTCAGGAAGACGTGCCTATTCCTCAAGCCAGCGCCAATTGGGGCGGTTCCATTCATAAACGCCTTGAATCTCGTATTCGGCTCCACTCTCAAACCGCACCACACAACTGGCGTGACGACTTAACCCTTCTTCGTGGGCAACCGCCTGACGCACACCAATGACCAAACAAGGAAACCACTGTTGACTTCCCGGTACGCTATCTTGAACCCATTCCCACAAACCATTGCTGACCTCAACGCGATCACCCACCTTGAGTTGAAAGGCACCCCCATCTTCTGGTTCAGCATAGTCAGCTAAATGGATCGTTCTAATCTGCTCTAACCATTGCATACCGTAGCGATCGCGAATAAATTGAACGGCTCCGGAGTCGCGTCCATTCAACCAATCGTTTAACAACGTCATCTTCCAGGATCGATTTTGCTCTTCCTGTTCTCGAATAAAGGTGAGTAAGGCTTGCCGTTCATCAGCCGAAAGTTGATCCAGGGGATTTGTTGGCCTATCACCATTCAACCCCAAGGCTTGCTGCAAAATATACTTCTGTTGACTGGTTAACGAGATGTTGGCCTGATCACACTGCTTGTAGGCCATTTGTAGCGCATTCTCAATTTCGTCCGGGTTCATACTGGTTTATGCAAGTGGTTGAGAATTGAGGCATCCACAGTTAATCCCTCATTATAGTGGCTACCTTTTCACGAGAATGTACCTGGAATTGCTGTCCCCCTACCTGTTTGAGCAATAATTTCGGCTCAGATTCGGGATAAGCTGGAGTAGTTCCAGTATCTATCGCCCTCGCTGTGCGCAACCTAGCACCGGCCAATCGGGAAGCCTACCCAGATCTTGCTGTTCAAATGATGGCTCTGCCCTCAGCGTTCTAACCAAAGCCATGACTTTCTTCGGCGGGAACTTACTTAAACTAACAAATGTGCCACTTATGCTAACTCGATCGCTGCTTGCACTCCTTATCGCCTTTTTTTTCTGGTGTTCCAGTGGGTTTACACTAGTTGCTCATGCCTTGACCCAAATTCGTCTGTTTGACGTCACCTACCATGAATGTCCGCCAGAGTTGGCGCAGGGAGCCGTGACCAGCGGCGGAACTAGCATGTCGGCCAACTGTTTTATCGTTACCGGCAAAGCGGAGAATAAATCTGGCAAACCCGTCATCAATGCCGATATTTTTGGCCGGATTTATGACGCAAACAATGACTCCGTGATGCAAAATCGCACTCGGTTGGGGGCGATCGAAGAGATTCCCCCTGGCATCAGTGACTTTGAGCTGCGGATCAGTGTACCTGCCAATCAGCCCACACCGCTTAAGCTTGAGCAATTTAAAGCGGCAGGATTCACTGGTGTAGTTCGGCGATAAGCTCCCGCTGAAATCAGGAGTGGCTCGTTAATTCGGGTGGAGATAGCGATGGTGTTCGATCGCACTTAGAAATTCGTTAATCTGGGCGACTGAGGAAATGTGATAGACCTGACGCGCCTCCTTTGCTTGCTCAACATACAGCCGATATTTCGGTGTCAAGCGTCGATGGCATAACCAAAGCGCACGGTAGCTATTGAGCGAACTTTTGAGTATGGGACTTCGTTCTGGCCAGCCTGCGGGCGGCTCAAAGAACCTCAAAAATAACCGTTTGGTGACCCACCAGAAATGTTGAGCGATGGGCAAATCAACAAAAACCAAGGTGTCGGCTCGATCGAGACGGAGCCAGAGGGTTTCGATCGAACCAAACCCATCAATCAACCATTCGTCCCTATCCAGAATTTCCTGATGGAGTCGTTCGTACTCGGCTTGAGGAACTTCAACTCCACCAGGCTGAAATTTGATTTTGTCCAACACATAGAGCGGCAACCCAGTTAATGTGGCGAGTTGCTTACTCAAAGTTGATTTTCCGCCTCCCGCATTACCAAACACAGCGATTTTCTTCATCGCCGCTCTCCAAGATCTGGATGGCAGGTTACATCATTGCAAGCGTGACGGAACGAGCTGCCATTGTGACCGCCTGTTGCACAAATTGCAGGAGGAGAATTGCCAGGATGGGCGAAAAATCCAACCCACCCAACGGAGGAATAATGTTGCGAAAAACGTTGAGATAAGGATCGGTCAACTGGCTCAAAATTGAAAAGGGAGGATTGAACCAGTCCACGTTGGGAAACCAACTCAGCAAAATTCGCACAAAGATCAGCACTGTGTAGATGCTGATAAAGGTTGCCAGAGTGGTGACTAATAAGGGAAGCAACGAATTCATAAACGTCTCTATTCCTCTTTGGCTGAAGCGTGTTAAAGCTAAGTTTAGTCTAGCGGATAGTTGCTAATTTGATAGCGGTTCATTCTGGCCTGGATAACCGAACCATGTTTTTCTCTGATCTGGTTGTTAGGAGCGGAAGTCAGAAGGGTTGGCTTGCGGCTGTATATCCTCTGAAGGCGCTTCGTTGACTCCCCCTAGCTGTTGGCGGACATCGTCGATCGCCTCATTCAATTGGGCAATCTTATCTTCCAAACTGCGACGAGCCGCTTCCATGTCTGCGCCTTTACCTGGCTTAATTGCTTTTTTCTTCCGTTCTGGCTTTGGTTTTAGTGGGTTTGTTGTTTCCCGGTCTAAGGCATCCTCTGGTTCCACATTGAGTTGACGGGCCGTCAGCAGAGCGCCCACCACCCCACCCACGACGCCACCGACAATCGTGCCTAGAAGAAATCCGCTTGAAAATCCGTCGCGTTGACTCATCACGTCCTAACTCATCTGCTTGTGTGAGGAGTACTTGTTAGCTTACCTGCCAGGGTTCTAGGTTGACTACCCAAGACTCCGTGCTTCAGCGTAGCATCTCAGGTACCAAAGGTGCGATCGCCCGCATCGCCCAACCCCGGAACAATGAATCCCCGGTCGTTAACTTGTTCATCGATCGCGGCGGCATAGATTGTTAAGCCAGGATAAGCCACACTTAACTTTTGTAAAGCTGGCGGGGCTGTAACTACCGCAACGACTCGTACATTAGCCGGATCAATACCGCGTTTAGTCAGTTCTGCCATCACCGAAATCATGGTGCCTCCGGTTGCGAGCATTGGCTCTGGAATCAAGATGCGTGTTTGAGGATCTAGAGAGTCCGGTAGTTTGTTCAGATAACAACTGGCTTCCAATGTTTCTTCATTACGAACAAAGCCCAGATGATAAATCGACGCCAGCGGCAGCAAGGACTGCGCCCCATCCAGCAATGCTAACCCAGCTCGCAAAACAGGAGTCACAATCAAGGGAATTTCGGCATTGATAAAGGTGGCAGCGCAAGGAGCCAGTGGCGTTTCGATCGTCGTGTCAATTGTGGGCAACCAATCCCGAATCGCTTCATAGGTTAGCCAGCGACCGAGTTCGGTCATCGCCGTGCGAAAAATGGCGGAAGGCGTAGAGCTTTGGCGGGCGATCGCGAGCCAGTGCTTGATTAAAGGATGCGGCGGCACGTAAACACGCATTTGAAATGTCATAGCAATCAAAAGACTCTGGGCAATGAATGTCGATTATCATACCCTCTTCCTCTACCTGTCACGCACTCAGCCAGCCATTTTCTCGAATCGATCGCACCAGTTCAGGTTCAAGCTAGTCACGACGAAACCGCTGGTTTAACTGGAGCGACATATTAGAATATTGAAAAAAGGTCGCAATAGTATTGACACCATTTTTCAATAAACCTATAGTGTCTTTAAGTGTTCTCCTCTCTGAAGGATCGGCAGGTGGGATTAGTCAGCGAAAGCCAACTAGTCCCTTTTCCCAAATTTGAGTAAAAGCGATGGGCACATATTCTAATTCGGTAGCCCTGCAAGTAGAGCCGAAGAGCCAAGCCCCAGAAACGCTACTGGATCAATTACAAGTCGCTTGGCTGCGGCGATGATAGTTGCACACGAATTTATTGCAAAAACTAAATTTCAGGCAAATGACTTGAGCGATGGCAAGTACCTGTGGCTAGGGTATCCGGTTCCACAATTAGTCAATAACTCGCAACCGTCCAGCCCGCAATAATTCAAAGACTCGGTTGACCAGTGCTTGTTCAGCGGCGCTGATCTTGGATTGAGCTAACAGTGCTGCCATAAACTGCTGTTGGTCAGCTCGGCTGATTTTACCTGAGGTCGTAATTTTACTGACCATCTGCTCGATGTTGAGGTAGGAAGAATCTCCGGGATGCACCATCTTGACCCGCTAAATGTTTGACATTAGTTTAAGCAATTATTAAGCATTATGTCATCCCAAAAAACACGATGGTGTAGCAAGGCAAATTCACACGTTTTTTAAGGATTAAACGTAAAAATGCTGGGATAAAGTCCCATTCACTGGGATGAAGTCCGTTCAATCAATTTAATTGATGGCATTTGTGCTAACGATAGGGCCAGGTGAAAACTAAGAAGCCTACCACTGTGGCAAACGCCAAAACCCCTTGAATCAGATTGCCCACAAGAGTTCCGACAACAATCCCCAGGGCGGCCTTAAGGGCGATCGCCAAATTGCGGCGGTAAATCAGTTCTCCCACAATCGCGCCGACCGCTGAACCAACAATAATGCCAACCAGTGGCCCCAACAAACCTCCCACAGGCAAGGTCGGCAGAAACCCAAACATCCCCAACAGGAGACCCACAAAAGCCCCAATTTGCCCCCATTTACTGGCTCCTGCTTGTTTTGCACCAAAATACCCAGCGAGAAAGTCGATCCCAATGCTTAAAACGAGGACGATCAGAGTGGCGGTCATGGGAATCACGGCACTTTGGGGAAAGCCATTAGTGATTGCCCACACAACGGTTGCCCCAGCAATGAGGCTAATGCCCGGAATGGCGGGAACAACAGCGCCAATGATGCCGATAATCATAATGACGACGAGAACCCAGTAAAGAATAAGCATGGTGAGTAGGTGAATTGTGGATGGTGGAGTGGCAGTGATTATCGGCTGGGTGCTTCGTCCTGCTGTTGGCTCAGGTTGTAGTCCAGTTTTTCGGCGATCGCGGCGATCCATTGTTCGTCCTGGCGGGTATAGCTGCGAGGAGCATTGGCCCCCAAAATCAACGCACCTTTCTGCCCCAACGGTTGACAAATCACACCCTGAGTATTTTCGGGCAGGTAGTCAAACTCAATGCGGCCTGGATAGACCTTGAGCACAACCAGATAAACGGGCTTCTGGGTATCTAACACTCGTTGCAGAATTGGCCCCGGAGTGACTTCCCGCTTCGCAGGCAGAATCCCACGGCGCACCAAGACTTCCCCGTTGTACCAAAGAATCAGCGATCGCGTCACAGTATTTGTGAGCAATAAATGCGAAGCCCAAGCCAGTTCCGTTTGGAGTGATTCCGATAAATGGGGAGCAAGCTCGAATTGTTCGTCGCCCATCAGGTCTACACGCTCGGGCAGGCGGGGCTGAATTCGCTGCCAGAGTAATCCCGTCAAAATCAGAATGGCACACGCAATCACTCCCAACGCATCCGATCGCGCCTGGAAATCGGACGGGTTGGGGGTTAGCAGCCGGTTGATGAACAGGAGCGACCCCGCGATCGTCCCCACGGCGATCGGCAGTAGCCGCAATATGCGATTTGGATCTGATTTAGACATTCCAAATTTAAAGAACACACTATACTGAACTCTAGCAATTTCGGTATCCCTATAGAGGTCGCAACGGTGCTGGATTTCGTCAGTTCGGGAATAGTTTCGGTCTGGCTCTCTATGGCAAAAACGCCAGACTCCCTTACATCTACAGTAAATACGCTACAAAATACACCCTGGCTAGTTGATACAGGCGATTCGGATATCACGACCCAATCTATTCTGCGGCAATATTTGAAAGGCTTAGAGAGTAAGGGCTTGTCTACCGCAGGCCAAGGGATCTGGTTACAGGCGGGACCAGCTGTATTAGCCACTAATCAGGGGACAACACCGCTGCCAGCCGCTTCGTTAACTAAAGTGGCAACGACCCTGGCAGCATTGGACACCTGGGGGATCGATCACCGATTTGAAACACTGATTAGTGCAACTGGCCAAATCCAACAGGGTGTTCTCCAGGGAGACTTAATCATTCAAGCGGGTGGCGATCCCCTATTCGTGTGGGAAGAGGGCTTTGCTCTGGGCAATACTCTGAACCAGATGGGCATTCGCAAGGTGGCGGGAAATCTGGTGGTAGTGGGTGGTTTCCAGATGAACTTTGAGATTGATCCCCAGAGAGCGGGGGAGTTGTTGAAGGAAGCGATGAATGCCGAAGTTTGGGGCAAAGACGCGAATTATCAGTTCGCTCAGTTGCCGCCTGGAACGAAGAAACCCAATCTGGCGATCGCGGGCGCTGTGCAAGTCGTAACAACGCCAGGATTGGTGCCACCGAACCAATCGTTGTTGGTGCGCCATTACTCATTGCCGATGGTGCAAATCTTGAAGCAAATGAATGTTCACAGTAACAACGTGATCTCCGAGACATTAGCAGTGATGGCCGGTGGAGCCTCGGTGGTAGCTCAAAAGTCAGCGGCTCTGGCGGGTGTGCCGCGAGGTGAGATTTTATTGATTAATGGCTCTGGGTTGGGCGTAGAAAATCGGATTTCGCCCAGAGCGGTTGCCGCAATGTACGCCGCTTTGCAACGTTATCTGACTCCCCGCAATTTGACGATCGCTGATTTGTTTCCCATTTCTGGCACTGATTTAGGCACGATCGACTATCGCAATATTCCCACCAGTGCTGTGGTGAAAACTGGCACATTGAATGATGTGAGCGCCCTAGCGGGTGTCTTACCCACGCGCGATCGGGGCTTAATCTGGTTCAGCATTATTAATCGTGGCGCTGATTTGGATGACCTGCGCCGACAGCAGGATGTCTTGCTGCAACACCTCATAACCCAGTGGGGTGCTGTAAAACTTACACCCACGGCGATCGCCCCCCAGATTCCGGTGCAAACAGCCACCTTATTGGGCGCGCCCGATCGCAATGTCATCCTCTATAAACCCACAGTCGAGGTTCGCAGCACTCAATAAACTTCTGCAAAAAGTATGAATCGAGACGCATTTGATCCACTCCTTCCGATTGATGCTTCTTCCAGCCAGTTTTGGTGAAGTAGTAAGAGGTTGAGTTAAATATTGAAACAATGCGTCAGATTAATATTGGACTGTCTGAAGAGCAGCGTCAAGGTGTCATCGATTTACTGAACCGTGACCTGTCTAATTCCTATCTTCTGCAACTTAAGACAAAGAAATATCACTGGGATGTAATTGGGCCTCAGTTCCGCACATTGCATGAGATCTTTGAGGAGCAATACACAGCCTTAGCTGAAACGATCGACAGCATCGCTGAACGAATTCGCCAGCTTGGTGGTTATCCCGTTGGGACAGCCAAAGAGTTTATCGAACTGGCCTCGGTTGAAGAAACGCCGGGACGAGTTCCTGGCCCCACCCAAATGGTGGCGAACCTACTTGAAGATCATGAACTAATCATTCGCAGCCTGCGCGAGCACGTTGACCAGTCTAGCGAAGAGTTTCACGACGAAGGTACAGCCGACTTTTTAACTGGACTGATGGAAGGGCACGAAGAAATGGCCTGGATGCTGCGATCGTTCATCGAGGGCGAATCTCTATCTCCCGATGGCGAGCTGCCCCAGAAGCAAAGCCGCGTTGCTGTTGGCGCTGGCAGTAAGTAAGTCTTAGCAATGCCCACTCATGCCTGAAATTGGGTATATATCGCTTGTGCTCACGACTGGGGGGTGAAAGGTTTTTCATCCCCTTTTTTGTGTGCAGGCTTATCCTCCAGGGACAAAAGCCCCCAGCAGTTGATTATCCGAGTTGTAAACTTGCAGTGGCATGCCAGCATTATTGCTAACTGCTTGCAGTGCGTTCCCCAGAGAAGCGAGGTGAGAATTAACCCGATACATCGTTTCTTGATCGCCTGAAAACTGGCTCATGCCACCTAAGGTTCGCACTTTACGTTCATAAGCTGGGACAAATTTGACCTGAATTGCTTCATTGGTAATGGTATAGTCGCAAATCTTCTCTGGGGCCAGGCACACCCGCTCCAGATCGCCTCGAATTTTGACCACCGTTTGAGCTTGCTTCAAGAAGCCTGTGTAGTCTGCTACGCGAGTTTGGGCTGACTCGGTAATTGAAGTGCCAGTGGGAATTTGTTGCGCTGCGGTTAGAGCCTTCTGCCAGGAAACCGCCGCTTGCGACCATTGGTTATTTTGCTGGGATGCTTTTGCTTGTTTTTCGTAGGTTGTTGCTTGCGTGTAAACCTTTTGCGCCAGTTGCTCTTTCGTCGTGCGATCGCGAACAGTAGCTAACTTGGGTTGATAACTCGCCAGTAATTGCTGGGCTTCGGCGTAGACAGTGGTGCCACTGGGAATTTGCTGCAGAGTATTGATGGCAACTTGCCAGGTTGCTTGAGCCTGTTGCCAGTCGGGCAGTTTTTGGGCCACATTTTGGCGGGCGATCGCCAGCTCGGCGGTTTTGCGGGCGGAGGCTAACCGTTTTTGAGCCTCCTGGTTCGTGCCAACCCGTTGCCCCGCAAACGCTAAATTCGCTTGGTAGTCTTTCACGCGCTGCTGGGCAAAAGAATGTAGGGCACTGTCGGTTGGGATGGCTTGAAGTTGGGCGATCGCGGTTTGCCAGAGCGCCTGAGTTGTTTGCCAATCTGCGGCTGTTGGAGTGGCCGCGCCACCATTCTGACTGGCCGCTGCGACTTGGGCTTCGGCTGCTAACACCTGATCAAGTTGTTGCTGTAGCACCTGAGCATGACCATGCTGAGCCGACCAGGGTGGAATTTCAGCCACTAATCGTCTTGCTTCTGTCAGTTGTTGGGTTGCTTGCTGTGCCGCATCCGCACTGTTTTCTGCTTTCAATGTTTCAGTAGATTGCTGGCTAAGGGCTTGGGCTGTTTCTAAGGCGGTGCAGGGGCCAATTACACAGGGGCGAGTCAGCGCATACAAGCCCGTCCCCAAAAGCAAGGCCGCAGCCACCCCCCCTCCCGTTATGAGTAACGGTTTGAGCCACGATCGCGCCAACTGAGGCAGTCGCTGGGGAGCTGCCTCATATGCAGTGAGTGAGGTTGGCACCGCTGCATCCGGTTCATCGGCGGGTTCATAAACTAACGCTCCTGCTTCTTCCGTTGCTGGCAACTGCGGTGGGAGCGGTGAAGCGGCACTGTTGGCAGGAGCAGCCCCAACTGAGGTCGCAGGCGCGGCAACTGCCGGGGACGGAGCCTTGCCTAGACTGGTGGCGGGCGGCGGCAACGGCATCACCGCTGGAAATTTCACATGATGAAAGGCATAGGGTTGTTTTTGGCCTAACACCCGCAAAAATAATTTAATTTGAGTCCCCTGAAGTGACGCTGGCAGGGCGTTAAACAGTTTGGGTGGCAATGTGGTAATCGATCGCTCTAACGTGTGAAAGACGTGTTGGGGATCAGGCGCATTTCCCGGTGGATGTTGAACGAGAACCATCAACATCTCTTTCAAGGCGCACTGAACCTGGAGCGGGGTTACCTCTGCTTGTGGTTTCAACTGCTGCTGGAGATACCAACTGAGTTGCTTTAATTCTTCTTGCTGTGCTGTGACAGCCATAATATTACCTACATCGCCGCTTCACATTTCATCCTATCCCTTGAGCTACTGAGCGTCATCGTTGCGTAAAGGAGTCGTCATAGAATTGAGACTTGGTACAAGGAGAATGGTGGGTGGGTGAGTCGATAGTAGGGGGGAGATTTATGGATATTTTGATCATTGAAGATGAAGCTGAAATTGCTCAGTTGATTCAGCTTTATCTGGAGAAGGAAGGCTTTTCTTGCCGGATTTGTCGTGATGGGATCACGGCGTTGCAGATGTTTCAGGAGCAAAAGCCAGATTTGATTATTTTAGATTTGATGATTCCTGGCCTGGATGGGCTGGAGGTGTGCGCCCGAATTCGACAAAAACCAGGCATCAAAGACCCGTATATTTTAATGTTAACGGCGCGAGGAGAAGAACTCGATCGCATCATTGGCCTCTCCACAGGAGCCGATGATTATATGGTGAAACCCTTCAGCCCGAAGGAACTGGTGGCGCGGGTACGGGCGTTATTGCGCCGGAGTTTGCGCCAGGGTGGACAAACGCAAACCTATCGAACCCAACATTTTCAGGTTGATCTAGACCAACGGGCAGCCCATCGCGTCGATCGCGAACAACTGGAGCCATTAGATCTCACTACGCTGGAATTTGACTTACTCTCGACATTCATGAGTTACCCCGGACGGGTGTGGAATCGTACACAATTGATTGACAAACTCTGGGGGAGTAACTTCTTTGGCGATGAACGGGTAGTGGATACCCATATTGCGCGGCTACGGAAAAAAATTGAACCCGACCCAGCCAATCCCACGTTCGTCAAAACGGTGATTGGTGTGGGTTACAAATTTGAAGATACGGCGGCATAACTCATGACCAAAATGGGACTCCGAGCACGACTGTTTTTGTCTCACCTGGTTGTGATGATTGTGGGACTCAGTACGCTGGTGGCAGTCGGCAAACTTTATTCTCCGCGTCTATTTGTGTTGCATCTGGACAACATGCAGGTAGGCGGGTTTAATCTCGTGCGGGTGCGCCAGAAGTTAGTGGATGGCTTTGAAGATGCCTGGAGTCGGGGCGCGTTCTGGTCAGTAGTGATGGGGGCGACCGCCGCCGGAGGATTGAGTTACCTGGTAGCCAAACGCATTACGCAGCCATTGATTCAGATGGAGAAGGTGACTCAAAAAATTACGGCTGGGCACCTGGAAGAACGGTTGCCTCACAACGAAATTCCGGAGCTGGATCAGTTGGCGATCAGCATTAATCAGATGGCGGCCAACCTGGAAGGGGTAGAGCAACGCCGTCGAGAACTGGTGGGTGATTTAACCCATGAGTTGCGCACACCGTTGACGATCGTCGAGGGATATCTAGAAGGTCTTGCGGATGGGACGATCGACCCCTCGGTAGACATTTACCAGCGCTTAGTGCGGGAAACGGGTCGCTTACGCCGCCTGGTTAATGACTTGCAGGAACTGTCCCAGGCCGAAGCTGGCTATCTGCCCATTCGGTTAGAACGAGTTGACTTACCGCCCTTACTGCACGCGATCGCGGCGAAATTTTTTGATCAGTTGTTTGAAGACAGTCCGGCGCTGGAACTCGATTGTCCAGACGACCTCCCCCCCATCCTGGCTGATCCAGAGCGGGTAGAACAGGTTCTCATGAACTTGCTGGGGAATGCTCTGCGCTATACCGACCAGGGCACAATCACCGTGAAAGCGTGGCCCGAAGGGCGGAAAGTTTGGATCGCTGTGATCGACACCGGTCAGGGGATTGGCGCAGAAGATTTGCCCCACGTGTTTGAGCGATTTTGGCGGGCAGATCGTTCCCGCGATCGCGCATCTGGCGGCACCGGGATCGGGTTGGCGATCTCTCGCCGCCTCATCGAACTCCAGGGAGGGGCGATCGAGGTAGAAAGTGAACTAGATCGAGGCAGCACGTTCCGCTTTTTCTTGCCAGTCGCCTAGGATGGGAGAGAGGAGACAAGGGTAAAGTACGGTGACGGCAAATCAATCGGATGCAGGGCAAACGCAATTTCAGGCGGGGAAAGCGGCCTTTGAACGGGGTGAGTATCGTAAAGCTGTGGAGTATCTCCAGCAAGCCTGTGCCCTGGTGAATCCTGGTTCGGCGTTGGGGGGAACGGTGCAAACCTGGTTGGTTACAGCCTATCAAGCGACTGGCCAACAGCAGGAGGCGATCGCCCTTTGCCGCACCCTGACCCAACATCCCGACTTACAAACGCGCAAGGAGGGCAAACGGATTTTATACATTCTGGAAGCTCCCAAACTTCAAACACGCCCGGAGTGGCTGACGCAAATTCCCGATCTGGGCGGTTTGGCCGACAAGACTGAGCGCGATCGCGTTGGAGCGCAGGCGGTGCCCTCACCCGCAAAACGGTCTCCAGCCGCAACGCCTCAATTTAAACCAGAGCCTGTGGATTTGAGCCAGGTTAACACCGAAGATAATCGGTTTGTCTGGGTTGCCCTGATCGCCGTGTTACTCATTCTGGGCAGCTTGATCTGGCTAATGTAGAAAAATTGATTTCATTGTGAGATGGGTCTGTGAGCCATTACCATCACAATGGTGTGCACGAGTTTCCCCTATGCGATACCTTTCCAACTCTAAGCGTTTGCCTTCCCGGTCTGCCTGTCAGCCATGGTTGAGCCGCACGCTCAACTTCAATGCGCTTAACCTTAAACACATATGGGGGGTAATGTTGGTGCTGGCGATCGCGCTGTCGGGCTGCGTGAAATCGGATGTCGGCATCCAGTTTCAAAGCCCCAATCGTGGTGAAATTGTGCAGCACATCGAGTTTGGAGAACGGTTGCAGAGCAGTAGCCAGGATATGCAGGCATGGATTCGAGCGGTTGAGCGGCGCGCTGCTGAAGTGGGTGGACGGGTGCAAAAAGTTGGGAACCAGGAAATCGCCGTCGCCATTCCATTCACAAACAGTGATGATTTAGAACAAAAATTTAATCAATTTTTTGCGGCTGTTTTCAATCAAGATCAGCTGGTGTCAGGAGTGAGCTTACCACCGATCGCAGCTCAACTAACGATTAACCACAGCAACTTTTTATTGGTTGAACGAAATCATTTGACTTACACCGTGGATTTGCGATCGCTGGGGGTACTGTCCTCTAGCGGGGACGTGTTAATTAGCCCAGCGTCTCTCTTTCAGTTTCAGTTCCAACTCCAAACGCCGTGGGGCGCTCGCAGTGTGAGTAAAGCGACCAACTTACGTCCGCTGGTGCTGCGCGGCGGCAAAACGCTGATTTGGGCTTTAGCTCCAGGCACCCAAAATACCCTCGAAACAGTTTTCTGGATGCCCAACGCGATCGGCATTGGCGGCGTTGTGATTATTCTACTGGTGCTGCTGGGGCGCTTCCTCAAGTATCCGCAATTAACCCAGACTCAGCCGACTGGAGTCAGGAGTCAGTAGATGCGCCCTTCTGCGAATCTCCAACGCTTACTAGTTTTAGGCTTGAGTGGGCCGATCGTCGCGTTAAATGTGTGGCTCGTGACACAAGTCTTTCGTTACTTTGAAGGGCTTATTACAATTCTAGTCGCTGCGGCCATCCTGGCCTTTCTGCTGAACTACCCCGTGCGGCTATTTCAACGGGCCGAGTTAACCCGATCGCAGGCCGTAACATTTGTGCTGTTGGTCACTGTGGCGCTGCTGGCATTTTTAGGAATTACCGTTGTACCCATCATCACGGAGCAAACGGCTCAACTCTTTGCCAAAATTCCTGGCTGGCTGGAGGCCAGTGCAGACAATATTCGCACCCTAGACAATTGGGCTAAAGCTCGCAATTTACCACTGGATTTGCTGGCTTTTAGCGAACGCATTAATGATCAAATTCTCAGTCAGCTCGAAACGCTGCCCAAACAAGCCTTAGACCTGGCCATCATTACCCTCAGTGGGTTGATCACAGTCACCTTGATTTTAGTCCTGGCCTTCTACATGTTGCTGTATGGCCAACAGCTCTGGCGCGGCTCAATCAATCTGCTGCCAGCCCAGTATGGAATCCCCTTGCGCGATTCATTGGAACTCAACTTCCATAACTTTGTGGTTAGCCAAATTTTGCTGGCAGCCTTTATGGGGTTAGCCCTGGTGCCAATCTTTTTGGCGTTACAAGTCCCGTTTGCGTTGTTGTTTGCAGTCCTGATTGCGATCGCTGAAGTGATTCCCCTGGTTGGCCCCACGTTGGGCATTGGCTTGGTGGGAGTGTTGTTGCTGCTCCAAAATCCCTGGCTGGCTGTGCAGGTCACTATTTCGGCTACAGTCTTGCAACAAATTCGAGATAATGTCCTCGCGCCCAAAATGCTGGGTGACATTACTGGCTTGAATCCAATCTGGATTTTTATCGCGTTGCTGATGGGGCTGCAAATTGCTGGTTTCCTGGGTGTGATCGTTGCGGTGCCGATCGCTGGCACCATCAAAGGCACCCTCGATGCCGTTCGCAACAATCAACTGTTGCTTAAGCAGCACCAATCAAACCCCACTGAAGAACTATCGCAGTAAGTTATTCACCTGACGCGACTACAACTGAGCCACCTGGGGGGGAGGGGTTAATTCGTTTGATTGTTGGATCAACGTTTGGAGGGCAGTAAGAAACTCTTGTTCCAGGTAAGGCTTGGTGAAATAGGCGGTTGCGCCCAGTTGCATTGCTAGCCAGCGGTGTTTATCGTTGCTGCGAGAGGTCAGGATGGCGACTGGGATCTTAGCAAGTTGGGGATCTTGACGACGGAAGCTGAGAAATTCAAAGCCATTCATTGTGGGCATTTCAATGTCACAAACCACCAACTTTACAGTAGTGCCTCGCTGTAACTGGTTAATCGCTTCCTGGCCGTTACGGGCCTGCAACACTCGGTATCCAGCCCGTTCGAGAAACAAGGCCATCGTGCGGCGCAGCGTTGTGGCATCATCGACCACAAGGATGGTAGGCGTTTGAACCGGTTGAACCGTGGTCAGGGACTTGGGTGGGTGGGATTTAGCGCGATCGTGGTCAGCACTAGCGAGCACCGGCAATTTGGCATTTGGGGGTTCGGGCGCTTGGAGTAACCCTCTTGCCAGCAGAGCGCTCCCCTCCAGCACCGGCACTAGTCTCCCATCCGCCAAAATGGTGCAACCATAAACGTAACTGGGAGGCGCGATCGCCGTTCCAAACGGTTTGACAACCAACTCTTGTTCCGCCACTAACTGATCCACTTCCAGAGCGAACACCTGTTGTTCCTGACGGATGATCAGGATAGGGGCTTCCCAATCGGCAGGCAGTTCAACCGCAGATAAGGTTTTGTCCATTGCAAGTTCAGGGAGTGGACAAGCGTATTCCAGTAAACTTGCAACTCGATATACAGGAATAATTTGATTTCGCCATAGAATGAAGCGCTGGCTGCTTGTTTGCCGAATTTGGTGAACTTGTGGCGTGACGATTTCTTCGATGCTGTCGGTGGGTAGAGCCAGGGTGACAGGCCCAACGAGACAAACAACCAGTTTGGCGATCGTCAAGGTTAGCGGCAACGTTAGGGTGAAGGTGACACCTTTGCCGGGGATGGAAGTCGCAGTGACACTGCCCTTGATGGATTGGAGTTGCGATCGCACCACGTCCAATCCTACGCCGCGTCCAGACAATTCGCTGACCTGGGTGGCAGTCGAAAACCCTGGCTCAAAAATTAGGTCGATGAGTTGATTGGGGGGCATGATTGCCAATCGTTCTGCGGCAACCCAGCCCAACTCGAAGGCCCGACTCCGGATGCGATCGAGATTTAAGCCCTGTCCATCATCTCGCACCTCAATCACAGTTTGATTCCCTTTGTAAAAGGCTTGAATTTCGATCAGCCCTTCGTCGGGTTTATGACGTTGGCGACGCAGGGGAAGTGGCTCAATTCCGTGATCAAACGCATTTCGCAGCAAGTGCAAGAGCGGGTCGTACAGCTTTTCTAACATGGCGCGATCGATCAACACGTTCGCGCCAATCAGATTCAAATGCACTGGCTTCCCGTAGGTGGTTGAGAGATCGCGCAAAATCCGGGGAAAGCGATTCAACACTTCGCTTAGGGGTAACATCCGCGCCCAGATCAGTTCATCCCGTAAGCGATTGAGCATCTGGCGCTGTTCGTCGAGGGATTCGTTGGATTGTTGCGCGAACAGGGTAATATCGCTGACGCCCTCCTCCAGTTGCACCATTTCCTCAAAAATCTCCTGCATCTGGGCGTGCATCGCACTGTAGCGGTCCATTTCCAGCGAGTCAAATTCAACGACTGGGGCATCACTGGGCATCGAGTCGGTTGAAGACATGGAAGAGGCTGGATGACTGCCGCTTACCGGCCCTTTGCGGTTGCTCATTGGCTCTGGCACAATCAGCATCTGGTCGGAGAGATCGCGCAAATGATTCACCATCGTTTGGAAGCGGGCAAAGCGAGACAAGAGTTCGCGGAGGGAGCTTTGCAGTTGGTTATTTTGCAAAGAAATACTGTCCCGGTTGATGGCCAGTTCTCCCACTAGATTGTTCATGCGTTCCAGGCGATCGGCATCCACGCGGACGGAAACAGTGGCGGGAGTGCTGCCGGGGCTTTGGTAACGGGGAGCTTCGGCGGAATCTGGCTTGTCGTCCTGGGTAGAGTTGGCGATCGCGGTGTAGGGTAAAATATCTGCACGCGGTTCAGCCGGGACGAGACTGCCCCCTCTGGCCGTATGTTCTGCTAGTTCCCAGGCAGCAGTGGGGGAGCCTTCAGGCGCAGGCGGGGCAGGCGTGAACAGCTGCTCAATGTCGTACAGAACTGCTTCCAGCGCCGGGGCAGGTTCATCGAGTGGCGATCGTGGCTCAGGGTTTGGTTCTAGCACAACGGCGATCGTTTCTGGCTGCAACAACTCAGGCGCAGTTGTTTGGACGGGGGGGTGAGCCAATGCGAGGAGGGCTGCCGAGGGGCCGGAGCCCCCATGTTTGCTGCCAGCCAAGACTTCCTGCCGACTCCGCTCAAAATCGGTTAGGGCCAGGTCAGCAATTTCTAACACTTTGTTGGGGTGGACTTCCAGCGCCTGCTGGGCCGCAGTGGCGATCGCCCCAAAGTTGGGCAGATAGAGCAGTTCGGCAAATCCCGCAAACACTTCAGTTTGGGCGCGTAGTTCGCCTGCGACTTCCCAATTGTCGGGACTGTTTAGAACCATGGCCAGGCGCTCTAACCCTTGAGCCACATCAATCTCGAAGATGGAAGTTACCATGTTCACACCCAAATCTGTGGAACTGGGCATGTAACTTTCCGCCTCCAACAGGGTCTCGCCCAAACGGGCTTCAATCTGGTTCAACAGGGGTTCTGCGGCGGCCAGGGCGGCTTCGGGTTGAAAGGATCCGGTGGTGATTTGTTCCATCAAGGGCGATCGCAGACAGTCGAACGCCCGCAGCAACTCATCTTCTAAGTGGGTGTCAATGTTGAGGGTGTCGCTGTACAGGGCTTTGAAGATATGCTCCAGCCGATGTGCCAGGGTCGCGATCGCGGACAATCCCACACTGGCAGCGCCGCCCTTGATGGAATGAGCGGCCCGCATCAAGCTATGGATTTTCGTGGGGCTGCGCTCATAACGCAGCGTGAGTAACCCCGATTCAAGCGCGTAAAGCAACTCAGGGGCTTCTTCCACAAAAAACTGGTAAGCCTGGTCACGAATCTCAGAGTTGATTGTCATATCGGCCTCTAGTTGACTTTGAATTGACCCACATCTGCCTGCAACGTTTGCGCTAACTGTCTCAGTTCCTCGAACGATTCGGAAACCTGGCTGGTTTCGACCGAAGTTTGGGTGGCGATCGCGGCCACATCTTTCATCGTTCGGGTTACGGTTTCCGAAGTGGCAGTTTGAATCAGGGTGGCTTGGGCGATCGTGGCCACCAACTGTTCCATCTGAGTGCTGGCATCGGTAATGCGGTTCAAGCTCTGGCGCGTTTCATCCACCAGTCGGGTTCCAATCACCACTTGTTCGGTGCCTGCTTCCATTGCCGTCACCACCTCGTTGGTCTCTGCCTGAATGCTGGCCACCAGGGCTTTAATCTCTTCGGCGGCTTCTGCTGATCGGCGCGCCAGTGCCCGCACTTCTTCCGCTACCACGGCAAACCCGCGTCCTTCCTTGCCGGCCAGTGCCGCCTCGATCGAAGCATTCAACGCCAGGGTGCGAGTTTGGGCCGCAAAGGTGCCGATCAGTTCCACAACCGTTGAAATCTTCTGTGACGATTCACCCAAATGCTTCACTTTCTTAGCAGCATCGGCGACGGTCGCTCGAATGGCTTGAATTCCATCTACAGTGCGGTTCATGGCCGTGTCGCCCAGTTGTACCGTTTGAGCGGCTACCTGCATTGCGTCCTCTGCTTGTTCGGCAGTGGTGGCGATCGTCTGGATGGCATCGGTCATCTGCTCCACCTGAGCCAGGGCAGCGGTAATTTCGGCTGCGTGTTGCGCCGCTTCTTGCGACAGTTCGCGTACGGTGAGTTCGTTGTTGTTGGCCGTCACCGTGACTCGCTCTACCGCTACTTGCACCCGACTGACCAGTTTCCGCAGGTTGGCCGCGATCGCGTTGTAAGAATCTGCCAGGGTGCCAATTTCGTCCGGCGTGACGCGCGCCTGTACCGTGAGGTCGCCTTGACTGATGGGATCGACCTCTTGCAACAATTCCAGGGCGCGTCGTTGCAGTTGCTCGCGTTGCCGCTGTTGTTCGGCAGCCAAATGTTCTGCTTCCTGCCGCGCTGCTTCCGCCAGTTGCCGTGCCGTTTCAACTTCCTGGGTTTCTTCGGATAGCAACCGCTCTTTGCGGGAAATGTCTTCCAGGTTGAGCGTAATGCGACTTGCCATCTGGTTGAAGGTGGTTGCCAGTTCGCCCACCTCGTCCGTAGCTTCCACCTCGGCTCGGGCGGTCAAGTTGCCTTCCGAAAACGCCTGGGTCGTTTGGCGCAACTTGCGGAGCGGGGTGACGATCATCCAGCCCAGGAAGATCGCCAACAGAATGTCGGCTGTAATGGCGATGCCTGTGATCACGAGTTGGAACGACAAGCTTTCCCGCAACATGCGATCGAGCGTCACTTCCGAGGTCCCCCGCACCAAAATAGCAACCGGATCTCCAGCAACATTGGGTAGGGACTTAGCCGCCATCGTGTAAGTCTGATTTCCTACCGGCACCCGTTCCGTTACCGGCTGGCCTTTGGCGGCGGCGGCGGTCTCCAGCAAGACAGTGTTAGGTAGGGGCACATTAGCCGTTGTTTGACTGTTCCCCTCTGCGACAGTATCCAGGGAAGTTGACAGCACAAATGAGCCGTTGGGTTGTCGTGCATAGATGCCGCTATAGCCACCACCGAAGGCTTCTACTGTGTTTTGCACGATCGGTTTCTTGCCATCCACGATATCCCCGGAAACCAGCGCTCCAATCACTCTTCCCGTTCCTGGTTGCCGGACTGGGGTGACGGTGTAACGAATTAGCGCATCTTTACCACGCATTCCAGTTGGTAATGGAGGTGCCTCGCGCTGCAAATCTGACCAGGGCACAATTTCGCTGGTTTTAATCTGGTTTGGCTCACGCAACACCCGACTAACTAACCCTTGTGGATCAAATCTTTCCCCCTGGCGATCGGCATTAGCATTGACCACAATGCGCAAGTCGGCTCCCACCAACGTGGCGTATTCGATCACCCGCGCTTTTACTTCGTTCTGCAAAATGCCGCGCACCTGTTGCCGCAGCCGACTATTCAAGGGTTTACCGATTTGGTGTTGTTGAGCCGCTTCAATCACGGCGACGTTGTCCGACTGGCCTCGGAAGCCAAACCCCATCTGGTTCACTTTAATGTTGTAATTCGTTTCCGTCACTACCAGTTCTGATTTTGCCTGGTTCAAAAGTTGTGCCCTGCCCCCGGCAATGATCAGCCAGGCTCCAACTCCCACCAACCCAATGACGGAAATGGCTTCAGAGGTCATCAACCCGATGAGTTGTTTAGAGCTGATTGAAAGGTTGCGGAACCGTTGCAGAGGCGCGGGGAGAGTTTTGGTCAGGACGAGGCGAGGGGCGGCAGCGGGAACAGAGGCGCGAGGAGAGGAAGGGGAGCGGGGGCGATCGCGCAAGCCATTATGGGAGGAAGCGGTGGAGGTGGTGGTTTTGGGAAGGGAGCGTGTCATAGTTGATGGGGAGTAAGAGTGGGAGGAGCGGGGCTAGGACAAAACCTAGAACCCAAGCTGTCTAGGCATAAGGATGAGGTCAAACTTTGAACTGTCCAACGCTGGCCTGGAGGGTTTGGGCGACCTCGCGGAGTTGTTCAAAGGTTTCGAGGACTTGACTGGCTTCAGCGGCAGTCTGGTTAGAAATCGCAGCAACTTCCTGGATGGTTTGGGTCACAGTTTCGGAGGTTTGGGTTTGCAGCGCGGCAGATTGGGCGATCATGTTAACTAACTGGCGAATTTGGAAACTCGTGCTGGTAATCTGGTTGAGACTTTGGCGTGTTTCATCGACCAGGCGAGTTCCAGTTGTCACCTGTTCGGTTCCCATTTCCATCGCTGTCACCACTTCACCCGTTTCTGCCAAAATGCTGGCCACCAGCTTCTTAATTTCGTTGGTCGCCTCTGAAGATTGTTGGGCTAAGCTCCGAACCTCTTCGGCCACCACGGCAAAGCCGCGCCCCTGCTCACCAGCACGGGAGGCTTCGATGGAGGCGTTCAACGCTAGCATGTTGGTTTGGGCGGTAAAGGCACTAATCAAATCCACGATCGTGGAAATTTTCTGAGAGGATTCGCCCAACCGTTTCACTTTTTCTGCGGCTTCTGATACGGTGGTGCGGATGGATTGAATTCCATCTACAGTCCGGTTCATCGCGGCATCCCCAGCTTCCACGGTGCGAGTCGCCTGTTGCATGGCCATTTCTGCCTGTCGGGCATTTTCTGCTACCAGGCGGATTGCGGTTGCCAATTCTTCTACTTGATCGAGGGCACTGTTGATTTCAGTGGCTTGTCGAGATGCCTCCTGGTTTAGTTCTAGTAGAAGTTTTTCATTGGTGCTGGCGGTAGTCGTTACCTGATTTGAGGTGATTTGTACTTGTGTTACCAACTTTCGTAGGTTCGCCACGATCGCGTTGTAAGAATCTGCCAGCGTCCCGATTTCATCGGGGGTTACGCGCGCTCGTATCGTTAAGTCACCCTGGTTAATCGGGTCTACTTCCTGTAACAGTTCTAATGCACGAGATTGAAGTCGTTCTTTGAGTTGCCGTTGTCCATCTGCCAGCTCAATCGTTTGTTCCAACAATTTCACGCGATACACCGTCAAACCCAGTTCATAACCAAGCTGCGACATGAAATTGATTTCCGTCTCCTGCCAATCAAACGGTGCATCACACACGTGAGCAATTAACAAACCAAACAGTTGATCACCGTTGAGAATCGGCATAATTAAACTGGCTTTGACTTTCAAGCGTTTGAGCAACTTCAAATGATTTTGCTCAAATCCAGCATCACTCACATCCCTGGCAATCACCATCCGCCCTTGCTGATAAGCTGTGCGGGTTTCTGGTGGAATGCAGGCATCACTCACCCGTTCCTTGAGGGCACTGGGCAATCCGACTTCAACTGCTTCTGAAATCACGCCTCCCCCATTCGCAGCTTGTTCAAAGGCATAAATCACGACCCGATCGAGATTCAAGAGCGATCGCGCACTCTCGACCACTTCATCAAACACACGATTCAGGTCAGGCGATCGCACGACACCCGATCCTTTTGCCAGGGTCAAAACCCGTTCTTGAGCGGATTCGAAGGCTTGTGCGGCCAGGGCTTGCTGCAACTGTTGGGCCATCGTGTTGATATTCTCACCCAGAGAGGCCACTTCATCGGTGCCAATAAAATTCAATCGGGTGTCGAGGTCGCCTTGGCCAATTCGCTCCACGGCATCGGCGGCCACCAACAATGGACGAGTTGCCCGACTCGCCAACAATCCAGCCGCCAGAATCACCAATAAGGCCATGATTCCTGTGCCAAACAGCAAGGACTGCAATAGTTGCTGCTGTGGCTCAAAGGCAATTTCATTTCCAAGCGCTCCAAGCAGGTGCCATCCCAGGTTGGACACGCCCTCAACCTCAGCGATCGGACGATAGATTAACAATTTCTGGTCAGTCAGTTTAGTCTCAAGTCGGTTTCCGGCTTTGAGTTCCAGGTAATCGGGAAACATGGACTGAGCAGCTATCAAGTTTGAGGAGTTGGGTGGAGTAGTCTCAGGCTGTCCAGCGTTCGCAGGTCGAGCAGTCGCAAAGATATTGCCCTCGGCATTAATCAAGTAAAAGGTTTCCAGATCGGCTTGAGCGTCACTGCTCATAGCAACCTGGAATCGATCGATCGGCACTCTGGTTTGGGCGATGGCGATCGTTTTATCTGTAACGGAGTCCTTAATTGGGGCGGCAAAGTAGACCCCCAAACCCTGATCTGGTTTCAACTGCAATGGTTGAGTAATTACAGTTTTATCAGTGCGAAGAACCTCTTGAAAATGCGGGGTGTTGCGATTGTTACTCAGAGGTCTGCCGTTTGATTGGGCAATGACATCACCGTTCAAGTCGAAGACGGCAATGCTGTCATACACACCATAGGCTTCAATATACTCATCCAGAATTGATTCTTGGTCAGCGGTGGTGGCTGCGCGTCGTAATGTTGGATTTGTAAAAATTCTCAAGCTGGTGAGTAGTTGGATATCACCATATCGCTCTCGCATAAATAACTCAACCTTACCCGCAACATGGTTCGCATTCGCCTTCTCAACTGTTGTAATTTTTTCGGTCATTGCTTGGTTCGCAACGGTAATCGCCATCATCCCTACGACAGTTACCGGAATCGTACCGACAATGATGCCCAGGGTAATCGCTTTCAGCCGCAAACTCCGTCCCTGCCACCAGCGCAACGGATTCGATAACAGCAGCGCTGCCGATCGCCGCTTGGAGTGCGTCCGCTGCGCGTTGGCAGGGTTTGGTTCAAACTGATCGAGAATCTCTGGGGAATTTAGCGCTGCTGGTGTTATGGGTGTAGGTTCGTCACTGCGAGCAGTTTCGATTGTAGAACTGGGTAAACCAGGTTGAAAGGGCTGCCGAGTCATGGTGTTCGCCTTAGAGTAACAACGTAAAGCTAGATCAACGATCAGATTTGGGCATAGCGTTAAAGATGGCCTCCGGATTCAAAACCGCCAGCATTTCCCCATCTGGTTTCCACCAATAACCCCGCAGAAACGGAGCCATACCCGGAATCACAAATGAGGCTGCAAGCTGGCGAATCTCTTCGGAATTACACCATTCGATGTCATCCACTTCATGCACAACCAAACCCACCATTTCATTCCGAGTTGAGGTGGGCAACGCGCGATCGCCTAAATTAAGGACGATCGCAGAAAAGTTAACGCGGTTTGAAGGGTATTCATACCAGGGTGTCAAGCCAAATAGGTGGCCTAAATCAACCATCCACAAAATTTCACCCCGCCAGTTATAAATCCCCATGACCCAGCCTGGTAAATGCGGAATCGGCACAATCTGATTCATCGGGATGGTTAGCACTTCTGATAAATGCCGAACTGGCAAAATGACTGTCGTGTCAGGCATCAACAGTAACCGGAGAAACTGTTCATCGGTTTCGGATGGCGGCTCGCTGCTGGTCGCCCGCACCGTCAAAGCACTGGAATTGGTAACTGTGAAAAGGTTAGCCATGCAGATCAACTCAATAAAGTATGAGGAGGAATCGTGGTTAGCGATTGAGTAACTGTTTGACCGTCCGAACTAATTCATCCTGATCAATCGGTTTGGTGAGATAGGCATCTGCTCCTTGTTTCATGCCCCAGAAGCGATCCATTTGCCCATCTTTGGTTGAACAAATCACAACCGGAATAGCACTCGTTTCGGGCTGAGCTTTGAGTTCACGGCACACTTCAAACCCACTGCAACCGGGTAACACCACATCTAACACGACGACATCAGGTTTTTGCTTCCCGATCGAGGCGATCGCCTCTTCCCCACTGTGGGCAACGACTACATTAATTCCAGATAGTTGCAAACATTGGACTAGAATTTGCATTTCAGTAGCAGAATCTTCAACAACTAATGCAGTGTTCATCTCAAGACCTCAGAAGAATACATTATTAATTCACTCAGCGTTGGGTAGAAGTTACCTGATTTTTATATCAAGACTTTATGCTAGGACTAGATACTAAATGCCTTCGAACTATATCCAAAACAACATTAGCCTCTAATGGTTTTGCCAAAAAATCGGTTGCGCCCACTACGTTAGAGCGAAACCGATTCGCGAATCCATCATTCCCAGTTAAAATCACGATCGGGGTTGTTTTGAAGCACGATATCTTTCGTATCTGCTCACACAATTCATGACCTCCGATATTGGGCATCACTAAATCCAAAAAAATTAGGTCAGGCTTGTGCGTCAACAACAAACCCACAGCTCGCAACGGTTCATCAATTCCCAAAAACTTGTACCCTTTATTGGTTAGAAGCGTTTGCAGCATATTGCGAACAAAAGCACTGTCATCCACACAGGCAATCAGCCCACTTGGAGCTTGCCTAGTTGGAGCTAGTGACGTGAGAGGACGGCTAAACAGGCGCTGTCGATAGATAGGGGCGGGCAAATCTGGTGTTTGATTCAATTCCAACCAGCCCATCTGAATTAGAGGGCGCAAAGCCGTGGCAACTTCGATGACATCTCGTTCTAGCTCAAGCGCCAGATCGGATAAGGTTTTTTCTCCATCTAACCGTTTCACTAACTCTCGACCAATTTGGCTTGCCCCTGTGTGAGTTAGCGGCCCAGGTTGCCGCACCGTCAAAGTCTGATTAGGAGAGATTTGGGTTAGTTGAGCCGTCTGCCAGCGCTCCCATTGTTGCTCTACCCTCGCGATCGTGCTTTCTACCGGAATCGGTTCTAACTGAGACAAGAGCATTTCAGTTGGCTCTTCATGTTCGGTTAAATTGGTCGCTTGTAGAAGCTCAAACATGGCATCTGTAACCACTCCGTCAATCATCCGCTCTGCTTGCTGCCGAGTAATTTTTTCTTGAGTAACCCAGTGATCTAGCAACGCATACTCCCAGCCATAGGTAAATTTAGCATCATTAATTTTTGCTAGATCAATCTGCCAAGCCAAGCGGTAAGTGGGGATGAGAGGGCAGTGCCAGATTAGATTTCTGCGCCAGCGTCTCACAGGATGAAGTCCACCTAAAACATAAACAATCTGCCCTTGATATAAGTAAAAAATCCATTTCAGATTGTTCAAATCAGTAAGACTCAATTGACCACTGAAGTTCAATTGTTCTAATTTCTTCAGTTGTTCAAGTGAGGTTAAAGCAGTAAGCATTGTGATGCCTTAAGAAACACGTTTCACTAGGAAAAAATTACTTCTAATAGATTAGTTTTATTTCTTATCTTCAATTTAAGATGTTGTTTCTCACCATCTGGAGCCTACATTTTCACTTTAAGCAGATGATGATTTCGTCGTGCCGAATTCGTAATGCCGACACAACGTAAACTCACAGAGTCACGATCGCAGCACTGCGAAAATGCTGGCATTACAAAATATTTTGCATCGCACATCAGGAAGAACGAATCAACCAAAGACACCTGATAAAAGATGCACTGAGCAAACTTAAAACCTGGTAGATAACACTCTCAACTCAGTCGGAACGAAAAGAGGCGATTAACTGAATGGAGTTATTGAGAAATCTGCACTTATCAAAACAACTGCACCCGCTGTAACCCTTCTGCAAAGGCAGAGTCTACAAAATAAGGTAGTATGCAACCAAAGTATACTTCTCCGTCTATCGCTTTAGATTCCTTTTCTCAAGCTTTATTAGACCTTTATACGGGCATGCCTGCATGTAGTTCAGCTTGCACCTGTCGAGCTTCACTTTGCAGCGCTTCATTCAGCAGCTCCTGAACTTTTGCAATGTATAAGGTCTGCTCACAAGGACAACTCTACTCTGCCATCTATCGCCGTCGCCATGTGCAACGTGGCAGACTTCGGCGTGAGCGCGATTCGGCTGAGCTCATCGTCGAAGCCTCAGTCGAACGAGGCGAGGCAGAACACCTACTCAGAATCGGCTTCTCAGCCATTCGCTCTGTCCTAAGTGTTCTGACCATAGCTATAATTAGAACCTAGCCAAACTTAATTCTAACTAACCGAGTAAGTACAGTCTTACAACAAAACTGAACGCCTCACTAACTAGCTGGTGATGGTGCTAAAGCCTGAATGCGTTGCTGCCGCCGCCGCTGCCAAATTTTGGGGATGACTCGCATGCGACGCTTAAAGGTGTCCCATTCCTCGCTGCTCAGTTCAATCTCCTGCCACGATGGGCGGGCTAGTAACCGCTCCGACCAGTGCTGCAAACGGGGATGATTGGTTAATGGAATTCCCACGGCTGGCATACGATAAACCAGCGTCCCCGCGACAATTTCCGCCAAGGTCAGCTGCGCTCCAGCAAAGTAGGGAGACTCACCCAGCAGGTCTTCCAGAAAATTCAGCGTATTCACAGCTCGAAGTTGGGCGTATTCCAACTCGCCTGGTTTCTCGGTTGCTGCCATTAATAACTTAAATAACGCTGGAAGCAATTCGTTGAGCGTCACCTGTTGCACCATCCGCACTCTAGCCAGGGCGATCGCATCGGCAGGCAGCAGCGATCGTTCGGGATACTGCGCTTCCAGGTAATCTAAAATGGCCAGCGATTCAATCACCTTAAACCCATCATCAACCAAGACCGGGACATGACTAAATGGATTGATGGCTAGAAACTCCGGTTCAAACTGTTCTCCACTCAAGTCAACCGGAATCAGTGCAAACGGCAGTTGCTTCTCCAGTAATGCTAACCACACTGGACGCGCATAGGCAGAAGGACGAGCATAGTAAAGCTGCAACATAAATGATTCCATTTCATGACAAGGATAAAAGACCAATCGGTCGGTTTTCAGTCGATCACGTTACATAGGTATCCAAATTTGCTTAGCAAGACCTGACCTGCCGCTACAAATTGATCGCAAGTTGGCGCTGAATATAGGCGGTGAGATGAGCAAGCGCACATTGAAGATGGGCACGATCGCCATAGAGCTTACTCAGCATCACCCCACCTTCGATCGTCGCAATCAAAACGGTTGCAACCGCCTCTGGTTCAGCATCTGGTTGCAATTCGCCGCGCCTTACCCCCGTCGCAACAATGCGCTGAATCAAATCTCGCCACGCATTCATCGCCAGTTGCGCCCGTTCCCGCAAAGCTGGATGCGTATCATCACTTTCCACCGCTGTATTGAGAATTGGGCAGCCACCTGGAACTGGCGGATCATCGAGCAGGTGTTCATACACCCGGAGAATGGCCAGTAGGCGATCGACCGCATGACGCTTGTTTTTCAACGCACCTATAAATTGTTGTTGGATGCGGTTGGTGGCAAAGGCAAAGGCTGCCAGCGCCAACTCATCTTTGCTACCGAAATGGTTGTAAATGCCTCCTTTTTGTAGACCTGTGACACGCATGAGATCGGACATGGACGACCCAGCATACCCTTGTTGGTTAAATAGAGCCGCGGCCCGTTCAATAATTCGTGCTTTCGTTGCTTGCGCTTTGGTCATTTCAAAACAGACCGATCAGTCTCTTTTAGCGTATCAGGAAAGGGCGAGATCAGCCAAGCTGCAATTGTCAAGCTTTCAGTGATTGGCAAAAGAAATCACTCGATCGCAGCCATTTCTTACCCCGCTCTGGTAAAACGTTGGTATCGTGTTTGGGATCAGTACCGTATGCGACAAATTAACTTTGTAGTCATTTTTGTAATTTGTTTGGCGCTTGTGCTATTTGGGATCGAAAATACCGAGCCAGTGCCCATCAAACTTGTCAAAGGCGTGCAACTGCAAGCCCCCTTATCGATCGAACTCATTTTGGCGATGGGCGTAGGAGCCGTGTTGGCTTGGGTTTTCAGCGTTTGGACACGAGTTCAGCGGTTGGTCGAAACAGGGAAAGAAGTAAAAGTTCGCGACACTCGGATTCAAGAACTTGAGGAAGATGTTGAACGTTATAAAGCAGAAATTGAACAACAACGCCTGCTTCCAGCCGCTAAAGCCACCGAAGAACCGACGGCTGAGGCGGAATTGCTCTCAAAGTAGAGACTGGAGGCGTGGGGGCTGGGAGAAACGTTTTAGGGAACGGTGAAGCCAACATGCCGGTTGGTTATTTTTTACCAAATCCGTTGACGTAGTAATCGCGTGTGCCCTTCGCACTGATGGCTTCACCCAAACGACTGATGGCGTGAACATAGGCAGCAGTGCGGAGCGAAATGCCATTGGCCTGCGAAATTGCCCAGATGCGATCGGCCTCTTCCACAATCCGGCTCTGGAGTTTCTGGTTAACCTCATCCAGCGTCCAGTACAAGCCGCTCCGGTTCTGCACCCACTCGAAGTAGCTCACCGTTACCCCACCCGCATTCACTAAAATGTCTGGAAAAACATAAATGCCTTTGGCTTCCAGCATGGCATCCGCAGCCGACGTAGTGGGGCCATTGGCAACTTCAAAAATTAGCTTGGCGTTGATGTTTTGCGCATTGACTGCGGTGATCTGATTTTCTAAAGCGGCAGGAATCAGAATATCCACATCTAATTGCAGGAGTTCTTCATTGGTCAAAACTTCCTGGTCGTTGATTTCGCAGACGCTTCGATCGCAGTATGGAACGCGAATCCCACGGGTGGCTTCCTTAATTTGGCGAACACTGGGAATATCCAAGCCATTTCTGGCATACACGCCCCCTTGAGAATCGCTCACAGCGACAACTTGATATCCCGCTTCGAACATAAGTTCGGCCAGAATGCCCCCCGCATTGCCAAACCCTTGAATCGCGACGGTGGTGCCCTGAGGAGCCAAGTCAAACTTGGGGAGCATCGCTTGAATCACGTAGTAAGCGCCTAAAGCGGTTGCCGCTTCCCGGCCCACACTGCCGCCCATGCTGATGGGTTTACCAGTGACGACGGCGGGGCAGATGTGGCGCGTAATGATGCTGTATTGATCCATCATCCAGCCCATAATCATGGAATTGGTGTAAACGTCTGGGGCAAGAATATCGACATCGGGACCGATGAAGTCAGCGATCGCGTCAATATACCCTCGACTCAAGCGCTCCAGTTCCATCCGAGATAATGCTTTGGGGTTGACCGTAATTCCGCCTTTCGCCCCGCCAAAGGGCAACCCCAAAGCCGCACACTTGAACGTCATCCAGAATGCCAGCGATTGCACTTCATCCATCGTCACGCTGGGATGGTAGCGCACACCGCCTTTTCCAGGCCCCCGGGTGTCATCGTAGCGAACTCGATAGCCCTGAAAAACTTTGAGGGAGCCATCATCCATGCGAACGGGAATCGAAACACTGAGGCTAGTTTGCGGAAATTTGAGTGATTCGATCGCATCTTCAGAAATGGACGCATATTTCAACGCCTGCTCCAATCGTTGGCTGGCATCAGCAAGTAAAGATTTGGACATAGGAAGAGACCTTGAAGAGTTTTTGTAGCAAAAAATACTATTTTATATTTTCAATATCACCCATCTCTAAAGGCGTGAACATGACCAGCTCTCGGAACGATACAAAAATACAAACTATAACTATGGTCAGAACACTTAGGACAGATCAAATGGCTGAACCGCCGAGTCTGGGTAGGTGTTCTGACGCGCCTCGTTCGACTGAGGCTTCGACGATGAGCTCAGCCGAATCGCGCTCACGCTGAAGTCTGCCACGTTTCACATGGCGACGGCCATAACGCGATGTGCGACTTAATTGTCAAAAGTACTGTTTTCTCGTGGAGCGGGCATCTTGCCTGCTCGGATTGGGCGGACAAGATGTTCATCCCACAGGGATTGATCAGAAGTTTCACATCGCGCAAATTATGTCTTCTCTGCTACATCTCATATGGCAGAGACAAATCAGAAAGCCTATTCAGAATTGGCATTTGAAGCAAGCCTTCTAACGTTCCCAACCAGCGGCGGTAGCTTAGAAATTAGTCGTAAGTCAGCAAGATTAAGTTGTTTTAAGCATTGGTTCTGTGCTGAATTTCTACTCATTCCTCTAAACTTGTAAAGAGCGTTGGAGCGCACAATGAGTCTTGAATTTGAAGCTGCGGAGATGTTAAAGCAAGTCGCGTTGGACGAGGAGATCAAAGACTTCGTGCTTCAGCACCCATCGCTCTATCAACCCCTCCTTCATGCTGCTCTGCGCTTTATTGGGGGCGAAACACTGTCAGACTGCGTAGAAACGGCAAAATTGCTAAATCAGCAAGGCTTTGCTGTCACGATTGACTATATGGGCGAAAGCACTCGTGACGCTGACATAGCGCAGCAGGCTACACAAGAATTTCTTCGCGTGATGCAGGCGATTGCCGAGCAAAACTTGGACTCGTCTGTATCTTTGGACTTGTCTCACATTGGTATGGTCATTGATGCTGAATTAGGGTACAAAAACGCTTGTGTTCTGGCTGAAGCAGCCCAGAGTGCAGGATTGGAAATGATGATCAGCATGGAAGGAGTAGATCGCACAAACTTGATTTTGGAGATTCATCAACGGCTGTGTGAAACGTTTGACAATGTTGGAATTACCCTACAAGCCTATCTTCACCGCACACCAGACGATCTTGAAAGTGTGTTGCAGCGTCCAGGAAAGATTCGATTAGTCAAAGGAGCCTATGCGACTCCCGATGGTCTAGCTAAATCTCGTGGTGCAGAACTTGATCAGTCTTACCGCCAGTTGATGGAAAGATTATTAACGAGTAGACATCCGTGTTCGATCGCGACCCATGATCCAGCTTTGCTCGATCCAATTCCTCTAAAATACGCGCATCAATTTGTGCAAGAGCAGGGAATTGAGTCAGACCACATTGAATTTGAAATGTTGAAAGGAGTGACACAAGAACGATTGGAAGCAATGAAAAATTGTGGGTATCGAACTCGTGTGTATTTGCCTTATGGTCAGGAGTGGCATTTATATCTGTGCAATCGTTTAGCAGAGTATCCTCCCAACATTTATCAAGCCATCGCCGATGCTGCGAAGTATAAGTATGGTCGGTGAGTTGCCAGCCGCACAACAACCGTGGTGCAGCGGACTGTTGCAAGCTGCTGCTGGTGTGGCAAAGGTTATTGGCAGCCGCTGACCACGAACGATACAAAGAGAGCGTAGCAATGCTACGCCCTCACGAGAATTTGATTTCGAGTAATTCTTATTCCTTTGCGGTGTTGTCGGCTTTGAGCAGTTCTGCGATCGCCTGTCCTTCGGTTGGTGGGGTTGGGAGTTCTTGACGGCGATCGGTAATCAGCCAGTCAAGGGAAGCGGCCTGAACATCGATCGTCGCGCCAGTCTTGTCCACACAGTAGCGACCGAACACTAACTTATCAATCAAGCGCACATTCGGGCCAAGGCGGGAGTAATCAAAAATCACACTGTTATCCACGACAGCGCCACTGCAAATCCAGCAGTTAGGCCCGATCATAGTTGGCCCAATGATGGTTGCCCCGTCTTCAATGTGAGTCATCCCACCGATGTAAACCGGGCCTTGGATGTTCACCTTATCCCAATTCACCGCCACATTGATCCCCGTATAAATGCCGGGTGCAACCTGATGTCCGGGAATTTCAACATTTTTGACTTGGCCTTGCAACACCGCACGAATGGCGTGCCAGTAATCTGGAACTTTGCCAATATCGACCCACTCAAAGTCCATGGGTAAGCCATAGAAGGGCGCACCAATTTCCACCAGTTTAGGAAAAAGTTGGCTGCCGATGTCGTACTCTACCCCAGAAGGAACGTAATCGAGCACTTCTGGTTCAAAAATGTAGATCCCAGTGTTAATGCAATTGCTTAAGGCTTCTTCAACCTTAGGCTTTTCCTGAAACGCTTTAATGCGACCATCTTCATCTGTCACCACAACCCCATAGCTGGAGACTTCTTCTTGCGGTACGGTTTTCATAATCACGGTAGCGATCGACCCTTTTTCTCGGTGCCACTTCACCGCGGTTGTCAAATCCAGGTCAATCAAAGCATCGCCACACAACACCACGAAGGTATCGTCGAAGAAAGGAGAGAAATCTTGAATGTGACGCATACCACCCGCAGAGCCGAGGGCTTTCCCGACCAGTTCCCCGTCTTTGATGTAGCCCTCGAAAGAGTAGGCAATCTGGACGCCGAAGCGTTGCCCGTCCCGAAAATAGCCTTCGATCACATCAGCCAGGTGGCTAACATTGACCATGATTTGGTCAAACCCATGCTGTCGAAGTAATTCCAGCAAAAATTCCATTACCGGCTTTTGCATAATTGGAATCATGGGTTTGGGGATCTCATAGGTAATGGGCCGAACCCGCGTCCCTTTCCCTGCTGCCAGAATCATGGCTTTCATAGGTGTTCTCTCAATCCTTCAGCCGTTAATTTTAACTGTCCAGGTTATCATCCGTCTCGCTGTGGAAGAATTTGGGTGATGTACCCCAACTCAACTACTGAGTCAAAACTAAACACAGTCTGTCAGTAAATCAGGGATTGTGCCAACTGCTTTGTGAGGAATTTACGCACTGCTTAATTTACTCATATGGGGAAAACCTTGGGGATGGGTTTCTACTGGGCGACTTGGGTATTTGCTGAGGTTTCTGTCCCCTCAAGCAGGGGGCGCACGCGAAGCTGGCCGTAAAACTCCTCCTGCTCCAGTTCTACTTTAGACTGGGCAGAGAGGAGCAGCAGTGCCCAAAAAATTCCGACACGATCGTGATTGGGAGAATGCGCCTCCGTCGATTGAATAGGAATTTTTGCGGTTGCTTGAGATTCAGTCCAAAGTTGCAGTAAAAACTCAAAGTCAAGCCAATTTTGCGCCTCATGCGCGTCGGGTAAGTATTCAACAAAAAACTGCTCCAATGCCGCTGCCATTTCGGAAAGATTTTCCTGGTGGGCCAGTTGGGCGATCGCGCGCACTGTTTGAGATTTGGACTGAGCCGGTGGACGGCGCAACCGTTTGCGGGGCGAGGGATCTTCCAGGGCAACGGCGATCGTGCGGAGTTGATCAATCAGATCCTTTAAGGTGACTTTGCGCCGCTGTGGTGGTTGTGCCACGGCTCGTCGACGAATTTGGCGCTCTAAATAGGGTGGCAGCGAACTACCGGGTAAGGATGCTTCGAGGAAGGCGGCATCTTCCAGTTCGGTTTGGGCTTCCTCTGATTGTTCAACCTGGGTCAGGCTATCGGCTTTGAGGAGTACCAGCATGGACGCATACAAAAACGCTTGTCCCGATGAAGAGAGACTCTTTTCGTACAGCTCGCGCCCGTCCATGACTGGTGCTAAGTCATTCAGAAAGCGATCGATGACTTCAATCACTTTGACATCCCAGGGATCAATTTCTCCCTGTTCGGCCATGTTGATGAGAAGAGCGATCGCATCCTCCGCGAATGACAGCGCCATGAATAAAGCCTCTAGCGTCGAGAAAGGCGAACAAACCAGACGGCCATCGCGACAATACTCATCAAGAGCAAAAATGGAACCCAAAGACTCCAAAGACTGGATGGATGAATTAAATCTGTTACCGTCATGCCTTGAATCGTAGCTTAAGTCTGGAGAATTGCGAGAATTGTGTTTAAGAAATCGCAACCAGGGTTAATTCCGACTTGCTGCCTTGTTTTCCAGTCTCACCAAGTCGGATCGGAATACAAATGAATCGTCAGTTGCGATTGTCCAGATGGCACGCTGCTGATGCAACTACAGATGGCTCTGCCATCGTCCAACTCGACTTCACAGGCATGGCAAGATCCCATCAAGCATCCAGTTGGGATGGTGATGCCAGCGCGGGCAGCAACCTGCAACAGCGGCTCTCCGGGCTGCGCGTCGATCGTAATGTTATTGGGCATAAATTGTACATGGACAGTCATAGGCGGATGGCGTAACTAATAATTAAGAACATTCTAAAGAATGTCTAAACGGGATAGGGTTTCCAAAACTTTCCCTTTACTCTATGAATCAAGGACAAACGGGTACGTTGCACCGAAAGGGTTAGGGATTAAGCGCACTGGAGTTTCTAGTTGCGCTTATTTTCGTTTTTATAGTGGGTTTACTCGCGTTTGAACAGGTAATAGTGAGTTGGGGAGATGCCATTGGCCTGGACGATCGGATCTCGAAATTTGGGTTCGCTGGCAACTTTTTGATACCCGTATTTTTCCAGCAGTGGCTGATAGTCGGCGCGACTCTGGTCTTTCTCAAACGAGAGAAGTTGAGTCCCGCCATTATCGAGTGCGTTGGGCACCAGCATCAGGTAAGGGATATGAAATTCGGCCAGCAATTCTAACCAACCCGCGATCGCCTCAATCGAGCATTCTGAAAAGCTGTGCATGTTGATGGCTAACTGCACTGGGTATTTCGCCAACGTTTTTGGCAATTCATCAAATGGAACTGCGATCGCCGCTTGCTCCACGCCGCGAAATTTGAGGTAGTACTCGCACAAAAAACTAGAGGTGGCGATCGCGTCGGTGCAAAACACTTTGCCAAAGTTTGGAAGGGCTTGCACCAGCCGATGGGCAAACCGTCCGTATCCCGCGCCGATGTCAAGCAGATGGAAGTTGGTGCATTGAGACAGGCCCAGGTGCCGCTCCAGAAAGTAAATTTCAGTCATGGAGTCGAGCAGATCGCGGCTTACGGGGCGTTGATCTACCAGCACGGTATATGCCCCAAACCAGTTGTCTTCTGGCAGCCGATCGAACAATCCGAGGGTATCGATCGTCTTCAGATAGTAAGTACAGAGGGCATAGTGCAGGTCGGTATTAATTTCACGGTGTTGCCAAACATAGCCGCCATCGGCTCGAAATCGGTACAGGTCGATTTCTTGTTGCACAAAGGTGTCGGTCCACATCGAGGCCAGCATCACCGGATGGTTGATCGCGCGATAGCGTTGGGTCAAATCTGTTAGCCGAGTGTTGCTGGGGATCAAGAGATATTCGGCCCCCTCTGGCAAATTGAGGGATTGGTTCGGATACAGATCAAAAAAGGCTTCTGGTAAATGGAGGCGATCGCTCAACCGTTCATGCCGAGCCTTGAGGGACTGATAATCACTCAACAGATCCTGGAACTCCTGCTCTAGTAACCGCAACCGTTCTAGTCCGGTCTTCCGCACAAATTGCACATTCACCGCCGCTAAGGCAGCATTCACGCGAGAAGCAAGAGACATCAGCCATTTAGGATGAATTGACAACCTCATGCTACCACCCCAATTGATGTTCTCGTGATGGAGTGGCAATTTAGAGCCGCTTAGTTCGCGATTTTAGGTAGACTCTGGTGGCAAAAAGGGCGTCAGGTTGAGATGGGGCTCAACCGTATCCGCCAGCATATCGAGCATCATTTCCCGTTGTTCGCGATAATTGGCCACGCCGGTGGGTAAAGACTTCAAACCGCGCTGTTGCCGTAAGCGATTTAACCAGGCGCGTCGCCAAGGGCCATTGTCAAAAATGCCGTGGAGGTAAGTGCCCCAAACGGCCTGACTGTCATCTACGATGCCGAGGTTGGCATCATCAAATAGGGAACTCGTGCCGGTAGCGTCTTCCATCAGACGCGATCGCCCCTGGTGAATTTCGTAGCCTGTGACCGGTAAACCTTCCTGCGGGAAATTGGACGTGACGGTTCGCTGGCGCGCAATACGCTGTCCGGCGATCACCGTTTTAATGGGCAGTAGGCCCAATCCTTTGAAGCGGCCTTCTTGCCCTTCAATGCCCTCCGGGTCGGCCAGAATTTTGCCCAACATTTGATAGCCACCACAAATTCCCAAGACCGTGCCACCTGCTGCCACATAATTTTGAATTTCTTCGGCCATGCCCGTGCGATGCAGCACAATGAGATCCGCGATCGTGGTTTTAGAACCGGGAATAATTAAGGCATCAGGATGACCCAGAGGGGGCTTGGGGGCAATGTATTTTACTGAAACGGATGGTTCGGCCTCCAACGGATCAAAATCTGTGAAATTAGAAATGCGAGGCAGCCGTAAAACGGCAATATTGATGTCACTGGTCGTATTAGAACTCCGGGGATCAAGCAAGCTCAGCGAATCTTCGGCGGGGAATGCCTGATCGAGCCAGGGAATAACACCCACGACCGGAATACCTAAGCGCTCTTCCAACCAATCGATCCCCGGTTGCAAAATCGATCGCTGTCCCCGAAACTTATTGATCACAATGCCTTTAATCAAGGCCCGCTCATCGGGATCTAATAACTCCATCGTGCCAACGACATGGGCAAAAGCGCCGCCGCGATCGATGTCTACTACCAACAATGTCGGGGCATCCAGGTGTTTTGCAACCCGCATATTCGTCAGGTCACGATGCTTAAGATTGATTTCCGCCGGACTGCCCGCCCCTTCACACACCAACAAATCATAGTCTTCTGATAAGCGCTTCAACGACTCCTGAATTGCCTGCCAGCCCTGGTCAAAAAATTGTTCGTAATAATCAGTCGCGCTGACTCGCCCAACCGCCTTCCCTTTCAAAATCACGAGCGAGGTCATGTCGCCCTGGGGTTTGAGCAAAATGGGATTCATTTCGGTCATCGGTGTAATGCCCGCCGCCCATGCCTGCACCGCCTGCGCATGTCCCATTTCACCGCCATTGTTAGTGACGTAGGCGTTGAGGGCCATATTTTGCCCCTTGAAAGGCGCAACTCGCCAACCCCGCCGATTAAGAATTCGACAAATTGCGGTTACTAGCAGTGATTTTCCTGCGTGGGAGGTGGTTCCCACTACCATCATGGCTTTCATTGAGGCTCCCTAAGCAACGAGTAGAGGACAGTAAAACCGAGTCACGCATCTAGAACGGTAGCCGGAACCAACGGGTCAGCGCATTAATAACGTAGTCGTGCCACCGGGGGGTAAAGCGGGCGGCGGCGCGATGCTGCCATTTGGTTACAAGTTGCCGTCCTAAAGGGGTCACCCGAAAACTATCGGTCAGTCCTTGCCCATCGACCTCTCGACGCAGCAACCCAACCTGGATCAGCCAAAGTAGCTCGGTTTCGGCTCGCAGCTCAGACAATGGTTTGATGGTGTACTGATTTTGCACGCCAGCGGTTTGGGCGATCGCGTGCAAAGCAACACTCTGCGTCAGCATCGTTGTCAAGAGATGCAACTTAAATGGCGCACACCGTAAGGCTCGCTCTGCTCGCAGCAGCGTTTTGGGAGAGTAATGAATGGATTGAGAAAGTTTGGAAGTTGCAGTCATGGAGGTGGGTGGGCAGACAGTTGCAGGGATAAATTCCAGAAAAGTGAATTTCAATCAACTGATATCTTATGCAATTTCTACTACTTAAGCAGAGATTTCACTTGAATGTGGGGCAAATCCACACAAAAAATGATTTAGCCGCAGGATTAACCACCGGGAAAAATCTTGATCGATCGAGGTCACTCCCTCCCCTGGCGCTCCTGAACCTATCACTATCTCTGATTTTGAGTGAGCTTCTCTAACGAATTTGGCGACGGCGTTCTTCAGTTTTACGATCGCGCCAAAACCATTCCTGATCAGAAAGACGTTCACAGGTTTCCAAGCGCTGAATTGCCCAACTGTTGTATTCAGAATTAATGTCACATCCCAGCCAGCGGCGACCCAGTTGTTCCGCGACAACGAGAGTAGTTCCAGAACCAGAAAAAGGGTCGAGAATGGTATCCCCCCGTTGTGAAGAAGCCAGGACGAATTTACGAATCAACTCTTCTGGTTTTTGGGTGGGATGGGGCGTTTTCTCCCGCATTCCATTGCAAGTCGTGGGGATTTCGATCACATCTTTGGGTTTCGCACCCCCTGGATTCGGTTGCCAGTTTTGGTACCGATCGCACTCTTGATTCCGGCTGTATTGACTCGATATCGCCTGTGGGTGGCTGGGATATCTCAAGGTGTGATGACCATAGGGAATGCGGATATTGTCAATATTAAGTGGCGGTGCGTTCGGCTTGCGAAATAGCAGAATACTTTCGTGCGATCGGCCCCAATCGCGCCCAAGATTTGCCTTGTTCTTGTAATACCAAATTAACCAGCGGCAACTGCTGAAAAGGCTACTAGCTGGATGTTTGAGATCGGCCAACGTTTCAGAAAATCCCATGACATACAAGGAACCCGTTGGTTTTAGCAGCCGCGCGGTTTCGTGAATCCATTGCATTGACCAGGCAATATAAATGCTCTGAGATTCAAAGGTATCCCACGCTGCTTTTTTGAGATTGTAGGGTGGATCGGCAATGATCAGATCGATCGAGGCAGCTGGGAGAGACTTTAACCAGCTTAAGGAGTTTCCACAAAATAATGTGCCATTCACCTGCTGATAGGCGATCGTTGCAGAGTCCTCCAGATTGGATATTAGGAATTCAGGCAGGTTTTCAGCCATTCATTTAGATTGCGACACGGAAACGTAAGTAGTTGCCAAGCCTACTTCGACATAAAAATTTGCCCACTGCGGAGCGAAGCAAGAAAACCTCTTAGAAGGTCTTAAATCCGCAAAATGCGCCTATCTGGCTATAAGTATTAAGTTTTTTAACCAAAATAATTCGGTTCTCTACTGTAGCCACATCATGGTGAGTTTTGATAGTTTAAATTGGCAGCTTCTTCTCCTACTCATTCTTCGAACAGGGGTGCAGCTTCTTCTGTTGTTTACCTCAACTATTAAATATGAAAGTTCCAAGTTTGGTGCATATTTCTGCCGCACCTAAAACGGCTTCTGCGACATTCGGGTTACCCCAACTCAAAACCTGGATGGCTCAAGCGACGAGTCCTGTTTTGTCTGCGTTTGCTGTGAGTTTGGCCGCGATCGGGTTGGGGGTGATGGCGGAAAAATCTTCAGCTCAGGTTGTTTACTTCGAACGGCCCATCAGCGCAACGGTTGGTTCTGGAGTCGTTTCCACCAACAGTGGCATCGGTCTCAATGTGCGGTCTGGGCCTGGGTTGAGTTTCCCGATCATTGGCGGGGCCAGTGACGGCGCTTCTTTGGTCTTAGTTGGTTCCCCCGTGTTTGCAGATGGGTATCGGTGGCAGCGGGTGGCCAGCGGTGGTTGGGTGGCCAGCAATTTTGTGAACGGTGGGTTTGTGAATATCTCGACTGGCAACGGGTGTCTGCGCGAAATTTCGGCCTGCGGTGGCGACTCAGAGGTTATCATCAGCCGCCCGATCGTCATCACTCGCCCGCCCCAAGTTACACCGCCGATCGGCATCATCCCGCCGAGTGTTGGTGGCCCTTACGTTGCTGCCGTGCCAGGTGGACAGGCCACCTTATTTCAAGTCCGCCAGGTGATTCCCAATGCTCAACTCGATCGCGCACGGGAAGGCTCCTTCGTCAACGCAGGCAGTTTTCCCACTCATGATGGGGCCCAATCGGTGACATCCTTCCTGCGGGCCAGTGGATTTGATGCGCGAGTTATCCATCGTTAAAGGTTGCCGCAGCTCCCAGCGCTCGTCCTGCCAACCAACCAGTTGTCCAGGCACTTTGGAAGTTGAAGCCGCCGGTTACTCCATCAATGTCCAGGATTTCGCCAGCAAGGTAGAGTCCTGGGCAGATTTTGCTTTGCATGGTTTTGAAATCAACATCTTTCAGAGCCACACCGCCACAGGTGACAAATTCTTCTTTGAAAACACCTTTGCCGGTGATTTGATAGTGTCCTTGAGTGAGTTCTTGAATTAACTGATTTAGGGTTTTATTAGAAATTTCGGCCCACCGATCGCCCGCTTGAATGCCCACATGCGCAGTCAGTTTTTCCCACAAACGACGCGGAATCATGACGGGGCAATTGGCGACGATCGTTTTGCGCGACAGTTGCGATCGAACGGCCTGTAGCTGTTGCCGCAAGGTTTCTGGATTTGATTGGGGCACCCAGTTGATTTGCAGTGTCGCTCGATAATTCTGGTCATGCAAAGCGCGTGCGCCCCAAGCCGAAAGTTTTAGGACAGCCGGACCGCTCACACCCCAATGGGTCACTAATAAGGAACCAGTTTGTTCAATGGTGGGTTTTCCGGGTAGGTGTAAGCGAAGTTGAACGGTATTTACCGCCACACCCGCTAAACCCTCCAGGCGAGGATCGGAAAGATTAAATGTAAATAACGATGGTACTGGAGGCAAAACGGTGTGCCCTAGCGATCGCGCGATCGCGTAACCATGAGGGTTACTGCCCGTGGCCAACAGCAGGCGATCGACAAATTGCCCTCCGCCAGATTTGGGGTGCAGAATAAATCCCGTTGGCTGCTTCAGCACCTGTTGCACCGAAACCCCAGTTCGGACTTCAACGCCTGCCCGCTGAGCCGCTCGCATCAGGCACTCCACGATCGTGGCTGAATCATCGGTTACGGGAAACATCCGCCCATCCGATTCTGTTTTCAACTCGACACCATGAGTTTGAAACCATTCCACTGTATCTTTAGCCTGAAATCGCGAAAACGCTCCCCGCAAAGCTTTCCCGCCTCGGGGATAGTTTTGTACCAGCAAGGCTGGCTCAAAACACGCTTGCGTTACATTACAGCGTCCACCCCCGGAAATGCGGACTTTTGCCAGCGGTTGACGCGCCGCCTCCAGCAATGTCACCTGAGCCTGGGGAAAGGTTTCAGCACAAGCGATCGCGCCAAAAAAACCGGCTGCTCCGCCACCAATTACCGCAACGTTGAGTGTCAATTCCGCAACTTGATTGAGAGTCTATTTCAATCATGACTCAAATGTTCGCAACTGGATAAGTCCACTGCCTTTTGCTGGCTCACTTTAAACCCGTGATTTGTCGCAGTAGGGTATTGTTACGGCGAACAAAAAGTGTACTTTCCAAATTCGCTGGTTGTTCACTCATTGCACTGGTGAGGGTATAGGAATAGATGCCGTTGACCCAGGTAGTGGAGCAGATCCCATCTCGGCAAGAGACAACGCCCCCAGCCAGGTCAATACAGTCTTGCTTGGTGTTGCAGCCGCGATAGGTTAAATTGCCCGTCCCATTCACCCCTGACCAGGAGTTACGATTGCCGATCGTGATTGTCCATTCGTCATTTTGCAATATGGTGGCATCGGTAGAAACGTTCCGTCCGGCTTGATCGACTACATCCATCCGCACAACCAAATGAGTCAGGCGAGATCGACCACAGGGTTCATAACTGGTGCAATTGTTCACCGACTCAACCCCGTAAACTAAGCGCACCCTTTGATTCAGGTAAAGCTTGGGTGTTTGACACACTTCGAACGTTGCTCCCACCGTCTGAGTTGCACCCGCTGCATCTGTAAACGTGACATAACACATCAGGTCGCCGATTTGCATATCTTGAATGATGCCAACTTCGGGTTCCAAATCGGCAAGAGCTGTTGAGACGTGATTCTCGCCGGGAGTCGGAGCCGCAGGCGGATTGGCGATCGGCGTAATTTCAAGCGGCTGACTTGGGGTTGGCGGTGTTGGAGGCGTGGACACCACTGTTTGATACCCATTTGAAGCCGCTGTGGAGGTAGAGCGAGGAGACAAGGCTTCGCAACCAATTAAGCTTGAAGCGGCCAAAAACACTGCGATCGCAGACACGGGGGCTGACATCAGTTTCATACAAATGATCCTTAAGGGGGCGTTTAGGCACAGGTCTGGGGGGAGTAACCTGCCTAGTAACTGCTACCAGTGCCAAAGGTCATTTTCGGAAAATTATGGGGTGTCGCGGGAAAAGATTAGTGAGCTTGCCGACGCAAAAAGGGCAGTAGGACATCATTCACCTTTTCGTGCCAGTCTTCTTGTGGGTAATGGCCGACTTCTTCTAGTTTCATCAGTTCGCCATTGGGCAGCGAATGAGCGAAAGCTTCGGCGATCGCCAGGGGTAGCCACGGATCACGATCGCCCCAGGCCACCAAAATCGGCTTTTCCCAGGTTTGAAAGCCCGCCTCAATTTCGGTTGTAGTCTGTTTCAGTTGCAATTTTTGCACGGTGGCGAATAGGGCACGCCCCGCATCCCCGGTTTGCAAAAAGGGCCGACGGTAAACATCCAGATCAGCGTCTTCAACACGATAGCCGCCGCCGCCTTCTAACGTGCGATCGACCAGCAGCGGATCTTGCGTGATCATTTCTCCGGCAAGTGGCAGTCCCAGTTGTTGCATTTTCCAGGGCAATTTGGCCGCAGTCGTCACAGGGGCATTGAAGATGGCAATGCGATCGACGCGATCGGAATGGCGCAGGGCATACTGCAAGCCAACGGTACCCAGAAAACCCTGCACCACCAGAGAACAGTGCCTAATGTCCAGAGCTTGCAGAAACTCCTCCAAGGCGGTCATGAAAGCATCTGGGGTGTAGGGGAAATCGCGGCGATCGGGCCGCTCAGAATAACCGTGGCCGAGCCAGTCGGGGGCGATCGCCCAAAATCCTTGTGCTGCCAGAGCTGGGAGCACATGCCGCCAGCCGTAACTCTGACACACCAGCCCGTGAAGCAGCACAACCGTCGATCGCGGTTCCCCAAGGGGTTTAGCCTCGCGATAAAACCACTCAAATTTACCTGCTTGAATTGCGTTTTCCTTCGTTGTCACGATCGGGTTCCCTGCGTTCAGTATTCATTAGAATATCGTTCATTGGGCATCCACAAACGCGCGACTATTCAGCAGTTTTTTCCACCAAAACTTGCCGTTCTTGATGCAGCACACGCACTTTGGGACTGAAGACAGACAGAAAGGCATCGATCGCCGCTTTAGGTTGAATAGTGACTGATTTTTTAGAAGCTTGAACGTCATAATTAGCCAGAATGATGATGCCCCCAACTTTGACTAACCGCCAGCAGATTAGAATGTTTTCTAATAAGTCTGCTGCAACCAAAGCATCATTGACATGAACTAAATCAAAAGAATTGGGGATGAGCGATCGCAACACAATTTGTGCAATGCCTGCGACCTTTCTCACTTTTGCAGAGGCTCCAGTTTTTGCAATATTGGCCTCAAATTGCTGGGCGATCGTAGAGAGATAACTTTGAGCTGTTCTCTCTTCAACTTGATTCGAAACCGTATCAATGCAAGTCATACGAGCAGCTGGATGAAGTAATATATTATCTAATAACCAGCAGGTTGATTCACCATCCTGACAACCAATTTCTAATCCTTTGAAGTCAGGTAGGTTCGTGAATTTAGACAGGAATTTCTCCCAATTAGCAAATAGATCTGGATGTACTTCAGTAAACTCATAGCCACGTTGAACGATGTGGGCTTGATACTTAAGCCTGGAAATTTCCACGATCGCTTCTGGCAAATTGGGGTCAAGCTCTAGCGCCTTTTGAAGATAGATCAAAGCATCGATCGGCTGCTGGCGATCGCGCAGGGTAAATGCAATGTTGAGATTTACTTTTGCTAAATCTGAAATTGAGAAAGACGGATTGAGGGCAAGCGCTTTCTGATAATAAGTGGTGGCTTGTAATAAATCACCCCGCGTTCTAACGGCGGAGCCTAAATTGTTATAAGCGGCAGCCAGAAAATTACAGGCTGTGCCATTGTGCGGCTCTCCAGAAAGCCAGGTCTCCAGCAAGGGAATAGCTGCCTCAAACTGGTTCTGACTCATATAATCATTACTCATCTGTTGCCAATTGAGAACAGATAAAAACTCCTGACTTTTATCCATGCGCTTGAATTTCTCTAGTAGATATTGCACATGGTTCTGTTCAATTTGATGACGAATGAGATGAAGCTCTCTCATTTCGGACGGCATTTCTTCTTGATGATGTTCCGGTGGAGTTTGAAATTTTTTGAGCTGCCGATCGAAGTTATTACCCGGATAGCGAATGTATTCCACTGTTTCTAAATTCACTTTCACAATTTTGAAGAATTTAGAAATAAAGAGTTGATAGGAAATATCTTCACAGCCCGTTTCATTGTAGGGGATTTTTTGTTCGGGGAACCCTTCAACAAATTCATGACAATCTCGCCGAATGCAAATGTTTTGAGGAATCGAATTCTCGATCGCCACTTTCCAGAAGGGCAAAATATCATCCGCCATATAAACTGCCGTGCGCACCACCCCGATCGCTTGATTGGGCAGTTGAATCGTTTGATCGCCCTGCTCCCGCTGCAAAGTAAATGATGTCGCTGGATTGGTGGTTGGATCATGATTCAGCAAGCGAAAACATAGATAGATGTGTTCTTTGAAATACAAATCATCTCCATCACAAAAGAACAATAAATCGCCTTTCGCGGCATTGGCTCCAACGTTTCTTGCCGTTCCGGCTGAGGTGCGTTTGAAGTGATGCACAATTTTGCAATGGGGATGAGTTTGACTAAATGCCTGGATGATTGCCGGTGTGCGATCAGTCGATCCTTCATTCACCACCACAATTTCTGCTTCAACAGATTCGCCCTGGTGCTGTTGATCAAAGTATTGAATACTGGCTTCCACACTCTCCAAGGTGCGGAGAATCGCGTGTTCTTTATTCATTACAGGAACGATAACAGAAAATGATTTGAGCATGAGCTTCTCTTACGGCTCCATTTGCAGAATGCGAACGGGTTGCCCTGGGGCGATCGTTGGGTCTCCCAACGGTACAACTGCTAACCCATTCGTGCCAGCCAAATTAATCAAATTTCCAGAAAGCTGACTGCCTGTTGCAGCCTCAAATTCGTAGCGGCCCTCCACCCACTCCAATCGCCCCCAAACGTACGACTCCCGCTTGCCGTCTGATTTCAATGCCTGCCGCGTGTGCGCAGTAACATACTTGGGCTGCCAGGGTGCAGTGATGCCCGATCGCTTTTGCAAAGTCGGCTGCACAAACCGCCAAAATGTGACTAATGCCGAAACTGGATTACCGGGTAGACCAAAATAGATTTTGCGCTCTGCCGCCTGTCCCCTGTCGTCTACCTCCAGCTCAAACGTTGCCACTGTCAAAGGTTTGCCTGGTTTTACCGCAACCGATCGCAGGTGAACCGTCGCACCTAAATCGGCCAAGACTTGATCAACGTAGTCATAATCCCCGACAGACACACCGCCAGAGGACAGGACGACATCGGCAGTCGCGCTGGCCTGGGCGATCGCGTGCTTGAGGGCCTCTGGTTGATCAGGCACAATGCCCAGGGAAATAGGTTCGCATCCGGCTTGCAGGGTAAGGGCAATCAGCGCGTAACGATTGGAGTCCACGATTTGCCCTGGTTGTAGCGGGCGATCGAGGCTCACTAATTCGTCGCCGGTTGACAGAATCGCCACCCGTGGCCGGCGAAAAACCGGCACTTGGGCACACTGGGCGGCGGCCAAAATCGCAATCTCAGCGGCTCCCAGTTTGCACCCCGCCTGCAACAGGGGTGCCCCCGCTTTGTAGTAGGCTCCTTGCTGGCGAATGAACTGGTGCGGTTGGGGCGCAACTAGAATTAGGACGCGATCGCCCTCTCGCTGGGTGTTCTCTTGCATGACGATCGCATCGGCTCCAGCGGGCACGATCGCCCCGGTAAAAATGCGTGCAGCTTGGCCAGTTGTCAGCACTTTTTGTGGTTGGGTTCCAGCAGGAATTTCCTCCACGATGTTTAAAGTGACAGGAGTTTCGACTGACGCGGTTTCCACATCGGCCAGCCGCACCGCATAACCATCCATTGCGGAATTATCCCAGTGGGGAAAATCCAGTTGACTGGTAACAGGGGCGGCCAGAATGCGACCGAGCGCCCCCATCAAATTTACCGTTTCGGTGTCCTGTAAGGTGGGAAGCTGCACCAAATTTAGGATTAGTTGTTCGGCTTGGGTGGGGGGTAGCATAGCGGGTTGAGTGGGTGGGTGAGTAGGGGCGTGGATGGGTGGAGGGCGATCGCGGTTTGCAGGTTGGCGAAGGCGTTTCGATCTTCCATATTGAGTTGCAGGTGTCCGGTGAGGTGGGGCAGCAGGCTCTGCCATTGCGGGGTTGGGAGGGGCGGGGTGAAGCCGATGGTCGGTTGATCATCCGCCAGTTCCAAAGCTTCAGCTTCAAGCAGTTGGAGGCTGGCAGCAGCGAGAGCGAGTTCCACCCGTTCGGGGTCTGCATTCGCAACGAGCAACAGGGATAGGCGATCGCGCTCTGGGTGAGTGAGGCCAAACCGTAACACCGCCACCAAATCAGTCAAGAGGGTAGCTTCGGGTTGGTGCCAGTCGGGGAAGGCGACCCAGTTGAGCGATCGCAAATTCAACTCTGGCATGGGTGGAGCGGGCAGGGCTGCGGCCCCATTAGTCATGGTTCTGGTGAATTCAGCCGCGTCGAGGCCCAATTCCAGCAAGCCCTGTTCGGCCTGGATTAACCCTGGCAGCAGTTTGAGCAACCCTCGCAGCAACCGTTCTGCCACGTCGAATTGCTGCTGTAATTGAGCCGCCTGAGCGGTGAGCCACAGCGATCGCCACCAGTTGCCAGCCGGATCAGCCGGATCGGTTTTGCGAAACCAAACGCCCGTGTAGTCGATCGCGCGGAGCGGAAAAGTGGCGTTTTGGCTTCGTTCAAATTCATGCACCGCTTGCCGACACCCCTCCCAGTGGCCATAGTCGTCAATCTGGATGAAGCCCTCCGGGACAACCTTCTGATAAAGCGACTTGAAAATGTCCATCGTGGATTCGTACCAATCACCATCGGCATGCAGCAGCGCGATCGCGTTAACCTCAGCTTGCAACGCTGGCAATGTTTGGGCAAACAATCCAGGCACAGGTACAACGATTTCCGATACGCCCAGCAGCTGGCAAATCTGGTCGAGATACTGCGCCACTGGGGCTGATAACGTTCCAGCGCCAAACCCAGTGAGATTGGCCGGTACGCCAGCATGACGATCGGCTTCGGTGGGGTCGGGCATCCCAGTAAAGGTGTCACACGCATAAAGTTGACGCGGACGCAGACTGTATCGCTGCATCACGGCTGCCATCAAGGCCGCAGCTCCGCCCCGATAGGTGCCACACTCCACCAAGTCTCCCGGAATGTCATCCAAACAAATCTGCTTGGTCAGGCTATACAGCGAAAATAGCCGCTCTGAACTGAGCAGCGTGTAAGGACGAACAAGCTCTAACAGCGTGAGAAATTCTGAGTCGGTATCGGGTTGGGTCAAGGTGTGAGCGGAATAGGCCAGGGCGTGATGATACAAACTTTGCGCCAGATCTCGCGATCGCCACAATGTACTGAGGTGGGCATGGGCGATCGCAGAAGCCGGATTCACGTTTAGCATGGCTTGAAAATTGGCGATCGCTTCGTCCCAATCGCCTTGGATGTAGGCGGTTTTCGCCCGATGCCGCCTTTCGATGTGTTGTTGCCGCGCTGCCAAGGAGGGGGCGATCGGAGGGAGCGGCTCTAGATGCAGGCGATCGATCGGCTGCAACCAAGCATCAAGGGGCGTTGCAACTGGACGGGGCAATGACTCTCCTGCCACACCACTGATCTCATATCCCTGGAGATGAGCCGGTAAGGTCCAGTTCACCCGAGGATCGGGCTGGTGGGCGATCGGCTGTACTTGGCCCCGCCATGCCACTCCCATAATTTGCATGGTTTGGTAAACGCGAGTCTGCCAACCTTGCTGTTTAAAATAATCCAGCCCCGCACTAACTTCCGGCGACGCTAAATCATGAAAGATTACCAGCGCATCGGCTTCGGCATATTGGGCACAAGCGATCGCGTCTGCCAGCGGTCCCGGGGCCTCGTGATTGCCATCAATGAAGATCAACGACCAGCGACGGTCTGCCTGTCGTGCCAGTTCATGGACGGCATCTGGGCTGTATCCCGGTCGCAAATTCACCCGATCGCGGACTCCAGCCGCAGTTAAGGACGCAGCAACGGTCTCAAAAAATTCAGGCCGCTCCAGTAGCGGATCAATCACATCCAGCACGACGCCTGCCAAGGCCAGATGGCAAGCCGACCACCCCACCCAGCACCCAATTTCTAACGCCTGTTTGCCCTGAAATTGACGAGCTGTGTTGTAAAGAATCTGTGCTTCATCTCGACTGAGGAATCCTACGATCGGCTGCCGCTGATCCACATACCAGTTATGCGGAATGTCGCGCCGTAAATAAGGCCAGGGGCAGGTCTGGGGATCAGCAATGACTTTATTGGGAAAGGCTGCATCAGGACGGACGATCGCCAACCCCGGTGAAACGTAATCTCCAGCCGGTAGAAGTGCCCGATCGATCACGTTCAGTGTTTCCTGTACCATGCGTTCCGCTCGAAACATCTGCTTAGCCCGTTGCCGTCCGGCTTGCCCCAGCTTTACTCGTTCCTGCGCATCGGCGGCCAACAAGAACAGCGTTTCTGCCAACATTTGCCCAGTTGCCGCGGCATCCACCGTTGGATCAGACAACAGCACCCCCGTGTCTCCCAACTCCTCCGGAATCCCACTCACGGCAGTTGCCACTACCGGCAAGCCCTTTGCCATCGCTTCCATAATGGCCAGCGGCATGCCCTCGGCTTCACTCGGCAACACGAAAATGTCCGCCGCATCCAGCCAATCTGCAATATCCCACCGCTGCCCCAACAGGTGGACGCGATCGCCTAACTCCGCTTGTTGGATAGTCTGCTCTAGCCATTCTCGCAATTGCCCTGTACCTGCCCAAGCAAAGTGGAGCGGCCCCAAACAATCGTCCTGGCGCAAGCGCAAAATGGCATCCAGCTGGTACTGGTAGCCCTTGATTGGCTCCAGGCGGGCAGGGGTCAAGCACAGCACAGCCGCTTCAGGAAGTTGTAACTCTGTGCGTAACCGATCGCGGACAGTGGCCCGACGTGGCTCAAAATACTGGGGTGGCCGACCGTAGTGAATCACTTCTCCTTGGTGGGCGGGTAGATGGAACACCGATCGCAGCAAGTCCAAATTATGTTGGGACACCGCCACCACGGCTTTTGCTTGCTCAAAGTAGGTGGCCAATCGCTGTAACACCGGAGCCGGATCAACGGTTGTGGGGAAATGGTATGACAAATTCGGCGCGACAAATCCCACGACAATCAGAAACGGAATTTGCTGCTCGATCGCCACCTGCTTGGCGGCAAAATTTGACAGGGGACACCCATCACTAAACAGAATTAAATCTGGCTGATAGGTTTGCAATGCGGCTTGAGCCTCCGCAGGCTCGGTAAACGTCCGCTGAAAATCGGCCATCGTATCGAAATCGAGCCAATGATGTTGAATTCCAGCCTCACGTTGCTCCGTGAGTAACGGATTGTCGCGATAACTCTGCACCACCGTAACGCGATCGCCTCGTTGCGCCAAAGCCAGCACCATAGAATGGTTGTACTGTGCAATTCCTCCTACTCCCGGTTCATCGGTATAAAGCAGAATGTGCTGAGTCATGGGAATAAACCTGTGCTGATTTAAGACAACTATTGCCGAAGTGAGACGGCCTATGAAATAATGGAAGACTGTGTCGAATTCTGTTTCAAAGCTGGGCTTTTAGGATTATGGCTAAAGCGAAAGATGTACGAATTATCATTACGTTAGAGTGTACCGAGTGTCGCACTAACCCCGACAAGCGCTCTCCTGGCGTTTCACGTTATACCACCAAAAAGAACCGCCGCAATACCACAGCTCGGATTGAGCTGAAAAAATTCTGTCCTCATTGCAACAAGCACACGGTTCATAAGGAAATCAAGTAGGTCATCGGTTATTGCTGATTGGTTACTCGTCGTCGCCAATCTCCATCGCTGTTGACTGAATTGCCCTTTCATTGTTCACTATTTATTTTCCAAATTGCTCAGACCATGACTTATCTTCGTCGCCGCGTATCACCCATCAAGCCAGAAGAGCCGATCGACTACAAAGACGTTGATCTGCTTCGTAAATTCATTACTGAACGGGGCAAAATTCTGCCTCGCCGTATTACCGGTTTAACCGCCAAGCAGCAGCGAGATTTAACGCAAGCCATCAAACGCGCTCGTCTCCTTGCGCTCCTTCCCTTTATCAACAAAGAAGGCTAACTGCCCAGTGGCATTACCCCAATGGAGAAGGGAACTCTTGTCGAATTTCGAGCAGCGGGCGATCGCCGTCTTGCTGTTATTGAGCGTCCAGAGGGGAAGAAGCACTGGATCGCAGTAGATGAGCGTGGCCAATCTCACACCTTGCACCCGCGAGACATTTCCTTTGAACTGAGTGGAGAAAGTTATAAGCCAACTCAGATTAAAGACTTTCTGAAACAAATCGAGCCGTACCTTGATCCCAGCAGCCTTGAAGTTGCCTGGGAAATTTTGGTGGAAGATGGCGAAACCGTCACGCCCAAGGAAATGGCGCTGCTGCTATTTTCGGAGCAAAGCCCACCCCTTTGCTATGCGGCGCATTTACTGCTGGCAGACGACAAGCTGTACTTCAAATTGAAAGGCGATCGCTACGAGCCACGCTCCAAAGCTCAGGTGAATGAACTCAAACATCAGCTGACGATGGCCGTTCAACGGCAACAGGAGTGGGATGAATTTGTGGCTCGGTTGGAACAAGCTCTAGCCCAGCAACCAGTTGAATGGCAGCCCGGCGATCGCCTCCGGCTTGAAGCGTTAGAACGGTTTGCTGCCCTGGGCGATGAGGCCAGCCACAAAACACCTGCCCTCGAAACCCTGTTACACTTGAAGCGATCGGAAACGCCGCAGGCAGCCTTTCAACTGTTGGTTGATTTGGGAGTTTGGTCTCCCCACGAAAACCTATTTTTGCGCCGCAGTCAAATTCCGATTCAATTTCCCTCAAAGGTATTAGAAGTGGCGCATTACCGCTTGGATGCTCCGCCGGATGATCCGGATCGTGATCGCTTGGACTTGACGCATCTCAAGGTCTACACGATCGATGATGAGAGTACCCGCGAAATTGACGATGGTTTGAGCCTCGAACTGTTGCCCGATGGCAGACAACGCATCTGGGTGCATATTGCTGATCCAACTCGCTGGGTGCTGCCAGGTGATGAGTTAGATTTGGAAGCCCGTCGGCGTAGCACCACGATCTATTTGCCCACTGGCATGATTCCGATGTTTCCCCCCGACCTCGCCACCGGCCCCATGAGCCTAGTGCAGGGACGGGTTTCCTGTGCATTGAGTTTTGGCGTGGTGTTGGATGCAACGGGAGCGATCGCTGATTACACGATTCACGCCAGCCAGATCAAAACCACTTATCGGCTCACCTACGAAGACGTAGACGAAATGCTGGAATTAGGGGTGCAGGCGGAAAGCGAACTGGAGGCGATCGCGCAGTGGGCCAAGCAACGCAAGGAATGGCGAGCGACTCAGGGAGCCATCAGCATCAACATGCCCGAATCCTCAATTAAGGTGCAGGATGATGAAATCACGATCGAAGTCTTAGATAACTCGATCGCGCGTCAACTCGTGGCCGAAATGATGATTCTGGCGGGGGAAGTTGCCGCCCGCTACGGTCAGGCACACCAACTTCCAATTCCCTTCCGGCATCAACCCCAACCCGAATTGCCCCCCGAAGAAGAACTGATCCTCCTGCCAGCCGGTCCCGTTCGCTCCTGTGCCATTCGCCGTTGCATGCCCCGCAGCGAAATGAGTATCACGCCAGCTCGCCACGCCAGTTTAGGACTCGATACTTACTCCCAGGTCACGTCACCGATTCGCCGCTACAGTGATCTGCTGACCCATTTTCAACTCAAAGCCCATCTGCGGGGTGAACCGGTGCCTTTTTCGGTGCCAGAAATGCAGGAATTGATGATGAGCATTAGCAGTACAGTGCAGGAAGCGGTTTCGGTCGAACGGCAAACGAACCGCTACTGGGGGCTGGAATATTTGCGTCGCCTGCCAAATGAGATCTGGCAGGCATTGATGTTGCGCTGGTTGCGAGAACATGAAAGTTTAGGGCTGGTGTTGTTGGAGGATTTGGGCCTGGAGTTGGCGATGCGCTTCAACCGCGACGTGACTCCCGGCGATCGCCTGCAACTCCGCGTCAGTCTTGCTGACCCCCGTCAAGACATCATCCATTTTGAAGAAGTGATGGCTTAATCTAAACGCCCAAGGTGAGACGATCTCTGAGGGGAATCTGCAATGATAAACAAACATCATCGCCACCAAGGTTTACCCATGTCTGCTCGATCAGCATCGTCCCAGTCGCAGGCTTATCCTCTAGTTCGTCTGATGCAGTACAGCCAGGCTCATCGCCAAACGGTGTGGGCGGCGATCGTCTGCTCCGTTCTCAACAAAATTTTTGACCTGGCACCACCCGTTTTAATTGGGATGGCTGTAGATACTGTCGTTGAACAGCAAAACTCTCTGTTAGCAGGTTTTGGCGTCCAAGATACCATTCTTCAACTGGCGATTATTTCGATTCTGACTTTAGTTGTATGGGGATTGGAATCCATCTTTCAATACGCTTACGACCGATTGTGGCGTAACCTGGCGCAAACGATGCAACATGAATTGAGAATCGACGCCTACGGACATTTACAAGAACTGGAAATATCGTTTTTTGAGGAACGCAGTACCGGAAATTTATTGGCAGTTTTAAATGATGATATCAACCAATTAGAGCGGTTTTTAGACCACGGTGCCAATGAAGTGCTACAGGTCACAACAACGGTGATTGTAATCGGAGCTGCCTTTTTCATTCTGGCTCCAGCCGTAGCATGGATGGCGATGTTGCCGATGCCATTCATTTTGTGGGGATCATTTGCCTTTCAATCAAAGCTGGCACCCCGCTATGCTGATGTGCGAGAAAAAGCCGGGTTGATTAACACCCGTCTAGCCAACAACTTGGCTGGCATGGCAACCATCAAAAGCTTTACGGCAGAAGACTACGAAATCGATCGCGTGACTGAAGAAAGTGAACAGTATCGTCGCAGCAACCGCCATGCGATCGCGCTGAGTGCGGCGTTTGTGCCTCTCATTCGAATGGTGATTTTGATTGGCTTCACAGCCACCCTATTTTTTGGGGGAATTCAGACCGCCAACGGCCAACTCGCGGTTGGAACTTACAGTGTGTTGGTGTTCATTACCCAACGCTTACTGTGGCCATTGACCAATCTCGGCCAAACCCTAGACCAATATCAGCGGGCAATGGCTTCAACAAACCGCGTCATGAATTTGTTAGATACGCCCATTGCCATTCAAACGGGAACAGTTGCCTTCCCCGTTAGTAGTGTGCGCGGCGATGTGCAGTTAGACCATGTCACGTTCGCTTATCATGCGGGACATCCGGTGGTAGAGCAGTTATCGTTACAAATTCCAGCCGGGAAAACGATCGCGATCGTTGGGGCCACCGGTTCTGGCAAAAGTACATTGGTCAAGTTGCTGCTGCGTTTTTATGAAGTGCAACAGGGGCAAATTACGCTGGATGGGCAAAACATTCGCGAATTGAACCTGCGAGATTTGCGCCGCTGCATCGGCTGGGTCAGTCAAGATGTGTTTTTGTTTCACGGCACGGTTGCCGAAAATATTGCCTACGGCAGCTTTGGAGCGACTTTAAGCGAGATTACGCACGCGGCCAAACAAGCCGAGGCACACGAATTTATTCTGCGCTTACCGCGTGGCTACGACACGATCGTGGGGGAACGGGGGCAAAAACTATCAGGTGGGCAACGCCAACGCCTAGCGATCGCCCGCGCCTTACTCAAAGATCCGCCGATTCTGATTCTGGATGAGGCCACTTCCGCAGTTGACAATGAAACAGAAGCGGCGATTCAGCGATCACTAGAGTACATTACGCAAAATCGCACCACGATCGCGATCGCCCATCGGCTCTCCACCATTCGCCATGCGGATCAAATCTACGTGATGGAGTACGGCAAATTGGTTGAGCAGGGACAACACGAAACGCTGCTGGCGCAAAACGGCATCTATGCCAACCTCTGGCGCATTCAATCTGGGCTAAGAGGTGTGGCTTAGCGAGATGATTGTGGAAATTCCAGTTGCAGAAACGCGTCAGCCAATCCACCTTTCATGCTTAAAACGAAAAAACAGTCCGAATGGTGCCGGTGACAATGGCACCATTTTCATTACGATTCCCGGCGTTGGTAATCACTTGCACAGTCGGGGTAATTTGCAGGCGATCGCTGATGGGGTAATTGTAGAAGGCTTCAAAGTTGGTTTGGGTCGCGTTGCCAATCACTGTTTCAATCAACGGTTGCGCGACACCAAACCCAGCCAGCGCCCCGCGTTTGAACACATCCGATAACACCACGCCTGCACTCCAATAATTTGGCGTGATGTTACCCAATGTCGTATTCGGATAACTGGCACTGCCATAACGCCCAAAAAGGCCCACACGATCGCTCAAGGCCAGTTCAACATTGGCACCAAAGACATCGAAATTACTGCCAAACAACATCCCGCCACCGTAGAGTAGGCGTAGGGTGAACCAGCGAACGGGCGCGTATTCCAACTCAACGATGCCCTCATAGGGATCACCAAATAAACCGCCCCTGCCACCACCTGTGGGAAAGAGGCGAATATCTTCAGGCCCACCACCGCCGGTCAAGCGCTGGTTTTCACCCAAATTTTGAGCGGCACTACTGGCCACGTAGGCCGCTCGCAACCTGAAAGCACCCCGGCCTGGATGCCAATCGATCGCCGCGCCTGCCCCTAACGGACGGGGAGCCAGCACAAAGTTATTCACCAATGCCTGGGTAGAAAAATCTCGGAAACTTGTGTTGGCGTAGCGATTTTTATCGACAAAATCCAGGGCTGACAATAGGGAGCCAACCGTGATGGTCAAGTTTTGCACAGGCGTAAAGGTGTAGTAGAACCGGGCCAAACTCAACTGGTCATTCACACCTTGCAGCGAATATTCGAGGACGCTACCCAGATTGGGTTCTAGAAAGCCAGCGGCATTATCGGTGGTGCGATCGCTGCCAGTCACAAGGCGCACCTGTAACAGATCCGTTCCACTGAAACTGGTGTTGAGATTGAAACTGGCCCGATATAGAATCGTCGCGTTGGGTTGGGTCTTGGTAATCAACGCGCCTTGGGGGGCTATGATGCGATCGCCCTGGAAGCCACCGGCACTGGCCGCCATCACAACCTGACCAGAAAGTTTGGTGGTGGTGGAAAATTGGGATTGCACCAATGTGGCTGTTCGCACCTCTAAGCCGTCGATGCGTCCACTGAGTGGGGCTAATTCAGCCGCAAAGTCTTCCTGCAGGCGTTGAATGACTTCAACATCTGTCTGGCGCATCAAGTTTGCGGTCGTAGAGGCGATTAATGTCTGGATCTGATCCAGACACGCCTTCAAGCCAGCGGCGAATTCATGCCGAGTGAGGGCGCGATCGCCGCGATAGGTTTGGTTTGGATAACCAACGATGCAATTGTATTGTTCAACTAAAGACCGTAAAGCTTGAAAGGCCCAATCAGACGGCTGGACATCGGTCAATTGATTGACTGCCGTGACCGGTGGCAGCGCCTCGGTTGCAGTTGACTCCAGGATCGTGATTTGCGCGATCACTGATCTGTTGGGCAGCAGGCCGATCGTGCAGAGCAGAACTGGGGTAACCAAAACACGCGAAAGATTCATCGTTGCCATCACCAAACCATTACATTTAACCTCAATCAGGCTGCTCTCGTGGAAAGCAGGCGACAGATGGGACGCTGGAGAGCCATCAAAGCCAGCCCACCGGCTAACATCGCCATGCCTGCCAGGAGATAAGTTTGCCCCAATCCTACCCGTTGACTCAAGGGTTGACTAATCAACGGTGAAATAAATTGTCCCAAGAAAAAGAACGTCGTTGATCCACCCAGGGCACGCCCTCGAAACGCATCCGACACTTCCGCTGAGATCCACAAATTCATGTTCGGCATGAGCAACCCTACGCCTGCTCCCGCGAACGCTAACCCGATCAAGACTAAACCGTAGCTGTTGACTAAACCAACGATGCTGTAACCAATTCCCATCAAACCGAACACTAGCACCAGAATGCTAAAGAAACCAAATCGCTGCTTAATCTTGCCATAGAAGAAAGACGCCATGGCACTAAATAATGTGGCCAGCGCGATCGCCAACCCACTCTGACTTGCATTCGCATTCGCCATCTCTTTCAAATAAAACGGTAACTGCACCGGAATCATATAAAACACAATTTGGGTTATTAAAGCCACTCCATAAATAAATCCCAATAACTTCACTGGAAACGTCGGACGACTCACACCTGATAACGCCTGATTGGACACTGGATTAGCTCGTTGGGGTTCTGAAATTGTCCAAACAACCAGCGGTGTCAATAACCAGGCAAACAGATAAATTAAGAAGGGATAGCGCCAGTTGAGATCGGCCAGAAAACCACCCAGAGATAAAAATAAAACTCCGCCTAACCCCATGAAAGCGGCTTGCAAACCCAAAAATGCAGCCCGCGCTGCCCCCGTGTAGTAATCGGCAATGAGGGTTGTAGCCGTGACCATGATGCCTGCCACCGCAAAGCCTAAAAACGCCCGCCCAATCAAAATGTGAAACAACGAATCCAGCAGGTAGCCCGAGGCTCCAGCCAAGCCATACAAGGCAGTTGCGGCCACCAGTAACGGTTTACGGCCTAAGCGATCGACCACGATGCCCGCGATCGGAGAACCAATCACAATAAACAATGCAGGCAGCGTCAACACCAGTCTGACCCACAACCCCACATTGTCAATTTGGGCAAATTGCACTTGCATCCCCGGTAGCGAAGGCGCGATCGTGGCTCCAGCCATGACGGTCAAGGTACTCACCAGCAAGAGGGTTGCTTTCGTGAAAACTGAGTTGGAAGTGGGTTGGCTCATCGTTCAGGGAAGATAGATTGGGGCGATCGGGCGATCCTCTCAAACTCAACCACAACTAACTTGATGGCGCAAGGGGTGTAGTTATCAGAAATCTGCTCTACCATAGGAAGGCTTACTAGTCAGTCTGTAGCTATGGAATCGAACACGTCTCGCCCCCGTTCTAACGAAGCCTTTTCAATGGATGATTTTGCCAGCGCTCTGGAGAGTTACGATTACGAATTTCAGAAGGGGCAAATTGTGCGTGGCAAGGTCGTGAGTTACGACACAACCGGTGTTTACGTTGATATTGGGGCAAAATCCCTGGCGTTCGTACCGGAGCAGGAAGTGAGCCTGCGGGGCGTGAAAGAGTTGTCGGCAGTGTTGCCCCAGGATGAAGAAGGCGAATTTTTGATTGTCCGTGAACAGGATGCCGATGGTCAGGTGACGCTCTCCTTAAAGCAATTGGAAATTCGCAAAACCTGGGAGCGGTTGACCGAAATTCAGGACAGCAATCAAAGTTTGTCTGTGCGGGTGACGGGCACAAATAAAGGCGGCGTAACCGTGGATGTGCAGGGAGTGCGCGGCTTTATTCCCCGATCGCATCTGGTCGAGCGCGATGATTTAGAAGCGTTGGTCAAAACGACCCTCACGGCCACCATCATTGAATTAGATCAAGATAAGAAAAAGCTGGTGTTGTCAAACCGGTTAGCTAGCCGATCGGCGGCTTTCAGCCAACTGGAAATTGGTCAATTAGTCGAAGGGAAAGTCAGCGGCATCAAACCCTTTGGCGTCTTTATTGATATGAATGGCACCAGTGGTTTGCTCCACATTAACCAGATCAGCCAAAAGTATATCGAATCGCTTGCCAATGTCTTTCAGGTAGGACAGCTAATCAAAGCAATGATTGTCAACCTGGATGAGGGGCAGGGCCGCATTTCTCTGTCCACTAAGGTGTTGGAAAATTACCCCGGCGAAATCCTGGAAAATCTGGAAACGGTAATGGCCGAAGTTGGCGATCGCGAAGCCCGCGCCCGAAAAGCAGTGTTAGGCGATGCGACTTAATCATCAAAAGTCCTGTGTTCTCGTGGCGTGGGTATTTGTCGGCGCAGGTTGGACGGATAAGCTGTCCACCTCATGCGGGTTGCGCAGAAGTTACACATCGCAATAAGGAATGAGGATTCAATAATTTGCAATTTTGTGAGATGGGCATCTTGCCCGTCTGTCCGGTCGCGACGACACTCCACAGGTCATTTAATTCGTGATCCTAAATCTGAATTTTAACGTCGTGTTACAGCCTGAAACCAGAATCCTCTTTATTTAGCTTTTTCTGATAGGATACGGCGATTTCCTATTGCATTCCCCTTTAGCTTCATGGCACTTCGCGTTTTTCGTCAATTAGTATTTGCACCCTGCATTGCGGTTAGCTTGTCGTCAGCCCTGCCAGCCGCAGCCCAATTCGAATTGGTTCCCGATACAACGCCCGATCGCAGTTTAGGCACTCAAGTGATTCCAGATGGAACAGGGCGGGATGTCATCACGGGCGGCCTGCGATCGCAAAATGGCTCCAACCTTTTTCATAGTTTTCAGGAGTTCAATATTCGAGAAAACCGAAGTGTTTATTTTCAAAATCCAGCAGGGGTGCAGAATATCCTCACTCGCGTGACGGGGCGCGATCCATCCGAGATTTTAGGAACGTTAGGCGTGTTGGGATCTGCTAACTTGTTTCTGCTGAACCCCAATGGCATCTTTTTTGGTCCCGATGCTCGGTTACAAATTAGCGGAGCCTTCGTTGCCAGCACGGCGAACAGCTTTCGGTTTCCAGATGGGGGAGAATTCAGTGCCACCAATCCCCAGTCTCCCCCATTATTAACCGTCAACATTACACCAGGATTGCAGCAAGGAGCGATTTCTGCCAACTCAACCATCGCCAATCGCGGCAATCTATCCGTCGGCCAGGATTTGATCCTAGAGAGCGATCGCTTGGATTTACAGGGGCAACTCATCGCCGGTCGAGATTTAACCCTGAGGGCACAAGATGCAGTTCAGGCCAGAGACAGCTCGATCGCTCCCCTGATCGTGAAAGCCAATAGGAATTTACTCGTGCAAGGCGATCGAGCACTTGATATCGTTGCCTTAAGCCATCCCCAAAGCCAGTTCTTCTCAGGCGGCAACTTAACTCTCCGCTCGGCCAACACTGTCAATGGCGATGCCCGATTTCGCTCCGGGGGAGTGTTTCGCATCGAGCAATTAAACGGTCAACCCGGAAATTTAGCCAGTCCCCAAGATCCTTTCATCTTTGCAGTTGGAGATGTGGTGCTGGGCGATTACGTGGGCGACTCGCTGCATATTTGGGCTGGTGGCAGCGTAACTCTGGGCGATGTGGAAATCACGGGTGTTGATCCAGCCAACTCTTTGGTTGAAACCGTGATGCTGTCGGACGGCAGTACGCTTGAGATTGATGGTGCGTTGGTTCCGACATTGGATGTGCGGGCGGGGATTGATTGGTCGCGGTTGGGCGGCTTACCGGGCGACATTGACTCAGACGGTTTAGGAGCGATTTTCGCCCCAACTATAACCAGCGCAGACATCACGATCGGAAACATCATTAACTTCACTGGCACCGTTTTTATCACGAATCAGTATGTGCCTAATCCATCTTTAGGCAGTCCAAATGGCATTCGCACTGGCACTATTGATGTGAGTAACTTAGATTTTGCCGGAAACACCTTTGATGCTGATGCGGGTACAGTTGTGATTGATGCTCGCAGCAACTTTAGCCTGACTAATAACAGCATTTTTGCCAACACATTTGTTGACGATCGATTTGCTGGGGACGTACGGTTGTTAGCAACCCATGGAATTTTCCTGAATGGAGCTGGCATTATCAATAATGTAACCAGTGGAGTTGCCAGCGATGGTGGCAACATTACAATTAGCGCTGGTTCTCTGGCTCTCGCGAATGGTTCATTTCTCCGCTCTGATACGCTTGGCGTTGGTAACGCCGGTAATATCACGATTCAAGTGCGGGATACGATCGCTTTCACGGGGCGGAGTGCAACTGGCATTGGGAGTTCGATCAACAGCCGCGTGGGCGATGTGGACGATTTTGCTGAGGGTAATAGTGGCGCGATTTCCATCACAGCACGATCAGTAATTTTGCAAGATGGCGCGTTTCTAGATACCAGCATCTTGAATGGCAGTGGCGAGAATGGGAGTCCAGCGATCGCGGGAGCCGTTCAAATCACCGCGACTGACACGGTTTCCCTTGACCAAGGTCAGATCTTCAGCAATGTCGGAGTCGAATCGTTTGGTTTGGGCGGAGACATCACCATTAACAGTGGCACGGTTTCCCTCACAAACGGCGCGAACTTGTTCAGTTTCTTGCGGGCAGAAACCGAAACCCTGGCAGGAGCGGTCGGTGAAGCCGGAAATATCACGATCAATGCCCAGGGCTTAGTTTCTTTGGATGGCGTTGGCCCTGATGGATCGATTACCAGTGCCGAGAGTAATGTCGGGTTTGGGGCCGTGGGCAATGCTGGCAAAATTACGGTCAACGCTGGTGCGCTTTCGCTAACCAACGGAGCAAAGTTTAGCTCCAGCACTTTTGGCACCGGGAATGCGGCGGATATTACCATTCAGGTTCGCGATGCGGTTCTGCTCAATCAAGGCCAAATCTTCAGCAATGTTGGTTCGGACGCATTTGGAAATGGTGGCGCGATCGCAATTAATGCTGGGTCGCTCTCTCTCCAAAATGCTGCATTTCTCGCTTCTGACACCTTGGGAGTCGGAAACGCAGGCAACATCACAATTCAGGTGCGCGATACCGTTGCTTTAACGGGACGCAATGAAGATGGGTTCTCCAGCGGGTTCTTCAGCCGGGTGGGGGATTTTGATAACTTTGCGGAAGGCAATGGTGGTACAGTTTCGATCACCGCCCGCGCGGTGATTTTGCGGGATGGAGCCTTTCTTGATACCAGTGTTTTGAATGGGGGGGGAGCAAATGGCGGTTTAGCCAATGCCGGTAACATTCAAATTAACGCGACAGAAACTGTTTCCCTTGACCAAAGCCGGATCTTCAGCAATGTGGATACGGCTTCCTTTGGCATTGGTGGAGACATCACCATCAATAGCGGCGGCACAGTTTCCCTCACAAACGGGGCGAACTTGCTCAGCTTCTTACGCGCAGAAACCGAGACCGAGGCTGGCGCGATCGGCGCAGCGGGAAACATTACGATCACTGCTCAGGGGGTCGTTACCTTGGATGGAGTTAGTCCTGAAGGAGTCATTACCAGTGCCGAAAGTAATGTGGGTTTTGGGGCGGTGGGCAATGCGGGCACGATCACCATCAATGCCGAGGCCCTCTCGCTCACAAATGGCGCACAACTCAGCTCTAGCACCTTCGGATTCGGCAACGCAGCTGACATTACCATCCGAACACGTGGGTTAGTGCAAGTGGATAGTGGTGGGGCGAGTGGCTACGTTAGTTTAATCGATAGCCAGGTGGGCGAGGGCGGTGAAGGAACGGCTGGCCGCATTGATATTACGGCTGAGGCGCTGGCTTTAACGAATGGCGGGCAGATATTGACCCTGACTCGTGGTGTGGGAGATGCGGGACCGATCACACTAACCCTCCGCGATCGCCTCACTTTAGATGGCACAGCCCCCGACGGCTCACCCAGCGCGATCGTCAGCGATGTCGAATTTACTGGAGAAGGCACCAGTGGTGGCATCATCATCAACACTGGCTCATTGTTGATTCGCAATGGAGCCGAACTGACCGCTTCGACTAAAGGGTTTGGTAATGCCGGCAGCATTTTCATTACGGCTCGTGATCAGGTGAGTATCACTGGCGATGGTTCTGCCAAACCTGATGAAATCCCAGAAGGACTGGTGCCAAACTCCATTAATAGCAGCGCTGACCGTGGCTCAACTGGCAATGGTGGAAGTATCCGCATCGACACCAATCGCCTGTTCCTCAGTCAGGGAGCCAGAATTTTGGTCAGCAACCTGGAAGAGGGGCAGGCCGGTAGCATCACGATCAATACCCGTGCTGCCACCCTGGATCAAAGCTACATTCAAGCCACCACCAGTTCTGGCAATGGTGGAGATATTGCACTCAATCTGCAAGATCTTCTCTTGTTACGACGCGGTAGCTTGATTTCGGCAACGGCAGGCACTGAAGCGGCGGGCGGCAATGGGGGTAATATTGCCATTCGATCGGCCTTCATTGTTGGTGCCCTCCGCGAAAACAGTGACATTACGGCCAATGCCTTCACCGGGCGCGGTGGCAACATCAACATCACCACCAATGCCATCTTTGGCTTACGTGCCCAGCCCAGCCTCACGCCCCTCAGCGACATCACCGCCAGTTCCGAGTTTGGTTTGAACGGGACGATCGCTATTACTACCCTCAACGTTGACCCCAACCGGGGGTTGGTGGCCCTGCCCACAAACCTCACCGATCCATCGCAGCGAATTAGCCAGGGTTGTAGCCCGCAAAACGCTAATTCAGCTCGGATTGGTCGCTTTGTGGTGACAGGGCGGGGAGGCATTCCCGCCAGCCCCGATGCCGTAATGACGAGCGATCGCCCGTTAACTGATTTGGTTTCGTTGGTGCCGTCAAGCGTTGAGCCAACAACCTTACCCGCCGATGCAACCAGTCGATTAACGGGAACGCAACAGGCAACTGACCCTCCCCACAAATCTCAGGAAATCGTGGAAGCCCAAGCCTGGATGACAGGGAAAGACGGGGACGTTTATTTAATCGCCCAGGCAGAAGCACCAACCATTCAACCCGGAAGGATTGGAATTCCGACTTGTGTCTCGCGTTGACTGGGCATTTCAGCGACTCGCTCTGGTTTAACCTTCACTACAGGACGATACAAACTGGGCACTGGCATCGAAACAAACCGATCGCGCTTGCTCTAAAAATGGCTCTGGTAGCGGTTGGGTCGTTTGCGCTCTATTTTGAAATAGCACCGTGAAAGCGCCTGCACCCAAATCTGATTGCGGAAAGAGGCGATAACAGGGCAAGTCGGTGTGGAGCGATCGAAAGGTTTTCAAGTGCGGCACCGGCACCGCTTGGAATTGGGGAAAACGTTCCAGCAACCATTCTGCCACCTGCTCATTTTCTTCAAGCGAGTAGGTGCAGGTGGTGTAAAGCAAATAGCCCTCACCAGCAACCAGTTGGGCCGAATTAGCCAGAATTCGCTTTTGGCGGTTGGCATTATTATTGATTGTGACGGGATGGAAGCAACCGGGGACTTTACTGCCTTTAGCGATTAGCGATTGACCGCTACAGGGGGCATCCACCAGCACGACTTGCGCCGATCGCGGTACCTGTTCGGCCAGAATTTTGGGATCTAGGTTGGTAATCCAGGCGGGGTGAATGCGGCAGCGTTTGAGGTTGGCCAACAACGCCCCAATCCGTTTACTGATGACTTCATTACTCACCAGTCGTTCGGGTTGCAACGCCCTCCAGGCGAAGATGCTTTTGCCACCCGGAGCCGCACAGACATCCAGGACATTGGCCACGGGCGGCGGCAGGGTGAGCAGGGGCGAAGCGGCAAAAATGGAGGAAAAATCTAAACAGTAAAAGGCTCCCTGCTCGTGCCAAGGATGTTTACCAGGTTGTTGCCCCACGGTCAGTCGATCGCACCAATTCGGTTGCCACTCTAGCGGCGCTTCGGTGAAGAATGGGGATTCTGGTTTGGGCTGACACCACACGATACTGGGTTGCAACGGTTGGGGATGCAGCAGCCGCTCGCAAAACTCAGACTGGGTGGCGGCTTCGGCAAATAAGCGCTGACTCAACTTCGTCAATAACCTGGAGGCTCCGCCCATGGCTACACATTCACCACATCTCGCAGGTCTGAAAACTGCTCTAGTTCTCTGGCTTTCGCGATGAGCAGCGTTGCTATTTCAGTATCTGATCGCTGCTCTGCATCAATTGGATAAACGGCCACACCCCGTTTCTGCACATCATACCAATAGGTTTTGTCGTAGTAGTTCAGTACAATCTCAATCGCAGCCGCTAGATTATTCCCGGTAATATGCTCGATCGCCGCTTTCGCATGCTGCCCACCGATGCGTCGTGTAATCCGGTCTGTCGCCGCAATTAAGTCTGCGGGACTAGCCGAGCCGTACACCTCCAGTAAGATGGCCACTCGTTCGGCGCGCGATCGGTTCAATTGAATCATTGGCGCATGTCGCATTAAGCAAAACACTTCATCAGGAATACGGCAGGTGCCCACCATCCGACTTTCGGCCTCGATCCACACTGGGCGAGCTGGATCAAACTTCATCCACTCCACGGCAATTAAATTTTCAAAGTGTTCAGTGCTAGGTTGCGGGGGTAACCCCAGGTTGCCGTAGCTGCTACCACGGTGGTTGGCCAGGGCTTCGAGATCCAAAATCTGTTCTCCCTGCCGAGCTAATGCATGTAATACGGCGGTTTTGCCGCTACCCGTCATGCCGCCCAGAATCAGCACTCGTTTTGCCGCTGCCAGAACTGTTCGCACCCACTGCCGAAACCCCTTGTAGCCCTTATCTAGCAAAAAGACCTGAAATCCAGCCATTTCCAGCAACCAGGCCATGCTGCCACTCCGCATCCCGCCGCGCCAACAGTGCAGTCGCAGGGTGCGATCGCGGGTCAATTGTTTCGCCTGCTGCACAAAGCTTGCCAGTTGCGGCCCCACAATCTGTAGTCCTAATTCCACAGCAGCATCGCGTCCGTGCTGTTTGTAACAAGTTCCGACGATGGCCCGCTCCTCGTTGCTAAATAGGGGGAAGCTAATTGCCCCCGGAATGTGCGCCTGCGCATACTCTGCTGGACTTCTAACATCCAGTAAAAGGCCAGGGGCCAGGAGAAAGGGGTAGGGGTCGAGGACGGTAGGCATGGAGACAGAATAGGGGTTACGCTTGCACCCCAACGTAACCAGAGCGATCGATTCACGCGGGATGGCACCTTCCACCCATCTTACAAGCTCAACGCGGTAGCATCGATCGGCGTAATCCTACCCAAACCTGAAACCAAAGTTTGAGCCAAAAGACCGATTGCGCTCGTATGAGCTTAAAATCTATGGTTGAAATCTTGACTTAGGCTGCAAATACCTCCTAATCTAGTAAAGGCTTATTTTTGTAGGGCTTTGGTCTACAGGGGTAGGACGTTTTTAAATCGCAAGACGAAGCGGCGGAAATTATGGCTAAGCGGGTTCAATTGGTTTTGAATAAGGATGTTAGCAAGCTGGGTAGAGCCGGGGATGTGGTGGATGTTGCCCCTGGCTACGCCCGGAACTATTTGTTGCCTCAAGGATTGGCAGTTCACACCAGCCCTGGCATTCTGAAGCAGGTGGAGCGGCGACGAGAATTGGAACGGCAACGGCTAGCCGAGTTAAAAGCTGTGGCAGAAACTGCAAAGGCCGCGATCGAAGGCAAGACCATCAGCATTGCCAAGCAAGTGGGTGAGAAAGATGCCATCTTTGGTACGGTTACGGCGCAGGAAGTCGCCGATGCGATTTTGGCCACAACCAAACAGGAAGTCGATCGGCGTAACATTACTCTGCCCGATGTGCATCAACTGGGTAGCTACAAAGCTGAACTCAAGCTGCATCCAGAGGTCGCTGCCACCATCAATATCGAAGTTGTGCCAGCGTAGATTTGTCCTGACATAAAGGATTGATAAATGGGGTAGCCAAGGGTTGCCCTATTTTTTTGCGTTCCATACAATGGGCGAACCTCACTTTATGATATAGTACATAAATACTAATTTGATTTGTGGGCTGGATTCGGGTTTTCAATCAACTCAAATCTAAATGTGGAGTTTGTGAAAGTTCACGCATCTTTATTCACACTAGATGTGGTTGAGTCTTTGACGACTCGACGCTATAGTAGGGAGACTTAATCGGTTCAACGGTTGGGTGGAGTCGTCTTGGAGTTTGGTAGCAGCTATGGTTCAGGAGTTAAGTTTTCAGACCTATAACGATCGCCTCCCGCCGCAAAACATTGATGCCGAAGAAGCGATCTTAGGGGGGATCTTACTTGACCCGGAAGCCTTGAGTCGAGTGGCGGATCTGCTGCGCCCAGAAGCGCTTTACCTGAACGCCCACCAGGATATTTACCGGGCTATGCTGGCGCTCCAGAATCAGGGCTTACCGACTGATTTGATGAGCGTTTCCACTTGGCTCCGCGATCGTAGCCTGCTAGAGAAAGTTGGCGGTCAAACCAAACTCATCCAACTGATTGACCACACCGTGAGTGCCGTCAACATTGACCAGTACGCAGCGCTGGTGATGGATAAGTACATGCGGCGCAAACTGATTCAGGCGGGCGGAGAAATTGCCCAACTCGGCTACGACACAGCCAAAGATTTGGAGTTGATCCTGGATCAATCGGAACAAAAGGTGTTTGGCGTGACCCAAGACCGCCCTCAAACTGGGCTGGCAGCCACGGCGGATATTTTGACTCACACCTTTTCCGACATTGAAAGTCGCTCGCTGGGCATGGTGTTGCCGGGGCTGTCCTGCGGCTACTACGACCTGGACGCGATGACGCAAGGGTTTCAGCGATCGGATTTGATTATCGTGGCGGGTCGGCCCTCAATGGGCAAAACCAGTTTCACGATGAACATTGCCCGCAACATTGCCGCTTTTCACAAACTCCCCGTCGCCATCTTCAGTTTAGAAATGTCGAAGGAACAACTAGTCCAGCGCCTGCTCGCGAGTGAAGTCCGGATTGAAAGTGGGCGGTTGCGATCGGGCCGGGTGAGTCAGCAGGAATGGGAACCACTGGGACATGCGATCAGTGCATTGTCACAATTACCGATTTTTATTGATGACACGCCCAGTATTAGCGTTACCGAAATGCGCTCCAAGGCTCGCCGCCTCCAGGCAGAGCAGGGCGGCGCATTGGGTTTGATTCTCCTGGACTATTTGCAGTTGATGGACGGTGGCAGCGATAACCGAGTGCAGGAATTATCCAAAATCACCCGCTCGCTCAAAGGTTTAGCGCGGGAGTTGAACGTCCCCGTGATTGCCCTTTCCCAGCTCAGTCGGAGTGTGGAGTCGCGCACCAACAAACGCCCGATGATGTCTGACTTGCGGGAATCAGGCGCAATCGAGCAGGATGCCGATTTGATCATGATGTTGTATCGCGATGAGTACTACAATCCCGACACGCCCGATCGCGGCATTGCAGAAGTGATTTTGACCAAACATCGCAATGGCCCTACGGGCGTCGTGAAACTCTTGTTTGAGTCCCAATTCACTCAATTCCGGAACATGGCCTCCCCCAATCGCCTTTAATCGCCTGAATCAATTCCGCTTTCGGGTGATTCCTGTGAACAAAAACCGTCTGCCTTCTAAAATGGATCAGACAACTGTTTGCAGGAGTTCGGCAGTGGATCGATATAACCCGATCGCGATCGAAGCGAAATGGCAAGAAACGTGGGCAGAGCAGGGGTTAGCCAAAACCTCGGAAGATAGCAGCAAGCCCAAGTTCTATGCCCTATCGATGTTTCCCTATCCTTCCGGCAACCTGCACATGGGGCACGTTCGGGTGTATACGATCGCTGATGTGATTGCCCGCGTGCGGCGGATGCAGGGGTTTCGAGTGCTGAATCCGATGGGCTGGGATGCGTTCGGGTTGCCGGCGGAAAATGCGGCGATCGAACGGGGCATTCATCCCGCCCAATGGACGTATCAGAACATCGCCCAGATGAAGCAACAACTCGACCAATTGGGCATTGGCTTCGACTGGGAACGGGAAATTGCCACTTGCGCACCGGATTATTACAAGTGGACTCAGTGGATCTTCCTGCAATTTTTTCAGGCGGGCTTGGCGTATCAAAAAGATGCCACCGTGAACTGGGACCCGATCGACCAAACCGTGTTGGCGAATGAACAGGTGGACAGCGAAGGGCGATCGTGGCGATCGGGCGCAAAGGTGGAACGAAAACAACTGCGCCAATGGTTCTTCAAAATCACGGACTATGCCGAACAATTGCTCACCGATCTGGACAAACTCACGGGCTGGCCCGAAAAGGTCCGCTTGATGCAAGCCAACTGGATCGACAAATCGATCGGCGCGAAAGTCACCTTCACCACCGAAGCCGGAGATGAAATCACGGTCTTCACCACTCGCCCGGATACCCTTTGGGGTGCCACCTTCATGGTGTTGTCGCCGGAACATCCTTTAGTCGAAAAGTTGACGACAGCAGAACAGGCACCCGCGATCGCCGCCTATCAGCAAGCAGCGGCGGCCAAGAGCGAGATCGATCGCACTGCGGAAGGACGGGAAAAAACGGGCGTGTGGACAGGCAGCTACGCGCTCAACCCCGTCAACGATGAGCAGATTCCGATCTGGATCGCCGATTACGTGCTGATGGATTACGGTACGGGCGCGATCATGGCAGTGCCCGCCCACGACCAGCGGGACTTTGAATTTGCGCGCCAGTTCAACTTGCCCGTGAAAGTGGTGGTGCAACCGGAGGGTGAAACTCTGGATGGGGACACGATGACCGCTGCCCATGCGGGGGAAGGCGTGATGGTGAACTCAGGCGCGTTAAATGGCATTCCGGCGGGCAAAGACAAGGGACAAAGTGTCGCAGCGGCGGTGCAATGGCTGGAGCAACACGGCAAGGGCACAGGCACAGCGAACTATCGCTTGCGGGATTGGTTAATTTCTCGCCAACGCTACTGGGGTGCGCCGATCCCGATCGTCCACTGTCCCAATTGTGGCGCGGTGCCGGTACCGGATGCCGACTTGCCCGTGCAATTGCCGGAAGATGTGGAGTTTAGCGGTCGGGGTGCTTCTCCCTTGGCGAAGTTGGCCGCCTGGATCAATGTGCCCTGCCCCAGTTGCGGCACTCCCGCCAAACGGGAAACCGACACGATGGATACCTTTATTGATTCGTCCTGGTACTTTTTGCGCTATCCCGATGCCAAAAATAGCAACCAAGCCTTTGCCCCGGCAAAAGCCAACGCCTGGATGCCTGTAGATCAATATGTAGGCGGGATTGAACACGCGATTTTGCATTTGTTGTATGCCCGCTTCTTTACCAAAGTGTTGCGCGATCGGGGCTTGCTCAACTGCGACGAACCCTTCCAGCGCTTGCTGACGCAGGGCATGGTGCAGGGCAAAACCTATAAAAATCCCAAAACGGGTAAATACGTCTTGCCGATGCACATCACAGATTTTGCCAAGCCGGTAGATCCCGACACCGGCGATGCTCTGGAAGTGGTGTACGAGAAGATGTCCAAATCGAAGTACAACGGGGTGGCTCCCAGCGATGTAGTTGATAAATATGGAGCCGACACCGCTCGCATGTTCATTCTGTTCAAAGCGCCGCCGGAAAAGGATCTGGAATGGGAAGATGCGGACGTGGAAGGACAATTCCGCTTCCTGAATCGAGTGTGGCAGTTAGTGACAGAGTATGGGGGGCAGACGGCGGACGGTGGACGGCAGACGGTAAACTCTGCTGAGCTGTCTAAGCCGGAGAAAGATTTGCGGCGCGCCATCCATACCGCTATCCAAGCAGTCACCGACGATCTGGACGGTGAGTACCAGTTCAACACGGCGGTTTCCGAATTGATGAAATTGAGTAATGCATTAAAGGATGCTGCTTGTAAGGATTCTCCTGTTTATGCGGAAGGCATTCAAACCTTGCTGATTCTGCTCGCGCCCTTTGCGCCGCACATTGCCGATGAACTCTGGCATCAATTGGGGCACCCGGATTCCGTTCACTTGCAATCCTGGCTCCAGGCTGACCCAGCGGCATTGGTGGCGGATGAGATCAATTTGGTGATTCAAATTCTTGGCAAAACGCGCGGCATGATTCAAGTTCCGGCCCAATCCACTAAGGAGGAGTTGGAACAATATGCCCGTGAGTCCGATATCGGCAGACGCTATCTAGACGGCAAAGCAGTGAAGAAAGTCATTGTGGTGCCAGGGAAATTAGTTAACTTTGTGATTGGGTAAAGCCAATGACGATCGCCCCTCAGTCTGAGTCAAGCCCTTTTCCTCTAAAAACCGTTCGCTTACTTGAACTCAATCCAGACTGTCACAATCTATAAAGCAGCCCAAAAAGCGAAAGGGACGCAATTTGTAGAGCGGGGATTTCAACCTGATGATTTTCCCTACCACCTGCCAACTGCAGACGGAAAATGTTACTTTGCAGGACCCCAGAGTAGAGAACTAGCAGAGGAATATCACCAGTATTACAAGGGGGGAATTTTGGAAGTTACAATTGATTTAACGGTCTACGAACAGTATTTCAAGCCGCTCGAAAAACCGTATCAAGGTGGTGAGCAAATCGAATTACCGATTCCTCATGATTTGTTTCCCATGTTGAATCGGTATCCTAGAGTTCTCAAACCAAGGTGATGCAATGAGCAAGCAGTTCTGGAATCAAGTCAAGTCGAAGTATCGATATGGAGAGCTGATTCATGGGACGGTTGAGCATCACGCACCGTTTGGGCTTTTCGTGGATATTGGCGATGATGCAGTGCGGGGCATTGTGCAAATTACTGACTTTGTGGATAGTGGAGATATGACTCCAGAGATGTATCCAGATATTGGCTCGAAAATCGGGGCTGTAGTAATTGGGTATACCGAGGACGAGCGTCATCAAGTTTGGCTGAGTGTGAAACCGAGCGTCCTGCAAAAAGCCTTGGTTCATCTCAAAATTCCAGCAACAAGCGAACGATCGTGACCAACGACAGAACAACCAAAGCCCCGAATAAACAACCATGCCACTCTCGCAATTCTTCGACGTTTCCTACCTATTCGATTTCTCCAATTTCTTCGTGTTGCCCTTTTGGACACTAATGATCTTCCTACCCAACTGGAATATCACCAAGCGGGTCATGAGTTCCTATTTCCCATTTGTGGTGCTAGCGGGACTGTATCTCTATTTGTTTATCAGTAGCGTCACGCCGGAAAATGCCCAGGCACTCGCCAATCCCAACCTGGCAGACATCGCCCGCTTTTTTGCCGATGAACGGGCGGCAGCGACCGGCTGGACGCATTTTTTGGTGTTGGATCTGTTCGTTGGGCGTTGGGTCTATTGGGAAGGGCAACGATCGGGCATTTGGACAATTCACTCGATCGCCCTTTGCCTGTTTGCCGGACCGCTGGGCTTGCTGTCTCACATCCTCACCAGTTGGCTTACCCACACCTTTTTCCCGCCCAAAACCGAAACCGGATCACCCGCAAGTGAACCAACATCTTGAAATTGCCTGCCAGGAACCACGGAGGCCCAAAGCCCCCCCAGCCGGTTTAAACTTCGTGGCTTTGTGGCTTTGTGGTTCAGCACACCTACTTGTACCTGTCTAACCAGGAATTACCCCTAACCTCAGAATCAGTATTAAAAATCGAGTCGGTCAACTGGTAATCGTCAATACCGCTCATCCAAGTGGGTGAAGCTATTCATGACTCAAGCAGACATTCTAGAAGTATGAGCAGCAATTCAAGGTAAACGCTGTGGCTTTTTTTGGTGTGCTATGGGTTTGAATCGGACGACATCTCGCGATCGCAAAATAGCTCGTTGGGGCGACCTTGCCATTCCGGGAAGATTGGTTGCCGTGGGCGGGCTAACTGCCTTATTTTCGAGTTTCCTCCTATGGCAGACATTGCAACGGTGCAATCTCGCCTTGCCTCCTACCGTGTGGGCAGAACTGGTGTTAGTCCCACTTCTTAGTAGTGCGGCTCTAATTGCCGCCGCCACTGGCGCGATCGCCCAACTGCGGAGACAACTACAAGCCTCAGAGGCGCGACTTTGCTCCAGGCCAGAAGAAGCCTTGGCAATTAGTTTAGACCGGCTCAACGAGCCACCCGCTACAGCTCATCCAGCCCCTCCCAGCAGGTTGGGGCATAGACAGGATGAACTGGCTCAAATTCATGGCGACATTGTCAAACGCATGCAAATGGGTTTACTTGTTTGGCAGCTCACAGACCGGGATGATGTCAATTCGTTTCGCCTGGTGGAATGTAATCCTGCGGCGCAGCAACTGTTGCAAATGCAAGCGACAGGAATCACCAGCTTACTGGGCAAACCGATGAAAGAGGTGTTTCCCGACTTGATGGATTCTGCCTTCCCGAAAATTTATGCCGATGTGGTGCGATCAGGTAAAGAGCGCGACTTGGGTGAAGTGCGCTACGGCGATCGCAAAATTCCCCAGGGGATCTACGCCACCAAAGCCTTCCCGTTACCGAATCAATGTATTGGACTTGTGTTTGAAGACATCAGCGATCGGAAGCAAGCCGAAGAAGCCTTGCAGCAAAGCGAAGCCCGCTTTCGAGTCGTCGCGGAGACAGCATCCTGCGCCTTTTTGATCTACCAGGGCAACCATCTGAAATATGTCAACCCGGCAACTGAGCAAATCACTGGATATTCTCGCAACGAACTCACCACGATCCCGTTTTGGGAACTGGCTCACCCTGATTTCCGTGATTTAGTTCGGGAGCGGGGTTTAGCGCGGCAACGGGGCGAAGCAATTCCCAACCGCTATGAGATTAAAATTTTAACCAAATCGGGTGAAGAACGCTGGGTTGATATGACTGCGGGCACTGCCTTCTTGAATGGGCAACCCGCCGCTCTCGCAACGGCCTACGACATCACCGAACGCAAAGCTGCCGAAGCCCAGTTGCAACTTGCTGCCAGTCGAGAGCGGCTTCTATCGGAAACGGCGCTCCGCATCCGGGGTTCGCTTAACCTGGAAGATATTCTCAATACCACCGTTGCTGAAGTCCGGCGGTTTTTGCAGGCCGATCGTGTATTTGTCGCCCAATTTACTCCCAGCGGTGTTTGTCGCTCGGTAGCCGAATCTGTAGACCCTCGCTGGGCGTCAATCCTGGGTTGGGAGACTGATGGTTGTTTGGTGGAAGATGTGCGCCAGTTGTTTCAGCCAGATTGCGTGCGCGTGGTGAATGACACCGCCGAAGTGCAACAACTGCCATTCCTGAAGGAATACTACGATCGCTGCCAGGTAAAAGCCGGGATGGGCGCACCCATTATGCTGGATGGCGAAATGTTTGGGGTTTTGATTGTGAACCAGTGTTCGGGGCCGCGCTACTGGCAACCCTTTGAAATTGATCTATTGCAAAAGTTGGGCACCCACGTCGAAATTGCGATTCAGCAGGGGCAACTTTACCAACAATTGCGAATGCTAGCGAGTAATCTGGAATGTCAAGTGGAAGAACGCACCCATGAACTGCGCCAGCGGATGCAGGAATTGCAACACCTGAATCAGGTAAAAGACATTCTGCTGCATGCTGTGACCCACGATTTGCGCACACCAGTGCATGGCACGCTTATGGTGTTGAACCACTTACGCAGCAAATGTACCGATACTGTGGCAATTCCCCGCTCAGTGCTGGAGTGCATGCTTGAAAGCAGCGAGCGCCAACTCAGCCTGCTCAACTCTTTAATGGAAAACCATACAGGTACCCCTTGCCCCAATAAAACCCTTACCTGTGAACCCATTTACCTGCGGGGAGTCGCCGAAAATGCCCTGGCTAGCCTGGAACCTCAACTCACTGCGAATGCCGCGATCGTTGTGAATCACCTCTCGCCCGATCTACCTGCGGTTAATGCTGACTTTAGCCGCATCCAATTTGTGCTAGAGCAGTTGTTGCTAAATGTCGTAAAACACAACGCCCCTGGCCGAACAATCACCCTGGATGCAACCGTCTCAACTGCCGACGCTGACCAACCCGTGCTGGTTTGTAGTGTTGTCGATGATGGGAAAGGGATGGATGCAGAGCAGTGCGATCGCCTCTTCCAACTTTACGTCAGAGGGCTGGACAACCATCGGCTTACAGGCATTGGGCTAGGGTTACATCGCTGTCAACAGGTTATTGCTGCACATGGAGGTCGCATCCAAGTCGAGAGTCATCCTGGCAATGGTTCCAAGTTTTGGTTTACCCTGCCGCTCTAGTGCGCATAAAACAAAGCCCCACGACGGCTCAAATCCACCATCATTTCTCGCGAAAGCCCCAAGTTACCGCCAAATAATGCTCTCAGTACCGTAGCTCCGGTCAAGTTGGTTTCGCTCAGATCCGCCATCCGAAAGTCACAGTTAGTCAAATCGGCACCGTAGAGACTGGCCCCCCGCAAATCGGTGTAACTCAAATCGGCCCGCCGTAAGTTTGCGTGGTTCAGGGTTGTTTCACACAGGCAGGCTTCACACAAAGTTGCCGCCGTGAGGTTAGCACGCCGGAGATCGGCATGACTCAAGTCAGCTTTCACAAACGTCGATCGCGTCAAGTCAGCATTTGTAAACGATGCCCCAATTAAATTGGCTGCCGTCAAATCGGCACTCACCAATTTTGCATAGTCCAACCGTGCCCCCGTCATCACGGCATAGGACAAGAATGCGCCAATCAGTCTCGCTTCTTCCAAATTGGCATTGATCAGCATTGCCCGCGTTAAGTCGGTATTGATGAAATTTGCTCGCGCCAGTTCCGCAGAACGTAAGTCAACCTCTCTTAAGTTTGCGCCCGAAAAGTCTTCGATCGGGCTTAATCCTGCAAGTCGGGCTAATTCAAAGAAATCATCCGTTTCTGCCTCAGCAATGCGTTGAATGAGTTGTTGAATTTGTTGCAAGGAAGAGTCGCTAGGCATGTTGTAGAGTTGCCCTGAGAGGTTCGGCCTGGAAGTCATGGCAGGGAACTAGTATGGGGAACAATAGCAGAATCACAAAAAAGCTTGGCTGATCCAGAAAATTCACAAAAAAAGTAGAAACTCGTGAGCCAACTCACACCCAAACCTTCTCAAAAGCAGTAAGCCAGTGGGATGAATCGTGGATAGTGAATAACTCGCTCAGTTTCTATGGATTACTCCTACGATAGCCGTTAGTTTTTGCGTCGAACTCAGCAACCCTGATATGAAACTATTGTAAAAAATTCCTCTGTTGTAGCAAAGGGCTTGTGCCAGATCAGCGGAATTTAGAGAAGAGACACAACCCCAAGTAACCGATGTGGGCTGTAGGCCAATTACTTGAATAAATTTAAATACCAAGAAGCGGGCTTGAAACAAGCTCGCCTCGTAGAATATCTATTCTGCTTAAAGTCTAACCCTATCCAACTCTTCAACTAGCCAAGGGCACCTTGTTCATAAAGCGCAACCAGACGGTCAATAACAGCACGCTTGTTGGCACTCAAGTTCTCAGGCAAACTACCGATTAACGCTTCAATGTTTCGATTCGGAGCTGGTATCTCAGATCGCTGGGATCTAGACCGATTTTCGGAAGCGGGACTGGAAGCGGGTTGGGTCAGAGATCGAAGGGATAGTTGATTAGAGTGAAGCATTGAAGGAGCCTGAGATGATCAACCTAAGGTGGACAGGGGAAACTGCTGAAGGCTATTACCTCAAAACAGTAAAGGACAGCGATGGAACTAAATATTGATAACTATTTAATACTAACCGCTAGTACGAAGAACCGGAAAGAAATTTTGCAGTTTTCTGCAACTTTGCCTAGTATCTGCTGCGGCTTATAAATAGTCAAGTTCTAAAGTTGCCATCTGGTGACTTAACTCCAGATCTTCAGAACTGCACCAGAACGGTTTAGTTCAATTCTGTTAGGGTTCCCAGATAAGGCGACGATAACATCTCAGTGAAGAACCGTCTCCATAAAAAATGGAATCTTCATGGAGGCCCGATCGTAAACACACCCAGCGCTTGAACTCGTTCATATTACTACTCTAATCGTCGTCCCCAGGGTGCGCCATCACCCGATCTGGGTGAGATACTCCTCCAAGTGGGTGGTCAGGTGAGGCTCAAGCGCGTAGCAAGTACAAGCCTTTGCTTATCATTTCTTTGCTATGGGTAACGACAAATCTAAATTTACTTGGAAAAGTTTACAGTAAGCACCAATTGTAGCGGTATGAACTTATGGATAAGTGTTTTTGAGAAATACCTTCGCATTCGAAGTGTTGTTTTGGGGAGGGACTGGCCAGTTCTGTCATTAGTTTGAGGTGTTTTCCACAGGTTCCCTCTAAGATGAGCCAATAAGCGAGTTTGATTTGTATCGCGTTGATAAGGTGCTTCAGGCATTCCAAGTTCCATCCACCCCTAGATGCCTATGTTTCAAGAGACTAGTTCTTCCCACAAGCCCCCCGTAACCCAACCTCAAGATGATTTGGATAGATTGTCAGTTGATGGTCTGCTTGATTCGTTAGAGCATGTTGAGACTGGCGTATTTTTTGATGATCCATCCCTGGATCCCGCCACCTTTAACAGTCCTGATGTTGAAGTACTTGAGGACGGGGACTTCAACCCGGTGGAGTTGCCCGCAGATGCCACTTTAGAGGATGAAATTGCAGTTGAACGATCGTCGGGCTACAGCAAAACCACCTCAGATGACTCTGTGGGGGCATTCTTCAAGGAAATGGCCCGCTATCCATTGTTAAAGCCCGATGAAGAGATTGAGCTGGCCAATCGGATTCGTTACTTAAACGAAGTGGAAATTTTACGATCGCAGCTCGCTGGTGATTTGAGTCGGCCTCCTACGAAAGCAGAACTAGCCAAGGCGATGGGTTTGTCGGAACGCCAGCTAGAGCATCAATTACATCGAAGTCGGGTGGCCAAGCGCAAAATGATTCGCTCTAATTTGCGCCTCGTGGTGTCGATTGCCAAACGTTACATCAACCGGGGAGTGCCATTTTTGGACTTAATTCAAGAAGGTGCTTTAGGGCTGAATCGAGCGACTGAAAAGTTTGATCCAGATAAAGGGTACAAGTTCTCAACCTACGCCTACTGGTGGATTCGGCAGGGAATCACGCGCACGATCGCCAACGACTCGCGCACAATTCGGCTGCCGGTGCATATTGTCGAGAAGCTTAACAAACTGAAGGGGGCACAGCGGGACCTCAAGCGCAAACTGAACCGCAACCCAACCGAAATCGAACTAGCAGAGGCATTAGAGGTTACGCCAGAACAGTTACAGAACTTGCAGCAAGTGCATCGACGGTCATTGTCATTGAACTACCGCGTGGGGAAAGACGAAGACACCGAATTAGTGGACTTACTGGAAGATGCGGAAACGCGATCGCCCGAATCGCAAATGACGGAAACCATGTTGCGGCAGGAGATTTGGGAAATCCTGGGGAACGTTTTGACAGAGCGTGAAAAGGACATCATTAGCTTGCGCTACGGCCTCAGTTCCAATAAACCCTGCACCCTGGAAGAAGTTGGCGGTTTATTTAACCTCTCACGGGAGCGAGTTCGCCAGATTCAAAGTAAGGCCATGCGAAAGTTACGCCGTCCGCAGGTGGCTGAGCGCTTACGTGGTTGGTTGGGATAAAGGCCGAAACTTTCTGATTCAAATTCTGGAATGTGAATTAGTCTGGTAGGGCAGATTTTGGGTGGGTAGCGAGTCTGGCCTATGGGGTTGAGTGATTTCATCAAGCGAATGCAAGCTCTCTGGCCAGCGCGATCGTCTTTGGCGCTTGGTTGCGCCTCAATTCAGCGGTGGGGCGTGGGAGTGGTTGCGGTAGCAGGCGGGATTACACCATTTTTAGCAATAAAGCCGGTGCAATCGGAGGCGTTTACGCCCTACTGCCAGCAAACTCCAGCCGCGATCGCGCAGAAAGAGAAGTTGCGGCAAGAGGCTATTAGCGGCAATCGGGAGGCTCAACGCAAGTACAAGACCTTATTGGAGCAACAAGCCGATCGTTTGAAAAAATGCCGCAGCCAAACCTGGCCGCAAAACCAAGCCATTTGGATTCGGTTGTATGCCTGCGATGCCAAGCCTGGAGTGCTGGAAGCGGTGCTAGATCGAATTGTTGATCGTGGCTATAACCAGGTTTATGTGGAGGCATTTTACAATGGGCGCGTTTTACTACCAGCCAATCAAAATCCAACTCCGTGGTATTCAGTCCTAACCGGATCAGGAGCTGACAATCAAGATTTATTAGCACAGGCCATTCAAAAAGGGCGAGAGCGCGGCCTCAAGGTGCATGCCTGGTTATTTGGGATGAACTTTGGAGCGGGCTACGTGCGGCGGTTCGATCGCCAGCGAGCGATCGCAAAGAATGGCCTGGGGCAAACCAGTTTATCCGCCAATGTAGTGGCCGGACTCAGTACCGACTTAGGCCAGCTGAACCCAGATGAAGCATTCATCGATCCATATAGCCCTCAGGTGAAACAGGATTATGAAACGTTGATTGCCGCGATCGCCCAGCGCAAACCAGATGGCATTTTGGTGGACTATATTCGCTACCCACGGGGATATGGCGGCGCGTCGGTGGCCAGTAAGGTACAAGATTTATGGATTTATGGGGAAGCCTCCCAACAAACCTTGATGCAGCGATCGCTCAACCCCAAAAGTGCAACCCTGCTGCAACGATTTTTGAGCCAGGGGGCTGTGCGGGTAGAAGATCTAAAGCAAATTGCGAAGCAGTTTCCCCAGGAAAAAGAAGCCGCATGGCAGGGGATTGCCCCGATCTCGCTCCCCAAGACCACCCCAACCTACCAACATGCAACCAAAGTGCAATCGGAGTTGTGGCGACTCTCAGTGGCCCATGCGGCGCAGGGTGTGGTGGAGTTTGTGGATCACGCCGTGGCGAATGTCCGGCGGCAAAGCTTGCCCGTGGGCCTGGTGTTCTTCCCAGAAGCTAATTCGACGGTAGGGCAGGGCTACGATTCTCGCTTGCAACTCTGGGACCGGTTCCCCCAAACTGCGGAGTGGCATCCGATGGCTTACGGCATTTGTGGCAACACCAGTTGCATCATGCAACAAATTCAGCGGGTCATTAGTCGGGCACCCGCCAGAACAGAGGTGAAACCAGTGCTAGCCGGAATTTGGCAGCAACCATTGGGGAATCGTCCGCCATTGGAAGCGCAGATGCAAGTGTTAAAGGCGATGGCTCCCCACATCAAAACGGTCAGCCACTTTGCCTACTCCTGGCAAGAACCCGGATCCGATCGCGAACGCAAGTCGTGCAGCATGCGGTAAGACGTACCATTTAGTCCTGTTTGGGCATCAACCAGTCGGTGGTTTCCAGCGTGAGGCTAAATTCGGCGGTACCTGTATTGACATATTGAATATTGCGGATGGTGCAGGCATAGTCCCAACCCGTTGCATCTGTGACGACTTTAGCAATCGCGGCCTCCAACGCGCGGGTATTCACTTCTTTTAATTTATTTTCCAGTTCCATGAACGCTTCCTCGAAAATGTAGGGTGGGTGAGGATCACTTGACGATCGCCCCATCCTAATCAATTCAACCGCAAAAGGGGCAAAGTCAAATGAAATCGCAGCCGCAACATGACCAAGTCGCAGTCAAGCAAGCTTCCCCGGTGCTATTGGTGACGGGGGCGAGTGGATTTCTGGGATGGCACGTGACGCAACTGGCTACGCGGTCATGGCGGGTTTATGGCACCTGGCGATCGCGATCGGTGGCATTGCCTGGAGTCACCCCAGTGCAAGTAGACTTAACGGATTTCTCCGCGATGAAAGCGGTATTTCAAGACTTAAACCCAGATGCGGTGATTCATCTGGCGGCTCAGTCCAGTGCCAACCTGTGTGAAGCACAGCCAGAGCAGACACATACCCTAAACGTCACCGCTGCCTGGAATTTGGCTGGATTGTGTGCCGACGTTGCCATCCCCTGTGCGTTTACTTCAACCGATCTCGTTTTTGATGGCCGCCACGCCCCCTATCAGGAAACGGCTCCAGTCTCACCGCTCAACCGTTACGGCGAACAAAAAGTCTTGGCTGAAACGGGCATGTTAGAGCGATATCCCCAAACCGCAGTTTGCCGGATGCCGCTCCTGTTTGGCGATGTGCCAGCCCATGCCACCAGTTTCCTGCAACCTTTCATCCAAACCTTGAGGGAGGGCAAAGAACTCCGACTCTTTGTGGATGAATTTCGGACTCCCGTCAGTGGCGCAACGGCGGCGCAAGGATTGCTCCTGGCCTTAGCAAAAGTCCAGGGGCGGATTCATCTCGGTGGGAAGGAACGCCTTTCGCGCTACGAGTTCGGTCGGTTGATGGGAGAGATTTTGGAGTTACCTGCTGCGGGCATTTCTCCCTGCTACCAACAAGATGTCAAAATGGCGGCTCCCCGTCCGGCGGATGTGTCTTTGGACAGCTCAAAGGCTTTTTCCCTCGGCTATCAACCCCTGTCGATCCGGGAAGAACTCGCTGCGTTAAAGGGTCAGGTTTGATCAGTCCAGCTAACGGTAAATGTGTGTCGCTACCGTTCAGATTGACTGGCACTTTTCGCCGCATTCGCTTGCTGGCATTGAGTACACAAACCGAAGAACTCTAGCATGTGGTAGTAGATTTTAAACTGGTAGGACTGATTGAGTTGCGCTTCCAGGTCATGCACGGGGCATTGATCGATCGCCACCGAACTGCCGCACTGAAGACAAGTGAGATGGTGTCGATCTTCTTGAACCAGACTATATAGGGCTTCACCCGTGGCGATCGTGCGCGATTGCACAATTCCTTCTAGTTTGAGGGCTTCTAGCGATCGGTAAACCGTTGCCAGCCCCATACTCGCTCCATGATTTCGCAACTCGACATATAAATCTTGCGCAGAGATAGCACGATCGAGCGTCTTAAGGGTTTCGATAATTCGCTCCTGATTGCGAGTGCGACGGGATTTCATGAGTAGACCAGGCGAAGATGAGATGGGGTAGACAATCGAACCAACGAATTCAGCAATTGTGCCGCCAGAAAACGGTAGCATCAGGGATGGTAGTTCAGTGAGAAGGCGATCGTGGCTCAGACATATTTGGCTCAAATCTATGTTACTCTCCGTCCGTCGGTTCTTGACCCCCAAGGAACAGCCGTACAATCTGGTTTAGAACACATGGGATACACCAATGTCGCCCAAGTGCGGATTGGGAAGTATATCGAAGTGACGCTGAATTCGGAGAGTTTAGCAGATGCCAAATATCAGCTTGATCAGATGTGCGACCAGTTGCTAGCAAACCCCGTCATCGAAAATTATCGATTTGAGTTGCAAGAATTATTTACATCTATGAACACAGGTTCATAAGTAAATTCGACACCTCTCTTAACCGACATTCCGCTGATCCATTGTTTCCGTTGAGACGGTTAATGTCTCACCCATCGTGACAACTCGATCGCCCTTGAACAACTTACGGCCTCGGCGGGTTTCCACGACCCCGTTGACCATCACTTCACCCGCTTGAATCAGCAACTTTGCCTGTCCGCCCGTTTGCACAACGCCCACCAGCTTCAGGAATTGATCTAACTTAATAAAGTCTGTCTCTGTCATTCATCATTGAATTTTGCCAACTCTTCCACCCTACACCCTGGACTCTAAGTTTGTGTCTGCGATCGCGAATCAAACCACATTGCGCCAATTTCTCCACCAACTGGATGGGCAAAGTTACAAAGCTTACAAAGATCTGGAGCGCCAATACGAATTTCCCGACTTCACTCTGTTCATCGATCGCATCCAGGGCGACCCTTTCGCAGCTCCCAGCCAGTTGCGGGTACGGATGCCGCAAGCCAAAGCAAAGTTGCCTCAAGCTCTGTATGCCAGCCACAGTCGGGAAGTTGCATTGCGAGATTTTTTGACCCGTCAGGGCGATCGGGTGATCCGGTCGTTGCAACAAAAACGGGGCAGTGGGAACAGTGGGTTACTTGCCATCAGCCAACCGCACCAGACGATGCTGGAACGCACCTCAGCGTATGTGAATGATGAGTGGGTAGAACTGCGATTTGTGGCAGGGCTGCCCGCCTTTGGGCGACGGGTAGCCGGACGACAGGCGGCAGAAATGCTGTGTGACGATTTGCCGGAAATGGTTGCTCAATCGTTGCCCTACGCTTCGTTGGATGTTGATGCCGTATTGCGCCATGTGGAAATAGCAGAAGATGCGGATTGGCTCCGATCGCAGTTGGCCGCACGGGGATTGGTCGCTTTTATCGCCGCTGGCTCCCTGTTGCCACGCCGGAGTGGCGTAGACAATCGCCCCTTGGCGGCTGGCCTGCCGCTGCAAATACCAGACTCATTACAGGTGGAGTTCAACTGTCCGAATCGAGGCAACATCACGGGCCTGGGCATTCCGACTGGAATTACGCTGATTGTGGGGGGTGGTTATCATGGCAAATCCACGTTGCTCCATGCGATCGAACGCGGCGTGTATAACCACATTCCCGAAGACGGACGCGAATGGGTAATCACCAACTCCACAGCCGTCAAAATTCGAGCTGAAGACGGACGCAGTGTGGCCAACGTCAACATCTCCCCGTTCATCAACCACTTGCCGCTGGGGCGATCGACGACCCAGTTTTCTACCGAAAATGCCAGTGGCAGTACGTCTCAAGCGGCTGCCATCATCGAAGCTCTGGAAGCTGGCACCCAATTCTTGCTGGTGGATGAAGACACATCGGCGACCAATTTCATGATCCGCGATCGCCGGATGCAAGCGTTAATCAGCAAAGACAAGGAACCGATCACCCCGTTTATCGATAAGGTGCGGCAGCTTTACACCGAACAAGGCGTATCCACAATTCTGGTGATGGGCGGCAGCGGCGACTATTTTGACGTAGCAGATACTGTGATTGCCATGCAAGACTTTCAGCCGCGCGATGTGACGGCTCAAGCCAGAGCGATCGCCAGCCAATTTGCCACTCACCGTGCAGCCGAAGGAGGACAACAATTTGGGGCGCTACCACCTCGATACTTACCCAGGTTGCAAACGGGTAAATTCGTCAAATGGAAAACCTACGATCGCAACACTATCAGCATCGATCGTGAAGACATCGACTTGTCAGCCGTAGAACAACTGGTTGATCCAGCCCAACTGCGGGCGATCGCGGCCACTCTCGTTTATTTGCAAGAGTACTATCTCGATGGCACTCGCACGGTTGCCGAACTACTTGATCTGGCTCTGGCGGATATTCAGTCTGGCGGCTTCGACCCGCTGGCATTCAGCCCACCCGGAGACTTTGCCTATTTCCGCCGCTTTGAACTTGCCGCTGCCCTCAATCGCTGGCGCAAATTAAATCAGGTTAACTAACTGGCCTGTGAAATTACTCAGTTGAAGCAGAGTCTGTGATTGATTTTGTCGGTGCGCCTGCGGAAATGGCTACTTGCAGTTGGCGATCGTCCACCGTAATCAACGGACACTTCAAACTCAGTGCTAACGCAATATACAGCGAGTCGTAGACTGCCAATCGATGTGCCAAACCGATTTCAAGTGCTTGTGAAAGTAAGTTGTTGCTTACAGTGACTTGGCGTGGAAGCGATAGTAAGCTATCAACTAACTGAATTGCTTGTGATTGAGGTACGTTAAAAAACCGAACTCTTTTCCATAGTACGTTTGTGCATTCAATCAAGCAGAATTCTGGAACAAACAGATTGGTTTCCTGTTGAACACTTTTAGAAAACAAATTTCTAACGTTTACGGTGTGAGCATCTGCAATGAATCTTTGGATTAGGATACTCGCATCAACTACATCCCGTTCCGCCACTGTTGCCGTTCCTCCAAAATCATTTCGCTACCTGTTGGTTCCTCAGAACTTGGTGTAATCAGGTATTGGTCAATCGTATTAAATACTTCTTGCATCCGTTGGGTCTTAACAGGACTGCAAGTAGAGGAGCATTCTTGTAGACGCTCGTCAATCAGCTTAACAACCAGTTCTTGGAGATCGTGTAAGGTCATATCTGAAATTTTTTGCGCGTTCATTTTCAATCCTTTTGCTAGGCTTAGAACTCCTCTGCGATCGCGGGGACACAGCGTTCGCAGAGGAGCGGATGCTCAGCAGATGCACCCACATGTGTGGAGTAGTTCCAGCAGCGATCGCACTTTTTACCATCAGCTTTGACTACGCCAATTTCCAAGGTTTCTGTTTGAGTCCTGTATTGTGCTGAAGTCAGTTTTTCGGGAGTATCTAACACCTCCACTTGCGAAGTCAAAAACAAGTATCGTAATTCATCAACCTGATTGCTAGTGGCTTGAAGTGTGTTCGGATTCAAGTCCTGCAAAGTTTTTCGCAGCTCAACGTCAGCAACAGACAGGAGCAGTTTGGCTTCCAGGGAAGACCCGATCGCTTTATCAGTGCGAGCTTTTTCCAGTACTTTGTTGACTTCGGTGCGGATGTCGCGCAGCGTTTCCCATTTGTGAGCCAGGTCGGGGTTGTACCACTCCGATTCTAGTTTCACCCAGCCTGCCTCAAACACTGATTGGTGTGGTGTTGAGTAGGGCAAGAACTGCCAGATGTCTTCCGCTAAGTGGGAAAGCACAGGCGCGATCGCTCTGGCCAAACTTTCCAATGCTACCCACATCACCGTTTGGCAGCTACGTCGCCGGGGAGAATTGGCCGTGCTGATGTACAACCGATCTTTGGCAATATCTAGATAGAAGTTGGACAGGTCAACCACACAGAAGTTTTGCACGGTTTGGAAGAAACGGTAAAACTGAAAAGTTTCAAACGCATCGGTGACATCATTGAACACTTCCGTGATGCGATGCAGCATATACCGATCGAGTTCTGGTAGTTGGTCATAGGCGATCGCATCTTTGGCCGGATCGAAATCGTGTAAGTTGCCTAACAAAAAGCGGGCTGTATTTCGAATTTTGCCGCGCACATCCCCCAACTGTTTCAGGATATTCTTCCCAATCAGCACATCTGACGTGTAATCGACCGACGACACCCAAAGCCGCAGCACATCGGCACCGTAGGGTGGTTCTTCTTTCTGATTTTTACCACCGTTGATAATGCTGGCGGGATCAACCACATTGCCCAAAGACTTACTCATCTTGCGTCCCTGTTCATCCAGAGCAAAGCCGTGGGTCAAGACAGTTTTGTAAGGTGCATGACCATTAACGGCAACGCTGGTCAACAAACTAGATTGAAACCAGCCCCGGTGTTGGTCTGAGCCTTCCAGGTACATATCTACGGGGTACTGCAATTCGGGACGCTGCCTTGCCACTGCCGCCCAGGATGAACCGGAATCGAACCAGACATCCATTGTGTCTGTGCCTTTGCGATAGGTTTTACCATTACTGCGGTAAGATTCGGGCAACAAATCTTCAACGGCTAATTCCCACCAGGCATCCGAGCCTTTTGCAGCAATGATGGCTTGAACGTGAGCGATCGTCTCCTGGTTCATCAACGGTTCATTGGTCGCTTCGTCGTAGAACACCGGAATTGGTACGCCCCAACTGCGCTGGCGGGAGATACACCAGTCCGATCGCTCTGCCACCATCGGCGTGATGCGGTTTTCGCCCTGGGCCGGAATCCAGCGAACGGCGGCGATCGCGGTTAATGCTTCTTCTCGAAAGCCTTCTACAGACGCAAACCATTGTTCGGTGGCGCGGAAGATGGTGGGTTTCTTGGTGCGCCAATCGTAGGGATATTTATGCAGGTAGGGTTCTTCTTTCAAGAGCGAACCAGCCTCTTGCAGGGCTGTAACCACGGCTCCGTTGCCATCGCCTAACACATTTAAGCCTGCAAACGGCCCCGCTTCGGCGGTGAAGTTGCCGTCATCGTCTACAGGTGCCAGGATCGGTAGGCCGTAGCGCATTCCCACCTGGTAGTCTTCCTGCCCATGACCGGGAGCCGTATGCACTAAGCCCGTACCGGAATCAGTAGTGACGTAATCGCCACCAATTAACACGTCACTTTCGCGATCGAACAAAGGATGCCGATAAGTAACGTGTTCTAGCAGCTTACCCATCACCGTAGATTGGATAGTCAAACTTGTGCCCAGGGTTTCTGAGAGGCGATCGACCAGATCCTTCGCCACAATTAAGTACCGCATCTGGCCTGCACGAGTTTTGAGTTGGCTCAATTCGTCGCCCACTTTCACCACGGCATAGACCAAATCAGGATTGACACTCACACCCAAATTGGCCGGAATGGTCCAGGGAGTCGTCGTCCAGATGGCCACCCCCAACTCACCCAAAAAGGGATCAAAAGGAGATTGCAAGGCGGGCGGGAGGGCTGTGACCTCGAAGGCCACGTACACACTGCGGGAGGTGTGGCCTTCGGGATATTCCAGTTCGGCTTCGGCCAGAGCGGTTTTGGAACTGGGACTCCAATACACGGGCTTGCGTCCCCGGTAGATGTAGCCTTTCGTCACCATCTGCCCAAACACACCAATTTGAGCGGCTTCGTATGCTGGCGTCAAGGTCAGGTAAGGATGCGCCCAGTCGCCCCACACACCGTATCGTTGGAAACTTTCGCGCTGTTCATCGACGGTTTTGAGAGCAAATGCTTTGGCTTTTTGCCGTAGTTTTAAGGGGGTGAGTTCCCGCCGTTCCTCTGGCTTCATGCCTTGCAGCACTTTGAGTTCGATCGGTAAGCCGTGACAATCCCAACCGGGTACGTAGCGAACTTTGCGGCCTTGGAGCAACTGATATTTATTGATAATGTCCTTCAGCACTTTGTTCATGGCGTGCCCCATGTGCAGAGAGCCATTGGCGTAGGGCGGGCCATCATGGAGTACGAAAACTTCGCCAGGGTTGGTGCGCGATCGCCGATCGTAAATCTGGTTATCGGCCCAAAATGCTTGAATTTCGGGTTCGCGCTTGACGGCGTTGGCCCGCATATCAAAGTTGGTTTTGGGCAGATTCACAGTGTCTTTATACGATCCGGGTTCTGTTGCAGCCATGTTTGAGAAGTGTAATGAAGGACGATCGATGATTGTAGTATTTGTAGTATAGCAAGCGATCCGCCTGACGGAGTGTTGTCATTATCTTGGACAATGCCCACTCGCTTCAAGTCTACTGTGCAGGAATGTGACGAGACCGCTGAAACCCTCCAGTTCCGACCAAATTTTTGGCGATGGCTGCGATTTTGTGGGAGGCTTTTTTGTTGTGACTCTTCATTACCCATGCAAAGCAATCTGTTGACTGCCGTTCTGCTACCGCTCGCCCTGGCAATGGTCATGCTGGGCATGGGATTAAGCCTGGTGCCTGCCGATTTTCAGCGGATTACTCGCTATCCTAAAGCGGTCGCCGTGGGCACGATTTGCCAGGTGTTGCTGCTGCCGTTGCTGGGGGCATTGGTGACGCTGGTGGTGCCCATGCAGCCTGCGATCGCCGTGGGCTTGATGGTGCTGGCGGTTTGTCCGGGTGGTCCCTCCTCAAATCTGATGACCTATCTGGCGAAAGGAGATGTGGCGCTATCGGTGACGCTAACCGCCGTCAGTAGTATCCTGACGGTATTTACGATTCCCGTATTCACGAACCTGGCGTTGCGATATTTTTTAGGCCAGAGTGCAGCGATCGCCCTGCCAATTGGTCAAACAATGCTGCAAATTTTTCTGATTACCCTGTTGCCAACGGCGATCGGGATGGGGCTGCGGCACCAGTTTCCCCATACAGCTCTGCGCCTGGAAAAACAGGTGGGGCGCTTGGCTGTGGGCTTACTGGTGCTGATTATCGGCCTGTTACTGGTACGCGAGGGGAGTAAGTTACCCGGATTCTTGGTGCAGGTGGGCGTGGGTGTCTTGCTCCTGAATCTGGCCGCGATGCTGATGGGGTTTGCGGCGGGAAAACTGTTTCGCTTGCCATTGGCGCAGCAAATTTGCATTGCGATCGAAGTGGGGATTCAAAACGGCACCCTGGCGATCGCGATTACGGCAGGACTGTTGAACAATCCTGACATGGCGATCCCAGCGGCGGTTTACAGTCTGTTCATGTACGTGAGCGGGTTTGGCGCGATCGCTTACGGCAGAAATGCCAGTCGCAATCTGTCCGATAAGAAATACTAAAGGACGCGCGAAAAACCATCCTAGGGTAAGGACGAATGGCCGTTCGTCCTTACAGCAGATTATTTTGAAGACAGGATACTACTTAACCGCAAATCCCTAAATGTTCCAATATTGCAATTGGTCACTAATTTACCTTGGTTAGGCCCTAAAACACATGAGTCGTTTGAGCGATCGGGTCAAATTCGAACCGCTTCTCAAAATCAGTTTCACCATAAAGGTTAAAACTGACAACTGGTTCATTGCCGATCGGTTCGACTTGATGAATGGCATCAGGTAAGAAACACAAAATTTCTCCTGCCGAGGCAGTATAAGTTTCAATCGGCTCGATGCGTTCTGGATGATGAATTGGATCGAGCGATCGCCAGAAGGTGTTCTCTTCCTGGCCACTGATCAGTGCAACAAGGCCCCAAGTGCCATGATTGTGAATCGGTGACACAAATCCAGGCAGCCAGGAAACCAGTTGAATGGTCAACGGAAAATCAGGCTCATCGTACAGCGATAAAACAGCCCATCCGACATCGGGGTCAGGCAGCAAAAAATTAAATTGTAACCAACTTGAACCCGCCAATAATCGACGAACTAGAGGGCACATAAGCTGAAGCCGTTGCCGATTATTTTCTGTTGCTAACAAGATCGATTCTAAATCAGTTAGAAACCGATAGAGACGATAGGGCGAGTCATTAGGAGCAATCTCATGATCATCATTGAGAGCCTCTCTTTGGCCTTGCTCGTCAATTAGCCAGTTCCGCATACTCGACTCACGCTACATCGAATTGGACAGTCTCATCGGCTTGACACTCTCGCGCTCATTACCCGCATGCTCCACCTCCTTCTCACGGTTGGGAAAAGGAGGTGAATTGAAGTCCCTCACCCCGAGCGAAAGCAGAATTAGCTATTTCGTTGCTAAAACAGCGGGCCAGTTGCGATCGGCTTTGGCAATATTACCAGGAACATCCTTTAACCATTCTGCCTGCACGGTTTTATCGTAATTCAGATACAGTTTCCCATTCACAATCTTCCAGGCTTCAGGGTCAGTTGGAGCCAAATTACCTTCGCTGACGGCCTTTGCGCAATAACCACCATACTGGGGAGCGTACTGGGTGGGATTGCTGGCAAATAAGTCCCGATTTGCTGCGCTGGAGAAGTACCAAGTTGCACCTTTCCATTGCGCTGCAAAGTTTCTACTGCCGGGTATTGCTTTCCCTTGAGTGAAGTAAGCAACAACGTCTGTTCCTCTTACTGCAACCCCATTGACCATAAAAACTTCTGCGTTTGCAGTTTTCCCAGCACAAGGGTTTTTCCCAGCACAAGGTTTCTTGCTGGCACAGGGATTTTTGCCAGCGCAAGGTTTCTTGCTCGCACAAGGGTTTTTGCCAGCACAAGGTTTCTTACTAGCACAGGGATTTTTGCCAGCACAAACTTTTAACTTGGATTGGGCGATCGTTGGCTTCGATTGCAGCAGTTGAGGCTTGGGGTAGCTGTAGCCAGAACTCATCACAGCAACATTCAACATTGAGGCAGCAGCAATGATAGCCAGATATTTGACCTGCATAAGATTTCTTCCTTTTAAAGTGAGCAATGAGCTAGCGTATTTTCTGCCACCCCGATCGATTTGTCCGAGGTGTTCATTTGATTTACAACTTCGTCGTTCTTTTGGATTTATCTTTTGGATTTATTTAGATGAAGAAACTTGAGCAAGTTTTGTTGGTTAGTCAAAACCTTGATGAATCCACTTTCAATTGAGATGTGTATATAAAGCGAGTCCTCAACCAGGTAGTCAGTGTTAGAGTGGGTCGCCCTCCTCCTCTATTGCTGACAGGGCGTACCTGTAACCAGGATTGGTGTTACTTCCATCCAACTAATCATTCACAAGGTACAACCATGCAAACGCAACTCACGATCGCGATTGAGAACTTAGCTCCTACGAATGGCACCTCTCTAACTCCCTTTTGGGTCGGATTTCATAATGGCAACTTTGACACGTACGATCGTGGTCGTCCTGCCTCATTAGGCTTAGAGCGCATAGCCGAAGATGGAGATACAGCGGAAATTACTCGCGAATTCAATTTAGCGGAATTTGGCACTGTTCAAGGTACTGTAGGCAGTGGGCCAATTTTGCCTGGACAGACCGTACAATTTCAAGTCACTCTAGATGCCAGCGAGCCAGGGAGTCGTTATTTCAACTATGCGTCCATGATTTTGCCCAGTAACGACTTTTTCATTGCAAATGGCAACGAGCGGGCCCACGAAATTTTTGATGCCAATGGGAACTTTATTGGAGCAGACTTCATCGTGCCAGGGTTAGCCGTTTTGGATGCAGGCACTGAGGTTAGTGACGAACTCCCTGAAACTACCGCCTTTTTTGGGCAATCGGTTCCCGATACGGGGACACCCGAAAATGGTGTAATTCGTGTCGCGGAAGGATTCATTCCTGGTGGACGAATTTTGAGTGAGCCTCGATTTGCCAATGCTGATTTCACCGCGGCTGATTATCAAGTGGCTCGTATTCGCATCTTCAACACGATCGAGGGTGAAGCCGGTGATGACAATCTTACGGGCACTAATCGCGATGACTTAATTGATGGCAAGGCCGGTGACGATCGCCTGTTTGGCGCTACGGGTAATGATCAATTAATTGGCGGCTTGGGCCATGATTCGCTCAGCGGTGGCGCTGGTAATGATTATCTGTTCGGTAACGAAGGGAACGATCGCTTGCGCGGCGGCGCGGGCGACGATCGCCTGGTTGGAGGTGCGGGGAGCAATGTTCTAACGGGTGGCAAGGGGGCAGATATCTTTGTCTTAGCGCCAGGTGCGGGCTTTGATACCATTACCGATTTCAATCCCAGTAGTGGCGATCGCTTGCGTCTATCCGATGGCTTAAGCTTCAGTCACTTAACCATTACCGAAGTGGGTCGAAACACGCTAATCAGCTTTGGGACTGATGAACTGGCCTTGTTAAGAACCATCGCGGCTGTCAGCATCACAGAATCTGTATTTGCTTGATTCCTGCTCATTTGAATTCAGGATAGCAATCAACCATTGGCGAGGGGGCTTAGTCATGCCTCCTTGCCATAGTCAAAGAATTTCATGGAAGCAGATTTTGCCCTCAAATCGTTTCACCACGAAGATTCATCAACTAAACCCGCCCAGGTAAATTGCATGGCAAAGCGATAAATCCATTTTGCAGTTGCACTTGTAGATCCAATGAACCCTGACGAATGAGGTTAATTATGAAACGCGATTCAAACAATGTGCTGGTGCTGAGCTTGAGTGCCGCCAGTGTTCTAACCCTACTTGGAATGACCGCGATGGTGACATCCCGACCTGAAATCAGTGTGGCCCAAACTCAGATATCACGCGCCTCCGCAAAACCTCTTGCAAAGGAACTGCAAGGCAAACCCGTGGTTGTGGATATCTATGCGAGTTGGTGTCCAGGTTGCAAGAATATTGCACCTACGATGTCGAGTTTGAAACAGAAATACCAGGGCAAGGTGAATTTCGTTGTGTTTGATGTCAGCGATCGCGCCACGACTCAAGCATCAGAAGCAAAAGCCCAAAAGCTGGGGTTGGCTGACTTTTTGGCTGCAAACAAAGCTCAAACCTCCTTAGTCGCCATAATTGACCCCGCCACGGGCAAAGTCCTCCAGCAGTTTCGTAACAATCCCGATAAGGATGATTATGTGACGGTGCTGGAGCGAGCGATCGCTCAAATGAAGAAGTAGGGCAATCTCGCCCTATTGCTTTATGCCAAACTCCTGACTTTCCGCTCTCTTTCCTACCCGTAACCATGACTTCTAACCCCCAAACTGATCCGGCCTCGCTCAAACCTCGTCGTGCGGCAAAGTGGATGTTACCCGCGTTGTTGTTTGTTGGTGCGATCGGTCTCGTCATGATTGGCGATCGATTTAGCGCGCTTTCGAGTGGGATCGATTACGTTATTTCCGTAGTAGAAAACACTTATCAGCAATGGTTTGATCAGCAGACCACAAACCATCCGGCGATTCTTGTATCACTGGCATTTTTGGGCGGATTGTTGGCCAGTTTCTCTCCCTGCATTCTGGCCTTGCTCCCGGTCAACCTCAGTTACATTGGGACGCTCAACATCACATCCAGACGAGATGCCTTGATCAAAGCTGGGCTATTTGTCCTGGGCACCGTCACAATCCTCAGTTTGTTCGGATTAGTCTCATCCTTTGCCACCGCAGTGATTGTGGACTTTAAAGGATACATTTACCTTGTTGTCGGCCTGATTATCTTGCTGATGGGACTCAGTTTCGCTGGATTGTGGCATCTGCCTTTACCTCGAAACCAGTTAATGGTGCCGATCGCCGGTCCTTTTGGCGTGGGGATGACCTTTGCTCTAGTCAGTTCGCCCTGTGCCAGTCCTGTGTTATTTGCGGTGCTGGCAGCCGCAGCAGCTACGGGTTCTCAGCTTTTGAGCGTGCTGACGATGGTGAGCTATGCCTTGGGCTATACCGCCATCATCTTCTGCGCCAGTCTATTCACAGGACTGGTCAAGCAAAGCCGGGGATTATTGCAGCGATCAGATTGGGTGATACGGGTGGGCAGTGCATTGTTACTTCTGGCAGGGGGATATTATGTGGTCAATGGCATTCGTTGGTTCTTCTAACATGGCACCCATTGACCATGAGGATGCTCCATTGATTGAGGCGATGCGATCGGGCGATCTCTCAGCACTGGAACAGCTTTACACACGCTACGGAGAAGCAGTTTATCGGTTGGCAGTTCGGATTCTCACCAATCCGCAAGAAGCTGAAGACTTAACGCAGGAAGTGTTTCTCACCTTTTGGCGGAACACTTCCTATGATCCGGCTCGTGGCACTGTGTTGACCTATTTGCTGACGATGACGCGATCGCGGGGGATCAACCGCTTACGTCAGGCCAAAACTCGCTTAAACCTGTTGCACCGCTGGAACCAACATCGCCCGACCGCAGCCCCCAATGTGCCCATGGAACATGCCTCTCTGACGGAACTATCGCAGCGGGTGGCAGTTGCCCTGGAGACACTCCCTGCAAACCAGCGGCAGGTTTTAGAACTGGCTTACTATGATGGATTAAGCCAATCGGAAATCACCGAACGGCTGCAAATCCCCTTAGGTACAGTGAAGACGCGATCGCGGCAGGGGCTACTCAAACTAAGACGATTACTGAAGGATTTGGTGGAATAACCATGGAACCCGTAGAACCCTCTGAACAATTGGAGAGCCTGTTAGCAGGGTATGTGCTGGGTGACCTGACACCAGAAGAAGTCGCTCAGGTGAAACAACTTTTGGAAACGACGCCCGCAGTTAAGGCGGAAGTGGAGCGATTGCAATCGACTCTGGCTTTGTTGCCCCTATCACTACCAGAAAGGGTTCCGCCCAAGCCATTGCGATCGCGAATTCTACAAGAAGCTCGCAGCGATCTAGCTTTGCAACCAGACATTGCCCCCGCTCGTTCAGGTCTGAAGCATTCACAGCGTTGGCCAATGATTGTTGGCAGTATTGCCGCAGTAGCAGTCATCGCTTTGGGATTACAAACCTGGCAACTGCGACAGCAACTCGCCATTGCTCAAGCAGATAAACAGAAACTCCAACAAGACTTAAAAATCACTCAAGCTGAACTAGACAAGATTCAGCAGAATGATCTGGCGATGACTCAAAAACTATCTCGTTATCAACAAACAGTCAATCTTTTGCAAGAACCCAATAATCGCTTTTTTAGCTTAAAAGGCACTAGCCCCAAGTCCGATTCTACAGGTAGTCTACTGATTGCACCAAAAAGCGATAAAGCCGTTTTAGTATTGCGGGATGTGGAACCTCTACCTACCGGAAAAGTGTATCGGATGTGGGCGATCGTGAATGGGAAAAAGGTCTCCTGTATCGACTTTGCTCCCAATGAACAGGGTGAGGTATTTTTGGACGTCCCACTGGATGAGTTAGGAGCAGCTACAGAAGTGGTTGTAACAATTGAACCCGATCGATATGTCCCTCAACCGGTGGGAGAAATGGTCATTACTGGTAGTTAAAATTTCCGTAAAGTTCAGTTTCATAGCTTCGACTAGGTGTTATCGGATGCAGAATTGTGTGGAAATGTTAGGGTGATGACTGGCATCCACAAACTTGACAACCTGGTAATATGCGCCTTCAACCTGGAATGCTGGGCTTAGGATTGAGTTGCGCGGCGATCGCAGGGCTGCTGCTCCCGATCGCTGGGTTGGCTCAAAGCATCACGATCGATGGCACGCTTGCCCCCGCCCGGACTCTCATTGGCCCCAACTACGACATTCAACAAACAGACGGCGCAACCGTTGGCACTAACTTGTTCCATAGTTTTGGGCGATTTAACCTGGCGACCGGCGAAACGGCCAGTTTTGAAAGTGCAATTAATATTCGCAACATTATTGCGCGGGTTACAGGCGGCACAGCTTCAAGCATCGATGGATTACTGTTCACCCAAAGTCCCAATGTCAATTTATTCTTGCTGAATCCAGCCGGGATCGTTTTTGGACAGAATGCCCAATTAAATATTGGTAGCGCCGATCGCGGCTCCTTTATTGCCACAACATTGGACGCTATTACTTTTCCCAGTGGTGGGCAATTTAGTGCTGTGCAGCCTGGAGGTCGTACTAGCTTGTTGACGTTAGTTGGCGATCCCAGTGGGTTTTTGGCGTTGCAACGGCAGCCTGGAGCGATCGCCAACGCTGCCAGAAATTTGGGCGTTTATCCAGGGCAAAGCCTGCTGTTGTTAGGGGGAGAGATTCAACTAAACAATTCCATCACGGCAGCGCCAGATGGGCGAGTCGAACTGGCTGGACTGGCTGGAGCCGGACACGTGAGTTTGGCTACCACCGGCAATACGCTGACGTTGAACATTCCTGCCTCGATTGAGCGCGCAAACGTGTCGCTGGTGAATGGTTCTATCATTGGTGTATCGAGTCGGGGAGCCGGCAGTGTAGCCGTCACGGCGCGGAATCTGGACATTGCCGATCGGAGTGGGATTCTGGCAGGGATTGTGCCAGGGCAAACGGCAAATGGCGATCGACTGGGAGCAATTATCCTGGATGTTGCTGACCGGATCACCCTCCGGCAGGGCAGCGCTCTGGGTAACTCAGTTTTCAATGATGCGGTAGGCAACGGCGGCGACATTCAGATTCAAACGGGTGCCCTGGAGGTGACAAGCGGGGGGTTTATCGGCAACTTCCATCAAGGGATTGGCAAGGGTGGGAACGTGCTGATTACGGCTCGTGATTCAGTCACTTTTATTGGCGGTGAAGAGCCTGCTGCCGTCACCACTTTTGCCTTTGGGGGAGAAGGAGATACTGGGGAGATTCGCGTCACGGCCAACCGACTTAACTTGCTAAATGGGAGCAGCCTCCAAACTGTCATTAATCGACCCGGTAACGCTGGGCAAATTTTACTGAACATTCAGGATGCAACCGTGCTAGATGGCACAGCCCGTAATCCTTTGTTAAGCAGTAACATCTCCAGTGATGTCGGCTTTAGGGGCGTAGGGCGAGGCGGCAACATTCAACTGATCACCGGCTCCTTGAGTGTCTCCAATAGTGCTGCGATCGAGTCCAGCATAACTGGCCAAGGAACCGGCGGCGACATTACCATCATGGCTCGCGACACGGTGCGCCTGGATGGTGCCGTCAGAAATCCATTTGGCATTAGAAGTAGCGGCATCGAAAGTCAAGTATTTGAAGCCGGTAATGGTGGCACGATTCGGATTACAACTCGCGATTTAACCATAACCAATGGGGCAAGCATTGATGTTTCCCTTTCAACCTTTGGACGCGGCAGCACGGGAAATATTTTCATTAATGCCAGCGAATCAATCAGCGTCGATGGGGAAGCACCGGCACAACTCACCACTGCGGCGGGCCGACCGTTATCCTTCAGTAGCGGAATTGATGCCCTGGTTGGAGCTGGTGCCATTGGCAATGGCGGCATCGTGCAACTGCAAACCCGTGACCTGTCACTCACCAATGGTGGTAGCATCAGCACGACCCTGGCGGGGCAGGGAAATGCTGCAAATGTTGATATTTCGGCGCAAGATCGCATTTTGATCAGCGGCACGGCCAAAGATGGCGGGCGCAGCGGCATTTTCAGCGGAGTGAATCAAGGGGAGGGTTTTGGCGGCGAATTCTTTCAAGGCGTTGGTCGGGGTGGCACGATTCGTCTGGTGACCGGAGATTTGCTCCTGGATCAAGAAGGACTCATTTCGACAAATGCCATCTCTCTCCTTGGCATTACGGGTGATGTTGCGGTTCAAGCAAATACGATTCGATTAGATAACGCCGCCCGCATTGTCACCGTCTCCGCGATCGGCGATGGTGGCGACATTACCCTTAATGCGAGAGATCTCATTTCGCTGCGGCGCAATAGTTTGATCTCAGCCTCCTCCGGATTTGACACTGCGCCCCAAGGCACAGGGGCAGGCGGTAACGTGACAATTAGTGTTCCCAACGGGTTTCTCGTCTCGGCTCCCAACGAAAACAACGACATTACTGCCAACGCCTTTGGGGGCAATGGAGGTAGAGTGGCGATCGCGGCACAAGGCATCTATTGGTTCACCCCTCGCAGTCGAGCCGAGTTAGCACGATTATTAGGAACAAACGATCCAGCCCTGCTTAATCCCCGTCGTCTTCCCACAAACGACATCACCGCTATTTCTCAGGGCAGTCCCAATCTCAGTGGCATCGTCATTTTGAATACGCCCGATGTTGATCCCAGTCGCGGCTTGACGCAACTCACTGGAACCTTAGTAGACCCCACGCAACTCGTCGATCAACGCTGTGCTGCCCGAGCCGGAGAACTCACCAGTTCGTTTGTGGTATCAGGTCGAGGTGGCTTGCCTCCAACCCCAACGGCACCCATCCAGAGTGAAGAAACCTTAACCAACTGGGTAACGGTCGATCGCAACGCTGATGTTCGCAGCTCAACGGGAAGCGAGACAGGCACAACTGGCAATCGCCGAGATTCTTCCCAGCAGACCTCAACCCAACCAGCACCCGTGATTGAAGCGCAGGGATGGGTTCAGCAAGCCGATGGCACTACGTTTCTAGTCGCACTTGCCCCCCAGACTGAACCACATCCGTTGGAACGAGGCTTGACTGGGTGTTCTGCAACGTCAAAGCCGGAGTAGGTGTACGTTTCGGCAACAAATTGCCAAGCTAGAACGGAGACTAAGCAGATGAATGCAATCCTGTATAAGCAATCTTTAATCAGTTTGAGACGGCATCTAGAGGAATATCGACCATGGAAATGGGCGTTCTCATTGCTTTTCAAAACGCATACACTAATCGGATTACCCACTCGAAAATTGCACCCGTGTTGCGGTTGTTGGGGTTGGCAACGATGAGGAATGCGGGACTAAAGCTAACTCGATCGTTCAAATCGAAGCTGTAGTAAAGCTCCACATTGGTTTGAGTCGCATTGCCGAGATCCCGCTCGACGAAGGGTTGCCCGATCGCAAACCCGGCGACCGATCCAGGGATCAGAATTTCGCGGATCGTGCCGCCCAACACCCACGTTGCCGGACTCAAGTTCAAATCTCGTTGCAGTAAAGAGTTAAACCCAGTGTAGCGGCCAAATCCCAGCCGTCCAAACACTGAAAACTGGCGATTGAAGGCCCACTCGGCATTAATCCCACCCGCATTGATCGCCGTGCGATTCACCGTTGCGCTGGTGTACTGCAAGCGCGTCACCAAATTGCGGAAGGTATACTCCAGTTCCACCGTACCCTGATTGCGGCCCCCGAATAGCCCCACCTGATCGCGGGGATCATTGGCATCGGTGGCAACGTAGAGGGCCCGCAGCACGAATGGCGATCGCTCTCCCAGTTGCCAACGGAGGGCCGCTCCCGCTCCGCCCGGACGATCAATCTGATTTTGCACAATCAGCGGGTTGTTCATGAAAAAGCTGGAATTGAAGTTTGTCAAAGAGTCGTTGGCAAACCGGTTGTAATCGATGAAGTCTCTGGGGTTGAGGCGCGGCCCGATCGTCAAGTTCAGATTTGGGAACGGCTGGAACGTGTAGGAGAGCTTACTGAGGCGCACCGTACTGGGGACTTCGACGTAATCCAATCCTCCTCCGTCTGCCAGGATACCGTTCGTGCCCAGCACATTTGGGCCTCGACTGGTTTGGCGCAGGCTAATACTATCGCCACCGTTGTTGCCAACTTCAAGTTGGGTACGGAGCAAATCCTGCCCGGTGAAACTGGTATTGAAGTCAATGCGAACACGTCCAGGAATCGTCGTGTTGGCGTTTGAACCGTCTGTCAGTCCCACCACCACCTGCCCGGTTAGTTTCGTCGTTGTGGAAAATTGTTGCGGCTCCAGCGTGGCCACGGTTGCTTCCAGTTGGTTCACCAGATGCTTTTGCGAGGCCAGGATTAATTTATAGGTCTCTTGCAGGCGGCGTAGCGTGGCAAAGTCTTCCCGGAGGCGGTTAAAGTCTCCCTGTGCCAGAATCTGCTCGATGCGCGGCATGACCTCTGCCAAGGTGGCGGCGAATTCGTAGCGGCTCAATGGGCGATCGCCCCGAAAGGTTCGATCGGGAAAGCCAGAAATCACCCCATATTTTTCAACCAGGGATTTGAGGGCTTGATAAGCCCAATCGGTAGGTTGCACATCGCTTAATTCGTCCACAGATCGAGTTTGGCCAAGCGCTTCCGTCTCGGTGGGGTCAGTTGCACAGGTCAGCGGATCGGCCAGGACGGGGGACAGCAATGAGTCAGCCGCACAACTGTCTAACTCATTTTCGAGGTGAGAGTCTGATTTGAAATGAATCTCGGTTGCTTCAACAGTGGTTACGGTTAACCCCAGTGGGAGGAAGTACGCCCCCCCCACGATCCAAAGTAATGCTCTCACGCGCGATCGCTCCTCACACAGTCCGCCGAATCAGTCAACTGCTCAAATTAAAGCCTATTCGGGGGAAAAGCGGCTACTACACGGTGGCGACTTCAGCTTGTTTTGCTTTCACGGCACCCAAAGTATTGATTTGAATCAATTCAACTTTGTAGCCATCTGGGTCTTCAACGAAGGCGATAATCGTGGTGCCATGTTTCATGGGGCCAGGTTCGCGGGTAATGTTGCCGCCATGTTTGCGAATTTCTTCGCAGGTAGCGTAAATGTCTTCCACGCCGATCGCCATATGGCCAAAGGCATTTCCCAATTCGTATTTGTCTGTGCCCCAGTTGTAGGTGAGTTCCAGGACAGTGTTCTCGGTTTCGTCACCGTAGCCCACAAAGGCGAGCGTAAATTCTCCACCGGGATACTCTTTTTGGCGCAGCAGTTTCATGCCCAAAACATTGCAGTAGAAATTGAGCGATCGCTCCAGATTGCCCACTCGTAGCATGGTGTGAAGTAGTCGCATAGGTCTGTCCAAACACGTCCCTTTTATTGTGACAGGCCAGGGGGAAAGTGGGAGTGGGGAGTTGGAGGTTGGGTACTCGCTCCCCACTCTTTCTGCCTTAGCCAGACTTGAAAGCAGACTTCCCAGCAAAGCGGGCGGCAGCTCCTAAATTACGCTCAATGCGCAGGAGTTGATTGAATTTGGCCACCCGCTCACCCCGGCAACCGGAACCTGTTTTGATTTGTCCAGCACCAGTGGCTACGGCCAGATCCGCGATCGTGGTGTCTTCCGTTTCGCCGGAGCGGTGGGACACCATGTAGGTGTAGTGGTGTTTCTGCGCCAGTTCGATCGTGTCCAGGGTTTCGGTCAATGTCCCAATTTGGTTGACTTTGATCAAAATGGAGTTGCCCACCCCGGCCTGGATGCCGTCAGCCAGAATTTTGGCGTTGGTACAAAATAAGTCATCCCCAACCAGTTGCACGGTGCTGCCAATGGAATCGGTCAGCAGTTTCCAGCCTTCCCAGTCGTTTTCGCCCATGCCATCTTCAAGCGAGACGATCGGGTATTGGTTGGCCCAGGATGTCCATAGATCGACCATCTGTTCTGAGGTGAAGTATTCTTTTGTGGATTTGAAGAAAAAGTATTTTCCGTCTTTCCACATTTCACTTACGGCTGGGTCTAAACAGATCGAGATGTCTTCTCCGGGCTTGTATCCAGCTTTTTCGATCGCTTGCAGAATGTACTCGATCGCTTGCTCGTTGGACTTCAAATCGGGCGCAAACCCCCCTTCATCCCCCACGCCCGTACTCAGCCCTTTGTCGTGCAAGATGGCCTTCAACGCATGAAAGGTTTCCATTCCCATCCGAATTGATTCAGCGAAAGAAGGAGCATTGTGGGGCGCAACCATGAATTCTTGAAAATCCACCGTGTTGTCGGCGTGTTTGCCACCGTTGATCACGTTCATGCAGGGCACCGGTAACAGGGACGCATTCGTTCCGCCCAGGTAGCGATAGAGGGGTAGGCCGAGGGATGCCGCCGCCGCCCTAGCTACAGCCAGGGAGATGGCCAGGATGCCATTTGCCCCAACTGCTTCTTTGTTGGGAGTGCCATCGATCTCCAACATGGCAAAATCGATCGCCCGTTGGTCGGTTGGGTCCATGCCAATCAGTTCGGGCACCAGTTTTTCGTTAGCGTTTTCAACCGCTTTTAAGACTCCTTTCCCGCCGTAGCGCTGTTTGTCCCCATCTCGCAGTTCTGCTGCTTCTTTTTCACCCGTAGATGCCCCAGAAGGAACGATCGCCGATGCTTCCGTGCCATCTGCAAGCAGCACAACCGCTTCAACTGTGGGATTGCCGCGTGAGTCGAGAACCTCATACGTCGAAATGTCTTCAATTTCATTTATATACATTGGGAACAGTCCTCCAAGCGAAGATGTTATGCAGTGGACAACGGTCGGCAGCACCAAAGTTAACTATGGAATAGTACCGCATGAAGCCGTAAGCAAGAGTGCCTGACAGAACACTGATGCGAGAATCCCCACAGTCAAGCTATTTCATCCGACTGAGAATGTTGGCAATTTTGGTCTCAAAAACGCGATTCCCGATCGTGCGAAAAATCGTTTGAGCCTGCCGCAACGCATTCACCGCTGGCGATTTTTGCCCCAATAGCGCATGCGAAACCCCCAAATTTGTCAAGGCGTATGCCTCACCATTGCGATCGCCAATGTCCCGCAAAATGGAGAGCGCCTGTTGCAAAAACACCATCCCTTGGCGCGGTTGGGATAAGTCGTTGTAAGACCGACCCAAATTAGCCAAAGCTAACGCTTCACTATTGCGATCGCCCATTTGTCGGAGCATCGGCAACGCTTTTTGTAAAAACTCCACTGCTTTTTTGGGTTGAGCCAGGGCATTGTAAGACACACCCAAATTTGTTAGAGCTTTAGCCTCGCCATTCCGGTCTTTCAGGTCTCGATAAACTGGTAGCACCTGTTGCAATAATTCCATCGCACGGCGGGGCTGATTTTGCGCATTGTACAGCACCGCTAAATTCATCAAGCTCCCCGCTTCCCCACGGCGATCGCCCAATTCCCGATATACGGCAGCCGAGCGTTGCAGGAATTGAACTGCCTGCTCCGATTGCGCTGAAAAAACGTAGGCGGTGCCTAAATTTTGCAGGACTCTAGCTTCACATGGTTGATCCCGGCGCGTCCGGCAAAGCGGGAGCGCCTGTTGCAAAACCTCGATCGCCTTTCTCGTTTGACCTTGAGCCGTATAAGCATTAGCTAAATTAGTCAAAATTGCCGATTCGCCCTCGCGATTGTTGAGTTGGCGGAACATCGGCAAGGCTTGCTGAAATACGTCAATCGCTCGATCGTAGTCAGACAATGAAACATAGGCCGTACCCATGTTGTTCAAGGCCCAGGCTTCACCAGTTTGTTCGCGGGCAGCTCGATACAGGTTCAGTGCCTGCTGAAACGACTGCAACCCCGCCCGGAATTGGCTCAGCTTCAATTGAGACTGCCCCTGTTGCAGGAGGCGATCGGCTGCTTCGATCGCTTCATTTTCTTGAGAGTAGACCAGTGGAATTTTGTAAACGTCAGAAGGTTTGGCAGGTTGCGGGGAAATTTCCAGCGTTTGCGCCCGTTGAGGACACAGGAAATCAGCACTGCAAATCATCGCAACTGGGAGCAAGCAGCCAAGTACAGAGCGAGTTACACGCATGGGGCAGTGTCCAGAAAAACGACACAAACCTATCGCCCAGTCACCTGAGAATTATGCCGAGCGGCGATCGAGTTCATCACTCAGGTATCATCAATAGGTTGTAGACTGGGACTTCTGTTTAGAACTCCCAACTTTTACTCCCTCGATTGCTTGCGGCTATGAACTGGAACTTCTCCTGGAAAAAAGGTTTTCTCCTGGCCCTTTTGGGGTTTGTCCTCAGTTGGCTGGTGAGCTGTGGCGGTGCGCCCAGTTCCAACTCTGGCCAGTCACCAACGGCTGACGGCAAGCAAGAAATTGAATTCTGGACAATGCAACTTCAGCCCGAATTCACCGACTATTTCAACCAGTTGATTGCTCAGTTCGAGCAAGCCAATCCCACCTTGAAGGTGCGCTGGGTTGATGTGCCCTGGGCCGATATGGAACGTAAAATCCTGACGGCAGTTTCGGCCAATACCGCTCCCGATGTGGTGAATCTCAATCCTGGATTTGCCTCCCAGTTGGCTGAGCGCAACGCCTGGATGGAATTAGATACGAAAGTCACCGAGCAAGACCGCCAACTCTACTTGCCGAACATTTGGAAAGCCAGCACCCTCAACGGCAAAACCTTTGGGCTGCCCTGGTATCTCACCACGCGCGTTGCCATTTACAACACCGACTTGCTCAACAAAGCTGGTGTGAAACCTCCGGCAACATTTGCAGAACTGGCGATCGCCGCCCAACAGGTGAAAGATAAAACTGGGAAGTATGCCTTTTTCACGACGGTGGTGCCAGAAGATTCGGCGGAGGTGCTGGAATCGTTTGTGCAAATGGGCGTGGAATTGGTGGATGCCAACGGGAAAGCCGCTTTCAACACGCCCTCAGGCAGAGCCGCCTTTCAATATTGGGTGGATTTATACAAGAATGATTTGCTCCCAAGAGAAGTGTTGACCGAGGGGCACCGCCACGCGATCGACCTCTACCAACGTGGTGATACGGCAATCCTGGCCTCGGGAGCAGAGTTTTTGAACAACATTGCCACTAACGCCCCCACGATCGCGAAAGCGTCAGCCTCCACCTCCCAAATCACTGGTGACACTGGCAAGAAAAACGTGGCCGTCATGAACCTGGTGATTCCGAAAAATACCGATGTCCCCGATGGGGCCTTGAAATTTGCCCTGTTTGTCACCAACGACGCTAATCAACTGCAATTTGCCAAAGCAGCGAACGTTTTGCCCTCAACCGTCAGTGCCCTGAAGGACTCCCACTTCAGTACGGCTCCAGCCAATGCCACCCCGGTTGATCAGGCTCGCATTATCAGCGCTAAGCAAATGCAGGATGCGGAGGTGCTGGTGCCAGCCATGAAAAACGTGAAAAGACTGCAAAAAGCCATCTATAGCAATTTGCAGTCGGCAATGTTGGGGCAAAAAAGCGTGGATCAAGCGCTTAATGATGCCGCCAACGAATGGAATAGCTTGTCGTAGCGGTGAGATGTTGCCGGTGTACCGGGTTTAGCCCAAGCCCGTGGGGCGTCCATCGATCGCGGTAATGAGCCTGCCCCAACCGGATTTTTCCCCATCGACCAACCAGCGGCGATCGAGGGAGGGGTAAATGGGATATTCCACCCCGTGGCCATTGTGGTTCGTGTAGCTGAAACCAGTCCCCCACGGATCATTGGCATAAAACACGCCTTTATCCTTATCGATCCCAGTAATCACCAGAATATGGCCACCGGTTGGAGCGGTGAGCGGGCCATTATGCAAGACGCCGATCGCCACGGGGAAGCCCAAAGCCAACGATTTTTCTAGATCATCGAAGTCTAGATTTTGCCGATAAACCGACTCAATGCCAAAACGTCTGAAAGCATGAGTGTGAACGCTCCAATCGGTGGTATCACCATGGGGCCGAACGAAGCGTTGAAAGTAGTCGTCGTCGGAACTGACGCTACCCGGCTTTAGAAAATTTAAAACCATCGCGTGACTGCTGGTGTTGCATTGTCGCCACCATTCTGCGGAGCGGTTATCTCGCTGCGAGTAGTAGGGTACTTTAAGCTGAATTTTGCGCGACTCATTCTCACAATCAATGTCATCGCCCCAAACCAGCCAGGTTTGAAAATTGCTGATTTTACTTGCAAAGGTCACTCGTTGGTGTCCATTCACAGCATGTTCCCAGCGGGTAATATCATAGGTGCCGGGTTTGAGTTCAGCTTTAAATTGGGGTGCTAAATCGCGGGCCTGAATGGTCGATTGTTTGGCGATCGTGGTGCGAATCACTGTCGCTTGCATAGTAGATTCTCCCTGAAATATGTCGTTGTTGCCGTAACCACGAATGGCACGGGTTACGCAAAAGGTGCCTGTGTCATCCGAAGACGCACAAAAGCGAGTGGTTTTATTGTTGACACAAATTTTGTGAAACTAACGACATCGCCCCTTTTGAACGGGAGCATCTCAGCAAAGCAATCTTATTTATTCGATTTGGCTGTTGTGCTTGCGGCTCCGGGTGAGGGCATCCACCAGGCCATCAGGCTCATGACACCACCCCAGTAGAGGGCTTTATCGCGATCGTCGAAGGCTAGCTTACCCACACAAAACATGAGCACAACGATCGTCAGCATCATTTGCACTATGAATCGGAGGGACTCTATTTTCCTCCAGGTGAAATAGTCTGGGGCGCTTTCTGTTGTCGGTTCTGGCTTGGGTAAAGGGGAACTGGCTCCAACGGGACTGGCGATCGATGGCACATCACTTTGAATCTGGCTCGTTTTCGGGGCATCGGGCTTTCTACTGGTGTGAAGTTGGGCAACCATAAATTTGTCTTCCTGTTTAACAGTTGGGGGTTGGATTGTTTGCAGGCAAAAATTGCTCGTTACGATCGAGAAACAGGAAGACTCGCAAATTTTTCGGAAAGTCAGGAGAAATTTAGGGTGAGTTATGGCAAAAGCCAAAAGGCAGTCATTGGGGTTGTTTCTAGAACTTGACATGACCGGCTCTTTAATGTTCCGGAGCAGTGCGCTTGTTAGACCGTACCTCACAGCTCGCTTACGATGGACACATTCACGCGCGTCTGAGAGTTTGAGCTATGTCTCGATGAGTTGATCCTTTTGGTCAACAACCTGAGTCAGCTTAGAGCAGAATCAGTCTAAGTGTTATCCTGTCATGAAAAAACCGAGTTATAACGCTTCCACTAAGGTCGTATTCTTTTTTTTAGCTTTGCTGCTTGTAACCAGCGTTACAGTAATTGCCTACCTCAACCCACTGGCTTCTCCAACCCCCGATTATTTCCCCCTCCGCGTTGGTGATTGGTGGCAGTACCAAACCGTCGATGTGGAATATTCTGTTTACGGACCTGTCACTTCCAAATATCAGTTGAGTGTGGTGAGTCAGGAGAGTCAAACCGATGGCACGCTCCTATACGTAATTGGAAAAGGACCTATTGACAAGCCCAGTGAACCAGACTCGCGAGAATGGTACTCTAAACCTGCTGGTCAAGTGCTTGCTCATCGCCAAGACTTTGTCGATGATTCGAGACAGTATGAAGGTTATTCGTTTGAGCCGCCACGTATTGTACTCAAAAATTCGCTACAGCCGGGGGATTCTTGGGCGTGGGAGGGCAACGGATTTTTTGGGGTGCGCACTATTGAAGTGAATAAGGTTGTCGCCAACGAAACTGTGATTGTTCCAGCAGGTGAATTTCTAGCCATGAAAGTTGAAACGCGGGGAGGACTGGTGATCTCTCCTCGGAAGAAAACTATCTCCTGGTATGCCAGTGGAGTGGGGTTGGTGAAGTCAGAGGAATATTCCAACACCAAAAGCTCTAGACCTGCCGCCCGCACCACGGAACTCCAAGACTACAGCTTTAGAACCAAAAGATAGCCCTATTTAGTCATTGTCAGTTTCGGGAAAGGTTATCTTTGTCCTGGCTGAACCGGAACAATACAACGAGACCTGTGATTCAAGGGACAGAGTAAATGATGTGGTTGCTGTCATGCGGTCTAACAAAGGTTTATATCTTCGGCTTCAGCCAGCCGGGGAGATTTCTGGATTCCACTCTTGCTGCAAGCGGGCGATCGCATTTTCCTTTTGCTTCGCCTCAACTTCAATCCATTGCACCTTCCCGTAAGCGCTGGGCATGGCAACAATGAAATCGCTGTGGTGCGGATCGCGAAAGGATTGATTGCCATTAGAAATGTGCACCAGTTGCCATTCGGGTACTGTCCAGGTGGTGCGGGCAGCCGCTAACATCGCCGCCACGCTGGGATGCTCGTAACTATCCAATTTTTCGTAAATCACATGATGATGCGCATCGAAGACCATTGCCACTCCAGTTGCCTGACAAATTTCTAGAATATCGGTTGCGCCATATGTGTATTCATCGTTTTCCAACGTTAGCCGACAACGAATGGCATCGGGTAATTCTCGAATCGCCTGAATCAGTTGTGGAGCGCGATCGCCTTTGCCGCCATGAACATTCATCAATGCCCAGGTGGAACGGGGAAAGCCCAACATATCAAAGATGAGGGCGTGCATCCTTAAGTTCTTTATGCTGTTTGCGACAACTTCAGGGCGATCGGAATTCAGGACAACAAACTGGTCGGGATGGAGAACCACTCGAATTCCGGCTGCTTTGAAGTGATTTCCGGTAATTTGTAAGAACTCAGCGAATTCTGGTAGGAGTTCCGCACCCACAGCTATGTCAGCAAATGGCAACAGGGAAGAATTCATGCGAAACAGATGAATGCCTGCCTCGCGGCAAAAGTCAGCCGCAGCATTGAGACGTTTTAAGTTCTCAGAGTACAGCGATCGCAAGAGTGCGGTTTGCTCGGCGGGTGAAGCTTGCAACAGGCGTTTGCGGGTTATCGTTTTGAACCGTACTCGATTGGATGCAGTAATACAAACCAACCCCAATTCTGGACGTGAAATCAAATGATCAGACATGCTCGATAGTTGCCCTCCCAAACTACCGATTCAATTGAGTTTCGACGCGGGCTGCAACGTCAGCAGCACCTTTCTGGTTTTCTGGCTTGCGGGTATACCACCAGGCCCAGGCGATGAGAACCGCTTGAAATGGTAAACGCAGCCAGTAGCTGATCGGGCTATGGGGAATGCCGTCGATCGGAATACTGTTGATGGCTTGATTAATATTGGCGGGAAATACCGCAACGAACAAAGCAATCAATCCCCATGCTGCCGCAACGCTGACATAAGGAATCATTAATCCAATGCCACCCAAAATTTCAAATCCACCACTAATGTATACAAGTGCGACTGGATTAGGAAGTTGCGGCGGCACAATTCTGGCATACTGGTCAGGATGAGTGAAATGAGTAATTCCTACGATAATAATGCTAATCGCAAGAATCGCTCTTAAAATCTCTTTGCGTTGCGGACTAGCCATTAGATAAACTCCAAACCCTAACTTAAGTTCTAACCCTGATCTAAGTGATAAAAGTTGCTCTTAACCCCGCCCCCTATGGCTGCCCTCCCGACTAATACGGATTGGGGATGAGGTTGGGCGGGGCCATATTTTGCTTAGGGCGAGTTACTAACCCAGCAGTGTTTGCTCTTGCATCGTTTACAGGTCTATTGCGATTGCGTAGGGTGTATGAGGCAACGCTGTAACGCACCAATCATTCTTGTTGCGGTGCGTTACGACTTCGGCGTGAGCTCAGTCGAACGCTACCGCTAACAGCACCCTCATTTAGCTTGGACGTTAGCTTTTCAGCTACATGCAGCCAACAGTCTTTGCGCGACTAGCTTGGGTTTTTGACTGCTTCACCCGCCCGGTTGAGCACGTTACCGGCACCGAGGCCCAGGGATTCTGCACCTTCACGCACATCGTCGATCGCACCTTGAGCATTGCGCTTGGCTTCGTTGAAGATGCGGGGGGCGCTGTCGCTCGCTTTGTCCAGATTTTCCTGAAGATTGCGGGTGCCTTTACGAGTGCCTTCCGAGAAATCATTCGTCAATTTCTCAGTGGAATCTTTGATGCTCTCGTAAGATTCACGCGCTTTGTCATCTAAAGGATTCCGATTCTTGATGTTGGACAGCAATTCTTGGGGGCTATCAACACTCTTGTTGAGGTTTTCTTTCGCCTGCTGTACTCGCTTCTCAGCTTGAGCCTTGACATCATCCCGATCGTACTTCGGATCGTCGTTGTAGTTGTTCATCCCGCCTTCCCGCTTTTGGGTCGGTTTGTAAAGTTCGCGGGTAGGACCGTCGTTTTTGTCGTAAGGGGAAGAACTGTAGGTTTTCTGGCCACTACCATCGGTAGAACGAGCATCAACACCAGAACTACAGGCGGTGCTAGAGAAAATGAAGAAGCCCGCTAAAGCAACTACTAAAACTTGTTTCAGGCGTAAAGAGTTAATCAAAGCAGTGATGCGATCGACTGCATGAGACATGAATTCAAGCATAACATTTCTCCAATTTGCTTTAATGGTTCGCCTTCGAGTGCAATTAATCAATCAGTCTGATTCAGTTCAACTCAAAAGCTAAATTCTCGGTTGAATCTAAAAACAATTCAGATTCGTATCTAAGTTAGCAACAGAAAATCAGGTTTTCATCTAGCTAAGGTCATATTCCGGTTGTGCTAAGCGGATGAGAGAAATTTCAATGCTAGTTGGGTCATGGTTTAATGCGTACCCTAAGTCGGCGATCGCCTTTTCCAACATGTAATTATCAAATAAGACATGCAACTCCTGCATACTCGCTGGGAGGAAAGAGTCCTGATATGCCACCTCCAGATATGCACTCAAAAATGCCACACTCACCCACTGTTCCCAAAATTGCACCCACCGCCGCATGTGGGGAACTTGCTCGGTGTGAATGATGCCGCTGTCTACCTCACTGCGCAGCGCCGATTGAGCGGCATAGTGAAAGGATTGCAACATGCTGGCCACATCTCGCAGCGGCGATCGCTTGATCCGACGCTCACTAATGGTGCGACTGGACTCACCTTCAAAGTCGATCAGGTAAAAATCTTTGCCGGTATAAAGCACCTGCCCAAGATGAAAATCGCCATGATAGCGCGTGCGCTTAGCGGTAATTTTTTGATCCAGAATGCGCTTGAATCGTTCCAGGTAATGATCTTGCCGCATCAGTACAGTTTGCGCCAGCGGTTGCAGTTCGGCAGGTAATGACTTGAGTTGAGACTTCAGTTGCAGACATACGTGCCCGACTAAGTTGCGAGCGTATTGATACAGCGATCGCTGGTAAAACGAGGTAAACGGCTCTGGCGCAAAGTCCGACTGGCTAGGAGCAGTGGCCAACGCAGTATGCAGTTCAGCCGTGCGTTGCCCCAACAAATGCACATTCGCCAAGTAGGAACCGATCGTTTCGCGCGCCAACGCGGGCATCTCCACCCCTTGCAGCTCAATGAAAGACTGGGTAGAAATGGGCACTTCGGTTAGCTGAGTTTGCTGCACGGCCACATATTCCAGATAGTCCCGCAGGCTATCTAAGGTGTAATCCCAGGTATTGCGCACATCCGGCACGTATTCTTGCAAAATGCCGATCGTCGTTGCAGACCCCGATATGGGACGATATTCCAACCAGCCCGCGATCGAGGTGATATTGGTAAATTGCTGTTGTTTATCCAGAAAGTGCCGAATTTCCAGGTCTGGATTGATGCCTTCTTCAGCATTGCGAAATAACTTTAAAATTAAATGCGGTGACGGATTGCTTTTGGCGCTGGCGTAAAAAATTACAGAAGTGTTGTGATGTCGTCCTTTCAGCGGTGTTGGTTCAACCGCCAAGTCGTCGCCTGCCAAGGTGGAAAATAATTCTGTTGAGAGCGACACAAGTTGCCCCTGTTGCCCCTGATAACGCTGATTGCGCGCGATCGCGTCAATCAAGGTGGGGAAAAAGGCTTTGTCAGCATAGGTTGAATCGATCGTCGCCAATTGATCAAATACGACGGCTGTGTCATCAGCTTGCGTAGCGTGCAACCGCACCACGATCGCTTGAGGGTTTTCGCTCAGCAACTGCCGCGCCAACTCACCTGCGGCATAGCCTAAGTAGAGCAGGTAGGTTTGAGGGGTGCCTTGGGTAAAGTCCACGCGCAACCAGAGTAAGGAGGCAACGCGATCGTGATACGGTAGCACGATCGCGTCAGTAATTTGGGCGGCCTGAACAGTCCGATTCCTCCCCTCAAACCAGTGATGTCGAGTTAAATAATCTGGCAATAAAGATTCCAGTTGGGTTTTAAATTCAGGCCGCATCAGGACACCCGTTGCCTGAAGTAAGTGCAGTGGCTCGAACTGATTCACGGTGATGATTGGGACTTCTCCCACGGGGTGAAAGGGCACCGCATTGGGTTTGAGGGTAAACCAGTAAAACGCATAAGCGCCCAGGCTCAAAAAGTAGGGAGATGGGGTAATTGGGGGAAACTGCGATCGGCCAAAAATCTCGATCGGAACTCGCCCTTCAAAACTCGCTAAATCCAGTTCCACACTTTGCACAAATCGGGATAGATTAGCCACCACCAGAATTTGTTCATCCCCATAAGTGCGCGTATAAGCGATGACTTTCCGGTTTTCTGGATGCAGTAGTTGAAAGTCTCCTTTGCCCAAAGCTTCCAGGCGTTTTCGAGTCGCAATCAACCGCTTCATTGAGTTCAATAATGAGTTTGGATTTGCGCGTTGGGTTTCAACATTAACAGTGGCGTAGTGATATTCTGAGTCGGCAATGAGGGGAAGATAAAGGCGATGCGGATTGGCGCGGCTAAAGCCCGCGTTGCGATCGCCGCTCCACTGCATCGGTGTTCTTACGCCATTGCGATCGCCCACATACACATTATCCCCCATGCCAATTTCATCGCCGTAGTACAGCACGGGCGTTCCCGGCAACGACAACAGTAGACTATTGAGCAGTTCAATCTGGCGGCGATCGTTTCCAAGTAGAGGCGCTAACCGTCGTCGAATCCCTAGATTTACCCGCATCTCTGGATCTTGCGCATAAACGCGATACATGTAATCTCGGTCTTCATCTGTCACCATTTCCAGCGTCAACTCATCGTGGTTGCGGAGAAATAACCCCCACTGACAGTTGTCTGGAATGGTGGGCGTTTGTTGCAAGATGTCGGTAATCGGAAAGGTGTCTTCCATCCGCAGCGCCATAAACAGACGTGGCATCAGCGGGAAGTGGAAGTTCATGTGACATTCGTCGCCCTCACCGTAATAAGCCGCGGCATCCTCCGGCCATTGGTTCGCCTCCGCCAACAACATGCGATTTGGGAAATGCGCATCTACATGGTGACGGAGTTTTTTCAAGAACTCGTGGGTTTCGGGTAGATTCTCGCAATTTGTCCCTTCCCGCTCATACAGGTACGGCACGGCATCCATACGCAACCCATCGACGCCCATCTGCAACCAAAAATCCAATACTTCAAACACAGCCTGTTGCACCGCCGGATTGTCATAATTCAAATCGGGCTGGTGACTGTAAAAGCGGTGCCAGAAATAAGCTCCTGCCACTGAGTCCCAGGTCCAATTTGAGGTTTCAAAATCCTGAAAAATAATTCTGGCGTCTTTGTATTTTTCGGTGGTGTCACTCCAGACGTAAAAGTCCCGCTCAGGTGTACCAGGGGCCGCGTGGCGCGATCGCTGAAACCAGGGATGTTGATCGGAGGTGTGATTCACAATCAACTCGATAATCACTCGAATGTCGCGTTGATGCGCCGCCGCCAGAAACGCTTTGAAGTCGTCTAAGGTGCCGTAGATGGGGTTGACGTTCGTGTAGTCGGCGATGTCGTAGCCGTCATCCCGGAGGGGCGAGGGAAAAAATGGCAACAACCAGAGCGCTGTCACCCCCAACTCTTGCAGGTAATCCAGTTTCTCAGTCAGGCCGCGAAAGTCGCCAATGCCATCACTATTGCTATCGGCAAAGGCGCGTACTGGCACTTCATAGATAATGGCATTCTTGAACCAGAGGGGATCAGTATTCACGATGAGCTAACTCGGAGAAACGGAATTTTTCCCCAACCAGAATAACGAAAATCCCCTGGCTGCCCATCTGACGGAAGGTAGATGCGTCTATTGTCGGGACGTTCGATCGACGATCCCGACAATAGACGCCTCGGCCCACACGCCAATGCCATCAAGTTGTCATGGTCAATTCGCGAGCACTGCCGTTCAGGTGAACTACTTCCACATCGGGTAGATCTTTGAACAAGGGAGTGCTGAGGTAGCGTTCGCCAAAACTGGGCTGAATGAAGACAACCAACTTGCCAGTATTTTCAGGTCGTTTTGCCACCTGGATCGCCGCGTATAGAGCCGCCCCTGCCGAAATTCCCGAGAGCAACCCTTCTTCCCGCGCCAAGCGACGGCTATAGGCGATCGCCTCTTCGCTGCTGACCTGAATCACCTCATCAATCAGGTCTTGCCGCAGAACTTGCGGCACAAACCCGGCTCCAATCCCTTGAATTTTGTGTGGCCCCGGATTGCCCCCTGATAAAACTGGACTTTCTACCGGTTCGACGGCGATCGCCTTGAAACCAGGCTTGCGTTGCTTCAACACTTCCGCCACGCCGGTAATCGTGCCGCCCGTCCCCACGCCAGAAATGAGAAAATCGATTTGACCATCCGTATCGGCCCACAGTTCCGCCGCTGTCGTCTCGCGATGAATTTTGGGATTCGCCGGATTGGCAAACTGTTGCAGCATATAAGCATTGGGCAAGGACGCGGTTAACTCCTCGGCCCGCTGAATCGCCCCTTTCATGCCCTGGGCACCGGGAGTGAGTTCCAGTTGGGCACCATACGCCTTCAGCATGGCACGCCGTTCTAAGCTCATCGTTTCGGGCATCGTTAGAATTAACTGGTACCCTTTGGCGGCGGCCACCATCGCTAATGCGATGCCCGTATTGCCAGAGGTTGGTTCTACTAAAATCGTTTTCCCAGGTGCAATTAAGCCTTCGGCTTCTGCCGTTTGGATCATGCTGACCCCAATCCGATCTTTGACCGATGCTGCCGGATTCATGCCCTCCAACTTCGCGACTACCTGAGCCACACATCCCTCCGCTTGCGGAATGCGGTTCAAGCGCACAACTGGAGTTTTGCCGATCAGGTCTGTTACGTTATCTGCAATCGCCATAAGAAGCTCCTTCTTTCAGGACAAACCAGCAAGCATCAACGCCAAGAATCGCAAGACGGTTGCTCGCCCGCTTTAATCTTATTACGAAAAACCGATAAAGATTATGTAGTTTAATAAGGATTTAAGAACCTCGGATACAAGCCACAGAGCATGGCAGGATGGGAAGCGTTGTCTATTGATTTGGATGCCTTGCTAGAGACTTTTCAACCGATCGCCGCGATCGCCACAACGACCACTGGGGCACAACAACTCCAACCGCTCGTGCAAGCTCACGCGGTTTCACTCTGGGTGCCAGAAGCGATCGCTGCCGAGGTTCCCACGGCCCAAGTCTATGATGGAGCGCTCAAAGAACAGGTGGCAGCATTATGGAACAGCCACCGGAGTTTGGTCTTTTGTCTGGCGATCGGGGCCGTGACGCGACTGATTGCCCCGTTGCTAACCCATAAATCTACCGATCCTGCCGTTTTGGTTTTAGATGAGGCAGGCCAATTTGTGATTCCGCTGTGCGGTGGCCATCAGGGCGGAGCCGATCGTCTGGCGCGACTGATTGCGGCGCAACTGAATGCCACCCCTGTACTAACGGGAGCCAGCCACCGTGCGCAGTTACCCGGCATTGATGTGATGGGAGAGCCGTTTGGGTGGGTTAAAGGAGCAGGGGATTGGACGGCAGTGAGTGCAGCGATCGCCCGACAGCAACCCGTTCTCGTTAGGCAAGCGGCAGGTTCGACCCTTTGGCAACAGGCTTTACCGGCCACCCATCCATTTCAATTTGCAGCCACAGAAACGGCTGGTGCCCAAGTCATGATTACAACTGCAACCCCAGCACCCGCCTCGCAGCCCACGGTTTACTGGCATCCGCGCTTGCTGTGGGTGGGCGTTGGGTGCGAACGCGGTACGCCGACAGCCGTGATTCAACAGGCCGTGCAACAGGTGCTGGCAACGCATCATCTAGCCGAGCAGGCGATCGCGGGCCTGGCCACGATCGATCTCAAAGCCGATGAACCTGGGATTTTGGAGTTTTGTCAGGAATGGCAACTGCCCCTCCGCTGCTTCCCAGCGGCCTCACTGCAAACCATTCCCGTGCCCAACCCCTCTGAAGTAGTGCAGGCGGAAGTGGGGACTCCTAGTGTGGCGGAAGCCGCTGCCCTCCTGGCCAGTGCCAGTCCGCAGGCCCCCGGCACGCTGCTGTGCCCCAAGCAGATCGTCCGATTAGAGTCGCACCCTGGAGCAGTGACGATCGCGGTGGCCGCTGCCACCCAGGAGTACATAGGCCGGAGCGGTCAACTTTGGCTGGTGGGCACGGGGCCGGGCCGACTGGATCAGATTACGCCTGCCGCCCAAGCTGCGATCGCCCAGGCCGATGTGGTGATTGGTTACTCGCTCTATGTTGATCTGATTGCGCCGTTACTCCGCCCTGGTCAGATCATTGAAACACTGCCCATCACTCAGGAACGCCAACGGGCGGAACGAGCGATCGCCCTGGCCAATTGGGGCTTAACTGTTGCAGTGGTTTCTTCTGGCGATTGTGGCATTTATGGCATGGCCGGATTGGTCATGGAACAACTACAAGCGGCGGCATGGGATGGCAAAACGCCAGGAGTGCGGGTATTTCCCGGCATTACGGCCTTGCAAGCTGCGGCTTCACGAGTAGGCACGCCCTTGATGCACGACTTTTGCGCTATCAGCTTAAGCGATTTGCTGACCCCGTGGGAAATGATCGAAAAACGGCTGACTGCCGCAGCTCAGGCTGATTTCGTCGTCGCCCTCTACAATCCCAAGTCCCAAACGCGCACCACCCAAATCGAAATCGCTCAACGCCTCTTTTTGCAACATCGCGATCCCCAAACCCCGGTGGCGATCGTCCGGGCGGCTTACCGGGAAGACGAATGCATCACGCTGACAACGCTGGCGGAATGCCTGACCCACCCGATCGATATGTTGACGACGGTGTTGATTGGTAATCAAAGTACCCGCACCCATGCCAACTGGATGATTACGCCGCGGGGTTATTTAGGGTTTGAGCCATGAGTCCCCAGTGTTGCAGTATTGTGAGTAAGTAGGCTCTCATTCAACCCCACGCTTATGATCGCCCCTTTGCAACGCTCCAACTGCAAACCCGTCCCTTGGCCAACCTGGTGGATGGGCATCGTATTGGCGATCGGCGTTCTCCTGCTGGCGCTCCCCGCGATCGCTGCACCCACCCCGGCCAAATTCTCCAAACAGTACGCACCGCCGCCCTCTTACAGCAACGCTGAGTTGGCAGATCAGGACTTTTCGGGGCAGACGTTGCGCGTGGCCGAGTTCTCGAACGCCAACCTGAATCGGGTGGATTTTACCAACGCCGATTTAACTGGAGCCGTGTTAAGTGCCTCCACCATGACCGATACCTCGCTGCGTGGCGCAAACTTAACTCAATCAATGCTGGATCAGGTGAAGATGGTGCGGACTGATTTAACCGATGCCATCCTGGCAAATGCGATTTTGCTACGCACCACGTTTGAAGCCGTGACGATCGCCGGGGCCGATTTTACCGATGCCATTCTGGATGGCGCTCAAGTTAAACAATTGTGTCAGATTGCCACCGGCACGAACACCCAAACCCAGGTTGACACCAAAGTTTCCCTGAATTGTCCTGGCAGTTCAGGATGAACGGCGCTGAAATATATCAGAAAGATGAGGAGACTTTTCTCATAAACGCTGAGGCTAATTCCTCTTCTTGTTAAGGGGATACTGTTCACACGTCGGTGAGGCGGTCGAAAATGATGATTTGATCACAAATGGCAGACAGCAGCAGTCTTTCAGAGGTGGGTTTCAGCACCACAGCACTAAACCCGTAGAACCAGAAGCATTGATCAAAACAGTTGCAGCTTTAATTGGCAGAAAAAGCAATTGCATTTCGTGCAAATAAACTTAGTCCAGATAGAATAACCTGTGTAGAAGGGGTAAAGCATTTAAGCGATCGGAGTAGGGCTATGGGTGATGTCCTAAAAGTACTCAAAGATACGCCGATTCCAACTATCCTGATTTGGGCAGGGTTATTTTTTTTATTGTTAGCATTCGTGAGCAAACTGGGGGGATTAATCGAGGTTCAACCAAATCAAAAACTGCCTGCGATCGTTATTGGCTTACTCCTTCTAACCCTTGGCCTGAGCCTCACCCTGATACCGCCAATTGGCTCTAACTCACAATCAACCTCACAGCCCCCTTCCCTGTCACCTTCACCGCCAACCTCGTCCCCATCCCCGTCTGCAATTCCACCACCGAAACCAAACGGTGCTTCAGCCCCAAATATTTGTGCCACTCTTCTTCAAAAAGGCAGCATTCTTAATTGGAAAGTGAGAAATTATGGCAAGCTCGATAACATTGGAACTTTGAAGATTAATCATGCTGATGTTGCAAAAGGCGAGTGGGCTGGCGACCAAATCACTGAAACCAAAGGTAATGTTAGTACTAGCGTAACTGGAACTTTTAGCAATTCCACAATGGTTATGAACCATCCAACAGAGCCGGAGGAGTGGAATGGGAATTGCCGTGATCGCAAAGTTACAGGCTCTATTAAGACAAACTACGTCTCTGAATTAACTTTTGAAATGTACTAACCTAACCGACTCAACCAATCCACCATCAAAGGATTTACCGCAGTCGGATTTTCGTCGTGCGGGCAATGGCCTGTATTGGGAATGGAGACAAAGGTAATGGGGTGAGGCGTCGCTGGTTGCTGATAAATGCTGGCACCCGCGATCGGTGTCCAGGGGTCGGCTTCCCCCCACAACACCAGCAACGGCACCTGAATTTGGGGCAACAGTTCGGCAGGCGTGGGGCCAGGCGGTGCAGTTAGCACAGAGGCAAATACTTTTTGGGCACCGACATCACAGGAAGGTGCATAGATCAAATCAATCAGTTCATCCGTGACGGCTTCGCGATCGCGGTAGACCTGTTGCAGGGTGCGACGGAGGCGTGGTTTTTGCCGAATCAGATTAAACAAAAACGGCCCGACCAGATCAGAAGACACCACTTTGGTAAACGTCCCCATCATGACTCGCAGCGGCAACGGCAACTCCTCTGGTCGGTGATTCAGGCCACCAGCTGAGTTCAACAGAATGCCCCCGGCTGCGGTTTCAGGATAATCAGCCAGCACCATGAGACAGAGTAAACCCCCGATCGAGTTCCCAACAAACACTGTTGGTTCATTGATATGAGTTGTCCAAAAGTCCTTCAGTTGGTCGCGCCAAAGTTCCACAGTATAGTCGATGGCGGGTTTTTCAGCATTGCCAAAGCCCAACAGGTCGATCGCGTAGACTTTGTAGCCAGCTCCGGCCAAAACGGGGATATTCTTGCGCCAATGCCCGATCGACGCACCAAATCCATGCACCAGCAACAACGGGCGACCACTTCCCGTCACGGTATAGGGAATTTTGTACCCGTTCCACGTCCAGGTCAGTTTTTCTAAAGGGGCGGTAGATTCAAGTAGCACGGCTTTCTATGAAGTTTCTTAAACGATTTCTATGATAATGCTTATGGCAGCATTGGGTAATGGGTGATGAATGTTCGGTTTCCCTGGCAACAACAATTGACAATTCGGCATACCCAGCGATTGTTGAGTAGCTTTCAACATTGGACGGGAGACATTTTGCTGCCTCCCTCTAACTACCCAGAAACAACCGCTCGTCAACTGTTTGAAGCACCATTTGTGGTGGTGTCTCATGGCACCCAACCCGATCCCATTTTTAACTACGGCAATCAAACCGCACTGAGGTTATGGGAGTTAGACTGGCCCCAATTTACCCAATTACCGTCTCGCTGTAGTGCCGAACCGCTGGCCCAGGCCGATCGCGATCGGCTACTGCAACAAGCCAAAGCCCAAGGCTTCATCAACAACTACGCAGGCGTGCGGATTTCCAGCACAGGTAAACGGTTTCGCATCCAGAATGTGATTTTGTGGGATGTGCTGGATGAGGCAGGCACCTGTTGCGGGCAGGCCGCCACCTTCGATCGCTGGGAGATGCTGTAAAGTCAACATCATGGACTTACCCTTCATTTACCATCCCGACTACGTTGCCCCCCTCCCACCCGGACATCGGTTTCCCATGCCCAAATTTCGGCTGCTGTACGAGCAATTGCTAGCCGATGGTGTGGCCCTGCCGTCCCAATTTCATACGCCAGAGCGTCCCGCCACAGATTGGCTCGAACTGGTGCATACCCCCGATTACGTGCAGGCTTATTGTGCAGGTAGTCTTGATTCCAAAGCGCAAAGACGGATTGGGCTGCCCTGGAGTCCAGCGTTGGTTAACCGCACCTGCGTAGCCGTTGGCGGCACCATCCTCACGGCCAAACTCGCGTTGGAATGCGGCATCGCTTGCAATACAGCCGGGGGCACCCATCACGCCTTTCCCGATTACGGTTCCGGGTTCTGCATCTTCAATGACATAGCGATCGCCATTCGCGTTCTGCAACAACAAGGGCTAGTTCAAAAAGTCCTGATTGTCGATTTGGATGTCCATCAAGGCGATGGCACCGCTTTCATCTTTCAAAATGATCCCAGTGTGTTTACCTTCTCCATGCACTGCGAAGTCAATTTTCCTAGCACCAAGCAACAAAGTGATTTGGATGTGTCGCTGCCAGCAGGCATGGAAGATGATGCCTATTTACAAACCCTGGCCCAGTATTTACCTGATTTGCTGACTCAAGTGAACCCCGATCTGGTAGTTTACGATGCTGGCGTTGATCCCCATCAAGCCGATCGCCTCGGCAAACTCGCACTCACCGACTCTGGCCTGTTTCGTCGCGAAATGCAAGTTCTAACCACCTGTCTAGCCCATAACTATCCCGTTGCTTGCGTAATTGGTGGTGGGTACGCTGATGATTTAGCAGCTCTTGTGTATCGGCATTCCCTTGTCCACCGCGCCGCCAGCGAAGTGTACTTGCGTTACTGAGTGTGGAGGAAACAGGAGCCAGAAAATAATGCCGGTCCGACTCCTGAAACTTGGAAACTCAGAATGAAACACTCACCTGGATGGAAGAGGAAAGAGGAGCCAGAAAATAATGCCGGTCCGACTCCTCAAGCCTGATACACTTTTCCTGAACATCACTAATTGAGCAGGTCAGCAGCCCAGTTCAGCATCGATGCTCAAGCGAAAGTGGAAAACTTTGGACTAGACTCTCAAAGCCGTGCAGACCAATGCTCAGTTGACAGGCACGACATCGATTTAATATAGAGGAAAAAAATTGCTCTAGTATTGTTCCAGGTTGGTGCAATGGTCTTAAGAGTGAATTGCACCAGCAGCAGGTTGCATCAGAACAACGATCGCGGTTCTAAATAAGAGATGGATTCTCAGCAATGATGCTATCTGCGATCGTACGTTGCAACCAAGGAGTATGAATTAAATCACCTGTGGGGTGGCCGTCTCGACCGCCCGTCCGGGCAAGATGTTCGTGAGCAGTTCAGTCGAGCCTCTCTGTCGAGACCTCAGTCGAACGATGCCCATCCCACAAAAATTGCCAGTGATTTAATTCTCATGCCTAAATAACTCAACCTAGTCAAAAAATTGACATTCGCAGGCAAATTATTGCTGTCAAAAAATGACCAAACCAAAACTCTGGATTTAGAACACCTGGAAGTGAGCAATTATCAACACTCGCAGCCAGGATTAAGGTGGAGTTTCCCCAAACTCGGACATGATATTAAACTTCGCAGAAAACACGTAAGCACGTCCACGATTTCTGTGGCGGAGTTCCTGGTTCCAATTTCTAGTGGCCTTAGAGTTCATAAAATTAGCCTGACTAGATACCTTGGGGCAGAGGATATGCTTTACGCAATACGTTAAGAATACTTTAGCTACGCAAGCTTTCTACAACTATACCGGAATCTGGCCCCATTCATTTAAAGATTTGAGCAGAATGGCCGACAAAATATGAAGTTTAGCTCAAAGACTCGGTATCGCTTAAGCTTTTGTTCCAGGTCGTTCCCGCAGCCAGCTTTGTACACTGGAGCTAAGACATTTTGCGAGGGAACTGTAATGGCATACGTGTGTGAGTTGGGCACAGGACGTACCCTGTACTTAGATAATGTCAATGGGCAAACCACGGTTAGCATTGCTAGTACCGCTCCCGGCCAACAACAACAAGCCACCAGTCGGTTTCAAACAGGAGCCTGGACAGTCACGCCAGAAGTCTATTTAACTCGCGATGGTGCTGTCATCAAACTGCAAGCGGAGCAGGGTTCTCACTACATTCGGGTTCACGGTAGCAGCATTGGGGTCAGCGAAGCTTTCTCCCTCGAAGCGTTGGAACAGATGCAAATGCAGCAAGTGGCGGGTATGAGTGCGCCTGCAAGGATGGAACCGCTGAAAGCGATGGAACCAATGCCGCCAATGAGTCCAATGCCGCCAATGACGATGGGCAACATGCAAATGGGCAACATGCAGATGAACCTGAACCCAATGGAAATGCAGATGGGAGACATGAAAATGCAAATGGGAACCCCCAGCCCAACCAAAACAACGGCATCTCAACGGTTCTGTAGCCAATGTGGTTCTGCTGTTAAGCCGGACGATCGCTTCTGTACCAATTGTGGCCATCGGTTGGGGTAGGTGAATAGGGTGAGTGGGTGAGTGGGATGTTTTTAGGACTGCTTGCGAAATTTCTCTACTGCTCACTGTAGCCTTCAGGGTGCAATTTTCATGTGGCTGGAGGTGCCCCCCATGACAGCCTTGCTATCAAGCTTTAAGGTGCGATCGTTTGCTGGTGAAACTGACTTACCCGCGATCGCAGATTTGATTAATCTTTGTACAACGACTGATAATTTGGATGGCTTGGTCACGGTAGCCGAATTACGAGATGACTTTACCAGCCCTGAATTTGATGTCAATCGCGATTTGCGGCTTTGGACAAATGCGGCTGACGAACTGTGTGCAGTAGCCTCCTGCTGGCTACCAGAAGCAACCGACGCCAAAAGTGGCTACTTCGGCTTTAATGTTCATCCTGAGGCGCGGGCCAAGGGCATTGAAGCGGAAATTTTTGCCTGGGTCGAGGCGCTCGTTCGAGATCGGGCACAAGTCCACCAAGTACCGGCGACTCTGCGGGCGGGCGCGCGTGACGATCACTTTTATCGCCTTGAGCTGCTAAAAAATCAGGGATTTACCGGCGATCGCATTTTCTACCGCATGGCGCGATCGCTCACCGAGCCGATTCCCCAACCTCAGTTGCCCGCAGGCTATCAAATTCGCCCACTCCAAGGTAAAGCAGAAATCGCAGCCTGGGTGGAAATGTTCAACCAAAGTTTCATTGATCATTGGAACTTTCATCCCTTAACGGTGGAGAATCGCGCTCACTGGCTGACGGAATCGAGCTACCGGCGAGAACTGGATCTGGTTGCCGTTGCCCCAGACGGCACCTTGGCCGCTTTTTGCTACAACATGATCCATGCGCAGGAGAACGCCCTCACGGGGAAACGCGAAGGCTAGATTGCGGATTTGGGCACTCGTCGTGGGTTTCGGCGCATCGGGTTAGGCCGCGCCATGCTGCTCAGCGGTTTACACACGTTGCAGGCACAAGACCTGGATACGGCCCTGCTGGGTGTCGATTCCGAAAATCCTTCCGGTGCTTTGCGGCTCTACCAGTCGGTGGGGTTTCAGAAACGGTACAGTTCGATCGCCTTCGTGAAGCATCTGGAGTAGGTGAGGGGTGGATGGGGATGGGGTTACATGCCGCCTTCCCCCTTCTCCCGCCGCCCTCTCTCTACCCCAACCCCTGCTCCTTACTCCCCCAAAGCTCTCACAATTGCCTATGATCAAAAAGGAAAATTCGAGAGTCATTCATGCAATTCATTGATCAAGCAGAAGTTCAAGTCCAGGCAGGCGACGGCGGCGATGGGCTGGTTTCCTTTCGTCGGGAAAAGTATGTCCCTGCGGGTGGGCCTTCTGGTGGCAATGGTGGCAGGGGTGGCTCAATCATGCTGAAAGCGACCGAGAATTTGCAAACCTTGCTCGATTTTCGGTATCGGCATTTGTTCAAAGCCGATGATGGCAAGCGGGGTGGTCCCAATAATTGCACGGGCGCTTCTGGCGACAATCTGATCATTGAAGTTCCTTGTGGCACGATGGTTTACGATGCTGAAACCGATGAAATTATTGGCGATCTGACGACACCGGAGCAAACCTTATGTGTCGCGCAAGGCGGCAAGGGTGGGTTAGGAAATGCGCATTTTTTGAGTAATAGCAATCGTGCGCCAGAGCGGGCTTTACCGGGATTGCCGGGAGAATCACGGTTTTTACGTTTAGAGTTGAAATTGTTAGCAGAAGTCGGAATTATTGGCTTACCAAATGCAGGCAAATCCACACTAATTTCTGCTCTTTCGGCAGCGCGGCCTAAAATTGCCAACTATCCGTTTACCACCCTAATTCCAAACTTGGGTGTCGTCCGCAAACCCACTGGAGACGGTACTGTGTTTGCCGATATTCCTGGATTGATTGAAGGGGCGCATCTGGGCATTGGTTTGGGGCACGACTTTTTGCGCCATGTGGAACGCACGCGGCTGCTTTTGCATCTTGTCGATGTCACTGATGCTGATCCGATCGCCAATTATCAAACGATTCAAGATGAGTTAGGCGCTTACGGACGCGGGTTAGCTGATCGCCCGCAAATTGTGGCGTTGAATAAGCTGGATGCGGTTGATCCCGATCTGGATGTGGACGCGATCGCTCAACACCTCAGCAAAATCGCCGGTGCCCCCGTGTTTCGCATTTCCGCAGCCACGCGATTGGGTTTAGACACCTTACTGAATCAAGTTTGGCAGCAGCTAGAAACAATGCAAACAGAGGCGATCGAGGTTCTTTAGAGAAGAAATCAGAATCTTGAATCACTGGCGAGTAGCAGCAGTTGGGTGATTGGGCAATGCAACACACGCCCATTCCACTGCACAAACACTTCAATGCTGGCATCTTCGCAACTCCAAACCCAGGCCGGAAGGTCTTTAATTGCCACGGAAACTGGGCGATCGTGACATTGAATAAACAGGGCGGCATCACCATCCGTTGTGCCCATCGTCGTGACTGAGAGCATGGCTACTCGTCCCCTTCATTTGCCGAGAATACATCACATTCTTCTGCATGAATTCTAACGCCTGTGCCCTGCATTAGTTCATTCGCTTTGTGTGGATTCTCGTAAATCAAATCAAAAAAATCCCATTTATTCATGCCAGCCCGATGGGCATAGTACTCAGTTTGAGTCAGGATGCGATCGTGGGATTGCCGCACATACATGGCCAGCGCTGCCGTGGCCTGACTAGCCACACTCCGCCCCAAGAAGAAACTTAATGCCGTCAATAATTTCATTTCATACTCTGGCAAAGAGTTAATTAATAGCCCTTTGCGATCGTCGGCTTCCGGCATGACTCACCTGCTATTCACCCTCGTGATCATAGGCGATCGGTCTCCTTTCAAGGTGCCAAATTGCAGTTTCAACTGGTCGATCGGCGCAAGACTACCATTTCCGTCCCCACTACGGGGCTGCGAGCCAGTAACATGCCTTTAGTATCTGTCACTTCCAATTTCACAAAGTTGAGTTGTTGCGCCCGTTTTAGCATGTCATTAGCCAAATTATCTTGCTGGGCTGGCAAAAGGCCATACCACCCATCACCCACCTTGACCGTTAAGCGACTGGCACGAAAATTGGCTTGCACAGCTTGAATTAACCCATTCACATACTGATTGCTCACTTCTGCAACTTGATCTTGAATGCGCGCAATGAGGGTTTGTTCGGGGGTGAGTTTAAGTGGCGGCGGCGCAGGCGAGGGCCGGGGAGAAGGGGCCGGACTGACCGCAGGCGTGGGTTGCCCAACTGGAGTCGGAGTCGGTTTGGCAATGACAGGAGGCGAAACCGGAGCCGGTTTGGGCGAGGGAATCACCTTGACTTCAGGCAGGGTCTTAGACTTAGGTGAGCTTTCCTGCGATGCTGTCGGTTTTGCTGGCGTGGATTGGGGGGGAGGAACAACCGCTACTTGTTTCGGCGGGGGGCTGGCAAAGAGCGATGACCCAATCCACAAAACGAGCAGTAACACACCTACGATCGCGCCTGTCAACGCGCGATCGGATAATGCCTCGTTGACAGCAGTTGGCAACACACCCCGAATTTTGGGCAGAATCCCGCGCCACCAGCGCCAACAGCTTTGCCAGCCCGTTTGGAACGTTTGCCAAAGCTGATTGAGCCAAGTCGGCGAAGTGGTGGGCGGGATAGGTGGCGGGCGATCTGCCGTTGTTGCTGGGGGAGCCGCTTCTAATTGAACAACAAGTTGCTCCAGGGCCGTAATGATAGTTTTTAAGACTGTCACCGTACCGGCTTTCACTCGGGGCTGAGTCGTTTGCCAAAACGTTTGCAGCGATCGCAATGTTTGACTTTGGATTGCATTATCAGGCTGTTTAGGCAAGCCATCAGGAGATGCTGGGGTCGGTTCCACAACAGCGGGATTTGAGTCTGGAGGAACCGGAGCCTCGATCTCATCCGCCTCAAACCCAACCGCCGAATCAGTCGCGGCTGTTGAAGGGGGCTTTTCATGGAATGATGTTTCGGATGCCGCCGCCGATGATGTGAAATCTTCAGGCGCATCGAGCGGTGCAGGTGGCTGTTCTTCAGGCATCATCTCCTCCTCTCCGGCAGCGCACAACACGCAATTCACTCACGCCACCTCAGGGGATCACTCTACCATTTTCGGTTCCCGAATCACTTGCCCGAATCACTTGATTGTTCTCGCTTTGCAAACCTGTGAACTCGATCGGCTGGAGGGTCGCCTTCAAGTACAACGGATGACGGGGTTGACCCATTTTGGTGAAGCCCAAGCAATAAGGCGTCTGACAGTTCAGTAAGGCGATCGCGGTTTGGTGGCGTTGGTGCAGTGCCCCCCAATTTCCCCAGGCCAAAATGATCTGATCCACTCGCTGATGCAGCGTTTGTAAAGTGCGATCGTTGTCTGCGCCAATTGGATCGGCAACTTGCCGTAATTCTTTGGGATGAGCTGTGCGGTAGGCAAACAGATTGACCACTTCCAGCGCACCATAACCCCACGATCGCGCGAACCCCAAACAGCGGCGAATGGTGGGATCATCCAGAGTGGCATCCGCCAGATTGGGATTGAGCATCACAAACCCAACTTTGGGAGCCGCCTCATTCCACAGCCGCCAGAGTGAGTAGCGATATTGCCCTGAAGTATCAAATAAAGCACCAGTTTGGATCACTGTCGGGTTCACTCTTCTGATAGAGGAGGGCAACGAAACAGCCCGTTAGTATACAAGCATACAGTTTGATTCACACATAAGAAGGAGTTGTTATGAGTACAGAAGATAGAGCCAAGGCAACTGCCAAAAATGTTGAAGGAAAAGTTCAGGAATTTGTGGGTGATGTAACTGGCAATCCTGACCACAAAGCTGAAGGTAAAGCTAAGCAAGCCGAAGCAAATGTTCGTCACTCCGTTGAAAATGTGAAAGACGATGTGAAGCGAGCCATTGACTAGAGGTTAATACTGTAAACATTCTCAAGTTTGGTGCAAACAGGGAGTCTGGAGTGTAATAGCTCCAGACCTTTTTTATGTAAGTCAATCGGTTAATTGTTGGGTCAACCTACGACTCTTTGCAAATGTATGCTTACAGCACAGCCTCAGTCTAGAGATAGAAGGCAATTTGAGCTGAACTTATCTTCAGGTAGAAGGAATTTTGGCGAATATTACTGATACTTGCATCATTGATTTGTTGAGTTCTAAACACTGTTATGACAAATAATTCAAGAGTAGAATCTGATATTTACGATCGCGGTATTACCCCAGCCGAAACAGCGGCTCGCAAAGAACGCGAAGGTGAAGCTTATAAGCATACTCCAGAATCTGAAGGTGTAGAAGAAATTGATACAACAGGTGGCTATACTGTGGACCGCGAAGGGTTATTAAATAACTATGCGATCGAGCCTGAAATGTACTACGAAGTACCTGGCGATGCACGGCAAGAAGCGGAAGACGAGGTTGAAGAAAGAGTCGAAGAATTGCATGACATTAATGATAATGACGAAACTGGGCTACTGACAGAAGAACAAGATAGTCGTGGCAAAGGTTCTGGCATTATCTAACGTTTATAGAGAAGGAGAAAGTTATGATCGGTTTTTTGTTTACGACCCTGGCAACAGCACTGAGTTTATTAGTGGTTGATTTGGTTGTTCCTGGAGTGAATTTAGCAAGTTTCCCGGCTGCGATTATTGCAGCGATCGCCATTGGTGCTGTTAACTCTTCGGTTAAGCCTGCCTTATCCACACTTTCAATGCCTTTGAATGTGCTTAGCCTGGGTTTTGCCTCTTTAGTTGTGAATGGTTTGTGCTTTTGGCTAGCAGCGGTTTTAGTTCCTGGATTTGGCGTCCGGGGGCTGTTAGCGTTCTTTTTGGGGCCTGTGATTTTATCCTTTGTGAACACGTTCTTGAGCAATTACTTTGTGAGTCGCAATCCCAAGTTGGATATCAAAACTGACGCATAAATCTTTAAAGGACGGTTTCAAACTCTGAGGGGTGGCATCTGTAATGCAGGTGCCTTTTTTTGTTAATATGCCGTGATGGCTGCAAAAAAGATTTCGACTCGTCCGGGATGGTCACTTCGTCCCAAAAACCCAACGGTGATTCGATCGCTCCTACCCATTTGGGGCTTGCTTTATCATTATTATTTCCGGGTAGAAACGAGCGGTTGGCATCACATCCCAACCGATCAATCAGTCATGTTGGTTGGCTCCCATAATGGTGGCTTGGCTGCACCTGACATGTTCATGATGATTTATGACTGGTTCCAACGATTCGGGTTGGAACGTTCTGTGTACGGGCTAATGCATCCAGCCGTATGGAAAGTATTACCAGACTTAGCCGACATTGCGGCTGAAGTGGGAGCGGTTGTGGCTCACCCCAAGATGGCGATCGCAGCCTTGAAGCAACAAGCCAGTGTGTTAGTTTACCCTGGTGGAGCAAAAGACTTATTTCGGCCTTATCCATTGCGACACAAAATTTGCTTGGGCGGGAACAAGGCTTTTGTCAAATTAGCGATCGAATATGAAGTGCCGATCGTGCCTTTGATCTCTTACGGTGCCCACGACACACTGATTATCTTGGAAGATTTTTATCCCCAACTTCAGCAACTGCATGCATGGGGATTACCCTGGTTGTTTGATGTTGATCCAGAAGTTTTTCCGGTTTATCTGGGCTTACCGTGGGGAGTTGGAATTGGCCCCCTGCCGCATATCCCATTTCCAATCAAACTCCACACTCAAGTATGTGCCCCGGTTATATTTGCTAAATATGGGCGCAGGGCAGCTCGCGATCGTGATTACGTTAACCACTGCTACAACCAGGTTTGTACGCAAATGCAGCAGGCAATGAATAACTTGGTACAAAGAGTTGAACACTTGTAGACTGAAATTTGTGTAGCTGTTAACTAACGTTGTATCCAGCGTGACAGCTCGATTTAATCAATCATCATTGTTCAGGAAGACGTTTGCGAAAACTCATACTGGTACTCTGATAGAAAATAAGGAGGGACACTATGAAACACTCAAACGTAACAAAGATGCTTTGGGCTAGCGCCTGTGCAACAGCATTTGCAATGCTTCCTGGCATCACTGCCGTCTCAGCTCAAACGAACACGGCTCCCGGAAACACAGCCCCTGGGACAACTGATGCACCTGCAGCGCAAAGTACGATCGCTCCGGGTACGACTGAGTACAACACAACTGGCCAAGGCGTTGCAGGCGAAGACCGGGATGATGGGTTTGACTGGGGCTGGCTCGGTTTGTTGGGCTTGGCAGGATTAGCCGGGTTAACCAAAAAACCAGAAGAACGCACGGTTTATCGTGACCCAGACCCAACCGATCGCACCGCAACTCGTTACTAAAGATAGAAGCAAGGCTCGTTCTCAAGATTTAAGGTGGTAAGTAATGATGAGGGTAAAATTCATTTCCCTTTTCGTTGCTAACCACCTTTACTTTGACTGTAGTCAGCGTAAAAGTGGCGAAAGTGAGTCAGAACACTTAACCCAGTATTGACTTGGTGACTTCATCCTTTCCTAAGCGTTCTGACCAAAGCTACATTGATTCTGTGAGGAGATCAAACGATGCTAAATAGCTTACTTTCACAAAGTCTGATTCAGTTACAAGTCGAGTGTAGTCAGTTAAATGGAACTGACTCATGTTGCACTTGCAGTCAGTCTTTTAGGATGCCAAATGCTAGAGTGATCGCCTGCAACTCTCAAGGCGATCCCTATGGCAATGTTTGTGCTGACTGTATTTCCAAAGGATTTACGTGGATTGAAAGTCGTTTACAGCGATCGCAAGTTTTACAACTCTCCTAACAGTAAGCAAACTCATGGCTAACGAACCCACCAATTCAACTCAAAACCAACTAGAAGACGTTGCCGATAATGCTGGCGCTAGAACAGCCGCAACGAACAATAACCCTGAGATCTCCCTACAGGAAGCCAGGAACGCGGCAGCAGGAGAAGGTCCAAATGCGTCTGGTAGTACAGCACCAAGCTCTGCTGAATGGCACATTCCCAGCACGTCAGAGCCATATGCAACAAACATTCCTACGGCGAATGCGCCATCTGACGCTGGAGAGTCAACTGATGAAATTGCGTCACAGTCTACAACGGAGGATGAATAGATTATTGATGTGGCTATTTCTTTACTGCTAAGGCTAAGCCATCGGCAATTGGAACTAAACTCAACGTGACTCGCTCATCCTGGTGCAATTTTTGATTCAAACTTCGAATTTTTTCAGTGCGGTTATCTGTCACTGTTGGGTCTGCAACAGCACCTGACCATAACACGTTGTCAATGATGATCAAACCCCCAGGTCGAATCAGTTGCAAGGCTTGTTCGTAGTATTGATCGTAGCTACTCTTGTCCGCATCAATAAAAGCAAAATCGAATGTGTTGATGTGTCCAGAAGCAATTAGCTGATTTAGCGTTTCGATCGCCGGAGCAATTCTCAAGTCAATTTTGTGAGCTATCCCAGCTTTCTCCCAATAGCGTCGCGCGATCGAGGTGTAGTCCTCACTCACATCACAAGCGACAACTTTGCCATCGAGTGGTAAAGCCAGTGCCACAACCAAAGCACTATATCCCGTAAAGACTCCAACTTCCAGAGTCTTTTTGGCTCCTATTAGCTGCACCAGTAAAGCCATAAACTGCCCCTGTTCTGGAGCAATTTGCATCATGCTCATGGGGTGAGTTGCTGTTTCTCGACGCAGTTCTGCCAATATCTCTGGTTCTCGCAAAGATACGGCCAGCAGGTAATCGTACAGGCGATCGTCGAGGCTCAAGCTTCGGTTCGTCATCTTCACCATTCTCCTTCATGCGACATTACGGCGACGGCTCAAGGCAACGACTTAACCGCCATGAAGTGGGATAGTTGCAAGCGGCAGTAGCACACACAATAACCAACTCAGAGACCAGGGCTGAATTGATCCCGGCACAGGGGCCTCATTCAAGAGTGAGTCAATCCTTTCTGTGAGGCGATCGTGGGAAGCCGCCCAACCAAACGCTGCGCACACTTCCGGTTGCAACTGGAGCTGACTCACCACCAGCAACAAGGATTCGGCCAACACCAATGGATCAACGTGTTGCGCGGCATCGCGATCGGCCCGTAATTCGCGCAACATCAACAATTCTTGCCAGAGCGCTTCTGTGTAAGGGAGCCAAACTGTGACGCGACGTAACCACCCCAACCAGAAAAACCAGAAGGTGTCATGCCGCTGAGCGTGGGCACGTTCATGAGTCAAAACCGCCATTAGATGTTCGTCGTCTAGAGTATCAAGCAAGCCCTGACTCACGACGAGTTCTGGCTGCCAAAACCCAACTTGAGCTGTGTAAGGGATGGCGGTAGCGAGGAGTCGAGCGGAATTACCATTGACTGTGATTAAAGGATTTTGCTGAATTCGGCGGACAGTTTGCTGCCCATCCCAGGCCAACTTCACGCCAGCGACGATCGCCCACATCGAGAACCCAAAGGCCAAATCGTAGCTAAACCAACCTTCCCAATGCCCCAACATGCGACCCGTTGGCCCCATGCAAAGAACCGCGATCGCCGTCATCAATAACAATAACGGCGAGAACAGAAACAAGCCCAGCGTCTGCTGCCAGCGCTGCGATAGAGTTCCAGTTGAACCAGTCCAGAACCAGCGGACTCCCCAGGCTAACGCCAAGCCAGTTGTCATCATCAGCGTATGCATTACTGTTCTCCCCGCGCTCTACGCACTGCCCGCAGTTTGGCCGCGATCGCTTCCAGTTGTTCCACACTGGTTTGATCCAGACTATCGGCAAAGGCCGCAACCACATCAGGATTGCTCACCGCCAAAAACTGATTCAACTGTTCATACGCTTGCAATGCCTTTGCTTGAGGTTGAGAAACCAGAGCGCGCCAGGTAAAACTCCGACCTTGTTTATCACATGCGAGCCAGCCTTTGTTGGTCAACCGATTCAAAACAGTGGTGACCGAGGTGTAGGCCAGTTCACGATCGGGATCGGCCAGAATGCGATCGTGAACATCCTTCACGGTGACGGTGCCAAGCTCCCAAACAATCTGCAAGATTTCCCGTTCCAGTGGGCCAAGGGAGAGCTGTTTGGGGCGATGGTTGGGTAGAGCAGCCATAGGCAAATGATTGAGGATTGTACTTAGAGTAGCGCTTTTTTCGACATCTACGACAGCCTGTCTTTTGACGTTGTCGATCAGTTCCACCAGAATAGGGTTAATCTACAGCTCTACATGCTGCAAAGCATACAAGCCCGCTGTTGCGGCTCACTTTTGTGATCCCAATAGGGGGATTTTTATTGGCATCAATTTGCAGCTTGAGCATTTCTTAGGAGGAGCGGATGAAAAACATTCTGTCGATCGTACTCACAGTTATGGCGATGTTGGGATTTGTCTTGGTGCGACCCGCGATCGCAGCCAGTTCCGCAGACGTTTTGGCCAGCGGGGCAAAAGTCTTCGGCGCAAATTGTGCCTCCTGTCATATGCGGGGCAATAACCTGATCAACGCCAGCAAAAACTTGAAACTAGAAACGCTGCATCAATACGGCATGGATTCGATCGCCGCCATCACCACCCAAGTCACCGATGGCAAAGCAGCCATGCCTGCGTTCAAAGGGCGACTCAATGCCGAACAAATTGAAGCCGTCGCAGCTTACGTTTTAGACCAATCTGAAAAAGGTTGGCAAAGTTAATTGAGGTGATTTTTCAAAGATGTTGACTTCCCATCGAAACTATTTTTTACCGCGTCGATTTCTCGCCAGCTTAACCTTCGTTGTTTTGAGTACTGGTTGGCAGGCTGTAGCGATCGCCCATGACACGAAACCTGGTGTCGGGCACTCCCATAACCCAGATGCGTCGGGAGATAAGCCAGCTCACGTCCACAAAAAAGTGGAAATACCCGCTGGGCAACCCGTTCCTGCGGTGAGTTTAGTTGTGCGCCCCGATGCCATGAGCGGTTGGAACTTAGAAATGAGAGTCAGAAATTTTACCTTTGCGCCCGATCGCATCAATACCAAAAGTACCAGTGTGAATGAAGGTCACGCCCACCTCTATGTCAACGGGAAGAAAGTCGCCCGACTTTATGGCCCCTGGTATCATTTACCCAATTTGCCCCCTGGAGCCAACAGAATCACCGTTACTCTCAACACCAACGACCACGGCGATCTGGTTCATCAAGGGCAAGTTATCCAGGATACCGCGATCGTGCAAGTCCCCGCTCGATAGGGACGGCGGGACGCTCTCCAGAAAGTCCCCGCGCAATTCAACGTGAGCCGCCCCAGGCTTAGAAGAATCGGTGCGAATACCAGGGCGGCTCGTCAAAGGTTTCGACCCGAACCATATCACCCAAATAATTTTCATTAATCCGTGTCGCTTTTTGCTGGAGCGCTGGGGGCACATATCGTAGCTCTACCGGTAGTCCATGCCAAACAAAAAACTCTGCTAGTTGGTGGGGATGGAGATACAAGCCTTCCTGATGCAATCGCCGCAAAATTTCCTCAAACGTATGCCAATGCATCGCTCCATGAACGGCACGATCGCTCGAATTTGGGGATGCATCATCAGTAGGGTTTGGCATAGGGGTGGAGGCCAGACAACCGGATATTATTAAGTGTGCATTACATCTGCAATAAACAGGGAAATACGCTGTTAATTTTCCTCAAAACCCTAAATCATAGTGGTGGTTAGAACGTTTAGACTCAATCGAATCGCCAACAGCCGAGTTGGGGTAGGCTGGCTAGCTCACCTTCGTCACCTCTCACCTGGCTACAGCTATACAACGGAAGAAACCGCGAAAACCTAAGCGTGCAGCCTCCCGGAATGTATTGCACGTTACACCCAAGTCCGCAGCAAATCACCCAACTTCATGAATATTTGCACACTGAATTGGTGTTAAATTAGAGATGTTGATTCCTGAAGGATACACGAAGCGTTGAGACTCCTTTTCCTGACTGGGTACCATTTACTGTGGTATCTGGAAATGAAGCTGAAGCGGAAACGGCAGTGCGACCCCGCGCTATCCTGGGCAGATCGGTGCGAAGCGCCCAGTATGAACTGACCGACCTGTAACTTGAGGTTTGCTTTGACCTGTACACTTGCGTCCTGGCTTATGCGACGCGCAGGATAGGCAAACTCGGTCGGTCGTGTTCTCATTAAGAGAATTTGCTCCATCATCTAATAGTTTTTGTTTGAGTCACAAACTGGGCATGCTGATGCTGCTGGAGTGAGTCAATTCTGGATGATGAGCGGAAATTCGGACGAATGCTTAGCTAAATGCTTAAGTTGTTTGCTCATGAGTTTGAGCAGACTGAGCGAGCTAGTTGCATAACGGATGTCGATCGCTGCATCTCGTCATCTCTTGATGGCAGAACAATTAGTTTAAAAGTTGTGTCAACGATGAGTCTCACTGAGGCTGCATTGCTCTGTTGAAGCGGCTATCCACTTACTTTCTTCTTTATGCTGTTCATCCCAATTGGAGTTGAAAAATGTCAAAATTGCTCAGCCGTAAAATCGCACCCTCCCCCATGCCAGCGGAGATCAGCGTTGTCGATTTAATCGATGGTTACTTTACGGCTTACAACTCAGCACGATTACGAGAAATCTGTCATCTGCTGTCGCAGGAAGTGATGCAGGACGGTGTCACTGTGGGGCTAAGTCTGTCGGGGGCCATGACTCCGGCTGGATTTGGCGTTTCTGTGTTGGCCCCATTGATGCGCAATGGGTTTATCGACTGGATGATCAGTACAGGAGCCAATCTGTATCATGACATCCATTACGGTTTGGGCCTGGATCTGTTTGCCAGCAGTCCCTTTTTAGATGACGTAAAACTGCGTCAGGAAGGGCGAATTCGGATTTATGACATCGTGTTTGGTTACGATGTGCTGCTGGAAACGGATGCATTTATTCGTGAAATTCTGAAAGCCGACCCCTTCCAAAAGCGGATGGGAACGGCAGAGTTTCATTATTTGCTGGGTAAGTACGTCCGGGAAGTCGAGAAGCAAGTTGGAGTGAAAAATTCTTGTTTGCTGGCAACCGCTTATGAGTGTGGCGTACCTATTTACACGTCCTCTCCGGGCGACAGTTCGATCGGCATGAATGTGGCGGCGCTCTCCTTAGAAGGCTATAAGTTGGTGATCGATCCATCCCTGGATGTGAATGAAACGGCTGCGATCGCCTATGCTGCCCGCGATACTGGCAATCCTGAGGTCGAGGGGAAGAGTGCCGCGTTGATTATCGGCGGTGGCAGCCCCAAAAACTTTATGTTGCAAACGCAACCACAACTGCATGAGGTCTTGGGGTTGGAAGAACGGGGACACGACTTCTTTATTCAAGTGACCGATGCTCGCCCGGATACGGGGGGATTGTCGGGGGCGACACCTAATGAAGCCGTGAGTTGGGGCAAAGTTGATCCCGATGAGTTACCCAACACGATCGTCTGCTATACCGACAGCACAATCGCTCTACCTATCATGACGGCCTATGTGATCAATCAATGTGAACCTCGTCCGTTGAAGCGATTGTACGATCGGCGGGAAGCGATGGTGGCTAAACTGAAGCTCGACTACCTAACGGCTAAAGCTGACCCAAATCACTTTGTGGCATCCCCCGTCAACGTGGCTGAACTGGCAGAAACCCCGATGCGCGAACTAGCAGTGGCAACCTATCCCTGTGGCACGCCTATCCGCAATGGCAATGGCCACCGCAGCGGCCACCGTAACGGCAACGGCCACCATTAAGTCCAGCTTACTTAGTCGTCTGTCAAGGCTGTTTTGATGGGGTGAAAATCCTCAAAACATTGCAAAAATGGTTGTTGTAGATTCGAGGTTCCCCTCAAATCTATCCTGACAGACGACTCGGTTTGTCGAGGATGCATCGGTATCCCCCTAGGCGCAGCCACAAACGGTAGTCAGGGTTTCCACGAAGGTGGGGTAGGAGATGGCAGCGGCTTCGGCGCGGTGAATGGTGGTGGTACCCGTGGCGTTGAGGGCGGCGATCGCTAAACTCATGCCAATCCGATGATCCGTATAGCTGTCTACTTCGGTGCCTGTGAGGGGCGTGTTGCCAGTAATTTCCAGCCCATCGGGTAATTCACTCACACGGGCACCCATTCTGTTGAGTTGGGCTGCCATGACAGCAATCCGATCGCTCTCCTTCACGCGCAACTCCTCCGCATCTCGGACGATCGTAGTGCCTGTGGCAAAGGTGGCGGCAACTGCCAGAATGGGGATCTCATCAATCAACCGCGGAATTAGATCACCGGCGATCGTGCAACCCTTGAGTGGGGTGCCACCTCGAACGCGCAAATCCGCCACCGGTTCACCGGCCACTTCCCGCAAATTTTCCTGCGTAATATCTGCATTCATCATCTGCAACGCTTCCAGAATGCCCGTCCGCGTGGGGTTAACACCAACATTTGCGATCGTCAGATCGGCCCCCGGCACGATCGCCCCAGCTACCAACCAAAACGCGGCTGAGCTGATATCTCCCGGCACAACCACCGCTTGCCCAGTTAGGTGAGTCGGCCCAATCACGCTCGCACTGCAAGTCTCTGGATCAACCTGCACCTCGGCCCCAAATGCCTTGAGCATGCGTTCACTATGGTCGCGTGAGAGCGCTGGCTCCGTGACGGTGGTCATCCCTTCAGTTAGCAACCCAGCCAGCAAGAGACACGATTTAACCTGGGCTGAGGCGATCGGCGATCGGTAATGCGTTGCTGTCAACGAGCGACCCTGGATTGCCAACGGAGCTAGCGAGCCAGCCTGCCGTCCCCAAATTTCGGCCCCCATCTGGCGTAATGGTTTAACAACCCGCGACATAGGGCGCGATCGCAGCGAATCATCTCCTGTCACGGTGAAAAACCGGCCAGCATGAGACGCCAAAATCCCCAGCATCAAGCGCATAGTGGTGCCTGAGTTCCCAGCATCCAACACATTTACTGGCTCTTGTAAGTGTCCCAACCCGATCCCCCGCACCCGCACCTCAGTCGAATTCAAGTCTGAAATCTCGGCTCCCAGTGCCCGAAAGCAGGCTGCCGTACTGCGAGGATCTTCCCCCAACAGCAAGCCTTTGATCGTGGTTTCCCCCGTGGCCAAGGCCCCTAGCATGAGCGCACGATGCGAAATGGACTTGTCCCCCGGCACCTGAATTTTCCCTTGCAATGCAAATCCAGAAGCGGGACGAGCGATCGTCAGGTTCTGCTGACAATCAACGGTTTCCATAAAAATACGATTCGACTCTGACATGGGGATCAGCTAGACTGCCAGTGACTGCGTTAGCTATCGTATCGCTAAATTCCTCCCCATGCTGACTCAACTTCGTCGCCCGTTGCGGTTGTCTTTTGGTTCTAGTGATTCCTTGATCTGCACCGCCATTGAAACAATGGGGACACTCTACCAAAAGGATCAGGATCGATTTCATCTAGTTCTCACCGAACCGCAGGTGAACGAGTTGGGGGCGATCGTAACTGAATTTAACGTTTCCACTTCTCAAGCCGTTCCAACGCCACGACTACTCTGGTTAGAATTTTCGCCATTTCGAGTTGCGATCACGATGCAAGGCAATGGCCAGTTTAGTTACCGTCATCTGTTTGAACCCAATGTGTTTGGCGTTAGCCGTTTCTGGTTGCAAAACGCAACAACCCCCAGCGGACTGTTTCACTTGCGCAACTTCACTCGCAACTTGCATGTAAAGGGACAACCCTTTCCACGTTATTTGTTATTGGAATACGAATTATGGGCGCAGCAACTCAAATTAGGTGATTATCAATTTAGCGTTGAGATTGATTTTTAAGAACACCAGCAGCATTTACAACGCATATAGACAATAAGTGTTACGGCCTCTTTCCTTAGCAGCATACAAAGCTTGGTCAGCCGTGGCAATGAGTTGTTCAAAGGATTGTTTGGAGGTGGGAATTGCACCTGTGATCCCCAGGCTTAGAGTCACGTACTGACAAACTGGGGATTTCGTGTGAGGAATCGCCAGCACTGCGATCGCGGCTTGAATGCGTTCAGCGACTCGCAAAGCCCCATTGAGATCGGTATTCGGCAAAATCACACCAAACTCTTCTCCGCCATAACGAGCCACTAAATCCGCCTGATTCACACACGTCTGAATCACCTGCGCGACTTGTTTAAGACAGGCGTCACCAACGGGACAGCCGTAGCAGTCGTTGAACATCTTGAAGAAATCGACATCACATAAAATGAATGACAAGGCCGTTTGGGATTGCTGATGACAATGCCACTCGCGGGCAAGACATTCATCAAAGTGACGACGATTGGCAACTTGTGTCAAAACATCAACCCGTGATTCTAGTTGCAGGGTTTCAGTTTGCTGCTGTTGCATCAGATCCAATTGCTGCCGGAGCCGTGCCCGCTCAAGGCGGCTCACGATGCGAGCCACAAGCTCTAAACCCACGACAGGTTTATAAAGCAAATCATCAGCGCCAGCATCGAAGATACACTGCATGTGTCTAATGTTTTGGAGTGTCGCCATCACCAGGATTGGGAGATGCCTGTAGACCAGAGCCTGCCGCACCACCCGACAGAGATCAAGGCCGCTAAATCCTGGTGATTCCAGATCGAGAACTAGCAAATCGGGATTAGTCTGGCTTAAGACTGCCCAAAATTGCTCTGGTTGCGCAAGGCCGATGACTTTCAAGCCCCACGGTTGCAACAAGTTCCGCAACATCGCAAGCATATCCGAGTCGGAATCAACGATTAATATGGTTGCAGTGATTGGTTTGAGACCTGGTTGCAACATGCCACAGCCGTTGATTTGGGCGATCGCGGCCCACAGTTGAGCCGCCTGCAACGGTTTACCCAGGTATAATTGACAGCCCAACCGCGAGGCAATAACGCGATGTTCTAGATTGTTCTGCTCGGAGAGGATCAGCAATGGAGCCATCGGAAACTGTTCTTTCAACGTTTCGGTCAGAAAAACCGCCTTTTCCATTGGCATTTCTTCCCGCCAGTTAACTAGAAGCACGGCGGGCGGGTCGGTAAAATTGCTATGCGGCTCCCCTGGCAGAGCGTCAATCACCTGCACGCGGATTCCGCGCCCGGGTCCGTCCCGTTGCAAAATCTCTAACAGTTCCAACTCGGGTTCAAACACCCCCACCGTAAGTAGGGTGGCATCAGGTCTTCCATGCGTAGACAGAGTATGAGAAGCCGCGATCGCCTGTTTCAGGCCGATTAGCAATTCCAATGCCTGTTCAACTTGCGCGAGGGGGGGGAGAGCAGTTTGCAACACAGCTTCCACTGAGCGCGCCACTTCCACCCCCTGACCATACCCAAATAGGCCCAAAGCTCCAGTCAGGCGATGCGCTTCCTGCCGCGCCGCCTCTCGTTGCTGGGTATCAAGTTCTGCCAGTTGCAGCGATCGAAGGGCCTTCACCAATAACGACAGCCGTTGCTCCAACGAAGCTCGAAATTGTTGAGCCAACTGATTAATCGACGCGATCCCCTCCTGATAGCAGCTTAAATCAGCCGCACTTTGCTCTTTGTCGAAGGCTGCTTGATCTGGTGCCGATTTTAACCGGTAGCCCAACCCGTAGATCGTCTCAATCAGGTCTTCTTTCATCCCGGCTGCTTTGAGCTTGCGGCGCAAGTCTTTAATCAAATTAGTGACCGCGTTCTCCGTTGGGAAATCGTTTGCAGTCCACAAATTATCTAAAACGGCACTGCGATTAAAAATGCGCTGCGGATTGCGCAAAAACAACTCCAGTAAATTGTATTCTTTCGGCCCTAAGGTGATGGCCTGCTTGCCATAGGATACCTGCCCCAAGGCTGGATCCAAACAAAGGTCGCCCCAGCTTAAGATTGTGGCTGACACTGTACTATTTCGCCGCAGTAAGGCTCGAATGCGAGCTAATAATTGATCCGCATCACACGGCTTGATCATGTAATCGTCAGCTCCAGCATCTAAGCCGATGATGATTTCCTGATTTTGGCTTTTGCGAGTCAAAATCAGAACTGGAGTTTTGTTTTCTCGATCGCGTAGCTCGCGACACACACTGAAGCCATCTAGCCTGGGCAACTCTACATCTAGCAAGATCAAGTCATAATTCCACAAACTGGCTAACTCCAGCCCTGTTTGTCCATCGCTGGCCAAGTCCACAGTGTAGCGATGGGCGGTGAGAATTGAGGTCAAAAATTCACCCGTACTCTGGTCATCTTCAATCAGCAAAATTTTCATAGCACCCATGCTGTTACCGCTTAACCAGGCCACTGCGTAACGAGATAAAGTCCACTAACCCAAAGAATGATTCGGCCCAAGTGCCACATGTAAATTATTGATACCATCTCAGCTATTTCGGCTCAAGACTGTCTCCTCAAATGCCTGCAAAAAGAAAGGCTCCTTGAAGTCATTGTTTCAAGGAACCTCTAAGCCACTCATTACAGCAACTAAACCAGCCATCAGCGCTGACTTGGTGCTGAGCGGTCAGGTTCAACCGCGTCCAGATCACCCTAACAACAGGCAAAACAAAGCTGCAACATTTCTTAACAGGGATCGCAGATTGTTACAACTTGAGAAAGAAACTTAATCTTCAACCGCTCAACCGTATCTCTACTAAGGGCGACGATCGCAGGCTATTCCAGCCTTTAGCCATGTTGACCCCGATTTGCACCAGATTAATTCTGAGAGTCCACGTCTCTACTCACGCCAAAATAAGTCGCCTGGGTCGACTCAAATGATTTTCTCTTCGCCAAGGTAAACAACTCCGCTTAGAATTTCTAGCGAAGTCCACAACCGAGAATTGGCATGAGTGAAGCAACAGAAACGATTTTCAGCAAAATCATTCGCCGCGAGATTCCAGCCGACATTGTGTACGAAGACAACTTATCGCTGGCATTTAAGGACGTTAACCCCCAGGCACCAGTACACATTTTGGTCATTCCAAAGCAACCGATCGCCAAGCTATCTGATGTTGAATCCCACGACCACGCATTAATGGGACATCTGCTGTTAACGGCGAAGCGCGTAGCAGAACAGGTTGGGCTAGATCATGGCTATCGCGTTGTGATTAACTGCGGCCCGGATGGCGGTCAAACTGTGTATCATTTGCACCTGCATATTCTGGGTGGGCGATCGATGAGTTGGCCGCCGGGATGACCCAAAGCTGCCTGAAGTCGGGCAAAGCGGCCGGGCACGAACTGGTTCCGCCTGCGATCGCTAAAATAGAAACAAATCCCCTATTAACAAGGAAGTTTCAAGATTTATACTCGCCCTCTAGCTCGGTTAATTGAGCAACTGCAACATCTACCTGGAGTTGGGCCAAAAACCGCACAACGGTTGGCCTTGCATATTCTGAAACGCCCAGAAGAGGAAGTGAAGGCGCTGGCCCTGGCGTTGATGGAAGCAAAGACGCAAGTTGGCTTTTGTTCGGTTTGTTTTCATCTCTCGGCTGATCCGGTTTGTGAAATTTGTCGCGCACCAAACCGCGAAAGCGGGACAATCTGCGTCGTGGCCGACTCAAAGGATGTGATTGCCCTGGAAAAAACGCGCGAGTACCGGGGAAAATACCATGTCTTAGGGGGCCTGATCTCACCCATGGAGGGGATTGGCCCTGACCAGTTGCATATTCAGCCATTGGTGCGTCGAGTCAGCCAACAGCACATTGAAGAAGTAATTATTGCCATTAGCCCCAGCGTGGAAGGGGAAACCACCACTTTATATGTCGGGCAACTGCTGAAACCGTTCACCCGTGTGACTCGCATTGCCTTTGGCTTACCCATGGGTGGCGACCTGGAATATGCCGATGAGGTGACGCTAGCCAGGGCCTTAGAAGGTCGCCGAGACTTGGAATAAGGTCGTTTAGAACAACTCGGCCAAATCTATCTCAACTTCTGCTTAATGAAAGCAAGAATTTGACCGACTTGTTTCTTCAAGCCGTCGATTTCGGCTTGCATTCTGGCAACCTTTTCCTGCAAAGCTTGCACTTCTGCACTGGAGCTTGCAGCCGGAGCTTCTGTGCTGGCAACGGGGGCGGCAGCGGCGGCAGCGGCGATCGGTCGCCGTTTTGCTTTCGCCATTGCGGTTTTGATCGCTTCAATCAGTTGCCGCTGGTCAAATGGCTTTTGCACAAACTCGAAATATTCAAACGGTTCCTGGAGCTTTTCCGTCACTTCTTCTTTTCGGCCCGACATCAACACCAACGGAATCGACTGGAGTTCTCTCTGCGTCTGAATTTGCTGAAATACTTCCCACCCGCTCATTTTGGGCAGCAAAAAGTCCAGCATGATCAAATTAGGTCGTTCTTGCTGGATCAGGTTTAAGCCTTGAAGCCCATCTTTTGCTTCCAACACTTCAAAGTTGCCTTTAGGCAGCATATCGCGCACCATGCTGCGAATAACGCTACTGTCGTCAATAACAAGAATTTTGTGACTAGCCACAGTTGAAACTCCTTAGTGGTGTCGGCGAGTTGGTCTAACGAAAAAGGTGAACTGGACAGGATGACATTGTTCACTAGTTTAACTTCTGCTTGCCGGGATGATTCACTCGCGTTTGAGAGCGATCGTGTTTTGCGGATGGCCTATCGCTGACAGAAGCTAACCCCATAGAATCATTAACAGGACTGTTTACCGAATTCACAGGCTAGTATTCCCGCTTCTATGTCAATTGAAACCAGGTCTCCAAGTAATTCTTCTCAGCCAGAGAAACGCAGTACCCTCGTTAACTTGCCGGAGTGGTTGCGTCGTCCCGTGGGTAAAGCGAGTGAACTCTCCACGGTTCAACGGATTATTAAGCAACGTCAGATTCATACCATTTGCGAGGAAGGGCGATGTCCCAATCGAGCTGAGTGCTATGCCCAGGGAACAGCAACCTTTCTCTTGATGGGGCCAACTTGCACTCGCAGTTGTGCTTTTTGTCAGGTGGATAAGGGCCATGCCCCGATGCCGCTTGATCCCGAAGAACCAGCAAAAGTGGCGGAAGCAGTGCAATTGTTGGGTCTAAAGTATGTTGTTTTGACATCAGTTGCGCGGGATGACTTGCCCGATCAGGGCGCAAATTGGTTTGTGCAAACGATCGCTGCAATTCGATCGTTGAATTCGGCAACCCAAATTGAATTATTAACCCCCGACTTCTGGGGCGGTCGCAATGCTGACAGGCCCGAAATGACTCCAGACGATCTGCAATTCCAGCGGGTGCAAACTGTTGTAGACGCACAACCCGCTTGCTACAACCACAACATTGAAACGGTGGAGCGGTTGCAGGGCCGAGTGCGCCGGGGAGCTAAATACGATCGCTCATTGCGGGTGTTGCAACTGGTGCAGCAGTTTAATTCGGCCATTCCCACCAAGTCTGGGTTGATGTTGGGACACGGAGAAACCGTGGAAGAAGTGATTCAAACTTTACGGGATTTACGCGCTGTCGGCTGCGATCGCCTTACCCTGGGCCAATACATGCGTCCATCCCTCGACCATCTCCCGGTGCAGAAATACTGGACGCCCCAAGAATTTGCTGACCTGGGTGCGATCGCGCAGGAAATGGGCTTTGCCCATGTGCGATCGGGGCCTTTAGTCCGAAGTTCTTACCACGCCGGAGCGGAGGCGTAAGCGCAACCACCGCCAATCTCTTCGTTAACTTTCATCCAGAAACGTCACAAAACTGTACGTTCTTTGGTATTCGTTGAGATGTTCATCCTTTGGAGCTAACCCTATGGCAACTCAAACCGAAAAGAAACCCACTTATACATTCCGCGCAGGCTGGGCTATTTTATTGCTGGCAGTCAATTTTCTCGTTGCAGCAATTTATGCTCACCTAATTAACATCTAAATTTGTTTGAGGATGTGGGAGCCAAATACTTCACCCACATCCTCAGGTTGTGCCTCGAAACAAGCCTTGAGGGCGGAACAGCAGCACTAGCATCATGATGACCAGGGCCACCGCTAGCTTGTATTCTGTCCGCAAAAAATAAGTACTAACTTCCTGCGCAATGCCAATCACAAAGGCTCCCGCGATCGCCCCATAGGGATTGCCAATGCCACCGAGAATGACCGCCGCAAACATCGGCAGAATCAAAAACCATCCCATGTTGGGCCGCACCGCTTCAATCAAGCCCAACATTCCCCCACCCAAAGCCGCCAGACTACCAGTAATAATCCACGTCCACAAAATCACGCGATCGACTTTGATACCGGCAACCCGCGCCAGATCGAGATCATCAGCCACAGCGCGCATCGCTTTGCCAATTTTGGTATTTTGCAACAGATAATGCAGCGCTGCGATCGCCACCAGTGCCAGTACCGTCACAATCAGGTCATATTGAGGAATGCGCAATGCCCCAATTTGCCAAGCAGGCGCGACTGGCAGGTCATAGCTGTAGTTGCTGCCGCCCCACAGCAAAATAATGCCATTGCGCAGGAACAGCGCTAACCCAATGGAAATAATGACCAACGTGGTGGGGGTGGCCCGTTGCGATCGCATCGGTGCCCAAATCATTTTCTCGCTGAGTAGAAACGCTGCGATCGTGACCAGAATGCCCACCCCGATCGCTAACCAAATGTTGAAGCCTAAGGTATTTGCCAGCAAGGTAATATAGGCTCCCAGCGTCATAAAGTCCCCATGGGCAAAGTTGGAGAGCCGCAGAATACCATAAGTTAGAGTTAGGCCAACGGCGGCCAACGCAATGATGCTACCAACCGCGACGCCATTTAGAAAGAGTTGAATTAGTTGAGAATCCATAGGAAGTGGGAAGTAGAGAGCGGGGGAACTGGGATAGAAAAAGTTACAGGCCATCTTACCTTGTACCCATAACCCATAATCCTTGACCAGCGGTGTCAGCTGGCAGGTTTAAGTTTGTTCACTCGTGAGGAAACCTGCTTCTTTTTCCCAAGCTTGGCGGGCTGCGATCGCGAGTTCTTTGGCTTTTTCCTCGCCATACTTACGGATAGAGAACTTGGCGCTTTTTCGTTCCGACCCGCTACCCCAGCGGGCTTGCCAGTATTCGTAACTATGCCCTCGGCTGGCAGACTTCGTTCGACTGACACCCACAATCCCGCTACTATTGCGGACAGTCATGCGTCCCACCTGACTGTCTAACGGCATTTTTTCATCGAGTTCATCAAAATATGCCTCAGCCGCTTTCAACGCTTTGCGTTTACCACCGTATTTCTTATCTGCAAAAAATTTGGCGTATTGGGTTCCCCGCCAATTTAACCGTACATAGTAACCAAAGTGCTTTTTTTCCGGCTGCTCAATTCGACTGATACCCACAGGATGACTCTGTATTCAACAACACGACTTGCAAAATGATTCTACACTTCACCTGAAGGTATCTTGACAAATTCATTTGAGTTGAGCCGTTGTTTGATCGATCGCCTTATGAATCCGTCTTTCCCGTCCATGTACGCTTCAATGTCGTGAGGATGTTGTTGGGCTAAAGCTTGCTTTAGTTGGCTGTACGCCTGTGCTTCAGCGGGGTGGGTGCGCAGATAGTCACGAAATGCTAAGTGTCGCTTAATTTCCGGTGAGCCAGATTGAAAGACATGAACGTGATGCGTACGATCGCCCAGGGCATTGTGCTTCCGAAAATAACGCCGCCCTGGAATGCCAAATTCGCCCAGGGCTTCATACCCCAGAGCTTGCATAGCTGTAGTCTGCTCATCAATCTGCTTAATGGTGTGTACTTCCACCAGTAGATCAATAATGGGTTTGGCATAAATCCCTGGAATGGCCGTGCTGCCGATGTGATGAACCGTAACAGCATTAGTGCTTAGGGCCGCGGCGATCGCGGTCGCTTCGACTTCAAACTGCGATCGCCACTGGGGATCGTGAGAAACAACTTCAACTTTTCTCATTGCTTTTTACGCCGTCTCGCTAGCTGGATAGACAAAGACTCAACTCAAAAGTTTGATGAGCAAGTCCCACCGACCTTTTCCAAGCTTGCCTCGTAGCATCACATTCGAGATAGCGCCGTGATCTTAGTTCGCTTTTCTGGCTCCAACCCTTCCAACTCATCGGAGCGCAGCCACCCCTCTTTAATGAGTTGAGCAAAGAGAAATATTAAGGCAGAGTACTCATAATCATACTTGCCATCAATTTCATGTCGGCGGGCACTCAAAAAGTCATGGAGTTGCCACACCTCTTCTACCCCAGCAATTGCCTGTGCTCGTTGTTGCACATCCTTTAATAAGGCCGCAATTTCACGAGCATAAGCTTTCTCAAAAGCGTTTTTGGCGACTTGTTCCTCTGCCTGGGACCACTGAATGTTAACTGCTTGCATCTTAAAATCCGACACTGACAAAAATGGATATAAGGTTTTTCCAGATCCAGCTTATTAAAGAAGCTTAGAAACTATTTACAAATATATATGAGAACAACTGATTTTGCTAAATACTCAGGGAGTTCAAGTTGCTGTAAATCTGTCTGCAACTTTTTGTAGAGCAGTTCGATCGAGCCTCTCGACCATGGGATGGGTCGCTTGCCGATTAGGCATGTAAGCCACCCACCCCATAGTGTCTTCCATCCAAGCGCCTGAGGCCGTGTCCGTTAGCGCATTAAGTTCAGCAGTTCTTTCGGTGAAGCGAGCAAATCGATCGCCACAAAAAAGATTTTATTTTGCGGCGTTAATAGGAACCGCCATGCCATGTTCATGCCAACGCCCGCACCAAACCAAGGAGTTTGCACCTTGCCAGTGACTTTAATTTGGGTGTAACCGTCATCTGCTGGTTCAACCACGCCGCGTTCAGGCAACAGGTTGAGGTTTTGACATTCTTCAACAAAGAAGCGAAAAACTTTGTCTCTGCCGACGATCGGACGCTGGAAGGGGGGTTGGAGCGCTCCATCCGGGGCAAACAGCTCAATCAATGCGCCAAAGTCATTAGCGTTCATATTGTCCATGTAGGACAGCACGGTGGGGTTGGTAATGCCCTCGATCGTCACCTGAGTCCGCTTCGACAATTCCTTCGGCGCAACCACCGGCTCTGATACCCGTGTGTATCCATCTAATTTATTTGGATCGAAACCCATATCAACCACTGAACTCCGCAAAATGGTGATTTGTTGCCCTGGATCTGCATTCTTCACAGCTTCCAAGACAGCCGCGGCATTGGCTGATAGTTGATAACCCTGAGGAATCGGCGCAACGACTCCTTGCTCCATCCACTGCCCCAATTGATACCAAAAACCGAGCTTAATATTCGGACTCCAGATGGCGTAGGTGCGGCAAATCGGCGTATCAGCATGGTTGGCTAAATCACACATCACCTGAGTTTGCTCTGGAAATGTCATGGCTTTGATCTGATTCAGCACACCTTCAGCAAATTGCATACTCGCAGCACCAGGAGCAGCCACAGTAATCGTTTTACCCATCTCGATGTAGGCAAACCAAGTCCACGCCAGTTGATCTTCGGCGCTGAGTTGGTTGAACCGGGCAATGATCGCGGGCACTACATCAGCGGAGAGGGTATTGGGGAAGATATTACGGGCTGATTCGATCGTGAACGACATAAGACTACCTGCAACGACGTGTGTCATGAAACCGAAAGAGAAGTCGGAAAATCCACTCTCAGTAGATTTCAAAATATCACAAAATTGAAACAAATCGAAATAAAAATTTACACTCTTTTCAGGCTATTGGTTTGCCAATTTATAGCTTTGGTCAGAACGCTTAGGACATGGAGAAAGCTGAAAAGCCAATGCTGGGTAGGCGTTCTGACTCGCTTTCGCCACGTTACACATGGCTACAGCTATAGCTCATGCTACTTTAGCTGCCGCTTCTAGGCCGCTACAAAGAAAAATGTTCCGTGATGGTTAAGTATCTGCACATGAAAAATTACCTTGTACAACCCCTGGCTGTCGCCGTCCCCCTTGCCAAGGGGGACTGTAGGGGGTGCACTTAATTACGTACAACCACTTATGTCAATTTCACCAAAGACGCTGCTGCCGATAAATCGGCTTTTGCTCGATCGGCTCGTCCAGTTATTCCGGTTTCTAGCAATCCTTTTAGACATTAAAGCGGAACAACAGCACATCGCCTTCTTGCACGACGTATTCCTTGCCTTCACTCCGCACTAGCCCTTTTTCCTTCGCGGCAGTCATCGACCCCGTTGTAACCAGATCGGTATACGCAACTGTCTCAGCGCGAATAAAGCCCCGCTCGAAGTCGGTGTGAATGACTCCAGCGGCTTGAGGGGCGAGCATTCCAGCGGTGATTGTCCAGGCTCGAGTTTCTTTCGGGCCAGTGGTGAAGTAGGTGCGTAAACCCAACAGTTCGTAAGTGGCACGGATTAAGGATTTCAACCCCCCTTCTGTGACCCCCAAAGATTCTAGAAAATCGGCGCGTTCCTCTTCTGGCAATTCAATCAATTCGGATTCCACTTGAGCAGACACCACCACCACCTGAGCACTCTCGTTGGCGGCTAGTTGGCGTACCTGTTCCACCCACTCGTTACCCGTCGCCAGGTCATCTTCTGAGACGTTGGCGGCGTAGATGATGGGTTTGCGAGTGAGAAGTCCCAAGGCTTTGACGGCTAAGTCTTCGTCATCGGTAAGGTCTACTTGGCGAGCAGGTTTGCCTTCATTTAGGACTGGCAGAAGTTTTTCCAGGGTGTCTACTTCCAGTTGAATGTCTTTGTTGCCACGGGCTTGCTTTTTGGCGCGATCGAGGCGTTTTTCGACCTGACCTAAATCCGCTAGCACCAACTCTAGATTAATCACATCGATATCCCGCAGCGGATCGACAGAACCGGAAACATGAATGATGTCGTCATTCTCGAAGCAACGCACCACATGCACGATCGCGTCTACTTCGCGAATGTTTGCCAAAAATTGATTTCCCAATCCCTCACCTTGGCTGGCTCCCTTCACCAATCCGGCGATATCAACGAATTCCACGCGCGTTGGCACAATCTCAGCCGAAGTAGAAATTTTGGCGAGGACGTTTAAGCGCTCGTCGGGAACGGCGACCACGCCCACGTTGGGTTCGATCGTGCAAAAGGGAAAGTTGGCAGCCGTTGCTTTCGCATTTGCCACCAGCGCATTGAATAAAGTCGATTTTCCTACGTTGGGCAGACCAACAATCCCGGCTCTTAGCATTTTGGATTTTAGATTTTGGAGTTTGGATTGGGGCTGTTTCCTGGTCGCGAAACAGTAACCGACCTTCATTTTAAGGGGTTGGGGTCATTTAGGGTTATGGCACCGTTTGCGGAATTGGGGCCGGAACAGGTTGAGGAATTGGGGCTGGTATGGGTTCGGGCACGGGTGCGGGAATGGGTTGGGGCACCGGGGCGGGAACAGGTTCCGGGGAGGGCTGCGGTTCGGGCGTTGGGTCAGGCACTTGCGGTGCTGGTTTTTCAGGCGTGTAAACCATAGAAGTTTTATCATTCAACTCTTCCACGTTAGGTGAGTTAACTGGGCCATTTCCTCTCTCTGGATGGGCAACTTTTACTCCTTTTACTCATTTGGGCCAGAGCCGTGCTTAGGCCACAGCAGCATGAGTCAGGGGTGAAATGAAGCGTCATGAATCACAAAGGCACAAAGACCTTAAGAAAGTGGTGTGGCTCCAGTGTCATACCAATTTGATTTCGACACGCTACAGATTAAGATCCCCCTGCCTGCGGCTTCCCCTTATCAAGGGGGATTGAGGGGGATCGGTGCAAGGGATGTGCCCCTATCACTGGTTAAATCGGTATCAGTTTTTCACAAATTCGGAAAGAAAAATAATGTTGGTGCTGAAGCTGGGAATTCTAATGAAGCCGATAATTTAACGATCGCTAATAGGGCGGTCATGCTTATTTTTTAGGTTTAGAGGATTCCGACTATGACCGTTCTTGACGATGCCCAGGCGCTGCCCTCGTTGCGCCAAGACAGCTTACTTCAACGGATTTTGTATCGCATTCGGCGATCGTTGAATTTGCAAGATATTTTGGATGCCGCCGCCATCGAGTTACAGTCGTTTTTGGGCGTCGATCGAGTCAAAGTTTATCAATTTCATGCCGATGGTAGTGGGTGTGTCATGGCGGAATATCTGCGTCCCGATCATCGCCTGCCCTCACTCCTGGGGCTGAATTTTCCTGCCGATGACATTCCGCCAGATGTGCGGCAATTGTTCATTGAGGCCCGCGTCCGAAATGTGGTGGATGTGGCGTCTGGGCGAATTGGGCAAAGCCAACTGCGAGATCCAGAAACGGGCGAGTTGCTATCTGGCGAACTCACCTGGCGACCGCTTGATCCCTGTCATGCTGAATATCTCATGACGATGGGGGTGCGATCGTCTGTAGTTGCCCCAATTCTTTACCAGGAGCAACTCTGGGGTCTGCTTGTTTCGCACCATGTAGACCCGATGGAGGTGCAGCAGGAGCAATTGCAAGGCATTCAGCTGATAGTAGAACAACTTTCTGTCGCGATCGCTCAGTCAGCCCTCCTGACTCAGGCGCAGAAAAAAGCTGCGAGCGAAGCAACCATCAATCGCATTGCGAAACAACTGGATTCCTTAGCTGAGATCGATTTAAAGGGAGCTTTAGAAGCCACCGTTGCCGCCTTTCAAGCCAGCGGCGGACGACTACTCATTCATAATCATGTGAAGGAGCCGACTGAGGCCGATGAGCGCTGCTACCGGCTGCATACGATAGGCACTCAACCGATTGTGGCAAATCCGACCCATTTATCCGCGATCGAAGAATCCCTAGTTTGGCAGAATCACTTTAAGTGGGGACACTATCAGCCCTGGAATTCCACTAAGCCACCCTCCGATGCACCGCAACCCTGGGCCATTCAAGACTTGTATCAGGAAGCCGAGCTACGCAACCTCCAATTTGCCTTTCGCTCCACCCCGATTCGTAGCATCTTGATTGTGCCGCTCTACACACGGCAGCACATCATCGGCTATCTCACCCTATTTCGTGATGAATTGGAAACGGAAACCCTTTGGGCAGGGCAATTTGAGCCGGATGCACGGCAGTTATTTCCCCGACAGTCTTTTGCAATTTGGCGGCAGTCGAAAGCGGGGCAGGCTCAGGAATGGACTGTGGATGAGTTGGAACTGGCGCAGGCGTTGGGCAGTCGGTTTGCTGCGGCGATCGACCAGCACGAGCTATTTCAACAGGTGCAAACTCTCAACCTGAACCTGGAAACCCAGGTGCAGGAACGCACCACTCAACTCACTCAGGCTCTGCAAACCTTACAGCAGGCGCAAACGCAACTGATCCAAAACGAAAAGATGACGAGTCTGGGCCAGTTAGTGGCAGGTGTTGCCCACGAAATTAATAATCCAGTGAACTTCATTCATGGCAATTTGGCCCACGTCAGCCAGTATGTTGAAGATGTTTTAGTGCTGCTGCATCAGTACCAACAACATTTGCCCACCCTGGATGAACAGTCTCAAGCCCAAGCCAGGGAGATGGACATCGAGTTTATTGCCGAAGACTTGCCCAAAACGATCGCCTCGATGAAGTTGGGCACAGAACGCATTTGTCAAATTGTGCAGTCTCTCCGGAATTTTTCACGGCTAGATCAGGCTGCAATCAAGCCAGTCGATATTCATGAAGGCATTGACAGCACATTGATGATTTTGCAGCATCGATTAAAAGCCAGACCAGACCAACCGGAAATTGAAGTTATCAAAACCTATGGAGCGATCCCCAAGGTCGACTGTTACGCGGGCGCACTCAATCAGGTGTTTATGAATTTGCTTAGCAACGCGATCGATGCCCTGGAAGAAAAAATGGATGCGCGATCGCCGAGCGAAAACCAAGCAGATCCCTGCGCCATTAGCATCACCACCAGCATCAGCGACGCAAGTACAATTAGAATCAGCATCGCCGACAACGGAACGGGCATTTCAGAGGCCGCCCAAAAGCACTTATTTGATCCGTTCTTCACCACAAAACCGATCGGTAAAGGCACCGGATTGGGACTCTCCATCAGCCATCAAGTTGTCACCGAAAAGCATCAGGGCACCTTAAAATGCATCTCTCAACCTGGACAGGGCACCCAATTCATCATTGAAATTCCCATCCAACAACCCGCCCGTCACCCCAGTTCCTAAAAAAAGCAATCGCTGTTGCGCCAAACTTTTGGGACAACTTCATCGATAATCTAGCTAGGTGTTCTGGCATCCAGTGAGATGTACAGATCGCTGTGAAACCTGCGACGCAAACCGATTGTTGAAGTAACCTCATGTCTCAAGCAAGTCATGTTTACCCAGTTATTTGGTCTGATGACCATGTCCGCCTGATTGATCAAACGCGGCTTCCGCATGAGTTTGATTACGTCGAAATTCGGCGCTATGAGGATATGGCACTAGCGATCGAAACGATGATTGTGCGGGGCGCTCCGGCGATCGGCGTAGCGGCAGCGTATGGAGTTTACCTGGGCGCGCGGTCGATTCAAACTAGCGATCGCATCACCTTTTTGACTCAGCTTGAGCAGGTTGCAGAACGACTGCGGGCTACCCGCCCCACCGCAGTGAACTTATTTTGGGCGATCGATCGCATGCTGAAGGTAGCCCACCGCACGCTGGGTGCAGTCGATTATCTGAAACAGATCCTGCTCGAAACGGCCCAGGCCATTAATGCAGACGATATTCAAACCTGCCAGCAAATTGGTGATCATGGCTTGAGTGTACTTCCCGCTAATCCTGCCAAGCTACGTATCTTGACCCATTGCAATGCGGGAGCATTGGCCACCGCAGGCTACGGTACCGCCTTGGGTGTCGTGCGATCGGCGTGGCGAGAAGGCCGCCTGGAGCGCGTCTACGCCGACGAAACGCGGCCTCGCTTGCAAGGGGCCAAACTCACCGCCTGGGAATGTGTTCAGGAAGGGATTCCGGTCACTGTCATCACTGACAACATGGCCGCTCACTGCATGCAACTCGGCCTGATTGACATGGTAGTCGTGGGAGCCGATCGCATTGCGGCCAACGGTGACACCGCCAACAAGATCGGCACTTACAGTGTCGCGCTGGCCGCCAAAGCCCACAACATTCCGTTCTTCGTGGCGGCACCGCTGTCTACCATCGATTTTACGATCGCCGACGGCTCCCAAATCCCGATCGAGGAACGGCACCCCAGCGAAGTTTATCAGGTTGGTGAAACGCTGCTCTGCCCCAAAGGCGCAGACTTCTACAACCCGGCCTTTGATGTGACTCCGGCTGATCTCATTGCCGCCATCATCACTGAGCATGGCGCGATCGCTCCCCCTGAACTTGTCGCTAAACTGCAACCCCTGGCGATGAGTTGAACACACGAACAGCTAAACAGTAATTTCTGCTCGGCCCATATTTACGGCATCCAGCGGGGACGGAGACCGGCGATTGGGAGAGCTTCAGCCTGAAGTTTGGAGCGGTCACTAGCGTTGATCGGCAACACCCAGAGTTGACTGTTGGCGATCGTCTTGCCGCCGCGCGTTTGCGGGGATGATGCCTCGACCTGATTTGTTTCCGTCGTTTGGTCAAACAAGAGGGCTAAACCATCAGGTGAGAGACTGAATTGCACATCCCGTTGATTGGGTAAAGGCAGTAGGGGAGTTACTTTTCCCGTTTCCACGTCGATCGCCGCCAAAAATGGCTTCTCCTGGTAGGTTTCGCCTGGAAGCAATTCTGAAAGTAAGCAATACAGCGTTTTCTTCGAGGGGTCAAATTGTGCCGAGAAGATCGACCCGGTGGTGCGCAACAGTTCTTTCTGGGTGCCCTGACTGCTAACCAGGAATAAGGAGCGGGAGCGATCGCCGTTAAACTTCACCATTGCGGCCAGCATGCCATCTCTTGAGAAATTCAGCACCACCCCAAACCGAGGCAAGAAGTCGATCGGTTTGGCATCGGGATAAAGCGGTAAAATCGCCAGTCCTTGGCCCTGGGAAATGGCCAGAGAATCGCTGTCGGGAGTAATCAAAAAATCTCCTCCCGGTTGGCCTTTGAGCGGTTGGGGCGATTCTCCTTCTCGAATGAGCCAGGGGCCAAAATCCGCTGGATCGTTGCGGTTGATGCGCTGCACGACGATCGTCTTTCCATCGGCTGAAAGGTCAAATTTCAAATTCTGGTGCGTATCGCTGTCAACGATTAATTCCAGTTCCTTTGCCGGTTTGGGTTCGGCCACTTTAACCGGGTCGATCGTGCCCTGCGGATCGAGCTGATCAGGGGGAGTAACGCGGATGCCGGTAGACACCCGATAGAGCTTTTGCTCCAGCAACCCTTGCGATTCAGCCGCACGGGAAGTGGCCCCAAACAAAATCAAATCGCCCATTGGGTAAGGCTCAAACTCATTCACGACCAGATCCGATGGGGTCAAAATTGTGGTTTCCTGCGTGGTCAAATTGACCAACACCAACCGCCCTGCTTCTTCTCCCTGCACGCCAATATAGGCAAACGCTCGATCGCGACTCCGAAACGTGCCATCAAAGGTTTGAATGGGAATCTGATTTGTCTCATCCTGGGTGAAATAATCGATCGCATCTTGGAGTTTTACGGTATAAGTTGTGCCGTAGGGAGCAGGGGCGTTCAAGGTGTAAGCCATGCGGCGGCCAGCCCAACTCACTCGACCAGGCAGCACTGGTTCAATCTTGAGATTTTTCTCGACTGATGCTTGGTTCATAGGCCGACTGAAGGAGATCACAAAGGCCGTATCATCAGCTCCAACTTGCTTATCCTGCCAGGTGAAATATCGGACTCGTGGCGCAATTCGATTGCCCGTTACCAACACGGCTCCAACGATGACAACCAATGCCAGAATAAATGCGATCGCAATTCGATCGAGCGGTTGCGGAAAACGAGCAGTTTGAGTGGGCGCAGAGGGCGATCGTTGCATAACAAAAGCGGGTGAGCAATGAAATGTTAACTCAGGAGTAGAACAGAGCCATCTTAGAGAGGATAGCAATCAACATACTGATTTGGCTCAAAATTTGGCCACACAGCAGGAGAAAAACCGGTGGGACTGACCTTAAAAGCGATGGGTGGAGACATTTTCGTAATTGATGCTGTGTGGGCACCGGCGCTCTGTCAGCATGTCATTGAAGTCGCCAAATGTAGTGATTTTTTGGCCCCGCCCCCAGGATCAAGTTTGCAGGGTGAACTGCGAAGCAACGAGGTTCTGCCGCTGAGTCGGTCTGCCTCGCTCCTGGAATCAACCAATCAACTGTTGTTAGCGAACCTAACGCTCGTTCGGGATCTGTTGGCAAAACACTATACCGTCTCGTTCTCCCACATTGAGCTGTATGCGATCGAGCGGTTCCAGCCAGGGCAAACCCACAAACGCCACGCGGACGGCCTAATTTTGGCCGATCGCTATGCCGAACTAGCCCAAGGAATTCCAGCTCGTGATGTGAGCCTGATCGGATTTTTGAATGATGACTTTACCGGTGGCGATCTGCTGTTTGATCGCCAAGCCATCAAAGTCAAGCCAGCGATCGGCGGCGTGGTAGCCTTTCCAGCCTGTTACACTCACCCTTACCAAGCGTTACCGGTTCTACAAGGATGTAAATATACAGTGACGTGTTGGTTACTCCATTGAGTCATAAGGAAAGCAGAGCCATTCAATGACGGAATACATTCAGGTGTTTGTATACGGCACGTTAAAACCTGGAGAGGTAAACTATCGCATTTGCGCGCCCTACGTACTAAAAGCGCAACCCGCGATCGCGAGCGGGCAAGTGTACCATTTACCGTTCAATTACCCAGCTATGGCGATCGCAACGGAGGGCATGGTTCAAGGGGTACTCCTCTCATTTGCTGACGCCGAAATTCTGACAATTCTCGATGACTTTGAGCAACATGACCCAACCGCATTTCAGCGACTTTTTCCCCAACATGCCGTAGAAGCCTATCAATACAGCCGGAAGAAAATCCAAACATATACCCCCAAGCGAACTCCCTTAGAAGCAGCCTGGGGGTATGTCATGGAACTCGACCAAATTTACCATCTTCAAGGCTTACTGATTCCAGACGGATACTGGAGTCAGCAATGCGTGAATTAAGCCAGTCAGAACCTATCGAATGATCGTGGCATCGGATGGGGCCGAAACATTGCGCTTACGCGCCGCCTCTGGTTCTTCCGTAATCGACACCAGGGGTTTGTCTAGGGCAATCAGCAATGGTTCATCATTGGCAGATTGGGCCTGAATCGTCGGTTGTGATGGAGTTTCAGCCAGTTGCGGCTCGAATGGGTTTTCCCCAAGCAAAGCACTGGTCAACGCGCCCACCGCAACCGCTGCGATCGCAATGCCACCCCAAATGACGGATAACCGAGGCCGACGATCAACCCTGGCCAGGACGGCATCCACCGACTGTTGCACCGCAGTTTCGTTCGAGACCGGCACCGGCATCGACTGAAATGCCTGCCGCAGTTTGATTAGCCGTGTATGTAGCCGTTGAACGGTTGGGTCATTAGCCAACCATTCTTCAACTTGCCGACGTTCATCGGCGGAAACTTCGCCATCGAGATAAGCGCTTAACATTTCAAACCGATCGCGCTGCAACACATCCGGGGCACCAGCGGCTCGAGACTGGCTACCAGGAATAGCTTGATGGTCTGAATTTTGAGAATCAAAGTTAGCTGTCATTTCAACATCACTTCTTGTGTATGGAGTACACCCAGCTTGTTAAGAAGATAGACAATTTAAAACAGAATTACAAATCCCACTTGAGTAAAAAGTTGTAAATCTCAAGATGGAAATTGCAAGATTGACCTAAACCCCATCCAGATAGTTTTGCAACTGAGACTGTAACCGCACTCGCGCTCTGGCTATTCGCGATTTTACCGTACCCAAAGAAACACCGGTTAATTCGGCAATTTCTTCATAAGGCATTCCTTGAATTTCGCGTAGGACGATCGTAGTGCGGAAAACCTCCGGCAGATCTGCGATCGCCTCTCGTAACTGGTCGTAAAATTCTCGACTGGTCAAGTCTTCATCAGGCCCGGGCGCATCAGAGGCAATTTCCCAATCCATTTCACCATCGTCCAGCGACAACGGAGCATCGAGCGAAAGAGGTGCCACATTCCGCTTACGCTTGCGTAATTCGTCGTAAAACAAATTTGTTGCAATTCGGCTCAACCAACCGCGGAATTTCCCAGGTTCATTGAGACGATTAATATTGCGATACACCCGAATCCAGACTTCCTGCGCCAGATCTGCTCGGTCTTGCCAATCCGGGGCCAAGTGATATAGCACTCGTTCCACATGGGAGTGGTAACGGCGCATCAATTCACCGAAAGCAGCTTTATCTGGGCGATGTCCAGATTGACACTGCAAGATTAAGTCGTAGTTAGAGAGTTTTTCTGGTTGCACGGGCACTTGGGTAGCCGTTGATGGCGCCGATGTCCAGGATAGCCGAAGAGAGTGATTCATGGGCGGAAAATTCGCTCTAAAACGTTCCAGCTATTCTGACGGCAGCGGTTAAGGGTTGTTCCCCATTGAATCAAAGTTTTAGTCGGGCGAACGGCGGGTCTTTTCGAGGTCACTCCCCAATTGCACCAACTAAAGTGTTGCCTCGTACGGTTCTAGCACGACGCGACGAGGGATGTGCATCCGCCCATTCACGCTGGCAAAGAACGTAACTGACGCTGTGAGGATGATTGCTGTTGTCAATTTATCAACCATAATTAACGTTATGGTGCCCAAACGCGACAAACTTTATTGCCTGTTATCAAGATTTCGCAAGGACTGTGAAGACCCGTAATGTTTGTGTAGCGATTCACAGTTCAACACGTATTTCTGAAGAATAGAAATTAACTTACGATGCACTGATTGATGTCTTTCTTTGCCCCCTTGATTGGTCAATCCCGCGCGATCGAATTGCTGACTCAAGCGGTCAAGCGGCAGCGGATCGCCCCTGCTTACCTGTTTGCTGGTTCAAATGGGGTTGGGCGCAGTTTGGCCGCGCTTTGCTTTGTTACCTACCTGTTCAGCCGGGATGCGGTGGGTGAGGCTGAATTGCAGGTGTTGCGCCAGCGGATTTGGCAGCGGAATCATCCGGATCTGCTCTGGGTTGAACCAACCTACCTGCATCAAGGCAAGCGACTATCGACCGCGGAAGCGATCGCCGCTGACGTAAAGCGCAAAACTCCACCCACAATTCGCCTGGAGCAGGTGCGGGAAGTCAGTCAATTTTTGGGCCGATCGCCCCTGGAAACCGATCGTTCAGTGGTCGTCATTGAGCAGGCCGAAGCGATGGCCGAAGCACCCGCCAATGCCCTGCTAAAGACTCTGGAAGAACCGGGGCAAGCCACTTTAATTTTGATTGCAGGCAGTGTTGAGTCGTTGCTGCCAACGTTGGTATCCCGTTGTCAACGCATCCCGTTTGGGCGGCTTTCCCTGGAGCAAATGACAACAGTCCTGCACCAAGCGGGGCACCCAGAGATTTTAGCGGAACCGCAAATTTTGCAACTGGCTCAAGGTAGCCCCGGAGCGGCGATCGCTCATTGGGAAAAACTTCAAGAAATTTCGCCGGAGTTGTTGCAGCAGGTTTCCCAACCAGCGCGATCGCATCGAGAAGCCTTGAGTCTGGCGCGGCAAATTCAGCAGACCCTGGAATTAGATGCTCAATTATGGCTGATTGATTTTTTGCAGCATCATTACTGGCAAACCATGACAGTGTCACCTCAAATGCCATCGGCTCGCCTAATTCTGCCGCTACAACTGCTGGAAAAAGCCCGCGACTACTTACTGAAAAATGTGAACCCACGCCTGGTTTGGGAAGTGACCTTGATGCAAATGGTTGGATGAGTCGGATTGAAGGTGAGGGGGGGAGGGAGTAGATGGGTGAGGGGAGGCGGGGGCGTTTTACTTGTGATGGTCTGGGTTGGGTTCATCCAATGGATAGTGTTGGATTAAAAAGGCGGCGGCAGTGGCGCGATCGTGAATCTCGCCATCTAAGGTGGCGGCCAGTAAAGCTTCCAACAGGGGTTTGAACTGCGGCCCTGGTCGATAACCCATGGCTTGCAAGTCCTTGCCATCAAGAGGAGATTTGACCTGCACCCACTCTTGCAGATAGCGCCAGATGGTTTTGCGGGTGGCTCGATCGCTCCGAATTGCCACCAGTAGCAGCATCGCCATATCATATGACCGCAGCAATTTCACTACCTGGCTGGGGCGATCGCAGTGCCGCAAAGCGCTGGTGATAGTAGCCTGGGCTGTTGCTAGATGAGTCAGGCGATCGATACTATCGGCGGGAAGCTGAAAATTCGTCGCGATCGTGGCGCGATACTCTGGGGCCAGATGAGCCAGCAAGACTTCTAGCCGCAACAGCCAGGGCGAGGGGGGCGAGGGGGGCGAGGATGAATCATGCTTTCGATTCTCTTCTGCTTTCTGCCCTCGTTCGACTGAGGCTTCGACGATGAGCTCAGCCGAATCGCGCTCACGCCGAAGTCTGCCTTCTGCCTTCTGCACCAGCCGTAATTCTCGCCAGAGTTGGTTATCGGCTTCCAGGCTGGGATGGATACATTGCAATGCCTCCAGATCGGCCAGGAGGTGGAGGGCGGCTGACCAGTAGGGGGCTTGAAGAAGATATTTCAATTCAGCTTTGAGGCGAGTTTGGAGGGCGGGGGCACGGAAGTTGGGATCGGCGCGATCGTGAATTTGCCGGTAAATGCCGCTGGCGATCGCGTGCCGAATGTAGCCTTCCGTTTGCGCATCAATGTTGAATCCTAATCGGACGGCAAATCGAACTGCTCGATAAATGCGCGTGGGGTCTTCGATAAAGCTGTTGGCGTGGAGAACCCGAATTTTGCGATTTTGTAAATCCAGCACGCCCCCAAAGAAGTCTAAGAGTTCACCAGGACGAGGTGGAGTCAGCCGGACGGCTAGCGCATTGATGGTGAAATCGCGCCGGTAAAGGTCCTGCTGAATCGAACTGGCCTCGACTTCTGGGTTGGCCGCCGGATAGGGATAAAACTCAGTTCGGGCAGTGGCAATGTCGATCCAGAGCGACTTGAAGATGGGGTCGTGATGCCAGAGCAAGGCCGCCGTTTGAAACTTGCCATGAATTTCCAGCCGTGCCTGGGGGTAGTGAGTCTGTAACGATCGCGCCAGTTCCACCCCGGCACCGACCTCTGCCGTCCGATGAAAGCCATCCACCACCAGATCAATGTCCTCAATGAAGCGCCGCTCACTCGATCGCTCGGCTTCACTCAACGTCATCAGTAACACATCTCGCACAGCCCCGCCCACAAGGAACAGTTGCCAGCCTTGCGACTCAGCCGCCTGGGCCGCGATCGTTAACAGTTCCCACAATTCGGAAGTCAGATTTTGTTGGAGCAGTGGCAGCCAGAAGTCGGGCATCGGCACTCTGGCTGCAATACCCTGCCTCGCGCCGGTTCCACCCTGCTCCTTGGGCCTTATCCCAGCCCGTTTATGCAATTGCCGCAAAACATCAGTTCGAGTCACAATGCCCACCAGTTGACCGCGATCGAGGACGGGGAGCCGCCCAATGTCGTACGTCACCATCAGTTCTTCAATTTCAGGTAGAAGCGTGTCGGGGGTAATGGTGTGCAAATTCGTGGTCATATAGCCCTTCACCGGAGCATGACTGAAGCCGTGATGCAGCGCAATATCAATGTCTCGGCGCGAAATAACACCCACCAGACTGGCGTCGGCATCCACCACGGAGAGACCAGAGTGACCGTATCGCAGCAACACCCGTTGCGCTTCGTCGATTGTGGTCTCCGGGCGGATTGTGCGGACGGGAGACGACATCAACTCGCGGGCAGTCAGAGGTTGGGGCAGTTGGGCTTTGAGCTGCTCCACTAGGTTACTTAAAAGGTTTTGCGGCTCGACTCGGTGCAAGTTGGCTGAGGCGGCACGGGGATGGCCGCCGCCCCCGATCGCCTGGAACAGGTCATGCAAGTTAGTCCCATCGATGCGCGAGCGCCCAATCACGCTCACCGAATCGCCTTCGTCCGCAGCCTTTCGTTGGTATTGAGCCGCCAGCAGCAAAGCATCGACTCCAGCCACATCCATCAGCCGAGTCGCCAGACTGGATAGCCCCGGGGTGAAAGTTTCCACGTTCAAGAGAACCGAGGCCAGAGTATATCCCTGAACGTCCTCGGTTTGGAGGGTATCCAGGGCAACGGCAAATAACTGTTGCAGCGCTGGTGATAGTCCTGGCTCCACATATTCGGCGATCGCGGCCACACTGGCACCCTGCTCCATCAACCAGGCCAATGCCCGGGCATCGCGTCCGGTGGAGTGAGCGAACGTCAGCGAGCCAGTATCCACATGAATGCCCAGTGCCATGACCGTTGCCTCGATCGCCGTGGGAACGATCGCCGCCTGCTGTAATTGCTCAACCACGAGAGTCGTCACGGCTCCCACATCATCAAAAAAGGCGGTGTCATAGTCGATATCCGTAACCGCCTCAGCATGATGATCGTAAATGGTGATTTCCACGTGGGGCAAATCTAACCACTCGGCCACTTTCCCCAAACGGGCACGGGTTTGAGCATCGACTAACGTCAACGAGCGCACCGCGTCTACAGGCACCGATCGCCGCTCAATTAGCGGATACTCGTCTCGGTGCAGGGCTAAAAAATCTCTCACCGCTGGATGAGCACCACCCGCCAACACAATTCGCGCCCCCGGTTTGAGCCGTGCCACACCTACGGCAGCACCCAGCGTGTCGAAGTCCGCTGTCGTGTGGCAGAGAATTAAATCCATTTATGAGTGACCAGTAACATTCGGTAGCAATTTTCTGATAGCTTAATGGGTGAGCCTATTCGCCTAGTTTATTGCCGTATTGGGAGACGCTAGTATGACAATCCTGTTTCAGCTTGCTCTAGCTGCTTTAGTAATTCTGTCTTTTATTCTCATTGTTGGAACTCCAGTTGCGCTCGCAACGCCTCAAAACTGGGATCAGTCCCGCCGCTTCATCTTCCTGGGTAGCGGCCTTTGGACAGTGCTGGTTCTCGTTGTGGGCTTGTTAAATTATCTGGTTGTGTAAAGCGAGTGTGTTGGCCTATTCGTGCTTGATTTGAGCGGTTTTAGCAACAACCCATAACATGCACCAATTCCCGTGAGCCTGGACGCTGCTGACGGGAATTATTATCTTCAGTGAGTACCTATGGCAGTTTTTGAAGGAACATTTACCCAAACTGACGGGTTGCGGTTTGCGATCGTTATTGGTCGTTTCAATGACCTGGTGACAAACAAACTGCTGGAAGGATGCCAGGATTGCCTGAAGCGCCACGGCATTGATGTTAATCCCCAGGGAACACAGGTCGATTACGCCTGGGTCCCGGGAAGTTTTGAAGTGCCACTCGTGGCCCGCCAATTGGCTTTATCTGGGCGTTATGATGCGGTGATTTGCTTGGGTGCCGTGATTCGCGGCCAAACCCCCCATTTCGATTACGTTTCAGCTGAAGTCTCCAAAGGCATTGCGGCGGCTGGGTTTCAGACTGGTGTACCAGTGGTTTTTGGCGTGTTGACCACTGACACCATGCAGCAAGCCCTCGAACGAGCCGGAATTAAAAGCAACCTGGGTTGGGAGTACGCCATGAGTGCGCTAGAAATGGCCAGCCTCATGCGTCAGGTCAAAGGATTAGGGATTGCAGATGAGTTTGGTAACTCGGCCCCCCCGCTGCCAGGCGCTTCGCTTAAAAGTGCGTCTCCAGAATTGGCCCCTGGAACAGAACATAATATTTCAGAACACAGTAATAGTTAGAGGCGATGAGCTGTGCTGTAGACATGGCTGCTACATCATGGCCAGATCACCAGCTACTTCCAGTCGTGTCACATCGCCGATCGTCATGAAAGTTTCAGAGAGCTTTTCGGAGACGGAAGGGGTAATCCAGCCCATTTGCTTCAGCAGATGCACTGCAACCGCATATTTGGCGCGTCTGGCTCCATCCATCACTTTGATCGCTAATCCCATGCCTTCTTTCACGCGGCCCACACATTGGATGCCTTCGGCTCCAGCTTTACTTACCAGTTCGCCTTCGGTCAGGCGCATCAATTCCGTATCAAATTCACCTTCGCCCGCGACTAAAACCGGATGATGCACCATCGCCCGCACAATTCGTTCCAAATCCAAACTACTGCCTGACGCAAGACGGGCATACAAAGAGGCCATTTGCCCCAATTGCATAAAGTAGGTGGGGGCACCGCAGTCATCTCGCGCACCGATGAACTCTTCACCGGGCATACTCAGGATTTCCGAGACTTTTTGCAGGATGAGTTGTTGGACGGGGTGACTCCGTTGCAGGTAGCTGTTCAAGGCCCAGTTCCGTTGCTGGCAAACGGCCAACATGCCTGCGTGTTTGCCAGAGCAGTTGTATTCTAGAGGGCTTTTGCCGCCGGGAGGAATAGGACATTGCAGAGCTGATGGATCAATATCCGCCCGCCATAAAATGTTAAACACCTGCCGCACTTGCTCAATTTTGCCGCGGTGGGAACTGCACATGATGGCCAGGTCGCGATCGTTCAACCCATAGCGTTCCAACGTACCCGTAGTGGACACGGCCAATGCTTGAAACGGTTTAAGGGCTGAACGAACAAAGGAAGCAGTCTCAGCGCTTCCAGCGACAAGTAAAGTGCGCCCGCGATCGTCACACACGACCGCCTGAACGCGATGAGTCGATTCAACAATGCCCTCGCGCAAAAGCCGGACTTCTAGCTCTGCGGTTTGTGTTCTACGTGCCCGTGATGGTGTCATGGGGTCAACTCTAACATCAGACGTGGACGGTGGCGCATTTGCTCAAAAAATCTCCTGGCAACCTTACAACACCCGCCAAACGATCGCCCCCAGCAGCAAGGTGCCTGATAGCACACCTAATGTTGCTTGCATCCGCTTCAGCAACGGCTGAATCTGGTATGTCACAACCAGGCGATCGCGGGTTAAGATCTCAGCCGGTTTCAGCCAAATTTGCCCATCATACCAACCAGACTCTTCATACACCACTGCCGTGTCAGCTAGGCGGGATGAAACGTAAGCCCAACCAAGATACAACCGAATCAAGGCCAGGAGTACAACCAATATGCCGCCAGCCGCGCTAAAAAGGACAAACTGCAAAGGAAATTTGGTTGGGGCAAAACTTGCGGCAGAGACGGGAGCCGCGACGATTAAGCTCCATCCCCACAGCCAAACCATTTTCTTGACGTAACGGGCAAAGTCTAGAGTTGCCCACCGGAAATACCAGGACTCTAGCAACTCCTCATACTGATTGAGTGGCAATTGCTCGGAGGGAACTGGGCAGGCAGCCGGACTGGTATTTTGGGTGATGTCATCCGGTAACACGCCGTCCCTCCACAGTAGCTTTCTTGAACAAGTTGACCGTGCCCAAACAAACAATACCTGTCAGTATAAACGACTTCTATTCTGTTCCTCCGCCCTCCAGGCCGTTTGGCTGCCACACCGAATGGAAATTTGACTTTGACGCAATGGCGGCCTATCTGAAAAAACTACCTCTTCGACTCCAAGTTGAAATCAAAGAGGTATCTAGTTACATCAAGCACTTGGAAACTGAAAGGCTCTGAGTGCGGCTACAGGTCTTCTTCTTCCATGCGGGCAACCACGATCGCGCAGTAGGCAAAAGCCGCAACCAGTGGCATTGGAGAAGCCAGCAGATAACTCAAAATTGCACCAACGCCAGCGCTTAACACGGCAGAAACGCTCCAGATGCGCTCCTCGAAGCACAATCCATACTGAGATTTCAACGCTCGCAGCGCCTGTGATGGAATCGGCACAGGCATCACCGCGTTCGGTGGAAACCCCCAATAGCGGGATTGCTCAATAAACCAATCCGTCCAGCCGTTATCTCGGCACCAACTATCAATCCATTGGTCAGCGTAATGATTCATGACTCTTGATACGATCGCTTACCAGGCGTATGACACAGATCCAATATGCTTATGAGGCTATCAAAGTCTTTTCTGTCCTCGCCATTGAAGACATTAAAGTTTACCTGCTAATACAATTAGCGAAAACTTTCGTAATAGAGCTTCCTTCTGAATACGTATTTACCTGTTCTAACGAATGAAGTATTCCTTTCTAAGTCAAGCTGAGCAAGGGCGAAACGATGTATGGCGATATTTCTGCGGCATTCTATTAGTAATGCTGTTTAGTTTAGTAGGGTTTTACTGGATTGGAGTGCCGATGTCACGGGGGCTTGCTGCTGCTGGTGTGTCTGTTGACGATCTTCTGTATGCCAACAAACCCGAAGAAAAGATTAAGCATTTGCTCGCACATTCGTTGCAAAATTCCTATCTTTCAACCCATGTAGCCTATGCCTTTTTGAGTATGGGAATTTTCGTTGCGGTCAAGCTATTACATCAACGCAAAATGCTGACTTTAATTAGTCCTGATGCTACCTTCCAACTAAAGCGATTTGGCCTTGGTTTTGGGGTTTGGTTTGCGATCGCCAGCGTTCAAACACTGATAGAATTTCTTTACAATCGCACAGCTTTTATCTGGAATTTTCAGCCCTCCGTTTGGTTAGCTTTTCTGCCCTGGGCTATAGTTTGCACCCCGATTCAGACCACTGCCGAAGAATTATTGTTTCGCGGATATTTTCTGCAAGGGTTGGGCTGCCTAACTCGCCAACCAACTGTGCTGGCGATCGCATCTAGTTTGCCGTTTGCGATCGCCCATTTTGGTAACCCCGAAATGGGCCGAGGAGCAGAGTGGGTGGCCCTGACCTACTTGCTCATGGGGATCTTCCTGGTCTTGATTACCCTCAAAGACGATCGGCTGGAGTTGGCATTGGGGGTGCATGCCGCCAACAATCTGTTTGTGGTGCTAATTGTGAATACGCAAGACTCAGTTCTCCCGACTCCAGCTTTGATCATGCAGCAAATACCCAGCGATCCCCGCTTCACCATCGTGGCGCTACTCAGTGGGATCGCAATCTTCTACGGGCTGGTCTTCTGGCCGCACCGCCGTCCGGACGAATGATGCTGTGTACTCAGTCTGCTACCAAGGCAGATACCTAAGGCAACAGTTCGTCGATCGCCTGTTCCTTCGTGTTGGTATTGCGTTCTGGCGTTTCTCGATCGAAGGTGAGGTGAACGGAGCGAGATTGCACCCCATCCGCCGCAACCGCCAGAATTGGGTAGTCAATATTGCCATCTGGGAAAGACATCTGGAAGCGGAAGGTGCCATCTGGATTAAGCCGAATCGGCTGACCGGCGATCGTGACCGTGGCATCCGGTTCCGTTGCACCATAAACAATCAGTTCCGCGTCTGCAATCAACCAAAATTTGCGCGATCGAAGAGGCGGCATCGAGGCCGAAAATCCCACACCCGACAGGCCCACACCCGACATGGTAAATCCGATGCCTGACATCAGGCCCACACCGGACATCAGGCCCACGCCAGACATCATCCCAACCCCCGACATGGTTGGAATTCCCATACCCACACCGGACATCATCCCAACCCCCGACATCGTTGGAAGCCTCATACCCACACCGGACATCATCCCAACCCCCGACATCAGGCCCACACCAGACATCATACCCACGCCGGACATCATCCCAACCCCCGACATGGTTGGAATTCCCATACCCACACCGGACATCATCCCAACCCCCGACATCAGGCCCACGCCGGACATCGTTGGAAGCCCCATACCCACACCGGACACCATCCCGACCCCGGACATCATCCCAACGCCCGACATCAGGCCCACACCAGAGGGAGTGACGTAAGAACTGACTGCTTGCATCGAACCAAATAGGGAACCGGCTGCCCGTTGAGATTCAACCCCTAAAGACAGAGCATACATCGTGTCATGAATGCTGGGCTTGGCGGTGGGAGGCTTCAACTCAGCCAAAGTTTGCCCCTGCAACTCATCATTCCAAGCCACTGTGAGAAATTGCTCATCTGTCCAATCGGAAGGATAAACAGGCGGAATGCGGATCGGGGCAGACCGTGCCAACATTAACCAGCGGCCATCATTGGCAAGATAGCCAATCTCAACCAGGTACTCGCGATCGCTCACGGGAACTGGCAAATACCAATCACGGGCAATCTCCTCAATATCGTACTGCTGCAAACTATGGGGATTTTGCGCCCTAATGTCCACATCGGTCACATCGTAAAAGCGGAGTGCTAATCGATTGCCCCCCTGTTTCCGGACTGCTTCTTTGTGCGCATTGGGCACATCCCAGTAGGTGTAAGCCCACTGTGGATCACGCGGCAACAACACAATTTGACTGGCACCATACCCTGCGGGCAACCCAGCCAAGTCCTCATCCACGCTGGCTAACGTCTTGTCGCCCCGCCGATCAACGTCTAGACCATCATTCACCTGGCCAACATTAAATTTGCTGGCTTCTACACCCGATTGGATTTCATCTTCCGGCAGCACTGGGCGAATCTCAGTCGTTTCAGACGGTTCATCGCCTCTAGCAAGACCAGCCGCCGCCAGCCCAGCTAAGCCAGCCGCCCCGGCAGCAGCCATTCCCCCAAACGGCAGGCCGATCGCCGCGGGTAGTTCAGCTTCTGGATTGACCGCATCTACGTCTGTGGAAACTTCCGATTCTGGAGTTGTGGCCGCTTCTGCAATGACTCCTCCCAGCGGTAAGGCAGTGGCAGCGGAAGGCAATTCAGGGTCAACGACGGGTGGAATGACCGTGGCCTCAGATGCGGTGGTGACTGGAAGCGGTGGCGCGCCAGGAGGAACAGCCGCAGGGGGAACAGTAGTAGTGCTGCTTATTCCAACGGGCGCAGAGGCAGTTGGGGGGGGGGCTGCCGGAGGTGGAGCGATCGCAGGTGAGCCAGCTCCAACTGCTCCGGTACTAGAACGACCACGCCCAAACAGCCACAGCAAGCCACCGAGAATCGGCAATAGCAGCAAAGCCAGCAAATCATCCCAAATGCCAGGATTGGAAAAACTGAAGGGAGCCGCGATCGCTTCCCCATCCACCGGACTCTGTGCTGTTGTAGAATCTGGCGCGGTGGTACCAGGAGTCGCCGCATCAGGAGTGGTGGCGGGTGTGGTGGCAGCGGGTGCCGGACTAGGAGCGGCAGTGGGAGCAGGGCTGGCAGCGGGTGAGGCATTGGTTGTTGCGGCAGCCCCGATCGCAGCGGTAGCAGCGGCAGCAGCGGCCTGCGGATCAATTGATAAATCATTTCCAGCCGCGATCGCGGTGGCTTCAGCATCACGGGCTTGAGCGATCGCCTGCTGTCCGGGTGCGCCAGTGGCAAAACCGAGAAACGCGGCTACGGGTGGTGTAGCGCTACCTCGATAGACGTAATTCCGTGGCTTGGAGAATGGATAACGTGGGTCGTCTGGTAAGGTCTTGTGCATCGGCACAATGCGGACAGCAGCAGCATCTTTGACATGGCTGAACGTGGCGTAGCTGATCCCGTCTTTGCCCAACTGCTTAATCACTTCTGTGGTGTCATCTGTGGCGATTTGCTCAGCCGTCGCCCCCGTTTCAAAGGGAGCCGCTTGAAACACCGGGTAGCTAGGAAAGGCACGGCGGGTGTCGCTCGTGGCAGGTCGATCGATAAACCGGATTGGCCCGGGCGTACCGCCTAATTGCGACCAATCCGTGATCTCGCCCCGAAAAATTTTGGCAAATTGCTCGAAGGTAATGTTGCCGTTGTATGGATTGTCTGGCCCGACGATAATCGCGATCTTTTCCCGGCCCAGGCTAATGGGCGTTAAGCCTTGCTGCCGCTCGGCAGATGTTAGCGATCGCCCCACGGCGGCAACATCAATGGTGCCGTCCAGTAATGCTTGGATAGCTTGATCCGAACTGCTGGTATCCAGCTCGACGGTTGTCCCGGTAAATTCTTTTTCGTAGCGCTGCTTTAAAAACTGATTCACCACCGACATGCTGGGCGAGCCATCGACCTTGACAATTGACCCCGCTGGAACCGACTGAGGCAAGGGAAAGGTTGGGGCTGGACTCGGCGTTTGCGCCAGTACCATTTTGGAATTTATATAAGAGACTGCGATCGGGCTAGCAGCCAAAGTTACCAATAAAGCCAGCGAAAATAAGGAGGGTTTAGAATTAGCCATGGCGGGATCAAACGGGATCAAATCTTAGTTTTTCTTAACAAGTCACGCTCAAAATATCCCAGCAATTTCCTCAGGAGTCAATGCCAAGTTATGATCTCCTGCTTCGATTTCCAATAAACACCGTCGGACTGGTATAGTCTCCATAAATTCGCGTGTCTGTCGTTTCTGGAGCTGAATTGATGGCCTATCCATCCACCGATCGCCCCCTTTCCACATCGCCGCCACCCATTCCATTTCAAGTGATCCCCGTCACCACGCCAGCTCAGCAGGAATGGTTTTTGGATGTCCCGGCGATCGTTTATGCCAACGATCCAAATTGGGTCGCGCCCTTACGAAGTGATATTGCTAAGCAGTTTGCCCCCAGCAATCCATTTTTTCAGTACGGCAAATTGCAGCAATTCATTGCCGTCAGGGCTGAGGCTGGAGAGCGACAGGCTCCAGAAAAAGCGGCGCATTCGACGGCTCCGGTTTTGGGCCGAATTGTGGCCGCGGTAAACCAACGGTTGATTGAGCGGGAAGGCACCCCGATCGGCTTGTTTGGCTTTTTTGAATGTGTAAACGATCTGGCGGTCGCCCAGGCTCTATTTGAAGCTGCTGCCCAGTGGTTACGCGAGCAGGGGATGACCCGCATCCGCGGACCGATCGACCTCTCCACTCACAATAATTGCTTGATGTTGATCGACGGATTCGACTCGCCGCCCATGGTGATGATGCCCTACAACCCAGCCTACTACCCAGAATTGCTGGAGCAAGACGGCTGGCAAAAAGCAAAAGATGCCTACGCCTATATTTTCCCGCTCGATAAACCCTTGTCGGCAGAATTTGAGAAAGCCTATCGGGTTGCGTGCAAGTCGGGCGTAACCTTCCGCCCACTCGCCACTAAAGGCGAAGCCTTTGAGCGAGACTGCATCAGCCTCTATCATTTGTTCACCAAGGCGTTTGCCGCAAATTGGAGTTCCACGCCCCGCACCCAGGAAGAATTTTTGGCAGAAGCCCGATCGCTGCAAAGCCTGGTTGATCCTGATGTGTTTCCAGTCGCGGAATATAACGGCGAAATGATCGGCTTTTGGATGGGCTTACCCGACTACAACATTCCCCTCAAACAGGTGAACGGTAAGCTCAATTGGCTGGGCATCCTCAAATTTCTCTGGTTTCGCCGCCAAATTGACCAGGGGCGAGTCCTGGCCATCTGCTCGTTGCCAGAGTATCGCCGCAAAATGGTGCCCCTCGCGCTGATCTACCTGGGCATGATGGGTGGACTCAAGAAGGGTAAACCCTATCGCCGAGCAGAACTCTCCTGGGTTTACGAAGATAACTTTCCCTCCCGCAAATTGATTGAAGCTTCGGGTGGCACCATTTACAAAACCTACCGCATCTACGAGAAGGACTTGATTTAGACCATGAAAGCACTGGTCACAGGCGCAAATGGGTTTACCGGATCGCATCTGGTGCGATCGCTGCTACAACGGGGCGACGACGTGGTGGGTTTGGTGCGGCGATCGAGCAATTTGACTCGCTTGCCGATCAACTCAGTCCAATTGGTGTATGGCGACATTACCGATCGATCTGCCTTGAAGCTTGCGATGCAGGGCGTGGATGTCGTGTTTCATGTTGCGGCCTATGTCGAACTGGGGATTGTGGATGCCGCCGAAATGACGCGTGTCAATCTGGAGGGCACCCGCGCTGTCGTGGAAACGGCTCAACGGGTAAACGTGCCAACGCTGGTGTATTGCAGCACGATCGGGGTGTATGGGGATACCCGAGGCCGCGTGATCGACGAAACTTTCGTGCGCGAGCAGCAATATTTCTCATCTGCCTACGATCGCACCAAGTACGAAGCCCAACAAATCGTTGATCAAGCGGCAACGCAAGGATTACGGGCAATTAGCGTCATGCCATCCGGCATTTTTGGGGCCGATGATCCTCACTTTGGCCCAGTTCTGAAAACCTTTTTGCAAGGAAAGTTGAAACTGTGGGCGGGTGGCGATCGAGTGACCGGCATTGTGCATGTGGATGATCTGGTGGCGGCCATGCTGCTGGCAGCGGAGCAGGCAAATCCAGGCGATCACTTTATTATTTCTGCTGGCGATTTAACCACACGGGAAATGTTTGCCCTGATTGGCCAACAGGCAGGAATTCCGGTGCCAGCGGAAGCGCCCAAGTGGTTGGTGCGGTTGCTGGGTCATTTGCTTGATCCGGTGGGCCGCTTGTTTTCCTGGCAGCCGCCGCTGAGTCGGGAACGGGTTCATTATCTCTACGATCGCTGCGTGCGGGTCGATGCCACTAAAGCTAGACAAGAGCTGGGTTGGCAACCGCGATCGCCCGAAGTCGTGTTAACCGAAATTGTGCAGGAATTAGGACGGAGCCATTAACTCGCGCACCTTGTCGAGCAATTCCTCTGGGCGCTGAAAGGGGATGGTCAAGCAGGCATCTGCGCTTTCCACCAAGCGGCGATCGCCTGGAGCTAAAGCTGAGTTCAACAGCAGCATGATAGGAATCGTCTGCGTTGTGGCATTGTGGCGAAATTGAAATAAAATCTCATCCCAACTCATGCCGGTCAGTCGAGTGCCGACTAGAACTAATTCGGGTTTAATAATTTCACTTTGAGTCAGCGCCATCATGCCATCCATCATCCACACCACCTGATGTCCTGCTGCTGTTAACAAGTCACATAGCAAGTTTGCCGTTGGCTCATCCCCTTCAATTAACACTACTCTGCCTCCAATTGCGGCTGGGAATCTTGAAGAGTCGTCTAATTCAGAGATTGAGAAAGATTTGAGCGGTTGCATCGGAATTCGCACTGTAAACTTGGATCCCTGGTTCACCACCGAATCAACCTGAATTGAACCATTGTGGAGATCAACTAACTGCTTCGTGATGGCCAACCCCAGGCCAGTACCTTCGTAACGACGTTGATAAGCTCGCTCTAACTGCTGAAATTTCTTGAATAGCAACGGAAATTGATGTTCGGGAATTCCAATGCCAGTATCTTCCACTTGCAACACCACGACTTCCGGCTCTGTCCAAATACGCAGAGTAACAATTCCTCCTTCTGGTGTAAATTTGATCGCATTACTTAACAAATTTAGAAGAATTTGCTTCATCCGCTTGGGATCAGCCGTAAAGCGATCGCTGTCAGTTCCATCGAACTCGTTCGCTCCCAGGAGTAAATCTAGCTTCAGTTTGATTTGGTTGCGTTGGGCTTTATCGTGCAACATCCGCAAGCATTCGTGCGCCACTTGCGAAAGCGAGAATTCCTGAATTTCTAAAACTGTGCGACCAGCTTCCACCTGGGATAAATCGATAATGTCGTTGATCAACTCCAGCAGGTGTTCGCCACTATTGCGAATGATCTTAAGGTATTCCTGCTGCTTTGCTAAAGGTAAAAGTTTTTCCCGGCGTTCGTCGGTCGGAAGCCGGAGCAGGGTGGTCGCCATGCCAATAATCGCCGTCAGGGGGGTCCGCAGTTCGTGGCTGATGGTTGCCAAAAACTCAGTTTTCGAGATACTGGCAGATTCAGCGGCGGTCACGGCATCATACAATTCATGCGTGCGCTCCACGACTCGTCGCTCCAAGATTTGCGTCTGGAGTTGCAACTGGCTGTAAAGCTGGTTTTGATAAATGGCGATCGAGACTAACTCAGCCACGCAGCGCAAAAATCGGATTTCACTATCCTGCCAATTGCGTGTTCCAGAGCATTGGTGGGCAATCAGCAAACCCCAAAGTTCCTCCTGAAATACGATCGGCACCACCAGTTTGGCTCGCACATGCGCCCAATCCAACATATTGATCAAACAAGGCGCGTGGGGATAAGCCGCATGAACATTGTCGATCGCTTGAATGGCCCCTTTACGAAACTTTTCCTGATACTCCGGTTCACCAATGAAACATTGAATCCCTTCACTGACATGCAGAATGCGAGGAATGCCAGCATGGGCACGGTCTTCGTAGGTGACGCGACCACAAACTACTTTTGTGGGGGGAGATGGGCGAGCTTGCGGCGATGAACTGTAATCTATCGCATGCGTCGTTGTCTCAAATTGATAAATGACCACTCGTTCGGCCTGGAGAAAGCTGCGAACTTGTTGAATCGCTGTTTGCAGAATTAGGGAAAGTTCCTGCGTCTGGCGAATCTGCGTTGCAACTTGATTAAACACTGCCTCCTGTTCAGTTTGGTTCAGGCTATCGGGGATGGGCAAGGTGGCGATCGCCGGAAGTTGGTCGTTGTTAGCCAGAGGGCTACTCAAAGCCGCCACTAAATGCAAACTGAATTGGGCTTGCAATTGCGGATTCGGTAGCTCTGGTAAAGAACATTGAATCAGTTGCGATCGGAATGGATGGTCGACTGGAAGTTGCTGTTGGAGTTCTGCCAAAAAATCGGCGATCGAGGCAGGGGCAAACTCAAGCATTGTTCGGTATTGATTCTGGCCGCCCGCCTGCACTTCAATGTCGTCACGCAGAGCCGCGCTACCGTTAGCTCCGACCTTCGCATCCTGCTGCACCAACTCTCCCAACAGCAGCCCACTAAATTCTGGCGAAACCACCAACACAAATCGATGAAACGAATACTGAATCGATAACTGAAAAGAGCATAAATCGGCTTCGGTAATGACGATCGCGGTTCCAGTTGAGTGGGCAAATTCCTGCATGACGGCTGCAAGACGATCAAAAACATTTGCCGTAAGGATCCGGCTATCAGCAAACTGAAAACTGCTAGGCATCGTCTCTGTCAGTGCCGAGGAGAAGCATCAGGTATAAGTTAGTTTTTTAGATCCTATCACTTCTACTGATGGAAGCAGGGATCACTGAACAGGTTCTACGGCAAAATAAAACAGAGCCAGTGAGGACTCTGTTTCTGTACGTGATGGCGAATCGCAGAGCGAAATTTAATGCACTTGACGAGAGACTAACTTTTCAAAGTTGGCCTGAGTTTGTTGTAGTAGCTGCTCGCGGCTGTCAGCAACATTGGTTAATGGGGGAACCAGGTTGCGAGCTTGGAGGGTCATATGAAGCTGAAGATGCGCAACATACTCGCTAAAATCTTCTCGGAACGGGGTTTCAAAAGGGTTATGAATACGAGAATTCAAGGGTTACTCTCCTTTCCCAAACTCTGTAATCAGGTTGCAATCGGCAATGTAACTGAACGTATCATGTTCGTTTTGACCCCTCGCAAATTCGCAATGAAGTTTAACGGAAGTGTTGCAAAGCGTGAATCGCAGATTCTATAGCTGTGGTCAGAACACTTAGGACAGATCAAATGGCCGAACCGCCAATTCTGGGTAGGTGTTCTGACGCGCCTCGTTCGACTGAGGCTTCGACGATGAGCTCAGCCGAATCGCGCTCACGCCGAAGTCTGCCACGTTTCACATGGCGACGGCTATACAAATAAAAAAGAAAGCCCCATCTTGATAAGGCTTTCCCAATTCAACTGTTTTATTTGATGAGGCCAAGCGGCTTGTGATATACCGCTACTCATAAGAGTTAGGGCAAGTGGCGTGCTGGAAACGCTTGGGTGTTTGTTGCCAGCCTTCTGCCTTTTGCTTGTTATCGCTCTTGCTCCGATTGCGTAGCAACATCCTGGTTGCTACCAGTATTGGTTTTGACCTTGGCACTTTCCACCGCAGGCTGGACGCCATCTGTCAAAAATTTGGAAGCTTCGGTAAACTGCCGTCCCACTCCTTCCAAAATATTTTCATCGGGATTGCTGCGATCGATGTTGGGTTGTCGTTTGCTTTGAATGGGTTCTGGTTGATAGGCTGAATTTTGGGTCGATCGCGAGTTATCCATCGGTTGTTGCCGCTGCTCACTACTTTCATACAGCAATCCAGTTGTATCGGGTTCGGCGACACTGGTTGCCACTAACTGGTCAAAACCCAAAAGCGTGGAAGCATCACTGTGGGGCTGTTTATAAGCCTGGTTGCCGTAGTTGGAAGGGGCAACTGGTTCCCCCTTGGTGTCGGCACCCATGCTGTAGGGATTGTTGTTAGCTCCAGCCTGCACAGGAATATCGTTAGGGCGGTCTTTGTAGGATGCGGTCATGTTCTCGTTGCTGCTACAAGCAGTAGTGAACAAGAGCGCAAATCCGGCAATAAATACGATCGCTAGCTTCTGTAAGTTAAGTTTTTTGAGGAATGCAATAAAAGATCTCATCTGCTCTCCTTTGTATAGAACGCGCATTTAAGCTTAGGTGGAGCAGTTGTTACCAACCTCTAACTAGAGGGATAAGTTAGGGCTGGCGGTGCTGGGCAGCAGACATGGATTGACTTTTGTGTCCGCGGGTGGACAAATGTCAGTTCATAGGCGTGGAGGTGATAACCACAATCGCCGGGAACAGGTGCTTTTTCGAATGATTGCGGCGGGTCTGCGATCGCTGGCGGGTTCGCTATGGGAGGGGACGCGGACCTGCTGCTTGCTGCTTCTGGCCCTTGCCCCATTGAGTTAACATCCCACTGGCGAGGCATGCCCCCCGGTAAATACAGTGGATCACCAATTAAGGGGAAACCGACGCTGGCCAAATGAATGCGAATTTGGTGCGGTCGTCCGGTGCTAATCTCGATTTCCAGCAATGTGGTGGTTGAGGTGCGATGCAGAACCTGACACTGGCTAAAGGCTGAGCGTCCGGTGGCGACGGCACCATAGACATAGCCCAGGTGCGGGTGGGGAATTTTGCCGATTGGTTGAGTAATGGTGAAGGTATCGGGCAAATCGCCAGCACTGACTAAAGCGCGGTAGATTTTACGAATTTGGCGATCGCGCATTTGTTGACTGAGATTAGCTCTGGCCAAGGGCGATCGAGCCAGCAGTACCAGGCCAGAAGTCCCCCGTCCGAGGCGATGGATGGGGTAGGGAGTGTCGTTGGGGTAATGGCGTTTGAGTTGCCCCAGTAGCGTGTGTTCTAGAAAGCCACCTCCCGGTAACACGGGCAACCCCGATGGTTTGGCGACAACCAACACCTCACGATCGTCGTACAAGATTTCGATCGTGAGCGGTACGGTAGGTTCTGTCCAGGGTGGACGATGGTAGCTGAGCTGTTGTCCAGATTTGAGGCGTGTCTCTGGAGTAGTGGTTTGGGCATCTAGGTGAATCTGATGAGTGAGGATGCGGTGCTGCCATACTTCGCGACTGGAATGTGGATAGGACTGGGTGTAGTAGTCCAGGACGGTCATTCCAGCGTGGAGGGCACGCACCTGATCTCGATAAATCCAACCCTGATTCATCTCACGTCACATCGCCAACGCATGTCGTATTCTAAGGGCAGACATGAGCATAACGACGAGACACTTTCATGACGGCAAGACGGTTATTCTGGCAACGCCCAACGTTACGAACCGATGAAGAACAGGAACGAGATCGCCGCGTCACCTGGCTGGAACTCTTTTTTGACTTGTTTATCGTGGTCGTTGTGGTGGAGTTCTCTCACTCCCTTTCAGAAAATATTTCCTGGGCGGGTGTGGGCAAGTTCATCTTTTTATTTCTGCACCTGTGGTGGGTTTGGATTGCCGCCACTTACTACACGGAGCGATTTGAAACAGAAGGATTTGACCAACGCCTGTTTACGTTTTTGCAAATGATCCCGATCGCGGGCATGGCCGTATTTGCTCACTATGCTTTGGGGAAAACATCGGTAGGGTTTGCGTTGTCCTATGCCTTTGGTCGAGCCATCATGACCTACCTGTGGTGGCGAGCGGGACGCTACAATCAGCGCTTCCGACCAACCGCTCGACGGTATGTCGTGGGATTTGGGTTGTCCATTTTGATGTACGTCCTGTCCGTTTTTGTGGAACCGCCGACTCGCTTTTACCTATGGGGGGTGGGTTTGGCTTTAGATCTCCTCACCCCGCTGTTTACTGTGCGATTGCAGGCTCTGTTGCCCCGATTTAGTACCTCCAAATTAACGGAACGTTTTGGCTTGTTAGTCATTATTGTGTTGGGCGAGTCGGTGATGGGGGTCGTAAATGGGGCTGCCCAGCAAGAAGCACTGACTCTAGCCATCGCGGTAGTCAGTATTTTAGGGATTGCGATCACCTTTGGCTTATGGTGGATTTATTTTGATTTCATTAACCGGCGTCCGGCCAAAAGTGGAATGGGTTGGGCGTTTGCCTGGAGTTATCTACATCTGCCATTAACAGCTGCGATCACCGCTACCGGAGCGGGTACGTTAAACGTGGTTTCAGATAAAGATTTGCTGCTCGATCCCAATGTTAGTTTATTGATTGGGTGTGCTGTGGGGATTTCGCTGATTGTAATGGGGTTGTTGGAACTAACTCTGCAACGAACACCGGATGAACCCACCCATCCCAAAGTCAGTCCAATTTTGAAGTTTAGTGCGGGCACGATCGCGATTCTGTTTGGCATCATTAGTCCCAATTCCTGGGTGATTGGCTTACAAATTGGGTTGTTAACGCTCTTGCTAGTGCAGATGGGTTATGGGTTGTATGTCTGGTTTACCCAAGATATGCCGCTCGAGTCCGAAGCCTTTCAATTAAGTACCAGTGCTGACCCAGAAAACCCGCCATCATAGTTCAGAGAGGTTCAGATTTGTGCCCAAGATGAAGCGTTACCACAAACGGCAGATTCAACTAAGGGATTAGAGACATGATTTTGCAATCGGGAGTCATTCCCTACCGCAGAGTGGATGGGCAAGTGGAAGTGTTGTTGGTCAGTTCATCGAGTGGCAAGCGTTGGGGGATACCCAAGGGTTGGATTTCACCAACGCTATCGTCAGAGCAGTCGGCGGCAAAAGAAGCCTGGGAGGAAGCAGGGGTGCGCGGAACAGTGCAACCTCCGGCGATCGGCCATTACGAAACACGCAAATTTGGCTTCATATGTCGCGTGGAAGTGTTTTTGATGCAGGTGGAGCAAGTGGAAGATGATTATCCCGAAGCAGCCGTTAGAAAACGGCAGTGGATGTCATTTAGTAAAGCATCTAAACTTGTTCATAAATCGAAGTTAAAACAACTATTGAGTCAGGCTCTGAATGAATTAGAACTGGTAGCTTATTAATAAATATGGAGAAGTTTCCAACGATCTTGATTCCACCTGAAATTTTAGCGCCACCTGATTTAGACCAGCGATCGCACCTTCTAAAGCAAACCCAACAACCAACGGGAATGCACTACAAAGCGCCTAAAGGACATGCCGAAACTCAGTTTGAACGAGATTTATGGCAATACTTTCCAACTCAAATTCACACTGGTCTGATGATGCTACGTCCGGGTTACAGCCAACCCTACGTACCCGACTTTGCCTACATCGATGCCACTCTCAATTTCCACATTGACATTGAAATAGACGAACCTTATACCCACGACACCCGCAAACCGCTACATCATCTCGGCTCAACCAAAGATGAACAACGCAATCAGTTTTTTCTGGATGCTGGCTGGGTTGTCATTCGGTTTAGCGAAATGCAGGCTGTAAAAACGCCCATGAGTTGTTGTAAAGCCATTGCCAGCACGATCGCGTCAATCACAAGCAACAACACCATCATGACGTCCTTTCGGCAGGTGCCCACCCTGAAACCTGAATCGCGCTGGAGCTATGCCGAAGCTCAACAACTGGCCGCGAGTGCCTATCGTGACCAGTATCTAACCCCCCATCCTGTGGTGGAATCAGGCAAAGGCCGTAAAGCGCGAAAAAGCAACCGCTCGCCTCGAACGCCTCGAACGATCGCGACGAGCCAACTTACCTTCTACTGCCCCGCGTGCGGCGAAGGCCCCATTCCCTGGAAAGGAAATTACATTGCCTGCCCCAACTGTCATTACGACAATTTTGTTCTATAGGCCAGAACCAGAAAACTGGTTATTGAGCAAAGCGATAGCCTGTGTATTGCTCACCTTCGTACAGCACAATGAGCCACGTATCGCTATCAAAGTTAAGGCGATAGGCTTCGCGTTGGGCCGTTGCCCCCGCCCGCACTTGCAGATCAGGCAATTGGCAATAAGGCTCTTTCACAACGTCTCGAATGCGCTGCTTAGGGGCACCCTCTGGAATGCTGAGCAGTTGGGCTAATTGTTCTTTTGCTAACGTTGACTCTGATTTGGCCGCACCCTGGCAAGCTGAAGCAAAGCTGCGGCGATTTCCAAAGGAAGGCAAACCGTACATGTCCAACAATACACCGATCGCCAGCAACACCGCCCCCCCGGCAATAACGCGACGGGAAAGAGTCGCCCAAATATGATTATTTCCCATGAAATCATCCTCTTGATTAATTAGAAGAACTTGCCACCAATAAATAGACCCAGCATGATCAGAAACAGGCGATAAAACGGAATCCAGCCCGTTTTGGGCATGAACACCGCCAGAAAAATCGCGACGGCAGCAGGTGCAAGCATGAGTAGCGTTACAACTGGAGACAGCCAGGGCAAGGCTGCAATCAAATAGCGAGATGCGATGCGAGCGATCGCGGCCACGGCCACCCACATCACTGCGTCACTTAAACCATCCATAGGTTTGCGCGGGAGATGCAAAAATCGTCCAATGGGGAAGCGGCGTAGTTGAGAGACGGCTCGCTGCACGATCGGTTCAAAACTGGAGTACGGAGTGGAGCGATCGGGTCGTTCTGCGGGTGAATAGTGGTAGCGTTCCTGGTCTTTGAGTTGACGCAATTCCTCTGCAGCTCGCCATGCTTCATATTCACTCCGTTGCCGCGCTGAGTCGAAGGGAGGATTTGGTTGAGGTGGGTAAGCCTGCTGGTAAGGATGGGATGGGGGAGCAGGTGGTTGGGGGGGCGGGGAATAGGAATAAGCCGCATAGGGATTTCCCAGATCGGGTGAATGCTGGCTCTGCGGTTCTGCCTCGTCCATCATCAACTCAAGCTGGGACAACCGCTGGCGAATCCGTCTGGCCTGTAATTTGAGGTTTTCAGTATCTATTTCTTCGAGCGCAGGTTGCCCATAGATGGGTTGTTGAGGTTGGGGCGAGCGGGGGGAGGGAGGAGAAATGGGGGGATTGGGAGCAATGCCTCGCATGGATTGTGATTGCACCTGCGATTGCTCATAGGCCCGTTTCCGGGCGCGCTCTGCCAAAATGTGATTGATGCGTTCAGCCAATTCTTCCAGATGTTGCAATTCGTCAGCAAAGGGCTGTTTGGCTGGCTGTGGCGATCGATAATTTTTCGGAGATCTTTTATTGGTGGTGGCTCGTCCTTTACTAGAGCCTGAAGCCTTCCGCTTGGTGGGCGAGCGAGGCACTAGTGGTTCTTCAGCAACGCGATCGAACGTGCCCGGAGTTGGCGCTGAGCGGGGTTTGGCGGGAAGTTGCACAACGTTGATATCCTCCTCCAATGGCATATCATCCGGCTCCACATAGGGTTGGTGCGCCAAGTTGTAGGAAATTTGATAGTCTGGGGAAGGTTGTTTGCGGGCTTGGGACTCTTCCATAGCAAGGGACAATGCCTAGTTGACGAGGGCACTCACAACCGCAACAGGCTGCAAGCTCCTCAATGATAATACCAATGTACTATAAAGTATAGAGATTTGGGTTTCATTTTATTGAGCGCGACCTACAAGTAGGGCATCCTAGAAGCGCAATTCTTTTTAGTCCTGCCCCCATGCCAACTATTTTTGAAACCCTGTGGACGGGTGTAATGAATTTGTTTAATGCCCCTCTCTTCCAGTTTGGGGATGGTTCATTATCACTCGGCTTAATTCTTAAGTTTGTCATTGCTTTATTGCTGATCGTCTTTCTGGTGCGAGTGTTCCGACGGTTGCTGGCCAATCGATTGTTAACTCGACTCAATCTCGATGTCCACAATCGGGAAGCGATCGCCACCATCATCAGCTACAGCGTTGGCACCCTAAGTTTGATTATCGTCCTCCAATCGGTTGGCTTTAATGTCGCTTCGCTGGCCGTTTTAGCCGGTGGTTTGGGCGTTGGGATTGGTCTAGGGTTACAAAATCTAACCGTGAATTTTGTCAGCGGGATCAACTTGCTGCTGGAACGGAAAGTGCGCGTGGGCGATTATATTGCCCTGGAAACGATGGAAGGCTACATTCAGGAGATCTCGCTGCAAACGACTGTGATTCGGACACGGGATGGGGAGTATGTCATCGTGCCCAATCAGCAATTGGCCAATAGCCGCGTGGTGAACTGGAGTTACGACAATTACACTGGCCGCTTGCATGTGCCGGTGGGAGTGGCCTACGGGTCTGATCTGGCGCTCACCACAGAGGTGTTGTTGGATGTAGCCTATGCCAGTCCGCATGTCGTCACCGATCCCAACCCGCGCGTCATTTTTCTGGGGTTTGGCAGTAGTTCGATCGATCTGGAATTGCGCGTCTGGATCAAGCAGATTGACTTATCGCCGGATATCAAAAGTGATCTGTTTTTTGCGATCGAAGCCGGATTGCGAGAAAACAACATCGCGATTCCGTTCCCGCAATTGGATTTGTGGGTGCGGCAATCAAGTCCTGCCCCGCTGCCCCCCGAAGCGCTAGAAGTAGAAGCGGCTCAGCAGACGCGATCGCTCAAACAACTCCTGCGCCAGGTCGATTATTTTCAACATCTCAGCACGGTGCAACTCCGGCAGGTGATTGAAAGCGGCTACCGCCAACGGCTAGCAGCAGGAGACGTGTTGTTTCAGGAGCATGACCCAGGCAACGCTTTCTACATCGTCTTAGCGGGGGCCGTGGAAGTGATAAGCGAATCTCTAGGAAAAACTCTGAGCATTTTGGCGGCGGGACAGTCGTTTGGTGAGTTGTCGTTGATGTTAGGAGTGCCGCGATCGGCAACGGTGCGCGCCCTAGAACCCACCCATTTGTTTGTGATCAATCAGGTTGGTTTCCAGCAATTACTGTCAGAACATCCGCCTATCTATGAGGCGATCGTGCAGGAGTTAAAAACCCATCAGGACGAGTTAGCTCAACGGCATGAGCAACTGCGCGCCCTGGGCTTAATTGATAGTGCCGAAGACGATAAGAACCTGATGGTTTGGGTGCAAAATCGGTTGAAGCGCATCTTTAAGCTGTAAGTGCGGTAGTTCGGCAATCCCCCACCCCGCCAGTACGCTCTCCCACACCCCTGTTTCCCCGACCACTCAGTACCTTAGATAAAGAAGACAGCAAGAGACAGCATTCAAATTCTTTAATCTAAGAGGTTAAGAGAGATGGCTAAAGTAGTCGGTATCGACTTAGGGACAACGAACTCGGTGGTGGCGGTGATGGAAGGCGGCCAGCCGATCGTTATTGCCAATGCCGAAGGTGGACGCACAACCCCATCGGTGGTTGCTTATGCCAAAAATGGCGATCGCTTAGTGGGGCAAATTGCCAAGCGTCAGGCCGTCATGAACCCCGAAAACACGTTTTATTCGGTCAAGCGCTTCATCGGTCGCAAGTACGACGAAATCACTGCCGAAGCCAAGCAAGTGGCCTACAAAGTTGAACAAGATAACAGCAACGTGCGCTTGAATTCTCCAGCTGCAAACAAAAAGTTTGCGCCAGAAGAAATCTCGGCCCAAGTGCTGCGGAAACTCGTTGATGATGCCAGTAAGTACCTGGGCGAAAAAGTGACCCAGGCGGTAATTACCGTTCCGGCTTACTTCAACGATTCGCAACGGCAAGCCACCAAAGACGCTGGCAAAATTGCTGGCATTGAAGTACTACGGATCGTCAACGAACCCACGGCTGCGGCCCTTGCCTACGGCCTAGATAAGCAAGAAAACGAAACCATCCTTGTGTTTGACTTGGGCGGCGGCACCTTTGACGTATCGCTGCTGGAAGTGGGCGATGGGGTGGTGGAAGTGAAAGCCACCAGCGGCGACACTCACCTAGGCGGCGACGACTTTGACAAGAAAATTGTGGACTGGCTGGCCGAACAGTTCAAAGCGAACGAAGGGATTGACCTGCGGCAAGACAAGCAAGCCTTGCAACGCTTAACCGAAGCTGCCGAAAAAGCCAAGATCGAATTGTCGGGAGCAACCCAAACGACTATCAATCTGCCCTTCATCACCGCAACTCAAGACGGGCCGAAGCACATCGATCTGACGCTGACCCGTGCCGAATTTGAGAAGATGAGTGCCGATTTGCTGGAGCGTTGCCGCGTTCCGGTGGAGCAAGCCATTCGCGACGCCAAACTGAACTCCAGCGACATTGATGAAGTCGTGCTGGTGGGTGGTTCGACTCGGATTCCTGCTGTTCAAGATCTAGTTCGTCGGATTACGGGTAAAGAACCTAACCTGACTGTCAACCCCGATGAAGTCGTGGCGGTGGGCGCTGCGGTGCAAGCTGGTGTGTTGAGCGGTGAAGTTACGGATATGTTGCTCCTGGATGTGACGCCCCTCTCACTGGGTGTGGAAACGTTGGGTGGCGTGATGACTCGCATCATTCCGCGCAACACGACGATTCCAGCGAAGAAGTCTGAAGTGTTCTCGACGGCAGTGGATGGCCAATCCAATGTGGAAATCCATGTGCTGCAAGGGGAACGGGACATGGCAAACGACAATAAGAGTCTGGGAACCTTCCGGTTGGATGGAATTCCGGCAGCGCCTCGCGGTGTCCCCCAAATTGAAGTGACCTTTGATATCGATGCCAATGGGATTCTGTCGGTGTCGGCCCAAGACAAGGGTACAGGCAAGGTGCAGTCGATCACGATCGCTGGAGCTTCCACCCTCGATAAGAGCGAAGTGGAACGTATGGTGAACGAAGCTGAGCGCAATGCTGAGAGCGATCGGCAACGGCGGGAACAAGTCGATACCAAAAACACGGCTGATGCTCTGACATACCAGGCAGAAAAGCAACTGGGTGAATTGAACGGTCAAGTGCCTGCGGCGGAAAAAGCTCGCGTGGAAGAACTGGTGCAGTCTCTACGGGAGGCAGTTAACAGCGACAACTATGACCAGATGAAGACGCTTACCCATGACCTGCAACAAGCCTTAATGCAAGTGGGTCAAGCGATCTATGCAAATGCAAATGCTGCCAATGCACCTCAGCCCGATGCCAGTTCGACTCCTGGCGATGATGTGATTGATGCTGACTTCGTGGACAGCAAGTAAGTAGGTGTTGCGGCATCGCAGGATGAATTGGAACGAAGTTTCAATTCATCCAACTCCTAATTCATACCCAGATGCAGCAATGCTCAAGTAAGTAAAAAGTTGCGAGGTGCTAGGTTTTAGGTGTTAGGAGAAAGGCCACGGTTTGGGACTGCTGAGGCCGAGGAAATAGCTAGTCCCCAGAACCCAGTCCTTACCAACTAACACCTGAGACCTGATTCCTGGCTGCCGTCCAAAAAAAGTTTGCACACTTGCTCGTTTTGTTGTTATAGTAAACAAGCCGTCGCGGGGTAGAGCAGTCTGGTAGCTCGTCGGGCTCATAACCCGAAGGTCCATGGTTCAAATCCATGCCCCGCCACCAAATTAGATTGAAAGAAAGCTCTCTCATTTTTAGGAGAGCTTTTTTGTTGGGAAAACTTTGAAGCGGAGCCTTTAGAAAGCGATCGTAGGCAAGCATTAAGTTTTTTTATTAGTAAAATAATTACTATCGTGAGCATCTTCTTTCGGCAGAAATAGGGAAATTGCGGGTTACTTACCCTGAGCGGGATATTATCGAGACGATGCCGCTCTAAATATTTCAGAGCGACTTTTATCCCAAAACTTTCCGTCTATCCACCCAATATGGAATCTTAGGCAGAAAGATTCAGTCTATTAATAGTTAGCTGACTTCGATTACAGGTAGTGGCGCTGTTTGGAAATCAGCTATTGAAGTTCAAGTTTTGGTCAGACAACAGCTTTTGGGTCAGTGCCATACCATCTCACAGCCAGTTCATAAAGATGGTCGAGTGTTCCCGATAACTCTTTGCCGCGTTCAGTGAGCGTATAAGTGACCTGCGGTGGAATTGTGGGTTCGTGGTGACGATGAACCAGTTCAAGAGACTCTAAGAGCCTTAACCGTTCCGTCAGTACTTTGGTTGAGATACCTTCTACTTTTCGCTTGAGTTCCCCAAATCGTTGTGAACCATTGGTATCCAGAACCCAGAGGATGTAAAGTGTCCACTGTCCTGAAATTTGTTTGAGCAATATCTCTAATGGGCAGCATTGAGGTTCAGTCATGGTAGGGGGCATAAGTGATAGGTAGTTACCATTTAGTTCCTACTTTACTTTAGTAACTGCCTGTTTTATTGTCGGGGGGACAGATAAAGTTTCTGATTACACCCCTATGAACAGTGTTTTGCATCTTGATTCGAGTCCTCGTGGTGAGCGCTCTAGATCTCGCCAACTCGCTAGCAAATTCATGGCAGCATGGCAGGATCTCCATCCGGACGCAATGATTACGTATCGTGACTTGCGCCAAACTCCGATTCCTCATATTACTGAGGCTTGGATTGAAGCTGACTTTACGCCACCAGAAGCACTTACCCCAGAATTGCGATCGCATCTCAAATTATCTGATGAATTAGTGGATGAGTTTTTAGCTGCCGATCGATGTCTATTCAGTGTGCCGATGTATAACTTCAGCGTGCCCTCAAATTTCAAAGCCTACATCGATCAGATTGTGCGTGTAGGTCGAACGTTTACGTTTGAGAATGGTCAGGGTAAGGGGCTAGTCAGCGGAAAGAAAGTTGTGTTCATTACATCACGAGGCGTTGAATATAGTTCCGGTTCACCCTATGAGGGATGGGATGCTCAAGAGCCAGCTTTGCATAATATTTTTCAGTTCATGGGAGTGACTGATATTCAGTTTATTCATGCCAATGGTCTAGACATGGGAGATGACGCACAGAAACAGGGGTTGGATGAAGCACAATCTAAAATTCAAAAATTAGTGATTGATTGGTAGTGCCAGCCAGCTAACGTTAGCAGTTAGGAGAAACTGTGACACCAGAAGAGATCATTCAATACATCTGCAATCGTCTCTCGGGTGTAGCCCCAAAAGTCAGTTGGGGCGAAACGTCGCTGTTTTACAACCCTGGTTACGTGTTGCCCAATGGTGTTTATTTCTGCACAATCAAAAAACATAATGGCGAACACGACAAAGCATCCAATCTCGATCGAGAAGATGTGTTTAGAGTTGCTATTGGGCTTACCCCAAAAACCTATGTTCGCTTATTTGGTCGGCAACCAACACGCCCTGGCAAGGGTGGTATTGTTGCAACAGAGCACGATTTTACAGAGTTAAATGAGCTTATGCCGCATCCAATTTACGCCTGGATGTCCTGGGTACAAATCCTTTCCCCTAGTCGAGAAAAGTTTGAGGAGGTCTTCCCTTTAATTGAGGAGGCGCATCAGGAGGCAGTTAAAAAATTTGAGAAAAAGATAGCTAACAACCCGGTTGGAGCGGACAGTTGAGAGTCTTTTTGTCTTCATTCGGGTCGATTTGCTGCCGCTCAACCGGAACGTTAGACCGCTAAGTTATCTGTTAGGGTGTAGCGTAAGTTCTCTGTGTAGTGCGATACCCAAGTAAGCGTAAACCTTACATAGGGCTTAATCGCAAGTTTTTAATGGGTGTACTGCTGAATTGTTAAGTGTAATGTGCGTCAATCTTATCCGAAATTTTCCGGATTTTAGTAAGCAGAGGTGCATTAAATGGCAGACGCAGAAAATTTGCACTTGGATATTTTATTCACCTAAATATTTACCCGAAAGAATCTGTATATGGCATGGAACCCTGGTCAAGATTGTCTGGATCTCATCAAAGACTCAGAAGGTCTGCACCGCAAGAAATCAGATGGAAGCATTGAAGCTTACCTAGATCCAGTTGGAATACCAACGATAGGTTACGGCTCAATTTTTCACAACGATAAAAGTAGGTCTGTACAACTGGGTGACGTAATCACTAAAGCTGATGCTGAACGTTGGCTACAGTTAGAAGTAGACAAAACAGCAAGTGAAGTCAATACCCTATGCACGGTTGAACTTACACAGGGTATGTTTGATGCTCTTGTTTCATTTGGATTTAATGTTGGAACTGGTAAAGACGGCTTAAAAACTTCGACTTTACTGAAGAAGTTGAATAGCAAAGATTACGAAGGTGCAGCACGCGAGTTTGACCGATGGATTCACGGGAAAGGAAAAGTTCTTCCTGGTTTGGTTATTCGACGGAACAAAGAGGAAGCTCTGTTCCGTCGAGATGGATTTCCTGGTGCTGATGGTTCCATAGCAGACACTCCTTTTGCAGACAAACCTTGGGAAGAACCAAAGCTTCCTCTGAACATTGACCGTACTTTGATTGAAGGAAATTCAGGTGAAGATTGTTTCATTTTGAATTGTGCCTTAGCTAAACTTGGATACCTTGCAGATGGCAATCAACCTGGCAAATATACCCCTGCTACGAAGGAAGCTGTTGAATGGTTCCAGGGTGAAAATAATTTAGTGGTAGACGGAAAGTTTGGGCGCAAAACAAAAGCAGCATTGACGGCAGAACTCATCAAGGCGCTTAAACGCATACCTCCTCCAATGTCAGATCGTGTCTACTGTCGCCTTACTCGCACTGGTACAACAGCATATGCGGGACTCGAAAAGCTATTGCTGGAATTTGTTAATCCAAAGGGACGAGTTCTTGCAAAACTTGATGTAGTTTCAGGTGCGCCAGGGAGACAGAATTTTAGAGATCCTGATGATCCATTGAGTTTTCCAGAAAATCTTGAGCCTATTCCACAGGCACGCTACACCATCGGCGATATTGAGTTTGCAGGTACTAAAGATGACTACGTAACTGTACATTCTCATCCAACCAATGGAATTGGTCCGGTTTGGATTCCGATTATCAAAACTCGGTTTGACGATCGCGGTGCTTTTGGTTTTCATATGGATTGGAACAGAACTGGTTCACCAGGTAGTGCAGGTTGTGTTTGTCCTGGAACGGAGGCTGATTTGAAGGAATTGGTTAGGCTTCTGCGTCTCTACGATCCCCGAGATCTTTTCGTAGATTGGGGAATTCGATAGCCTGCTCGCTGATTTTGTGTCTTGCAGGTTCAGGTATACCCAGATAACTTAACCTGCAAGATCGGCATTCGTCAGGTAATTGGATAAAATATATGCATACGTGGTTCGCCTCATACAGGAGATCTAAAAATGCCATTGGCTGAACTTATGTCACAAATTCAGGGGCTTCCAAAAATCGACAAGCTTCGGCTCATGCAGTTTCTAGCAACAGAGCTTGTCAAAGAAGAGGATGCAAATTTCTTTGTTGCAAACCAAGAATATCCTGTCTGGTCGCCATATAATTGTTCTGAAGCTGCTAATGTCCTAATGAATCTTTTGGCGACGAAGCAGCAAGAGAAAAATGGTTGATGCCCAAAGATTTCCCTACAAAATTATTGACAGCAGCCTTGGCATGGTTGATCGAATGCCATATTTGCCTCTCACGCTCAGCCTTGATGGTCAAGCCTTGAATACTGAGGGTTTACTGGATACAGGCGCAAGCGTTAATGTTTTGCCCTATGAGTTGGGGATACAACTGGGTTTGATCTGGGAAAATGAGACACTCTCAGTTGTGTTGGCAGGAAACTTGGCTCTATTTGAAGCTCGTGCAGTCGTTGTTGATGCTCAAGTCAGTTCATTTCCGAGGGTGAATCTAGCATTTGCGTGGACACGAGCAACCGATGTGCCTTTGATTTTAGGATAGGCTAATTTCTTCTTCGAGTTTGAAGTCTGTTTCTTCCGTGCGCGTTCTGAATTTGAAATCCGCCCCAAGCAAGGTGGCTAGCAGTAAAGATGGAATCCCAGAAATCAGCCAGTGAGGCACGGTCTAACAACCCCCTTGCAGCGGACGGAATGAAGATCTAGGTGGAGCTGCAAAAGTTACTAGCCGCCGCTGAAGGGGAACGTTATCTGGCTCCGCATCCAGATTTTGCACTCGTTCCGCCAGGTTGCTGGTCAGCCCCAAAGCACCCAGGAGACTGGGGTTGAGACCGTCGCTCAAGGCTGCTGCGAAGTCCAAAAACGCCCGGCAGTTTGGGGTTGAGGCAATCGCCAGAGATTGGGTGTGAGGTGAAAGCGCTCAGGAGATTGGGGGTGGGACGTACAAAGGGGCGATCGTGCGTCGCTGGGCTAACACGTCATCGGAGCGGACTTGCCGAGGTTGTTTGTGGCAGCTAAAATTCTCTGAAGCCGCTCAATTTCGCCGTTAGACCGCACAACTCAGGATTCAAAATATAGAATAGGGTTTAGTTGTCACGAAAAGTCTAAGTGACAGTCAATTCACTGCAATCTAAGCCTATAGAGTTTCTTAAATGCGCCCAATCTCTCAAGAATACTTTAATGCTCTGTGCTATGTTCGTGATCCTCTTGTTAGAGGAATTAAGCCAGAAACAGAGCCTTTTGCTATTAATAAAGAAGTTGAGTGGTACACCGACGAACGAGGAATTCTTATTGCAAATATATTTATTGATAAGTTCGATAATGACTGGAATTTTGTGATTTTTGGTCGAGACACACGAAAGATTTACCGTTGCATCTACACCGCAGTTAGTTTCGATTCTATTGAGGATGCACGCAAAGAGCTTGAAAAGAAGTTAACTGAGTTTAGTCAGGAAGGACATGAACAATATCCTCAAGGAGATGAGGATAGTCCACCTCAATATATTTATAAGCAGATTGTTGCACCAGAAAAACTACATCCTTATTTTCGCTACTTGGTTGAAGAGCCTAGATTTGAAGCAGCTCGAAACCTAATTGAAGAGATTATCTATACATTCACTGATCCTGATGGTAATTTTATTCGGGACTTTCAAACAAGTGGGTTTGATTCAAGGCTCTGGGAGATTTTTCTATATGTTTATCTTCATGAGTCGGGCTTTAACATTGATCGTTCTTTCAATGCACCTGATTATGTTGTAGAACGATTTAATCAAATAATCTGTATTGAGGCTGTTACCGTAAATTCTAGTAGACATAAGCAAGACTTACCAGAACCAACGAGTCAAGAAGAATTAGATGAACGGCTCAAAAATTATATGCCTATTAAGTTTGGAAGTCCTCTTTACTCAAAGCTAAATAAGAGGTATTGGGAAAAGGATCATGTCCGTAGTAAGCCACTGGTAATTGCAATACATGATTATCACCAGACCGGATCAATGGTTTGGTCAAGAACTGCTTTGTCAGACTATCTTTATGCTAAACGCATCAGACTGGTAAAGGATAGTGACGGCAATAGCAGCATAATTAAGGAAGATATTGATTTCCATGAGTATGAGGGGAAAAGAATACCGTCAGGTTTTTTCAAACTTCCAGAAACCGAGAACATTAGCGCGGTTTTATTTACTAATAGTGCAACTATTACAAAATTTAATAGGATGGGAAAGCTTGCTGGTCTTGGTAGTCAAGCCATCAAAATGATTAGAGTTGGGAAACTTTTCGATCCAGATCCAGAAGCACTTGAACCAATCCCTTTTTCAATTGATATCGATCACCCGTCATATCAGGAAACATGGTCAGAGAGTGTAGTTATGTTTCACAACCCGAATGCTTTATACCCTGTAGAGCCAGCATTGTTTCCAGATATTACACACATAAGAATTAACGGCGATGATTACCAGGAAATTAGCAGACCGTATGAAGTAATGTCATCGGTCACTATAGTTATTACACCTACAGATAGGTTTGAAGATTTGGATTCCTAGCCATGTGCAAGCAATACAAATCTGAACTTTGAAGTAGACGAAGTTGGTCGATGGGATACGGTCTAACAATCCGGTTGGAGCGGACTGGCAATGTTGGTTGGTGTTGCAGCAAAGGTTATCGACAGCCGCTCAACCGGAACGTGGTAGTACTCAAGATGTAATGATGGAGAAGTAGAGTTTCACGGTGTCGTGCTCC